>MTLE01000013.1_pt1 | contig 422649 bp, 378 predicted proteins | sample 1982461 | NCBI WGS metagenome assembly MTLE01 (sample SAMN05712605, study PRJNA340218) | biofilm metagenome | isolation source: sample SPL anode biofilm adapted to -200 mV | place: USA | collected 2012-02-03 | reverse complement strand
GACTTGGGCGTCATGTAATTCGCTCATTCTTACCTCTAAGCTATTCATGTTTTGCATGGTGTCTTCCTTTTGGTTGGTTAGTATCTAGACTGATCATTTTTGTTCATTGAGCATATTTTAACACGCCCCCAAGCACAGGGGGTAATATGACACCATCCAGAAAGGCGGCGAATACGCCCTTGAAGCATGATTTAGATCAAAGTTTTGTTAATTAGGTTGGAATTGATGATAAAAGCGCTCGGCATGGCTCTTGCGGTAATTGATTTTATGTGTAATAGTTAAATATTGGTAAGGATAAAAACAAGCTAAATAAAGCGCAAAAAAACCAGCACTCTGGCTGGTCACTTATTCATCACTCATTTACAGCTCGTAATCTGCCTTTAAGTAATACACCTCTAGCCGCTTCTGTGACGTAATTTCCCCACCAATCCATGACTGGCCGCCGTCTTACAAGATAGTTACTGCGATTGTATGCAGCCTCGACCTCGTTTTTCTTGCCGTGTGCTAAACAGCTTTCAACCACAATCGGATCAAACAAGCCAATATCTTCAATGGCTGTTCGTGCTATCGAACGCAAACCATGTGCAACCAGTTCACCACCAAACCCCATGCGAATAATGGCAGCGTTTGCCGTTTGTGCGTGCATAGGTTTTTTTGGGTCTTTGGTGCTCGGGAATACATACTCACGGTGGCCGCTAATTGGTCGCATAACCTCAAGAATGGCTAACGCCTCGGGGGAAAGTGGCACTTCATGCTCTCGCTTCATCTTCATAAACTCGGCGGGTATTGTCCACTTCATGCCAATACTGGGCCTTGCATCTGACTCAGGCACATCTATTGATATGTCACACCAGCGGGCCGATACAGCTTCATTAGGGCGAACCATGGTTAATAGTTGCCATTGGATCAGGCAACGGGTCTCTAGTCTTATTTGAGCGTTAGATAATGCGGCAAGAAATTCTGGCAGGCGTTCAGGCTTTAATGATGGCATGTGCTGCTTTGCTGGTTTAACGAATTTTGTCCCAAGGTCTTCGGCGGGGTTGTTTGTTATCAGTTCCTCAGTCTTGGCAAATTTCATTATCTCGTTAAGGCGACTACATACACGGCGCAAGGTTTCCAGTCGTCCCGAATCCTCTATCGGTTTCAGTGCATTCTTTAGCATCTTGGGGCCAATGTCTGATATTGGCGTATCACCAAGCTGGGGGAGGATGTTGATTTCAAGTGAACGCCAGATATCTGTTGCATGGTCATCACTGATATTTTTTACTTTCTTTTTTTCTGCTAGCCAGTCTTTAGCTACGATCTCAAGTGTGGATGATGATTCAAGGTGTTTTTTGCGTTCTTCTGCCTTTTTGTGCTCAAAAGGATCGATCCCCTTCGCAAGCAGTGCCTCGGCCCCTTGTCGTTCAACCCTAGCGTCTGCTAACCCTATCGCCGGATATTCACCGAACTGAATTCTTGTTCTCTTTGTTTTGTCATCTGGTCTGGCATATCTGAACAACCAATATTTAGCCCCATTCGTTTTTATTCTCAGCTCTAACCCACCACCATCAAACAAGCTGTAATCCTTGTCTTTGGTCTTTGCGTTATTAACTTGTGTATCATTGAGCGGCTTCGTCACTCTTGGCATGGCATCCCCCGTCACACTTGGGTTTTATATTGTTTAGGCCCACGGATTTTGTGGGCCATTGGCCTATGGGCCTAAGTGTGGGCCTAAAATTGTGAAATAGAAAGGGGCAGTTTGAAACATTGCGGGCAATAAAAAACCCGCAAAGCCTTTCAGCTAGCGGGTTTAGAGTATGTTTTGAAACAATTTGAAACTGTTTAAAACCGATATTTGGTGGAGCTGGCGGGATTTGAACCCGCGTCCGAAAAACCTACATCCTCAGTACTACATGCTTAGTCGAGTCTTTACATTCGCCACCCAGCTGCGGACCGACACGCCACTGAATGACTAGCCTGATTGGTTTTAACGCTTCCGCCCCAGGCAGGACTTCCACGCGATCCGGTGAAGGATGACCTTCCGATTCCCTAAGTCACCAGCAAGTTAGGGTAGAAGGGCTTCGAGCAGGTTATTAAGCTGCTAAAGCGTAGGTTTCGTCGTTTGCGACTATTTTTTTGCGGTTTGTTAACGAGGCCTACCGCACCTCGGCATGCACCTTGGGTTTCGAGTGTCCCGTCGAATCCAGAATCAGCCCCAATGTGTTACTGTAACTATACCTGATAAACAGAGGCAGTCCAAGATCATCTGCCTTTGTTTTTCATCATGCGATCTTTATCTCGCTGCCACTCACGTTCTTTCAGGTCTTCACGTTTATCGTGTTCTTTCTTACCTTTAGCTAAACCGATCTCGACTTTGACCCAGGCCCGGCTCCAGTACATGGATAAAGGAATCAGCGTATAGCCCTGACGCTCGACCAGCCCAATCAGGCGTTCGAGTTCGCGTTTTTGCAGCAGTAATTTACGAATCCGGGTCGGGTCACAGACAACATGAGTTGATGCTACATTCAGCGGGGTAATTGTAGCGCCGAACAGAAAGGCTTCACCGTTCTGAACCAGCACATAACTGTCACCGATATTGGCTTTACCTGCCCGTAATGATTTAACTTCCCAGCCCTGAAGCGCAAGGCCGGCTTCATATTTGTCTTCGATAAAATATTCATGGCGGGCTTTTTTGTTCAGCGCGATAGTACTGTCACCGCCTTTCTTTGTTTTGTTTTTACTCATGTCGCTGAAACCTTTTATAAATTCAAGCGTTCCATTATACGTCTTGTATTTTTGCTGTAAAACCAAAGCCACTCAGGTTTAGTGCTTGGTCACGTCGCCATGTTAGAATAAGCCGGTTAAAAGGAGTCACTATGGCGCGAGTTAACCGCAGCGCACTGGTCATGTTCAGTGCAGAGCAAATGTTCAGATTGGTCAATGATGTAGAAGCTTATCCTGCTTTCCTGCCGGGCTGTGTGGCAGGAAAAGTGTTGGAGCAATCAGGCACCCACATGCTGGCCGAGGTTGGCGTTTCTAAAGCCGGGATTCATAAGACGTTTACAACGCGTAATACACTGACAGCCAATAAAACCATTGATATGGAACTGGTCGACGGGCCTTTTAAAATGCTGAAGGGATGCTGGCACTTTATTGAGCTTGATGAGCAGGCGTGCAAGATCGAACTGGATTTGGAATTCGAATTCAAATCACATCTGATTGAAATGGCTTTCGGAAAGATTTTCAAAGAATTAACAGGTGCAATGGTGCAAGCGTTCACCGTGCGTGCGAAGGAGGTTTATGGTGTCTGAACGAATTCAGATTGAGGTGGTATATGCGTTGCCTATGCAGCAGACAACGTTGACCGTGAAAGTTAATCCTGGCATTACTGTTGAAGAAGCTATCCGGGAGTCAGGCATTTTGGCTCGGCATCCTGATATTGATTTAGCCACGAATAAAGTGGGATTGTTCGGGCGGACTGTCGCGCTAAGCACTCGAATAGAGCGGTCAACCCGAATCGAAATATACCGGCCATTGCTTGCTGATCCGAAGGAAATCCGCAGACAGCGGGCAGAAAAGGCAAAACTGCAGTCACTGAAATAAACAAGCCGTCGTATATCGACGGCTTATTCCGGACAAACTCAGTCAATCAGAGCGGTCTGTAGAAATTTGGCGGGGTACGGAAGTCACCGGAAATTGCAGCCAGACGATCATTTTTAAACATGAGTCGCATATCTTTACGCTCTTCTTTATCCCAGCCTGGTTTCAGATAATAAATGTAATACCAGACGTCGGGATCATTCTGATCGGTTACCATCGGGCTGCCCATCACGTAGATCACCTGTTCACGGGTCATGCCCACACGCAGTTGATCTACCTGTTTCTGTTCGACATAGTTACCTTGTGGAACATCAATACGATAGACACAACCAGTCGTGGCTGACATCATCACGCCGGCTAACAGCGCCGCTATCCATTTGCTGCGATTTTGCATGTCGGTTCTTCTTGTCTGACAGTCAATTAAGCTGCCCTGATGATAGCGGGTAAATAACATCAGGGAAAGCGTTAGGCACTGATCAGTAATTCACGAGCATTAGCCAGTGTATTGGATGTGATCTGATCGCCACCTAATAAACGGGCCAGCTCATGTAACCGCATTTCCTGATCCAGTAACTGCATGGATGTTTCCGTCTGGTGTCCGTCGTTTTGTTTGGCAACCAGATATTGCTGATGACCATGACCGGCAACCTGCGGTAAGTGTGTTACCACTAAAACCTGCGTCGATTCACCCAGTTTTCTCAACATCTTGCCGACAATGGCTGCAGTGCCGCCGCTGATCCCGACATCGACCTCATCAAAGATGAGGGTAGGGGTGGCTACACGTTGTGCGGTAATCACCTGTATTGCCAAACTGATTCGGGATAATTCACCGCCCGATGCGATTTTGGCCAATCCCTGCATAGGTTGCCCCGGATTGGTGGATACCTGAATTTCGGGGATATCCAGCCCTAATGCCGTTGGGGTCGGTGTTTCCTGAGGATGGAATACAAACTCTAACCGCCCGTCAGGCATGTTCAGTTGCTGAATCTGATCGGTAATTTGCTGGCTGAGTTCTGCTGCATAGCGTTTTCTGCTGGCAGATAGTTTGGTTGCTGCATCCAGGTACTCCTCGCGAGCCTGCTGTAATGCGCCGGCTAATTCCTGCAAGCGTTCGTCAGCAGCTCCCAGTGCCTGAAGTTCCTGGCGTAGCGAAAAATGCTTTTCTACCAACTCTTCTGGTTTTACATGATGTTTTCGCGCCAGCTCCATCGCTTTTGAAAGACGGTTTTCAACCTCAGTAAAACGAGCCGGATCGATATCCAGATTCTCAAGATAACTTCTTAATTCATAATGACTTTCTTCTATCTGGATCTGTGCGTCCTGCAGCATTTGTGCGACATTTTTCAGACGGGGGTCAACTTCACCCAAACCTTCCAGTTTATCCAGCACATTCTGCATTAACACATTGATGGTGACGTCATCGCCATCGTGCAGCAGTTGCAGGCAAAACTGGCTGTCGTTGAGCAGAGACTCACTGTTTGCCAGCCGGGTGTGTTCAGCTTCGATTTCATTAAATTCACCAGGTTGTAATGCAAACTCGTCCAGTTCTTGTACCTGATACTCTAAAAGTTGCAGCCGGGCCTGACGCTGTTCCTGTGCCTGACGTAAACGTTGCCGCTCAGCATGCAGACTACGCCAGCTTTGATAATGCAGGCGGGTTGTATCCAGTAGTCCCTGGTGATTGGCATAAGCATCCAGAACGGTCAGCTGATGTTCTGGTTTGAGCAAAAGCTGATGTGCATGTTGACCATGAATATTGATCAGGGTTGATCCCAGCTGTTTTAACTGGGTCAGCGGAACGGGGGTTCCATTGATGTAGGCACGGGAACGACCTTCGACGGTAATGACCCGGCGCAAAATACATTCATCCTGCGTATCAAGGTCATTGGCTCGTAACCATTGCTGCGCATGCGGGTTTTTTTCAATATTGAAACGGGCAATAATTTCTGTTTTATCTGAACCATACCGCAACATACCGGCATCTGCCCGTTCACCAAGACATAAGCCCAGAGCGTCTATAGCGATTGATTTACCGGCACCGGTTTCACCGGTAACACAGGTCATGCCATCCCGTAAATCCAGTTCCAGAAATCGGACAATTGCAAAGTTATGAATAGTGAGTTGTGTCAGCATACCGGGCAGGCTCCACTGCAGATAGACTGACTTTGAGTATATACTGTATATAGATACAGTAAAGGGGCGGAAGATAAATTTACTGTATATTAAAACAGTTGATTGCTCCATCCCAATTTTGTGCGTAATACGTTGAAATAATCGTAATCTTTAGGATGCAGCAGCGTTAACTGATGCGGTGCACGGCGAATAATGATTTCATCACCCGGATGAACAGAAAGCGTGACATGGCCATCACAGCTCACATGGAGTTGCTCATCCGGATTATCCGGTGATATCACCAGTTTTACCTGGCGGTGAGCATCAATAACGATAGGGCGGCAACTCAATGTATGCGGAAACATGGGAACCAGCGTCATCACATCCAGTTGAGGCATCAGTATGGGGCCGCCAGCTGACAGGGCATAAGCGGTTGATCCGGTCGGTGTAGAAACGATCATTCCATCGGCGCGCTGACTAAAGACAAAACTGTCATCAATATAGACAGAATATTCAATCATGTGCGCTATTTTGCCCGGATGCAGAACGGCTTCATTGAGCGCGGTGTTGGACGATTTAGGTTCGCCATGGCGATAGATGATTGTTTCCAGTAAAAAGCGGTGTTCAGTCTGATAATCGCCGGAGAGCACCTGTTGCAGAGAGGCTTTGAAATCATGCGGTGATAAATCCGTCAGGAAACCCAGATTACCACGGTTAACACCAATGACCGGTACATCATAACGAGCAAGGACCCGGGCCGCCCCCAACATATGTCCATCACCACCGACAACAATAGCCAGATCAGCACTTTTACCGAGTTCTACGATATCCATACAATCTTCTGGCGGACATGGTAATTGCCGTGCAAGTCTGCTCTCGGTAAGGACTTCGTAACCTTGTGCCCGCAGGAATTCATACAATGCTGCGATAGTCTGATTAACTTCATCATTGTTTGTCTTGCCGATTAAGGCCAGCGTACGAAAAGCCTGAGACATGGGTTTGTTCCGGAAATTATTATGGTCTCAGTATAACTCTTTTCCCTGCTGAACCAATAAATTACCTGCAGATGAAAAATATCCTCTTGAAAATACCAATGCCATCCCCATATTTGTGCCATTGCGTAACTTCAGGTAGTGAAAGATGACTAATCAGGAACAAGTTCAGGAATCCGTTAATCAGGAAAATCAGGCTGCAGAGCAACAGGAAACTATCGCTATTGAGGGGGCTGCCATTGACCCTGCCTACGTTGTTGATCTGGAGCAAAAGCTGGAACAGGCCAATAGCGTGGCTGCGGAAGAAAAAGATCGTGCCTTGCGCACTGTCGCTGAAATGGAAAACCTGCGCCGTCGTACAACATTAGACATTGAGAAAGCGCATAAATTTGCCTTGGAAAAGTTTGCCACTGAATTATTGCCTGTACTAGATAATCTCGAGCGGACTATACAGGTTGCCGACAAACAGAATGAGGCAGTGAAACCTTTGCTGGAAGGCGTTGAGCTGACACTGAAATCCATGGCAAACAGTGTGGCCAAATTTGGTGTTATCGCCATTGACCCGCAGGGGCAGTCATTTGATCCAAATCAGCATCAGGCCATGAGCATGGTTGAAAATGCCGATGTGGCGCCAAATACCGTCATCGCTGTCATGCAAAAAGGTTATGAACTGAATGGACGGGTTATCCGTCCGGCTATGGTTATGGTCAGCAAAGCACCGGCTGACGCCTAAGTTTAATTTGAGTTTCCCCTTGAATAGACAAAAGGGAAACACCATATAACAGACAATGCCGTTTTGTGGGCGAACTTGAAAATTGAAAACGTCATCCCCACATAAATGATAACGGTTTAGCAGTAGTAAAAATTTCTGGAGACATATCAAATGGGTAAGATCATCGGTATTGACCTGGGCACCACCAACTCTTGCGTAGCTATTCTGGATGGTGACCATGCTCGTGTTATTGAAAACTCGGAAGGCGATCGTACAACTCCTTCTATCATCGCCTACACCGATGACGGCGAAATTCTGGTAGGTCAGCCTGCTAAACGCCAGGCAGTAACAAACCCGAAAAACACCCTGTATGCGATCAAACGACTGATCGGCCGTCGTTATGAGGATGAAGAAGTACAGCGTGATATTAAAATCATGCCATTTGATATCGTCCGTGCCGATAACGGCGATGCTTGGGTAGATGTAAAAGGCCGCAAACTGGCTGCGCCACAGATTTCAGCCGAAGTGCTGAAAAAAATGAAGAAAACTGCTGAAGATTTCCTGGGCGAGCCAGTAACCGAAGCGGTTATCACTGTGCCTGCTTATTTTAACGATGCGCAGCGTCAGGCGACCAAAGATGCCGGTCGTATCGCGGGTCTGGATGTAAAACGTATCATCAACGAACCAACAGCGGCTGCATTTGCCTACGGTGTTAACAAAGTTAAAGGCGAAAGCAAAATCGCAGTTTATGACCTGGGTGGCGGTACATTCGATATCTCTATCATCGAAATCGATGAAATGGATGGCGAGAAAACCTTCGAAGTATTGTCAACCAATGGTAACACCCACCTGGGTGGTGAAGACTTTGATAACCGTCTGATCAACTATCTGGTTGATGAGTTCAAACGTGAACAGGGTATTGATCTGCGTAAAGATCAGCTGGCTCTGCAACGTCTGAAAGATGCGGCTGAGAAAGCGAAAATCGAACTGTCATCTGCTCAGCAGACCGAAGTAAACCTGCCGTACATCACCGCAGATGCAACTGGTCCTAAGCACATGAACATCAAAGTAACCCGAGCCAAACTGGAATCACTGGTTGAAGATCTGGTGAAACAATCGATTGAACCACTGAAAATTGCACTGAAAGACGCTGGTCTGTCAGTCAACGAACTGGACGACATCATTCTGGTGGGTGGTCAGACTCGTATGCCTATGGTTCAGAAGGCAGTTGCAGATTTCTTTGGTAAAGAGCCACGTAAAGACGTAAACCCTGACGAAGCAGTCGCGATGGGCGCAGCAATCCAGGGTGGCGTACTGGCCGGTGAAAAACATGACGTACTGTTGCTGGACGTGACTCCACTGTCTCTGGGTATCGAAACCATGGGTAGTGTGATGACCACGCTGATTGAGAAAAACACCACGATTCCTACCAAGAAATCACAGGTGTTCTCCACGGCTGACGATAACCAGTCTGCGGTAACTATTCATGTGCTGCAAGGTGAGCGTAAACGTGCATCAGACAACAAATCACTGGGTCAGTTCAACCTGGAAGGTATTCGTCCTGCGCCACGTGGTTTGCCGCAAATCGAAGTGACCTTCGATATTGACGCTGACGGCATTCTGCATGTAGGTGCAAAAGATAAAGATACCGGTAAAGAACAGAACATCACCATTCAGGCATCTTCTGGTCTGTCAGACGATGAAATTGAACGTATGGTGCGTGAAGCGGAAGCCAATGCTGCCGAAGATAAGAAATTTGAAGAACTGGTTCAGGCCCGTAACCACGCTGATGCGCTGATTCACGCCACCCGTAAGCAGATCACCGAAGCTGGTGATGCATTGCCGGCGGATGAAAAAGCGAAGATCGAAGCCGCAGTTAAAGCGCTGGAAGACGCGGTTAAAGGTGATGACAAGGCTGCTATTGAGGCAAAACAACAGGAGCTGATGACTGCATCTCAGAAACTGATGGAACTTGCGCAACAGCAGGCTCAGCAACATCAGCATGCTCATCAGGGTGCTGACGCTGGTAAAGATGCTTCCGGTAATAAGTCTCATGATGATGTTGTTGATGCTGAATTTGAAGAAGTTAAAGACGACAAAAAATAAGCATTAACCATTACTGACAGTAATCACGGGCGTTGGTTGGGTAACCAACGCCCGTCTGTCTATACAAAAGGTATGGATAATTCACTATGGCAAAGCGAGATTATTACGAAATATTAGGGGTTGAACGCTCTGCCGATGAGCGCGAAATCAAAAAAGCCTATAAACGGCTGGCGATGAAATACCATCCTGATCGCAATCCTGATAATCCGGAAGCAGAAGAAAAATTCAAAGAAGTCAAAGAAGCTTATGAAATTCTGACGGATGCGCAGAAACGAGCTGCTTATGACAAATTCGGTCATGCTGGCGTGGATCCAAATCAGGCTGGGCCAGGTGGTTTCGGTGGTGGTGCGGACTTTGGCGATGTCTTCGGTGATATCTTTGGTGATATTTTCGGCGGTGGCCGTCGTAGCCAGCGCGCAGCACGAGGTGCCGATCTTCGTTACAACATGGAACTGACGCTGGAAGAGGCTGTCCGTGGTGTTAGCAAGGAAATCAAAGTACCGACCCTGGTTGAATGTGACGAATGCCATGGTTCAGGCGCCCGTTCCGGTACGTCTGCACAGACCTGTCCGACCTGTCATGGTTCCGGCCAGGTTCAGATGCGTCAAGGTTTCTTTGCCGTAACACAAGCCTGTCCGCACTGTCATGGTAAAGGCAAGATCATTACCGATCCTTGCCGTAAATGCCATGGCGATGGTCGTGTTCAGAAAACCAAGACCTTGTCAGTTAAAATCCCGGCCGGTGTGGATACCGGTGATCGCATTCGCTTAGCGGGTGAGGGTGAGGCTGGCGAATTTGGTGCTCCGGCTGGTGACTTATATGTACAGGTGCATGTAAAAGACCATCCGATTTTTGTCCGTGATGGTAATAACCTGTACTGTGAAATTCCAATCAGCTTTACTACTGCAGCACTGGGTGGCGAAGTTGCCGTGCCAACCCTGGACGGCCGAGTGATGCTGAAGATCCCGTCTGAAACACAGACTGGCCGGATGTTCCGTATGCGAGGCAAAGGCGTTCGCTCATTGCGTTCAGGCACAGAGGGTGATTTGCTCTGCAAAGCGGTGGTTGAGACTCCCGTCAAACTCAGTGATGAACAAAAAGAATTGTTGAAACAGCTTGAGGATTCGCTGAACGGTTCCGGTGTGAAAACACATAAACCGAAAGCAGATGGATTCTTTGAGGGTGTCAAACGATTCTTTGATGATCTGACAGGCTAAAAATACCGGCACCTGTTTGTTTCAGGCAGGTGCTGATGTATAGTCGGACATTCCATTTTTGTAGTGAGATGATATGAATTTTATGTTCGTATCATCTTTTCTTATTTGCGTTGTTTTTAACGCTAAAAAAGTACGATTAGGTCCAAGATTATGAATCAGACTCCAATGACCGTGCGCGGCGCGGAGAAATTACGCGAAGAACTCGACTATCTGAAGACAGTACAACGTCCGCAAATCATTCAGGCTATCGCAGAGGCCCGTGAACACGGAGATCTGAAGGAAAATGCCGAATACCATGCGGCACGTGAACAACAGGGTTTCTGTGAGGGCCGTATTCAGGAAATTGAGGCCAAGTTGTCAAAAGCCCAGATCATTGATATCACCAAATTGCCAAACAATGGTCGTGTTATTTTCGGTGCGACAGTGACGGTAGTGAAATGTGATACCGAAGAAGAAATTACTTATCGTATCGTTGGTGATGATGAATCGGATATCAAAGCCGGACTGCTTTCCATCAACTCTCCGATTGCCCGGGGATTGATCGGTAAAGAAGTGGATGATGTGGCAATCATTGCTACACCGGCTGGTAAGGTAGACTTCGAAATTATTCAGGTTGAATATATCTGATTATCCGGTAGTTCTGCGCCATCTGCGGTTGCAGATGGCGTAGTCATCGGATTTACTTCGGAAGACTGATTTTCTTTTCTTCTGAAGGACGGAACAGCGTTAACACATTTCCCATAACCTGCACCTGTACAGCATTGGTTTCACGGACAATGGCATCAACAATCAATTTTTTGGTTTCGCGGTCAGCCGCAGAAACTTTAACTTTTATCAGTTCATGATGGTTTAGTGCCGCATCAATCTCGGCCAGGACACCCTCAGTCAGTCCATGCTGACCCAGCATGACAACTGGTTTCAGGTCATGAGCCAGTCCTTTCAAATATTGCTTTTGTTTGGTTGTTAAATTCATGGCACTATTTCTTCTTTAATAGATATTGAAAACGCCACATTTTAACCCCATCTACACTTTAATACTAATAGGGTTCGTTCCCAGAGTTGTTTACATGAGTAAAAAGAAGCGTACCGCCAGCTCAAGTCGCTGGCTTAAAGAACATTTTGATGACAAGTATGTGCAAATGGCACAAAAGCAGGGATTAAGATCCCGGGCTGTATTCAAGATTGATGAAATTCAGCAAAAAGACAAATTGATCAAACAGGGCATGACGGTCGTAGATCTTGGTGCGGCACCTGGTGGCTGGTCGCAGTTCTGTGTTGAACAGGTCGGACCACATGGCAGGGTCATAGCGTGCGATATTTTACCTATGGATCCAATAGCCGGCGTGGACTTTTTGCAAGGCGATTTCCGTGAGGAAGCAGTGCTTAATGCGTTGCTGGAGCGAGTGGGTGAACAGAAAGTTGATGTTATACTTTCTGATATGGCACCAAACATGTCTGGAACACAAGCTGTTGATCAGCCAAGATCAATGTATCTGGTTGAACTGGCTTTGGATATGTGTAAACAAGTTCTGGCTGCCAAAGGCAGTTTTATTGTTAAAGTGTTTCAGGGGGCCGGTTTTGAAGAATATCTCAAAGAGGTCAGATCATTGTTTTCTGTGGTCAAGATTCGTAAACCTGATTCATCACGTGCCCGTTCGCGGGAAGTCTATATTGTGGCTACAGGTTTCAAACTGTAGTAACCTGAAACTATCTTAGCCATCAATTGCGAGGTTAGAGAATTGAGTGATATGGCGAAAAATCTGATCCTGTGGTTAGTTATCGCAGTCGTACTGATGTCATTGTTCCAGAGTTTTAGTCCCAGCGATAACTCAGGGCGGCAACTGGATTACTCCAGTTTTGTCCGTGATGTGGCTCAGGATCAAATCCGCGAAGTGCACATTGATGGCAAAGTGATTAATGGTCAGAAGCGTGACGGTGAAAAGTTCACGACGGTTATGCCGATGCAGGATAATCAGCTGATCAATGATCTGTTGAATCATAATGTCCGGGTTGTTGGTGATAAACCGGAAGAACCTAGCCTGCTGGCCAGTATTTTTATCTCCTGGTTCCCGATGCTACTGTTAATCGGTGTATGGGTGTTTTTTATGCGCCAGATGCAGGGCGGTGGCGGCAAAGGAGCTATGTCCTTTGGTAAAAGCCGTGCTCGTCTGATGGGCGAGGATCAGATCAAAACTACTTTTGCCGATGTTGCTGGTTGTGATGAAGCGAAAGAAGAGGTTAAAGAGCTGGTTGACTACCTCCGGGATCCGTCAAAGTTCCAGAAGCTGGGCGGTAAAATTCCGAAAGGCATTCTGATGGTGGGTCAGCCAGGTACAGGTAAGACACTGCTGGCGAAAGCAATTGCAGGCGAAGCCAAAGTTCCTTTCTTCTCTATCTCTGGTTCTGACTTCGTTGAAATGTTTGTCGGTGTCGGTGCATCCCGTGTGCGTGACATGTTCGAACAAGCGAAAAAAGCGGCTCCTTGCATCATCTTTATCGATGAAATTGATGCGGTAGGTCGTCAGCGCGGCGCTGGTCTGGGTGGTGGACATGATGAACGTGAACAGACCCTTAACCAGATGCTGGTGGAAATGGATGGTTTTGAAGGTCATGAAGCAATTATCGTGATTGCAGCGACTAACCGTCCTGACGTACTGGATCCTGCGTTGTTGCGTCCAGGCCGTTTTGACCGTCAGGTTGTTGTGGGCTTACCTGATGTTCGTGGTCGTGAACAGATCCTGAAAGTTCATATGCGCAAAGTGCCATTAGCGGATGATGTTGACGCATCACTGATTGCCCGTGGTACGCCAGGTTTCTCAGGTGCGGATTTGGCGAATCTGGTCAACGAAGCTGCATTATTTGCTGCTCGTGGTAACAAACGTCTGGTCAGTATGGCTGAATTTGAACGAGCCAAAGATAAGATCATGATGGGCGCAGAACGTAAGTCTATGGTGATGTCGGAATCCGAGAAAGAGATGACTGCATACCATGAAGCGGGCCATGCCATTATTGGTCGTCTGGTACCGGAACACGATCCTGTTTACAAAGTGTCGATTATTCCGCGTGGACGTGCATTAGGTGTCACCATGTATCTGCCGGAACAGGATCGCTGGAGCCACTCCAAACAATATCTGGAATCCATGATTTCCAGTTTATATGGTGGTCGTCTCGCTGAAGAGATTATCTATGGCAGTGAGCGGGTAACAACCGGTGCGTCAAACGATATTGAGCGGGCAACAGAACTAGCCAGAAAGATGGTTACTCAATGGGGTATGTCTGAACGTCTGGGTCCGATGCTGTATGCAGAAGAAGATGGCGAAGTCTTCCTGGGACGTTCAATGGCCAAGGCCAAACATATGTCAGATGATACCGCCCGTATTATCGACACAGAGGTCAAGCAGGTTATCAATCGCAACTATGAGCGTGCCAAGCAATTGTTGCTGGATAACATGGATGTCCTCCACTCAATGAAAGACGCATTGATGAAATATGAAACTATTGACGCACATCAGATTGATGATTTGATGGCCCGCAGAGAGGTGCGTTTACCGGCTGATTACGGACAGAATGACAACTCTCAGTCCGGTGGTTCTGACTCGGGTAATGCGGAAAATAATACAGGCAGCAGCAATACAGATAGCAAATCTGCACCATCTGATTCTGCAAATTAATTCATATCTCATTAACCCCAGACGCTGCGTCTGGGGTTTTTTTATTGGAGAAAAATGATGATATTAACTGGTGCTGGACGCGTTCTGGATCTGTCGCAACCACGTGTTATGGGAATTCTGAATATTACCCCGGACTCATTTTCTGATGGCTCCCGTTTCAATCAATTGGATAAAGCGCTTTTTCATGCAGAACAGATGATTGCAGAAGGTGCGGATATCATTGATATCGGTGGTGAGTCAACCCGGCCTGGTGCAGCGTATGTGTCTGAACAGGAAGAACTGGATCGCGTGATACCTGTTATTGAGCTGATATCGCAAAAACTGGATGTCATGATCTCAATTGATACCTATAAACCCGTCGTCATGCAGGAAGCCTGTCGTGCCGGTGCTCATCTGATTAATGATATTAAAGCATTACAGGAAGACGGTGCTCTGAATGTAGCTGCTTCCTGTAATGCTTTGATTTGTCTTATGCATATGCAGGGTGAACCGAAAACAATGCAGCAGCAGCCGGCCTATACGGATGTGATTTCGGAAGTATCCTCTTTCCTCGATGAAAGGGTGAATGCGTGTTTAAAGGCAGGCATAACGGCTGAACGACTGATCCTTGATCCCGGTTTCGGTTTTGGCAAAACCTTAGAACAGAACTATGAACTGCTGGGACGCATGAGTGAATTGGGTAATCAGTTTCCGGTATTAGTCGGAATGTCCCGTAAAAGCATGATTGGCAATTTGCTGAATTGTCCTGTGGATGAACGATTATTTGGAAGTATTGGCGCTGCACTCTATGCACTTATGCAAGGGGCGCGTATTATCCGTGTCCATGATGTTCGGGCTACCAGCGATGCGATCCGTGTCTTCTGGCATGCTCTGCAGTATCAAACATCGCATAAAAACTGAATATATTCGGGTAAGCAAATGAGCAGAAAATATTTTGGTACAGATGGTGTTCGCGGCAAAGTAGGCGAAATGCCAATTACTCCTGACTTCGTCATGAAATTAGGCTGGGCTGCAGGCAAGGTTTTGGCTAAGCAGGGCAGTAAAAAAGTACTGATTGGTAAGGATACCCGTATATCTGGCTACATGCTGGAAGCGGCCCTAGAGGCCGGACTTTCCGCTGCCGGTCTGAAACCCGTGCTACTTGGCCCGATGCCAACGCCAGCGGTGGCTTATTTAACCCGCACTTTCCGCGCAGAGGCCGGTGTGGTGATCAGTGCTTCGCACAACCCGTACTATGACAACGGCATCAAGTTTTTTTCTACGCAGGGTACTAAATTACCTGATGAAATCGAAGCGGCTATCGAAAATGCGATGGATGAAGAGATTCGCTGTGTAGAATCGTCTCAGTTAGGTAAAGCATCGCGTATCGATGATGCGCCTGGCCGTTACATTGAGTTTTGTAAGAGCACTTTTCCAAGTGAACTCAGTCTTGATGGGTTAAAAATTGTGGTGGATTGTGCTCACGGCGCAACTTACCACATTGCGCCGTCTGTTTTCCGGGAATTAGGCGCTGATGTCATCACCATGGGCTGTTCGCCTGATGGACTGAATATTAACGATAAGGTTGGCTCAACAGCTCCCAAGGCGCTTGTAGAAAGAGTATTACAGGAACAGGCCGATCTCGGTATTGCCTTCGATGGTGATGGCGATCGCCTGATCATGGTGGATCATACTGGTTATGAAGTCGATGGCGATGAATTGCTATACATCATTGCCCGTGATTTACAGCAACAGGGTTCGCTGACCGGCGGTGTCGTCGGAACACTGATGACCAATATGGGGCTGGAAGTCGCGTTAGCCAAACTGGATATTCCGCTGGTGCGGGCCAAGGTCGGTGATCGTTACGTAATGGAGCTTCTGTTGGAAAAAGGCTGGCGTTTGGGCGGTGAGAACTCAGGTCACATTATCTGCCTGGATCAAACGACCACCGGCGATGGTATCGTAGCAGCCCTGCAGGTATTAAAAGCGACAAGTCGTGCAGGAAAAAACCTGTTCGAATTACGCCGTGATATTAAGAAATTCCCGCAAATTCTGATTAATGTCAGATTTTCCGGTGAGCAGGATCCTCTGCTATCATCATCTGTTCAGCAAGCTGTTCGGGATGCAGAAAAAGCGCTAGGAAAATCCGGTCGGGTTTTATTGCGCAAATCAGGCACTGAACCTCTGATTCGAGTGATGGTAGAAGGTGAAAACGCGCATCAGGTGCAACAACTGGCCGAAAAGATTGCTGCTGAGGTTACTGCGGCTAAATAACGCTTTTTTGTTGTAAAAATATGCAATTAGTCGGCTTTTTTGAAAATCTGCTTGTCAGTATCAGAAAGGCTGGCTAGTATTGCCTCCGCTTTGCGGACATGCTGGGAATAAAACTGGCAAGATTGAGACTTTCGGTTTTCAATGCTAGTATCCTGCCGCTTTGCATTGCTGATATAGCAAAATGATTCGCTTACGGGCGCAGAGGAATAACATGTACGAAGTTCTGCTGGTTGTTTATTTATTGGTTGCTATTGCGCTGATTGGTTTGGTACTGATTCAGCATGGCAAGGGAGCTTCAATGGGGGCGTCTTTCGGTGCCGGTGCTTCCAATACTGTGTTTGGTGCTTCAGGTTCTGGTAACTTCCTGACTAAAAGTACTGCAATTCTGGCTATTGTGTTTTTTGTGATCAGCTTGGTGTTGGGAGCGATTACCAGTAATCGTAGCAAACCTGCAGATACCTGGTCTGATTTAACAAAACCGGCCGTTGCTGAACAAGAAAAGACAACAGATAAACCAGCAGATAAAGCGTCAGATGTAAAGAAAGACGCTGACGTTCCTAACTAAGATTTAGCCCAGCTGGTGGAATTGGTAGACACGCTATCTTGAGGGGGTAGTGCCAATAGGCGTGCGGGTTCAAGTCCCGCGCTGGGCACCAATTTAGTTTGATAGTATTACGCGCATTATGCTATCATATATGTAATTTGACGCGGGGTGGAGCAGCTTGGTAGCTCGTCGGGCTCATAACCCGAAGGTCGTTGGTTCAAATCCAGCCCCCGCAACCAATTTACATGATCACTGATTAAGTGATCAGGCTATAAAAGCCCCAGTTCTTTGAACGGGGCTTTTTGTTATCCGGATTCTGTTACCACCAGTCGGTGGGCATAATATTGGGCCTTTGATGCCCTTTTTTTATTTACGGAGGGTCTATTGGCTACCTTGGAGCAACGCCTGACGGAATTGCTTGATGCACCTATTACTGCATTAGGCTATGAGTTGTGGGGAATTGAATTTATCCGTGCCGGTAAACATTCTACTTTGCGTGTTTACATCGATCATGCAAATGGAATTTCGGTAGATGATTGTGCTGAAGCCAGTCATCAGGTGAGCGCATTACTGGATGTGGAAGATCCGATTACCACTGAATATTATCTTGAGGTGTCATCACCTGGTATGGATCGGCCATTACTCAAACCGGCACATTATGCCCGGTATATCGGTCATGTCGCGGCGGTAACATTGCGGATGGCAGTGAATAACCGACGTAAATATAAGGGCACCATAAAGCAGGTGGACGGTGAGATGATCACCCTGACTGTCGATGGCCGAGATGAAATTCTGGCCTTTGCCAATATTCAACAGGCAAACCTGATTCCGAACTTTGATTGACGAGGCTATTGGATAATGAATAAAGAAATCCTTTTAGTTGTTGATGCCGTTTCCAATGAGAAGGCAGTACCTCGCGAAAAGATTTTCCAGGCACTGGAAACTGCGTTGGCAACAGCAACCAAAAAGAAATATGAAGGTGATATTGAAGTTCGTGTCGCTATCGATCGTAAAACCGGTGATTTTGATACTTTCCGCCGCTGGCAGATCGTCGAAGGTGACGGCGTAATGCAGAATCCGTATCGTGAGATTTCGCTGGATGCTGCGCAATTTGACGATCCATCACTTCAACTAGGTGATTACGTTGAAGAACAGATTGAATCTATTACTTTCGACCGTATTACTACACAGACTGCTAAACAGGTAATCGTTCAAAAAGTTCGTGAAGCTGAACGCGCGCAGGTTGTGGAACAATTCCGTGATCATGAAGGCACTATTATTACGGGTGTGGTTAAGAAAGTTAACCGTGACAGCGTGATCCTGGATCTGGGCAGTAATGCTGAAGGCGTGTTATATCGCGAAGATATGCTGCCACGTGAATCATTCCGTAATGGTGATCGCGTAAAAGGCTTACTGGCTGCGGTTAAACCGGAAGCGCGTGGTTCACAGTTGTTTATCAGCCGGACTCACCCTGATTTTCTGAAAGAACTGTTCCGTATTGAAGTGCCTGAAATCGGTGAAGAAATTATCGAAATCAAAGGTGCCGCTCGTGATCCGGGTTCCCGTGCAAAAATTGCTGTGAAAACCAATGATCGCCGTATCGACCCTGTAGGTGCATGTGTTGGTATGCGTGGTGCGCGTGTTCAGGCTGTTTCCGGTGAATTAGGTGGTGAACGTATTGATATCGTGTTGTGGGATGATAATCCTGCCCAGTTTGTTATCAATGCGATGGCGCCAGCTGATGTGGCTTCTCTGATTGTTGATGAAGATAACCACACTATGGATATTGCGGTAGTAGCCAGCAATCTTGCCCAGGCGATTGGTCGTAATGGTCAGAACGTTCGTCTTGCTTCACAGCTGTCAGGCTGGGAGCTGAATGTGATGACGGTCGAAGATATGCAGACCAAACACCAGGCTGAGAAAGATCGTATTTTGAATCTGTTTACTCAGGCTCTGGATATTGATGATGATTTTGCCGAGTTGCTGGTTGAGGAAGGTTTCTCCACTATTGAAGAAATTGCTTATGTTCCTCTGAGCGAACTGCAGCGTATCGAAGACCTTGATGACGAGCAGATTGAAGAGCTTCGTGAGCGGGCCAAACAGGCGCTGAGCACACAGGCGCTGGCAAAAGAGGAAACCCTGGCCGGTGCTAAACCAGCCGATGATTTGCTGGCATTAAATGGTATGACGCAGGATTTGGCTTATGAGCTGGCTGCCCGTGGTGTACCAACCTTGGAGGATTTGGCTGAACAAGGTATCGACGATCTGAGTGGTATTCCGGGGATGACCGAAGAAAAAGCCGGTGAATTGATTATGGCTGCTCGTAATATCTGTTGGTTCGGCGAGCAGGCAGAGTAAACTGCGGAGGGTAGTGAATGGCCGATTTATCAGTAAAACAACTAGCCATTGAAGTAGGAACACCGGTTGACCGGTTAGTACAACAGTTTAAAGATGCAGGTTTAAATAAAGATGCTGATGCTATGGTGTCAGAGCAGGAAAAACAAACACTGCTGGAACATCTGAAGAAACAGCACGGTGCAGATAATGCGGAGCCAAAACGCATGACACTGCAACGTAAAACCAAAAGCACTCTGAATGTTCAGGGTGCGGGTGGTAAAAATAAAGAAGTTCAAATTGAAGTTCGTAAGTCAAAAACTTATGTACATCGTTCTGTAATTGACGAAGCTCAACAGCAGAAAGAAGCAGAAGAAAAGGCGCGCCAGGAAGCTGAAAAAGCGCGCCAGGAAGAGTTAGCCAAAGCTGAACAGGCGCGTAAGGACGCGGAAGCCAAAGCCCGCAAAGAAGCCGAAGAAAAAGCGCGCAAAGAAGCTGAGGCCAGAAACCAATCGACAGAAGCTGCTGCGGATGATGCAGCAAAATCTCCGGATGAGAAGGCCAAAAAAGTGAAAGCTGAGGCAGATAAACGCGCAGATGAAAATGCCAAGCGTGAAGCAGAGGCATTACGTAAGAAACAGGAAGAAGAGGCCCGCCGTAAAGCGGAAGCTGAGGCTCAGCGTATTGCTGAAGAAGCTCGTCACCTGGCTGAAGAAAACGAAGCTCGTTGGGCGGCTGAAGAAGAAGCTCGTCGCCGTGCTGAATTAAGTGATGATGTCGGTGAAGCTGCCTCTAAGTTCGTGAAAGAAGCGGAAGCTGAACGTGAACGTCAGGATGAGAGCAAAGGTCGTCGTCGTACTGGTGTCACCAAGGCTAAGAAATCTCCGCATGAAGAAGCACGTGAAGAGCGTAATCCGCGTGCGAGAAAAGGTAAGCGAGCTAAAGTTCATACGCCGAATTCGATGCAGCATGGTTTTCAGAAACCAGTGCAGCCAGTCAACCGAGACATCGTGGTGGGTGAAACCATTACTGTTGGTGAACTGGCGCAGAAGATGGCGGTGAAAGCAGTCGAAGTCATCAAAGTGATGATGAAGATGGGCGCTATGGCAACCATCAACCAGGTTATTGATCAGGAAACAGCACAACTGGTAGCGGAAGAAATGGGTCACAAAGTGACGCTGCGCCGTGAAAATGAGCTAGAAGAAGCGGTGCTGCAGGATCGTGATTCTACTGCAACCCGCGAAGATCGTGCGCCGGTTGTGACCATCATGGGTCACGTTGACCACGGTAAGACATCATTACTGGACTATATCCGTAAAGCGAAGGTTGCGTCTGGCGAAGCTGGCGGTATTACTCAGCACATCGGTGCATACCATGTAGATACCGATAACGGCAGTATCACTTTCCTGGATACCCCTGGCCATGCTGCATTTACTGCAATGCGTGCCCGTGGTGCCAAAGCAACGGATATCGTCGTTCTGGTTGTGGCTGCCGATGATGGCGTAATGCCTCAGACAATCGAGGCTATCCAGCACGCGAAAGCGGCAGGTGTTCCGATTGTGGTCGCAGTGAACAAGATCGATAAACCGGAAGCCGATCCGGATCGCGTGATGAACGAACTGACTCGTCACAGCGTTATTCCAGAAGAGTGGGGCGGTGAAAACCAGTTTGTTAAAGTATCAGCCAAGAGTGGCCAGGGTATTGACGATCTGCTGAACGCAATCCTGCTGCAAGCCGAAGTTCTGGAACTGACTGCTGTGCGCGATGCGATGGCCAGTGGTGTGGTCATTGAATCTCGCCTGGATAAAGGTCGTGGTCCTGTGGCAACGGTTTTGGTTCAGGAAGGTACACTGCATCAGGGTGACATCGTACTGTGTGGTCTGGAATATGGCCGTGTCCGTGCAATGCGCGATGAACTGGGCCGCAGTATTGATGCAGCCGGTCCGTCAACACCGGTTGAAATTTTAGGTTTGTCAGGTGTGCCATCTGCAGGTGATGAAGCAACAGTAGTTCGTGACGAGAAGAAAGCGCGTGAAGTTGCTCTGTATCGTCAGGGTAAATTCCGTGATGTCAAACTGGCCCGTCAGCAGAAAGCGAAACTGGAAAACATGTTCTCTAACATGACCGAAGGTGAAGTTTCTGAACTGAATGTGGTGCTGAAAGCCGACGTACAGGGTTCTGTTGAAGCAATTGCAGACTCACTGAACAAACTGTCTACTGATGAAGTGAAAGTGAAAATCATCGGTTCCGGCGTGGGTGGTATCACAGAAACTGATGCAAGTCTGGCAGCTGCGTCTAACGCTATTGTCCTGGGCTTTAACGTTCGTGCTGATGCTTCTGCACGTAAGATCATCGAATCTGAAAGCATTGACCTGCGTTACTACTCAGTTATCTATGATCTGATCGATGAAGTTCGTCAGGCGATGAGTGGTATGCTGGCGCCGGAATACAAACAGCAGATCATTGGTCTGGCTGAAGTTCGTGACGTATTCCGTTCACCGAAATTCGGTGCTGTTGCAGGCTGTATGGTGACTGAAGGTACTGTGAAGCGTAATAGCCCAATTCGCGTTCTGCGTGATAACGTGGTTATCTACGAAGGCGAACTGGAATCACTGCGTCGCTTTAAAGACGACGTACCTGAAGTTAAAAACGGCTACGAATGTGGTATCGCTGTGAAGAACTATAATGACGTTCGTCCAGGCGACCAGATCGAAGTTTACGAAACAGTTGAAATTCAGCGTACGCTATAACTAATTACGGGGGCTACATGCCCCCGTTTGTTCCGGAGTTAATAATGGCAAAAGAATTTGGTCGTGCAGATCGCGTTGCGCAACAAATTCAGCGTGAGATTGCTGTGATTCTGCAACGAGAAGTGAAAGATCCCCGTGTTGGCATGGTGACTGTCTCTGATGTTGAGTTGACCCGCGATCTACAGCACGCCAAAATTTATGTTACGTTTTTTCTGAACGAAGAAGATAACATTGAGGCAGGCGTCAAAGTGCTGAATGATGCTTCAGGTTATATTCGTATTTTACTGGGTAAAGCGATGAAACTGCGCGTAGTGCCGGAGATTCGCTTTGTCTATGATAAAACGTTGGTTGAAGGGATGCGAATCTCCAACCTGGTTACTAACACTGTTCGTGAAGATCAGCGTCGCCGTGGCGAGTCGTCGGATCAGAACGAGGAGGATCGTGATTAGAGATGTCTCGACGACGTCGTTTCAAAGGTCGTGATGTACACGGCATTATACTGCTGGATAAACCAAGCGGTATCACTTCGAATGATGCGCTGCAGCAAGTGAAGCGTATCTATAATGCAGCCAAAGCCGGTCACACTGGTGCGCTGGATCCATTAGCCACTGGTATGCTACCAATTTGTCTTGGTGAGGCGACCAAATTTTCTCAATTCCTGCTGGATGCTGATAAACGTTATCAAGTGACGGCCCGGTTGGGTGTACGCACAGACACCAGCGATTCCGAAGGTTCTGTTGTTTCGGTGCGTCCTGTCAATGTGAGCAAAGAGCAGTTACTCAATGCGCTGGATACATTCCGTGGTGATATCATGCAGGTTCCTTCGATGTTTTCTGCATTGAAGCATCAGGGACGTCCGCTGTATGAGTACGCCCGTGAAGGTATTGAGATCGAGCGTGAAGCACGACCGATCACGATATATTCACTGGAACTGGAAAGTTTTTCAGAGGAACAGATTGCACTGGAAGTTCATTGCTCCAAGGGCACCTATATTCGTTCTTTGATCGACGATTTGGGTGAACTGTTAGGATGTGGTGCACATGTTACCCAGTTGCGTCGTACTCAGGTTGCCGGTTATCCAAATGACAACATGCTGGATTTGGAAAAACTGAATGCAATCCTGGATGAATGCCGCGAACAGGGTATTCCTCCCCGTGAAAAACTGGATCAGTTTTTATTACCAATGGATAGCGCAGTCTCCGCTTTGCCGGAAGTCAATATGTCGCCGGTTCTGGCCGCCTATGTCACTCAGGGACAGGCTGTTATGGTGCCACATGCGCCTATGGAAGGTTTTGTCCGTATGACGGTCGGGCCTGAAGCCGAATTTATTGGTGTCGGTGAAATTGATGAGGACGGCAAGGTAGCACCGCGTCGTTTAGTCCGCATCGGTGGCGATATCCCGGAAGCAGACGAATAAGCAGAGTTGCTTGTTTGCAGATACAGCTGTGCTAGAATGCGCAGCTTCTCTGTGGGCTGAATTAGTGATCGGCTCACAGCCCATTAAACTCAGGAGTACATTATGTCACTAAATGCTGAAACTAAAGCCAAGATCGTTGCTGATTTCTCTCGCGGTACCAATGACACTGGTTCACCAGAAGTTCAGGTAGCTCTGCTGACTGCTCAGATCAACCATCTGCAAGGCCACTTCTCCGTACACTCTAAAGACCATCACGGCCGTCGTGGTCTGCTGCGCATGGTTTCTCAGCGTCGTAAAATGCTGGATTACCTGAAACGCAAAGATGAAGCGCGTTACAAAGATCTGATCGCTAAACTGGGTCTGCGTCGCTAATTCATACTTAGTGAATTCTAATGAAAGGAGGCATTTGCCTCCTTTTGTTTTTTCGTGACCGTAATGACAATTACGTCAGAATATCGAATCTCCCCCTATCGCCGCTTACCTATTCTGAACACCTTCAGCTATAATGGACGCGCAATTTGAGCGACGAAATTAATAAAAGGAAATTCACGTGAATCCTATTGTAAAAACCTTCCAATATGGCCAGCACACTGTGACATTAGAAACAGGTGTTATGGCTCGTCAGGCGACTGCAGCTGTTATGGCCAGCATGGATGACACCGCAGTATTTGTAACTGTTGTTGGCAAAAAAGAAGCTGTTGAAGGTCGCGATTTTTTCCCGCTGACCGTTAACTATCAAGAGCGTACCTATGCAGCAGGCCGTATTCCTGGTGGTTTTTTCAAACGCGAAGGTCGTCCGAGTGAAGGTGAAACACTGACTGCTCGTCTGATCGACCGTCCGATTCGTCCTCTGTTCCCGGAAGGCTTCCTGAACGAAGTTCAGATCGTGGCCACTGTAATGTCTGTGAATCCAGCGGTATCTCCGGATATTGTTGCCATGATCGGTACTTCTGCGGCACTGGCTATTTCCGGTATTCCATTCAATGGCCCTATCGGTGCAGCCCGCGTTGGTTACATCAATGATCAATATATCCTGAACCCGTCAGTAGTTGAGCTGCATGACAGCAAGCTGGATCTGGTGGTTGCCGGTACTGCTCCTGCGGTATTGATGGTTGAATCAGAAGCGGCCATTCTGCCTGAAGAAGTGATGCTCGGCGCTGTGGTTTACGGCCATGAGCAGATGCAGACCGTTATTAATGCAGTTAAAGAATTTGCTGCTGAAGTCGGTACCAAGCCATGGGACTGGACTGCACCGGCTGCTAACGTAACGCTGAAAGCTAAAATCGCTGAACTGGCTGGTGCTGAAATCGGTGAAGCCTATCGTATTACAGAAAAGGCTGTCCGTTATGAAGCCATCTCTGCACTGAAACAACGTATTGTTGCGGAAATCACTGCTGCTGATGAAACACAGGATGCGGGTGAGGTTGCGGATCTGTTCCATGAGCTGGAAAGTGACACCGTCCGTGGTCGTATCCTGCGTGGCGAGCCGCGTATCGATGGCCGTGATCCACAAATGATCCGTGCTCTGAGCGTGGGTACCGGTGTACTGCCGCGTGTTCATGGCTCTGCGCTGTTTACCCGTGGTGAAACCCAGGCGCTGGTGACCTGTACGCTGGGTACTGAGCGTGACGCGCAGACTATTGATGAAATCACCGGTGAACGTACCGATCGTTTCATGCTGCACTACAACTTCCCACCATATTGTGTGGGTGAAACCGGCATGATGGGTTCACCAAAACGTCGTGAAATTGGTCACGGTCGTCTGGCTCGTCGTGGTGTGTCTGCTGTTATCCCTTCACAGGCTGAATTCCCGTATGTGGTTCGTGTGGTTTCTGAAATCACTGAATCTAACGGTTCTTCTTCTATGGCTTCCGTATGTGGCACTTCTCTGGCGCTGATGGATGCCGGTGTACCAATCAAAGCGTCTGTTGCTGGTATTGCCATGGGGCTGGTGAAGGAAGCTGACAGCTTTGTTGTTCTGTCTGACATCCTGGGTGACGAAGATCATCTGGGTGACATGGACTTTAAAGTGGCTGGTACTTCCGAAGGTGTTACTGCACTGCAGATGGACATCAAGATCGAAGGTATCACCAAAGAAATCATGCAGATCGCTCTGAAACAGGCTCGTGAAGCGCGTCTGCATATTCTGACTGTCATGGACAAGGCGATTGGTGAAGCTCGTCAGGAAATTTCTGACTTTGCACCACGCATTCACACTATCAAAATCAATCCAGAGAAGATCAAAGACGTTATCGGTAAAGGTGGCTCAGTGATCCGTGCGCTGACCGAAGAAACCGGTACAACCATTGAACTGGAAGATGATGGTACCGTGAAGATTGCTGCTGTCAGCGGTGACGCTGCTCAGGAAGCGATCCGTCGTATTGAAGCGCTGACTGCGGAAGTTGAAGTAGGTCGTATCTACGAAGGTAAGGTCACTCGTCTGGCTGAGTTCGGTGCGTTTGTTAACATCCTGCCAGGTAAAGATGGTCTGGTTCATATCTCTCAGATCACTGATGAGCGTGTGAAAGACGTATCTGACTACCTGAAGGTAGGCGATGTTGTTCGTACTAAAGTGCTGGAAGTGGACCGTCAGGGCCGTATCCGTTTATCTATCAAAGAAGCTAAACGTGATGAACAGCCAGCTGCAGAAGCTGTAGCTGATGCTCCGGTGGCACCGGCTGCACCAGCAGAAGACATTCCAATGACTGAATAATCTTTCAGAAATGAAATACAAATAAGGACGCCGAGGCGTCCTTATTTTTTACTTGAATATCAAGGTGATACCATAAGCGAATATGGTGCCACCTGACAGTTAATTAATTCTGGTTTGCTGCAAACGAGGTGAGTATCTGCTCAACCAGAGAGAAACGGGTTTTCACATCATCACTTGGCAAATTGAACCGCAGACGAGTCGGGCCATCCATACGGTATAACCGTGGTTGCGTCTGGATCAGATTAACGATAAACATCGGATTGATCCGAGTTTCCTGAGTGAAATCGATAAACCCACCCCGATCACCAATTTCTATTCGCTTCAGACCTAACGGTTTCGCCAGTAAGCGGAAACGTGAAATCTGGATCAGATTCTGGGCCGGTTGAGGTAACAGACCGAAGCGATCAATCAGTTCAATTTTTAATTCATCGATCTCTTCCTGGGTAGAGCAACTGGCGATACGTTTATACATAGAGAGCCGCATGTTGACGTCAGGAATGTAATCATCCGGTAATAGAGCCGGAACTCTCAATTCAATATCGGTATGGCCGGCAAGAAGCTGATCCAGCGATGGTTCTTTTCCTTCTTTCAACGCATCAACGGCCTGTTCCAGCATTTCCATATACAGGGTAAAACCGATGGACTCAATCTGGCCGCTCTGTTCATCACCCAGTAATTCACCGGCTCCCCGGATCTCGAGGTCATGTGTAGCCAGTACAAAACCGGCACCCAGATCTTCCAGTGACTCGATGGCTTCCAGACGCTTGATGGCATCTTTGGTCATCTGTTTCGGATGCGGAGTTAACAGATAGGCGTATGCCTGATGGTGCGAACGACCGACACGGCCACGCAACTGGTGCAACTGGGCAAGCCCCAGGTTATCAGCACGATCCATAATGATGGTATTCGCGCTTGGTACGTCGATACCTGTTTCAATAATGGTGGTACAGACCAGGACGTTCTGTCGCTGGTGATAAAAATCAGACATGACGCGTTCCAGTTCGCGCTCACGCATCTGTCCATGCGCAATCGCAATCCGGGCTTCAGGTATCAGTTCGCTAAGCTGGGCTGCTGTCTGTTCAATCGTTTCAACATTATTATGCAGGTAATAAACCTGACCACCACGTTTCAGTTCACGCAGAATTGCCTCTCGCACCATGGCTTTATCGTACTGGCGGACAAAGGTTTTGATGGCCAGGCGTTTGGCGGGCGGTGTCGCGATGACAGAGAGGTCGCGCATCCCGGAAAGCGCCATATTCAGCGTACGCGGAATTGGTGTAGCGGTCAGTGTCAGGATATCCACGTCTGCGCGTAGCGCTTTGATTTTCTCTTTCTGGCGGACGCCAAAGCGGTGTTCTTCATCCACCACCAGTAACCCGAGGTCTTTAAAACGGATATCTTCGGAAAGAAGTTTATGGGTACCAATAATGATATCAATCTTACCTTCCGCCAGTGCTTCTATGGCGACTTTCTGTTCTTTGGCACTCTTGAAGCGGCTCATGACTTCGATATTGACCGGCCAGTTGGCAAACCGGTCGCGGAAGTTTTCATAGTGCTGCTGGGCGAGCAGCGTTGTCGGCACTAAAACTGCGACCTGCTTTCCGGCATGAACCGCAACGAAAGTCGCTCGCATCGCGACCTCTGTTTTACCAAAACCGACGTCACCACAGACCAGCCGATCCATGGCTTTCGCCTGACACATATCACCGAGCACTGAATTGATAGCATTCAATTGATCAGGGGTTTCTTCAAACGGGAATCCGGCAGCAAATTTGCTGTAGGCCTGTTTATCATGCCGGAAGGCAAGACCAGGTTTGGCAGCGCGTTTGGCATAGACATCCAGTAACTCTGCTGCAACATCCCGGATTTTCTCTACCGCTTTTTTACGCGCTTTCAGCCATGCTTCACCACCCAATTTATGTAATGGTGGATTTTCACTACCGCTGTACCGGCTGATCAGATGCAGTGATGTGACCGGAACATATAATTTATCTCCGCCGGCATATTCCAGTGTGAGGTATTCGGCGGCGATGCCACCGGCATCAATCGTCTGCAGGCCGACATAGCGACCGACACCGTGGTCAAGATGAACAACAGGCTGGCCAATGGTCAGTTCAGCTAGGTTGCGCACAATGGCTTCGTTATTGACGGTGGCTTTCTTATCCCGGCGGCGGCGCTGGATGACTTTCTGGCCAAACAGATCATTTTCGCAGATCAGGGCTATATCGGCTTCCGGCAGAATAAAACCGTGTTCCAGCGGACTGACAATGATTGCATACCGGGCTGAACCCCGGGCGAACTCATCAAATGAATTCAGAATGGGCAGTTTCAGCTGCAGTGGCGCCAGTAATTCAAGTAGCGCTTCACGGCGGCCTTCCGATTCGACAGAGAACAGGATCCGGCCACTGAACAGACTTAAAAACCGCTGTAATGTTTCCAGTGGTTCCTGCTGTTTGGCTTCAATCGCCAGTTCAGGCAGCGCATTAACCGGTAAATTGATACGTCCGGCCTTTTCTTCTGCCGGTAAGGTCTGGCAGTGGATCTGGGTATGTTCTTTCAGAATGCCAAACAGTTGATCGACGGGCAGGTAAAGTGTTGCTGGTGGCAGCAGAGGACGGCTTAAATCGTAACGACGATCTTCATAACGCTGTTGCACATCCAGCCAGAATTGTTCGCTGGCCTGCTGAATATCACCGACCGTCAGAATCAGACTGGAAGAGGGCAGATAGTCCAGCAGCGTAGCAGTCTGTTCAAAAAACAAGGGCAGATAATATTCAATGCCTGCCGGCCATAACCCTTTGCTCACTTGCTGGTAGATCGAGTCCGGCGTGCGGCCGGCATCGAATTGTTCCCGGAAGCGTTGTCGGAAACCTTCAATCGCATTTTTATCAGTAGGAAATTCGTGGGCAGGTAACAGACGAACTTCTTTGACCGGATCATGGGAACGTTGGGTATCAGGATCAAACGCCCGGATGCTGTCAACTTCGTCATCAAAGAAATCAATACGATAAGGTTGTGACGATCCCATCGGGAACAGATCAAGCAGTGAGCCCCGGGCGGCATATTCACCATGTTCCAATACCTGTTCGACGGCATTGTAACCGGCATGCTCCAGACGATGGCGCAGATTGTGTAGATCGAGTTTATCGCCAGGCTTTATTAACAGACTGTGGCCATCAATGAAGCTGGATGGTGCGGTTCGCAACATCAGGGTCGCGACAGGCAGAATCAGTAGACCTTGTTTCATCCGGGGAAGATGATAAAGCGTTTCTATGCGCTGGGAGATAATATCCTGATGCGGAGAGAACGTATCGTAAGGCAGTGTTTCCCAATCAGGAAAGAGTCGCACCGGAATATTGTTCTCTTTGAGTAGGAAGCTGATTTCCTGTTCCAGAACCAGGGCGGTCGGAGTGTCATTCACGACCAGGACTACCGGATGGGTCTGTGATGACACCAGTTCAGCAATCGCCAGAGAAAGACTGCTGCCAGTTAGTTGTCCGAAGGTGAGGCGTTGATTCGCTTTTGCGTTCAGAGAAAAAGTAAAATAATTGGTCATCAGTCAGATTCAGATTGGTTAATGTTTTCTGGAACTCCGGATATTTCCTCCGGCTATCCCGTTCATGTTTCCTTGGAATCACGCTCTGCTGGCAGGTACCGCTGCACACTAAAATGTGACCTGTCCGGAGAGAACCCCTTGTTGAGCGGATGTCTTACCTTTATTATCCGCTAACTCTTGGATTGCGCAACGCTTGGAAACAGCGTGAAATCACTCATTTTTCAACCTGTCAGTCTGGCAATAGGCCTGCGATATGCCGGCGCCAGAGGTGATAATCGATTCGCTTCTTTTATCTCCATCTTTTCAACCTTCGGGATTGCGATTGGTGTTATGGCGCTGATTGTGGTCAGTTCCGTCATGAATGGCTTTGAGGCTCAATTAAAAGATCGCATTCTGGGTGTCGTGCCGCATGGCGTGATCACGACAGCATCAGGTCAGTTACCGGAATGGCAGCAATATCAGCAAACGGTCACCCAGCTTCCGCATGTACAGGCTGCGGCACCTTTCATTACAACAGAAGGCATGGTGCAAAGCCCAGGGAGTCTGGCGCCTGTGATTTTGCAGGGTATCAACCCTCAGCATTATCCGCAGCAGGATTTGTTGCGAAAGACATTAGGTGAACCTGCGCTGAATCGTCTGGAACCTGGCAAGTTTAATATCATCCTGGGTGGTGCTCTGGCTCAGAAACTGGGCGTGATGCCGGGTGACAAAGTTCGTGTGCTGGTCAGCGAAGGTAGCCGCTTTACACCGATGGGGCGTGTACCTTCACAACGTTTATTTCATGTGGTGGCTTTGTTTGATGTGGGTTCACCGGTTGATGATCAGATAGCGCTCATTCATCTGGATGATGCCCGGCGCTTACTGCGCTACCCGGCAGAAAATGTTACTGGCTGGCGAGTCTGGCTGGATGATGCCTTCCAGACAGAAGATATTGCCAAAACATCGCTGCCGTCTTCGCTGGTCTTTCAGGACTGGCGCAAAGAGCGGGGCGAGTTATTCCGGGCTGTTGCCATGGAAAAACACATTATGAGTTTGATGCTGGTGCTGATCATTCTGGTTGCCGCCTTTAACATTTTGTCTTCTTTGGTCATGGTCGTGCTGGATAAACAAGGGGAAGTGGCAATTCTTCGTACGATGGGGATGCAAAGCAAAACGGTTATGAAGATTTTTATGGTTCAGGGGCTCTGGAGTGGTGTTTTTGGCGGATTGATTGGTGTGGTCGGTGGCGTCATTTTGACCAATTATCTGAATCCGATTTTACGGGTGCTGGGACTTAATCTTTATATGGATGCGGGTGGCAGCGGCTTACCGGTTGAACTACAGATTTCTCAGGTGTTACTGATTGCATGCGGAGCATTATTAATGAGCTTTATGGCGACGCTTTATCCGGCCTGGCGTGCCGCACATATTCGTCCGGCGGAGGCGTTACGTTATGAGTAATATCTTGTTACGTTGTATGGATCTGATGAAGACCTATCGTGAAGGTTCTGTTGAGACACCCGTATTACGTGGAATCAGTTTAACCGTATTACAAAAAGAGATGCTGGCAATCGTCGGCAGTTCTGGTTCAGGAAAAAGTACGTTATTACATCTCCTTGGCGCACTGGATACACCGACATCCGGGACTGTCCTGTTCGAGCAGCAGGATATTTATCAATGGAACAGTCAGCAGCAGGCGCAATTCCGTAACCGTCAGTTAGGTTTTGTGTATCAGTTCCACCATTTGCTGGGGGAATTTACGGCGCTGGAAAACGCAGCCATGCCGTTACTGATCGGTGGCATGGCGGTCAAGCAGGCAACACAGCAGGCTGCCGCGATGCTTGAACGGGTCGGCCTGTCGCATCGTATTGAACATCGTCCTGCAGAATTATCCGGTGGTGAGCGTCAGCGTGTTGCTATTGCCCGGGCGCTGGTTAATCAGCCGCGTCTGGTATTGGCTGATGAGCCGACCGGTAATCTGGATCATAAAAGTGCTACCGCTATCTATGAGCTGATGTGTCAGTTAAATAGCGAGCTGGGTACGGCATTTGTGGTGGTCACGCATGACCGTGAACTGGCGGGCAAATTACACCGTCAACTTCATATGGTGGATGGTGTGCTGCAGGGAGGCGAATGATGTTTCAGCCTTATGCCTTGTTTTTAGGGCTGCGTTATAGCCGGAGTCGGCGAAGCAGCCGTTTTGTCAGCTTTATCTCTGCTTCTTCGATCATTGGTATTGCATTGGGAGTCATGGCGCTGATTCTTGGCTTATCAGCCATGAATGGTTTTGAACGCGAGTTACGCCAGCGCGTACTGGCGGTGATCCCGCATGCTGAGGTTGAACTGGTTTCCGGTGGATTCAGTGACTGGCAATCGGCGTCTGCGCTGCTGAAAAAACAAACCGGTATTACTGCCGTAGCACCGTTGATTTCGCTCAACGGTATGCTGGAGGCGGGTGGCAAAATGAAGGCTGCGCAGTTACGAGCGGTATTGCCTGCAGAGGAAAAACAGATTTCTCAAGCGGCGGAATACATGACCGGGAACGGGCTGGATGCATTACAGCCAGGAGAGAATGGTGTCATTCTGGGTCAACAGATTGCCAATAAACTGGGTGTTAAAATCGGCGACAGTGTGACCATGCAAGTGCCGGATAAACAGGCTCAATCAGCCTTTGCGGCGCCGATGCAACGCCAGTTTACCGTCGTCGGTTTACTGAAGATCGGCGGCCAGCTTGATGGTTTGCTGGGCTATATTCACTTGCAGGATGCACAGGCGATGCTTGGTTGGCAGGATCAGGTGCAGGGGTTGAGTATTGAGGTGAATGATGTGCTTTCCGCGCATAGCATTGCTTATGTAGCCGCCAGCCAATTGCCTTACCGTATGTATCTGCGCAGTTGGATGACATCTCAGGGATACCTGTATCAGGATATCCAGATGGTACGCACCGTCATGTATGTTGTGCTGCTGATGGTAGTGGCGGTTGCCTGTTTTAATATTGTATCCACGCTGGTTATGGCGGTAAATGAAAAACGCGGTGATATCGCTATTCTGAAAACCATGGGCGCCAGCGACTGGCAAATCCGTCAGGTGTTTATGACGCAGGGGATGGTGAATGGCCTGGTTGGCGCAGGGAGTGGTGCTTTGCTTGGATGTCTTTTGGCGCAGTATCTGTCATCCATTATTCATGGTGTAGAGCTGGTGACAGGATATCAATTTCTTAATCCGGAAATTTATTTTATCGATTTCCTGCCCTCAGAACTGCATCTGATGGATGTCGTTATCGTTACGGCGGCTGCTATCCTGATGAGCCTGCTTGCGACTTTATACCCGGCCTGGCGAGCAAGTCAGCTGTTACCAGCCAGAGAACTGGGGCGTTAATTCTGCAGAGATATAAAAAATCAGCATCCGGAATGCTGGTTTTTTATATTCACATCTTTTTGCTGCGTTTGTGACGCAAATAAACAATCACGAGTATCAATGCGCCAAGACCCAGCAAGGAATAAATGCCGGTTTGTCCCCGACTGATCATATGCAACAGCCAATCTCTGTTATAGGCGCCATAGTCACCTATGTATACCCAGACAGGAACAGAGATAGAGGCGGCCAGACCATCCATTATCAGGAAGCGCCAAATAGAGATGCGACGACTCATGCCGGCAACGATAAAGATCGGTGAGCGCAACCCCGGCAAGAAACGGGCAACAAATAACACCCAGTTCCCGTATTTAACAAATTTTTCCTGCACCTGAGCAAAACGGTGCGGTGTGACTATGCGACGAATCGGTGCAAAGGCCAGTATTCGCTGACCGAATATCCGTCCCAGCATAAACATGGTTCCGTCACCGATAAGCACACCGGCCATACAGACAACAAACATCGTATGTACATCTGCATACCCTAATCCGGCAATGATACCGCCGGCAACTAAAGTGATGTCTTCCGGGATCGGTAAGCCAAAACCACATAACAACAGCATCGTAAACACGGCCAGATAGCCGTAGTCAGAAAAAATGGAAATCAGAATATCCATCGAATTGTCTTTTTCACCCCATTCCTGCCCGGTAGTTCCATGCTTATGTGATTCGTTGTTCCCATACAACACATAAAACTACAACAACATGATGTTGGCCGATTATGACACTCATTCGGTCATGGGTGTGTAAATCTGCGGTAGTTTTCTCCGGTTTATGTGAATTAGACAGCTTCGGAATATCTGTTTGTCTTTTTTTTATACAAAGAATCCGGGGGAACGTCAGAAACAACAGCTGTTGACTGATAACTATTCACAGGAGAATGGCGCAACAAATCAATATATAAGACATAAATAGTGGAAAAATGGCTGTTCGGAATGGCGCTGGGTATCTCCAGTTCCCTGTTCTGGCCCGATTTACCTGCGAGCCAGTGGGGATGGAGTATTCTGCTGGCCGGTGGGGTCGCCATTGTCCGGTATCGCTTTCCCGGTGCCATATTATTTGGTCTGGGCTGGGCCATTCTCTTTTTTAACCATGAAGTGTTCTGGCTGAAGGAACAGCGGATCCCCTTTCCGGCACAGCATGAACTGAATGTGATGGTTTCGAGTGCGCATCAAAAATCCGATCATCTGCAATTACTTGTTTCGGTACAAAGCATCAATGGCAAATCCTATTGGCCGGAACCGCGGATAAAACTGACGCTTTCCGGTAAAAAAACAGATTTAAACCGGGGTGACCGGTTACGTATCCGGGCTCGACTGAAAATACCTCACGGGCTTGGTAATCCGGTCGGATTTAACGCCGAACGCTGGTTACTGGGACAGGGGATCACCGCAACGGGCAATATCAGCAGTTTTAAACTTGTTTATCAGGCTGAGCATAACTGGCGTGACAGATGGTTGATGCAGTCCCGCCAGTTAATGCAGGGTTTTCGTCAGCCGGAATTGCTGATGGCACTGATTTACGGTGAACAGCAGAATGTAGACAAGGCTGACTGGCAAACATTGCGCGATACCGGACTTATTCATTTGATAGCCATTTCCGGGATGCATATCGGATTAATCGCATGGATTGGTATGGCATTGTCCCGCTTGCTGCTGCAGCGCTGGAGCGACCACTTTCCATATATACATTGGCTTTCCGGAATGGGGTTTGCGCTGCTTTACAGCGCATTGGCTGATTTTTCTGCGCCTACCGTCAGATCATTATGCATGCTGGTTATATGGATTGCTTTGCGCTTTTGGCAACGAGAATGGTCCGGGATCCGTATCTGGTTATCGGCACTGGCTATCATGCTGGTCATTAATCCCTGGGTGGTATTTTCAGCCGGATTCTGGCTATCGTTCATTGCTGTTGGTATTCTGGGTATTGCAGGTTTTTTGTGGCGCAAGCCTTCTTTATGGCAAATCCAGTGGTTAATGACGCTGTTACTGTTGCCTGTTCAGTTACTGCTTTTTGATGGCCTCAGTATCAGCAGTGTTCTAATCAATTTACCAGCCGGACCATGGTTCACCTTTTCTATTGTCCCTGTCGCCCTGGTTTCCGGATTACTGGTGCCAGTTTTCCCGTCACTGGCTCATCTGGGATTCTGGCTTTGTGATATTCAGCTGGATTGGCTGATGCTGGCGCTGGAATGGATCCAGTCGTGGTGTCCCGGCTGGGTGGCAATCTCTCATCATCAGCAGCTATTGGTTCTCTGGGGATTAATTACCGTTCTTATCTGGTGGTGTTCACCGGTAATCATCAAAAAAAAGCCGGGCTTATTATCATTGGCCGGATGCGGATTATTGTTTACCGGTTGTCAGTCTGAACCTGACTGGCAAGTCGATATGCTGGATGTAGGGCAGGGATTATCTGTTCTGATAAGCCGGGATGATCGGGCATTGCTGTTTGATACCGGCGATGCATATCCTGGGGGTTATAACATGGCCGATGCAGTGATTTTTCCGATGCTGGAATATCGGGGGATCCGGTATCTGGATTATCTGGTGGTCAGCCATCGGGATAAGGATCATGCGGCCAACTGGAAGCGGATTTTGGCAAAATACCCGCAAACCCGGATTATTTCATCTTCGGCCCTGACAGCCGATACTCTGATTTGCCAGCGTGGTCAGCAATGGTGGTGGGGCAAATTGCAACTGACAATCCTGTCCCCCCGATCTTCCTCCGGCGGAGATATCAATGAAGATTCCTGCGTGCTGCGTATCAATGATGGGCAGCATAGTGTGCTGTTAACCGGCGATGTGGAGCGCAAGGCGGAGGCAGAACTTGTTCGTTTGCCCAGGAGTGTGCTGCAGAGTCAGATTCTGTCCTCACCACACCATGGCAGTAAATCCTCTTCCACACCGGATTTTATTGCGGCCGCAGCCCCGGAACATGTGGTTCACAGCGCCGGATATCAGAACCGATGGCATCATCCTCATCCGGCGGTGTTATCGCGTTATTCACAATCACAACAATGGATAACAGCCGCTGATGGCATGGTCAGCTTTGAATTTAGTCAAAATAATAGCGTGATCCGACCTTTTCGTCGTTTGCAACCCTGGTATAGGCAGATGGAAGCTTGGTTAGTGGACGATCAACCGCTAAAATGACGGGTCATTTTGCAGCAAGGTTTGAATTATTCATGTCTAACAAAGCACCAGATGCAGCGCATAAAGCCAGCTGGCCGACGCTTAAACGCCTGTTGAGTTACACGATTGGGCGCAGAAAAGGGCTGGCGATAGCCGCTGTCGGGATGGCGGGTTATGCGGCTGTTGATACCTACATGATATCGCTGATCAAACCGCTGTTGGATGATGGCTTAAGCGGTAACGATCCCTCGACCCTGTTGTGGTTGCCTTTTATGATCATGGGATTGGTCGCCCTGCGCGGTGTCTGTAACTTTACCTCAGATTATTTCATGGCATGGGTAGGGAATACCGTTGTTATGCGGTTACAGCGTACGGTTTTTTCTCATTTAATGGGCATGCCGCTGTCGTTTTTTGATAAGCATAACACGGGTACCCTTTTATCCAAGGTGACTTATGATGCATCCCAGGTTTCATCCGCTGCCAGTTCGACACTGATTTCGCTCATCCGTGAGGGATGTACTGTCATTGGTTTACTGGTGCTGATGTTTTATTACTCATGGCAGTTATCGGCTATCTTTTTCGTTATTGGCCCCATTGTCGCGTTTCTGATTTCTGTCATTAGCAAACGGTTCCGGAAGCTGAGTAAGCAACTGCAACACGCGATGGGCAATATCACCACTTCAACGGAACAGATGCTGAGAGGGCATAAAGAAGTGCTGATGTTCGGCGGTCAGGAAATCGAAGCCAGCCGATTTGATAAAGTGAGTAACGCGGTACGTCAGCAGAATATGAAAATGGTTGTTGCTGATGCAGTTGGCTCACCGATAGTTCAGTTTATTGCATCAACCGCGTTAGCGCTGGTGCTGTATCTGGCTACCTATCCTGAAATCAGCCAGCAATTGACCGCCGGTTCTTTTGCTGCGGTTATTTCAGCGCTTTTTGGTTTAATGAAACCGCTGAAAAGCCTGACCCAGGTTAACGTGCAGTTTCAGAAAGGTATTGCGGCTTGCCAGAGTCTGTTCGATGTTATCGATTTGCCGCTGGAAGAAGATAATGGTCAGCGCGAACTGAAACAGGCTGCAGGCAAAATCGAATTCCGTAATGTGACATTTACTTATCCAACCAAAGATGTACCGGCATTACGCGGGGTCAGTTTCAGTATTGAACCCGGTAAGACCGTGGCGTTGGTTGGCCGTTCAGGCTCAGGCAAGAGCACCATAGCGAGTCTGCTAACCCGTTTCTATGATATCCAGGAAGGGCAAATCCTGTTGGATGGGCATGACATCCGTGAATACCGTTTGCGTGATTTGCGTCGTCAGTTTGCGCTGGTTTCACAAAATGTACATTTGTTTAATGACACGGTCGCCAACAACATTGCTTATGCGGCGGAAGAGCAGTTTACGCGCGAACAGATTGTTCAGGCGGCAAAACTGGCGAATGCCGATGAATTTATCATCAAGATGCCGCAGGGCTATGACACAGTGATTGGTGAAAACGGCGCTAACCTGTCCGGCGGTCAACGCCAGCGACTGGCGATCGCCCGTGCATTGTTACGTGATATGCCGGTGTTGTTGCTGGATGAGGCAACATCCGCACTGGATACCGAGTCGGAGCGCCGTATTCAGGCTGCGCTGGAATCACTGACCAGAGATCGTACCACGATTGTGATCGCGCATCGTCTGTCCACTATTGAGCATGCGGATGAGATCCTGGTGGTGGATGACGGGCAGATAATAGAGCGAGGGACACATGCCCGGTTGCTGGAAATGGGCGGTGCTTACGCGTTGCTTCGTCGTACCCAGATGGGTGCGCAGACCGCATGATAGAGAAACTCTGGTATCGGCGTAGCTGGCTCAACTGGCTGTTCGCGCCACTGGCGGCTTTATTTGCCTTACTGACCACCATTCGCCGGCAGGCTTACCGGGCTGGTTTTTTTTCCAGTTATCGGCCCCCGGTGCCTGTCATTGTGGTTGGCAATATTACTGTTGGCGGTAATGGTAAGACGCCAATGGTGTTATGGCTGGTGGATAGGCTGACTAAAGCCGGATATAAACCCGGTGTTGTTAGCCGTGGTTATGGCGGTAAAGCGCCGCATTATCCTTACTTGCTGCATGCTGAAGCGACGACTGCGGAAGCGGGTGATGAACCTGTACTGATTTATCAGCGTTGTGGCTGTCCGGTGGCGGTTGCGCCGAAACGGGTCACGGCTGTGCAATTGCTGGTGGAGCAATGCGGTGTGGACATCATTATCAGCGATGATGGTCTGCAGCATTATGCGTTACAACGTGATATTGAGCTCATTGTCATGGACGGCGAACGCCGACTTGGCAATGGTTGGTTAATGCCAATGGGTCCATTGCGGGAAACGGCATCTCGGATGCGAGAGGCGATGGCGGTCATTTGCAATGGCGGCAAAGCTAGGCCAGATGAGATCCCGATGGTGTTGCAACCGGCGCCATTACACAATGTCCGGACGAATCATACTGCCTTGATATCCGGCGCTGTCGATGCGATGGCCGGTATTGGCTATCCGCCACGTTTTTTTAATAGTTTGCTGCAGCAGGGCTATGCATTGAATCAGCAGGTTGCTTATGCGGACCATCAGGCATTCAGTGCCGACGAACTTCAACAGCGCTTTGCTCAACGTCCACTTATCATGACGGAAAAAGATGCCGTTAAATGCCGGAGCTTTGCTTTGGACAACTGGTGGTATCAGCCAGTGACCGCACAGTTACCGGAATCATTTGCTACCAGATTACTTGCTCAACTCAAGGAGCTTAAACATGGCACTGGATTATAAACTACTGGAAATCATCGCTTGCCCGGTATGCAAAGGTAAGCTGAATTATGACAAAGAACGTTCCGAACTGGTTTGCCGGGCGGATAAACTGGCCTATCCGATCGAGGACGATATTCCGGTTTTATTGGAAAATCGTGCCCGTCCACTGACTGCTGATGAGATCCCGTCATGAGTTTTGTTGTTGTCATTCCGGCCAGATACCAGTCGTCCCGCTTACCAGGTAAACCTCTGGCTGATATCCACGGTAAGCCTATGATTGCCTGGGTGGTCGAACGGGCCAAACAGGCCGGTGCCAGTCAGGTTATTGTTGCGGTCGATGATGAGCGCGTAGCTGCTGCTATTGCCGGGCTGGGGGTGGAAGTCTGTATGACCGGATCGCATCATCAGTCCGGTACTGAACGGCTGGCTGAAGTTTGCGAAAAATATGCTTTTGCGCCGGATACGATTGTGGTCAATGTGCAGGGTGATGAACCGTTGATCCCGCCGGTAATCATTACTCAGGTTGCAGATAATCTGGCGCAAACCAGTGCGCCGATGGCGACGCTGGCTGTTGCCATCGAAGATGAACATGAAGTGTTTAATCCGAATGCGGTGAAAGTCGTTATGGATAAGCAGGGTTATGCGCTTTATTTCAGCCGGGCCACTATTCCCTGGGACCGGGATGGTTTTGCTCAGGAACCCAAACAGTGGCGGCATACATTCCTGCGGCATATCGGTATCTATGCTTATCGTGCCGGCTTTATTCGGCAGTATATTTCCTGGTCGGCCAGCCCACTGGAGCAAATTGAATCTCTGGAGCAGCTTCGGGTACTGTGGCACGGCGAAAAAATCCATGTAGCAGTCGCCGCTGAAATTCCGCCAGCAGGGGTGGATACGGCAGAAGATCTGGAAAAAGTGCGTCGTTTTCTGGATAACATAAAATCCTGAAAGTGATTCTTTATCACGAAATATCACTAGCCAGAGTTATATCTCTGGCTTTTTTGTCTTTAGATTTCTATGCTGAATCGATTCTTCTTGTTTGCTCTTGCGTTTTATGTAACTAAGCGTAACATTGTGCAAACAAACCGTATACATCCCTTCTTAAGGACAGCATCATGACTATAGGGACAACGCTTGGTGAGTTCATTATTAAAAAACAAGCGGATTTTCCACATGCTACCGGTGAACTTACATCTTTATTATCATCGATAAGCCTGGCGGCTAAACTTGTGAATCGGGAAATTAATCAGGCTGGATTAAGCGATATTCTCGGTGCGATGGGGCGGGCGAACGTTCAGGGTGAAGAACAGCAAAAGCTGGACTGGTTTGCCAATGAGAAATTCAAGGATGCGCTGGCTGCCCGGGGAGAAGTTTGTGGTCTGGCTTCGGAAGAGGAAGATAATTTTGTCGCCTTTGATCCGGTAAACGGTCAGAAGTCCAAGTATGTCGTGCTGATTGATCCGCTGGATGGTTCTTCCAATATCGATGTGAACGTGTCTGTCGGTACTATTTTCTCCATCTATCGCCGGGTTACACCAGCAGATAAACCTGTCACGCTGGCGGATTTCTTGCAGCCCGGATATCGTCAGGTAGCAGCAGGTTATGTGATTTATGGTTCATCAACCATGCTGGTTTATACCACCGGACAAGGTGTCAACGGTTTTACGCTGGATCCTTCCATTGGCTATTTCTGTTTATCGCATCCTGATATCCGGATCCCCCAACAGGGATACTGCTATTCAGTGAATGAAGGCCATTACCTGAAATTCCCGCTCGGTGTAAAACAGTACATCAAATACTGTCAGGCGGTTGATGAACAGGATCGTCGTCCTTATACCTCTCGCTATATCGGTTCTCTGGTTGGTGACTTTCACCGCAACTTGCTGAAAGGCGGGATCTATATGTACCCGTCAGGAACCAATGCGCCTAAAGGCAAATTGCGCTTGTTGTACGAATGCAATCCGGTGGCGTTTCTGGTGGAGCAGGCAGGTGGCAAAGCCTCTACCGGTCGGGAGCGGATTATGGATCTGGTGCCTTCAGAATTACATCAGCGTACGCCGTTCTATGCCGGTTCCCTTCGTATGGTGGAAAAACTGGAAGAGTTTGTTGCCCAGTATTCCGAGAGATCAGAATAAGTCGGCAAGACCGAACTGACAGATAAAGAAAAGGGCAGCGTTTTTAGCTGCCCTTCGTATATCTGCGTACCAGTGATTATTTACGCATATTGATTGGTAATACCGTGCGGGTTGGAGCACCGGTATACAACTGTCGCGGACGACCGATTTTGCTTGCCGGATCAGCCTGCATTTCCAGCCAGTGAGAGATCCAGCCGATGGTACGGGACAACGCGAAGATCACAGTAAACATCGAGGTTGGAATTCCGATAGCGTTCAGAATGATGCCTGAATAGAAGTCGACGTTCGGGTACAGTTTCTTCTCAATGAAGTACGGGTCGGACAGTGCAATACGTTCCAGCTCCATTGCCACATCCAGTAATGGATGATCGCTGATATTCAGCTCTTTCAGGACCGCATGGCAGGTGTCACGCATAACTACAGCACGTGGGTCATAGTTGCGGTATACGCGGTGACCAAAGCCCATCAGACGGAATGGATCGTTCTTGTCTTTGGCGCGGGCAATAAAGTGCGGGATACGATCCACCGAACCGATCTCCTGCAACATTTTCAGGCAGGCTTCGTTAGCACCACCATGAGCAGGTCCCCACAGTGACGCGATACCTGCAGCAATACAGGCAAACGGATTGGCACCGGAAGAACCGGCCAGACGGACGCTGGAGGTTGAGGCGTTTTGCTCGTGATCGGCATGCAGCACGAAGATGATATCCATGGCGCGTTCGATCACCGGATTCACCCGGTATTCTTCACATGGCACCGCGAACATCATATGCAGGAAGTTGCCGGCATAACTCAGGTCGTTGCGAGGGTAGATGAACGGCTGTCCCATAGAATATTTATAAGACATGGCTGCCAGCGTCGGCATTTTTGAAATCAGACGGTAAGCAGCAACTTCACGGTGCTGTTCATGGCTGATATCCAGTTCATCGTGATAGAACGCAGACAATGCACCGGCAACCCCGCACATAACGGCCATTGGATGGGAGTCACGGCGGAATGCTTTGAACAATGACGTGATCTGTTCGTGCACCATCGTGTGACGAGTCACGGTGTAACGGAACTTGTCATACTGTTCTTTATTCGGTAACTCGCCGTTCAGCAATAGGTAGCAGACTTCCAGGTAGTTGGAGTCTTTTGCCAGTTCGGCAATCGGATAGCCACGATACAGCAAAATACCTGCATCACCGTCGATATAGGTGAGTTTGGAGGTACAAGATGCGGTAGACAGGAAACCTGGATCATACGTGAAATAGCCATGCGCCCCTAATGCGCGGACATCGATTACCTCCGGACCTTCAGTTCCGGACAGAATTGGCAGCTCGATCGGTTCCTGACCGGGGATGTGCAGTGTGGCTACTTTATCAGCCATAGCAAGTCTCCTTTGCAATTAAATGTGAAAGCGGTTTTCGCGAAGTGATCTCACGAAAATTCTTTATTGTTCCTTTATAGTTCGTATAAACGCTAATGCGATTGATAGCAATGAAAAATCGTCATTGCATCACACTAATTTCAACTATCCGGTAGTGCTTTGTCAATTTGCTAACGGTAGCTAAATGTATGAATGGTCACAGATTGAGTGGTTAGTTCATGAATTTGTGCTTATATCTTGTTAATTTTTTGTAATCAATTAAGTTGCCTGAATATACTGAGTGTGCCGTTTTTCCTGTGACGAATCAGGTTGCCAGGCGGCACTGAATATTGTTGTTTAAATGTTAAATTCTGTGTGTTCGCTCTGTGATTGCCGTAACAGTAACTGGTCATCATAATATGTTGAATATAAAAGAAACCTTTTCATCCGGAAAGCAGAGTTGGCTCTAATCAGCTATGTTATTGGATGATACATCTGGTCATCATTCATGATAGATGTCCGGACAGACAGCGCAGCGGTTGAAGGAAATAAAATGAATATGCACGAAGATGCCGTCACTACCTGGATTCGTTCGTCTTATCTGGCCAACAGCGCATATGTTGAAGATCTTTATGAGTCATATCTGAAAGACCCCGGGTCTGTTCCGCTGGAATGGCAGCGTTGTTTTGCCGGGCTGGGTGAGCGGCAGAATAATGAACAACCTCATGCGGTTATTCGCCAGCAGCTACGCCAGCAAGTCATGCAACCCCGGCGTGCATCAGCCGTCGCCAGCGGAAGTGGTCTGGACCAGAAACAATTTCATGTATTGCAGCTTATCAATGCCTACCGGTATGCCGGACATCAGTATGCCAGTCTGGATCCTCTGGGGCTGTCTCCCAATCCGGTGATTCCTGAACTTGAGCTCTCTTATTATCAGCTGGACGCCGCTGATCTGGATCGGGAATTCCATGCTGGCAGTTATCTGGGCGGGCAGGAGCGCATGACGCTCCGCAATCTGCTGGATTCTTTGCGCAAGACGTATTGCGGTGTCATCGGTATTGAGTTCATGCATATGACCTCGCAGTCCGAAAAACGCTGGATACAGGAGAGAATGGAGCAGGTTGAGGGACAGCCACAATGGTCTGACGCCATTAAAAAACTGGCTCTGGAAGAATTAACCGCTGCGGAAGGGCTGGAGCGTTATCTCGGTTCCAAATTTCCCGGCGCAAAACGCTTCTCGCTGGAAGGCGGGGATATGCTGATCCCGATGGTTAAGTCCATGATCCGTCAGGCTGGTGAATATGGTTACAAAGAGATTGTGATCGGCATGGCACACCGGGGTCGCTTAACCATGCTGGTTAATGTGCTGGGTAAACGGCCGAAAGAGTTGTTTGATCAGTTTGCCGGCCATCATGGCGATGCCTGGGGGACCGGTGATGTGAAATATCACATGGGATTCTCATCTGACTTTGCAACGGAAGGCGGTAATGTGCATCTGGCGCTGGCATTCAATCCGTCTCACCTCGAAATCGTCAATCCGGTGGTCATTGGTTCGGTCCGGGCCAGAATGGAACGTCTGCATGACAACGAATTCAGCAAGGTCTTGCCGATAACCATTCATGGTGACTCCGCGATTGCTGGTCAGGGCGTGGTTGCAGAAACATTCAATATGTCCCAGACCAGGGGATTTGGTGTCGGTGGCACGGTACGGATTGTGATCAATAATCAGATTGGCTTTACCACCGCCAATACCAAGGACACCCGTTCCAGCCGCTACTGTACCGATGTCGCGAAAATGGTTCAGTCTCCGATTTTCCACGTTAATGCCGATCATCCGGAAGCCGTTTTATGGGCGACGAAACTGGCACTGGATTTCCGGAATACGTTCCACCGTGACGTGGTGATTGATCTGGTCTGCTATCGCCGCAATGGCCATAACGAGGCGGATGAACCTACTGCGACGCAACCATTGATGTATCAGAAAATTCGTCAGCATCCGACAGCCCGGCAGATTTATGCCGAACAGCTGGTGAAAGATGGCATTCTGGAAGAGCACGCGGCGGAACAGATGGTGACGGATTATCGCCAGGCGCTGGACAGAGGCGAGTGTGTGCTCAAAGAGTGGCGTCCGATGTCGGAACAGCATCAGAACTGGACCCGTTTCCTGGGGCATGACTGGCAGGAAACATATGATACTGTTTATCCTCTGGATAAATTAACCATTCTGGCGGAGAAAATGTGCCGTTATCCGGAGGCGCATGTGCTGCAGTCCCGGGTACAGAAGATCTATGAAGATCGCCAGCTGATGTGCCGGGGTGAGAAACTGGCTGACTGGGGTTTTGCTGAAAACCTGGCTTACGCCTCATTACTGGTCGGCGGCTATCCGATCCGGTTGACGGGGCAGGATTCCGGTCGCGGAACCTTTTTCCACCGGCATGCGGTATTACATAACCAGAACGATGCGTCTACTTATACCCCTCTGATGCATCTGGCGCCGGATCAGGCGCCTTTCCGGGTCTACGATTCAGTCCTCTCGGAAGAAGCTGTCCTGGCATTTGAATACGGTTATGCCACGGCAACGCCCGACGGTCTGACGATTTGGGAAGCGCAGTTTGGTGACTTTGCGAATGGTGCGCAGGTGGTAATCGACCAGTTCCTTTCTTCCGGCGAGCAGAAGTGGGGGCGTTTATGTGGTCTGGTTCTGTTCCTGCCTCACGGTTATGAAGGGCAGGGGGCGGAGCATTCATCCGGACGGCCGGAGCGGTATCTGCAGCTATGTGCTCAGCATAATATGCAGGTTTGCATGCCAACGACTCCGGCTCAGATTTATCATTTGCTGCGCCGACAGATGCTGCGTCCGATGCGTCGTCCGCTGGTGGTGTTTACGCCGAAATCACTGTTGCGCCACCCGCTGGCGGTATCGTCACTACAGGAGCTGTCGGAAGGCCGTTTCCAGAATGCTATCCCGGAAATTGATGTGATTCCTGCCGAGGGGGTGCAACGCGTCGTACTCTGCTCCGGCAAAGTCTATTACGATTTACTGGAGGCCCGTCGGAAGGCGGACAATAAAGCGGTTGCCATCATTCGTATCGAACAGCTTTATCCTTTCCCTGAAGAAGAGCTGAAAGAAATCATGCAACCCTATCAGCATGTACAGGATTTTGTCTGGTGCCAGGAAGAACCTAAAAACCAGGGAGCCTGGTATAACTGCCAGCACAGAATGAAACGTGTTATCCCTGCGGGAACTTATCTGAATTATGTCGGTCGTCCCGCCTCTGCGGCACCGGCAGTAGGCTATATGTCGTTGCACTTGCAGCAGCAAAAAACATTGGTTGAAGAAGCTCTGACTATAAAATAAAAGGATACTCCATGACTCTGCAAATAATGGTGCCTGATCTTCCTGAATCTGTATCGGATGCGACCATTGGCACCTGGCATAAAAAAGTTGGTGAGCGCATCAAGGCCGGCGAGTTGCTGGTGGATCTGGAAACGGACAAGGTGGTATTGGAGGTTCCGGCTCCGCAGGATGGTGTGATCAGCAATATTCTGTTTGACTCCGGTAGTACCGTCCAGGCCAAACAATTGCTGGCTGAATTGCAGGAAGTGCCTGCCGGCGGTGAAGAAACAACGGAAAAACCGGCTCCGACTCCCGAGACTGCCAGTGCCAGCGATATCCTGACCCCCTCTGTGCGCCGTATTCTGGCCGAGGAAGAGGTGGATCCGTCCGTGTTGCAGGGCGCGGGTTCCGGACGTGACGGGCGTATTACCCGGATGGATGTGTTAGCGCATATAGAACGCCGGAGCAATGAGCCTGTTACCGCCGAAATCATTGCGGGTTCGACATCTGATGCGGTTCCGGATTCTGTGCTTGATACAGCGGTCAGTGGCAGAGAGGAAAAACGGGTGCCGATGACCCGCCTGAGAAAGCGTATTGCGGAACGTTTACTGGAGGCCAAAAATACCACGGCAATGCTGACCACGTTTAACGAGGTCAACATGCAGCCGATCATGCAGATCCGCAGTAAATATCAGGAGCAGTTCGAAAAACGGCATGGTATCAAGCTTGGGTTTATGTCGTTTTACGTAAAGGCGGTTTGTGAAGCGCTGAAACGGTATCCGGAAGTTAATGCATCTATTGATGAAAATGATATTCTTTATCATAATTACTTCGACATCAGTATTGCCGTCTCTACCGAGCGGGGACTTGTAACCCCGGTTTTACGGAATTGCGATGAGCTGTCACTGGCTGAAATTGAAAAAGGGATCAAATCGCTGGCCGACAAAGCCCGCGATGGCAAACTTTCGGTAGAAGATTTAACCGGTGGCACCTTTACCATCACGAATGGTGGTGTATTCGGTTCTCTGATGTCGACCCCTATCATTAATCCGCCGCAAAGCGCGATTCTGGGTATGCATAAAATCCAGGATCGTCCGATGGCGGTGGATGGTCAGGTGGTAATTCTTCCAATGATGTACTTGGCTCTGTCGTATGATCACCGTATCATCGACGGCCGAGAATCTGTCGGGTTCCTGGTTCATGTAAAATCTTTACTGGAAGACCCGACCCGATTGCTGTTGGATATCTAATTATAACGAGAGCGACACGGTGCCGCTCCCTGAATAACGGACTATTATCATGAATTTGCATGAATATCAGGCCAAGCAATTGTTTGCTGACTACGGCCTGCCTGTGCCTTCAGGCATCCCCTGTTCTTCTGCCGATGAAGCTGTCGCAGCTACCAAAAAACTGGGTGGCGATAAATGGGTCGTGAAGTGCCAGGTTCATGCCGGTGGCCGTGGTAAAGCCGGTGGCGTTAAAGTCGCAGGCAGTGAGCAGGAAGTGCGGGCGTTTGCCGAACAGTGGTTAGGCAAACGTCTGGTAACGTATCAAACCGATGCCAGTGGTCAGCCGGTTAATACCATTTTGGTGGAAACTTGCGGCAATATTGCCAAAGAACTTTATCTGGGCGCTGTGGTCGATCGCAGCACTCGTCGTGTCGTGTTCATGGCCTCGACTGAAGGTGGTATGGACATCGAAACGGTGGCCCACAACACCCCCGAGCTGATTCATAAAGCGACGCTGGATCCGCTGACCGGTCCGCAGCCTTATCAGGCGCGTGAGCTGGGCTTCAAACTGGGTCTGAATGCGGAACAGCTGAAGCAGTTCACCAAGATTTTCCTGGGTCTGGGCAAGATGTTTGTTGCCTGTGACTTGTCACTGCTGGAAATCAACCCGCTGGTGATCACCGGCGAAGGTAACCTGCTGTGTCTGGACGGCAAAATCAATATCGACAGCAATGCCCTGTATCGCCAGCCAAAACTGAAAGCCTGGAATGATGAAACCCAGGAAGATCCGCGTGAAGTCGAAGCAGCGCGCTGGGATCTGAACTATGTCGCGCTGGATGGCAATATCGGCTGTATGGTGAACGGCGCAGGCCTGGCGATGGGCACTATGGACATCATCAAACACCATGGTGGTCTGCCAGCCAACTTCCTTGATGTCGGCGGCGGCGCAACCAAAGAACGTGTGACCGAAGCTTTTAAACTGATCCTGTCTGACTGCAAAGTCAAAGCGGTGCTGGTCAATATCTTCGGCGGGATCGTCCGTTGTGATCTGATTGCGGACGGCGTGATTGGCGCGGTTGCGGAAGTCGGCGTGAAAGTCCCGGTGGTCGTCCGCCTGGAAGGCAATAACGCTGATTTGGGTTCGAAAAAACTGGCAGAGAGTGGATTAAATATTATTGCGGCAACCAGCCTGACGGACGCTGCGGTACAGGTAGTAAAAGCAGCGGAGGCGGCGGCATGAGCATTCTGATCAACAAAGATACTAAAGTTATCTGTCAGGGCTTTACCGGTTCACAGGGTACTTTCCATTCAGAACAGGCCATCGCTTACGGCACGCAGATGGTGGGTGGTGTTTCTCCGGGTAAAGGCGGAAGCACGCATCTCGGCCTGCCGGTCTTTAATACCGTGCGTGATGCGGTTGTTGCAACAGGGGCTACCGCCTCTGTTATCTATGTTCCGGCGCCATTCTGTAAAGATGCGATTCTGGAAGCCGTTGATGCGGGCATTCAGCTGATTGTTTGTATCACCGAAGGCATTCCGACACTGGATATGCTGCAGGTCAAATGTCGCCTGGAAGAGACGGGTGTGCGTATGATTGGCCCGAACTGTCCGGGCGTGATCACTCCGGGTGAATGCAAGATTGGCATCATGCCGGCGCACATTCATCTGCCGGGTAAAGTGGGGATTGTTTCCCGCTCTGGTACGCTGACGTATGAAGCTGTAAAACAGACCACCGATGCCGGTTTTGGTCAGTCCACTTGTGTCGGTATCGGCGGTGATCCAATTCCGGGTTCTAACTTTATCGATATTCTGACACTGTTCCAGGAAGATCCACAGACTGAAGCGATCGTGATGATCGGCGAAATCGGTGGTACCGCGGAAGAAGAAGCGGCTGCTTTTATCAAGGCAAATGTGACCAAACCGGTGGTTTCCTACATTGCCGGTGTGACTGCACCGGCTGGTAAACGTATGGGCCATGCCGGCGCCATCATTGCTGGTGGTAAAGGTACTGCGGCTGAGAAATTCGCAGCGCTGGAAGAGGCGGGCGTGAAAACCGTGCGTTCTCTGGCAGACATTGCGACTGGTCTGCGCGAAGTGACTGGCTGGAAATAATTCGTTATTTGCCGATAACAAGAAAGGCGCCAAAATTGGCGCCTTTCTTATTGGTATAACCTTTCGCGATTAAGCAGCAAAGTTTTTCGCAGCAAAATCCCAGTTAACCAGAGCCCAGAAGGCTTCCATGTATTTAGGACGCAGATTGCGGAAGTCGATGTAATAAGCGTGTTCCCAGACGTCAACAGTCAGAACAGGGGTCACACCGTCAGTCAGAGGACAACCGGCGTTGGAGGTATTCTGCAGAGCCAGAGAACCGTCTGCTTTTTTCACCAGCCAGGTCCAGCCAGAACCAAAGTTGGTCACAGCTGATTTGGTGAACTCTTCTTTGAACTTCTCGAATGAACCGAAGGTCGCAACAATTGCGTCAGCCAGTGCACCGGTAGGCTCACCACCACCGTTTGGCGTCAGACAATGCCAGTAGAAGGTGTGGTTCCATACTTGCGCCGCGTTGTTGAAAATACCACCGGTAGAGCTTTTAACGATCTCTTCCAGTGTCTTGTTTTCAAATTCGGTACCTGGGATCAGGTTGTTCAGGTTAACCACATAAGTGTTGTGATGTTTGCCGTAGTGATATTCCAGCGTTTCCTGAGAAATGTGGGGTTCCAGTGCATTTTTTTCGTAAGGCAGGGCCGGTAATTCAAAAGCCATTGCAAACTCTCCTCGTTGATTAAGGGTCTATTGGTCAGACCTTATGTATAAATTGATTTATAGCAAATATATCTCTTGTGCACTACATTTTATAGCGAAAAATTTAACATTTTATACACATCCATTTTGTGACAAAAAACGTATATAGTTCATTGCAGCTATAACCACATAAAAAGTGACGTTGTTAAGCTGGGCAGATAGCGTAAAATCACAACCGTTTCAGTCAGAGAGGTCGCCATGGAAACCATTGAGAAGATCAAGCAACAAATCGCAGAAAACACGATCCTGCTGTATATGAAGGGCTCACCGAAGTTGCCTAGCTGTGGCTTCTCATCCCAGGCATCCCAGGCCGTGATGGCGTGTGGCGTACCTTTTGCCTATGTGGATATCCTGCAGAATCCCGATATCCGAGCGGAGCTGCCTAAGTATGCTAACTGGCCAACCTTCCCGCAATTGTGGGTTGAAGGTGAGCTGATTGGTGGTTGCGATATCATGCTGGAAATGTTCCAGCAGGGTGAACTCCAGCCATTGCTGAAAGAAGCGCATGCCAGACAACAAGCTGCCGCAGCTGAATAAGAGATACATAAAATATAGCGGGAGTGAAGTCATAACTCCCGTAGTTCCTTTAAACAAATAATGTTTTTACCGGCGTTAGCTGTTCACTACCTTCTGGCTTTGTTATGATTTTACGGTATCAATAATATAAGGCCATTCACTGTGTTTAAGGCTCAAAGCCCTGCCGGGCTAGCTGAAGAGTACATAATCCGATCCATCTGGAATAATCGTTATGCGCCGGGCTCTATTTTGCCGGCAGAACGGGAATTGTCAGAGGTTATCGGTGTGACTCGGACTACATTACGTGAAGTGCTGCAACGGTTGGCCCGGGACGGCTGGCTGACGATACAGCATGGAAAACCTACCCGGGTGAATAATTTCTGGGAAACATCCAGTCTGAATATTCTGGACACGCTGGCCAAGCTGGAGCAGGAAAAACTGCCGCAACTGGTTGAGCAGTTATTCTCAGCCCGAACCAATATCAGTGTTATTTTTATCCATTCCGCATTGAAACGTGATGCGCAGTCAGTGCTTGCCATTCTGGCTGAACGTTCTCGTCTGGATGACTCCGCAGAAGCTTATATCGATTTTGATTATCAGTTATATCATGTATTGGCATTGGCTTCCGGCAATCCTATTTACGCCTTGATTTTCAACGGGTTCAAGAGCCTCTATCGCCGCGTCGGTCGTTATTACTTTACTGATTTCGAAGCGCGTATGCTGGCGATGAAATTTTATGATGAGCTGGCAGCTATCGCAGAAAGCGGCAATATCTATTCGGCAAAAAATATTGTGCGGCAATACGGCATTGCTTCAACGAAAATCTGGCAGGAATTAAGAAAAAATTTGAACGAGTCTGCGGTGTTTGAAGGTTGAACCGCTGATTATTCGCCAGAACCCGATATCCGTTCCAGAATTAATTAGGCATTAATTCTGACTGGACCGGAGCGGGGGTATGGGTGATTACATCGCTCTTGTGCTGGGTATTCTTTCTGCCGCTATCGGAGGAGAACTTTTTGTCCGGGGAACGGTTGGTATTGCCTACTGGGCCCGGATCTCTCCTGGCATCGTTGCTGCGACAGTGGCAGCGTTTGCGACATCCAGCCCGGAGCTCACTGTTTCCGTAACTGCGTCTTTGCTTGGAACGCCTCAGATTGCGCTGGGTGATGCACTCGGTAGTAATGTCGTTAATATCGCCCTGATTCTTGGTATTGCCATTGCCATAACCCCTCTGTATTACCCCCGGGATTCCTTTAAAAGAGATTATTCGGTGGCCTTACTGGTTCCCGGAATGACCGGCTTATTCATGCTTGATGGTGCACTATCGCGTATTGATGGTCTAATCATGCTGATGACCTTTATCGCCTGGCTTATTGCAGTGATTCTTGAAGTGCGTAAACAGCGAAATAATAACTCGGTTGAGAATACTGAAAAACACCGGATATGGGCTTCATTGCTGCAGTCTGTGGTGGGGCTTGCTTTTCTTATTGCTGCGGGTCGCCTTATTGTCTCTGGTGCTACAGGGATCATGCAATCATTAGGCGTTGATGCTTTCGTTATTGGGGCAACAGTCGTCGCATTAGGTACGTCAGCTCCCGAACTGGCAATGATGATTGTTGCAACGCTGCGCCGTCATGATGACATTGCCTTGGGGACAGTGCTGGGAAGTAATATCTTTAACGGATTATTAATTGTTTCTTTAGCGGCCATAATTTCTCCGATTACCATCGTATGGTCTGAAATTATGGCTGTATTATTACTGGGTATTTTATCTGTGGTTTGTATATTTCCTTCAGCTACCGGATATATAGAACGTAGACAAGGTTATCTGCTGCTGGTGCTTTATCTTGTTTATCTGGTAGTACTTGCAATGCAACCATGGGTATGAACGCTTCAATAATCAGCTTATGTTTTTTGTACGATGGTCTGTTGTGAAAGACGTAATGTCCGTTCAAGGATCTGACTGTAGATAGGTTTTCCTCCTAGCATTTGTGCGATTAAAGTTGCACTCAGTGTTGTTACCATCATAGGAAGAATAAGGCCGTAGTTATTAGTCATTTCGGTAACCAGAATGATCCCGGTAACTGGAGCTCTGACCGATGCGGCAAAAAGAGCACCCATGCCAACAATGGGGAAAACACCATAGGCAATCTCAATTTCGGGGAATAACTGCATCGCTATATTACCGGCGAGAGCTCCACATAATGTACCTAGTGCCAGAGATGGCGCAAATACCCCACCTGGAACACCAGAGCAGAAACAGAGCAATGTACCAATAAAACGCCATACCAGCAGCCAGAAAATGACTGTCAGGGACGCAGGTTGCGTTATCCACTGTGGAATATAATACATGCCTCCAGACGTCAGCCCATTATCAAGAAGCGATAAAATACCAAAAGTACCGGCCAGCAGGCTGCCAATGGTTACAAAAACGATGCGCCGGTTCTTATGGATAGCAAGATAACCATTCTGGAATGTGTTCACGCAAAGATTAAAAAAGTATCCGATGTATCCTACGAGACAACCAAACAGAAAAAATAAAATTAGCGAAAGAGTTGATGTGACAGGATAAGTTGGAAGGTTGAAAACAGGCTCGGCTCCGACCATAAGTTGTCGAATAATAGTACTGCTTATGACGGCGATCGATACTACTTTGATTGATAAAAAGGAGTAACGGAACTGAGGCCGCATTTCTTCCAAAACAAACAAAATACCAGCTAGCGGTGCATTGAATGCTGATGCCAATCCTGCTGCAGCACCAGCTGCCAGCAAAGCATGAGAAGCATCTTTGGGTAACCGGAATATATCAGCAACCATTTTGCCGATATTGCCGCCAATCTGCACCGAAGGGCCTTCTCTGCCCAGAATCATTCCCGAACTTAATGCACATGTTCCGCCAAAAAATTTGACGGGGATAACTCGTCTCCAACGGACCGGTCTGACATCATCGAGTGCCCCCTCTATTTCCGGGATTCCTGAGCCGCCAGCTTCAGGTGCAAAACGATGCATCAGATAAAAAGCAATACCACCGAGTACTGCGCTGCAAAAAAATGCCGGTAACCACTGGATAGAAGGATCAATCAGTTGTAAGCCTAAAATACGTAGTCTTGTCAGACCATCTACCGCCAGTTCAAACAGAATGCAAGTGCCACCAGTCAGTACACCGGTAAATAAAGCCAGTAATAGAACTTTGGGAGATGTGTAGTCATGCCGGATGAAACGACGGATTAACCGGCGAATGTGACGACTTCTGTTTCTGTGTGGCTGGTTCATCTGTATGCAGATTATTGGTGAGTAATACTTTTATTTTCTAATAAAAAAGATAAATTGCCAACATAGTGTTAATGGATTTTCATGATTCTTATTTTTGTGTTGAATATAATTCTTGTTTTTAATGTGAAATATTTTCATTAAATATCTTGGTATTTTTATTTGAAAATGGGTTTGTGTGCGCCGCATTTCGCCTGATGTATTGGAAGACATTATCATGGAAATATGCTAATGTCAGGCTGTGATATCGTAATAATATTATGGGATTAGATAAACGTTTTGACTAAGCTCACAAAAAAGGAAGCTTATATGAAAGTTGGATTGATTGGTTTTGGTAAAACAGGCAGAGCTGTAGCGTCTGTTTTATTAGAGTCGAAAAAGGTAAACCTTCAATGGGTGCTCCGTAAATCAACATCGCTTGAACACCGGTCTGTGCCTGAGTTTTTAGGGGTACACTCTGATGAACCAGGGCTGATTTACTCGATAAGTGAATTTAGTGCAGACGAATTATTTGATAAACATCCTGTTGACGTCGTTATTGATTTTTCATCAGCGTATGGGGTTGACTATTATGCCGAAGCGGCCGCGAAGCGGGGAATTACAATAATCAGTGCAATATCGGCATATCCGGATGAAAAATTAAAATTGCTGTCTGATATATCGGAGCGAATTCCTGTGCTGCACTCACCTAATATTACATTAGGTATAAACTTTCTTATGATTGCAGCCAAGATACTCAAGAATATCGCACCTTATACCGATATAGAAATCATTGAGGAGCATTTCAAGAGCAAACCTGAGGTGTCTGGCACTGCAAAGAAAATAGCCAACGCTCTTGAGTTGCCTGATGATTCTATAAAAACCATCAGGGCAGGTGGTATTATTGGTGTTCATGAGATTATTTTTGGATTTCCATATCAAGTGGTCAGATTGCGGCATGAATCAATATCCCGTGAAGCTTTTGGTAATGGTATTATATTTGCTCTGGAAAATATAACAGGGAAAACCAATGGGTTATACTCAATGGAAGATTTATTGATGCCATATTTCCATTTGAATGCTACAGAGCAGGAGTTTATCGATAAAAACACTAAGCCATGGTGGAAGTTCTGGTGATTTTGATTTTTCACAGAGGAAGAATCGTATTAAAAAGGCTGTATATTTGCTTAAATGTACCATTTGATATATAATAATCGAGTTGTAATTCATGAAATTATGGCTCTTTGACTTTTAAGCGGTAGGGTATTCCAATCATCTGATAGGATACCCTTTCGTTTTTTATGATGTCTTATTTATATGCCGGACGTATCGGTGTCCAATTATCTGCTGCACAAAGCCTCGCGTGGTATGTCTGTTTTCTTCGATAATATTTCTGGTGTCATTATCTTGGCTGAATAATTAGGGTTTAGCTACCCGCTAGACTGTTCAACACAATTAAGAAAACTTGGTGTGGTTTGATCCAGATCTCGTTTTTATGTATAATACGATTATCTTTTAACAAGATTGCAACTTAACCGACGTGCGAATCACTCCGCCTTAACTGGCACATCCCCATAAAGATGCATCATTTGTATCTGTCATTTGAACTTCCCGGCAACCAGGGGAGATAGTTTTTTACATCTATCAAAATGTCGCTTCATTGTATCGGTCTGACCGATATCTGTGCTGTCTATTTTTTATTCAAGGATTACTGATATGTTGTTTTTATCCAAACGTCAGGATTGGTTTGGAAATATCCGTGGCGATCTGCTGGCCGGATTAGTGGTTGCTTTGGCGTTGATTCCGGAGGCGATTGCCTTTTCAATCATTGCGGGTGTTGATCCTAAAATAGGGCTTTATGCCTCATTCTGTATTGCTGTTGTCATCGCTATTGTGGGCGGCAGACCCGGAATGATCTCCGCGGCGACAGGTGCCATGGCGTTACTGATGGTAACGCTGGTGAAAGAGCATGGACTGCAGTATCTGTTGGCAGCTACCTTGCTGACTGGTTTTTTTCAGATCATCGCTGGCTATCTGAAGCTGGGTAGTCTGATGCGGTTTGTTTCCCGCTCCGTAGTGACCGGTTTCGTCAACGCACTGGCAATCCTGATCTTTATGGCCCAGTTGCCGGAATTAACCAATGTTGGCTGGCAAGTTTATGCGATGACCGCAGCCGGGTTAGCCATCATTTATCTGTTTCCGCTCATCAATAAAACCATTCCGTCGCCATTAGTCTGTATTTTGGTACTGACCGCTGTTTCCATGTGGCTGGAACTAGATATCCGCACGGTCGGCGATATGGGGCAGTTGCCAGATACCTTGCCATTATTCCTCTGGCCGGATGTGCCCTTTAACTGGGAAACATTGCTGATTATTCTGCCGTATTCATTGCCACTGGCAGTGGTCGGCCTGCTTGAATCGATGATGACAGCCACCATTGTGGATGACCTCACTGATACTACCAGCGACAAAAACCGTGAATGCAAAGGCCAGGGTATTGCAAACATCGTTGCTGGTTTATTTGGTGGCATGGCAGGCTGCGCCATGATTGGTCAGTCGGTGATCAATGTGAAATCGGGTGGCCGTGGCCGGTTATCGACCTTTTTTGCTGGCGGTGCACTGCTGTTGATGGTTGTTTTTCTCAGCGACTGGGTATCACAGATCCCGATGGCGGCCTTGGTTGCCGTGATGATCATGGTGTCTATCGGAACATTCTCGTGGGAATCGGTTACTAACCTGAAAAAACATCCGTTATCAACAAGTTGTGTGATGTTAATAACCGTTATAGTGGTGGTTTTCACGCATAATCTGGCTCTTGGCGTATTTGCTGGTGTGCTGCTGGCCGCCTTGTTCTTTGCCAATAAAGTAGCTCATTTCCTACGGGTAGACTCGACTATCGATTATGCTGGCTCGACGCGTCATTATGCTGTCAAAGGACAGGTCTTCTTCGCTTCATCACAGCGGTTTAATCAGTATTTTGATTTCAAAGAAGTATTGGAAAAAGTAACCATTGATCTCACTCATGCCCACTTCTGGGATATCACCGCTGTTAGTGCACTGGATAAGGTGGTGATCAAATTTCGTCGGGAAGGCACTGCCGTTGAGGTGATTGGTCTGAATGAAGCCAGCGCAACAATAGTCGACCGTTTCGGCGTGCATGATAAACCGAAAGAAGTTGAAAAGTTGCTGAATGGCCATTAATCATCAAAAGGACAACACAATGAAAAATCAGATCATCGCCTGCATTGATGGTTCCCGTTCTGCAACAGCAGTGTGTTTATGGTCGGCTTGGGCGGCTTCTCGTCTGGGGGGCTCATTAAAGCTCCTGCATGTATTAGAAAAGTCCGCCTTACCGGCAACAGTTGATTTGTCCGGGAGTATCGGGCTGGGTAGTCGCGAAGACTTAATGAATGAATTAATCAAACTGGATGAACAGCGTAGCCGTATTGCCAATGAGCAGGGTAAACATCTGTTAGCTGCCGCAAAAGAACTGATACTCAGCCGTTGTGCCACCGATTCGGCTCGGTATGAGATAAAAAACTGTCAGCGCCATGGTGGTCTGGTTGAAAACCTGACAGATCTTGAAAACGATACTCGTCTGATTGTAATGGGACGACAGGGTGAAGTCAGTTCACAACAGAGTCAGGTAGGTAGTCAGCTGGAAAACGTAGTGCGCGTATTGCATACACCTGTTCTGGTCGCAGTAGGGGATTTTACGGTTCCCCAGAAAATTATGTTTGCTTACGATGGCAGTGAGACAGGTCAAAAAGTGTTGGATCGACTCACTATCAGCCCGTTATTTAAAGGGTTGAATTGTGATCTTGTGATGGTCGGCGGTGATAAAGCGCAGTTAATTGCGGCACAGACAAAATTGCATGATGCAGGTATTGAAACGACGCCATATCAATTACAAGGTGACGTTGAACAAGCACTTAAAATGCATATCGAAACACAACAAATTGATCTGGTCATTATGGGTGCGTACGGTCATTCACGGTTAAGACAATTTTTGCTTGGCAGCCATACTAGTCGCATGCTGAGTCAGAGTGCCGTTTCATTGCTACTGCTGCGATGAAAAACACCTGGCTATCAACGTCTAGTTGAGCGTGATCGCTATTGAGAATGTCAGAACAGTTGTGGCTATTCTGACATTCATTAAGCGATGTATTCACCGTTGAATATCGATATGTTTTAAATAAAATACCCCTCTCCGTATAACTTCTGTTCTTCCCTCCGTAGCTATACATACTGGCTTAATTCTTGCTCACTTCATTATGTTGCAATCTATATAACGATGAATTGTCATCAATATGACATCGTCTTAATAACGTGCGCATTCAATCCAACATTTTTGAAATTGGGCTATCACATTAAAACAGGGATGCTTCATGGCGTTATCACATGATGATCTGCAAGCTATTCTGCTAACACTAAAACTGGCGGCGACAGTGACGTTACTGTTACTGATTATCGCTACGCCGATCGCCTGGTGGCTGGCCAGAACGCATTCATGGTTAAAAGGGCCTGTCGGTGCGTTAGTCGCCTTACCCCTGGTATTACCGCCGTCAGTCCTGGGTTTTTATTTATTGCTGGCGATGGGGCCGCAAGGTTTTCTGGGAAGGACTCTTTCTGCATTAGGTATTGAAGCCCTGCCATTTACGTTTGGCGGGTTAGTCGTCGCATCGGTGTTTTACTCGCTACCTTTCATGGTTCAGCCAATTCAGAACGCTTTCGAGAACATAGGCGATGCACCATTAGAGGCAGCCGCCACGTTACGCGCGTCACCTATTGATGCATTTTTCACGGTTGCACTGCCATTGGCATTACCCGGATTTTTGACGGCAAGCATATTGACGTTTGCTCATACCGTGGGGGAGTTTGGTGTGGTGCTGATGATTGGTGGCAATATTCCCGGTGCGACACGGGTGGTTTCCGTTCAGATATACGATTTTGTTGAAGCTATGGAATATGACAATGCGCATCAGCTTTCGCTGATCATGCTGGTTTTCTCTTTTGCGGTATTGCTTGTGTTATACGGGTGGCGCCGGCACAAAGGGAATAAATAATATGCATCAGGACGAGATGATTTTAGCCCGGTTTGTAAAACAGTGGGCTGGTTTTACTTTAGACGTGGATTTAGCCTTGCCGGGGAAAGGTGTTACTGCGCTGTTCGGGCACTCCGGCTCTGGAAAAACCACCTTGTTACGTGCCATTGCCGGGCTGGGTGGACGCTCGGCGGGACATTGTATATTCAAAGGCCATGCCTGGCAGAACGAGGATAAATATCTTCCTGCTCACCAGCGTCCTATTGGCTATGTATTTCAGGATGCCAATCTGTTCCCGCATTTAACCGTTAATAAGAATCTGCAATACGGAATGGGGCGGACTTCGGCAACGCAGCGTATTTCTCTGGAACAGGCGATTGAATTATTGGGCATTGAACACCTTCTGTTACGCAAACCCGGTCAGTTGTCTGGCGGAGAAAAACAACGAGTCGGCATTGCACGCGCGCTGGCTGTCAGCCCTGAATTGTTATTGATGGATGAGCCACTGGCGGCACTCGATCTTGCCCGTAAGCAGGAGATTTTGCCTTATCTGGAAAGACTGCATCAGGAGCTGAGCATTCCTGTTCTGTATGTGAGTCATTCGCCGGATGAGGTGGCACGACTGGCTGACCATATAGTAGTGATGTCACAAGGGAAAAAAATCGCGGATGGTCCTCTGACCGAGATCCTGTCGCGTATCGATTTGCCAATTCGTCTGGGTGAGGACGCTGGTGTCGTTTTAAAGGGGATTATCCGGGCGCGGGATGATCAATGGCTGCTCACTCATATCGCTTTTGCTGGTGGCGCGCTTTGGACGAAAGATACCGGCGGGGCTGTGGGCGATCAGGTCAGAGTCAGAGTACTGGCCCGGGATGTCAGTATCAGTTTGTATCAGCAACATGACACCAGTATTCAGAATCATCTGGCCGGAACTATAGAGAGCGTCCATCCGGATGAACATCCGGGACTATTGTTGGTTCGCGTTTTAGTGGGGGACTCACTGTTTATATCTCGCCTGACGAATCGTTCCGCGCATCAGCTGAATATATCGGTGGGTCAACCCGTATGGATCCAGGTCAAATCTGTTGCACTGATAGAGTGATAAAACACTATCTTGGGTGGCGGATTTATTAACTGGCTGGTTGCCTATTGCTGTCAAAGAATTGCGTAACGGTGTTTATCTGCTTAGCTTAATGAGAGTTCAATGAAAATAAGGAGTTAACTCATGCATTTTATAAGCAGGATATTACTTGCCGCCGCAATCTTTCTGGGTGGCTTAAATGCCGGTTTTGCAGCGAATACAGATCCGTTATTCATTAACATGACAACGAGTGATGCTCATCGGTCTACAATGGCTATTGGTTTTGGCAAAAGCCAGTTTGAACGGGGACATCAACTGACCATCTTTTTAAATGATAAAGGTGTGCTGATTGCCTCTGCAGCCAATAAAGCACAATTTACCAATCAGCAGAATATGCTAAGTGAATTAGTCAAAAAGGGAGCGGTTGTGTTTGTTTGCCCGACCTGTATCAAACACTATGGGATTAAAGAATCGGATCTTTTGCCTGGGTTGAAAGTGAGTAATCCGGATTTGACCGGTAACGCATTATTTCAGGAAAATACAAAGACACTATCTTGGTGAGGAACGGGCTTGGTGAGGCCGACCGGCTCGGCATTTTTTCATATGCCGGAAAGGGCGGCGGCCTGATAAGCCACATCTCGGCACTCAAGTCATTCGCTTCGGCTGCTTCCTTCCGGACCTGACCGGGTTCACGAACTATTGATGCGAGAGGACCCATCAGGCCGCCATCACAGAAACGCGGCCGATAGTATCAGACCCGCTATAAATTGCAACAATTGCTTCAAAAACAATTTGCTGAAAACACAGAGGAATTTTAACTTGTCTCACTGATGGCGATTGTTTTTGAAACCAGTTGCCCCTGAATCCCATCGACGTACATACGTTCCAGTATCTCTCTTTGTGCCATGGTTTCAACACCTTCTGCAATCACGACACATCCTGCACGATGCGAAATCTCAATGATCATACGGATAAACTGCTGACTGGTGGTATCCCGCGCAAGGATATCAATTAATCCTGAATCCAGTTTAATGTAGTCAGGGCGTAATTCCCGGTATAAGCGGAATGAGCTTAATCCTTTGCCAAATCGGGAAATGCAGGTCCGGCTGCCTGCTCTGCGTAGCATTTCAAACATCCGCATGCTGGCGGCAGGGTGACAATCGAGCATTTCTTCATCCATTTCAAATACCAGATCGGGCGCGACATCATGCTCCTGTAACAACAATTGCTCTAACCAGCCGATAAAAGAGGAATTAAATAAGGCACTGGCACTCAGATTCAACCCCCAGCGGGCTACATTTTCCGGATGCTGTTTATGTTGCTGCAGCATATTTTCGATAACCAACTCCTCCAGTTTATTCATCATGCCGTGACGCATCGCCATGGCATAAACCGTTTCCAGCGGCAGCGACTGCTGATTAGTGCCCGTGAACCGGGGAATGATCTGGATATAATTGCAGATGGCCATATTCAGAGGCTGAATCTCCTGACCGGAAAAACCCACATGGCGTGTTTCAATAATGGCCTGAATCGCCTGTTGCCAGTGATTTTCCCCCTGGAATGCATCGTCTGTACTGTCTTCCTCCTGAAAATACCAGCCGTTTACCGTACTGGTTTGTGCTTTTGCCAGTGCCAGATCTGCCCTGGCCAGCGGTTGTTCAGGTTGCTGTCCGGGATGCAATAACGTGATACCGCTATAAGCGATGCTTTCTGTCGCTATTTGCGTCTGTAAATTATCGAACAGTTGTTTCAGTTCTTTTCCTAAAACAGGCGCCATTGATGGGGAGACATGGGGTATCAATATGGCATAGTCACTACCGGATAACCGGTATATACGGTCAGTGGAGAAGCGCCGGCTGACATTCTGAATGATCTCGGCAATCGCCATCAGATATTCATCCCCGGCAATTCGGCCCCGCTGATGATTGATTGTAGTCAGTTCGGTTGATCGGATAAGGCACAGACAAGCCTTATCGGGTGAACTGTTCGGTTGTAACAGTGCCATCAGATCTTTACGGAAAGCACTGCGGTTCTGCAGACCGGTCAGGCTATCCAGCAACGCTTTGTGTTCCAACTCCGAATTTATTTTTCTGAGTTTCTCGACATCCTGGCTTAATGACTCTTTTTTTTGCTGTATTGCTGACGAGAGAAACGGAAACAGATTTCCGGCAGAAGATTGACTGGCTGTGAGTTCCGACGCTGTCTGCTTTTCTGCCTTTTTTAGTAAGAGCTGATGGCTAAGATGCAGAACCAATAATGAAATGATGAGTATCCCGCTTGATATCAGGTTCTGTCCGGTGCTGTTAGCTCCGTCAAGCCAGACAGTAAAAACGAACAGATTACTGATCACGGCTATCAGCAGAATGATGCATAAGGATAACCACTGTTTGTGATAGATGGTTTGTGCTTTCATCCCTGACTCCTGTTTATTTTGTCCGGGTGTTTCCTATAGCATAAACAATACTTCATCCTTTACAGATCTGTACTTCGGGCATGCAGTTTTGTTGTGAAATCAATGTGCTCTGAGTAGCAAAAACAGAGAATTATTATCTATCGGTTCAGATTCGTGATCTCTCGAATGGAACTTGTTTCATTTAAGGAACATTATAGTTCCGTTGCAATGGATTGGTAATGAGCTAGTTTGTTCCATTTGGCAACCAAACGTGTCTTTTAGTTGTTATCACGGGAGGTGTTTATGGTTTCAGTAGATCCGCAGGGCATGACTCAGGCCAGGGAAGCGATTAACCAGACTCTGGCACTGGTTCTGGCGGGAGGAAGAGGTAGTCGGTTAAAACAGTTGACCGATAACAGAGCAAAACCAGCTGTACACTTTGGTGGTAAGTTCCGCATCATTGATTTTGCGCTTTCTAATTGTATTAATTCTGGTATTTCCCGCGTTGGTGTTGTTACGCAATATAAGTCTCACAGCCTTCTTCGTCATATTCAGGCCGGCTGGTCTTTCCTGCGTTATCAGATGAATGAATTTATCGATTTGCTTCCGGCGCAACAGCGTCTGGATGAGGTGAATTGGTATCGTGGTACCGCGGATGCGGTTTATCAGAACGTGGATATTATCCGCGATTATGCGCCTAAGTATGTATTGGTACTTGCCGGTGACCACGTTTATAAAATGGATTACGCGAGCATGCTGCTCGATCACGTGCGTCTGGGCGCTAAAGTAACCGTTGCATGTATCGAAGTGCCAAAAGCAGAAGCGACTGCCTTTGGTGTCATGGATATCGATGACAACCGTCAGATTACTCAGTTTGTAGAAAAACCGGCTGATCCGCCAACGGTTCCGGGTAATCCGGACGTTTCTCTGGCATCAATGGGGGTTTATGTTTTCGATGCTGATTATCTCTATCAATTACTTGAAGAAGATCAGCTGGATGAAGGTTCCCGCCGCGACTTTGGTATGGATATTATCCCTAAAGTTGTTCAGATGGGTGTTGCTTATGCGCATCCGTTCAGTATGTCTTGCGTTGGCTGCAAAGATCATGATGAAGAGAAAGGTGGTCAATGCTACTGGCGTGATGTGGGTACGGTAGATTCTTTCTGGGAAGCAAACATGGATCTGGCATCTGTCGTGCCGGAACTGGATGTGTATGATGAAAGCTGGCCAATCTGGACCAACCAGCGTCAGCTGCCACCCGCCAAGTTTGTGCAGGATTATATGGGGCAGTCCGGCAGTACCCTGAATTCTGTTATTTCCGGTGGGTGTATTGTCAGCGGTTCCATCATCCATAATTCAGTGCTGTTCTCCGGTGTCAGAGTGCATTCCGGATGTACCCTGGACGGCGCGGTTATCTTCCCTGATGTGACCATTGGTCGTGGTGCCCGTTTACGGAAAGTGATCATTGATAAGCATTGCGATATTCCACCGGGTACGATTATTGGTGAAAATCCGGCTGAAGATGCAAGACGCTTCCACCGAAGCGAGAACGGGGTCGTGTTGGTAACACGTTCTATGCTTAGTAAGCTGAGAGAATAGTAAGTTTTTTATCAATTAAACAAGAGGCTGCAATTGCAGCCTCTTTTGTTGTCTCTGCATTAATACTATTTATAGCAGTGATGAGCGTTACTGATTACTGTTGAGTAATAACCCAGTGCTGAAAAGCTTTGCGTGTCTGTGGATCGGCGCGGTTGTACCAGTATTTCAGCATTTCCAGTGCCTGCAGGTTTTTACTGCCGGAAACGGTGTTGGTCAGATCTGCTTTTTGCGCCTGACCATTAACAGAGATGGTACCATCTTCATTGATGACCGGTTGCTGAAACGCCTTGCCTAAAGCCAGCAGCTCTTCCTGATAATCCCGGCCGATTTGCAGACCTTCCTTCTTCGGCAATTGGAAGATATCAGCGTCTTTTACAGCCTTTGTGTTTTTATCAATCAAATGCAGCTTCTGATCTTTCAGGAAATTTTTTGCCTGAATGGATTCCCGCAGCAGTGGCAGATCGAATGTCAGTTGTTCTTTGCCATCGGTTTTAAAATTCACCACCAGTGGTTCGCCACTAACGATATCAATAGAGTCTCTTTTGCTGTAGTTACCTTCAAACCGGATCACTAACTGATGTTCACCGGCGGCGAGCCTGATATCAGAGCCATTACCTTTATAGGATTTCCCGTCGACCAGATAAGTTGCATAAGGGCGGGGTACGGCAACCGTCGTGTCAGCAATGGCGGATACCGAGGTAAACAGAGCGAGTGCAGCTAATGAGCGGGACAACCAGGTACGGAACAGCAGAGTCATAACTAATCCTTGATAACGGTTATTTCTGACAGCATTCTAATCTTCTGTTTATTCAGAGCAATAGCTGATAAAAAACAAGGGTTTCATTTGGGGTTGCTCTTAATGAAATTTATGTGTTAAATATCACTTAAAATAGCGACTTAGAGTGTCCATTCTATTTCTTTAATGTGTTTTATGTTGTTAATTACAATTTTTAACACTGAGATGTCGTTTCTATATGGTTTTTTATGCTGTTTTATCTTTGTGGTTCAGATGGACATACAAAGTGTTGCTGTCATCACTCTTTCTTGTTAGATTCACATTCAGGTAGCACTCATGTGTTACCGCACAGGGAAATAAAAAAAGACACAATGTTTAATTACAGTAGGCATTTAATTATGAAAAAAACAATCCTGGCAGTAGTAACTACCTCTCTGTTTGCTGCATCTGCCAATGCAGCTGTTGTATATGATAAAGATGGTCAACAAGTAGACGTATACGGTCGTGTTCAGTACCAAGCTGGTGAAATCTATAACGATGATACTGGTGAAGCTGAAAATTTCGGTGGTGATGCTTCAGCTCGTTTAGGTGTAAATGGTAAATGGGCAACTGGCTATAATGACATCGCGTTGATCAGCAAGCTGGAATGGCAGGTTAATGCAGAAAGCGGGAAATTTGGTTCAGAAGACGAAAATACCTCTGATATTGATGCTCGTTACGCATTTGTTGGTGCTGATTTCGGTAACGGCGTTCAGGCTACCGTAGGTACACAAGACAGTGCTTATGTTCAGCTGGCTGATGTAACCGATATCTACAATGAATACTCTGGGCTGATGGAGTATCAACTGGATGGCAAGAGCCGTTGGGATGATTCAGTTAAAGTAACTTATGCTGCTGATGGCTGGGATCTGCGTGGTAGCATTGGTTTCTCTGATGATGCCAAACAAAATGCTGTAGAAACTAAACTGCAGAACCAATATGCTGCGTCTGCTGGTTATACTTTCCAAATCGACGAAGTTTCTTCTCTGAAGCCTGTTCTGGCTTATCAGGCTCAGACTGGCGAAGTTGCTGGTGATAGCTTCACTAATGAACAGTATGCTGCTGGTCTGGGTTATACCTATGATGCATTCTATTTAGGTTCTACTTATGGCCAAGCTAAGTACGAAGCTAAAGCTGATGGCAGTGAAATTTTGGCTGATGAAGTTGAAGACACTGTATGGTCTGTTACTGCTACCTACAAAGTGCTGCCAGAATGGACTCTGATTGCTGGCTACGGTCTGGTTGATGGTCATAATTACGACGTTGAAACTACCAAGTACTATGTACTGGGTACCCAGTATGACATCACTGCTAAAGCGAAAGCTTACGCAGAATACAAAATCAACGAAGTTGTTGGCGAAGACGACAACTACGTAGTTGGTCTGCAATACAACTTCTAATTTCGCCTGAAATTAGCTGATTGTTGTGAAGCCGCCTTCGGGCGGCTTTATTTTTGCGCGTTTATTACCATTCACCGGGCGCAATGATTGCATTCAGCCTGCAGGCTGCTAACCTACACGTTTTGATTTTATCTTCTGAAACGCACATACCATGAACCGTAACACGCTTGATTTCATCCAATCCTGTATTGCCACCATTCCTGACTATCCCAAACCAGGCATCATCTTTCGTGATGTCACCAGTCTGGTTGAGCACCCGCAGGGATTCCATCAGACTATCGAACTGCTGAAAGAACATTATCAGTCCATGTCGTTTGATAAAGTGGTTGGTACTGAAGCTCGTGGTTTTATTTTTGGTGCACCGTTAGCTTATGCACTGCAGCTTGGTTTTATTCCGGTGCGTAAACCGGGGAAATTGCCGCGCTCCGTGCTGGAACAAAGTTATCAGCTGGAATATGGCGAAGATTGTCTGCAGATGCACTGCGATGCAATCAAACCCGGCGATAAGGTGCTGGTGGTCGATGATCTGCTGGCAACTGGCGGTACGGTGGAAGCTACCATCAAGATGATCCGCGAAGCGGGCGGTATTGTGGAACATGCGGCCTTCGTTATTTCTCTGCCTGATCTGGGTGGTGAAGAGCGTCTGACTGCGATGGGCGTTAAAGTTCTTAAACTGGTTGATTTTCCCGGACATTGATCCGTTAACAGGCAGATATGGCATATCAGGTTCTTGCACGTAAATGGCGCCCACGTAACTTCCATGAGGTCATGGGGCAGCAACATGTCTTACAGGCATTATCCAATGCGCTGGATCAGGGCCGACTGCATCATGCCTATCTGTTCAGCGGTACGCGAGGAGTAGGTAAAACCACGATCGCGCGTATTCTGGCGAAATGTCTGAATTGCGAAACCGGTATTACCTCCCGGCCATGCGGGCAATGCAGTGCTTGCCGGGAAATTGATCAGGGTAATTTTGTCGATCTGCTGGAGATTGATGCGGCCTCCCGAACCAAAGTGGAAGACACCCGTGATTTGCTAGATAACGTGCAATATAAACCGGCACGTGGCCGCTTCAAGATCTATCTGATCGACGAAGTGCATATGCTGTCACGGCATAGTTTCAATGCATTACTGAAGACATTGGAAGAGCCGCCGGAGCATGTGAAATTCCTGCTGGCGACCACTGACCCGCAGAAACTGCCGGTGACAATTCTTTCCCGTTGCCTGCAATTTCATCTGAAAGCGCTGACACGGGAGCAGATCACGGAGCAATTGCAACGCGTTCTTCAGGCGGAACAGCTGACCTATGAACCGGCAGCGTTGAGTCTGCTGGCGAAAGCCGCACAGGGCAGTATGCGTGACGCGCTGAGCCTGAGCGATCAGGCGATTGCATATGGCGATGGTGTGCTGCAGGCCAATATGGTGCAGCAGATGCTGGGGACACTCGATCACCGGCAGCTGTATCAGATCCTGTCGCTATTAGCTGCCCGCGATGGTGCGGCTTTGATGCAGCAGATTGGTTCTCTGGCCGAATTGGCCCCGGACTATGATCAGTTGCATGTTGAGCTGGCCAGCCTGTTACACCGTACAGCGATGTGGCAATTGCTGGGGCTGCAGACTGAGCCGGAAGCGGATGACGCGGAAGAGTTACAGTCGCTGGCAGAACAGATCCCGCCGGAAGAGCTCCAGCTTTATTATCAGATCACACTGAATGGCCGCAAAGAGTTGCCACTGGCGCCGGATGGCCGCAGTGCGCTGGAAATGACGCTGCTACGCATGCTGGCGTTTGCTCCCAGGACGGATAATCAATCCGTACCAGAACGGGAGCGTCAGCCGTTGACACCCCGAAGTACCGCCCCGGTGATACCGCCTATGATGCCGGCCAAACCGGCAGTTGCTGCGGCGACAGTCCCGATGACATCGCCGGTAACCACACCCCATATAGTGACAGAAGATTTGGCGATGCAGGCCAAACTGATGCAGGAACAGGCGGAATTGATGGCACAGGCTGAACAGGAAATGCCACGCCGGGCGCTAACAGCAAGCCAGAATGTCGCAAATGTGTCGCCACTAGCTCCGGCTATCACGACGGCTACGCCGGCACCGGAACCAGCGAATTCCGGGGTACAGGATATTCTGCGTCTGAGAAATCAGTTGCGCAGTCGTCGTCAGCAGGCAGAAAGTCAGACAGAAAGCCAGGTTGCGTCACCGGTTATCCCTGTGCGTACACCACCGGCAAATCAGCCCGTAGCAGCAGACGTTCCTGTTGTCACCACACCGGCTAAAGCGTCAATACCGATGCCACCTCCGGAGCCATTAACTGAAATGTCACCCGTGGTGGATGATCTGCCGCCCTGGGAGTTACCGCCGCTGGAAGCCTACCAGGATCAGGAGTCTTTCACTTCGCCTGCAGAGATTCAGCCGGAAAGTCATCAGGTGCCTTCATTCAGACAGGCCGGACCGGCAAGAACCGTATCCGCTGTGCCGCCACCTGCACCAACTGCGGCGGCCGTGCCAAACCGGTTACCCGAGATTGATGAAGATGACGATGCTGTCTGGCGCAGCAATGAGTTGCTGGTCCGCAGCAGTGATCCGTGGGCTCAGACCGTGGCTGCTTTACCGGTCGGTGGCCGGGTAAGGCAACTGGCGATGCAGGCGGTTGTGACCGCTCAGCAAAATGATCAGTGGCATCTGCAGATCCGCAATGAAGCCCGGCATCTGGCTCAGTCCAGAATGGTACAGGAACTGGCAGAGGCGCTTTCAGCAGTGCAGTCCCGGACAATCAACCTGCAGGTTGAGCCCGTAGTACAACTGGGCATGCCTTGCCCGGCAGAAATTGAACAACAGGAGCGGGTTCGTCTGCAACAGGATGCAGAGCAACTGTTGTTGTCCGATCCGAATGTTCAGTTTTTACAGCAACGTTTTGGCGCGACGCTGGATGATGGTAGTATTCAGCCATTGAAAACAAATACCACCGCTTCCGATGAGTGAAGCGTACATAGACCACAACCAGAGAAATTGAGTGAGGAAGCATGTTCGGTAAAGGTGGAATGGGCAATCTGATGAAGCAGGCGCAGATGATGCAAGAGCGCATGCAGAAGATGCAGGAAGAAGTTGCCAAAATGGAAGTCACCGGCGAATCAGGTGCAGGTTTGGTAAAAATTACCATTACCGGCAATCATAATGTGCGTCGTGTTGCCATTGATCCAAGTCTGATGCAGGACGACGATCAGGAAATGCTGGAAGACCTGATCGCGGCCGCTTTTAATGACGCCGTGCGTCGTGCGGAAGAGCAGAACAAAACAAAAATGGCTGAAATTACCGGTGGTATGCAGTTACCGCCAGGTTTCAAGATGCCATTCTGATCCCGCAGCAGCGATCATTCGTATCTGACAGGCCGTAGTGATAAGCAACGGCCTGTTTTGTTTTTCTCAGATGGATATTTAACGCATGAAATTCAGCCCGTTACTGGATTCTCTGATTCGTGAACTGCAAATTTTACCCGGTGTCGGCCCAAAATCAGCACAGCGGATGGCATTCCAGTTGCTGGAGCGCGAACGTAAGCGAGGTTTACAACTGGGACAAACGCTGCAGCGTGCGCTGACTGAAATAGGTCATTGTCAGCATTGCCGTACTTTTACCGAAAATACGCTGTGTGACATTTGCGCCAATCCTAAACGCGCTGAAAACGGGCAGTTGTGTATTGTGGAAACCCCGGCGGATGTCGCCGCGATTGAGCAAACCCATCTTTATTCCGGCCGCTATTTTGTGTTGATGGGACATTTGTCGCCGTTAGATGGGATTGGTCCGAAAGAACTGGGCTTGGATCAACTGGATAATCTGTTGAAAAATGGTGACTGGCAGGAAGTCATTCTGGCCACCAACCCTACTATCGAAGGGGATGCTACTGCCTTTTATATTGCCAGTATGGCAAAACAGTACCAGATCAAGGTCACGCGGATTGCCCATGGCGTACCGGTCGGTGGTGAACTGGAACTGGTGGATGGCACAACCTTGTCGCACTCACTCAGTGGTCGCCGTCCCCTGGAATAGTTTTCTGCCTCTATTCGCTAATAGCCTGTTTTTATGACTTGAAAACCGGCTATTCATCCCCATCTTGCTTTTTGTAGTAAAACATCTCCGTAAATCAAGGAAAGCAAGATGACCGAAACTGTTCATATGGAAACCCATGGGTTTCAGACTGAAGTTAAACAACTGTTGAACCTGATGGCGCACAGCCTCTATTCCAACAAAGAGGTTTTCCTGCGTGAACTGATCTCTAACGCGGCAGATGCAGCGGATAAATTACGCTTCAAAGCGCTGTCTGACGCCAATCTGTATGAAAACGATGGTCAGCTGCGCGTGCGTCTGCTGATTGACAAAGATCAGCGCACTCTGACTATTTCCGATAATGGTATTGGGATGACCCGTGACGATGCGATTCAGCATCTGGGGACCATTGCCCGTTCCGGCACAAAGGATTTCTTCCAGAACCTGAGTGGTGATCAGGCGAAAGACTCGCAGCTGATCGGCCAGTTCGGTGTCGGTTTCTACTCCGCTTTTATCGTGGCGGATAAAGTAACCGTGATCAGCCGTGTAGCAGGCGAAACGGCCGATCGCGCAGTACGCTGGGAATCAACCGGTGATGGCAGTTTCACGGTAGCTGATGTGACCAAAGAAGGTCGTGGTACCGACGTGATCCTGCATCTGCGCGAAGATGAAAAAGAGTTTCTGGATGACTGGCGTCTGCGTTCTGTGATCGGTAAATATTCTGATCACATCAGCATTCCGGTAGAACTGTGGAAAGCACCGGAAGCGGCCGAAGGCGAAGACAAGCCAGCGACAGAAGGTGCCTGGGAACAGGTAAACCGCGCAACAGCACTCTGGACCCGTTCAGCCAAAGAAATCAAAGAAGAAGAATATAAAGAGTTCTACAAGCATGTTTCGCACGATTATGACGAGCCATTGAGCTGGTCGCATAACCGGGTGGAAGGCAACATGGAATACACCAGCCTGCTGTATATTCCGGCCCGCGCTCCTTGGGATATGTGGAACCGTGAACAGAAGCATGGTCTGAAACTGTATGTGCAGCGCGTATTCATCATGGATGACGCGGAACAGTTCATGCCGACTTATCTGCGTTTCGTGAAAGGGGTGCTGGATTCTAACGATCTGCCGCTAAACGTATCGCGTGAAATCCTGCAGGACAACAAAATCACTGCGCAGCTGCGTAAAGCCTGTACCAAGCGTGTACTGAGCATGCTGGATAAAATGGCAAAAGACGATGCCGAGAAATACCAGAAATTCTGGGGTGAATTCGGCAACGTGCTGAAGGAAGGTCCGGCGGAAGATTATGCGAACCGCGAAGATATCGCTAAGCTGCTGCGCTTTGCATCTACCCATAACGACAGCAATGCACAGACAGTCAGCCTGACCGATTATGTTGCCCGCATGAAAGAAGGCCAGAGCAAGATCTACTACATCATTGCCGACAGCTATGCCGCGGCGAAAAACAGCCCGCATCTGGAACTGCTGCGCAAGAAAGGCGTGGAAGTGCTGCTGATGTGGGAACGTATCGACGAATGGCTGATGAACCATCTGTCAGAATTTGATGGCAAGAAACTGATCTCTGTGAGCTGCGGCGATCTGGAGCTGGGCGATCTGGAAGATGAAGAAAGCCGCAAACAGCAGGAAGAAGCGACCAAAGCCAATGCGGGTCTGATTGATCGCCTGAAATCAGCACTGGGCAGTGAAGTACAGGATGTACGTGTATCGCATCGTCTGACCGAGACGCCGGTTTGCGCAGTCACGGATGCCCACGGTATGAGCAGCCAGATGATGAAACTGATGAAGGCAGCGGGTCAGCCGGTACCTGAACAGAAATATATTCTGGAAGTGAATCCTGACCATGCACTGATCCGTCATATTGCCGACGTACAGGACGAAGAACGCTTCAAGGAATGGGCGATTTTGTTGCAGGAACAGGCTCAATTGACGGAACAGGGTGGTCTGACTGATCCGGCCAGTTTTGTTGCCCGCATGAACCGTTTATTGCTGGGTTGATTTAATTACTTTCAATATCTCAAAGCCGTGCTCTGCGCGGCTTTGTTTTTTGGTTAAAATGTTGAGGAATGGCGCGAAAGAGTGTAGTTTTTGCGCCCTATGTAAGGTTATCTGAAACAGAGGCTAAAATAGTTATGCGTATCATTCTGCTAGGCGCACCAGGCGCAGGGAAGGGCACTCAGGCACAGTTCCTGATGGATAAATACGGTATTCCGCAAATTTCTACCGGGGATATGCTGCGTGCGGCAATTAAAGCAGGCACTGAATTGGGCCTGCAGGCTAAAGCAGTAATGGATGCCGGCCAGCTGGTTTCTGATGAACTGATCATCAATCTGGTGAAAGAACGTGTTGCGCAGGAAGACTGCAAAAACGGTTTCCTGCTGGATGGTTTCCCACGCACCATTCCACAGGCTGATGCCATGAAAGAAGCCGGCATTGCAGTTGATTATGTTCTGGAATTCGACGTACCGGACGAAGAGATCGTGAAGCGTATGAGCGGTCGTCGCGTACACGCCGGTTCTGGCCGTGTTTACCATGTCGTGTTCAATCCGCCAAAAGTGGAAGGCAAAGACGACGTGACCGGTGAAGATCTGTCTATTCGTCCTGATGACGAAGAAACCACTGTTCGCAAGCGTCTGGATATCTATCATCAGCAGACTGAACCGCTGGTGGGTTACTACAAAAACGAAGCTGAACAGGGTAACACCAAATACAGCAAAATCGACGGTACCCAGCAGGTTGCTGAGGTCAGCAAACAACTGGCAGCGCTGTTAGGCTAACTGTTTGTTTTAAAAGTCTGATCGATTTATTGATAACGCCCGTACCAGAAATGGTTCGGGCGTTATACTTTATGGCAGACGAAAAGAGGATAAAACGAATGGCAGAGAAGCAGGGTGTTATTCTGGTCAATCTGGGTACTCCGTCGGAAGCCACTCCGGCCGGAGTCCGGGCTTTTTTGCAGGAATTTCTGATGGATCCCCGTGTTGTCGGGATCCCCCGTTTGTTGTGGTGGCCTTTGTTAAACGGCATCGTTCTGCCATTACGCTGTAAACGCGTTGCTCATGCGTATCAGCAAATCTGGTTAGAACAGGGCTCTCCGCTACTGGTATACAGCCAGCAACAGCAAACGGCGTTACAGGCATTGTCAGGCGATTCTGTGATTGTGGAGCTGGCGATGACATATGGGCAGCCTTCTTTGCAGGATGCCTGGTTACGTCTGAAAGCCCGAGGGGTAACGCAGGTTCTGCTATTACCGCTTTATCCGCAATACTCATCAACGACGACAGCTTGTGTATCTGATGCCTGGCAACGGGTCATGGCGCATGAACACCATATACCTACCTATTCATTAATCGGTACACATTATCAATCTTCCGGATATATCAAGGCTCTGGCTGATTCCATCCGACGGACGGGTTTTTCCTCGGAGCTGGATGATTTTTTACTGTTCTCTTTTCACGGGATTCCCGAACAATATGCTGACCGGGGCGACCCTTACCCCCGGCAATGTAAAGAAACAGCAGAACAGGTTGCTCAGGAGTTAGGACTTTCGGCCAGTCAGTGGCAACTGAGTTTTCAATCCCGTTTTGGAAAACAGAAATGGCTTCAGCCGTTTACGGATACGTTGTTGCGGCAATTACCCGGAAACGGGAAAAAACGGCTCTATGTGGTTTGTCCGGCGTTTAGTGTGGATTGTCTGGAAACCTTAGAAGAGATCGCTGAAGAAGGAAAAGAGACTTATCTGCACGCTGGCGGTGAATTTTTCCGGTATGTGCCGGCGTTGAACGCAGATCCCGGTTATATGGAGACCTTGGCCGCCTTCATTCGTCAGTGGCAGTGCGCCATTCAATATTAAAAATTTGGGTTTCAGCACACAGTATCCGTTCATTAACACACTATAGTTATCCTGTGGTGGTTGATTTGACAGAAGAACGACAATGGATCTAAGTGCTTATCAACGAATGGATGCCAATATTCTACTTGGCATTGTGAACGAGAAACTGAGACTGGAATGTGCCGATCTTGGCGAATTGCTGCTGCGCTATGATATGTCACAGGATGTGTTGAAGCAGAGAATGTCTTCTATTGGTTACCATTACGATGAAATGAGTAATCAGTTTAAAGCTCACCACTGAAAAAGCAGATTAAATATTAAGGGCGGCCATGTGCCGCCTTTAATTTATGCCAAGGATCATCCCGTAGATCGCAAACATGACCGGGGCTATCAGTGACGTCAGGATCCCGCATACAACCAGAGCCAGCGAGGAAAAGGCGCCTTGTGTGGTTCCCCGCTCTGTCGCGGCAGCCGTACCGATAGCATGCGAACATGCGCCAATTGCCAGTCCTTGAGCCTGTGGATCGGTGACACCAAAGATTTTCAGTAACGGAAATCCGACCACGGCACCAGAGATGCCGACCATGATAACTACGGCCGCAGCGATAGACGGAATCCCCCCAAGACTTTCACTTACACTCATCGCCAGCGGTGTGGTAATAGAGCGGGTGGCAATACTGCGGGTGATCTCTTCATCAATTCCCATTGTCCGGCAAATCAGCATACTGGTCAGGATACTGATTACAACGGAAATTGAGCAACAGATCATAATCGGCTTGATCTTGGCTTTGATGTGAATCATCTGCTGATAGAGCGGTAACGCCAATGCGACAACGGCGGGTTTTAACAGCCAGTTGATGATCCAGGTGCCATCCATAAAGTCCTGCAGTGGCAGCTTTCCAAAATGCAGAATCAGCATCAAGACAACCATGGGGATCAATAAAGGATTAATGAATGGTAACGGGAACCGTTGATAAAGTTTCCGGGTCAACCAGTACAATAAGATCGTGAGTGGCAAGGCCAGATAAAACATCATTGGTTCATCCTCTGGAAAATCCGGCCCACAAGCAGCAGGATCATGACCATACCGAGAAACACGTTGAAGATAATGGCACCCAGAGAACTCATGAAGGTATCCATATATCCTAAGAGTCCAACCGCAACTGGAATAAATAATAAAGCCATATGTTTCAGTAAGATACTGGCTCCCATCTCAACCCAGCGCAATTTGACTATTTGCAGGTTAAGCAGAAGAAACAGTAGCAGCATACCCAGAATGCTGTCAGGAAACCGGAACGGCAAAACAGCGGCAATGGCTTTGCCTGCCTGAAGGCAAGCGAGGATCACCAGAAAATCACGTGTAATACGCAGTATCCGGTGTGATACAAAGCGAATAGCAGACATGAATCGTTGGTATAAAGTGGATGTGAATCACATTTTATCATGAGCAGAACGTGGTGGGCATAAAAAAGACCCGCCGGAGCGGGTCTTAATCAGCTTATTGCAGTGCTTCGTTGTGCACATCCAGTACAGCACGACCAGACGGGTCAGCCAGCTCTTTAAACTTGGCATCCCATTCCAGTGCCGCCGGAGTAGAACAGGCAACGGATTTACCGTAAGGAACGCACAGTGCGGCAGATTCCAGCGGGAAATGTTCTTCAAAGATAGAACGATAGTAATACGCTTCTTTGGTCAGCGGGGTGTTGATCGGGAAGCGATACGCCGCAGCTTCCATCATCTGGTCGCTAACTTCACGTTCTACCAGCTCTTTCAGGCTGTCAATCCAGGAGTAGCCAACGCCGTCAGAGAACTGTTCTTTCTGACGCCATGCCACTTCTTTCGGCAGATAATGTTCAAAGGTTTCACGAACAATGTGTTTTTCGATTTTACCGTTACCACACATTTTATCTTTCGGATTCAGACGCATGGCCACATCCATGAACTCTTTGTCCAGGAATGGTACACGCGCTTCCACACCCCATGCCGCCATGGATTTGTTGGCGCGCAGGCAGTCGTACATATGCAGCTGAGACAGCTTACGTACGGTTTCTTCGTGGAATTCTTTCGCGTTCGGCGCTTTATGGAAATACAGGTAACCACCAAACAGTTCGTCAGAACCTTCGCCGGACAATACCATCTTGATGCCCATTGCCTTGATGAAACGCGCCATCAGGTACATAGGAGTAGAAGCACGGATTGTGGTCACATCATAAGTTTCGATGTGGTAGATCACATCACGAATAGCATCCAGACCTTCTTGTACGGTGAAGGTGATGTCATGATGAATAGTACCCAGTGCATCAGCTACTTTACGTGCGGCCGCCAGGTCAGGTGAACCTTCCAGACCGACTGCAAATGAGTGCAGCTGTGGCCACCAAGCTTCGCTCTTACCATCATCTTCAACACGACGGGCAGCAAAACGTTTGGTGATAGCGGAAATTACAGAGGAATCCAGACCGCCGGACAGCAGCACGCCATATGGCACGTCACACATCAGCTGACGTTTGACGGCATCTTCCAGTGCATCGCGCAGTGCCAGTTTATCGGTCGGATTGTTTTCAACCGCACTGTATTCCATCCAGTCACGGGTGTAATACTGGGTTGGCTCTGCACCGTCTTTGCTCCACAGGTAATGTCCTGGTGGGAACTCCGCAACGGTTTTACATACTGGTACCAGTGCTTTCATTTCAGAAGCAACGTAGAAGTTGCCATGTTCATCACGGCCAGTATAAAGAGGAATAATACCCATGTGGTCACGGCCGATCAGGTATGCATCCTGTTCTGCGTCATACAGTACAAATGCAAAAATACCGCTCAGGTCATCCAGGAATGCCGGACCTTTTTCTTTATACAGCGCCAGAATGACTTCACAGTCGGAACCAGTCTGAAATTTAAAATCAACGGTCAGATTTTTTTGCAGATCTTTATGATTATAGATCTCGCCATTAACGGCCAGTACGTGGGTATGTTCGGGATTATATAAAGGTTGCGCGCCATTACCTGGATCAACAATCGACAGACGTTCATGTACCAGAATTGCTTTGTCACTGCTGTAAATACCGGACCAGTCCGGGCCGCGGTGACGCAGACGCTTAGACATCTCCAGTGCTGTTTTGCGTAATGCAACAGCATCGGATTTAATGTCCAGAATACCAAATATCGAACACATACTTCCTTTTTCCTCGAATAATAGGGCCCCACGCAGGCCATTATGACCGAACAATCAATTTGCCAGAGAGCAGGCTGATTCTGCAAGCAGAAAAACAGCAGAGATAAACCATTTACGTTTTTTCTTCGGTTCCGCTGCACTGATTTGCCGAGACTATACCATTACTCCGGCATACTCTCACGGTCTTTGCATAAAACAGCGAGGTAAACAGCCCCGAATACACCATTCCGTGGGTAAATAAAGCTTTTTTCATTATCAGCTCTTGTTTTCGTGGGCAGGATCAGGTTCATTACACCCGACACACTGAAATCAGGAGGCTTGTGGCGTGGAGTCATTTATTGCGGGGCTGCCCAAAGTTGAATTGCATTTACATATAGAAGGGACACTAGAGCCTGAACTGGCTTTTGCTCTGGCCGAACGGAATGGCATTACACTACCTTATGCCGATGTGGCTGATTTGCGTGCGGCCTATGATTTTTCCAATTTACAGTCATTTCTTGATCTCTATTATCAGGGTGCCGGGGTTCTGCAAACCGAACAGGACTTCTACGATTTGACCTGGGCTTATCTGATGCGCTGCCGTCAGGATCGGGTCATGCATACGGAGATCTTCTTTGATCCGCAGACACATCTGGAACGTGGAATTGATTTTGCGACGGTGATTGGCGGTATTCACTCTGCATTGGTTGCGGGCAGAAAGACACTGGGTGTCAGTTCATGTCTGATCATGTGTTTTCTACGGCATCTCAGTGAAGAATCTGCCTTTGAGACATTAGAGAAAAGCTTACCTTTTAAAGCATGGATTGATGGTGTCGGTCTTGATTCATCCGAGGTTGGCAATCCTCCGCATAAATTTACCCGGGTATTTGCCAAAGCCCGTGAACTGGGATTCAGAGCCGTGGCTCATGCCGGTGAAGAAGGGCCTGCCAGTTATATCTGGGATGCGCTGGATGTACTGAAAACAGAACGTATTGATCATGGTGTGCGTTGTGTCGAAGATCCATTGCTCGTTGCTCGCCTGACTGCTGAACGGATCCCTTTGACGGTATGTCCGTTATCGAATCTGAAATTGCGGGTTTTTGATTCCATGGCGGATCACAATATCCTTGAGTTACTGGATAAGGGTGTTTGTGTCACTGTGAATTCAGATGATCCGGCTTATTTTGGTGGTTATATGAATGATAACTATCAGGCTCTGGCCGACTCGCTGATGGCATCCAAGGAGCAACTGCGTCGTCTGGCTCTTAACAGTGTTGAAGCGTGCTGGTTACCGGAAAAAGAGAAAGACGTATTGCGTAACCGGATTCTGGCGTATGTCTGAGCGTTAAAAATAGTGTGATTCTTCTGCGTACATGGATAGTACGCATCGCTTTTTCTGTTTCTGTCAGCAGGATCGATGACGTTCCGGTAAAATTTTTTTATCATGCATGCCTGAATATTGATTTGCATGCATCTGAAATGACCAAAGATTCCGCCCTGGACCATAAAATCCCTCGTTCTTTATTGCATCCACGTTACTGGCTGACATGGTTTAGTCTTGCGTTGCTGGCTATTCTCGCGTGGTTTCCGGTAAAACTTCGCGATGCACTGGCTGCATCCTGTGCTGGTCTTGTGCTCCGCTTTTCAAAAAAGCAGTGCTATGCCGCCCGACTCAATATCGGGTTATGTTTTCCTGAACTCAGTGAACAGCAAAGAGAACAGATGCTCTTTCGTAGTATCTGTGTTGGATTGAAAGGCTTTTTCGCATTAGGTGAACCGACATTTTTACCAGCAAAACGTTTTCTGGGCCGGATCAAAGCCAATGGATGGGAGCATGTCGAAGCGGCCCGAAAGACAGGAAAACCTATCATCTTTATGATCCCTCATACCTGGACCATAGATGCCTGCGGACTTTATTTTTCCGGTATGGGGTTGACTATGTGTACCATGATGCACAGTGCGAGAAATCCGGTTTATGACTGGTTTCTCAATCGGCAGCGGGTCCGTTTTGGCGGTAAGGTATACGAGCGTAGTGCCGGATTGAAACCCATCATCAAAGATATGCGTAACGGCTATAATTTCTTTTATTTGCCGGATCAGGATCATGGGCATGATGCCAGCGTATTCGTTCCATTATTCGGTGTACCGAAGGCAACGCTACCGGCTTTACCTAAACTAGCCAAACTTTCCGGTGCGATCGTATTACCTGTTTTGGCTACCTACAATGAGTCAAACCGGCAATATGAGTTGCAAATAAGGTCCGCTATGGAGCCGTATCCTACGTCAGATCTGATGGCGGATGTTCGTTATATGAATGCTGAAATTGAAGTTTTGCTCAAAAATCACCCAGAGCAATATATGTGGTTTCTGAAGTATTTTCGTTCTTTACCTGATGGTGGAAAACGTTCATATCGCCCTGAATAACCTGATCTTTTGTACATGATTGTGATTGTTTATTATACAAAATGAAAACGTTTTCCCTATACGCATTAAACGTGCCTATTTTGGGGGTTGAAGCCAAAAAATTTGCGATTATTGATAACCCGATGCTATAGTGATCACAACTTGTTCAACTTAACTGATAAAACCTACGAAGGAGCGTAGTACCGCACAGGGGCGGGTTGTTTAAATCAGGTGAATCAGCACCATCGTCGGTTGCTGAAAAACTCTGGGAGCATCGTTGCATGAAGTTATTTGCCAGGTTATTTCTGGTGTGTGGAGCATTAGCTCTGCTACCCCTGACAGTAAATAGTGCAGACAACTTAGAGTCTGTAAAATCTACGTCATTCATGGCAGGCCAGGAGCAAAAGGTTCCTGACTTTGACGCGATCAAAAACGCTGAACAACGTAAGCGTGCATTTGTCGCCTATCTGCTGCCTTCCTATCAACAGGTCAGTTCGGATATCTTATCTCAGCGTAGTCAGCTGGAAAAATTACAACAGCAATTACAGGATGGGATTTTGCTATCTGACAGACAACTGGACTGGTTACAAAATGTTGCTAACCAATATCGCCAGGAGTTGACTGATGACCATAGCCGCGACATTGATCGTCTGCTGGTCCGGGTCGATATATTGCCACCGGAACTAGTATTGAGTCAGGCGGCGACAGAATCTGGCTGGGGTACATCCCGTCTGGCCAAAAAGTCTCATAACTATTTTGGTCATTTTTGTCAGGCATCGTGTGGTGTAACGCCATATCGTTCCAATACAGCCAAAGCCAAGCAATTCAGTTCGCCAGAAATGGCGGTTCGGGCATATATGCAGAATCTGAATTCACATCCTGCATATAGTAAGGTTCGCGAGCTTAGAGCAGACATGCGAGCTAACGAACAGCCAATGGATGCTGTCGTATTGGCAAATGGATTGCGTCGTTACTCTACACTGGGCGATGGTTATGTGAAACGGATACAGGGGATGATCCGTTCCAATAAACAGTATTGGCGTTCATCAGGTCTAAATCCCGGTATTGAGCGTCGTTAATATCTGTTTTGCCACGCAAAAAAAAGCGCCGGATTGAATCGGCGCTTTTTATCAGTTGATCTCAATAATTTCTAAGCGATCATCGGGCTCGATCACTAATGATTGAGGCACCGCCGGGATATCCTGTTTATCGAAAGCGATATCGCCACCATCAATGATACCGCTATTGCTGTTGATGGATTTAAAGTCAAACAGCTTATGGTCCATCAGATGGCTTGGCGTAATGTTTTGTATGGCGTTAAACATCGTTTCAATTCGTCCCGGGAAGCGGCGATCCCAGTCATTCAGCATTTCTTTCATGGCTTTGCGTTGCAGGTTCTCCTGAGAGCCGCAAAGATTACATGGAATAATAGGGAACGCTTTCCAGTCGGCATACCGAATCAAGTCTTTCTCTCGACAGTAAGCTAAAGGACGGATCACCACATGTTTGCCATCATCACTGACGAGCTTCGGTGGCATGGCTTTCAGCTTGCCGCCGTAGAACATGTTCAGCATCAGCGTTTCCAGGATGTCATCACGATGATGACCTAATGCTATTTTGGTTGCACCCAGTTCACTGGCTGTACGGTAGAGAATGCCGCGACGGAGGCGAGAGCAGAGGGAGCAGGTTGTTTTGCCTTCCGGGATCTTCTCTTTCACAATTGAATAAGTGTCTTCTTCGACAATCTTATATTCCACGCCGATGTTATCAAGATAGTTTGGCAAAACCTCCGGTGGAAATCCCGGCTGTTTCTGATCAAGATTAACCGCAATAATATCGAAGTGGATCGGGGCGCTGGCTTGTAAATTCCGCAGAATATCCAGCATGGCAAAGCTGTCCTTTCCACCAGACAAACAAACCATTACACGATCACCATCTTCGATCATGTTGAAATCGGCAATTGCCTGGCCAACATGCCGGCGCAGACGTTTTTGTAGTTTGTTGTTGTTGTATTGTTGTTTGGCAGAGAGTTCTTGCATTATGACTGACCGACCCTAAAAAAAGACAGGCCGCAATTATAGCGGCCGTCATTTCCCGGGCAAGTAAAGTAATATTATTCGTACGCTTTAACCACCAGCAAGTCCCCCTGAATACTGTCTACAACACGTTCAGCGGTATTACCAATGAATGCTGCCGACCATCCTGTCCGGCCAACGCTGCCCAGAATCGTCAGTTCGGCATCCAGTGATTGTGCCAGCTCAGGCAATACATCTTCCGGCATACCTTCCACAATGTGGATACATTCAGGCTGAATATCGAATTTACGGGCATATTCTTCCATTTCGGTTTTGTGGTGCTGTTGCATGGCATCACTGTACAGCTCAGGACTGAATCCAGGTAATTCCAGAGCAATGTTCACAATAGGGGCCGGGAATGCATTAACCAGATGCAAGTTGGCTTTAACCAGTTGAGCAATGACTTTGGCTTCATGGATGATTCGTTCGTTCAGTGACATTTGCTCTGGCTCATCACTGATGTTGATAGCTGCCAGAATATTACCGCCGGCGGGCCAGCCATGGTGTTTGGTTACCAGTACAGGGCAAGGACATTTGCGCAACAGATGCCAGTCACTCGGGGTAAAGATAAATGATTTCAGAAGAGAATGATGATGAGCACTGGTAATCACCAGGTCATGGTCATGTTCCTTGACTTCCTGCAGGACGCATTCAAACGGACGGCTATGCCAGATAACTTTGGGCTCAATATCGAGTCCCTCGGACTGGTAGGGCTTGATCATACCGGAAAGCCAGCCCAGACGGTGAGTAATCACCCCTTGCCGCATTTCTTCCCGTTCTTCATTAGATAAAATGGATGTTATTTCATACGAAAAATCATAAATCGCAAGAAATACCTTTATCCGGGCCACATCCTCTAACCTGGCCAGTTCCACGGCACGCAGGAGTGCTGGCTGTTCAGGCATGGTGGGGTCTATTACTACCAGGATATTCCGATATTTAATCATAGGAGCCTCCTTGGGTAACGATTTGGCTATGATTACTACATTCAGCGTAGTCGATTTATAGCCGGATAACCGTTAGATCAAGCATACTCCGTGAGGTATTTATTTCCAGTAACTATTCAGAAATCTGATTTCCGGCTGAGCCTGCAATCTGTGACAGCGCAACCGGATCGAGAATCGTTACGTATTTCCCTTTAACTTTGATTAATCCGATTTTTTGGAAACGGCCAAGAAGACGACTGATGGTTTCGACGGTCAAACCCAAATAGTTACCGATATCACCCCGGGTCATGGCCAGACGAAATTCTCTGGGGGAAAAACCGCGTTGCGAAAAACGGTTTGATAAGTTGTTCAGAAACGCAGCCAGACGCTCTTCCGCATTTTTCTTGGACAGTAACAGGATCATTTCCTGATCACAGATAATCTCATTGCTCATCAGTCGCATAATCTGCTGGCGCAATTTCGACATCTTACCGGAAAGTTCATCCAGTACTTCATAGGGAATTTCACAGACCATGGATGTCTCCAGTGCCTGTGCAAATGAAGGATGGTATTGCCTGGTTACTGCATCAAAACCAACCAGATCACCAGCCAGATGAAAGCCGGTAATCTGTTCATCACCTTGTTCGGTAATGGTATAAGACTTCACTGTTCCGGAACGAATAGCAAAGAGTGATTTTAATTCATCACCTGCTTTAAAGAGAGTTTCACCCTTCTGAATAGGTTTTTTTCGTTCAATGATGGAGTCAAGGAGATCTAATTCAGAATTATTAAGCGAAAAAGGGATGCAGAGTTGGCTGATACTGCAATCATGACAATGAATGGCACCCCCACACGATGGAGGTCTTTTTGCTTTTGCTTTGTCCTGGATCATCTTGACGCTATTTGATTTTTGATTTTAGTCAAAAATATACCATTAACCGGGGTGGTTTGGGTAGCGGTAATAATATGGTTTTGTTCCGGGAAAGGGGACTATTTGTAAAATAAATCCGCCGCCGGGAATTCAGCGGCGGATTATATTGATTAACGGGCTTCAGGACGTCCGGCTGACGCTGATGCCTGTTGTTTCAGGTTGGATGTACCTGCTGCACGGCCACTACCGTTTACCGGTTTACGCTCATAAGGAGGGAAGTCTCCTTTCGGCGGAACTGGTGGCAGAGGCATTTCAGCTGGCCGGGTCATTTCTGCGTTAGCAAAACGAACTCGTTCGATCAAACCTTGAGCTTTTGCTTTATTAGCAACTATCGCCACTGTCACTGTAGAGGTAGCAACAGGTTCTGGCTTAACGGTTGTTTCTTCCACGGCTGCTGGTTCAGCAATGACAGGTGCAACTGCTGTTTCCACCGCAACAATGCTTTCCGCCGTTGTCGGCACATCAGCAGTTGTCTGTTCAGTTACCACCACTGCTTCTGGTGACTCAATCACAGGCGTTACCGTTTCCACTGCTTCGGTTTTTTCCGCTGGTTCCGCTACAGGTGATGTTTCTGCTGTAACAGGTGTTTCAACCGGGCTTTCAGAAACTGCTGCCTGAGGTACAGTATCAGCTTGTTGCTGCAGAGTTACTTCTGCAACGACTGTTTCCACCGGCTGTTCCTGAACCTGAGCTGGTATTTCAGTTGCTGTCTCCGCGGTTGTTACAGTCTGAACTGCTTTTTCTTCTGCATTCCGTTCAGCGTTATTGCGGCGGCGACGAGTCCGCGGCTGCGCTTCCGTTGCTACGGTTTCCGTTTCAGGCTTAGTTGCAATCACCTCATTCTGAACAGTTTCATCGCTTATCCGCACTTTCTTGCGCATGTTACGGCGTTCACGACGTTCTTCGACTTTCTGTTCTTTACGGACAGCATCCTGCTGCGTTTCCGTCGCAGGGGCTTCATTTCGCGGCTTACGCTCTTTAGGTGCCCGTTCAGGTTTAGCTGATAACTCTTTTTCAGCATTACTTTCACGGACGGGACGTTCAGCCTTTTCTGTCCGCTCAGTGCGGGAACGGCGACTCTGACGAGTCGGTGCAATCTGACTCTTTTCTTCTGCCGCTACTGTACCACCAGCCTCTTCCTCGCGATTACGAGGCGTATAAGCTGCATTTCGTTTACGGTTACTACTGCGGTTATCCCGACGGCGTTGTGGCGGACGTTCTTTTTCAGGTTGTTTTTCTTCTGCTGCCGGAGCTTCAGAAGAGCCTTTAAATAGTGAACCAATGAAGCCGAACAGGCGCGATAACACTCCTTCCGATGCTGGTTTTTCAGCTGGCGCGGATGCTTTTACAGGTGCGGGAGCCGGTACGCTTGGCGCAACGAAACCCTGCAATGCTGGTTGTTCTGCTGGCGCAATAACCTGCTGTGGTTTTGGCTGATACTCTTCAACTGGCGTTTCAGTTTTCAGTTCATAGCTGAGAGCACCGGTTTCTTCACCGGAACGGAAGCGTGACACCTCAAAATGCGGCGTTTCCAGACGGCTGTTAGGAATAATCAGCAGCTGAACCTTGTGACGTTGTTCCAGTTTCAGCACTGCCTGGCGTTTTTCGTTCAGCAGATAAGCAGCGACATCAACAGGCACCTGAGCAATAACCTGTTCGGTGTTGTCTTTCAGTGCTTCTTCTTCGATCAGACGCAGAATACTGAGCGCCAGCGATTCATTATCACGAATAAAACCCTGGCCACTGCAGCGTGGGCAGACATGAGTGCTGGATTCATTCAGTGACGGGCGTAAACGCTGACGGGACAGTTCCAGCAGACCAAAGCGGGAAATCCGGCCTAACTGAATACGGGCACGATCCTGACGGACTGCATCACGCAGGCGGTTTTCCACTTCGCGCTGATGACGTACAGGTGTCATATCGATGAAATCGATAACAATCAGACCACCCAAGTCACGCAGACGTAATTGACGGGCAATTTCATCAGCGGCTTCCAGGTTGGTCTGCAGCGCGGTTTCCTCAATATCACCGCCCTTGGTTGCCCGGGAGGAGTTGATATCAATAGAGGTCAGCGCCTCGGTCGGATCGATAACGATAGAACCACCGGACGGCAGACGCACTTCACGCTGGAAAGCAGACTCAATCTGGCTTTCGATCTGGAAATGTGTGAATAGCGGGATTTCGCTTTTATACAGTTTCACCCGGTTGATGAAATCCGGACGAACCAGTTCGATATGCTGTTTTGCCCGTTCAAAAATGGTTTCGCTATCGATCAGAATCTCACCGATATCACGGCGCAGATAGTCACGGATTGCACGGACAATAACGTTACTTTCCTGATGGATTAGGAATGGCGCGGGGCGGTTGCTGGAGGCTGTCTTAATCGCATTCCAGTGCTTGAGCAGAATGTTAAGGTCCCACTCCAGCTCTTCCTGCGATTTGCCAACCCCGGCTGTACGAACGATCAGACCCATGCCAGCAGGAACTTCCAGACCGTTCATGGCTTCTTTCAGCTCGGTACGCTCATCACCCTCAATACGACGGGAAATCCCGCCAGCACGAGGATTATTTGGCATTAATACCAGATAGCTACCAGCCAGACTGATGAAGGTGGTTAATGCCGCGCCTTTATTGCCACGTTCTTCTTTATCAATCTGAACGATGACTTCCAGACCTTCCTTGATCACTTCCTTGATGTTAGGACGACCATGGAAGGTATAGTTCTCAGGGAAATATTCCCGGGCGATTTCTTTGAGCGGAAGGAAACCATGGCGCTCAGCACCATAATCGACGAAAGCTGCTTCCAGACTTGGCTCGATACGAGTGATTTTGCCTTTGTAAATGTTTGCTTTTTTCTGCTCATGACCAGGGCTTTCAATATCCAGGTCATAAATTCGCTGCCCGTCAACAAGGGCGACACGCAACTCTTCTTCTTGAGTTGCGTTGATTAGCATTCTTTTCATTCAAATCTCTGTTTTTGTAGATTGTTTTGATTATGTACTTCGCTGTTGCTTGAAACAGACACTACCGGCCTCGGGTCTTAATGGCATGTGGTTGGCAACCTCCCGGTTGGGACATGCGTGAGGCGCACTTTTAGGTGCATTCATGTTTCCACCCTTGCGACAAGGGGGCGGGCGAAGAATCGATGATTTCTTAAGACGCAGAAAAAATAATTTTGCGCCTAATATAGAAAATCGCTCCATTATTCCATTTTCCATTGAAGCAGTGCAAGGCATGGTGTAATGAGTTTGCGACAATCATCAATTGCTGAGTTAGAATTGCAACATGAACAATACAAATCAAGGCGTACAGTTCATCACTATTGATGCTGAGCAAGATGGACAACGCATAGATAACTTTTTGAAAACTCAGCTGAAAGGGGTTCCCAAGAGCCTCATTTACCGTATTTTGCGCAAAGGAGAGGTGCGGGTTAATAAAAAACGCATTAAACCTGAGTATAAACTCTGTGTTGGCGATGAGATTCGTGTTCCGCCAGTACGGGTTGCGGAAGAGAACGCATTGCCATCCTCCAGACTGAGTTTGGTACAGGCACTGGCTCATCAGATCCTGTTTGAGGACGATGCCATCATTGTGTTGAATAAACCATCAGGGTTAGCAGTTCATGGTGGCAGTGGCCTGAGTTTCGGGGTTATCGAGGGTCTGCGGGCTTTAAGACCGGAAAGCCGTTTTCTGGAATTGGTTCACCGCCTGGATCGTGATACCTCTGGTCTGCTGCTGGTTGCAAAGAAACGCAGTGCACTGAAACACCTTCATGAGCAGTTGCGTGTGAAAACAATGCGCAAACAGTACCTGGCACTGGTTCGGGGGCAATGGCAGCCGCATGTCAAAGTGGTGAATGCGCCGTTGCTGAAAAACATTCTGCAATCCGGTGAACGGATTGTGCGGGTGAACAGTGAAGGCAAACCATCTGAAACCCGTTTTCAGATCATGCAGAAATTTGCTAATGCCACACTGGTTATGGCCAGTCCGATAACCGGGCGTACGCATCAGATCCGTGTCCATACCGCACATGCCGGTCATCCTATTGCCTGTGATGATAAATATGGTGAACGCGCATTTGATGAGATCGTCAGATCAGCTGGCTTAACCCGGTTATTTCTGCATGCTTACCGGCTGACATTCACTCACCCGGTAACCGGTAAAGAAATGTCCGTTGAAGCGCCGCTGGATAAAGATTTACAAGCAGTATTGGATCGGCTGGACAAATAGCATGAAAGGGTACCAACTCATCATTTTTGACTGGGATGGCACGTTGATGGACTCAATCCAGCGGATTGTCTCCTGTATGCAAAAAGCGGCACGTGCCTGCAATTTACCTGAACCTTCATCCGAGGATGTCAGGGACATTATCGGGCTGAGCTTATCCGTAGCCATGCCGCGTTTGTTTCCGCAGGCTGTGCCTGAGCAGCATCAGATACTGATTCAGCATTACAGTAATTACTATAAGCATCTTGATGACACGCCGACACCCTTGTTTCCTGGCGTTGATGACATGATGCGACAGTTACATGCTGCCGGGAAATCACTGGCGGTTGCGACGGGCAAATCCCGTAGTGGCCTGGAGCGGGTATTGGCTGAAACCGGATTAGGCGGATTGTTCTGTATCCGCCGTGGCGCAGACGAAGCCAAGTCAAAACCAGATCCGCTGATGTTGAAACAGATTCTGGATGAGCTGGCAATACCGGTGGAGCAGTCGGTCATGATCGGCGACTCAGTGCATGATCTCGCTATGGCCAGGGCGATAGGCATGGACAGCATTGGCGTAACCTGGGGCGTACACGACAGACTCCTGCTGGAACAACACCAGCCGGTGACAATCGTCGATTCTGTCGCTGATTTGCATCGCCATCTTCACCTGTAAAAACATTCCTGACTTTGTGAGGCAAGTCAGGATATGTTTTTATTGTGGTAATTCCATTCCCCATGCAGCAAGCATATCGACCAGTGCGATTACAGGCAGTCCGATCAAGCTATTGGGATCTCGTCCTTCCAGCTGGCTGAATAAGGTGATGCCTAGACCTTCAGATTTGAAGCTCCCTGCACAGTCCAATGGCATTTCGGCTTTAACATAACGTTTTATCTGTTCTGAAGACAAAGCGCGAAAATGAACGTGAAAAGGTTCGGCCAGTAGCTGATAGCGATCTTGTGTTGCGTCATACAAACACAAACCGGTGTAAAAAGTGATGCGCTGACCCGAAGCCGCCTGTAGTTGCGCGATAGCGGCAGGTTCCGTGCCCGGTTTACCGACGACCAAGCCGTTAATCGTGCATACCTGGTCGCTACCGATAATCCAGCTTGCCGGATTGTTTGCGGCGACGGCTTTTGCCTTTTCCAATGCCAGTCGCTGTACCAGTTGCTCAGCGCTTTCCTCCGGCCGGGGCGTTTCATCAATCAGTGGTGCCATACACCGGAAGGGCAGTGCAAGTTTTTCCAATAATGCCTGTCGGTAGATGGATGTGGACGCAAGGATTAAATCTGGTGTCTTCATAGTGGTTTTTCCTTTGACTATCTTGAGTTGTGTCTATATCATGCCCGCCTTATGCAAAAGGTGAAACTGCCCATAAAGATCGACCCAGTCCGCTGCACAGCAAAACGCCTTGATTACCAGGGAATTGTTGAAGCTAAGTGCATGCCGCGTCTGGCCGAATCCTCTAACGGAATTGTTGGTGATATCGAAGCCACACTGAGTTTTTTCACTGATGCTCAGGGTTTGATTGTTCTGCAGGGAACTGCAGAGGCAACATTAATCCTTGAATGTCAGCGTTGCTCGGGTGAATTTGAACATCACTGCAAGGCCGAGTTCTCGTATACTCCTCGTTTGAAGAATACGATAGAGGATGAAATCCCGGAATCTTACGAGCTTATTGAGCTTGATGAGAACGGTGAATTTGATCTTCATGAGCTGCTCGAGGATGAATTAATTCTCAGTCTGCCCATTGTGGCAATGCACCCGGAGGACGAATGTCCGATGGCGGGTGCGCAAATGACGTGGGGTGAGATCGACCCTGCTGATGAGCGCCCGAATCCGTTTGCTGTTCTAACTAGTTTGAAACGCAAGTAAGTTAATTAGGAGTAAGGTCAATGGCCGTACAACAGAACCGTAAAACTCGTTCACGCCGTGGTATGCGTCGTTCACACGATGCACTGACTGCTGCACAGCTGAGCGTTGATGCAACTAGCGGTGAAACTCATCGTCGTCACCATGTGACTGCCGACGGTTACTACCGTGGTAAAAAGGTAATCTAAGTTCTGTAACGCGGATCTGCCTTTTGTCTGTTCTAACGGTTGCGTTAGATGCTATGGGGGGGGATTACGGTCCCTCCGAAACAGTGCCTGCCGCTGCGCAGGCACTGTCGCTTTTGCCGAACCTGAATATTTTTCTTGTTGGTAATGAAGAGATCCTTCTCCCGTTACTGCAGCAATACTCGCTTTCTTCTCATCCCCGTTTACATCTGATTCATGCTTCTCAGTCTGTTTCTATGGCTGAACGCCCTGTTATTGCTTTACGCAACAAAACTGATTCATCCATGCGGATTATGCTGGAGCTGGTCAACTCCGGTCGGGCCCAGGCTTGTGTCAGTAGCGGAAATACAGGCGCGCTGATGGTGATGGCGATGAGAGTGCTTACCATGTTGCCGCATTTGAAGCGGCCGGCCCTCTGTACTTCTCTACCTAACTTGTCCGGTCAGCACACTGTCATGCTGGATCTGGGGTGTAATGTTAATTGTACGCCCGAAATGCTGTGGCAATTCGCCTGTCTTGGCGATTTGGTTGCCAGGCATGTTCATGCCATTTCCTTACCGAAAATTGCCTTATTAAATGTCGGTGAAGAAGTAATAAAAGGTAGTCAGCTGGTTCAGAAGACCGCAAATCTGCTTAATTCTGATAAAAGACTTAACTATATTGGGTTCCTTGAAGGCGATCAGCTCATATCCGGTCTGGCTGATGTTATTGTATGCGATGGCTTCACCGGAAATATTGCATTGAAGACTGCAGAAGGAATCGCGCGGTTTTTTTATAATCAGATAAAGGGTTCCAATGAGACCTTTTCTGCAAAAAACAAGTCAAATAAGGCTGCAGAAATACAAACATCTTTGTCAGTGATGCATCCTGACCACTATAATGGTGCCAGTCTTCTGGGGCTAAACGGAATCGTAATTAAAAGTCATGGGCGCGCCGAGCGGCGGGCTTTATCCAATGCCATTCTGCATGCGGTGGCTGAGATCGAGCAGCAATTACCTCGTCGGATCTCAGAACGCTTTATCGCAGAACACACATACGAGCGCTAATTCACTTTATGTTCAGTAAAATTCTTGGTACGGGTAGTTATGTACCCGCAAAGGTTCGTACTAACGCTGATCTTGAGCGTATGGTCGAAACCAGTGATGAATGGATCGTGGAAAGAACCGGTATCCGTGAACGTCGTATCGCCGGCGATAATGAAACCGTTGCTTCATTATCTTTTCAGGCAGCACAACAGGCGTTGTCAGCGGCGGAGATCACTGCTGCTGAGCTCGACATGATTATTGTTGCTACGACCAGTGCCGAAAATGCATTTCCGGCGGCAGCCTGTGAATTGCAGGCGATGCTTGATCGTCCTGGTATCCCGGCATTCGATCTGGCGGCAGCGTGCGCCGGATTTACATATGCACTCAGCGTTGCTGACCAGTTCATCCGTGCCGGAAATGCCAAGCATATTCTGGTGGTCGGCGCTGATACATTATCCCGGGCGTGTGAACCGAATGACCGGGGTACGATCATTTTATTCGGCGATGGTGCCGGTGCAGTTGTATTAGGCGCATCAGAAGAACAGGGCATTCTGTCTACACATTTATTCGCGGACGGCCGCTATGGTGATTTACTTAAATTGCCGCAGGCTCAGCGTGGTTCTGATGACACAGACAATGCCTACATGTTTATGAAAGGCAATGATGTCTTTAAGGTTGCGGTAACCCGTTTGAGTGAACTGGTTACCCAGACGCTGGACGCCAATAATATTGATAAATCCGAGCTGGATTGGCTGGTTCCGCATCAGGCTAACTGGCGCATTATCAGCGCTACTGCGAAAAAACTGGGTATGTCGATGGATCAGGTGATCCTGACATTGGATCGTCACGGCAATACATCTGCAGCATCAGTACCTATTGCGCTGGATGAAGGTGTGCGTGACGGCCGGATCAAACGCGGCCAATTATTACTGCTGGAAGCCTTTGGTGGCGGGTTCACCTGGGGTTCTGCTCTGATTCGTTATTGATAATAAAGGAAATAAAAATGAGTAAGTTTGCTATTGCCTTTCCGGGACAAGGTTCTCAGAGCGTAGGCATGCTGGCTGAACTGGCGGAAGCCTATCCCATCATTAAAGAAACATTCGCAGAAGCCAGCGCAGTATTAGGTTATGACCTGTTTGAACTGGTGATGCAGGGGCCGGCTGAAGAACTGAACAAAACTTGGAAAACACAACCGGCATTACTGACCAGTTCTGTTGCTTTATGGCGTTTATGGCAAGCTCAGGGTGGTGCAACTCCGGCTGTTATGGCGGGTCATAGTCTGGGTGAATATTCTGCGTTGGTGTGTGCCGGCGCTCTGAATTTCACGGATGCGGTCAAACTGGTTGAGCTGCGTGGTCAGGCGATGCAGCGTGCTGTGCCGGAAGGTGTTGGCGCAATGGCGGCTATCATCGGCCTGGATAACGACTCTATTGCCGCAAACTGTGAAAAAGCAGCTGAAGGTCAGGTTGTTTCTCCGGTGAACTTTAACTCACCGGGTCAGGTAGTTATTGCTGGCCATAAAGAAGCGGTTGAACGCGCTAATGTGCTGATGAAAGAGTCAGGTGCTAAACGTGCATTGCCATTACCTGTCAGCGTGCCATCACACTGCGCATTGATGAAACCGGCGGCAGAAGAGCTGGCTGCTGCACTGGCTGCATTAGAAGTTAAAACACCTGTAATTCCGGTAATCAATAATGCCGATGTTGCTACCGTGACCGATTCGGCTGCGATTAAAGATGCGCTCGTGCGCCAGTTGTATAGTCCTGTCCGCTGGACTGAAACTGTTGAAAGAATGGCAAATGAAGACATTACTTTCGAGATCGAAATGGGGCCTGGCAAAGTATTAACCGGTCTGGTGAAACGTATTGATAAACGTGTCGATGGCTGTGCGATTAACGATGTTGCCGGTCTGCAAGACGCGTTGAGCAAAGTTCAGTAAGAGGAATAGAAATGAATTTTCAAGGTAAAGTAGTACTGGTAACCGGCGCCACTCGCGGTATTGGTAAAGCGATTGCACAGACATTTGCAAACCGTGGTGCGACAGTTGTTGGTACTGCTACCAGCGAATCAGGCGCGGCAGCAATCAGTGAATATCTGGCTGATGCGGGCGTTGGTCTGGTACTGAATGTGACAGAACAAGCATCTATTGACGCATTGTTTGAGGCGATCAAGGCCAAGTATGGTGAAGTAGACGTACTGGTTAACAACGCAGGTATTACCCGCGACAACCTGCTGATGCGCATGAAAGATGATGAATGGGATGACATCATTCAGACTAACCTGTCATCTGTCTATCGTTTATCTAAAGCTGTGCTGCGCAGCATGATGAAAAAACGTTATGGCCGTATCATCAGCATTGGTTCTGTTGTTGGTACTATGGGCAACGCTGGTCAGACTAATTACGCTGCGGCTAAAGCTGGTTTGTTAGGTTTTACCAAATCACTGGCTCGTGAAGTGGGCTCCCGCGGAATCACAGTTAACGTGGTTGCACCTGGTTTTATTGAAACAGATATGACGCATGTTCTGAATGACGAACAGCGTAACGGTATTCTGAGTCAGGTTCCGGCAGGTCGTCTGGGCTCTGCTCAGGAAATTGCTTCTGCAGTGGCATTTTTGGCCTCTGATGAGGCTGCTTATATCACCGGTGAGACTTTACACGTTAATGGTGGTATGTACATGGTTTAAGGTTCAATTGGTGCTGTTTATGGCGGAAATATAGAGGAATATCTCTAAAATCCTGAATGGACAGCCCCAAGAGTCTTGCAAACTATGAACAATTGAATACACTACGTCAACACACGCATTTGCGTATTTCTAAAGGAAAAATCAGGTCATGAGTACTATCGAAGAACGCGTAAAAAAAATTATCATCGAACAACTGGGTGTTAAAGAAGAAGACGTTAAATCAGCAGCATCTTTTGTTGATGATTTAGGTGCTGACTCTCTGGACACCGTTGAACTGGTAATGGCGCTGGAAGAAGAGTTCGATACTGAAATCCCTGATGAAGAAGCAGAAAAGATCACTACTGTTCAAGCTGCTATCGATTACATCCTTTCTCATCAGGAATAATCGCCTGACAGCAGGAGCGTGATTCTAACGCTCCTGTTTCTTGTTTTAACATCCGTTATTTTCCTCCCGGAGGCTTTCCTGTGTCAAAGCGCAGAGTAGTGGTGACCGGCCTGGGGATGTTGTCTCCCGTAGGTAACACTGCTGAAGAATCTTGGCAGAACTTGTTAAAAGGCCAAAGCGGTATCACCTCCATCGAACATTTCGATACGACTGACTTCCCAACCAAGTTTGCAGGTCTGGTCAAGGATTTCGATCCCGAACAACACGGCATCAGCAAAAAAGACGCCCGTAAGATGGATTTATTCATTCAGTACGGTGTAGCAGCTGGTCTTCAGGCTCTGGACGATTCAGGTCTTGAAGTAACTGAGACTAATGCTCATCGTGTTGGTGTAACCATTGGTTCTGGTATCGGTGGTCTGGGTTTGATTGAAACAAACCATACCAGTCTGATGAATGGTGGTCCGCGTAAGCTGAGCCCGTTTTTCGTACCATCAACCATCATCAACATGGCGGCAGGTCATCTGTCTATCATGAGAGGATTGCGTGGTCCTAACATCGCTATTACTACAGCGTGTACTTCTGGTACGCATGCGATTGGCTTTGCCGCTCGCATGATCGCTTATGGTGATGCTGATGCGATGGTTGCTGGTGGAACCGAAAAAGCATCAACCCCGATGGGTATGGGTGGTTTCGCTGCGGCGAAAGCATTGTCTGCCCGTAACGACGAGCCTCAGAAGGCAAGTCGCCCATGGGACAAAGACCGTGATGGTTTTGTTCTCGGTGATGGGGCTGGCGTACTGGTACTGGAAGAGTACGAACATGCCAAAGCCCGTGGCGCCAAGATTTATGCTGAGCTGATTGGTTTTGGTATGAGTGGTGATGCTCATCATATGACTGCGCCACCTGATGATGGCCGTGGCGCCGCACAGGCGATGCATAATGCACTTCATGATGCAGGTATTGCTCCGGAAGCAATCGGTTATATCAATGCTCACGGTACTTCCACACCACTGGGTGACAAGGCGGAACTGCGTGCAGTGAAGAGCACATTTGGTGCACATGCCAACAACTTGATGGTTAGCTCAACCAAATCCATGACAGGCCATTTGCTTGGCGCTGCTGGTGCGATTGAAGCAATCATTACTGTTCTGGCTCTGCGGGACCAGATCGCTCCTCCGACTATCAATCTGGATAATCCGGATGAAGAGTGCGATTTAGATCTGGTTGCCAATGTTGCTAAACCGGGTAATTTTGAGTGTGCTTTGTCTAACTCGTTTGGCTTCGGTGGTACTAACGGTTCACTGATCTTTAAACGCGTTTAACGCTCGATATTATTCAGAAGGGCCTGATACACTGCTGTCAGGCCCTTTTTATTTGCGAATTTTTTATGATTTTGGTTAATGGTTCCCCGGCAACCACCATTTCCGTTCTGGATCGGGGATTGACGTTAGGTGATGGTTTATTCACGACTTTACATCTGAAAAATCAACGTCCTCAGCTATGGGATTACCATATCCAGCGAGTTCTGCATGGATGTAACCGGCTTAAATTATCTTTTCCTGATTTCGATTCGTTGTATCAACAGTGCTGCCAGCTTGCCGCGTCCGTCGATGATGAAAATGCCTGCGGCAAAATAATACTGACAAGAGGAAGCGGCGGGCGTGGATATAGTCCTCAGGGATGCCTGGCTCCCAGTGTTATTGTTTCTGTTCATCCTTACCCGGAGCATTATCGGACCTGGCAACAGCAGGGTATCAATCTGGGCGTTGCTGAACAGCGTCTGGGGTGGCAGCCAATGCTGGAGGGTATAAAGACGCTGAACCGACTGGAACAGGTATTGCTGAAAGATGAACTGGATAATAGAGGGCTCGCCGAAGCAGTAGTTCTGGACTGGCAAGGGAATGTTGTCGAAGCCGTAACGGCAAATCTGTTTTGGCGAAAAAACGAACAAATTTTTACGCCCGACTTGAAACAATCCGGTGTGTATGGTGTGATGCGCGCCTTTGTTATACAGCAACTGACCGAGTGGCAGCATGTTGTTAAATCCGTATCGTCAGGGCTGGATGCGTTGCTGGATGCAGATGAAGTCTGGATGACAAATGCACTGATGGGCATTGTACCGGTAACAGGAATAAAAGATGTCAAATATGAAGATCATCGCTTTGCTCAGCGCCTTCAAAATGCGCTGGCTGCGTTGGCCTAAAGCGATTCGTATAATCACCGCTGTGGCGGCGCTGTCATTCTGCACGGTGACCATCTGGGGCGCCTGGAACTGGCAGCAGCTTGATTCCGTATTATTGAAGGGGAATTCCCGGCTTTATACTGTAGCTAAAGGTGCCAAGGCAAAAGATGTGCTGATGGATCTTGCTGCCGAGCCGGTTTCGCCATTCTGGTCTGTGATCTGGTTAAAGCTACATCCTGAATTCAGTCAGATTAAAGCCGGAACCTACAAGATTGAAAAAGGCTGGAATGTCAAACATGCTCTTTTAGTCTTTGTCAGTGGCAAAGAAGCCGTTTTTTCTGTCACCCTGATTGAAGGTCAGCGTATAGAGGACTGGCTGCAAATACTGAGCAGAGCACCGTATCTGGAACAACCTCTGACACCTGACGACCTGATTAGTCTGCGCAGTGAATTCGATATCGAGCAGGAGAATATCGAAGGATGGTTTTTACCGGAAACGTATTCTTATACGGTTGGTACGACCAGCCGGGAAATTTTGCGCCGTGCACATAATGAAATGAAACATTTCCTGGAAAAAAACTGGAATAACCGGGATAAATCAGTTCCTTACGAATCACCGTATGAAGCTCTGGTGATGGCGTCAATTATTGAGAAAGAGACTGGCAAAGACAATGAGCGTCCACGGATTGCTTCTGTTTTTGTTAATCGCTTAAACAAAAAAATGAAACTGCAAACCGATCCGACGGTCATATACGGTGTTAAGGATCGATATGATGGCAATATTCGACGCAGCGATTTACGGGATGACAATCCGTATAATACCTATGTGATTGACGGATTGCCTCCGACTCCGATTGCGATGCCAGGTAAGGCCGCTATCAAGGCGGCATTGCACCCGGAGAAAACAAATTATCTCTATTTTGTAGCTAAAGGCGGTGGTGCTCACAAGTTCTCAACCTCCCTGGCTGAACATAACGATGCGGTAAAACGCTACATACTGGAGCGGTAGATGAGCGCTAAGTTCATTGTCATTGAAGGTTTAGAAGGTGCGGGTAAAAGTACCGCAGTCAGTTATGTCCTGGATTGGTTGCATGAGCATGGCATTACCTGCCTGGAAACGACCCGAGAACCAGGTGGGACACCGCTGGCGGAAAAGATGCGCAGTATAGTGAAAGAAGTGCATGATGAACCGCTGACTATTCAGGCTGAATTACTGCTGATGTATGCGGCCCGGGTTCAGTTGGTCGAAAACCGGATTAAACCTGCGCTGGAACGTGGCTGCTGGGTGGTAGGTGATCGTCATGACCTGTCATCGCAGGCTTATCAGGGCGGTGGACGCGGAATTGATCTTGGATTGATTGGTCAGATTAAACAGGCTGTGCTGGGTGATTTTGCGCCGGACCTGACTTTGTATCTGGATATTGATCCTGCTCTTGGTCTGCAGCGGGCCAGACAGCGTGGTGAACTGGATCGGATCGAGTTAGAAGCGCTGGCTTTCTTCCAGCGTACACGGGCCCGTTATCTGGAGCTGGCAGTACAGGATCCGAAAATTCATATTATTGACGCCAGTCAGACGCCGGAACAGGTTCAGACAGCCATTAATGCAGTGCTGGAGCAGGCATTATGTATCCATGGCTGATGCCATACTGGCAGCGTTTCCAGTTGATGTTTGCTGGTAAACGTCTTCCGCATGCGTTTTTGCTGGCAGGTCCGTCGGGTATAGGCAAATCAGCATTAGCGGTACAGTGGGCCTCGCTGTTTCTGTGTGAAAAACCACAGCAAAACTCGCCTTGTGGTCACTGCCATGCATGCCAGTTATCCCGTCAGCAGGCGCATCCGGACTGGCATGTTTATGGAGACGATGATACCCGGACAATTGGCGTGGATACGATTCGTCAATTGTCTGCGCAATTAATGAATAGCCCGCAATTAGGCCGAGGGAAAGTGGCGGTAATCCGGCAAGCGGAGCGGATGACTGAAGCGGCTGCCAATGCGTTATTAAAAACCCTGGAAGAGCCGCCGGGTAACAGTTTGCTCATATTACAGAGCGAATCGGCGATGAAATTGTTACCAACCATAGTCAGTCGCTGTCAGGTATGGACGTTACAGGCTGATGAACAACAGGCCTTGACCTGGTTACATGAACAATTGCCGGGACGAAATATTTCGCCAGCCATGCTGCGTCTGAATCAGGGTGCTCCGCTGCGAACGCTGGCTTATCTGAATGAAGGCGGTGAGCAGCAACGTCAGGCTGTGATTACCGCACTGGATGCTTATCGTTTACAGCCCTGGACGATTGGCAGTCTGACCAAATGCTGGGTTTCGGCTATGCCGGTTACATTTGAATGGCTGAGCCGGCTATTGCTGAACGCGCTGAAACTGCAGCAAGGCGTTGCGCTGCAGCAATTACCCTTTGCGGATCATCCTGCTTTATTGTCCTTTCTGGCCCAGCGTCCGGCGGAGTGTCTGTTAGACAGTATGCAGCAGTTACTGCAACTGAAGCAGTCATTGGCGGATATGCCTTCTGCGGTGCCTTCAATTCTTTTTGCCGACTGGCTCAGTCAACTTCTTACCAAGGAATAAACAAGTGTTAGTGGATTCTCATTGCCATCTTGATCGTCTCGATTATGAAAAGAAACATCACGATCTGGCTGACGTATTACAGAAAGCACAGCAAAGAGGTGTTAGCCACTTCTTATCGGTATCGGTAACGCTGGATGCTTTTCCTGCCATGTTAACCTCCGTATTGCCTTATCCGAATGTATTTGCTTCCTGTGGTGTACACCCTTTGGATCTGGAGTCTTCGTGGAGCGGTGAGCTATTGCGTGAGCTGGCGATTCATCCCCGTGTGGTGGCAATTGGTGAGACCGGGCTGGATTATTACTACAGCACGGAGAATAAAGCGGAACAGCAACAGGCATTCCGGGAACATATCCGTGTTTCCCGCGAACTGAAAAAGCCGGTGATTGTTCACACTCGTGATGCGAAAGCAGACACACTGGCAATCCTGAAAGAAGAGCAGGCCGGTGAAGTAGGGGGCGTACTGCATTGTTTCACCGAAGACTGGGCAATGGCGAAAGAAGCGCTGGATTTGGGAATGTATATTTCTATTTCCGGGATTGTGACATTCCGTAATGCCGAGGCGTTGAGAGACGTGACCCGGCAGATCCCGGCTGATCGCTTACTGATTGAGACCGACTCGCCTTATCTGGCGCCGGTGCCACATCGTGGACACCAGAACGAGCCAGCCTATGTCGCTGATGTGGCTAAATTTATCGCCGAATTGCGCGGTGTTTCAACGGAATCACTGGCCGAGCAGACCAGTGAGAACTTCTTCCGTCTGTTTTCTCAGGCTCAGCGCTGAATTATCTGATGTCAGCACGGTTTAGATAGACTGAAACTGTGCTGACGTCTGCTGAAACTCAGCCAGATAATCAATGTGAACACCTTCCATCTCGTTCGTGTTTTCCTGATGGGCCTCTCCCTGACTATACAGCACCACTCTGTCTGCCTGTGATGAACGCAATGAACGGATAAAGCGAATGAAATCCGCACGGGAAAGTTGTTCGAGTTCTGTCGTCACCAGTTCCCGCTGACGGAAGGAAAAATCCCGATTGCCGATACTGCTCCATAACCGCTGACTGCGGGTCCGCAGATTGGCATCAGCCTCGGTCAATTGGTGGATCAGTCCCTGCTTGTTGTTTTGCCAGGTTTGCTCATTCATTTCCATTAGTTGCATATGAAAGGCGTCAATAAACAATTCTATTGCTGCCAGTAAGCCATCCGGCGCCATGACAGGGGACTGAACATAAAACACAAGCCCCGGATGCCGGTTAAGAGGCAGATTTCCCGTGCCTACGACATAACCCAGTTGCTGCTGGGTTCGCAAATCGTGGAAGAAGGACGAGGACATGATGTGGTTAGCCAGCGTGTAGCAGGCAATACTGGCCGGAGTCTTCTCGGGAGACTGATAATACAGCAGCAGAGCCGAATCGTTATGCGGACTATGGCATTCATAAAGCAAGGTGCCGGCATTGCGGATATCCACCAGACGGCGACGTGTCTCCCGGCTGGGCAGACTATTAGGGGTGATTTGTCGTTCAAGAAGACCGGCTATCAGACGGACTTCATCTTCCTGAATATCGCCATGAGCCAATACTTCCAGGTGAACCGCCTGAAACAGACGTCGCATGAACTCCGGTAGCTCAGATGGCGTCACATTTTCCAGGTAGGCAATCATCGTATCCACCGGTGGGTTATTGGGCTGCAATAAATTAGTCAGCTGGCTGAATAAATGCGCAATCGGCCGGCCCTTGTTCTGATTTCGCCAGCTGCGCAGCAATTGATCCCGGATGGAATAGAAGCGCTCCGGTTCATAATGGCCTGCTGTCCGGTTTTTCAATAATAGTTCAAGTAAATGATACAGACGGCAGCTGAATCCGTGGAGCTGTATGGTAAATCCACCCTGATGCGCATAAATGTTGTAATTCAGGCCGGCAATTTCAGCCGGGTAGGTGAATTCATTCAGATGATCGAGTAACAGCTCGACCATTAACCGGCACATGGCAATGTGATAGGGCGATTGTACGGCATGCTCGCTATCTACAGCGATGAACAGACTGGCTTTCGGCGTAGCAAAAGAATCATCCTGCAAATGCCAGACCCGCAGACCGGCGCGATGGATTAATCTGTGGGGAATGGTTTGCGGTTCAGTTACGGCCCGGGTAGTAAACCGATCCGGCAGAAATGGATTGGGTTCCGGGAGTTTGTAACGTTTGGGATCTGGTAGCGCGGCATTTCGCCAGATATTCAGCCATGCAGTTTCAATCGGACTGACCTGATACGGCGTGTCATACCATTTTGCGGTCTGTGTCGTTTCCATCTCCGGCGCAATTAGCGTGATCCGCATGTTATCCGGTGTCATATAACGCACCATCTCCCGGATTTTATCGGCATCCAGACCCGTCATCAGATAATCCCCTCTGATCACATCTTCAGGCTGGTAATGGAACAGGTTCATTGACAGATGCGAGACATTATCTAATGGGCGATGACTCTCCTGAATCAGATACATGGTTTTCAATAACGTTGCTTTTTCATCATAACGCCAGCCATCAATACCTTGTTCTTCCAGCAGACGCAGAAAGCTGAACAAATGTTCAATAATGGATGTTTCATGCTCCAGGCCTTTCGGTGTCAGCGAAAAATTGATCTGAAAATCCCGGAAATTGGAACCACCCACACCGCCGCCAGCAGAAAGAGCACTGATCCAGCCCTGACGTTTCATATAGCTGAACAAACTGCCTTTGCCTTCATAACCTATCAGATGACTGATGTAGGTCAGCGGTTTGAGGGGGTAACAGCTATCCACATTAGGCAGTGCAAAGCTGACTGATAAGCGGCGTAGCTCCTGAAGCGGTTTAATCTGAATTCGCAGCCTGAGATCCTGTTCTCGGTATAACGGCACAGCGATCGGGGTTGCAGAAGGTAGCTGACGGCGGATAACCGCAGAGAAAAAGCGTTTAGCCGCCTGTTCCTGAACAGCCAAAGACCAGTCAGACTGTATAACTAATGTCATTCGATCGGCGCTGTAGTGCAGTTCAAAAAAGGCTTTTACTTCTTCCCGCAGGGACTCTCCGGCGTTTTCATGCAGTGTTTCCAGATTGCCGACAGAAAATTTACTGAAAGGATGTGCCGGATTTACCGTTTCTTTGTGTACCTGATAACTGCGGCGTACATCATCACTGATTTTCAGACGATATTCAGAGTCGATGGCGTGACGTTCCCGCTCAACCAGTTCAGCATTAAAAAGCGGGCAAATGAAGAACTGTGAAAAGCGATGCAGCGCTTCATCAAAAAGCTCGGTAGAGATATCAAAGAAATAGTTGGAGTATTCGGTTCCGGTCCAAGCATTATGGTTACCGCCATGCTGGGCGATAAATGCCTGATACTCGCCGGGATGTGGATAGGATTCTGTACCGAGAAACAGCATATGTTCCAGAAAGTGGGCCATCCCTTCACGCTGTGGTGGGTCAGCAAAATGACCACATTCAACAGCCATGGATGCAGCAGATCGTTCAGCCAATGGATCATGAATCAGTAAAACACGTAATCCATTAGACAGTATGAAATAACGGTAATCACATCTGTCTTCTGGTGCTTTGAATATCTGCATAAGGGCTGCCACCGGATAATTATTCTTATATTATCGACCCTTATTTTAATAAGGTGCAAACCGTTTCATAACTTGTTGATTGTTTCCCTGATATGAAGGCAGTAGTATTTACCCAAAATAAGGACATGAAAGGCTGACTTAATGAAAATTATTGTAATGCGTCATGGTGAAGCGGCTCACGAGGCCGGACGTGATGATCTGCGTCCGCTGACCGACAAAGGCCGTAAGCAGTCGGTCAAAATGGCTGAATGGGTAGCCGCAGAACTACCTCGTCTTGATCGTGTGCTTGTGAGTCCGTTTTTACGGGCGCAGCAGACATGGGAAGCGGTTCGCCCTTATTTACCGACACCTGCTCAGGTCGAGGAAATTCATGATTTAGTGCCTTATGGCAGAGCCGAAGTTGTTACGGATTATCTGCGCGCACTGGATGATGATTATGTTTTGATTATCAGTCATTTACCTTTGGTTGGATATATCGTGAACGATTTGTGCGCCAATGCCGTGCCACCGATGTTTGTGACCTCAGGTATGGCCGGTGTCTCATTGCTGGATGGCAAAGGTAGCCTGGAGTGGTTAGAAGGTCCGCACACACTCCGCTAATAATTTCCGAATTGTGCACAGTCTCTAATTTTATAATTTCGCTTCAACCTGCTGATTGAAATGGGGTATTGCAGCCCCGATTATACTTAATACAGAAGGGTGAATTGCGATACGGAGGTGGACTGTGCGCATTTTCAAAAAATATTTCCCGGCGTTAATTGCCAAATATGTAAGAACTTTTTTCCGTGGCCGATTGTATATTCATGGCCGTGGTGGCTATGAATTTGAAAACGGCAAAGTTGTTATGCCGCCCGAAGCAGATCAGGTTCATCGGGCGACAGTGCAGGAACTGAATAACAAAATTGCAGAGATCACGAAAAAGGCAGCGTGACAGGTTCATTTAAACAACGGAAGTGTACTGTCAGCTGTTTTGTTCTATAAGCACGAGTATTGCTGCGTCTCCCCCCCAGAGTTTGGTTGCCTGATGAAACGCCATAACATCGGGATGTTGTGCCAGCCATAATGGAATCCGTTGCTTCAGAATGTTCTTGCCATGGCCATGCATGACACAGGCGCAGCGGATATGCTGCCGGCGGCAGGCTTCAATCAATGCGCCCAGTTCTGATTTTGCCTGTTGCTGCGTCAGTCCGTGCAAATCCAGCATCATGTCAGGAATATAATCCCCTCGTCGCAGCTTTTTCACTTCGTAGGCAGAAACATCGCTCCGGTTGTATCTGACCGGCCCTTCCTGGCTTAAGAGCGGTTCATATTCATCCGAAAAATAGTGTTGTGCCTGCTGTGATTCGCGAATTTCACGGATTTGCGCTTTCTGCTTGATCGCCGGAGACTGCAAACGTATGGTATCCTGCTTTATCTGCCGGACACCTGTGATTGCCTCCCGAAAGAGGCCGATATCCTGGTCATCCAGTATAGTTTTTTTGCTCATAATTCGGTTTGTCGTGTCTGATGTACTAAACAGCTGTGTGCATTGTAACGCGACAGCCGGATCAACCGGAGGCGCATTTGGATAATATCAATGTTGATGAGGTCATCGACGAATTCAGAACCCTCAATGACATGATGCGTTGGGCTGTCAGTCAGTTTAATGCTGCGGGTTTATTTTATGGTCATGGTACTGATAATAGTTGGGATGAAGCAATTCAATTGTTATTACCCGCATTAGATTTGCCGCCTGTTATTGACAGTGATCTGCGTCAGGCGAGATTAACCCGTACTGAACGTGAGCATCTGGTACATCTGATTCAGCAACGGATTGAACACCGCGTTCCTGCCCCCTATCTGACAAATAAAGCCTGGTTTGCCGGCTATGAATTTTATGTTGATGAGCGCGTATTGATCCCGCGTTCACCGATAGGGGAACTGATTAATAAACGTTTTGTCCCATGGCTGCAGCATGAACCTACCCGGATTATGGATTTGTGTACCGGTTCCGGCTGTATTGCGATTGCTATGGCGCATGCATTTCCGGCTGCAGAGGTCGATGCACTGGATTTATCACCGGATGCGCTGGCTGTGTGTGAAATGAATATTGAAATGCATGGCATGCTGGGGCAGGTTATTCCGATCTGCTCCGATTTGTTTGATGCGCTGCCAGCTGGGGATAAATATGATCTGATCGTATCTAATCCGCCGTATGTTGATGCGGAAGATATGTATGATCTGCCGGAAGAGTTCCGTCACGAACCCGAGCTGGCATTAGCTGCCGGACATGATGGTCTGGATCTGGTTCGCCGTATTCTGGCTGAAGCGGGCGCTTTACTGAAAGAAAATGGTGTACTGATAGTAGAAGTCGGCAACAGTATGGTGCATCTGGCATCACTGTTTCCGGAAGTCGAATTTGAATGGATTGAATTTGAACAGGGTGGGGATGGCGTGTTTGTACTGACTAAGGCTCAGCTCGATCAGTATCAGGCGTTGTTCACACAAGCATTGAGTTAGGGACATTATGGCAGGCAATACTTTCGGACAATTATTTCGGGTCACTACCTTCGGTGAAAGCCACGGTCTGGCATTAGGTGCGATAGTTGATGGCTGTCCTCCTGGCATGGCGTTAACGGAAGCTGATTTACAGGGCGATCTGGATCGTCGTAAACCTGGCACTTCGCGTTTCACCACGCAACGTCGTGAAGATGATGCGGTGAAAATCCTGTCAGGGGTGTTTGAAGGGAAAACAACCGGGACGTCGATTGGTTTGCTGATTGAAAATACCGATCAGCGATCTAAAGATTATTCGGATATTAAAGATCTCTTCCGTCCAGGACATGCTGATTATACCTACCATCAAAAATACGGTATCCGCGATTATCGTGGTGGTGGTCGCTCATCTGCCCGTGAAACAGCGATGCGGGTTGCAGCGGGCGCCATTGCCAAGAAGTATCTGAAAGAACACTGCGGCATTGAGATTTTCGGTTTTCTGGAACAGTTAGGCCCGGTGAAGGCAGAACGTTTTGATAAATCGATCATCGAAACCAATCCGTTCTTCTTTGCTGATCCGGACAAACTGGATGAGTTAGATACCTTCATGCGCGATCTTAAAAAAGAGGGTGACTCTATCGGGGCCAAACTGAAAGTTGTGGCAACCGGCGTGCCTGTTGGCTTGGGTGAACCTGTTTTTGATCGTCTGGATGCAGATATTGCTCATGCCATGATGGGCATCAACGCTGTCAAAGGCGTGGAAGTCGGCGATGGCTTTGCGGTTGTCGAGCAACGGGGGTCGCAACATCGGGATCCAATGCGCCCTGAAGGTTTCCTGAGTAATCATGCGGGCGGCATTCTGGGGGGGATCTCCAGTGGTCAGGACGTTGTGGTCGGAATCGCGCTGAAGCCGACGTCCAGCATCATGGTACCGGGACAGACAATTGACACACAGGGAAATCCTGTCGAGATGGTAACGCGTGGCCGCCATGATCCTTGTGTCGGTATCCGTGCTGTCCCCATTGCAGAAGCGATGCTGGCACTGGTGCTGATGGATCATCTGCTGCGTCATCGTGCTCAAAATATCGATGTCATGACTGAGACACCAAAACTTAAATAAGTCAGACTATTGATCTGTAATAAACAAAAAGACCGCTACTGAGAGCGGTCTTTTATTGTCAGTTTCAGACCACTCCCTTCCGGAAGTGGTCTGCCAACAGGATCATGAATTCTCTTCTTCAAATGCCTTATGCAGATGAATTGGTTTTTCTATGCCTTTACGCATTCTGATGTTGAGCATTTCAACCAACAGGGAGAATGCCATTGCAGTGTAGATGTAACCTTTCGAAATATGCAGATCAAAGCCTTCTGCGATCAGCGCCATTCCGACCATGATCAAAAATGCCAGTGCTAGAATCTTCAGCGTCGGATTTGCATCAACAAAGTCACCGATGGGTTTGGCAGCAAACATCATGACACCAACCGCAATAACGATAGCCAGTACCATGACAGGTACATGATCGGCCATACCCACTGCGGTAATAACCGAATCAAGGCTGAACACGATATCCAGAATGGCAATCTGAATTAAAGTGGACAGAAAACTGGCTGCTTTTTTACTCTCGTGGTGTTCTTCAGTACTACCTTCCAGACTGGAATGAATTTCGTGTGTACTTTTCCAGATCAGGAACAAACCACCAACAATCAGGATCAGGTCACGGCCTGAAATCGCTTCTTCCAGTATAGTGAACATCGGTGCTGTCAGTCGCATCACCCAGGCCAGAGAAAGCAGCAGCAGAATACGGGTGACCATCGCACCACCCAGACCCAAGACACGGGCACGCTGGCGCTGTTCCGGCGGGAGCTTTCCTACCAGAATTGAAATGAAAATGATGTTGTCTATACCTAATACGATTTCCAGCAGTGTTAAGGTCGCCAAAGCCACCCACGCTGAAGGATCGGCAATCCATTCAAACATAGTGTTATCCAGTAAAAGTGATCAATAAGATAATCAAACCGCCGCAGAGTCTAACAGTCGGAACTTATTCTGGTTAGACGGAAAAAGCGAAGTAATTACTCGGTATTACCGATATATCTCCGATAAAATCAGACAAGATAACGATGACAATTATATTCTGTATATTACTCATGATTGAAGGAGATAGGAATGAAATCCGTTATTGATCAAATCAGGGGACACCGTTCTATCCGGGCTTATTCTGACCAGCCGATTTCGTCTGAACAGCTGGATGCGATTCTGGCCGCAGCGCAACAGGCCCCGAGTTCCAGTTTTTTACAAGCCGTCTCGATTATTCGTATTACTGATAAAGTATTACGAGAGCAGATTATGCATTTGGCCGCAGAACAGCCTTATATTACTGCTGCGGCTGAATTTTTGCTTTTCTGTGCTGATTTCAATCGTCATGTACAAATTGTACCGGAAGCAAAAACAGGCTTTGTGGAACAGCTACTCATCGGCGCTACTGATGCCGCCATGATGGGGCAAAATGCGCTGGTGGCAGCGGAATCACTGGGGCTGGGCGGTGTATATATTGGTGCTGTGCGCAATCATCCGGCTGAAATAGGTCAGTTACTGGGATTGCCTGAATTAGTGATCCCTTTATTTGGTTTATGTCTGGGCTATCCGGCGCAAGACCCTCAAATCAAACCAAGATTGCCGCGGGGGCTGGTGGTGCATGAAAACCAATATCAACCGGTCAACCAAGTATTGTTGGATCAATATGATGATGAGATGCGCGCTTACTATGCCTCTCGTGCAAGTAACAATAAAGACCAAAGCTGGACGAGCCAGATCCGTAGCATTCTGGGTAAGGAAGCCCGCCCATTCATGCTGGGTTATCTGCAGCAGCAGGGATATTGCAAAAAATAGTCTGGTAACACAGACAACAGCGCAAATAAAAAAAAGCCTTCAACATGAAGGCTTTTTTATGAAGCTTTGACTTCAAATCACCCCGCCAGACAGCGGGGTGAGGCATCAGAAATTATTTTTTCTTTTTGCCTTCGTCTTTTTTAGCTTCTTTAGCTTCTTCTGCAGCAGCTACTGCAACGCCTTCAACGTAAGGACGGCCGTAGTAAGAGTCCAGCAGGATCTGTTTCAGTTCAGAAATCAGAGGGAAGCGTGGGTTAGCACCAGTACATTGGTCATCGAACGCTTCAACAGCCAGTTGGTCAACTTTAGCCAGGAACGCAGCTTCGTTCACGCCTGCATCACGGATAGAAGCAGGGATGTCCAGCTCAGCTTTCAGGCCTTCCAACCAAGTCAGCAGTTTCTCAACTTTAGCACCGGTACGGTCACCGATTGCAGTTACGCCCAAGTGATCAGCGATTTCTGCATAACGACGACGAGCCTGTGGACGGTCGTATTGAGAGAACGCAGTCTGTTTAGTTGGGTTGTCGTTCGCGTTGTAACGGATTACGTTAGCGATCAGCAGTGCGTTAGCCAGACCGTGCGGAATGTGGAACTCAGCACCCAGTTTGTGAGCCATAGAGTGGCAAACACCCAGGAAAGAGTTCGCGAACGCGATACCAGCGATAGTTGCTGCGTTGTGTACTTTCTCACGAGCTACTGGATCTTTAGAACCGTTAGCATAGCTGCTTGGCAGGTATTCTTTCAGCAGTTTCAGAGCTTGCAGAGCCTGACCGTCAGAGTATTCGTTAGCCAGTACAGAAACGTAAGCTTCGGTCGCGTGAGTCACAGCGTCGATACCACCGAACGCACACAGAGACTTAGGCATGTTCATAACCAGGTTCGCGTCAACGATAGCCATGGTTGGAGTCAGCTCGTAGTCAGCCAGTGGGTATTTAACGCCACCGTTCAGGTCGTCGGTTACTACCGCGAATGGAGTAACTTCAGAACCGGTACCAGAAGTAGTAGTGATACATACCAGGTCAGCTTTCACGCCCATTTTCGGGAACTTGTAGATACGTTTACGGATATCCATGAAACGCATTGCCAGTTCTTCGAAGTGAGTTTCTGGGTGTTCGTACATAACCCACATGATCTTCGCAGCGTCCATTGGTGAACCACCGCCCAGAGCCAGGATTACGTCTGGTTTGAAAGTCTTCATCATCTCTGCACCTTTCTTAACGATGGTCAGAGTTGGGTCAGCAGCCACTTCGTAGAATACTTCTACTTCCATGCCTTTGTCTTTCAGGATTTGTACCAGTTCGTCAGCATAACCGTTGTTGAACAGGAAGCTGTCGGTAACAACCATTGCGCGTTTTTTGCCTTCCAGATCGGTCAGTGCAACTGGCAGAGAACCGCGACGGAAGTAGATTGATTTTGGAAGTTTGTGCCACAGCATATTTTCTGCTCGCTTAGCTACTGTCTTCTTGTTGATCAGGTGTTTTGGACCTACGTTTTCAGAGATGGAGTTACCACCCCAAGAACCACAACCCAGAGTCAGAGATGGAGCCAGGTTGAAGTTGTACAGGTCACCGATACCACCGTGGGAAGTCGGGGTGTTGATCAGGATACGAGCAGTCTTCATTTTGTCACCGAAGTAACGAACACGATCGTCGTTCTTGTCTTGGTCGGTGTACAGTGCTGAAGTGTGACCGATACCGCCCAGATCAACCATCTGGCAAGCGAAATCAACAGCTTCAGTGAAGTCTTTCGCACGGAACATACCCAGAGATGGAGACAGTTTTTCGTGAGCGAATTCTTCTTCGTGGCAGATCTTGGCACCTTCACCGATCAGGATCTTGGTGTCAGCAGGCACTTTGATGCCAGCCAGTTCAGCGATCTTAGTCGCTGGCTGACCTACGATAGCCGCATTCAGCGCGCCATTGATCAGCAAAACTTTACGAACTTTGTCAGCTTCGTCTTTGTTCAGAATGTAGCCGCCGTGAGAAGCGAAACGCTCTTTCACTGCGTCATAAACAGAGTCAACTACGATAACAGCCTGTTCAGAAGCACAAACTACGCCGTTGTCGAAAGTTTTTGACAACAGGATAGAAGCAACAGCACGTTTGATGTCTGCAGTTTCATCGATAACAACTGGCGTGTTACCTGCACCCACACCGATAGCTGGCTTACCAGAAGAGTAAGCGGCTTTAACCATTGCCGGGCCACCAGTAGCCAGGATCAGGTTGATGTCGTTGTGTTTCATCAGGTAGTTAGACATTTCTACAGTCGGTGCATCGATCCAGCCAACGATGTCAGCAGGAGCACCAGCAGCTACAGCAGCTTCCAGAACGATACGAGCAGCAGCAGCAGTAGAGTTTTTAGCACGTGGGTGCGGAGAGAAAACGATACCGTTACGGGTTTTCAGTGCAATCAGAGATTTGAAGATTGCAGTAGAAGTCGGGTTGGTAGTTGGAACGATACCACAGATGATACCGATTGGCTCAGCGATGGTGATGGTACCGAAGTTTTTGTCTTCTTCCAGAATGCCACAGGTTTTTTCGTCTTTGTATTTGTTGTAGATGTACTCGGACGCAAAGTGGTTTTTAGTCACTTTATCTTCAACGATACCCATACCTGATTCAGCTGCTGCCATCTGAGCCAGAGGAATACGAGCATTGTTTGCTGCCAGAGCAGCAGCGCGGAAGATTTTGTCTACCTGTTCTTGGCTGAAAGTTGCAAATTCGCGTTGAGCTTTCTTAACGCGAGCAATCAGCTCATCCAATTCAGCAACGTTGGTTACTGGCATACATTTCTCCTAGTGAGTTTGAAAACGGTTTATTAAGGCACGTATTCACTATAGCAGCGGTTTTTATAGTGTGACTTAGTAAACAATTTTCGCAGTCGATTATAGAAGTAGGTAATGCGTAAAAAGTTGATCCAAATCAATTTTAGTAAACGGACCCTGTAATTTATGTCCGAATTCACTCTTTAAATCGATTGAGAGATATATTCACCAGAAATGCGGGATGTGTTCAACAGAACAATAGTTGCCAAATAGTTACAAAATTTACAAAACAAAAATTTTGACATTTTTGTAACCAAATCATCACAAACCCGCGCCAGATAAGGCCATGATTGAGAATCACACCTGAACTGCTTTTTATCTCTTACTGAAATCTGAAGCGTAAAATTCTATACCGGTCTCACCATTTGAGCTGTTTTTTATATGGACTGACCATATTTTGTTTAAGTCTTAACATTGTGTACCATTAATGACAAAGATACATATTCGGATTAAAAAAACTAATCCATTATCATCCGTCTATAATTTAATCTCTCTGGTGGAATCTAAAGGTTTTAGTTACTCTGAATACGTGTTATCAACCCGTTAATTTTATTGCGCGAGGCCTGTTGCCGTACTATGGATCCTCTCTCTTTTTCTGTATATCTGAAGTTTTTCATTGGTCTGACCGCGATTATTAATCCGTTAGGATTACTACCGGTTTTTGTCAGTCTGACCAGTCAGCAAACGCCGCAGGAACGTTTACGCACCAATACCACTGCGAATTTTGCGGTCATGGTCATTCTGTGGGTATCCATGTTTTTCGGACAGATCATTCTGGATGCCTTTGATATCTCGATTGCATCGTTCCGGATTGCGGGCGGTTCTCTGATTGTGTTGATTGCGTGGTCAATGCTGCAAGGGAAACTGGGTGAAGTGCGGCATAACAAAGAAGAGAAAGGGGACACGCTGGCTAAAGAATCGATCGCGGTTGTTCCGCTGGCGTTACCGCTGATGGCGGGGCCGGGGGCGATCAGTTCAACGATTGTGTATTCGTCCCAGTTTAATTCGGCCAAACAGTTGCTGGGAATGAGTCTGGTGGTGGTGGTTTTTTGTTTTGCGTCCTGGCTGATTTTCCGGGCGGCGCCATTACTGTTTCGCCTGATGGGACGTACCGGTATTAACGTGGTAACCCGTATCATGGGGTTGATCATGATGTCGCTGGGTATTGAGATCATGGTGGCCGGGATCAAGCATATGTTTCCTATCCTGGCGTAAAAATCAGTCAGTCACAGTCATTTCCGAACCTGTATCCGGTACTTCTCTATTGAGATAAGTACCGGATCTCCATCATTTGCGCATACACATAGTCAAAAGCCACATAGTCAAAAACGTTGTCGGCGAGTATATTTTACATTTTTATTACAAGACGTACGTGATTAAAATGAACAATGAAAAACGTTACCCGAAAGGCGATCTGATCATCCGGACTCAGGGTATGCCGGCAGATACCAATCAGAACGGGGATATATTTGGTGGCTGGATCATGTCGCAGATGGATTTGGCGGGCGGCATGCTGGCGACGGAGATAGCAAAGGGCCGAATCGCTACGGTCGCGGTTGAAGGCATGACATTTCATCAGCCGGTCAAGGTAGGTGATGCAGTTTGTGTCCACGGTGAATGCGCCAGAGTGGGCAAGACATCGATGACAATTCATCTGGAAGTCTGGATAAAACCTCTGCTGCGTTCTGAAAGCTATGAACGTTATTGTGTCACCGAGGGCGTATTCACGTATGTTGCCATTGATGAAACCGGGCGCCCGCGACCCGTTCCCAAAGATTAATTCTCAGGTTTAATTTCTTCTGCTCTGACTTTTAGCGTTCCCTGATGTAGCTGAATATTCAGTGTGTCGCCACTGCTTACCTGCTGGCTGTTGTGGATCAGTTCACCGCGGGTATTGGTGGTGACTGAATAGCCTCTGGCCAGTACCTGCAGCGGACTTAACGCCTGCAACTGGCCGCTCAGCCGGGACAGAGCCTGATTTTTATCCTGCAGTTGATTGCCTACAGCGGTCAGCAGACGCTGGTACAGATAGGTTTGCTGATGTTGCAAACGCTGTATCCGGTTCTGGGGTGACTGTTGTTGTAACCGCTGTTGCTGTACGGTCCAGCGGTAATTGGCTCGTGACAAGGTTTGCTGCAGGGCATGCTCCAGGCGGTACTGTAATTCGTCCTGTTTCTGGATTTTTTGCTGTAGCTGATACCGGGGATTTTGTGTATTCAGCCGGCTGTAGAGCTGTTGCCAGCTTAACTGCTGTTGTTGCAGCTGTAGCTGCATGGCCTGTTGCAACCGGTGCTGGTATTGCGTCAGGCGGTGTAATTGCTGTTGCTGATCCCGGCTGACCAGCTCGGCTGCAGCAGAGGGAGTTGGCGCCCGCAAATCAGCAGCGAAGTCAGACAAGGTAACGTCGGTTTCATGGCCAACCGCGCTGACAATCGGTATCGGGCTTGTGGCGATCGCTCTTACGACGCGTTCGTCATTGAAACACCAGAGATCTTCCAGGGAACCGCCGCCACGGCCAATAATCAGCAGGTCGCATTCATTGCGGCGCCAGGCTGTTTCCAATGCCTGTAACAGTACCGGAACAGCACCTTCTCCCTGAACTGCACTGGGATACAGGATCACCGGTAATGCCGGATCGCGACGGGCCAGAATAGTCAGCATGTCATGGATGGCGGCACCGGTTGGGGAGGTGATGATACCGAGTTGTCTGGGCTGAGAAGGCAACGGCCGTTTGCGCTGTGGATCGAACAAGCCTTCTGCGATCAGCCGGGTTTTCAATGCTTCCAGTTTCATCTGCAACAGACCGTCACCGGCCGGCTGCATTTTTTCCACGATCAGCTGATAGTCACCGCGGGCCTCATAAAGTGACAGCTGGCCCTGAACCAGTACTTGCTGACCATTTTGCGGACGGAAACTGACGCGGCGATTCTGACCTTTAAACATGGCGGCCTTGATTTGCGCCTGCTGATCTTTGAGCGTGAAATACCAGTGTCCGGAGCTGTGTTGTACCAGATTGGAGATTTCGGCGGTGAGCCAGACCAGTCCCATTTCCTGTTCCAGGAGAAGACGAACCACATTGTTCAGACGGCTGACGGTATAAATTACTGGTTGAGATATAGCCACTGGATCGCTCTTAATTCACAGGAACAGAGGCTAATAATAACAACGACCTGCGACAGTGGTAAAAAAAATTGTGATTTAAAACGCAAAATTACTTTACCAACCCCTATGAAGTGCCTAAAATCTCGCTGCAATATTTTACCCACCCCCTTTCATTAATTAACGGTGAGATGTTGCCATGTTACGCATAGCCAAAGAAGCACTGACTTTTGACGATGTTCTGTTAGTCCCTGCTCATTCAATCGTTCTTCCTAATACCGCCGATCTGCGCACTCATCTGACAAAAGATATCGTGCTGAACATTCCTATGGTTTCCGCTGCAATGGATACCGTAACCGGTGCGCGTCTGGCGATTGCACTGGCTCAGGAAGGTGGCTTAGGTTTCATCCACAAAAACATGTCTATCGAACAGCAGGCTGACAAAGTTCGCCGCGTTAAGAAGTTCGAAAGCGGTATCGTTACTGATCCGGTGACTGTTTTCCCTGATATGACCATCGCTCAGATCAAAGAGCTGACTTTCCGCAGTGGTTTCGGTGGTTTCCCTGTTGTTGATACTGACGGTTCTCTGGTTGGTATTATTACGGGCCGTGACGTACGTTTCGTGACCGACCTGAGCATGAAAGTGCATGAAGTGATGACGCCGAAATCACGTCTGGTGACTGTGCATGAAAATGCGTCCCGTGAATCTGTGCAATCACTGATGCAGAAACACCGCATTGAGAAAGTGCTGATCGTAAATGACGATTTCAAACTGACCGGCATGATCACAGTTAAAGATTTCCAGAAAGCCGAAAGCAAACCTAATGCGTGTAAAGACGCGATGGGTCGTCTGCGTGTTGGCGCCGCTGTGGGTGCTGGTGCAGGTAACGAAGAACGTGTTGCTGCACTGGTGGCGGCGGGCGTTGACGTGCTGCTGATCGACTCTTCACATGGTCATTCTCAAGGTGTTCTGGATCGTATCCGTGAAACCCGTCAGCAGTTCCCTAATCTGCCAATCGTCGGTGGTAACATTGCGACTGCGAAAGGTGCTGAAGCATTGATCGAAGCGGGTGTAAGCGCGGTTAAAGTAGGTATCGGCCCTGGCTCTATCTGTACTACCCGTATCGTAACCGGTTGTGGCGTTCCGCAAATCACTGCGATTTCTGATGCAGCAGAAGCAGCAAAAGGCACCGGTATTCCGGTGATTGCTGACGGTGGTATCCGCTTCTCCGGCGATATCGCTAAATCGATTGCTGCAGGCGCAAGTCTGGTAATGGTTGGCTCCATGTTCGCGGGTACTGAAGAATCTCCGGGTGAAATCGAACTGTATCAGGGGCGTTCTTACAAATCCTACCGTGGTATGGGCTCATTAGGCGCGATGTCTAAAGGTTCTTCTGACCGTTACTTCCAGTCTGATAACGCTGCTGACAAGCTGGTTCCGGAAGGTATCGAAGGCCGTGTAGCCTACAAAGGCTGGTTAAAAGAGATCATTCATCAGCAAATGGGCGGTTTACGCTCTGCCATGGGCCTCACAGGTTCTGCTACAATAGAAGACCTGCGTACCAAGGCAGAATTCGTGAAGATCACCGGCTCAGGTATCCAGGAGTCACACGTACACGATGTGACCATCACGAAAGAAGCCCCGAACTATCGCATGGGCTAAATTGACAAACAGTCAGGGCGCGCAGCGCCCTGATTTATTTCATACGATAACGGATGTTGTCGTATTGGCCACTCCTTAATAAAGATTAGGACGACCATGAGTAAAAATATTCACGATCACCGTATTCTGATCCTGGACTTCGGTTCTCAGTATACCCAGCTGATTGCGCGCCGTGTGCGTGAGATCGGTGTGTACTGCGAACTGTGGGCGTGGGACGTAACTGAAGAGCAGATCCGCGAGTTCAATCCGAACGGGATCATTCTGTCTGGCGGCCCTGAGTCCGTGACAGAAGCGGGTAGCCCGCGTGCCCCTGAGTATGTATTCAATGCCGGTGTGCCTGTACTGGGTGTGTGCTACGGCATGCAGACCATGTCTGAACAGCTGGGTGGTAAAGTCGAAGGCTCGGATAAACGCGAGTTCGGTTATGCCAAAGTACAGCTGGTGAAAGACTGTGACCTGTTCCATAACATCGAAGACTCTCTGGCTGAAAATGGCCGTCCGGAGCTGGATGTGTGGATGAGCCACGGTGATAAAGTGGTCGCTATTCCGGATGATTTCGTGACTGTTGCGGCGACGCCGACTTGCCCGCATGCGGCGATGGCGAATGAAGCGAAACGCTTCTATGGCGTGCAGTTCCACCCTGAAGTGACTCACACCAAGCAAGGCGCCCGTATGCTGGAGCGTTTTGTGAAAGATATCTGTCAGTGTGAAGCACTGTGGACGCCTGCCACCATCATCGAAGATGCGGTAAAACGCATTAAAGAACAGGTGGGTGATGACGAAGTAATTCTGGGTCTGTCTGGCGGCGTGGATTCTTCCGTTGTTGCCATGCTAATCCACCGTGCTATTGGCAAGAAACTGACCTGCGTATTCGTGGATAACGGCTTACTGCGTCTGAACGAAGGCCAGCAGGTAATGGAGATGTTCGGTGACCATTTTGGTCTGAACATCATCAAAGTAGATGCGGAAGAACGTTTCCTGTCTGCGCTGGAAGGCATTGCTGATCCTGAACTGAAACGTAAAGCGATCGGTCGTGTGTTTGTCGAAGTATTCGATGATGAATCGAAGAAACTGAAAAACGCCAAATGGCTGGCGCAGGGCACTATCTACCCTGACGTGATCGAGTCTGCGGCGTCTAAAACCGGCAAGGCACATGTGATCAAGTCGCATCATAACGTTGGCGGTCTGCCGGATGACATGAAGATGGGTCTGGTTGAGCCGCTGCGTGAACTGTTCAAAGATGAAGTTCGCCGTGTCGGTCTGGAACTGGGTCTGCCTTACAACATGCTGTACCGTCATCCGTTCCCAGGCCCTGGCTTAGGTGTTCGTGTGCTGGGTGAAGTGAAGAAAGAGTACTGCGACCTGCTGCGTCGCGCCGACGCTATCTTCATTGAAGAGCTGCACAAGGCTGATCTGTACCACAAAGTGAGCCAGGCGTTCACTGTGTTCCTGCCAGTACGCTCTGTGGGCGTAATGGGCGACGGCCGTAAGTATGACTGGGTTGTTTCACTGCGTGCAGTAGAAACCATCGACTTCATGACGGCGCACTGGGCGCATCTGCCATACGATTTCCTGGGTCATGTATCCAACAGAATTATCAATGAAATCAATGGTATCAGCCGTGTGGTTTATGATATTTCCGGTAAGCCGCCAGCAACGATCGAGTGGGAATAGTAAATTACTGTTTCCAGATGTCTACAGGCATCTATTGATTGAATCTAAGCCCCTAATTTTAGGGGCTTTTTTGTTTCTGGTTGTCTACAGAGTGATATGTGAAGCTCTACTTTAGATACGGTATTCTTGACGGTATGGAACTTTTCATCTGATTTTTGTGTGCTATCTTTACCGTCATCACTGACGGTATTTTCATCTATATGCTCACAGACACTAAGCTAAAAAATCTCAAACCAAAGGAAAAACTGTACAAAGTCGTCGATAGGGATGGCCTCTATGTAGCTGTCAGCCTTAAAGGTACGGTTTCTTTTCGATATGACTACCGAATTAACGGGCGTAGGGAGACTCTAACTATTGGAAAGTATGGTCCTGACGGTATTGGTTTGGCTGAGGCAAGAGAAAAACTAACTGAAGCAAAAAAGCTTATTTCTCAAGGTATTTCACCAACTTGCGATAAGCGTGACGGTAAAAAAAAGCTAAAAGACCAACTCACTTTTGGAGAATATACCGACAAATGGCTTGCCTCGTTGAAGGTTGCAGACAGTACGCTCGATTTGAAGCGTGGAGTTGTGAACCGGGAGATTTTGCCTATATTCCACAACAAGCTACTTAAAGAAATCAGTACTGAAAGCGTTCTGGCGCATTGTGAGAAGATCCGAGACCGTGGTGCGCCATCAACTGCGGTACAGGTCCGTGAAATCATGAGTAGCGTGTTCAGGTTTGCAAATGGTATTGGTGTGCGTATTGATAACCCTGTGGAATTGATCCGAGCATCGAACATCGCGACTTTTAAAGCACGAGAAAGAACCCTGTCTCCAGAGGAAATTGGCATCTTATTCAGGTATCTGGAGCAGGTCGGCTCAATACCTACAATTAAACTTGCTGTAAAATTTATCTTACTGACTATGGTTCGCAAGTCAGAGTTATTACATGCTACATGGGATGAGATAAGTTTTGAAAATGCAACCTGGACGATACCTGCAACACGGATGAAAGCGAGTCGTCCACATGTTATTTATTTATCCAGACAAGCTCTCGACATACTTGTAACCTTTAAAATGTGCGCGGGTTACTCAGATTATTTATTACCATCAAATAATCAGTCTTCTCAGAAAACAATGTCTCAGGCAACATTAAATCGAGTAATTGATGCAGCTGTAAAATTAGCTCAAGAAGCTGGAGCGAAAATAGAAAAGGTGTCAGTTCATGATCTCAGAAGAACAGCCTCAACATTATTGCATGAAGCTGGTTTCAATAGTGATTGGATCGAGAAGTGTTTAGCACATGAACAACGCGGTGTTCGGGCTGTATATAATAAAGCTGAATATGCAGAACAGCGCAGAGATATGCTTCAGCAGTGGGCGGATATGGTAGATGTCTGGATAAAATGTAAGAGTGATAGTTCAACAATATTGGGTGCTTAGGCGAGAAACAATTATTTATAAAAAATAAAATGCATACCAGAGCTTAAATGTCGAATTTCTTACATATGCCAATGAATTCGACATTATATTGCCAGAGAGAATATTTGTCGTTTTGAATGTTTTTTCTGGATAGTGTAAAAAATTTGTGTAAGTGGCATTCTGAATGACCTGTTAAAAGGAAACTGGAATGCCAATTACCGACCAAATTCAGGATTGTTATTATCTGCTATTCGACTCTGGCTTTTTGAACTCTTCATCAATTAAATATTCAATTAGTTGATTAATTTTCATGCCTTTTCTTTTGGATAGGTCATCAAGCCTTTTTTTTGATTTTTCATCAATAAACGTATTTAGGGCTTTTTTGTTTTTTATTCCAGCTCTGAATTTTTGTTGCGAATATGCTTTGTTTATATTTATTGAAAATAATTTCTTTGTGTCTTCGCTTGCATCCCATAAATCAAATGCTGCATAAAAGCTATGATATCTTTCTATGTTGTTTGTTGGGGATAAATAATCGCAAAAATTTGAGTGTTTTTTTATATAGCACCATGCCCACTCGCATAGTTCTTCATTTTTCATATCTAACCAGCGAAAGGGATTTTTTTTGTTAAATATTATACTCCATTCATTTTTTATGTCATTTAGTATGGCTTCTTTTTGAGGTAGGCTTAAATCAATGAAGTCAAATAAGTATATTATAAGTTCAAATCTTTCTTTAGTGCTTGATGGGTATTTGCTTAGATTTAGTTCATCGTAAGCGGTAGATGTTTTTTTGTTTTCTTTTAATGTGCGGCCAAGTTGACTTAAAAGATTGTTCTTGATGTTGTTTGTATATGATTCAACATTTAAAGTTCTGGTTTTCCCCCATGCATAGTAACATGCTCTATCTTCATTTTTGATCCAATTAAAAAGGTCTATTGGTAATAAATTGTTGTTGCATATGTCATTGATATTTTTTATTAAATCTTCACTCTCTTTTTGTGTTTTATTGTTTTGTAAGGCGGCATTTATTTCCTTGTTATATACATAAAGGTTTTTTTCATCTAGAGGCTCATTTAATTTTTCTATTTTTAGTTGGTTTATATATATCCTAGCTGTTCTTATATTATTTACTAATGTTGTTATTTTACATCCATCTAAGTTAACGGCCATAAAATCCATCTCAGTTTTAAGGGTATCTAATCATAATTCATCAACTAGAGCTGATCAACTACTGAGTAGTGTTATTGAGGTGTAATTGTCGTATTTTATGATGTTTTTTGTGGTATTTTTAAGTCGTTTATCTGCCATGAAAGTGCAAGCCTTTAAGGCAAAAGTGCTTTATTTTCATCTTTATCTGCGAACCGTCGGTTCGATGCAAGGGGAGTTTCACAGGTTTTAATGGTTGTATTTTTATATGAAATAACTTAAGAGTAGATGACTAAGAAGTTTCGTCTTATGTATATAACTATTTGTCGCTATTTTTATGGATATGCCTTTTGTTTATAAAATGATATCGACGTTGCTTTTGTCGGTTTGTTTAATATATGTATTCTTGTCTGCGTCTAGTTTTTAGTTATATATAAAAATACATCTATTACCTCAGTTATGAATCTAACAACATGAGGTATCAATAATGAATGAATCCCGTTTAAATCATAATCACGGTCATTTAAACTATTACTATTTCGAAAGAATGTCTGAAACCATTAATCGTTCATTATCTGCGCACCCAAGAACAATGGCTATTCGTGTTGATCTCAGATTGCCATATATGCCAGATCCTAACAGTTATATGGATGTTGACTCCCCAGTTCATTTTTTAAAGATAGATCGAGAAGTGATATCTAGATTCTTCGCATCTTTACAGGCTCAAATTAAACATGACCTAAATAGTAAAAAGAAAGAAGGTAAAAGAGTCCATGGATGTAGAGTGCGATATGCATGGGTAATGGAGTGCTCTATGGAGCATAAGTGGCACTATCATGTTCTTATATTGTTGAACAAAGACACATATGCCCATCTTGGTAATTATCAGGATATAAGTATTCGAGATAATCTTATCTCTAAGATAAGGAAAGCATGGGCAAGCGCATTAGGTGGTTGTTATGAATCTTGTGTGAATCTGGTTCATGTTCCAGCAAATCCTATTTACTATCTAGATGTTAATGATCGTAATTATAATAGTGTCTATAGTGATCTAATCTATAGATGCAGTTATATGACTAAAGATGAATCAAAACCATATGGTAATGGCTATCGATGTTTTGGATGTAGTCAGGGTTAGGTTGTGTTTGTTTGCGGAGAGTAATTTCTCCGCATTTGTAAAAAATTACAGGCAGACATTATTTCATGAATAAATAACTTTGGAGTATTTTTCATGAGATTAATCAGAATTAAAGAGGTCATGTATCGTACTGGTCTGGCTCGCTCAACAATTTATAAATTTATGAAGCTTGGTAAGTTTCCTAAACAAGTTCCTATTGGTGGGATTGCTTCATGGAATGAAGTGGAAGTAGATGATTGGATTTGTCAGAAGATAGAGTTTCGAGATAAATGCCAAAATGAAAAAAATCGTGGACATATATTGTCTGCATGAATATGCACATTATCTTTCGTTGCATACCAATAGCAGAGGTAAACATATGGCTCACGAAATTTCATCCATGGCTTTTACTGGTGAAACACCATGGCACGGTTTTGGTAATCAATTAACAGAACAACAACCAATCAATGTTTGGCTAAAGGAAGCTGGGATGAATTGGCGAATTGAACAAAGTGATGTGTTGTTTAATGCCGATAATACATCACTCAATATTCGTTCTCATTCTGATGCCAAGGTGCTTTATCGCTCTGATTCATTAGAACCATTATCTGTGGTTTCTAATCGTTATAAAGTCGTTCAGCCGAGTGAGGTTTTACACTTCTATAAAGATTTGGTCTCAGCCGGTGGTTTTGAATTAGAAACGGCCGGCGTATTAAAAGGGGGGCGTAAACTCTGGGCATTAGCTAAAACTGGTCAGGAAGCCAAAATAAAAGGCAATGACCGCATCAAGGCGTATCTGTTATTAGCCACCAGTTGTGATGGTACTTTATGTACTACCGCACAATTTACTTCTGTCAGGGTGGTTTGTAATAACACGTTACAGCTGGCAACCCGTGATAGTAATGGCGCCGTGAAAGTACCGCACTCCACCAAGTTTGATCCTAGCCAAGTGAAAGAAGCGCTGGGTATTGGCTTTGCTCATTGGGAGTCGTTTATGACAAACCTGACGCAGTTAAGTCAACGCACGGTTTCACCGGAAGAAGCCGATGGCTTTATCCGCACAGTACTCAATGAACCTGAACTCACGGAGGATAACGTATTGGGCTCTAAGATGTTCCAAACTGTCAGCGGTCTCTATCAAGGCAAAGGCATGGGCTCAGAGTTGTCGTCTGCCTCTGGCACGGCATGGGGATTAGTGAATGCCATAACGGAATACGTTGACCATCATCGTCGGGCACGCAATCAGGATAACCGTCTGGATTCTGCCTGGTTTGGTCAGGGGGCAATACTGAAACAAAAAGCCTTCAATCAAGCGCTCGCATTGATCCACTAATTCCACACTCATTCGTTATTCAAAGAACCCCAGACAGGACAACCTGTCTGGGGTTTTCTTTTATGTCCGGAGGATAAAATGAAAACTCGTTATCACCACGCCATTCGTCTGGCTTCCACCTCAACATTGAGTCGTGAAGCATGGCTTCAGATCCGCCAACAGGGTATTGGTTCATCGGATGCAGCGGTGGCTATCGGCCTTTCACCGTACAAAAGTCCGCTATCGCTCTGGCTTGAGAAAACGCAACGCAAAACGCCGGATGATTTATCGGAAAAAGAAGCCGTCATTTGGGGAACGGTGTTAGAGCCGGTATTGGCATCTGTCTATGCCGAACGAACAGGTAAAAAGGTGCGTCGTGTGAATGCAGTGCTACAGCATACGGATTATCCCTTCATGCTGGCGAACTTAGATCGGGAGGTGTTAGACCCGACCGGTCATGGTGTCTTGGAAATCAAAACCGCAGGCTATCACTCCGCCCCTCAATGGGAGGAGGGCGTTCCCGTTGCTTATCAATGTCAGGTGTTACATCAACTGGCGGTAACGGGCCATGCATGGGCCGATGTCGCGGTGCTGATTGGTGGGCAAGATTTTCGGATTTATCGCATCCATCGCGATGATGACAAGATCGCTGATCTGATCCGACGTGAGGCGCAATTCTGGCAATGTGTTACGGATGATCGACAACCTGAGCCGGATGGTTCAGACGATGCAGGGCAAGCCTTACAGTGGCTGTTTCCGCGTGATGATGGGCAAACCGTTGATCTCTCTGAGTCGGCTGAATACAACGCGCTGTTTTCAGAGCTCTTGCATGTCCGTCAAAGCAAAGAAGAGACCGAGCGACAAGAATCACAGATCAAGCAACGCCTACAAGCTGCGCTGGGCTCCGCTACAGCGGCTGTGTTTCAGCAAGGCCGTATTACATGGCGCAAAGCCAAAGATCGACTGGTGCCTGATTTAGACAAGCTCACCCAAGAACACCCCGAACTGCTTCAGCAATATGGCAAACCCATCTTAGGCAGTCGCCGATTTTTAATTCAACCGCAAAGGAGCGCATCATGATCAAAGGGCTGGTTATTACCCCGCCCGTGATTGGGCGGATCACGATAGGCAAGCTGGTGTGTAAAAACGAGAAATGGCTACCGGAGAAAGATGACAGTTTTACGCTGACGACACAGGTGAAAACGCGCGGGGATTGGCTATTGCACCCGTTGCATCAACAGTATTCGGAAGCAGCGACCAATAACAAAATTCGGGCGATACCGGTCCGTGTGCTGTTCAATGATACCGATCTGGATCTGCGGGCAGAATACAGTGCCTTTGATCGCACCACCGGCAGACCACTTTGTGTGGGTAACGGTGAAACGGCTAAGCGGGTAGCTCAGGAAGGGGTTGAGGAACTGGCTTGTCATAGCCCGGAACGCTGCCCGTTTGCGCAGCAGTATGGCTGTAAGCTCTATGGCCGCTTGAATGTGCAGGTTGAGGGGCAGAACGATGAACTGGGCAGTTTTATCTTTCGCACCACCGGCTATAACTCGGTACGCACGCTCGCGGCACGGCTGCAATATTTTCATGCCGTCAGTGGTGGGCTAACCCGCTATTTACCACTGATGTTGCGGTTGCGGGCCAAGAGCACCACCCAGTCTTACCAGACCCCGGTGTATTATGTGGATCTGACATTACGGGACGGCGATACGCTCGCCGGTGTGGTGGCCTGTGCCAGAGAAATGGCAGCCAATGATGAGGAGGCGGGCATCAGCACGGAACAACTGGAGCAGACGGCAAAACGCTTATTACAGAACGGGCAGTTTGAGGACGGTGAGGAGGAGATCCCGCTGGTATTAGAAGAGTTTTATCCGGAAGTATCACCGGACACTGACAACCCGCAGCCGGGTGCATCAAATCCGCGAACCACCACGGCAAGGCCAACCAAACTCACCGAGAAACTCGGTTCTGCCGCTACCCAATAACAATGTACTGAGCCCCGGACTTCCGGGGCTTTTCTTTTTCTGAAATGGACAAAGGAGCTCACCATGCAAGCAGGTGATCATTTAGTGACATTCCGTATGGGCTATACCCACCACGGTTTATATCTTGGTAATAAAGAAGTGATCCATTATGAGGGCAGCTCATTGGGGAACCTGTCAGGTCGGATAACCCAGGTTAGTCTGGATAAATTTTGTCAGGGGAATGGCTGTACGGTCAGGGATTATCCCATCCGGATCTATGGCCGGAAGGAAAGCGTGCAGCGGGCTTATCAGCGGTTAGGGGAGGCGCAGTACGATGTGCTGTTGAACAACTGCGAGCAACTCGTGACGTGGTGCATCATGGGGTTTGCTTACAGTGAACAAATTAATGAACTGGTTGCACTGGGCATCGCGGGGAAATCCATAATGGCGTCACTGAGCCATCAGGCAGAGCCCGTCGCAATGGCAGGTTATCTGGCTACGCAATCTGTCAAAGAGGAAACTGTTCGGCAGATAGTGCAAGCGGTATTACCCGCGGGCTCGTCACTGACGGCGAATACAGCCGGTGCGGGTGTTGCTCTCGCATCAGGCACCGCACTAGTGAGCACGGGCCTTGCTATCACATCGGTGACGCCGTTAGCAGTCCCAATCGCAGCAGGCGTCATAGCCGGCTATGGCATCAAGAAGTTGATTGATTGGGTAGTGCATTAGTAACGCCCGATTCTGAACTTAACCCAATCATTTTATTTCTTCATGTGTTTATTTTCATTGAGAAAATAACAAACCGACATATTCAAGCATGCGGCAGGATACTCCCTTTATTTAAAAGGTGATTTTCTACTGCCTCTTGGTTAGGAGTGCGTATATGAAAAGTACAAAATTTAAAATTGATGAGACAAACGGAACCTATACAGTGGCCTCACCAGTTACAGAAAAAGACATATTAATCATGGCCCGGCGATTGGCTAAAAATCGATTGGCGAAAGGCTGTCGTATCGAACGACCATCATCCGCATTTCTCTACTTGCAAACGTTAATGGGGAGCTACGAAAATGAAGTCTTTGGTTCGGTGTTTTTAGATAATCAGCATCGGATCATCAGTTTTGAAGAGCTATTTCGTGGGTCAATCAATGCCGCGAATATCTATCCGAGGGAGGTAGTAAAAAGAGCGTTATCCGTGAATGCGGCAGCGGTCATTTTTGTTCACAACCATCCATCCGGAGAACCGGAACCGAGTGAAGCAGATAAGAGGATCACAGTGCAGTTACGCGAGGCGCTGAGTCTGGTCGAGATAAGGGTCTTGGATCATGTGGTTGTCGGGGCTAAGGCTTGTATTTCTATGGCTGAACGAGGATTAGTATGACCGTAGCTGATGAGTATTGATGGTGATAGTAATTCTGGCTAGCCGCTTATGCTACGCCAACTGCAGTATGCGTTGCTGTGGGCATCATTGCCGGATATGACATTAAGAAATTGATCGGGTGGGACAAGTAAGCATTTATATGCTCACCACACAATTTCATAAAAGAGTCGGTTTCAAGACTCTTTTTTTGGCGAGTGGCGAGGCTGGAGAATAAAATCAGGCGCACAACCACGGGGCAAATACTCATCTATTGGTTCTCGAATAAGCACTCTAATCTTCGGTTATAAAGTAGTTTGGCGTATGATAAATATTGATTTATCTATAGAGGCAATAGTGCAGTATGACGGCGAAAATCTATTTGGGCGACATCATTGGCGGCAGCATCATGTTGCGGGAAAGTCGGCTTATAGCTCAGTTGTTGCTGCAACATCCAGATGACAAAGCGTGGGAACGCGCGATTGTAGAAGAAAACCTATTACAGAAAAACTCAGTTCATAGCGCGAAACGGATGGCTAGTACTGTTAGAAAACGTCTGGAATTAATGTCTGATGACTTTTTGTCTGACTTGCTGACTGTTCCTGATGATCTGGCCAAGCAGATGATAATGCTGGCAATTCTATGCCAATCTCCCGTGTTGATGGATTTCATGGCGACCGAAGTGGCTGATGCGCGACGCATGTATCGTGATGTAATGCGTAGTGATGACTGGCCAGAATTTTTTGCATCCCGCCAGCGAGTAATTGCTAATCTCGATCAGTACTCTTCCAGCTCGATACAAAAAATGGGCTCCAACGTGTTCAAAATTCTGGCGGATGTTGGCTATCTTGAATCGGCACGCAGTAAACGACTCAAAAATATTTATGTGTTGCCAGAGATTCGGGAGTGGGCCGTTCGTCTTAATTGTATTAAGGCTTATGAGACGATGGAGGCTGCAAGATGAATATCCAACAGGCATTAGCCGAACGTCTTGATGCAATTAGAGAACGGCTCGATAGTGACGATTTTCTCAATAATAGAGGCTTAGGCAATGAAATCGGCTTCTACATCTTCGATTATCCACCGCAATGTGAACTCATAGTCAGAGACTATCTGGCCATGATGGTTAGTAAGATGACAAAACTGGGGCGACGTTTTGTGCATCTGAATTTGTTCGAAGAGCTTATTGAAATCCTGAACGAGAGAAAATTGCTTGAAAAAGCATTTGAGTTAGAAAAGAAAAAAGGGACTGACGAATTAGCTAAAGCCCTCAAAGGCCCTTTAGAGCAGGGGAGAGTGGCCCAGCATTTGGTCAAAAAGATGAATTTGCAAGAACAGGAATTTGTCCTGCTATCAGGACTGGGCCAGTGCTGGCCCCTGCTGCGAGGACACAGCTTACTTAATGCTTTGCATGCCCATATGGGGGAGACACCCTTAGTGTTGTTTTATCCGGGACGCTATAACGGACTGGAACTATATCCGTTTGATCTTGATACCCCCGAGGTTTCACCGGCTAATTACTACCGGGCATTTCAGTTAGTACCGCATAAACGCAAGTTTGATACTCATAATTAGCCTTCACCATGTTGCTGAGTTGATCGAACAGGAAGTTAATCAAATTAAAAAACCGGGACATAACAATGCAAATAAAAGAACTGTTTACAAAGCCACTGGATCGAAACATCAATGGGGTCGTTAAGGCGGAACAATTAGATCAAGCAATTATCTGGTCTGAACTTGATGAGTATGTAGTAACCAAAGAGCTCGATCGCCATTTTCGTCATTTCTTCGAGACTTATCTACCTGCTATAACTTCACCTGATGATCTGACTTTTGCAGGACGGATCGGTATCTGGGTTTCAGGGTATTTCGGCTCTGGTAAATCTCACTTCATCAAAATACTTTCTTACTTGCTGAGTAACCGTCAGGCTGAATTCAATGGCCAAACTAAACCTGCCATAGAGTTTTTTCGCGACAAGATTGATGACAGTCTGCTGTTTAGTGATATTCATGCCGCAGTTAATCGTAGTACCGAGGTCATCTTGTTCAATATCGACAGCCGTGCCGATACAGAGGACAAAGAAGACGCGATCCTGAAAGTGTTTCTGCGAGTCTTCAACGAACGGATGGGTTATAGCGCCGATCATCCGCATATTGCTCACCTTGAGCGTGAACTTGATGCTCGAGGGCAGTATCAGACATTTCAGAATAAATTTGCTGAGTTGAAAGGGGCCTCATGGATCGATGAACGTGATGCCTATGGCTTTTGTCGTGATGAGATGGCTGAGGCTTGGTCTTATGCCACGGGGCAGTCGGCTGAATCATCGCTGCAGAGTATGGAAAATCTTGAGTCAATGTTTACTCTTGATATCACCAACTTTTGCAAATGGGTGCGTGAATATCTGGATCGCTGCGGTGACAAACGCATTGTCTTCTTGGTGGATGAAGTTGGCCAATTCATTGGTAATAACACTCAGATGATGCTCAAGTTGCAAACCATCACCGAAAACCTCGGAACCGCTTGTGGTGGCCGAGCTTGGGTTATTGTTACATCGCAAGAAGACATTGATGCTGTGCTGGGCGACTTAAGCGCCAGAAAAGGACAGGATTTTTCTAAGATCCAGGGACGTTTTTATACCCGGATATCTCTCTCTTCATCCAATACCAATGAGGTAATCCAGAAACGTCTGCTGGAGAAGAACGAACAGGCTAAGAATGAACTGGCTAATCTGTTCGCACATAAGGGCGATATTCTGCGTAATCAATTGGCATTTGATGCGAGTACAACCGCTGAATTAGCCAACTATGCCGACAATGTGGAATTTGTGGACCATTACCCATTTATTCCATATCAATACCTGCTGGTGCAGAAAGTATTCGAGGCGATCCGAAAAGTAGGTGCAACAGGAAAACATCTATCCCGTGGTGAACGTTCGTTGCTGGATGCATTCCAGAATGCTGCTAGGCAGAACATGGATAAACCGCTTGGCGTGTTAGTGCCATTTTATGCGTTTTATCCAGCTATAGAGTCGTTTCTTGATACGAATGTTAAACGCATCTTTGAGCAAGCCGCAGAAAAGCAGAGCTTAGATCCTTACGATGTAAATATTCTCAAAACCTTGTTTCTGATCCGCTATGTTGATTTGGTTAAGTCGACACTGGATAACTTAGTGACGCTATCTATTGATGAAATCGATACTGATAAAATCGAGCTGCGACGCAAGATTGAAGCCAGCCTTAACCGCTTAGAAAATCAATTGCTCATTACCCGTAATGGAGATCAATACGTTTTCCTGACAAATGAAGAAAAAGAGATAGAGCAGGAAATCAAACATACGCAACTGGAAGCGACGGAAGAGAATCGCCAATTATCTCGGCTAATTTTTGAAGAAATTCTAGGTGGTCGTCGTCAGTATCGTTACCCAGCTAACCGTCAGGATTACCCATTGAGCCGTTTCTGTAACGGGCATCCGATGGATGGTAGCTTACAAACCGATCTGGTACTCAAAGTTATTTCTCCTCTCGATGCCAATTTTACTTCCTACAACGACAACGCGTGCAAGGCACTCAGTCAGGAAGGACAGGGATGTGTTTTGTTACGATTACCGAGTGACAAACGAGTGTGGGATGAATTTGATACATGGCTTAAGACTGACAAATTTCTCAGCAATATTCGGGGTCAACGACCAGAGCAGGAAAAACTGCTGACAGAAAAGGCCATAGAAAATTCGGCTCGTAGTAAAAGAATGCGAGCCATGTTTGATGAACTTGCTAAGCAGTCGGAAATCTATGCGTTGGGTAACCAACTAGAAACTAAATCGACTAGCGTCATTAACATGATGGATGATGCTTTTGCCTATGTTATCGAGAATTCATTCCAAAAATTGACTTTGCTCAAAAGCTCGGGCAGTTCACCACAGCAAGAGCTGAAAGCTGTGATTATGGCTGACGATTTGGCTCAACTTAATATTGGGCTGAATGATCAAGATCCTAATATCGTGGCAAAGCAGGAAATAGAGCTGTTTTTAAATGTAGCTGATGAGGCTAACAAACCCGTATATCTTAAAGAATTACTTGAACGCTTCAGCGCTCGGCCATTTGGTTGGAATCGGGATGAAGTCATGCTGCAAGTCGCGCATTTGGTATTACAGGGTAAAGCGGCATTATCGACGCCGAGCGGCGATTTACCGTTAAAGCGCAGCTATGATCACTTTACCTCGGTGCGTAATCAAACTCAGCTGCGTATTCGTCGTGTTCGCCAGCATAGTGAACAGCAAGTCATTAAAGCTGCTAAGTTGGCCAAGGAGCTTTTCCAGAGGAATTTCGACAGCAGTGAAAAAACATTAGCGGGTCAGTTGATTACAGCGCTGGAAAACTGGCAACAGTTATTACGTGATTTTGATTTCAAAGCTAAATCAGGTCATTGCCCTGGGGAAAATGTACGAGCGACAGGCGTTCGTTTAGTGGCAGAACTACTAGAGCAGCGCAACAACAGTTATGCATTGCTTGAAGCTTTCCAGAAAAACAGTAATGACCTGCAGGATTTTGCTGAAGACTTTGAAGAAATTGATGAGTTTTTCACCCGCCAGTTTGATACATGGCAACAACTGCGACGAGCCTTAACCGAGCAATTCAAGATTAACCGCCATGCGCTTGAGCAAGATATCAAAGCCGCAGAAGCGCTGAAGACACTTGAGGTAATTTATAACGAGCCTCGTCCTTATGGCCGCTTGCGTGAAGTAGGTGCACTGATTGATCAAATTAAAATTATCAATCAGCAACTTATTGAAGCTAAGAAAGCAGAAGTGCTGTTGGCAATAGACGCCCTTTATAACGGTATCGAACCGCAAATTGCAGACTTACCAGCTGACTGGCAGAACAAAGCAATGCGCCCGTTTGTCATTCTTAAAGAGCGTCTTGAACATAGCCACTCTTTGCATGAAATGGTGAGCCTTCAGCAAGATGCCGCAGATGCTGAAGACAATGCGATTGAGCTGATTAATAGCTACATCAAACAATGTGAAGAGCAGAGTAAGAGCAAACCACAGCCGGTTCCTGCAGAACTGCCTATAGGTCAGATAAAAGAACCCGTACCTGATAACGGGCCGGTCTCTGTGCCTGTTAGCCAACCCAAGCACAAACCGATAGAGATCGTATCACCTACGGAACTACTCGACGTAGCCGGCGCCTTTATCGAATCAGAGCAAGATATTGAGCACTATCTGGCCAAGCTGCGCTCTCGTTTGCAACAAGCTGTAGGGCAGGGCAAGCGAGTACGAATTAAGTGATTAAAGGAACCATGCCATGCTGACGCATTTCTATATCGACAACTTCAAGTCGCTGGTGGATTTTGAATTACCGCTATCTCATTTCAATTGTTTGATTGGGCTTAACGGTGCAGGCAAAACTACCTTGCTACAAGCGCTCGACTTTGCTTCTCATGTGATGAGTGGGGAAGTAGATAAATGGTTGCATGCTCGAGGCTGGGTGCCAGCTGATCTCATTAGCCGTTTGGGTAAAAAATCGAACATTGAACTTGCCATTGAGCTGGAGATTGATGGGCGCTTAGTGCGCTGGGAAGGTACTTTTAATCGTACTCGACTGGCTTGCACTCGTGAATTAGCCAAGATTGTTAATTTACGTGCTGATGGAACTTGGGTGGCTGATGGTAGCTTGCGTTTAGACGGTACGTTCTATGAGCTAAATAAAGGCAAATACTGGCATAGCCCGGAAGGCTCTGGTCCTGCCCAGTGGAATGACATTCCTTTCAACTATTCGGGCTCTTTGCTTTCTCAATTGAAAGATAACCAATTATCGCCTTTGCTGCGTAAGCTTCGAGATAGCATTCAAGCTATCCGTTCCTTGGATCTGCTTTCGCCGGAACAATTACGTCGCAAAACTCGGTTATCAGATCTGGCCGATGATATTGGTAGTAGTGGTCAACAACTGGGTGCCTTTATTCACCAGTTAAAGCCTTTTGAGCGCGAACAGCTATTAGTTTCTTTGAAGCGTTACTATCCTCAGGTGACCAAGATCCATACCAGCGTTTTACGTGGCGGTGCTATCAAACTAGAACTGCATGAACGTTACCAGTCCGAAAATAATGAAGGGCAACTGGATTTTTTCCCTGAAGATCTGGTTACCGAGTCTCGCCATATCAACGATGGCATGCTGCGCTTGCTCGCTATTCTGGCGCAGCAATTTAGCCCCTATGAGTTTGTGCTGTTTGATGAAATCGAAAATGGTGTAAACCCTGAGATCACCGAAGCATTAGTCGATGCGCTGGTGCATTCGCCCAAACAATTGCTTGTGACTACGCATAGCCCCTTAGTGCTGAATTATCTTGAAGATGAGGTTGCACGAAGCAGTGTAGTGTTGATTTACAAACGCCCTGACGGCGTTAGCCGAGCCGTGCGTTTCTTTGATGTGCAGATAGCAGCAGAACGGCTGGAATGTCTCTCTCCCGGAGAGTCGATGCTTGATTTGTCATTACAACGTGTTGCTGAGTCAGCCGAACGGATGCACTCGACTGCCGCTAATGCGGGGGCGTGAACATGTTGCAAACCCTACTTGTATTTGGTGAAGGCCCCACTGATATGGGGCGCAGCCGAAATGCCCAGCCTTATGCGCATGGTGATGATTTGGACGTCGGACCTATGCTGCGATTGGCACATCGTTTGTTGTTGCGACATTTACCTGATTGGAATGCCGACCTATTCGATATACAGCAAGAACAAGCTATTCCATCTGTATTGGTAGCCGCTGCCGAGATGACTGCTCAGGTTAAAAATGGAGCTAAAAAATTTCCCAGTAAAAAGACCAAGTCTGGTTATCTCATTCATAGCAAACGGGCTGCCGTTTTAGGGCAATTAGCTCAGCAGACCGAGTCACAAACTGCAGCTCAGTTGGCTATTTATTTCCACGATACTGATGGCACCAATAGCGAGCCACATAATCCACAAGATCTTGTTCAAGCCATCAATGAAGGCTTTCGCGCGAGTGGGTTCGCTGAACAGGGTATAGCGATGATTCCACAGCCAACATCAGAAGCTTGGCTGATTTGCTCGTGCAAACCAGATGCCTATCAACATTGTGCTCAATTAGAAACGCAACTTTCTGGCAATGATCGTTCACCTGAACGGGCACCAAAGCTGGTGTTGGGGCAACATCTGGGCAATACAAATTATCATCGTGGCGACCTCTGGCCTGTCGTGAACGCCATCGACCTCGATCGCATGGATATGCCAACCTTTAACCAATTTCGTTCTGATCTTTGTCAAGGCATTGAACAAGTATGCGGTAGTCGCACTCCGTGAAGGTAGATGTCACCTGAAGAGCACGATTATTGCTGTTTAAAAGAATTACGGGAAAAACATGAACACGTCCAATCTAAAGAAAGTCGCCCCCAAGGCGCGTACTGCGTTTATTCATGCTATCACTACACGTGCTGCCGAATTGGGCATCACTGCGGCAGGGTGTGCTGTGCCTGTTATTAGTGGTGAAGTGTTGCAAGTGGCTGACTTTACTCATCCGGCCCGAATTGCGTCGAGCTTAAAGCGTCTGCAGCACCGAGTTGAAACACTTGGATTCACTCAGCTCATAGAGCAGATGGCCTATACATGGTTTAACCGCTTCTGTGCCATCCGTTTTATGGAGTTGAAAAGCGATGATGCTTATCTTGAGCATGGGGTCAGAATATTATCTCATTCGACGCAACCACAAGGTTTCGAGGTTTTAGATCGGGCACCAGAGGTCATTGATTCGCTGATCGAAGAGGGTGTTCGGTTAGATAAGCCTGCGTTATTAGATCTGCTTTTGGCCGGTAATCAGCAAGAAGCATTACTACGTGAGTTGTTACTTGGCCAATGTCACCGTCTGCATCTTGCCATGCCATTTTTATTTGAAGCCATCGATGATGAAACTGAATTATTACTGCCAACTGGCCTGACTCGAACCGATGCATTTTGGCGACCTCTGGTTGATGAGATACCAGAGGATGACTGGCAACAGGTCGAGGTGATTGGCTGGCTTTATCAGTTTTATATCAGCGACAAGAAAGATGAAGTGATCGGTAAGGTCGTTAAATCGGAAGATATTCCGGCGGCCACACAATTGTTTACACCGAACTGGATTGTGCAATATCTGGTGCAGAACTCGGTGGGGCGTTATTGGATGCAAACCTATCCTGATTCGGCACTACCCAATGCAATGCCTTATTTTGTTTTTCCCGGTGAGCAGCCTATTGAAGTGCAAGATGAATATGCGCGTTTTACACCCGATAGCATTGAGCCTGAAAGTATCAGCGTGCTAGACCCTGCCTGTGGCTCAGGCCATATTCTGATCGAAGCTTATAACCTGCTATACCGCATCTATGAAGAGCGTGGTTATCGCAGCCGTGAAATTCCACAACTGATCTTAACGCACAATATTTTCGGGTTAGATATTGATGACCGTGCCGCACAACTGGCTGGTTTTGCACTAATGATGCGCGCGCGTCAGGATGACCGCCGTCTGTTCACCCGAGAAATCCATCTGAATATTCATGCGTTGCAAGAAACACGAGATTTGGATATCACCAAGCTCTGGCAGGCGCTGAACCTCAATGCTGATTGGCATAAAGGTGAAATTCAAGATTTGTTTGCTGCAACACCAACTGGGCTCGATAGTAACGATGTACGCTTGCGATTGTTGCAAGACATAGCCAATCGATTTGAACAGGCTAAAACCTTTGGCTCACTGATCGATGTGCCTGCCGAACAAGCTAGCGAATTGACAGAGTTAGCTGCAGATCTGATGCGATTGCAAAATGAAGGTGATGCGATGCAGCGAGAAGCTGCCCATACTTTGTTGCCCTATGTTGAACAGGCTTGCTTGCTAGCTCGTCGATACGATGCCGTGATTGCTAACCCGCCGTATATGGGGGGCAAGTTTCATACTCCGGCAATGAAGGATTTTCTTAAGGCTAACTATAAAGATTATGAAAAAGACCTGTTTTCTGCATTTATTGTACGTAATTTGGCTTTATCCAAGCCTCGTGGTCAGCTTGGTTTTATGACTCCGTTTGTCTGGATGTTTATTTCCAGCTATGAACCATTGCGGAATTACTTGATAACCGAAAAGACAATTACTTCACTTATTCAGCTTGAATATTCAGGTTTTGATGGCGCTACAGTGCCGATCTGTACCTTCACGCTAGAAAATGCTTATAACCCGAACTTCAAAGGCGGCTACGTTCGTTTGTCGGATTTCCGTGGCGCCGATCAACAAGGGCCTCGCGCATTAGAAATTATTCAGGCTGCTAATCAAGTAGGGAAATAATCATGAGCACAGGTGAATCTACCACTGCCGTTTCTAGCGAAGAGGCAACCGAAATTCCAGTATCTAAAACAGAACACAAAAAAGTAGACATTAATATATTAAAAGTTCGAGATGATCATGAGCCGTTAGAATTTGTTGCAGATGGTGACAAGTTCAAATTACAGGCTGAATTAAAACCCTCTTGGCTAAGCAGCGAAGAGTTTGGTCAAAAAGATTTACGCAGTCGCATTGAACCTTGGTTGACGTCGTTGTTTCAGTCTGAGCATCTTTCTCTACTGGCTGGTTCTGGATTGACGCATGCGGTGCATTATTTAGCCGCTGGTAAAAGCGCAACTGGCATGGGAGCTCTGACGCTAAGTCATTACCAAGCTGAAATCGAACGTGAAGCAGAAAGAGCATCTGAAGCTACCGGGCGCGAAAAAGGTAATCTTGAAGATCAGTTACGTGTCGCCAACGAATTGCTGCGTGGTTTGCAGATCATGCAAAAAACTGAAGAGGCTGTAGCTCTACAAGCAGAGCTAGAAGTGGGGATGGGTGCATTTGCTCAATCCATTTTGAGCAGTGAGTTGGGTATCGCTTCTGCAGAAGAAATCAAGCGAGAACAGGCGTTTAATACCTTAGTGACATTTTTAATGAGCTTTGCCAGCCGCACTGGGGTGCGTGATCGACTCAATATCTTTACCACCAACTATGATCGGTTGATTGAGGTTGGTGCCGAGTTGGCGGGGTTGCATCTACTCGATCGCTTTTTGGGCAACTTGATGCCAATTTTCAGATCCTCTCGGCTTGATTTGGATATGCATTACAATCCGCCGGGCATTCGTGGTGAGCCGCGTTATCTGGAAGGCGTGGCACGTTATACCAAGCTTCATGGTTCGGTAGATTGGGTTCAAACTGGTAAAGACATCCGTCGTATGGGCTTGCCGTTTGGTGCTGCTAGTGTTGATCCCTATTTGCAAGCTCCCGGCTTTGGTGATTCTACAGCCCATAAACTGATGATCTACCCGAACGCGGCTAAAGATCGTGAAACAGCTGATTACCCCTATGTAGAACTGTTTCGAGACCTTGCTTCTGCCGTATGTCGACCGAATAGTACATTGGTGACCTATGGTTATAGTTTTGGTGATGAGCATATCAACCGTGTGATCCGCGATATGCTGACCATACCTTCGACACATCTGGTTGTTATCTCCTACGACGATCCTCTTGGTCGGATCATGCAGACTTACAATGAGTTGGGTAGACGTTCGCAAATCAGTTTGCTGATTGGCCCGGCATTGGCCGATCTGGCAAAACTGACCGAGAACTACCTGCCTAAAGCCGCCATCGATAAAACCACCTTCCGCATGAGCGAATTGCTCAAGCAGCGCTGGGGGACGGAGCCGGCACCATTAAAAGATCAGATCGATTCACCCGTAGAGGATGATGAGTTATGAGTCTATCCCCACTGGCTTATGCTGACTCCCTGCGTATTGGTACCATTGATTTTGTTTCGCCGGATGAAATCAAAGTGCTGCTGGATATTGAGGCCCCGGATGGTGTGGCGCTCAATACCGGCACACCTCGACCGTTCCCACGTATTAATGGCTATGTTCTGATTCCTAGCGATGAAGGATATCTAGTTGCCCAAATTGAATGGATCACTATTGAGCGCTCGCAATACCCAAAACGCAAGGGCATGCAGGATTTTGGATTGGTGGACTTGCCCTATCCGCTGCGCAAAATGAGCCTGAATCCATTGGGCGTGCTGGCTTACGAGGGTAAGAACACACAAGGCGAAGAAACTTACCGTTTTCGTCGCGGTGTTGAAAGTTACCCTACGGTGGGCGATGCCGTATTGTTACCGACACCAAATCAGTTACGGTCTATAGTCGAATCAGGTGACCATCGTCGCGTTAAAATTGGCACCAGCCCACTAGCTGCAAACGCTGAAGTTAAAATTGATCCAGACCGTTTATTTGGGCGTCATCTGGCTGTTCTAGGGAATACCGGTAGCGGTAAATCTTGCTCGGTTGCTGGGTTGATCCGTTGGTCGATGGATGAAGCACGTAAAGCTAGAAATGGGGGAGATCCCAATGCCCGCTTTATTGTGCTCGACCCCAATGGCGAATATGCGAAAACTTTCAGCGATATGAGCAAGGTACGAGTATTTGCTGTTGAGCCTAGTAAAGGAGTGGATCAACTGCAAGTACCTCTATGGTTCTGGAATAGCTCCGAGTGGAGTGCATTTACCCAAGCTAGCGGAAAGACACAGCGACCAATACTCAGAAGAGCCTTGCGAGAAGTAAGGGCCGCAGACGGTCCATTTGTTGATACTGCCGAAGAGAAAAAAATTACACTCCGTCGAAGGATGTCTGCTTTATTAATTCAACTACAAGCTGCAATTCGAAATGGATTAGAAAAATCAGAAGAAACCAAGTTTGGATTTAGACTCAAAGCTTATTTGGAAGATATTTATTCAATAAAAGACGAGTTTGTTGAATACACAGCTCAGTTTACTGAAATTACATCTGCAATAGATGGAGCTATCCGTGTGACAATGAAGGAGTATCCTCCTGGAAATCATTACTTTCGTGCATTTACTGAGAATCAAATTTTGACGATTTATTCTGCAGTAGAAGTACTAGTAAAAGAATTGGGAGGAGTTGTTTACCAAGAAGGTCCAAATGAAGATTGCCCTCTTCCATTCAATACTGGCAGTTTTGCCGATCAAATAGACCTCATTGCTCAACAAGAAAATGCAACTCAATTTGTTGATTTTCTGGTCATGCGAATCAGGACAATGCTCGCTGATTCCAGCATTCAAGCGGTAATGGGCGAAAAAAATCAGATAGACCTAGAAGGTTGGTTAAACAACTATATTGGCGACAATCAAGCATCTAACGGCTCAGTGACCGTTATCGATCTCTCGCTAGTGCCTACCGAGGTGGTACATATCATCACTGCCGTAATAGCTCGTATGACGCTTGAATCCTTGCAGCGCTACCGCAGACTGAATCATGGCCAGACATTACCCACTGTTCTGGTCATGGAAGAGGCCCATACCTTTATCAAACGCTACAAAGATGACGCTGAAAACCAGAATTCAGCAACAATTTGCTGCCAAGTATTCGAGAAAATCGCTCGAGAAGGTCGCAAATTTGGGCTTGGGTTGGTGCTCTCCTCGCAGCGCCCAAGCGAACTATCGCCTACCGTGTTGTCGCAATGTAACAGTTATCTACTGCACCGTATCAGCAATGACTGCGACCAAGAATTGGTGCATAAGCTGGTGCCCGACAATCTGCGCGGCTTGCTGCGTGACTTGCCCTCGTTACCTTCTCGGCATGCCATTTTGCTCGGCTGGACATCGGAACTACCGGTATTGGTGCAGATGAATGCTCTGCCTGATGATCATAGACCCAAATCGGATGATCCAGATTTCTGGGCGGTATGGTCAGGTGAAGGGCTGGCTGTCAACAAGCAAGGCGAGTTGCAAGAACGCATTGTAGATTGGAAAGCTGTTGCGAATGATTGGCAACAAACTAGCGGTGAAGACGAACAACCAGATTTAAATGAAGAGGCAGACCTATGAGCCAGCAAGATAATAAAGAAATGGCCAAACATTTTTACCGTGCTTCGGCGGCAGATTTTAAGAGGATTCCTGGGAGCCCGATAGCTTATTGGTCATCAGACGGAGTTCGAAATGCCTTCACTTGCCTTTCCAAATTCGATAATTATGGCGAAACCTTACAAGGAATGACAACTTGTGATAATGATTTTTACCTTCGATTTTGGCACGAGGTGAACATATCTCGTGTGAAAACTAATTCGGTGGACCGGCAAGATGCCAATTCATCGGGAAAGAAGTGGTTTCCATATACGAAGGGTGGTGAAAATAGAAAATGGTTTGGGAATAATGACTATCTTGTTAACTGGGAAAGTGACGGTCATCTGTTAAGAACAAGGATACATCCGGAAAAAGATAAAGTATGGGCTCATAACTTTAATCTTGATCATATTTTTCGAGAGGGTGCCAGCTACAGCAGCCTCAGTTCTGGCGATTTCTCTTGTCGCTACACTCCGAAAGGTTTCTTATTTGATCAAAAAGGCTCAATGATTTTTTTAAATAATGGTTCATTGAAATCAGCTATTGGTTTTCTAAATAGCCAGCTAACTAATAAATTTTTAGAATTTCTTTGCCCCACACTCGATTTTAATCCAGGAGCTTTACTTAAAATCCCTGTGCAACAATCAATTTTAAACGACTCTTTGATTGCTAACAAAGTTGATCGTTTAATTTCGATTGCAAAAAATGACTGGGATTTTTATGAGACCTCAATTGATTTTAAGTCATTATCTTTATCTGGATCTATCCGGCAACTTTCAATCAAAGCTACTTATAAAAATCTAAGTAATTATCGGTTGCAAATAGTTCAGGAAATGCAACGCCTTGAAGGGGAAAACAATCGCCTCTTTATCGACGCCTATGGCCTGCAAGATGAACTGACGCCCGAGGTGCCGCTTTCTGAAATTACCTTAACCTGCAATCCTTATTACCGCTATGGCGGCAATCTCACCGATGATGAGCGTGAAGCTCGGCTGCAGTCAGATACTATCGCCGAGCTGATTTCCTATTCCATCGGCTGCATGATGGGTCGCTATTCATTGGATAGGGAAGGGCTGGTCTATGCCCATGCCGGTAATGCAGGTTTTAACGAGCTCGTGGCAGAGGGAGCTTATAAGACTTTTGCCGCCGATAGTGATGGCATTCTGCCTCTGACCGGCGAGCACTGGTTTGAGGATGATGTCGCAGCGCGGGTAGATGAGTTTGTGCGTACCGTCTGGGGGGCCGAAACCCTCGAGGAAAACCTGCAATTTATTGCTGACAGCCTCTGCCTCAATGCCATCAAGCCGGTGAAAAAAAGTGGCGAGACTTCCCGCGAGACTATTCGCCGTTATCTGTCTACCCAGTTCTATAAAGATCATCTTAAGACCTACAAAAAGCGCCCGATCTATTGGCTGTTCAGCTCAGGTAAAGAGAAGGCTTTTGAGTGCCTCGTCTACCTGCATCGCTATAACGAAGCGACTTTGCCGCGCATGCGCACCGAGTATGTCACCCCACTGCTTGGGCAAATGGCTAGTCGCATTGAACGTCTGCGCCTGCAACAGGCTGATGCTGATACCGCTGAAGCCAAACGTATTGCAAAAGAGATTGATCTCATTTCCAAGCAGCTAACAGAACTGCGAGCCTTTGATGACCAACTCAAGCACTATGCAGATATGAAAATCTCTCTGGATCTCGACGATGGTGTCAAAGTCAATTACGGCAAGTTTGGTAATTTATTGGCAGAGGTAAAAGCGATCACGGGTGATAAGGGAGAGTGATGACTGGAAAGTTATCGCGGATGATTGGCGGCAACTCTCTGATTCTGTTACCGCGACCGGCACAGATACTCAGTAAATAAGTTAGAATGGCGTTTCGGATTTTGGAGAGCATCAGCCTATGCATATCACTCATATCTACCTTAATGATGTTGGCCCGCTGACTGAACAGCAGCTTGATTTGCAAGACGAATGGCAAGGCGGCTCTCATTGTCAGGTGCTGCTCACGGGCCCTAATGGCTGCGGCAAGTCAACTGTGCTACGAGCGATTGCCATGTTGTGGGAAGCTGCTGGCTGGTGGTTAGATCAACAAAAATTGTTACCGCAAAGCCTTCAAACGAGAACATGGTTACAACGTTGGGGTGGGGTTGCTGTTGTTTTTAATGGCATCCATCCGTTTACTGATGAACCAGTGGGCTTGTTGTTTGGTGAACAGGAATGGGCTGAATCAATCAAAGCCAGCCATCCTGGCATGTCATGGATCGGGGAAACCGTAGCTCGGACAGGTAAACCGGGGAAACCTAAAAGGGATCTTTTAATTCCCACCGAAGATTGGTTGAAACAGCTGGTTGATCAACGTCGTCGTATGCTACTGAGTTATGACAAGGTCGATGTGCCGAATGTGATCTATCTGGATGCTGAAGAACGGCGCTGGGTTACGCCTAAACGTAATGTCGGCTCTCCCGAACCCGATTTATTGAGCCAGCGATGGCTAACTCGTTATCTGGTCAATGAAGATTGGAAAGGTCAGCTTGAACCATCGTTGATCGCACTGAAAACCACCCAGTTACACAAGTTCCATGACGTGTTGCGTAACCTGAACTTGTTTTTGCAGGGCAAAGAGATCGAGGCCGATATGGTGCCGGGCGAAAATCGCCTGAGTGTTAAAATCAAGGGGCAACGGGGTGTGCGCCATTCCATCGATGATCTCAGTGCTGGTGAACATCAGGTGCTGATCTTGATCTACCTCATCAGCCGCTGGTTGCAGCCCGGAGGCATTGTGCTGATCGATGAACCAGATCTTTATTTGCATCCCTCACTGGTCAGCGGTTTGCTGGCGAATCTGGAGAGACTGGTTGCCGAACGGCAAGGGCAATTGATCATTACCTCTCACAGTGTCGATATCTGGCGGCGCTATGAAGAGCAGGGCTTACGTATCGAGTTGCAGGGAGATTGGGCATGAGCAAGCTCGATGACCTGCAGAATAAGATCAAACAACAATCAGTCGGTGTCACAGGCCGGAAAGTGTTGGTTGTTGAAGGGCCTGATGATGAACAGGCTTTTCGTGCATGGTTGGGTAAGGTATCCGTCAGTTGGGAAAACCAGTGGGTAATCGCACCAGCCGGGAAAAAGACTGACGTATTGGCATTACTTGAACGGGAAGCTAACTGGATCGGCGTTGTCGATCAGGATGAGTGGACTACCGATATCATTAAGCAAAAGCAGTCGGATATGCCTAATCTCTGGGTTCTACCGCGATTCTGTTTGGAGAATTATCTTTGTGATCCCGAGGAGCTCTGGGCCATGCTGCCACCAGTGCAGCAGCAGAAAATCACCGGTGGTTATCAAGCTTTAGATGAGGCTATTACTGCTCAATTGCCTTTGTGGCTACAGCATGGTGCGTTATGGCATGTAGTTAATCCCTTGTGGGAGGGATTGCGTGCTCTGGGTTTTAAAGATCAGTTACTAGATATCCGAAATGTTAGCGATGATCGGCTTGTTCAACAGACGCTTAATGATTGGCATCAGTTTTTAGATCCGGCCCGGATTTGGAATGATTATCAGGCTCGTTTAACAGAAGTGACTGCGTGGCCAATCAAACAACAATTATCAAGAGCGGTTCACGGTAAGCATTTCTTTCCCGAAGTAGTGCATGGGGCATTAAGCCAGTGGTTGGGGCAGGCCAAAGCCAGTAAACGGCAGAATCAGCTACTACAAAGCGCCATACCGTCCAGCGATTTGCAACCCCTTTGGCAAAAGATGGGGCTCACAGCCTAATTATTCTGAGATGTATTCATGGATATAACCCAACTAAATACTGGGCTTAACACAAAATTTGAACAAAGCCGGATTGTCTTTTGGCATGATCCCGAGCAGAGCTTTACTGAACAGTTAGGTGAATTGGCCTTAGTTAAGAATGGTAAGCCTGTCTGCATATTGAATATGGCCAATGAATCCCAGCTGCAAGTACGCCAGCGAATTGAACTCTTGGAGCCGGAACAGGCATTCTTGCTCTACTGGCCAAATGCAGAGCCGCTTGCTGCAAAAGACTGGTTTCTGGATATACGGCGCTATAGTAAAACTTTTTATGCCGATGCAACCTCAATTTTATTAAACGAGTTAGGGTTGACCAATATGGCGTTGCGGGAGCACTTGGCGCAACGCAAGATCTTCTTTGCCAGCAAAGAACGCACACAATCACTCAAACGCCGGCTGGATGGCCGCAGTGGAGTCGAAGACTCACTATCACTTGATTTCAAGATGATTTGTGTTGTGTTCGCCTGCAACGCCGATTATCAATCGCTGATGATGGAGCTCGGCGCTCGATTGTTATCAGATGATGAAATCGACGCAGTATTAACGGTACTTGAAAAATACGATCTGCAGTCCAGTTTCTGGACTTTGATGTCTCAGTATTTCGGCTATCAGGTTGAAAGTACCCACACGCCGTCTTTACGTGAATTGTTTCGCCGGATTTTGGTCAGTGAATTTTACGAAATGCTGGAGGGGGATAAACCTCAGTGGATGCAGGGACAATTGCTTGCCACGGCGACCGGGCGAGCCAATGCCATGACCTTGTTAGGGCAGTGGCGAGACTCATCACGGCATCATGCTAGTTATGCAGAATTAGCCGGAGAGATAGAACGACAGCTTGAATTGCCATCTCGTCTCGATGTGATGTCTGTGCTGCAATTACAAAATGTCGTCACATTTGAACAAATTGAACAGTGTCTGATCCGTCAGCTCATAGATAGAGTTCTTGTCTGTGATCTGGGTATGAATCCGGCAGAATGGAACGCCTTTATGTCTCGTCGACGGCAGGGATACTGGTGTCGGGAGATCGCGAAATACGATCTGCTTTATAAGGCATTGGCTCAGGCTCAGACATTATTTGAAATGCGCAGAAGCTTTCCTGATGGCTTCCATTATTCATCAGCTAATGCAATGTATCAGGCCTATGAAGCTGAATTATTCCGGTTCGATCTCGGTTACCGGCTTTTCAACGAGTCACTGGAACAGTTGCAAGGGATGGCTGTCGAAGTGTTGGCGGAACTTGCTTCACGGGTAGAAGAGCTCTATGTCCATTGGTATTTATACCAACTGGGTCTGGCATGGGATGCCTTGTTAGGTAAAGATGCGTTGCTGGTCGATTGGCAGTTGGGTGTTCCTAAACAGTCACGTTTCTATGATTCCGTCATTCGAACTCGTTTCATGCAGGCAGGCGTCAAACGCCAGTTTGTGATCATCAGTGATGCGCTGCGTTACGAAATCGCGCATGAGCTACAAAGTGAAATCAATCAGGCTAAACGCTTTTCAGCGCAGTTGAGTAGCCAGTTGTCTGTGTTACCAAGTTACACCCAACTTGGAATGGCTGCATTGTTACCACACAATCAAATCGATTACTCAGCGAATGGTGCTACGGTGCTGGTGGATGGCATGAGCAGTGCGGGTCTTGAAAATCGTAGTGCAATATTAGCCAAGGCGGGCGGTGTTGCGATATCAGCTAAATCATTACTGACATGGACACGTGCAGAAGCTAATCAAGCCGTTGAAAATGCCCGAGTTGTTTATATTTATCACGATGTGATTGACGCTATCGGCGATAAAGCAGCGACCGAATTGCAAACGTTTAAAGCGGCACGTCAGGCCATCAACGAACTGAATACACTGGTAGCTAAAGTCATCAACGGATTTGGTGTGACTCGGGTAGTGATTACGGCAGATCACGGTTTTCTTTCACAGATGACGTCTCCTGAGGACGGCGTGAAGTCGTCGTTGCTCGTTGAACCGAACGGAACTCTCGAAGCTAAAAAACGCTATCTGTTGGGGCGGAATTTACCTGAAAATGAAAATATATGGCATGGCCGGATCCGTGACATGGTGGCAGGTGATTCGGATATGGAATTCTGGTTGCCCAGAGGTGTGAGCCGTTTCCATTTTGTTGGTGGTGCTCGTTTTGTACATGGTGGCGCCATGCTTCAGGAAATCTGTGTTCCCGTGCTGGAGGTTCAAGAGTTACGGGGCAAAAAGCAGCTGCAGAACGAGAAAGTAAAAGTTAACGTGGTGCCGGTTCACTCTTCCATCAAGCTGGTTAATGCCATCGATAAGATCCGTTTCTTGCAAACGGATGCGGTCGGCGAACGCCATAAGGCTCGGAGTCTTCGGCTCTATGTTGTGGATAAAAATGATCAGAAAGTATCAGCTGTCGAGAAGATAACGCTAGACTCTGCAGCCCCCAGTTTGGATCAGCGGCAGCAAGATGTTGTTATCAAACTGAGTAGCCAGCTGTTTGAACGTAAAGAGCAGTACCAATTGGTGTTACTTGATGATGAAGACGGTATCGAATTGGCTCGTTATCCTGTCACGATAGATTTGATGTTCCAGAACGATTTTGGATTTTGATAAGTTCCGGTGAATTTTGCGAGGTACGACTAGATGTCGATTGAAGGTATGGAACCACAAGAGGGAGAGTATCTAGCTAAAGAACCTAATGGAACTTCGGCTACGTCAGTGACTCATATCACCAACAATGTTGTTGTGCAGAATATGAATGTTCATTGGCAGTCTGATTCGGTGGATACATCGATGGACGATTCGACCGGACTGCCTAATCTTAATGACGAGATCAGTCAATTGGCGGAGCAGGATCTGGATGCGTTGCTTAATCGGCACTTCAAAGGCAAAGTCGTTCGTAAGGATCTCACTAAGCAACTAAAGGAAGGCGCGAATGTGCCTGTTTATGTGCTGGAATATCTGCTCGGTATGTATTGTGCCTCAGACGATGCTGAGGTGGTTCGTCAGGGTTTAGAGAACGTCAAAAAGATTCTGGCTGAAAATTATGTTCGTCCTGATGAAGCGGAAAAGGTTAAGTCTCTGATTCGGGAACGCGGTAGTTTCAAGGTCATTGATAAAGTTGGCGTGAAGCTCAATCAGAAAAAAGATGTCTATGAGGCTCAGCTATCTAATCTTGGCATCAAAGATGCCGTTATTCCCGCCAATATTGTAAAGCAGAACGAAAAACTGCTGACAGGAGGGATCTGGTGCATCATCACCCTCAACTATTTTTATGAGGAAGGGCAGAAAATTTCGCCTTTCTCTGTAGCTAATCTTAAACCAATTCAAATGCCATCCATGGACATGGATGAGTTGTTTGCAGCGCGGGCACAATTCAATACTGATCAATGGATGGATGTTCTGATTCGGTCTGTTGGTATGGAACCAACGAATCTTAAGCAGCGTGTTAAGTGGCACTTATTAACCCGAATGATTCCATTTGTGGAGAATAATTACAATGTCTGTGAACTTGGTCCTCGAGGTACGGGGAAAAGCCACGTTTATAAGGAATGTTCTCCGAATTCGTTACTGGTTTCTGGTGGGCAGACAACCGTTGCTAACCTGTTTTATAACATGAGCTCTCGTCAAGTCGGACTGGTTGGCATGTGGGACGTTGTTGCTTTCGATGAAGTGGCCGGGATCACCTTCAAAGATAAAGATGGCGTCCAGATCATGAAAGATTACATGGCATCAGGTTCGTTTTCGAGAGGCCGTGATTCTATAGAAGCTAAAGCCTCCATGGTCTTTGTTGGCAATATCAACCAGAGCGTTGAAACGTTGGTCAAGACTAGCCATCTGCTGGCACCATTTCCTGAAGCAATGATTGATACCGCTTTCTTTGACCGTTTCCATGCCTATATTCCCGGCTGGGATATTCCTAAGATGCGACCGGAGTTTTTTACCAATAGCTACGGGTTGATCACTGATTATTTGGCTGAATACATGCGCGAGATGCGTAAGCGCAGTTTCTCCGATGCTATCGATCGTTATTTCAAATTGGGCAACAACCTTAACCAGCGTGATGTTATCGCGGTGCGTCGTACCGTTTCTGGTTTACTCAAGCTGTTACATCCCCATGGAGTCTTTGATAAGGAAGATGTGCGTCGTTGCTTAACCTATGCGCTTGAGTTGCGTCGTCGTATCAAAGAACAGCTCAAGAAGTTAGGTGGCATGGAATTTTTCGATGTACATTTTAGTTACCTCGATAATGATACTTTGGAAGAGTTTTTCGTTAATGTGCCTGAACAGGGGGGCAGTAAATTAATTCCCGAAGGTATGGGTAAACCCGGCGTGGTGCATATGGTAACGAAAGGTAGTAGCGGCCAACTGGGGCTCTATCGTTTCGAAACGCAAATGACCCCCGGTAATGGCAAACACTCAACATCAGGTCTTGGTTCCAATACACCAGCTAAAGAGGCAATCAGAATTGGCTTTGATTACTTCAAAGGGAATCTGAATCGGATTAGCGCGACAGCGAAATTCTCTGAACATGAATACCACTTGCATGTGGTTGAACTGCATAATACAGGACCTAGTACTAAGACCAGCCTGGCCGCATTAATAGCTTTTTGCTCTATTCTCATGGGCAAACCGGTGCAGGAACAAATGGTGGTGTTGGGTGATATGACTTTGGGTGGTGTGGTTAATCCTGTTGAGGATCTGGCAGGTACTTTACAACTGGCTATGGATAGCGGTGGTCGTAAAGTGTTGCTACCTATGGCGTCAGCATCAGATATCCCAACTGTTCCTGCGGAAGTGTTTTCCAAATTTCAGATCAGTTTTTACGCAGATCCAGTTGATGCGGTCTACAAAGCTCTAGGAGTGCAGTAGCAATGACTGGTGCACCTGATTAGCTAAGTCATAAGTAAAATTAAAGCCTATCTCTGCAAATAAACAAAAATAGGGCCAGCACGGAAGTGCTGGCTTTTTTGTCTGTTTGCCTTGGCAAATTTTTTACCTCGTTGAAAATTGCGGGTAGAAACGCGGGTAGAAACGTTGGCTGGTCGTTGCCAAAATTAAAGATAATTAGTGATGAAAGGGTCATATGCTAGACTCAGGTTGGTAATGACGGAGTTACATTAAAAGCTATGCAGCTAAAGGATTATCTATTTCTACAACAAATAGCCGCGCTACCATTTGTAGAGGCGATATACCTGTTTGGTTCTCGTGCGAGAGGCGACTATCGGGATCGATCAGATATTGATCTTGCAATTCTCTGTCCAAACGCAAATGAGAATGATTGGCAGTCAATACTTGAGATAATCGATGATGCAGATACTTTATTACCTATTGATTGTATTCGTTTAGATAAAGAAAATCAGAGCAGTGCATTACGGCTTCAAATTGAACAGGATAAAAAGCTGATATATGAACGTGGAACTTAATGTCAATGCGTTAGGGAAAGCATTGCAACGGCTTGAAGAGTCATTGGCCTTTGATCTAGCGCAACCGTTAGTCGTTGATGCGTGTATTCAGCGATTTGAGTTTTGTATTGAGCTGACATGGAAAACATTAAAAAAATGTCTCGCCATAGAAGGGATAGAAGCAAATACACCAAGAGAGTGCATCCAACAGGCATACAGCGTTCACTGGCTGAACGATGAAACTGAGTGGTTGAGTATGTTGAAAGATCGGAATTTGACATCGCACACGTATAAAGAAGATCTGGCCTTAGAAATTTATCATCGGCTGCCAGCACATTATTCTGCATTGATTGACCTGTACCGGTTTCTGAATCATAGATTCATTGAATCTTGATGAGGCAAATACTAAAGATCTTGGTGATAGTGTAAGATTGCGTCTAGTTGAACGGTTAGTTTTGAAAGAAATACAGAATTTTAGGTAGTTTTTTCTGTAGACGGTATTCTTGACGGTATAATAAAATTACCGCTTAATTTATCTTATAAAAATCAATTACTTATGTGTATTATTGGTAATTGAGTGGGAATAATTTATCCCGTTCCTTGTTAATTGAAGCCCGCTTTATGCGGGCTTTGTTTTGGCTGATAAGGTTGTGTGATGCAAACAATTGAGCAGCTTCGTGCGGGGGCATTAGCGGGTATTCAGCGATTGAAACTATGCTGTGGTCTGACCCGTTTTCCTGCTGAAATTTATGATCTGGCGGATACGCTGGAAATTCTGGATTTATCTGGTAATGAACTTTCTGAACTCCCGGATGATCTTCACCGGTTGAAAAAACTGCGGATCATTTTCTGTTCTGAGAATCGGTTTACGGAATTACCGGCGGTATTGGGACGTTGTCCTGAATTAACCATGGTGGGTTTTAAGACAAACCGGATCAGAAATGTTCCTGCCTGTTCGTTACCGGAAAAGTTGCGCTGGTTGATTCTGACGGATAATGAAATTGAAACGTTACCCTCTGAGCTTGGCAACTGTGTGCAATTGCAGAAACTGATGCTGGCTGGTAACAGGCTGCAGGCCTTGCCAGAGTCACTGGCAAATTGTAAACGCCTGGAATTGCTGCGTATTGCGGCTAACCGGCTGGAATCCTTACCGGACTGGTTACTCTCTTTGCCTCGATTGTCCTGGCTGGCCTATTCCGGTAATCCATTCAGTCATGCGTGGGAACAAGAGGCGCAGGCGGCTGCAGGCATTGATGAAATTGACTGGAATAAACTGGCACTGGGGCCGTTATTGGGTGAGGGTGCATCCGGTGTGATTTATCGGGCACAGTACCATTCGGAAGCGGTTACTTCTCCGGTGGCGGTGAAGCTTTACAAAGGTGCAATGACCAGTGATGGGCTGCCGCAATGTGAAATGACAGCGGCTATCAAAGCCGGCAGCCATCCGGGTTTGATCAATGTGATAGGTAAAATCACCGGACATCCGGCAGATGTTCATGGGCTGGTGATGCAGTTGATTAATCCGGAATTTCGTAATCTGGCTGGTCCGCCCAGTCTGGCGTCGTGCACGCGTGACATTTATCCGGAAGAGATAAAGTTTGATTTATCTTCCGCACTGTTGATTGCGACCAGCATCGCTTCGGCGGTTCAGCATCTGCACCGGCAGGGAATTATGCACGGTGATCTCTATGGGCATAATATTCTGTATAGCAAGGAAGGTCGGGCGTTGATCGGTGATTATGGCGCCGCGTCGTTTTATCAGACTAAAGACCGGACCATAGCCGATAAACTTGAGTGTCTGGAAGTGAGAGCATTTGGCTGTTTGCTGGAAGAACTCACCGGGCGATGCCATGTTGTATCGCCGGAGCTGCGAAAGGTTATCTGTCGCCTGAATGATTTAACAGCGGCGTGTCTGAGAGAAGAGCATTCCTTGCGACCTGATTTTGATGAAATTACCCGATTCTTATGCGGGGTAATCAGAGATAGTGAGTTGCTTACAACTGCGCTGGCCGTTGTTTAGTTCTCTTTATTATCATCAAATAATGGCAGTGTCATGGACGTTTCAGCCTCCGGCGCTGCCATTTGTTTTTGTGCTGCGAGCAGACGGCGGTATTTGCGCTGTTTACAAAGACGGATGATTTCGCGTTGTTGTGCCGGGGTCAGCTTTAGCCAGTCAAACCGTTCTTCCCGTGAGCGGAAACAACCGATGCAATAGCCTCTGCTATCAGTCTGACAACGGCCAACACAGGGGCTGGGAATGGGAAATAGTTCTAACTGTTCCTGCTGGTCTGATGGGGTCATCCGTATTGCTACACAAAGTGATCGTTGTGATCGTTCAGAATTTATACACTACCACCATACCATAGGTTTTATCACCATTCTGTGTTTCTAATTTCGGTGCGATATAGAGTTTATCTGTGGCGTATGAACCAACGGCGGCACCAAGCGTTCCGACAGCAGCATCCAACCATGAAAAACTATGCCCGTTTGTTGAATCGTAGATTTCGCCGGCAAAGGCGACAGATGTACTGACAGTGAAACCAACCCAGGCAGGCTCTTTCACTTCTGGCCAGAACTCATCCACTACGTAAGTCGATGCGCCCGCCAACGCGGTATGGCCTGCAAAATGACTGAACTCAGCGCCGAAGCTGTCGTTAGCCTGAACGGCGGAAGATGCCAGCAGGCTGCTCAGCAGGATCCATGTCATTGATTTCATCATGCAGTCCCTCATGTGATGAACGGCCAAACTTTCTTTTAACGTTAAGTTTAGAACTCTTTTGGCGATACCCTTCGCATTTTCAGGGAAATTTACTGATTTTGCCAAATGGCACACAGGATCGTTTCTAACATTAACGTATTGATAATGTGTGGGCGTGATTCTGGCTGGAAGCGATGTTCCGGGATCGAAGGGAAATTGAATATATCAAGGGACCTTTAGCATGAGTGAAATAGCCTTAGCTATCTGTATTTTATCGCTGGTTGCCATCCTGGGGCTGTGGATTGGTAACTGGCGTATTTATGGTGTGGGATTGGGAATTGGCGGAGTATTGTTTGGTGGCATCGCGGTAGGACATTTTGCCAAACAGTACGGGCTGGAGGTGAATTTACACACGCTGGAATTTATTCGTGAATTCGGTCTGATCCTGTTTGTATACACCATAGGTATTCAGGTTGGTCCCGGATTTTTTTCCTCATTGCGTACATCCGGGTTAAAGCTGAATGCATTTGCGGCGCTGCTGGTGGTATTGGGCTGTATTGTCGCAGTGGTGCTGCATAAATTACTGGGCATTCCATTGCCGGTTATTCTGGGAACGTATTCCGGCGCAGTGACGAATACCCCATCGCTGGGGGCTGGCCAGCAGATGCTCACAGAACTGGGGGCCGATGCCAATGTAATGACCCTGAGTTATGCCGTGGCCTATCCGTTTGGTATCTGTGGCATTTTATTGTCAATGTGGCTAATCAAGCTGGTTTTCAGAATTAATGTGGAAAGTGAGAACCGGTTATACCAGCAACAATCTGGTGTCGGACGAACGAATCTTCAGACGATGAACGTCGAGGTACGTAACGCCAATCTGCAAGGGCTGGCCATGCAGGAGATCCCGGATCTGGAGGAGGGGGATGTGGTTTGCTCCCGCCTCAAGCGTGGTGAAGAGCTGATGGTGCCGAAGCCGGATACAATTGTACAGCTGGGGGATTTGCTGCATCTGGTCGGGGATAAAAAGGCGCTGAGGAAAGTCCGGCTGGTGATTGGAGAAGAAGTGGCAACATCGCTTTCCACTCAGGGTACCGACATGCGGGTTGAGCGTGTCGTGGTGACAAATGAGAAAGTGCTGGGAAAAACCATTGGTGAGCTGGAGCTGAAAAGTAAATTTGATGTCGTCGTATCACGTCTTAACCGTGCAGGGGTAGAGCTGGTGCCGAACAGCAGCTCCAGCCTGCAGTTTGGGGATATCCTGAACCTGGTTGGCCGGCCGGAGGCGATTAATTCCGTTGCCGGGCTGGTGGGGAATGCGCAGCATAAACTGCAACAGGTTCAGATGTTGCCTGTGTTTCTGGGAATTGGTTTAGGTGTCATTGTTGGTTCGATACCCTTTTATATCCCGGGATTTTCGGCGGCGTTGAAGCTGGGGCTGGCTGGCGGGCCGCTGGTGGTGGCGTTGATCCTGTCGCGTATTGGCAGTATTGGTAAGCTGTATTGGTTTATGCCGCCGAGTGCTAACCTGGCGTTGCGGGAAATTGGGATTGTGCTGTTCCTGTCAGTGGTTGGGTTGAAATCGGGTGGTGATTTTGTTACCACGCTGGTGGACGGTGATGGCTTGCTCTGGATGTGGTGCGGCGTCGCGATCACGTTGATCCCGTTATTGATTGCGGGATTTCTGGCAAGGATGTTAGGCAAGATCAATTACTTATCATTGTGTGGTTTACTGGCTGGCTCAATGACTGATCCGCCTGCGCTGGCTTTTGCGAATGCAATGCATCCGACCAGTGATGCCGCCGCTTTATCGTATGCCACGGTATATCCGATGGTGATGTTTCTGCGTATTATTTCGCCGCAATTGCTGGTGATCCTGTTGTGGACCAGCGGGGGATAGCCCCTGATGATAGCCCCTGATATTTCAGTAAATAAAAGGCCATCAGATCATGATGGCCTTTGTTTTTAATGATACTTAAAGATTAAGCCAGCAACGCCCGTGCTTTCGCCAGTACATTCTCGTCACTGAATCCGAACAGTTTGAACAACTGCTCCGCCGGGGCAGATTCGCCAAAGCTGGTCATGCCGATAACCTCGCCATCGAGACCGGTGTAGCGCTGCCAGTAATCGGCAATGCTGGCTTCAATTGCCAGTCGGGCACGGACCGACTTCGGCAGCACCTGTTCCTTGTACTCCGCCGGTTGCTTGTCAAAGCGCTCGGTGCAGGGCAGGGAGACCACACGGACTTTCTTGCCTTCGGCATTCAGCGTGTTCGCCGCGTTAACCGCCAGACCCACTTCCGAGCCGGTTGCCAGAATAATCAGCTCCGGCGTTCCATCGCAGTCCAGCAGGGTGTAGCCGCCACGTTCGATATCGCTCAGTTGCTGCGGGGTACGAGGTTGCTGCGTCAGCACCTGTCGACTGAAAATCAGCGCACTCGGGCCATTCTGGCGTTCAATCGCTTTCTTCCATGCCACTGCTGATTCCACCTGGTCACACGGGCGCCAGGTTTCCATGTTCGGCGTGACGCGCAGGGAAGCTAGCTGTTCCACCGGCTGGTGAGTCGGGCCGTCTTCGCCCAGACCAATCGAGTCGTGGGTATAGACGAAAATCGAACGCTGTTTCATCAGCGCCGCCATACGCACCGCATTACGGGCATATTCCATAAACATCAGGAAGGTACCGCCGTACGGGATAAAGCCGCCGTGCAGCGCCACGCCGTTCATGATGGCCGACATGCCGAATTCGCGCACGCCGTAGTGCAGGTAGTTGCCTTGTGGCACTTCGGCGCTGACATCCAGGGCACTGGTATGACGGGTCAGGTTGGATGGTGCCAAATCCGCCGAGCCACCGAGCAGTTCCGGCAGGATTTTGGCATAGGCGTTCAGGGCTTTCTGACTGGCCTGACGTGAAGCGATGTTGGCCGGATTGGCCTGCAGGTCGTTAATGTAATCCTGTGCCTGTTCGGCCCAGTCTACCGGCAACTGACCGTGGCTGCGGCGCAGCAGTTCCGCGGCCAGCTCAGGGTATTCGGCGCGGTAAGCACTGAAGTGCTGTTGCCAGCTGGCCTGCTGATGAGCACCCTGTTCCCGGGCGTTCCACGCCTGATAGATGTCCTGCGGAATTTCAAACGGCGCATGCGGCCAGTTTAAGAACTCGCGCACATGCGCCACTTCATCTTTGCCCAGCGGCGCGCCATGACAGTCATGGCTGCCGGATTTATTCGGTGAACCGTAACCGATGATGGTTTTGCAGCAAATCAGCGTTGGCTGAGAAGTATTGGCCTTGGCTTCCTGAATCGCCATCTCGATTTCCTGCGGATTATGGCCATCCACCGAATCCAGCACCTGCCAGCCATAAGCGCGGAAGCGGGTCGGGGTGTCATCGGTAAACCAGCCATCGACATGCCCATCAATCGAGATGCCATTGTCATCCCAGAAGGCAATCAGTTTGCCTAAGCCTAAGGTGCCAGCTAATGAACAGACTTCATGCGAAATGCCTTCCATCAGGCAGCCGTCACCCATAAAGGTGTAGGTGTAATGGTCGACGATATTGTGATTCGGCTTATTAAACTGCGCCGCCAGTGTTTTCTCGGCTAACGCCATACCGACCGCATTGGCGATACCCTGACCGAGTGGCCCGGTGGTGGTTTCCACGCCGGGAGCATAACCGTATTCCGGATGGCCCGGCGTTTTGGAATGCAACTGACGGAACTGTTTCAGCTCAGACAGCGGCAGGTCATAGCCGGTCAGATGCAGCAGGGAGTAGAGCAGCATCGAGCCATGGCCGTTCGATAACACAAAGCGGTCGCGATTGATCCACTGCGGGTCCGCCGGGTTATGCTTGAGATGGTGACGCCACAATACTTCAGCGATATCCGCCATGCCCATCGGGGCGCCCGGGTGACCGGAATTAGCCTGTTGTACGGCATCGACACTCAGCATACGCACGGCATTGGCGAGGGTTCTTGCATCTAAACTCATTAGGAAAACTCCATAAAAGCATCAAAGGGATATAGGAAATGTAGAAATAGGTTTTGTCTGTGAACAACCCGTAACCAGAGAGGTCGATGGGAACAAGGTCAACGACCCTCCGCGCCAAGGATGGCGCGGCGGAGTCCCCATGGATGGGTTTACGACGTGTCGGTGGTGTTGTTTCCATTGGCCGACAGTCCGGACAAGAACGAAACTTAAGCTAATCGCGTTGCCAGCAACTGCTCCAGCTTCACCTGATCAATCGCAAAATTACGAATGCCTTCCGCCAATTTTTCGGTCGCCATCGCATCTTCGTTATGCTGCCAGCGGAAAGCGGCTTCGCTCAGCGGGGCAGGCCGTGGCAGACGCAGACCGTCATCCGCCAACTGGCGCACTAGTTCACCACTGGTTTCGCCCAGTTCCTGCAGCAGGTTTGGACTGATGGTCAGACGGTCACAACCGGCCAGTGCCAGCACTTCGCCGAGATTGCGGAAGCTCGCACCCATCACCACGGTGTTGTAACCGTGCTGCTTGTAATACTGATAAATCGCTTTCACCGACAGTACACCCGGATCAGTTTCCGCCGTGTAGGTTTCACCGGTTTTGGCCTTGTACCAGTCGAGAATACGGCCGACAAACGGCGAAATAAGGAAGGCACCGGCTTCGGCGCAGGCACGGGCCTGGGCAAAGGAGAACAACAGCGTCAGGTTGCAGTTAATGCCTTCTTTTTCCAGCTGTTCGGCGGCGCGAATACCTTCCCAAGTGGAAGCAATTTTGATCAGCACGCGTGAACGTGGAATGCCCTGATACTCGTACAGGCCAATCAGTTTGCGGGCTTTTTCGATGGTGGCGGCGGTATCAAAAGAGAGGCGGGCATCAACTTCGGTGGAGATGCGGCCCGGGACATGTTTCAGCACTTCACAGCCAATCGCCACAATCAGACGATCAGCGGCTTCTTCAACCTGCACAGCAACATCAGAAGAAAGTTGTTTTGCCTGAAACACCACCTGCTCCAGCAGTGGCGCGTATTCCGGACTAGAAACGGCTTTGAGGATCAGTGATGGATTAGTGGTGGCGTCTTCCGGGGAATACAATTTAATGGCAGGTAACTCGCCAGTATCGGCGACGACGGTGGTAACGACACGTAATTGGTCTAACAAACTGCTCACGGTAACTCCTTGTCACATACGACGGATTTATTTGAGTTATACAGAAAAGACGCCCCTGTGAGATAACAGGGGCGTTAAATTTATTTAGAAAGTTTGTAATAGACCTCATTCCAGAGAATTTCTTTCTTGAGTTCCGGAATGGTGGTGTTCTCGTCGATCAGCAGGAATTCAATGCCCATCATGTCGGCGTAGATCCGCAGGTATTCGGCATCGACTGCCTGACTGAACACAGAGTGGTGGGCGGCACCGGCCAGGATCCAGGCCTCTGCACCGACTTCCAGATTTGGTTTTGGTTCCCACAATGCGCAGGCGACCGGCAGTTTTGGCAGTGCCTGTGGGAGATCCACCACATCCAGATTGTTCACCACCAGACGGAAACGGTTACCCATGTCGATCAGACTGGCGTTCACTGCTTTACCGGCCGGGGCAGAGAATAACAGACGGGCTGGCGGCGCTTTTTTACCGATGCCCAGATGCTGCACATCCAGTACTGGTTTTTGACTGGCAATGGATGGACATACTTCCAGCATGTGCGCGCCCAGCACCAGATTACGACCCTGTTCCAGATGATAGGTGTAGTCTTCCATAAAGGAGGTACCACCCGGCAGACCGGTCCCCATGACTTTCAGGGTTCTTAGCAGGGCTGCAGTTTTCCAGTCACCTTCGCCGCCGAAACCGTAGCCTTGCTGCATCAGACGTTGGCAAGCCAGGCCCGGCAACTGATGAATACCGTACAAATCTTCAAAGGTCGTGGTGAAAGCACCGAAACCGCCGTCCTGCAGGAATTTTTTCATCCCCAGTTCCTGACGCGCAGCTTCATACAGTGATTCGCGGTGTGCGCCACCGACTCTCACCGCATCGGTCAGGGTGTAAATGTTTTCATATTCATCCAGCAGTGCGTTGATATCACCAGCAGAGACGGCGTTGATCACGCTGACCAGATCGCCGACCGGATGGTAGTTCACCTGATAGCCGAACTTGATCTGCGCTTCCACTTTATCGCCTTCGGTCACGGCAACGTTACGCATGTTGTCGCCGAAACGCGCCACTTTCATCTTCTGGCTGTCATAAACCGCAGCAGCGATACGCATCCAGCGGGCGATTTTTTCGTGCGCAGATTTATCTTCCCAGTAACCCACAACCACGGTACGTGGTAGGCGTAGGCGGGCACCCATGAAACCGAACTCGCGACCACCGTGTGCGGTCTGGTTCAGGTTCATAAAGTCCATATCGATCTCTTTCCATGGCAGATCTCGGTTGAACTGGGTATGGAACTGCAGCAGTGGTTTGTTCAGCTGACTCAGTGCCGGGATCCACATTTTGGCAGGGGAGAAGGTGTGCATCCACACCATGACGCCAACGCATTTTTCATCGTGATTAGCATCACGGGCAATCGCCGAAATTTCATCCAGTGTGGTACCGGTTGGTTTCAGTACGATCTTCAGTGGCAGACCGGCAGTTTCATTTAAGCGGCTGGTGATGGTTTGCGCATGATCGGCAACTTGTTTCAGGGTTTCCGGGCCATACAGGTGCTGACTGCCAACCACAAACCATACTTCTAACTGTTTTAAAAATTCCATTGTCTTGTCCTCGTTGTTTATTTTGTGCCTGACTGGCCGTAATAAGCGTTTTTGCCATGTTTGCGCTGGTAATGTTTTTCCAGCATGTAATCAGGGAGTTCCCCTGCCTGCGGATTCAGTTGATGGGTGATCCAGCCCATGCGAGCGATTTCTTCCAGCACGACGGCGTTATGTACGGCATCATGCGCATCTTTTCCCCAGCTGAACGGACCATGATTGGCAACCAGAATGCCGGGCATGGTCAGTGGTGGCGTATTTTTCAGCGTTTCCACAATCAGATGACCGGTCAGTCCTTCATAGTCTTCACTGACCTCGCTCTCTGATAACAGACGGGTGCAAGGGACGTGGCCATGGAAATAATCCGCCTGCGTGGTGCCCTGGATCGGGATCGCGCGGCGTGCCTGAGCCCATGCCGTCGCGTGGGTAGAGTGGGTGTGCACCATGCCGCCCAGTTCCGGGTAGCGGCGGTACATCACCAGATGGGTGGGGGTATCGGAAGACGGACGCAGCGTTCCCTCGACACGGTTTCCCTCCAGATCCAATACCACCATGTCATCGACTTTCATTGTCTCGTAGCTGACCCCACTGGGTTTGATCACCACCAGTCCGCGTTCGCGGTCTATAGCACTGACGTTGCCCCAGGTGAAGGTCACTAGGTTGTAACGGGGCAAATCGAGATTTGCCTCCAGTACCTGTTGTTTCAGATGTTGCAGACTCATGCTGATTTCCCCTCGTTGTACAGAGGCTCGGCGGCGATACTCCATTGCTGGTAGCGCTGATACAGTGTTTCGTATTCGGCGACTTTTTCCGGTTGTGGCTGGTAGGTGCGCTCGATGGCACTGGCCATTTTGTCCTGTGCTGCGCTGATGGATGGATAAATGTCAGCAGCAACGGCGGCGAAAATAGCAGCCCCTAAGGCGCAGCACTGATCAGAAGCAACAACCTGAATCGGCCGGTTCATCACATCGGCACACACCTGCATGACGGTGGTTGATTTGCGGGCGATACCGCCCAGCGCGGTGACCTGTTCCACCGGTACATCCTGACTGGTCATGCACTCCATGATGCTGCGCGCACCAAAGGCGGTGGAGGCAATCAGTGAACCGAACATATCCGGTGCATCCGAGCCCAGGTTCAGACCGGTGATGGTGCCTTTCAGACGCTGATTGGCGTAAGGCGTGCGGCGGCCATTGAACCAGTCGAGCACGACCGGCAGATGCGCCAGATCGATCTGTTTATCCCAGGCCTGCGTCAGCGATGGCAGCATCTGCTGCTTGTAGTTTTCCAGCGCGGTGCGCAGTTCCGGATAGGTTTTGACCAGCTGATCCAGTGGCCAGCTCAGCAGGCGCTGATACCAGGCGTAGATATCACCGAAGGCGGATTGTCCGGCTTCCAGACCGATCATGCCCGGTACCACGCTGCCATCGACTTGTCCGCAGATTCCGGCGATCGCGCGGTTACCGATGGTTTTGTAATCCGCAATCAGAATGTCACAGGTGGAAGTGCCAATCACCTTGACCAGTGTATTCAGGCTGGCACCGGCACCGACAGCACCCATATGGCAGTCAAAGGCACCACCAGCAATCATCACGTTTTCCGGCAGGTTCAGACGTGCAGCCCATTCCGGGGTGATTTTTCCAACCGGAATGTCGGCGGTATACGTTTCGGTGAACAGCGGATAGTCCAGATCTTTGGTCAGCAGCGGATCCAGCGCATTGAGGAAATCCGCCGGTGGCAGGCCGCCCCATTCCGGATGCCACAGTGATTTGTGACCGGCAGAGCAGCGTCCGCGTTTGATGTCTTTCGGTGCCTGCGTGCCGCTGAGCAGGGCTGGAACCCAGTCGCAGAGCTCAATCCAGTTACAGGCGGCTTCACGCACGGCAGCATCGGCGCGGGAGACGTGCAGGATCTTGGCCCAGAACCATTCAGAAGAGTAAATCCCGCCGATGTAACGGCTGTAATCCGCGAATTTCCCGCTGTGACACAGCGCGGTGATGGTTTCCGCCTCTGTGATCGCGGTGTGATCTTTCCAGAGCACAAACATCGCATTCGGGTTGCCGGCAAATTCTTCCCGCAGTGCCAGTACATTACCGTCAGCATCAATCGGTGCCGGGGTTGAGCCGGTGGTGTCCACACCAATACCGCGGATTGCTGCACGTTGTGCCGGTTCCAGTAACGCAACCACTTGTTTTACTGCCTGTTCCATCGACTCGATGTAGTCCAGTGGATGGTGACGGAACTGATTGCGGATGGCGTCGCAATATTTGCCTTCGCTCCAGCGTGGGTAATAAACCACATGGGTAGCGAGCTCGGCACCGTCCCGGCAGCGCACGGCTAATGCACGTACGGAGTCGCTGCCGAAGTCCAGACCGATGACGATGTGCTCAGACATGGTGTTCTCCTGAAAAAGTAAATGGATGAAATATCTGTGTTGGAAACATAGGAGAAGAAAGCACCAGTTGGTTAGTAATTGACTGCTGTAAATATGGATATATTGGCTATCTGATTGGATTGTGGAAGACAGTTCAAAATTCGATATGTAAAAAAATAGCTAAAGATATAGACGAAATCGCTACAATTTTTTGGCGTGATCCAAGTCGCTAAATTTTTCCAGGAAAACGATTACAACTAATAGCGTTCAATCAACGAAGTCGATAAACACCTGTTTTAGCTTAATGTTTTTCATGTTGATAAAAACAAGCTCAAATGAAACATCAAATAACTAAACGTATTGACACAACAGCTGGAGACATTGCCATGAATAAAATGGTTAAAAATCTGATTGCTGCAGGTTTAGCACTCGGTATAGCAAATACTGCTTTCGCTGAAGAAAAATTGAAACTGGGATATCTGGTCAAACAGCCGGAAGAACCCTGGTTCCAGACTGAATGGGCTTTTGCGGATAAAGCCGGTCAGGATTTGAATTTTGATGTGATCAAAATTGCGGTACCAGATGGTGAAAAGACGCTGAATGCGATTGACAGTCTGGCGGCAAACGGTGCGAAAGGCTTTGTCATTTGCACACCGGATCCTAAGTTGGGCCCAGCCATCGTGGCAAAGGCGAAGAGCATGGATCTGAAGGTCATCACGGTTGACGATCAGTTTGTGAATGCCAAAGGCAATCCGATGACGGATGTACCGTTGGTGATGATGGCGGCTACCAAAATTGGTGAACGTCAGGGCCAGGAACTTTACAAAGAGATGGGCAACCGCAAATGGGACGTGAAAGAAACCGGCGTACTGGCGATCACAGCCAATGAGCTGGATACCGCGCGTCGTCGTGTTGAAGGCTCTATCAGCGCACTGAAAACTGCCGGTTTCCCGGAAGCTCAGATTTACAGCGTACCAACCAAAGCGAACGACATTCCGGGTGCCCTGGATGCAGCAAACTCCATGCTGGTTCAGCATCCTGACGTGAAAAACTGGCTGATCGTCGGTATGAACGATAACACCGTTCTGGGTGGCGTGCGTGCGACCGAAGGTCAGGGCTTCAAGGCTGAAAATGTCATCGGTATCGGCATCAATGGTGTGGATGCGGTGAACGAGCTGTCCAAATCCAAGGCGACCGGTTTCTTCGGTTCTCTGCTGCCAAGTCCGGATGTTCACGGTTACAAGAGTATTCAGATGCTGCACGACTGGGTAGTGAATGGTGCTGAACCCGCCAAATTCACCGAAGTGACCGACGTTGTGCTGATCACGCGTGACAACTTCAAAGTTGAGCTGAAGAAAAAAGGCCTGTAATCGGAATCAATAAGCTCCGGCATGGGTTTTCCCATGCCGGGCGCGGAGCGAAAAAATGAATCAGTCAGTCCCTTATCTGGAATTTTGTGGCATCAGCAAGGAATTTCCCGGCGTAAAAGCACTGCAGAATGTCTCCTTCTCCTGCCGCGAAGGAACTGTGCATGCGCTGATGGGTGAAAACGGTGCCGGTAAATCCACATTACTGAAAATTCTCAGCGGCTTTCAGGCACCATCCAATGGCGTCATCAAACTGGGTGGCAGGGAAGTGGCGTTCCAGAATACGGTGGACGCACTGGAAAGCGGTATTGCCATTATTTACCAGGAACTGCATCTGGTACCGGAAATGACCATTGCAGAAAACATTTATCTGGGTCAGTTGCCAACCAAGCATGGTTTCATCGACAAAGAAAAACTGTATCAGGATGCCGCCCGTCAGCTGGCGCGTCTGGGTATGGATGTGTCACCGGAAACACCGCTGAAATACCTCTCTCTGGGGCAGTGGCAAATGGTCGAAATTGCCAAAGCGCTGACACGCGATGCGCGGGTAATTGCCTTCGATGAACCGACCAGCAGCCTTTCGTCCCGTGAAATTGAACAACTGTTCCGCGTGATTAATCAGTTACGCAATGAAGGGAAAGTCATCCTGTATGTCTCTCACCGCATGGATGAAATCTTTGAGCTGTGCGATGCCATCACCGTGTTCAAGGATGGTCAGTTTGTCCGCACCTTTGAATCCATGGCCGAAGTGGATCGTGATCTGCTGGTGAAAACCATGGTGGGGCGTGATCTGACCGATATCTACGGCTATGAGCCCCGTCCGCACGGCGAAACCGGGCTGGAAGTCAAAAACCTGATGGGACCGGGTCTGAAAGAATCGGTGTCATTCCAGGTAAAACGCGGGGAAATTCTCGGCATTTTCGGACTAGTTGGCGCCGGTCGCAGTGAAATGCTGAAACTGGTTTTCGGTGCGGAAAAGATGGTTTCCGGCGAGATTTCCGTGTTCGGCAAACAGGTACCGATCCGCAACCCGATCGATGCCATTCACAGCGGCATCATGCTCTGTACCGAAGACCGTAAAGCGCTGGGGATCATTCCAATCCACTCCGTGCAGGAAAACATCAACATCAGTGCCCGTCGCCATAAAGCGCGTGGTGGTTTCATCATCAACCAGAAATGGGAGGATGAAAACGCCAAACTGCGTATCCGTGATATGCGGGTGAAAACACCGTCTCCTCACCAGGCTATCGCCAATCTTTCCGGTGGTAACCAGCAGAAAGCCATTCTGGGTCGCTGGTTGTCGGAAGACATGAAAGTGATCCTGCTGGATGAGCCGACCCGCGGTATCGACGTGGGTGCCAAAAACGAAATCTATAACGTGATTTACGATCTGGCCAAATCCGGGATCGCCGTGGTGGTGGTTTCCAGTGAATTGCCGGAAGTGCTGGGTGTATCTGATCGCATCATGGTGATGCGGGAAGGACGGGTATCCGGCGAACTGTTACACACCGAAGCCAATGAAGTGAAGGCACTGCATCTGGCGATGCCAGCCAGACAATAACCGGTTTCAGATTTGAGTAAATTGAGGAGAACGACTATGGCAACAACCACTGCGGCTGCACAGGCAACCGGTAAAAAAGAGACCTCACAGTCAGGTCTGAGTTTATCCCGGATCTGGGATCAATACGGAATGCTGGTGATTTTCGCCATCCTGTTCCTGATTGCGAGTGTGACGATTCCTAACTTTGCCAGCATCATTAACATGAAAGGGCTGGGCCTGGCGGTATCGCTGGCCGGTATGGTCGCCTGCGGCATGCTGTTCTGTCTGGCGTCCGGCGAATTCGATATGTCCGTCGGTTCCATTATTGCCTGCTCCGGTGTGACTTGCGCGGTAGCGATCAACGCGACCGAAAGCATTACCATGGGGATCCTGGCCGGTTTGGGTGTCGGTCTACTGTTCGGTCTGATCAACGGGATTGTGGTGGCGAAATTCAAGATCAACGCCCTGATCACGACACTGGCTACCATGCAGATGGCGCGCGGTATGGGCTATATCATCTCTGACGGTAAGGCAGTAGGTATCGTTGAAGAAAGTTTCTTTGATATCGGTAACTCCTCCATGCTGGGTATTCCGACTCCGGTCTGGATCACCGCTGTCTGCTTCGTGATTTTCGGTCTGCTGCTGAACAAAACCACCTTCGGCCGTAACACCCTGTCTATCGGTGGTAACGAAGAAGCGGCGCGTCTGGCAGGTGTAAACGTTGTCCGCACCAAAGTCATCATCTTCACCATGACGGGTCTGATTGCGGCACTGGCCGGTATCATCCTGGCTTCCCGTATGACTTCCGGCCAGCCTATGACCTCTATCGGTTTCGAGCTGATTGTTATCGCGTCCTGTGTACTGGGTGGTGTTTCCATGAAAGGCGGTATTGGCAAAATATCCTATGTGATTGCCGGTGTACTGATTCTGGGTCTGATGGAAAACGCCATGAACCTGCTGAACATCTCTCCGTTCGCACAGTATGTGGTACGTGGTCTGATCCTGCTGGCTGCCGTTCTGTTCGACCGTTACAAACAGCTTCGCAAAGCACGTGTTTAGTGTTCACCCCCGGACACGTTTTCTGGCCAGCGATCCTGCTGGCCTTTTTTCCGGCGGATGCAGTGGCAAGATCGCAACAGATAAATGGTAACGTTTACATAAAGAGCCTTGGCCTTTGTGATCAGATTCACTTCCTCAGCAGATTTATCCATTCCGGATGCAACAAAATAATGGTGGCTGAATACAATGCATAAAGCAGACTTTTTTACCGAGACGTTATTTTCCGCTATGTCCACCATGCACAAAGATAAACCGAAACAGCTGAGTCCGCTGCTGCCGGGCTATGCGTTTGATGTCTTCCTGGTATCGGGTCTGACGCCGATAGAAAAAGGCGGCGTACTGGATTTTATTATTGACCGCCCGAATGGCATGAAGGGTTACATCATTAACCTGACCGTCAAAGGGAAGGGGAAGATATTTTCCGGCGAACATGAGTTTATGGTCGAACCGGGTGACTTGTTGTTATTCCCCCCCGAAGCGGTGCATTACTACGGCCGGGCGGATGACAGCGAGGAATGGTATCACCGCTGGGTTTATTTCCGGCCGCGGGCCTATTGGGCGGACTGGCTGAAATGGCCGCATGAGGTGGAGAAGGTCGGCCGGATCACCCTGCCGGATCAGCATCTGACCGATGAATTCGACACGCTGTTTCTGGATATCGAGGAAACACACAAAGAGATCCGTCCGATGTCGGAGCAACTGGCGATGAACCTGCTGGAACGGCTGCTGATCCGTTGCTACGAACAGACCTCACTCGCTGATCATGTACCGATGGATCACCGGATTCTGGAAGCCTGCCAGATTTTAAGCGCGTCCCTTTCTGCAGAGATCTCGATAGAGACGTTGGCTGAACAGGTGTTTTTATCCCCCTCACGGCTGGCGCATCTGTTCCGGGAACAGGTAGGGGTCAGTATTGTGCGCTGGCGCGAAGATCAGCGGATCATCCGCGCCAAACTGCTACTGCAGACGACACCCATGCCGGTTGCCGTGATTGGCCAGCAAGTGGGCTATGACGATCAGCTCTATTTTTCCCGCGTCTTCAAAAAGCGGGTAGGGGTGAGCCCCAGCGAATATCGCAAGAGCACCAGCTCGCTCTGATCAACCATCCACCGGCTGGAGCGGGGTTGGCAGCAACAGTTGATAAAACGCCAGATCCAGCCAGTCACCGAATTTAAAACCGGCATGACGGATCGTGCCGGCATAGGTAAAGCCCAGCTTTTCATGCAGCGCGATGCTAGCCTGATTACTCGCGTCAATACTGCCGATCAGTGTGTGATAATTCTGCTCTTTTGCCAGTTCAATCAGATGTGACATCAGAATATTGGCTATCCCTTTCCCCCGGTGTGCCTTGGCGACATACACAGAGTGTTCCAGGGTGTATTTGTTGGCCGGGTAGGCGCGGAAGCTGCCATAACTGGCAAATCCCATCAGCTCGCCCTGCTCATTCTCGATTCCGATCACCGGGTAATTGCCGGCCTCTTTGTTTTTGAACCAGCTGACCATGTTTTCCATGGTGCGGGCCTGATAATCATACAGGGCGGTGGAATGCAGAATGGCATCATTGAAAATATCGAGGATTGCGGCCGCATGCCGCTCATAACTACATGGAATTATTTGCATGATAAAGAAGTGGGTTATGCCGGAATATCGATGGATGATAGCATAAGTACATTCTTGTTCGTGGTATGTAAAAACGTAATGTCTTATTCAAGATGGAACTTATTTCGCAAGGGGTGGATTGATACGCTGCCCCTGGTGGTCGCGGCTGCCCCGTTTGGTGTGTTGTACGGCGCACTGGCGATTGATAATGGTCTGAGCCTGTGGTCGGTACTGGGCATGTCGCTGCTGGTTTATGCCGGTGCATCCCAGTTTATCGCGGTGACTTTGCTGGCGTCTGCGACCGCCCTTCCGGTTATCTGCCTGACGGTGTTTATCGTCAATTTGCGTCACATGCTGTATGCCGCAGCACTGATGCCGCATGTGCGGGAAATCTCGCTGCCCCGGCGTACGCTGATGGCTTTCTGGCTGACCGATGAAACCTTTGCCGTGGTCAGTCAGCGGCTGCAGACCGAAGTACAACGCGGTGAACTGATCTGGTATTACCTGGGTTCCGCGCTGTTTATGTATTCCAACTGGGCGCTGTGTACGCTGGTGGGTGTCACGGTGGGCAGTCAGTTGCCCAACATGACCGAATGGGGGCTGGATGTCGCCATGGTGGTGGCTTTCGTCAGTATTGTGGTGCCGGCATTGAAACGGTTTCCGCAGTGGGCCTGTTCCGCGGTAGCGGTGGTGTGCAGCATCCTGATGCGCGACTGGCCAAATCAGAGTGGATTAATGATTTCATCGTTACTGGCGGTGATCACGGGGATGGTGCTGGAAAAAGGAATGAAGAAATGAATCACTGGACCCTGATTATCGGCATGATGCTGGTGACCTTCCTGCCACGCTATTTGCCCTTGCTGCTGGCCGGAAAGATGGAATTTCCTGAATGGCTGGAGCGTGCTTTCAACTATGTGCCGATTGCGGTGCTGAGTGCCATTATTGCTCAGACGACCCTGATCCACGACGGCGCCGTACAGCTGAACTGGCACAACGCCCATCTGATTGCCGCACTGGCCGCATTTGTGGTTGCGCTGAAATGCAACCGTCAGCTGGTGGTGATCAGCTGTGGCCTGCTGGTATTTGGCCTGATGCGCTGGTGGTTGTGACCAAAAGAAAAGGGCGTCACTTCAACTGACGCCCTTTTAACGGATATTTAAACGATTACTTCGTCAGCAAACGCTGGTGCAGCTTCTGTACAACCAGAGAAGCATCTGATTCCGGAACCAGGAAACAGAGGTTATGCGTGCTGGCACCGTAGCAGATCATGCGGACGTTGTGTTCGCTGACCGCATCGAATACCTGAGTACCCACGCCATTCACTTCGCTCATGCGGTTACCGATCAGGGCCACCAGCGCCAGATCGCTTTCTACTTTCACTTTACAGAACGCATTCAGTTCCGCCAGTACTGCATCGCTCAGAACAGAACGGCCACTGGACTGACTGCCGGTCTGATCCAGCGTGATAGCAACGCTGATTTCGGAGGTGGTGATCAGATCAACCGAGATACCGTGTTTGGCCAGAATGGTGAATACCTGCGCCAGGAAACCACAGGCGTGCAGCATGTTCGGGCTGTGCAGGGTCAGCAGGATCTGGTTACGGCGTAATGTTACCGCACGGAACAGCGGGCTGGATTCGGTGGTATCACGCACCCAGGTGCCACCGGCGGCCGGATCTTTACTGGAGCCGACGAATACCGGAATGCCTTTACGTACCGCTGGCTGCAGCGTCGCCGGATGCAGCACTTTGGCACCGAAAGTCGCCATTTCAGCGGCTTCAGAGAAGGTGATTTCAGGAATAGGATGTGCTTCTTTCACCAGACGTGGATCGGTGGTGTAGATACCTGGCACGTCAGTCCAGATTTCCAGTTCATCAACACCCAGTGCCTCTGCCAGCAGAGCTGCACTGAAGTCACTACCACCGCGACCTAACGTCGTGGTCTGGCCATCCGCGTTCGCACCGATGAAACCCTGGGTGATCACGATATGATCTTTCAGCAACGGCGCCATGTCCTGCTGAGCCAGATTGTGAATGGCTTCAATCGCCGGGGTGGCACGGCCAAAACGGCTGTCGGTACGCATGATCTTGCGTACATCAAACCATACCGCTTTGTGGCCCAGCTGATTCATCATTTCAGTGAACAGACGAGTCGACATCAGTTCACCCTGCGCCACCAGACGATCTTCCAGCGCAGCGTCGCTGTTCTGGGTAGCCTGACGAGCCATGTCGGCGATTTCTTTCAGAATGCCGTCCATGGTTTCGCGCAGTGGGGAAGGGTTACCCAATTCACTCAGAATGTTGTCCTGAATGGATTTCAGTTTTTTCAGATGAATTTCCTGCTCGGTAGCAGACAATGTTCCGCGCGCCAGATCAACCAGCAGGTTGGTTACACCGGAACTGGCACTCAGCACCACAACACGGGTGTTGGCAGTTTTAGTAACGATGGCTGCGCAACGGCGCATGGCTTCGGCATCGGCGACACTTGTGCCACCAAATTTAGCAACAGTAACCTTGCTCACGGGCTCTCCTTGAATAAGCAGGTATAACAAACTGATACAACGAAGGTGCAACTTGTGCGGCAGGAAGGGATATTCTTTCCAGCCAGAAGCGCTCCACCCTCAGGTGACAGCCCGGAGGATTCAGCCCCCGCAGCCGACAAACAGCATCGCCAAAGATGGTGTCTATCTCGGCGTTATACCCCCTGACTGACCTTCAACGGTTTTGGCACCTGTTGTCAGCGACCTGGATAACGCTCCTCTTCTGGCCCCATTTAACGTGTCAGCGGATGGCAACACTATGCTCATCGGCGCTGCGTCTGATGGGGTGCAAATTTATGCATTTGCCTGCGCATTGTAACAGGCTAACACCAAAAAGGGGAATCCCTCATGCACGATCAACAGTACACAAAAATAAATATTGAATGATTTCAGTGCTTTTTACGCGGGAGAAGTGTGATGGCGGTTTGACTTTATGTTAATAGTCGGTAACGAATGCAACAAACTGTGACGACTGACACGAACCATAATAGGGCAAGTTGGTAGATTCCCGATTGTGGAAACCAGAAATCTCCATTGCCAAACCGGGGCCGGACTATTTTACGGCCCCGTCTTTTTTTGCTTTTCTTATTTTTCTACAGACTTTTCATCAGGATCTTGGAACGACGCTGGTAGTTATACAGGCGCTGTTTTTCCATGGGTAACGCTTCTACCTCAACCGGCTCAAAACCACGTTCACGGAACCAGTGGATAGAACGGGTCGTCAGTACAAACAGTTTCTGGATGTTTTTGGCGCGGGCCAGATCTTCAATCTGCGATACCATACGATCACCGCGGTTAGAACTGCGATATTCCGGATGTACTGCCACACAGGCCATCTCAGCCATGGCTTCTTCTGGGAACGGATACAGTGCCGCACAGGCGATGATCATGCCGTCACGTTCGATGATGAAGAAGTTATCGATCTGCATTTCCAGCTGTTCGCGGGAACGCTTGACCAGAATACCTTCCGCTTCCAGCGGACGGATCAGATCCATGATGCCACCGATATCATCAATGGTGGCGGCGCGGGCCTGTTCCGCACTGTGGCGTACGATCTGTGTACCGATACCATCGCGCGTAAACAGTTCCTGAACCAGCGCGCCATCTTCCCGGTAACTGACCAGGTGACTGCGGGCTACGCCGCCGCGGCAGGCTGCAATCGCAGAACGGAAATAACGCGCGGTGCCTGAACTGTCCTCACCGGCTTCTTCAAGACGGCTCAGGTATTCTTCTGCCTGTTCCGGGAATAACTCGGCAACAACCTCGCCGTTATCGTTAATCACACCCTGATGGGAACAGAATGAAATCAGCTTGTCGGCATTCAGCGCGATAGCGACTTTGGCGGCCACCTCTTCCGAGCTGACACTGAAGCTCTCACCGGTAACGGAGAAACCCAAAGGCGAGATCAGAACAATGTTCTGCTGATCCAGCTGACGTTTGACACCGTCGGCATCAACCCGGCGAACACGGCCGCCATGGCAATAATCAACACCCTCATCCACGCCCAGTGGCTGAGAAGTGACGAAGTTACCACTGACTACGTTCAGATGAGCGCCCGCCATCGGGGTATTAATCAGACCCATCGACATTTTGGCCATGATATCCATTTGCATACCACCACAGACTTGTTTGATAACGCTGAACGTTTCATCGTCTGTTACGCGGATATGTTTATGAAAGCGCAGAGGAATATTATCCTGAATCAGTGCCGCGTCGATTTGCGGTCGGGCACCGAAAACCAATACCAGTCTGATCCCCAGACTGTGCAGCAAAGCGATGTCTGCAATCAGTGAGGAAAAGTTTTCATCAGCAACGGTTTCACCACTCAGCATGATCACAAATGTAGAACCACGGTGATGGTTTACATAAGGAGTCGAGTGACGGAACGCATGCACCAGCATTGCATCTCTTTCACGTACCATGGTTGGTCATGTCCTAACATCAAAAGTAGCGCTATGATGGTAAAAAACCCCACTCGCATCAAGTATAAATAATCATATTTTTTGATTTTTTATGTATTTTGTAGCGATAGGAAACAAGCAGCAGGATATAAATGAGGAGAACAGCGGAATGGTAAAAGCGATCTGTTTTGATTTTGACGGCACGCTGGTGGATTCCGAGCATCTGCATTATGCCGCATGGCAGGCAGAATTGCAGCCTTTTGGCTGTTCGCTGGAGAAAAGCCGCTATATGGCGCAGTTCTCGGGTGTGTCTACTTTTGCCACGGCAGAAACGTTGATCCGTGACTATCAGTTACCGATCGCGATTGAGCAACTGATGGATCAGAAAACAGCCCGTTTTCTCGCGTTATTACAGACCGAACTGCCGGTACCGATGCCCGGCGCCGAAGCGCTACTGCAGAAAATTCAGCAGACGGAACTGGCCATGGCACTGGTCACCGGTTCCTATCGCTGTGAAATTGAACCGGTACTGGAAAACCTGGGCTGGCGTGATTTCTTTCCATTGATTGTGACCCGGGATGATGTGCAACATGCCAAGCCGCATCCGGAGCCTTATCTGACCGCGCTTGAACGGTTAAATCTCTCTGCGACGGAATGCCTGGCGCTGGAAGATTCACCCACCGGTATTCGCAGTGCGCATGATGCGGGTCTGACGGTTCTGGCGGTGACGACTGTACATACCACCCTGGCGACCGACGCGGGGTACAGTGAACTGTTCTATTCGTTGCAGGCAGTGGGCGAGCATGTCGCGCAACTGATCAGATGATCCATTGATCCCGTGTGATGTTGCGAGCGCAGAATCATCTGAATTTTTCATTTAAATGTTGTAGTTTCAGCCGGAAAACGGGTATTAAATCAGCAGGATAATAATGGAAAACAGAGGGCGTCACGGATGTTAAACAAACAGGTAAATTTTATTGTCGATACTCAGGGCAATCGGGTTGCGGCGGTCGTTCCTATCGATATATTTGATGACTTAATGGTTCTGCAAAAAGCACTCATGACAAACAAGCCCGGTGAGCGGGAACTGTATCGTTTTCTGGTCAAGGATGCGGAAGCCAGCGGTTATCCGGTAGGGCAGCGTTATAAGCCCGGCTTTATGATAACGCAGGGCTCTACGGCAACGCTGGAGCAGGCGGGATCGTTACGTCAGGCGGTGATCGATCTGCGTAATAATCTGCTTGTCAAAGGTGTGCTGGTGCGGACCAAAGACCGCTATCTGTTTACCGATGACTATCTGTTTAACAGCCCGAGTCTGGCTGCCAGTCTGATTGCCGGTAATAACCGCAGTGGTCTGGATGCCTGGAGTAATGACGCCGGGTTTACATTGAAACAGTCCGGCTACGGGAAAAAATAATCGTTGATGTTTACCGCGCACCAGACAGGGTTTCTGCTGACCCGGCAAAGCCGGGATGTGGCTGACCATGCCCAGGCGGAATACTGGCTGGTTACGGGAGAAGGGCCGGTCCGTTTGGTGCTGGAAGGAGAACTTCCCTGTTTTTATCTGCCGCTGAGAAATAAAGAACGGGCACTGGATCTGTTCCGTCAGCATCAGTTGCACGGGCGTTTGCGGACGACCCGGTTAAACACCTTTCTGCAGGAGCCGGTTTTGGCCTGCTGTTTTGCCTCTCTGGCGAGTTATCACCGCGCTGTCGAGTTACTGCATCTGCATCAGATTGATATTTACGAGAGCGATCTGCGCTTTGCGGATGTTTGTCTGATGAACCGGTTTATCACCGCCGGTATGCGTTTCAGCGGGGAATACCGGCAACGGGCCGGTTACCGCGAAGTCAGTGTCACGGCGCTTGAACCCGCTGAAGTGACCCCCAAATTCCGGATACTGTCACTGGATCTGGAATGTGCCATGAGCGGTGAGCTCTATTCTGTCGCGCTGCTGCTGCGTGAGCCGGATGGCCGTGAAATATCCCAGGTGATCATGGTGGGCTCGCCTCAGCCAGCAGAGCAGAATATTGAATGGGTGAATGATGAATATTCGTTGCTGCTGGCGCTGGAGCGCTGGTTCCTGCGTCATGATCCGGATCTGATCATCGGCTGGAATGTGGTGAATTTTGACTTCCGGCTGTTACTGCGGCGGGCTGAATTTCACCAGCATCCGCTGCGCTGGGGAAGGGGACAAAGCCTGATGCGCTGGCGTCCGTCCCGGATGGATGATCAGCAGGGACAACTGGTTCTCCCTGGCCGGGTGGTACTGGACGGTATTGACGCATTAAAGTCTGCCACGTTCCGTTTTGAACGCTACGGGCTGGAATCGGTCGCACAGGAATTGCTGGGCCGCGGAAAAGCGATACATGATCCCGATGACCGCGTTGCCGAAATCACCCGCCTGTTTCATCACGATAAGCCGGCGCTGGCGCATTACAATCTGGAAGATTGCCGGCTGGTGCTGGAGATTTTCGACAAGTGTCACCTGATTCCGTTTCTTTGCCTACGCAGCCAGCTGACCGGACTGGAGCTGGATCGCTACGGTGGCTCTGTGGCCGCGTTTACCAATCTGTATCTGCCAAGGTTACATCAGGCGGGTTATGTGGCGCCGAATCTGCCATATGGCGCAGTCGCCACCTCGCCGGGTGGCTATGTGATGAACTCGCTGCCCGGTTTTTATCACGATGTGCTGGTGCTGGATTTCAAGAGCCTGTATCCGAGTATTATCCGTACCTTCCATGTTGACCCACTGGCACTGGTTCATGGTTTGCAGGAACCGGAAAATGACACCATTCCCGGTTATGTCGGTGGCCGTTTTTCCCGCCGGCATCACATCTTGCCGGGGCTGATCGCGCATCTGTGGGAAGCCCGGGAACAGGCGAAAACGGAGCGTGATCAGCCGCGTTCGCAGGCGCTTAAAATTCTGATGAACGCCTTTTATGGCGTGATGGGGTCAGTTGGCTGCCGCTTTTTTGATCCGCGCCTGGCTTCGGGCATTACCATGCGTGGCCACTGGATCATGCAGGAAACACGTACCTTCATTGAATCGCATGGTTACACCGTCATTTATGGCGATACCGACTCGACCTTTGTCTGGCTGAAAAACCGGGTGAGTCCGGAGCAGGCGCAGCTGATTGGCAAACAACTGGTCGCGAAGATCAATCAGTGGTGGCGGGAACGGTTAAAGCAGGAGTTACAGCTGGATTCCTGCCTGGAACTGCAGTTTGAACGGCATTATCACCGTTTCCTGATGCCAACCTTGCGGGGAACGGAGCTTGGCAGTAAAAAACGTTACGCCGGGCTGTGTTATGAGAACGGTGAAGACAAGCTGATCTTCAAAGGCATGGAGACGGTACGTTCCGACTGGACCGAACTGGCGAAGCAATTTCAGACCGGCCTGTATGAGCGGATTTTTCTGGAGCAGGATCCGCGCGCGTTTATCCGCGAAACGATCGAAAAAACCCAGCGCGGTGAACTGGATGAATGTCTGGTTTACCGCAAACGATTACGTCGCAAACTCGACGATTACGACAAAACGCAGCCACCCCATGTAAAAGCGGCCCGGCTGGCCGATGAAATCCGCAAACAGCGGGGGCTGGCGCCGCGTTATCAGCACCGGGGCTGGATCGAATATGTGATCACGACCCAGGGGCCGGAACCGCTGGCTTATCGGCAGCATCCGCTCGATTATCAGCACTATATTGAAAAACAGCTCAAGCCGGTGGCGGATGCCATCCTGCCTTTTATCCATCTGCAGTTTGATCAAATCGTCGATACTCAGCTCTCGTTGTTTTAACGGCGTTGCTCCTGTTACCTGAATGTTAACCAGATGTTTTTGGTCTGTAATGGCACATTTCTTGATGAAATTAATTCATCCGGAAGGCGTATTTTCCGCATAAAACACTTTATTTTGTGAGGAGAATCATTACACTGAATCTTAGTAATAATGATTCTCAATAACTGGTGGTTAGGTATGTTACTGTCTGAATTAACACCGGGACAAACAGCCCGCATCGTGAGCATGGTTCAGCTTGATCCTGCGGTAAGACGCAAATTGATGGCGATGGGTGTGCTTCCGTCGTCGGAAATTCGTTTTATCCGGCAGGCGCCGATGGGGGATCCGCTGCAAATCGCGACGTCCAGCATTACGCTATCCATTCAGACAGCCTTAGCCCGTTTGATAGAGGTGCAAGCCGTATGAGTCATCACATCGTCACAGTCGGGAATCCGAACAGCGGAAAAACCTCCCTTTTTAACGCACTGACGGGCGCCAACCAGCAGGTAGGGAACTGGAGCGGGGTCACCGTCGACAAAAAAACCGGCCAATTCCAGTTTGAAGATTATGCGTACGAGCTGGTCGATTTGCCCGGTATCTATGCGCTGGAAAGCCGCGACAGCTCTATTGATGAGCAGATCGCCTTCCGTTATGTGATGAACAACAAACCCGATCTAGTGATCAACGTGGTTGATGCCAGCAGTCTGGAACGCTCATTACTGCTGACACTGCAGTTACGTGAATTAGGCCTGCCGGTACTGGTTGTACTGAATAAATACGATGTGATCAAACGCCGCAACCAGTCGGTGGATACCAAAAGCCTCAGTGAAAAACTGGGTTGTCCGGTGGTGGCACTGTCTGCTTATAACCGGAAAGAAGTGCTCTCTTTCAAAGCGATTCTGCCGGCACTGATTGAACAGGCGCAGGACACCCGGCCGCTGGCTCTGTCTTATGGTGCCGCGATCGATCCGCTGGTGGACGAGATTGCTGCGCAGCTGAATCATCCGCATCTGGCTGCCCGGGGTTGTGCATTGCGCCTGCTGGAACAGGATCCGGTGGTGGAAGAGGCGATGCAGGGGCAGCTTTCCGCGCCGGTCATGCAGCAGGTGGTAAAGTTACAAAAAGAGCAGGATCTGGATCTGATCCTGGCGGACGGGCGTTTCAGTTATGTCTATAACGAATGCCGTCCGGCATTGAAGCAGCATGGCAAACTTAGCCAGAAGCGCAGTGAGCAACTGGATAACATTCTGCTGAACCGCTGGCTGGGATTGCCATTCTTCCTGGGCATGATGTATCTGATGTTCCTGTTTGCGATCAACCTCGGCAGCGCATTCATCGACTTTTTCGATATTCTGGCCGGCGGCATTTTTGTGGAAGGCTCCCGGGTGCTGTTTGAACATGTCGGTTTGCCGGAATGGCTGATCGCACTGTTGTCTGATGGTTTCGGCAGTGGTATCCAGACGGTCGCGACCTTTATTCCGGTGATTGCCTTCCTGTATATGTTTCTGGCAGCGCTGGAGGCATCCGGCTATCTGGCGCGGGCCGCATTTGTGGTGGATCGCCTGATGCGTTATCTCGGTTTACCGGGCAAGGCGTTCGTGCCGATGCTGATGGGCTTTGGCTGTTCGGTGCCGGCGTTTATGGCAACCCGTACCCTGAATTCCGAGCGTGAACGTATGCTGACCAACGCCATGGCACCGTTTATGTCATGTGGGGCTCGCTTACCTGTGTATGCTTTGTTCGCGGTGGCCTTCTTCCCCGAGTCGGGTCAGAACGTGGTCTTTGCGCTCTATTTACTGGGCATTCTGGCTGCGATCTTTACCGGACTGGTATTGCGTAACACCATCCTGCCGGGCAAAAGCGAATCCTCCATCATGGAGATGCCGGATTACGAACTGCCACGTCTGAACTACATTTTCCTGAAAACCTGGCAACGCCTGAAGATCTTCATTCTGGGCGCGGGCAAAGTGATTGTGCTGCTGGTGGCTGTGCTGAGTGTGTTTAACTCCATGGGCACCGACGGCTCTTTCGGTAACCAGAATAATGGTAAATCGCTGCTGGCAGTTGCCGCACAGAAAGTCACACCGGTACTGTCTCCGCTGGGTATTCAGCAGGATAACTGGCAGGCAACCGTGGGTATCATCACGGGGATTTTCGCCAAAGAAGCTGTGGTTGGTACGCTGAATACGCTGTATCAGTCTGATGCAGCTGGCGAAGAAGCGGCTGCCGAATTCAGTTTGTGGGCAAAGGTGACTGAAGCGGTCGAAACGATCCCGGCTAACCTGGCGGGCATCAATGTCAAAGACCCGGTGGGTCTGGATATTGGTGATGTCAAAGATCAGCAGGCAGCGGCGGAAAGTCAGGAAGTGGATATTTCTATCTATGACAACATGCAGCAACACTTTGCCGGCGCGGCAGGCGCGTTTGCTTACTTGCTGTTCATTCTGCTGTACATGCCATGCTCTGCTGCGATGGGTGCGCTGTTCCGCGAGTCCGGACGTAACTGGGCTGTTTTCGTGGCAATGTGGTGTAACCTGCTGGCATTTGCTGCTTCCACCCTCTATTTCCAGATTGTGACCTTTAACGCTCATCCGGCTACCAGCCTGTTCTGGATTGCGTTCTACACCGGCGGTTTCCTGTTGCTGACCTTAGGTATGCGTCGCCGGGGTGATATTCTGCTGAACAAGAAGGTACTGGTATGATTCTGCGTGAGCTGGCTGATTGTCTACAACAACAACGGATGACCGGGCGCGAACTGGCCCGGCAGTTCCAGACTTCAGAAGATGCTATTGATGCCATGCTGGGTGTCTGGATGCGGAAAGGGCGGGTACGTAAAGTCTCTGCCGCCGGATGCAGCGGCAACTGCTGCGGGCAACGTAGCGAGATTTACTATGAATGGCAGGCGGAAGGATTAATCGGCTTCATTCAGAAAAACTGACAACAGAACGCGCCCGGTATGACTGGGCGCGTTGCTTTCTGATGCCTATAATGGCGGTTTTCCGTACTGTAATGAGGAGTCTTCCAATGCTTTCCCTCGCGATTATTTCCGACATTCACGGCTGTTACCCGGCACTGCAGAAAACCCTGCGGCACGCAGAGCAATTTCAGCCTGATTACTATCTGCTGCTGGGCGATATCCTGAATCACGGGCCCCGCAATCCGGTCCCGGAAGGGTATGCGCCACCAGAGGTTGCCGCACTGCTGAACCCGCTGCGGGAAAAGATCATTGCGGTCAGAGGCAACTGCGACAGTGAAGTCGATCAGATGTTGCTGCAGTTTCCGTGTCTGGCCCCCCATAACCAGTTGTTACTCGGTGGCCGGCGCTGGTTCATGACCCATGGACATCTGTATGAGTCGGGGGAGTTACCGCTGGCTGCCGGTGACGTGTTACTGAGCGGACATACCCACGTGGCCGGAATCGAACAGGATGAGCGGGGCATTTACCGGATCAATCCCGGTTCCGTGACGTTCCCGCGCAACGGGGCTGAGGCCAGCTATGCTATTTATAGCGGCGATGAACTGCAAATCATCGGTCTGGATACCCAGCAGATATTGGCAAAAATCATACTGCCCGCCGTTTAACACATATTTTCACCTGCCGCCCGAATCCGTTTCTGAAACGTTTATGTAACCATGTTTGTGTGTTTCAGCATGGTTTACATAATTATTCTTTTATTTTGCTGCTCAGCTCTGATTTTTGCGCGTATATTCCGGAAAAATAGCCATTTAAAAAATATGATCTTGTAACGTCTTGTGTGTTACATATCTGTCCGGAGCCACTATGTTAGCCGAAAAACATTACCGTCCACTGCTGCATTTTACGCCGGCTTTTGGCTGGCTGAACGATCCAAATGGTCTGGTTTATAAAGATGGTGAATATCATCTGTTTTATCAGTATTACCCCGGCGACAGTGTCTGGGGACCGATGCACTGGGGACATGCGATAAGCCATGATTTGCTGTCATGGACGCATCTGCCGATTGCGCTGGCGCCGGATGAACTGGGCATGTGCTTTTCCGGCACTGCGACCGTCGATACCGGTGATAAATCAGGATTGTTCGGTGGTAACGATGGACTGCTGGCGTATTACACGATTGCTGCGGAGAAGCTTCCGGATGATGTCGATTTTCCGCAGAGCCAGGGGCTGGCATACAGCTCGGATAATGGCCGTCACTGGACAAAATACAGCGGGAACCCGGTCATCCCGAATCCCGGATTGCAGGATTTCCGCGATCCGAAAGTCTTCTGGTATGAACCCGGCCAGCACTGGGTCATGGTGGTGACGCTCGGACAACAGATCGGGATCTATTATTCTGACGATGCGAAGAACTGGGTATTCAGTTCGGTGTTTGGTGAAGGGCACGGCGCGCATGACGAACGGGCATGGGAGTGTCCGGATCTGTTTGAAATCAGCGTGGAAGGCAGTACAGAAAGCCGCTGGATCCTGATTGTGGGTGTCCAGCGGGAAGCCTATGCCGGCGGTTCTGGTACACAATATTTTGTCGGCCGGTTTGATGGCAAACGGTTCGTGAATGATAACCCGTCGGAAACGGTGTTGTGGCTGGATCATGGCCGTGATTTCTATGCCACCCAGACCTGGGCGGATATTCCGCAAAGTGACGGTCGTCGTATCGCCCTGGGCTGGATGAGCTGCTGGCCGTACGCCAACCATTTGCCGACGCACAGCTGGCGCTCGGCGATGAGTATGCCGCATGAGCTGACACTGAAACACACCGGGAACGGATTGCGTCTGCATCATGCCTTTATCCGTGAATTGCAAACAGCCTATGCCGGTAGTCATCAGTTAGCCGGTATGGTTCGGTCCGCGCCGGCAACCCTGTTCGAGGCGGAGTGGCACAGTGCCTTGCGGTTAACAATGACCATCACTCTGGCTGAAAACAGTTCACTGTTGCTGACACCGCTGCAGGGTACACAGCTGATGCTGACCGTGCAGAATAATCAGCTGGTCCTGCGTTGTCTGCGGCAAGGCGCGTGGGGTAATGAGGCTTATGATCAGCATTTCCCGCATGACTACTCGCTTGAGTTGGGTATGAACCGGACTCTGACGCTGGATCTGCTGTTGGATCGCTGCTCGGCAGAGCTGTTGCTGGATGACGGACGTTATGCCGTTACCAATCTGGCTTTCCCGGAAGAAGGGCCGCAGCAGACGTTACGGGCTGAGCTGACCGCAGGCACCGCGCAGATTGATGCGGAATGGCATGTGCTGACTCAGCCTTGCTTGTTATCTGAAAAAACGGAATAGACATGACAACGATTAGAGATGTTGCGCAGTTGGCTGGCGTATCCATTGCCACGATTTCACGCGTATTAAATAATTCCGAAAAGGTGTCCCCGGATACTGCGGCGCATGTCCGGGCCGTCATCAAGGAATTGGGTTATGTCTATAATCCACCGTTGGCCAACCGGCGGAACAGTGCCGATCGGCCATTATTATTTGCGATTATTTTACCCACGCTGGCAAACCCCTATTTTTCCGAATTGCTGGATATCGTGGAGCAGGAGGCCCAGTTTCTTGGCCGGGCTTTGCTGGTGTTTAATTCCCACGGGGATGCACAGCGGGAGCTGGCGCTGATTAATGCCTGCAAGCAATATAAAATCGACGGTCTGTTTGTTGTGCCAAGCTCGCGCAGTACGGTACATCTGACCTCGTTTAGTAAACCGTCATTTCCGATCGTGATTCTGACGCAACTGATATCCGGGATCACCAGTGTGGCGGTCGATCATATCGAAGGGGGCGCGCAGGTTGCAGAACATCTGGTCAGTATGGGGCACACCCGGATCGGTTATCTGGGAGCGATCGATGACAGTGAACAAAAATTTGGTGGTTTCCGGGACAAACTGATCGAGTTGGGCGTGCCGTTATCGCCGGAGAATATTATTCAGACACCGGCACTGGTTGCTTCGGAGCTGACCGACGTTTTCCGGGAGTATCTGGATGCCCATCCGGTGTTGCCATTTACCTCTATCTTTGCGTTTAACGACGTTGCGGCCCAGCAGGTGATGGATGTCCTGCATCAGCGCGGCTATCAGATCCCGGAACAGGTTCAGGTGGTCGGTTTTGATAATACGTTACTGGCGCAGGTCATGAATATCAGCAGTGTGGCGCAGCCTATGCGGGAAATCGGTCGTTTAGGCTGTCAGGAAATGATGCGTCTGATTGAAGGTCGGGAGCTGGATACTCATCACCTCACGCTGTCGCCGCGTCTGGTCTTACGCAGCAGTTCCGTCAAGGTGAGTAAACGGAAATTTCATACCGTCTGAGTGCCGAGATATAGCGGACGGTTCAGCAACGAGGCCAGATGCGCCTGCTGTTCGCTGCCGGTACGATACGCGATATACACCGGTCGCGGTAATACCGGCGCCCCTTCCACAAAGTGGAGTTCGTTGTTTTTCAGATGCCCCGCGATAAGGTGACGGGGCAGGTAGGCAACGCCACCATGTTTCAGCATGTGCTGTAATGCCTGCTGTACCGAACTGGTCTGCAAGACCGGTATGCGCTGGGATAACTCGGCAGGAAGCGGTGCAGCGCTCATGTTGGTGCTCCACTCCAGCCAGATCACGGGCTGGTCTGCCAGCATTCCGGTCGTGATATTGGGTGTACGACTCACCAGACACAACTGGAATTCACTGACCTGCTGAACCGTAATTTCATCGATCTTGCTCGGTTCAGTCATCACGGCGATATCCAGCGAACGCTCCAGCAACTGGCGGCAAAGCTGTTCCCGGTTGCCGGTTTCAAAACGCATGATCTGATTATGCTGTTCACTGAACCAGCCATCCAGCCATTGTTGTAAGCCCATTTCCCAGCATACCTGCGGTGCACCGATGATAAGCTGATGCTGTGCGTCATCCCGCTGCAGGGCCTGTTTGGCCTGGCCCAGGGTCTGCAGTATGTTTTCTGCATAGGGCAGCAGATGTTCGCCGGACTGGGTTAACTGGATGTTATTGCGGTGACGGGTAAAAAGACTGACACCCAGCAGTTGTTCCAGTTGCCGGATGCGAAAACTCACCGCCGATTGTGTGAGATACAGATTCTCGGCGGCGCGTCCGAAGTGACGGGTTTTGCTGACCTCAATAAAGGTACGCAGCAGATCCGTGTCCATTACTCCAGTGGCTCATCCACGGATTCGAAGCTACCTTCATCACCGCTAGAAGTGCACAGACGATGTACGCGACGTGGACCAATCACCTTGATGTACTTCAGCCATACTTTGGCGAACGGGTTACCGGCAGCATCGTCTGCCTTAACACGCTCAACAAAAGCCGCTTCCACATCATCTTTTGGCTCTCTTTTGCCCTGGTACAGTTCCATCATGGCATGTCCATGGCGTTCCAGCAGATCGCTTTCACCTACGGTAAAGTTACCGCTGCGGCGGATACCGCGTGGAAAGTGCTGCAGATCGTTAAAACGTTTTTCTGATTCAAAGCTCATGGCGTATGAGTACCTCTGTTATTCCATCGCGGGGAAGTATGTTCAGCATCGCGCATACTTAAAAATCGAGTTTTTTTTCTTAAAGATAAATTTTTTTTATTATGATATTTATCAGGCGATAACTGTATTTTTCTTGTACTACCTGGAAATTAAGCATTATCCATCCCGGGCTGCATAATCCGCTGTAACAGGTCGCTTTCATGCAATGCCCGCTTGATAAGCGCGTATCCTCCCATGGTTCCCTGACCCTGAAAACGGGCTTTTTCTAACTGCAGGTCCTGATTGAAACTGGGCAGGGATTGCCGCTGAATTTGTTGTTGCAGCGCAGGGAAGAGCACGGCAGCACTCTGCACGATTTCACCGGCCAGCAGAATTTTCTCCGGATTAAACAGGTTCACCAGAATGGCCAGCACCCGGCCCAGATGGTTGCCGGTCTGGCGGATGATCTGCACGGCGATCGGATCATCCGCCAATGCCGCCTTGCAGATGATCTCTATGGATAAATTGTGACTGTCCAGATTGCTGGAATGGCCGCGCTCCAGCAGCGCTTTAGTTTGTGCCACGATGGCTTTGTTGGAAACAAATGTCTCCAGACAGCCAAAGTTGCCGCAATGGCACTGATTGCCGAAAGGGTCGATCTGGATATGGCCGATTTCACCGACGTTGCGGTTTTTACCCAGCAGCAGCTGGCCGTTGCTGACAATACCGGCGCCGGCACCGTGGTGAATACTGACCAGAATGAAGTCCTGACATTTCTGCGCTGTTCCCAGATAGTATTCTGCCAGCGCCAGGGCGCGGGTATCGTTACCGATATAGATCGGCAGATCAGTGACCGTCTGCAGCTGTTCCGCCAGTCTGAGATTGGCAATCTGATGATTCGGGGAGTACAGCACTGTGCCGGTTTGCGGATCAACCAGTCCGGCCATGGTAATGGCAATGGCGATGGCCTGTTGCTTTGGTCGGACGGTCTGCAGTTGTTGCTGGATGGCTTGTGAAAGTGCGGCGACAATCCCTTCTGCATCGTGTCGCTGCAGTTTGCTGACGGTATGCTGATGTACGGTGCCGGATAAATCCATGACGCTACACTGCAGTTCTTCACGTCCCAGCCGGCAGGAGATAAATAGAAACGCGGTCTGTTCTGTGGTCAGTGAAATGGCCGGACGCCCGCCGGTCGATGCCTGCTGCGCAACTTCCTTGATTAAACCGTGCTCCAGCAATTGCCGGGTGATGTTGGTGACGCTGGCTGGGGCCAGCGCACTGATCTGAGCGATATCCACACGTGAGATCGGACCCTGCGTATCAATTAACCGATACACTAACGCCGCATTAACCTGCTTGAGCAGTTCATGATTGGCAACCCGCTCTCCGCGTGCACTCATATGACATCCTTGGTCCAGTTTCCGCAAACCATCGTACCGGTGATCTGATAATTTTTATCAAACCGGGTCAGGTTTGCAATCAAGCCGGGCTGAATCGCCCCCAGTTTATCGTCCGCACCGATGGCCCGCGCCGGATACAGTGTCGCCATGCGCACCGCTTCATCCAGTGGCAGACTGGCCTGTTCCACCAGTAACTGCACACCTTCTATCATGGTCAGGGCGGAGCCGCCAAGTGTTCCGTTGGCATCTTCGCAGCGTCCGTTACGCAGGAAGACTTCGGCGCCGCAGAAATCAAATTTCTCGAACCCTTCCGGTGGCATGGCCGCCGCCGTCGCGTCCGTGACCAGACAGAGGCGTTCGCCCATCACTTTGTGGGCTAACCGCACATTTGCCCAGTGCACATGGAAACCATCCGCGACCACACCGGCATAGACGTCATGCCGATCATAAATGGCGCCGACAATGCCCGGTGTACGGCCATTCTCGGTGGCGGTCATGGCGTTATATAAATGCGTGGCAAAACGGATTCCGGCATCAAAGCCGGCCATGGCCTGTTCATAGGTCGCCGCGGAATGGCCGATACTGACGGTGATACCGGCATCGGCCAGCTGACGGATATGGCGTGCCAGATTCAGTTCCGGCGCCAGCGTGACTTTTTTCAGCCAGACAGCCTGCTGACACAAATAGGCGATCATATCATCGGAAGGCTGGCGTAACTGTTCTTCCGGATGGATACCCCGGCGTTTCGGATTGGTATACGGCCCTTCAAGGTGCATGCCCAGCACCTGATCCGGATGCGCCTGCATGAATGCTTTGGTTGCCGCCAGCGCCTGTTCAATGGTTTCATCACTGTCGCTGATCAGCGTTGGCAGGAAGCTGGTGGTGCCGGAGCGCAGGTTGGTGCGCTGCATGTGCGCCAGAGTGGCCACATCGGGGGTGTCATTAAACATGACACCGCCACACCCGTTCAGCTGCAGATCAATAAAACCGGGACAGAGAATATCACTCTGCATGTCTTGCTGCGGCAGATCAGCCGGAAGCTCTGCCTGTGGTAACAGCGCGACCACTTTTCCATCGGCAACCACAACGGCTGTCTCCGTCAGCCGCTGATAACCCGTCAGGAGTACACTGTTACAAAGCGCGTACATGTTTATCTCCTTAATACTTCGTTAATTCAGGTGCTTCTAACTGCTGGAAGTAACGCAGTGTTTTTACCTTCAGTTCCATCGTCGCCGGCTCATCACAGACAATAATGCCGCGCGCATGCAGTTGCAGTGCCGACACCGTCCATAAATGATTCACACTGCCTTCGACCGCGGCCTGTACGGCTAATGCCTTGTTATGGCCGGTTGCCAGGATCAGGATCTCTTCCGCATCCAGCAAGGTACCGACACCGACCGTCAACGCCATTTTCGGCACCTGATTGATGTCATCGTCAAAGAAACGGGCATTATCAATCAGTGTTTCCTGCGTCAGGGTTTTGATCCGCGTGCGGGAGCTTAACGAGGAGGCGGGTTCATTGAAAGCGATATGACCATCACTGCCAACACCACCGAAAAACAGCTTGATACCACCGACGGCTTTGATTCTGGCTTCATAGGCTGCACATTCTGCCTGCAGATCGGCAGCGGTACCATCCAGAATATTAATGTTTTCCTTAGGAATATCGATGTGATTAAAGAAGTTATCAAACATAAAGCGGTGATAGCTTTGCGGATGATCGGCGCTTAACCCCACATATTCATCCATGTTGAAGGTGATGACGTGCGCAAAGCTGACTTCACCCTGCTGATAGAGTTTTATCAGTTCCTTATAGGTAGCCAGTGGTGTGCCACCAGTAGGTAATCCGAGAACGAAAGGGCGTTCCGCTGTAGGCGCAAACTGATTGATACGCTCCGCAATATAACGGGCAGACCATAAACCAACCTGAGCTTTATCTTTTAACGGCAGCATACGCATTTGTGTTTTCTCCATGAGGTCTCACTACTTATTTTTAATTGTGAATAAACATCCGGGTTATTGCAATTGGGTTGACCATTTTTTTTCCACAAATACGCTTTATGCGGCATAAATCACAGAACTTATTTCGTGATATAAACTAAGATGATTGTGGGGCTGCACAAATGCACTTATAGAGAGGAACACATGAACATTCTGGGTTATACGCAAAAACTCGGCAAAGCCATCATGCTGCCAATTGCGATACTGCCAGTGGCGGCAATTCTGCTGCGTCTGGGACAAGCAGATATGCTGAATATTCCCTTTATGGCTCAGGCCGGGGGCGCTATCTTCGGGCAATTGCCATTACTGTTTGGTATCGGTATTGCGATTGGCTTATCAAAAGATGATGCCGGTGCGGCGGGGCTGGCCGGGGCAGCAGGGTACCTGGTGCTGACCGAGGCGGCGAAAACCATCAATCCCGAGATCAACATGTCATTTTTTGGTGGTATCGTGGCTGGTATCGTGGCCGGTCATGTCTATAACCGTTTCCATGCGACCAGTTTGCCGGCATATCTGGCGTTCTTTGGCGGGAAACGGCTGGTACCGATCATGACGGGTCTTATCTGTCTGATTCTGGCCGGGATCAGCGGGGTCGTGTGGCCGGCAATTCAGCATGGTATTGATACCTTCGGACATACTGTGGCGAATTCAGGCGCTATCGGCGAGTTTAGTTATGGTTTGCTGAACCGTGCGCTGATCCCGGTGGGGTTACACCATGTGATGAACTCTATCTTCTGGTTTGGTCTTGGCGAATGTACCAAGGTCGGCTATGAAGTCGCCGGGGTGCTGCATAATATCTGTCTGGCACCTGATGTGGTGAAAACCTTATCGGTAGGCGGTGCTGTACCGGGCGTGGACGGTGGCGTCATCAAAGAGATTGCCGCACAGGCAGCGCGTGGTGACCTGAACCGCTTCTTCGCCGGCGATCATACAGCAGGTGTGTTCATGACGGGTTTCTTCCCAATCATGATGTTTGGTCTGCCTGCGGCAGCGCTGGCGATGTATCTGGCTGCGCCGAAAGATCGTCGTGCTCAGGTAGGTGGTCTGCTGCTGTCTGTTGCGCTGACCGCATTCCTGACCGGTGTGACTGAACCGCTGGAATTCATGTTCATGTTCCTGGCGCCGGCGCTGTATGCCGCTCATGCGGTATTGACCGGGGTGTCGCTGGTGGTGACCAACGCGCTGGGTGTACTGCATGGTTTCGGTTTCTCGGCTGGTCTGTTTGACTTCGTGATCAACTGGGGGCTGGCAACCAAACCTGCGCTGCTGCTGGTGATCGGTCTGGTGTTCGGTGTGGTTTACTTCACCGTGTTCTACACCGCAATCAAATGGTTTGATCTGAAAACTCCGGGTCGTGAAACCGACAACGGCGATGTGCAAAGTTATACTGCAGCATCCAAAGACATGCAGGAGTTAGCAAACAACTATCTGGCAGCATTAGGAGGTGAAGAGAACCTCACCCAGATTGACGCCTGCATCACTCGTCTGCGTCTGTCTGTACGTGATATGCAACGCGTGAATGACAAGCAGCTGAAAGCGCTGGGCGCGAGTGGAATCGTGAAACTGAACGCCAACAATCTGCAGGTGGTCTTGGGTCCACAGGCTGAAATCGTGGCAGGTGCGATGAAAACGGCAATCGCCGGTTAACTTAACGCACTGAACGTATAAGTCTGCAAGCCACTGCCCGTTTCGCGGCAGTGGCTTTTTTGTTTATGACATACGGCTTTTCGCGTAATAGTTAGACGATCTGCACGAGGTTTGCCAGCCCGGGGTTCTGATTTGGCAAATACCTATTGAGTGCAATGTCATAAATATGGATGATATCCGGTTATTGCATACAAAAGATAATCACTATCCGAGGTGAATGATGACCCAAGCGGAGCATCGACCAACCAATTTTATCCGTCAGATCATTGATGAGGATCTGGCGAGTGGCAAACATACAACTATTGCAACCCGTTTTCCGCCAGAGCCTAACGGCTACCTGCATATCGGTCACGCGAAATCCATCTGCCTGAATTTCGGCATCGCGCGTGACTATCAGGGCACCTGCAACCTGCGCTTCGATGATACCAATCCGGTAAAAGAAGATGTGGAATATGTCGAGTCTATTCAGCGTGACGTGCAATGGCTGGGTTTTCAGTGGAATGGCACGGTACGTTACTCCTCGGATTATTTCGATCAATTGCACGCCTATGCGGTTGAACTGATCAACAAAGGTCTGGCTTATGTTGATGAACTGACCCCGGAACAGATCCGTGAATACCGCGGTACCCTGACTCAGGCGGGTAAAAACAGCCCGTTCCGTGATCGCAGCGTGGAAGAGAACCTGACGCTGTTTGAAAAAATGAAGAACGGCGGTTTCAAGGAAGGGGAAGCGTGTCTGCGCGCCAAAATCGATATGGCCTCTTCTTTTATGGTGATGCGTGATCCGGTGCTGTACCGTATCAAATTTGCTGATCACCATCAGACCGGTGACAAATGGTGCATCTATCCGATGTACGACTTTACCCACTGTATTTCGGACGCGCTGGAAGGCATCACGCACTCCATCTGTACCCTGGAATTCCAGGACAACCGCCGTCTGTATGACTGGGTACTGGATAACATCTCCATTCCTTGCCATCCGCGTCAGTACGAATTCAGTCGTCTGAACCTCGAATATTCCATCATGTCCAAGCGCAAGCTGAACCTGCTGGTGACCGAAGGAATTGTGGAAGGCTGGGATGACCCACGTATGCCAACCATCTCCGGTCTGCGTCGTCGTGGTTATACGCCGGAAGCGGTGCGTGAATTCTGCCATCGTATCGGGGTGACCAAACAGGACAACACCGTTGAAATGAGCGCCCTGGAATCCTGCATCCGTGAAGATCTGAACGAACGCGCACCACGTGCGATGGCGGTATTGGATCCGCTGCGTGTCGTGCTGGAAAACATGCCGGAAGATCATTTCGAAGAAATTTCGATCATCAATCATCCGAACAAACCGGAAATGGGTTCACGTCTGGTGCCGTTCAGCCGTGAAATCTTCATTGACCGTGCTGATTTCCGCGAAGAAGCCAATAAACAGTACAAACGTCTGGTGATGGGTAAAGAAGTGCGTCTGCGCCATGCTTATATCATCAAGGCTGAACGTGTAGAGAAAGACGCGGAAGGCAATATTACGACGCTGTACTGCTCGGTCGATCGCGATACGCTGGGTAAAGACCCGGCAGATGGCCGTAAAGTGAAAGGCGTTATTCACTGGGTTTCTGCCGCTCACGCGCTGGAAGCGGAAGTGCGTCTGTATGATCGTCTGTTCGCAGTTGCCAATCCGGGCGCGGCGGATGATTTCCTGAGCACCATCAATCCGCAATCCCTGCGGATTATAGGCCATGCGAAACTGGAACCATCACTGCGTGATGCCAAACCGGAATTCGTTTATCAGTTCGAACGTGAAGGTTATTTCTGTGCCGACAGCAAGCTGTCATCCGCAGACAAACCGGTGTTCAACCTGACCGTGGCACTGCGCGATACCTGGGTGGGTTAATTCACCCGGTTCAAGCCGAAAACAAAAACCGCCGGTTAAACAACGGCGGTTTTTTTATTTTTGAGCCTTAATCCGGTACTGCATTAATAATGCGGCGGTGGGGTTTCTTCGCTCTGGCTGGCGATCTGACTGACCACCATCTCTTTCATGCGGCTGATAATCAGGGTCATCTGATGCTGTAGCTTGTCCAGATCCTGCTGCTGAAGCGTCAACGCTTGGTTCAGCTGTTCAATGGTATCGTCCTGAAAAGCCAGCCGGCTTTCCAGATGTTCAATCCGTTCATGAAGCTCGTTTATCTGCTGTAACATTGTTTCACTCTTCTCCGGTAGACCGGCGCATTATATGCCTTATCATTTTTCTCACAATTACCTTTATGGCCCCTGTTGTTAGTTTAAAACAGGGGTTAGTATAGAGCGCTTGCTGAAGAGCCTCTCGTTAATAAGAACAGAGAGCCGGATTTGTTCTCGTGGAGAAAATAATGAAAAAAATGATCAAGATGTCTTTGTTGGCGGTTGCAGTGACAGTATCTCTGGCTGCATGTCAGAAAGAAGAAGCCAAGGCGCCTGTTGCCGATAAAGTTGAGCTGAAAACATTCGAGCAGCAATCGGCTTATGCGATTGGTCTGTCTATGGGACGCTATATTAATACCACGCTGTCCCGTCAGCAGGATCTGGGTGTAAAACTGGACAACGAGATGATTCTGAACGGCGTTAAAGACGGTCTGGCGAAAAAGGCCCAGATGAGCGACGCAGATATCGAGAAAGCGCTGAAAGCGTATGATCAGAAGATCAACGAAGCGGCAACCAAGAAAGCCGAAACCGATGCCAAAGCCAGTTTAGAAAACGGTAAGAAATACCTGGAAGAGAATGCCAAGAAACAGGGCGTGACAGTCACCCAATCCGGTCTGCAATACGAAGTGTTGAAGATGGGTACCGGTGAAAAACCAAAAGCGACCGATGAAGTTCGTGTTCACTATCTGGGTACACTGACTGACGGCACTAAATTCGACAGCTCTTACGATCGTAAAGAGCCAGCTGAATTCCCGCTGGATCGTGTTATTCCGGGCTGGACCGAAGGCGTGCAGCTGATGCCAGTTGGTTCCAAGTTCAAATTCACTCTGCCGGCTGCGCTGGCTTACGGTGAACAGGGTGCCGGTTCTATTCCGCCAAACTCTGTACTGGTGTTTGAAGTAGAACTGCTGGACATCGTGAAAGATCAGGCTAAACCTGCAGAAGCAGCGCCAGAAGCCAAAAAATAATCTCTGATTATTTCCGGAGCTGCTATCGCCGCAGCTCCGGATCCACCTCGCCAGATTTATTCGTCTGGCAACGCATACCGCTGTTGTTGCCTAATCTCGTCTGTTTCCGCCAGTTGCATTCCAACCCGTTTTAGTAGTGCCTGAGAGGCCGGATTATTGATATGGCAGCTCGCCGTTATCAGGCTTGCCGGATGATGGTTCCGCCAGGCGTTGATCACCGCGGTCAGCGCTTCGGTCATTAACCCTTGCCGCCAGTATTCCGGGTGCAGCCAGAAACTCAGCTCGGCATAGTTTCCCTGTGGCTGAATACTGATCAAACCTATCAGGTCGTCAACGGCTGCGAGTTGTATCGCATAACAGCAGCCAGAACCGCTTACATGCTGTTTTTGCTGCGACATGATCCAGCGCAGTAACTGGCTATCCGATTGTGGCATGAGGCAGCCGGTACTGGCCTGAACAAACCGCGGATCCTGCACGACAGTATTGATCGGTTTCATGTCCCGTAATGCGATGGGCCGTAAATGTAAACGGATTGTTGATAGTGGTGGCATCATGCGGATAACTGGCTGATACTGAATTAAGAGCTGGATTGATAATAACCCGGATTGTCAGCGCGGAGGTGCACTATGTTCGTTATTTCCCTGATCTACAAAGCCGATATTGCACAGATTGATGCCCATATGGACGCACATAAAAAATATCTGCAGGAACAGTATGACGCCGGCCATTTTATTGCTTCCGGACGTAAAGTTCCCAGAACCGGTGGCATCATTCTGGCGCGTTCAGAAAGTCTGGAGACGCTGGAGCCGATTCTGGCGGCGGATCCGTTCCATCTGCATAAACTGGCGGATTATGAAATTACCGAATTTATGCCCACCATGGTTGGTGACGAATTCCGTAATCTGCTCGGAGTCTGAGGTCGTTAACAACTCCGGTCGGGTCGCCGGAGTTGGTTTTGGCGTACGGCGCGGAGCTTAAGGCCGGTAGGCGCTGTCGGTACGTTGCAGTGTCTGGTAGTCGCCCAGTACGGGTTGTTTCAGCAGATAACGGCGCAGCATATCCTGCGCTGCAAAAGCAATAATCCGGCGCTGCAGGGTCACATCCAGCGTGCGGACAAACAGGGTTTGTGCCCAGCCGTGAATACCATCCCACAGGGCGATCGGATAACGTTGTTCTTTGGCGGTACCGATGGCCAGTGTCAGCCGGGAGTGATGCTGGATATGTTGTAGCAGCTCATCTGCGCTGTCAGGCAAATGCGCATGATAATCCGCACACAGGTTTGGCATATCCGGCGCCAGTTCAGTCAGTAGTTCACCGCAGGTACTTCCCTCCAGAATCTCCAGATGTGTCTCCAGCAATGCAGCCAGGCGTTTCGGCATGTCCAGATAGTCGGAAGCGACCAGGTAAGGCGTTATGACCGACAGCAATTGTTTTTCCGCCGTATCGAAATCGGCGTCCGCATGCTGACTGATTAGTTTCATCTCGATAATCGGCATGGATGAGCGATAGCCCAGCTCAATATGTTCCGGCCAGCAGAGGGGATCCAGCATATCGCTCAGCGAGGATTCGGAAATGCCGAAGGTGAAATAACGGCGGACGACGGCTGCCCCATAAGAAAATTGCTGTTTCAGATCCGGAATGATCTGCTCGTTAACCATCTGTTTGAATTCGTTCGGGACGCCCGGTGTGAAATAGCAAACCGCGTTATTGATCTTTAATTTAAAACCGCAAGCGGTACCAATCGGGTTATCCAGTACGGTTGACCCCTGCGGTAACATTGCCTGTTTACGGTTGCTGGCAGGCATGACACGGCCCCGGTTGGAAAATTTCTGTTCCATATTGGCCAGCCAGTCGCTGTTCAGTTCCAGCGGGACACCCGCTACCTGCGCGACCGCATCCGTTGTTTTATCGTCAGAAGTGGGGCCCAGGCCGCCGTTAAAGATAATGACATCGGCAATCAGACTACGTTCACGTAATACATCCGTTAAATCGTCCATACGATCGCCGACCGTCTGCCGACGGCGAACCTGCCAGCCTTGCTCCAGCAGCTGCAGACTCACCCAAGAGGCATTGGTGTCGACGGTGAAACCAGTAAGAACTTCATCTCCGGTAGTTATTATTTCTATGATCATGGTGGTTCCGGTAGGTTGGTTAAGTCGTTTTATACTAACAACCAGTTACTATCGACACCACTTTTTCAGGCCATATCGCCAGTAAAACAAACCGCGCAACCAGAATATTTTACCGTAATGATCGATGTTATTTTCGCCAACGTACTTCTGAATAGGGTTATCAGAAGGGGATCTTGGTGACAGGTCTCTCTGGATGGTGTAGATTTCTGGATGTCCAGACGTTTTTACTGATAGATGTGGGAGCTAGTCATGCCAATCAAAATTCCCGACCAATTACCTGCCGCTGGGGTGCTGACAGAAGAGAATATCTTTGTCATGACCGATACCCGCGCAGCGCATCAGGATATCCGGCCACTGAAAGTGTTGCTGCTGAACCTGATGCCGAAAAAAATTGAAACGGAAATTCAGTTGATGCGCATGTTGTCTAACTCACCACTGCAGGTGATTGTGGATCTGCTGCGTATTGATGACCGTGAATCCAAAAACACACCAAGGATTCATGTCGAGACCTTTTATCAGGATTTTGACCAGATCAAAGACAACAAATATGACGGCCTGATCATCACCGGTGCGCCGCTGGGTCTGGTGCAATTCGACGATGTGGTCTACTGGGACACACTGATCAAGATCATTGAGTGGTCGAAGAAAAACGTCACCTCGACGCTGTTCCTCTGCTGGGCGGCGCAGGCGGCACTGAAGGTATTGTACGGACTGGAAAAACAGACCCGTGATGTGAAGCTTTCCGGGGTCTATTACCACCGCAAGCTGGAACAGCAGGATCCGCTGGTTCGTGGTTTTGATGATGTCTTTCTGGCGCCACATTCCCGCTATGCCTCTTTTGAAGGCGATTTTATCCGTGCTAATACGGATCTGCAGATTTTTGCCGAGTCTGATGTGGCGGGTGTTTATCTGGCCGCGACCAAAGACTGTCGTCAGGTGTTTGTCACCGGGCATCCGGAATACGACGCAGAAACCCTGCATAACGAATATCACCGTGATATGACGGCCGGGATTAATCCGAATATTCCGGCGAATTATTATCCGGAGAATAATCCGCTTAATCCGCCATATCATAGCTGGCGCAGTCATGGACATCTGTTATTCTCTAACTGGCTTAACTATTACGTATACCAGCTGACGCCATATGATTTAAATACGCTGACTCAGGGCACAGAAGAGCTGGCCTGGGAAATCTGACTCTATTCTTGAGTTATCATATGACGATTCTGTCCGGCAGGGATGTCGGACATCTTAGTTTTAGAATTATCTGCATCACCGATATTGAGGACGCCGCCCGTGGTTGTAAAGGTAAACACATCAGCACTGTATCAGTCATTACAGGAACGTATTCTGCTTATTGATGGTGGTATGGGCACCATGATCCAAAGCTATCAATTGCAGGAGGCTGATTTTCGTGGTGAGCGATTTGCAGACTGGCCATCAGACCTGAAAGGTAACAATGACCTGCTGGTCTTGACTAAACCGGATGTCATTGCGGCGATTCATGACGCCTATCTGGCAGCGGGTGCAGATATTATTGAAACCAACAGTTTTAATGCCACACGTATTGCGATGGCTGACTACCATATGGAAGCGCTGTCAGCCGAGATCAACCGGGAAGCCGCACAGCTGGCACGTCGTGTTGTCGATACGTGGAATGCAAAGACACCTGAAAAACCGCGTTTTGTTGCCGGCGTGCTGGGTCCGACCAACCGTACTGCCTCTATTTCTCCTGACGTGAACGATCCGGGGAAACGTAACGTCACCTTTGATCAGTTGGTGGATGCCTACAAAGAATCGACCGAAGCCCTGATAGAAGGCGGCGCCGATATCATCATGATCGAAACCATCTTCGATACCCTGAATGCGAAAGCGGCGTTTTTTGCCGTAGACAGCATTTTTGAAAAACTGGGTGTCAAACTGCCGGTGATGATTTCCGGTACTATCACGGATGCCTCAGGCCGTACCTTGTCCGGACAGACAACCGAAGCTTTCTACAACTCGCTGCGTCATGCCCGGCCGCTGTCATTTGGTCTGAACTGTGCGCTGGGGCCCCAGGAGCTGCGTCAGTATGTGCAGGAACTGGCTCGCATCAGTGAAAGCTATGTGTCCGTGCATCCGAATGCCGGTCTGCCGAATGCGTTTGGTGGCTATGATCTGGAAGCCGACGAAATGGCGGCACACATCCGTGAATGGGCCGAGTCCGGTTTCCTGAACATGGTCGGTGGCTGTTGTGGTACCACGCCGGCGCATATCCGGGCGATGGCGAAAGCCGTCGAGGGGGTCAAACCACGTGCCTTGCCGGAACTTCCGGTAGCCTGTCGTTTGGCTGGTCTGGAGCCGCTGACCATTGATGACAACTCGATGTTTGTAAACGTGGGTGAGCGGACCAACGTCACCGGCTCAGCCAAGTTCAAACGTCTGATCAAAGAAGAACAATATGACGAAGCGCTGGATATTGCTCGTCAGCAGGTTGAAAACGGTGCCCAGATCATCGACATCAACATGGACGAAGGCATGTTGGATGCCGAAGCGTGCATGGTGCGTTTCCTCAATCTGATCGCTTCTGAACCGGATATCTCCCGTGTGCCGATCATGATCGACTCATCCAAATGGGAAGTCATTGAATCGGGTCTGAAATGTATTCAGGGTAAAGGCGTCGTGAACTCTATCTCCATGAAAGAAGGGGTAGAGAAATTTATTCAGCAGGCCAGACTGATCCGGCGCTATGGCGCTGCCGTGATCGTGATGGCGTTTGACGAACTTGGTCAGGCGGATACCCGTGCGCGCAAGTTCGAAATCTGTCAGCGTGCCTACAAGATCCTGACCGAAGAAGTGGGCTTCCCGCCGGAAGATATCATTTTCGATCCGAATATTTTCGCCGTGGCGACCGGTATTGATGAACACAACAACTATGCAGTGGATTTCATCGAAGCGGTTAAAGACATCAAAACCCATTTGCCTCACGCCATGATTTCCGGCGGGGTATCGAACGTATCGTTCTCCTTCCGTGGTAATGATCCGGTACGTGAAGCTATTCACTCTGTCTTCCTCTATTACGCCATCAGAAACGGTATGGATATGGGGATTGTGAACGCCGGTCAGCTGGCTATTTATGAAGACATTCCGGCCGAACTGAAAGAGAAAGTGGAAGCGGTGGTGCTGAACAAGCATCCGGGTGCCACCGAAGAGCTGCTGGCGATCGCGGAAAGATACCGGGGCGGAGCGGCGCAACAGGCGGCAGACCCGCGTGAACAGGAATGGCGCAGCTGGCCGGTCGGCAAACGACTGGAACACGCGCTGGTCAAAGGTATTACTGATTTTATTGATGAAGATACCGAAGAAGCCCGTCAGCAGGCAGTCCGTCCGATTGAGGTCATCGAAGGGCCGCTGATGGCCGGGATGAATGTGGTCGGCGATCTGTTTGGCGCCGGTAAAATGTTCCTGCCGCAGGTGGTGAAATCAGCGCGGGTAATGAAACGCGCCGTGGCGTATCTGCAGCCATTTATCGAAAAAGAGAAAGCTGCCGGGCAGAGCAACGGCAAGATCGTCATGGCGACCGTGAAAGGTGACGTCCATGACATCGGTAAAAACATCGTCGGTGTGGTACTGCAGTGTAACAACTACGAGATCGTCGATCTGGGCGTGATGGTGTCTTGTGAGAAGATTCTGCAGACCGCACGCGAAGTGAATGCGGATATTATTGGTCTGTCCGGTCTGATCACGCCATCGCTGGATGAGATGGTCCATGTCGCCAAAGAGATGGAACGACAAGGGTTCAAAATTCCGCTGATGATCGGTGGCGCGACCACCTCCAAAGCTCATACTGCGGTGAAAATCGAGCAGAATTACAGTGAGCCGGTGGTGTATGTATCGAATGCTTCCCGTGCCGTTGGTGTGGTGCAAAGTCTGCTGAGCACCGAACTGAAAGCACCGTTTGTACAGCGTCTGCGCGATGAATATAAGGTAGTGCGTGAACAGCACAGCCGCAAGCAGCCACGCACACCGCCGGTGACACTGGAAGCCGCGCGTGCCAATGCGTTGCAGCTGGACTGGCAGAACTACCAGCCACCGAAACCGAATCAACTTGGGGTGAAAGTGATCGATAATGTCACGATCGCCACGCTGCGTGACTACATTGACTGGACCCCGTTCTTCCTGAGCTGGGAGCTGGCCGGTAAATTCCCGCGGATTCTGGAAGATGAAGTGGTGGGTGAAGAAGCGACCCGTCTCTATCATGATGCGCAGGCCATGCTGGATCGTTTACAAGCATCCGGTGAAGTGAACGTCAGTGCGATTATTGGTCTGTTCCCTGCGAATCGCGTCGGTGATGACGTTGAAGTTTATACCGATGAGTCCCGCAGCCAGGTCTTGCAGACATTCCGATTCCTGCGTCAGCAGACGGACAAGGTCAGTCAGGCGCGAAACGGCGAGGTCTTCCCGAATTACTGTCTGGCGGATTTTGTTGCACCGAAGGAGAGTGGTGTTGCAGACTACTTCGGCGGTTTTGCCGTCACCGGTGGTATCGGTGAAGCAGAGCTGGCCGCACAGTATAAAGCTGCCGGCGATGACTATAACGCGATTCTGATTCAGGCCGTCTGTGATCGTCTGGCAGAAGCCTTTGCCGAATACCTGCATGCTCAGGTGCGGAAGGAATACTGGGGTTATGCCGCAGATGAAAATCTGTCCAATGACGAGCTGATCCGGGAAAATTACCAGGGTATTCGTCCGGCGCCAGGATATCCGGCGTGTCCTGAACATACCGAAAAAGGCACACTCTGGAAATTACTGGGCGTGGAGCAGGCTATCGGCATGAAACTGACCGATTCTTACGCCATGACCCCGGCGGCTTCGGTTTCCGGTTTCTATTTCAGTCATCCGCAATCCCGGTATTTTGCGGTTGCCGGTCTTCAGAAAGATCAGATTGAAGACTATGCGGCCCGCAAAGGGATGACGTTAGCCGAGGCTGAACGCTGGCTGGCGCCGAATCTTGGTTATGACGCCGGATAAGATCATCAAGACTTAATCTGTCAGGGGCCTTTCGGGGCCCTTGCTTGTTTTTTGAGCAAAAAGAAAATCAAGCTTGAGCACAGATCACAAGAACTGAAATTTTATTGTAAAGGTTTCGGATGTAGCATTGACTAATGATCCAAGCACTATAATCTGCCTTTCTGGCAGAGGGTAACTTCTGGTTCACCATGAATAATAAAGGATAGCGGGTATGCCGAAGAATATTTTGATTGTTATTGAACAGGCTGTGAACAAATGCTTGGACATGGATTTAACTAAATTTAATCAGCTTGAGATTGTGGTTAGTGCCAGCCAGAAGAGTCTGCCTGTCGAGTTTGTCAAAGAGTTGCTGCGCATTCAGGTTCAATGTGGCTCACCGGTTGAACTGCTGACGACTAAAGGTACTGGCGGTCATCATGTTGAAATGTATCTGGCCTGGTTACTGGGTCGTCATATTGAAAAAACGCCGGATGCCAATATTACGGTCATCGCGGATAACATTGATGCGGAAAGCCTGCTGGGTAACTGTATTGATGAAGAATATCACGATCGTATCTGCATTATTCAGGGCGATGCGGATGTTCCCAAATCAGAAGGTCTGAAACTGGAAAAACCGGCACAGAAAAAAGCGCCAATAGAAACGGCAGTGGCTGAAGAAAAGGTTAAACAGGCCGATAACAAACTGATCTCTAAACTGATGGAGCGCCAGGACATACTGGAAGCGCGTCATCCGATCACCGGTGAACCACTGCCATCACCGCTGAACAATTAATGTTTTCTGCAGAATCCTGAGACTGAGATGATTCAGTCCGATAAAAAGTGCCAGCGTGATCGGGATGCGCTGGCATTTTTTTTCCAAAACCCGCCTCATGTTCCGGATATGTATTGCAGGATTGCAACGCTGTCCGATCTGCCTGCATTACTGCATCTGGAAAGATACTGCTTTAATCCGTTTCTGGGCTTCGGACGTCGTCGCTGGCGCTATCTGATTACCGGGTCGGCATGTACGACGCTTTTGTTGTTTCATCAGGAAACGCTGGTTGCCTATCTCTGTCTGTTGCCGCATCAAGGCTGGCAGGGATTGGAGATCCGCGCGTTAGCGGTTCACTGGTCATTCCGGCAAAAAGGACTGGGGCGCTGGCTGATCCAGTTGTCACAGGCGTTGTCCCGGCAATGGCATATGCGGGCATTGTATTTGTCAGTGGATTGTGAAAATACGGCCGCGTTATCTCTGTATCAGCAAGCCGGTTTTCAGACATCGGCAGAACTGGCCGATTACTATGGTCCGGACAGGCATGGTCTGCGCATGCGCTGTCATTCCATCGCATAGGCCTATCTTATTTTTCGGGAATAACTTGCGGGTAGCGTGGAGTGACCGGACAGGCCTCCAGACTGGATACTGATGCTCAGATTCAGTCCTGTCTATTACGGAGTTACCCTATGAAAGTCGCTATTATTGGTGCCGGCAGCACAGTGTTCATGCGTAATATTGTCCGCGACCTGCTACAGCAACCCGCCTTGATCTCCACGCATATCGCATTACAGGATATTGATGGCAAACGTTTGCAGGAGTCGCAAATGGTCGCCGGTCAAATCATCTCCGCATTAAAAGTACCGGCGACTGTCAGTGCCAGTATGGATCGCCGGGAGGTATTGCGGGGAGCGGATGTCGTGATCACCATGTTCCAGGTAGGTGGGTATAAACCGTCTACGGTGGTTGATTTCGATATCCCGAAAAAGTACGGTCTGCGCCAGACGATCGCGGATACGCTGGGTGTTGGCGGTATCATGCGCGGATTGCGCACGGTGCCTGTGCTGGTGGATATCGCCCGTGACATGCGGGAATTGTGTCCGAACGCATTGCTGATGAACTATGTGAACCCGATGGCTATTCTGAGCCTGGCTGTGCAGCGTATGGTACCGGAGATCCAATATGTTGGTCTGTGTCATTCGGTACAGGGCACGGCAGAAGAATTGGCGAAGGATTTAGGTGTTGAGCCAGCTAACCTGGTGTACACCTGTGCCGGTATCAACCACATGGCGTTTTATAACCAATTTACGCAACGCCTGCCGGATGGTTCCACAGAGGATTTGTATCCGCGCCTGAAAGCGCTGGCCGCCGAAGGCCGTGTACCGGATGGAAACCGGGTGCGTTATGAAATTCTGCGCAAGTTTGGCTATTTTGTGACTGAATCCAGTGAGCATTTTGCCGAATACTCTCCCTGGTTCATCAAGCGCGATCGTCCGGATCTGATCGAGAAATTCAATATTCCGCTGGACGAATACCCGCGCCGCTGCGAACGGCAGATTGCCGACTGGGCAGAAGAGCTGCAACGTATCGAAACACAGCATGACATCGAAATTAAGCAAAGCCGGGAATATGCCGCCGCTATTATCAACTCGCTGGCTACCGGTGAACCATCCGTCATTTACGGTAACGTGCTGAACAAAGGCCTGATCGATAATTTGCCACAGGATTGTGCGGTAGAAGTGGCCTGTCTGGTGGATCGCAATGGTGTGCAACCGGTGAAATTCGGCAGCGTACAACCGCAGTTGGCGGCGCTGATGCGTACCAACGTCAATGTGCAGCAACTGACCGTGGAAGCATTGATGACGGAAAACCCGGAATATATTTATCACGCGGCTTACCTGGATCCGCATACCAGTGCCGAACTGGATTTGGATCAGATCCATGATTTGGTTGATGATTTACGCCGCGCGCATGGGGACTGGTTACCGAAATTTGCCCGTCTGTAATATGACCGGCAGGAAAGAAAGAGACAGCATTAAGCTGTCTCTTTTTCTATGGGTAATAACAGGACGCCGGCGTTACTGCGGGTCGTCAGGCGGTATTGATTCGGTGTGATGCCGACCAATTTCTGAAAGGCCTCATAAAACCGGCTCATGGCACTGAAGCCGGTAGTCAGCGAAATATCCAGAATCGAACGGTTGGTTTCTGCCAGCAAGGCCCGGGCGTGGTTTATCTTCATCATGGTGATGTGATCTTTGATCGAATAGCCCATGACCTGCTTGAACAGATTCATGGCGTAATTCGGGTGTAACTGAATTTGTTCAGCCACATCATTGACCCGGATCGCCTCATAATAATGTTCGGAGATGAAGCTCAGCATGGCCTGTATATAACGGATTTTCCGCTCGTTCATGCGCAGGCTGTGCAGTTTCCCCGGTTCGGTATGCAGGAGTTCCTGCCAGCCGGAAACGGCAACCCGCTTCATCATCAGCACGATTTCTTCCTGCATCAGCTGATAAAGACCATGGGAATTGCTGCGACTGTCATTATGCCAGCGTAGCACCTCATGATGACCGAACAGATCTTTGGTTGTGGAGATCACGACACTGCCGTGCAGAATTTTATTCAGCAGCAGGTCATCAACGGGTAATGCCAGAAAGTGGGAAAGGGGGATATTGATGACGCCCATCTGTGTGCAGTTTTCGCACTCAATCAGCCGGTGCGGGATCACGCCCCAGAAGAGACCAATATGACCCTCCGGCAGTTGAATCTGCTGATCATTGATCAGATAACGCACCGGGCCGCCAAACGGAATATTCACTTCAACCTGGCGATGCCAGTGATAGCCCGGCATATCGCCGGGCTGACGGAACTCAACGCTTAATATTTCATCGGCCTGTTGCCAGGTCAGGGGGCTGATTTCCGTAGGATCAGTCATCTCTTTCTCCTGATAAAAAGATGGCCTGAGTACGAGGGATTACTTGCTGTCACCGGCGAGTATTTCGTCGATACGTGATAGCTCTTTCGCGCTCAGTTCCACATAATGTAATGCTGCGACGGCATCATCCAACTGACTGGTTTTGCTGGCGCCGATCAGCACAGAGGTAATGGCCGGCTGACGAAGTACCCATTGCAGTGCCATCTGGGATAGTTTTTGTCCACGCAGATAGGCGACATGGTTCAGTTCACTAATCATCTTCAGCCGTTCATCGGTGATGTCGGTCGGCTTGAGGAAGCGGCCATCTTTCGCGGCGCGGGAATCTTCCGGAATGCCATTCAGATAACGGTCGGTCAGCAACCCGCCGGCCAGCGGCGAGAACGCAATGCCCCCGATCTGCTCTTCACTGAGCACATCCAGCAGGCCGTTTTCGACCCAGCGCTCAAACATGGAGTATTTCGGCTGGTGGATGATGCACGGCGTACCCAGAGATTTCAGAATTTGCGATGCACGCTTGGTCAGCTCAGCCGGATAATTGGAAAGCCCGACATACAGCGCCTTACCCTGACGTACGATCAGATCCAGCGCCGCCATGGTTTCTTCCAGCGGGGTATTCGCATCCGGGCGGTGGTGATAGAAAATGTCCACGTAGTCCAGCCCCATTCGTTGCAGGCTTTGGTCCAGACTGGAGATCAGATATTTCTTGCTGCCACCATCACCATACGGGCCGGTCCACATCGGATAGCCGGCTTTGGTTGAAATAACCAGTTCATCACGCAGCGTGCGGAAATCCTGCTTCAGGATTTTGCCGAAGTTTTCTTCGGCTGAACCTGGTGGCGGACCATAGTTGTTGGCCAGATCGAAATGCGTGATACCACAGTCAAAAGCATGCCGGATCAGATTCCGGGCGTTATCCTGAACGGCGGTATTCCCAAAGTTATGCCATAAACCCAGGCTGATACGGGGTAGTTTCAATCCGCTCTGGCCGCTACGGCGATAATGCATCTGGTTATAACGTTCTTCATTCGGTACATAATCCGACATGCTTGCCTCCGATTAATACATTTCTTCTGGGTTATCAGGCAGCTACCTCGAATGCTGCCCGGATCAGTCGTCGTGTATATTCCTCTTTCGGGTCGTCCATCACCGTGACGGTATCGCCCATTTCGACCAAATCTCCGTGCCGCATCACCATAATGCGGTGACACAATGCTCTGACCACGCGCAAGTCATGGCTGATAAACAGGTAAGAGAGGTTATGTTTTTGCTGTAACTGACGCAGCAGCTGGATGATCTGATTCTGAACGGACAAATCGAGCGCAGAGGTGGGTTCATCCAGCAGAATGAATTCCGGCTCCATCGCAATCGCCTTGGCGATCGCAATACGCTGACGCTGCCCGCCGGAGAACTCGTGCGGGAAGCGATCCATGGCAAAAGGCGCTAATCCGGATTCCTGCAATGCCTGAATGGCGCGTTGTTCACGATCCGCAGCATCAGTGCCGATATTGTTGATGATCATCCCTTCCTGAATGATCTGGCGCACGGTCATACGCGGGTTCAGCGAAGAGAAGGGGTCCTGAAACACGATCTGCATGCGTTTACGCAGCGGACGCATCGCCTTACGGTCACGATCATGCAGCGTGATGCCGTCATAAGTCATTTCACCTTCGGATTCGATCAGACGCAGAATCGCGTGGCCAAGCGTGGTTTTGCCTGAACCGGATTCACCAACGATACCGAGCGTTTCGCCGCGACGCAGTGTCAGATCCAGCCCTTTGACGGCATGGAAGCGCTTTTCCGGACGGCGCAGCCAGCGGTTGGCAGTCTGAGTCACAAAAGAAACCTGCACATTTTTCCCTTCCAGAATTACCGGATTTTCAGCCGGGACAGCAGGTGCGGTGCCTTTCGGTTCGGAATTCAGCAGATGCTGGGTATAAGGGTGTGTTGGTGCCGTAAACAGGTTTTCGGTTTCGTTGTTTTCCACTACTTTACCGTGCTGCATCACATAGACCCAGTCGGCGTATTTACGCACGATGGTCAGATCGTGTGTGATCAGCAAAACGCCCATCTGGAATTTTTCCTGCAACCGTTTCAGCAGATTCAGTATTTCGGCCTGTACCGTCACATCCAGCGCGGTGGTGGGTTCATCCGCGATCAGCAGGTCTGGTTTGTTCGCCAGCGCCATGGCGATCATCACGCGCTGACGCTGACCACCGGACATCTGATGCGGATACTGGTCAATGCGTTTTTCCGGATCCGGCAGTTGCATCTCTTTCAGCAGCGACAGTACCTGTTCACGGATTTCCTGTTTGGATATGGTGCGGTTATGTTCACGGATAATTTCGCCGATCTGTTCACCCACGGTATAAATCGGGTTCAGCGATGTCATCGGTTCCTGGAAGATCATGCCGATCTTTTTGCCGCGGATTTTGCGCATCGCCTGCTCGTCATACTGGCTCATGTCTTCGCCATGCAGGGTGATGCGGGTCTCTTGGCCGACAATCGCACTCTTCGGCAGCAGCTTCATCAGCACACGGGCGGAGATCGATTTTCCTGAGCCGGATTCACCGACCAGCGCCACAGTCTGGCCTTTGTAGATTTTGAAGGAAACATCACGTACTGCCTGAGCAATACCGCCTTCCGTTCTGAAATCGACCTGAATGTTTTCCGCGTTTACTAACAGGGTTTGTTCATTCATCTTAAAATCCTCGCCTAACGACCTGAGTACGGATCAACCGCATCGCGCAGACCGTCACCGGCAGCGTTGAAAACCAAAACTGAAACCAGAATGAAGCCTACAGGGGCCAGCAGCCATGGGTAAGAACCCAGTACCTGATAATCACGGGCCGCATTCAGTAACAAACCGAGACTGATCATTGGCGGACGAATCCCAACGCCGAGGAAGCTCAGGAAACTTTCCGTCAGGATGAAAGTCGGGATCATGCCGGTCGCAACCACAATCACATGTGACATCACGTTCGGCAGAATGTGATGCACTACAATACGACTGTCAGAAGCACCGGCAGCAATCGCGGATTTCACATAGTCCATTTCCCGTAACACCAGCGCTTTACCGCGCACTTCACGCGCCAGTTGCGCCCATTTCAGACAGCCCAGCAACAGCACGAACAGGACGAAGGTAGTTTGTGGTGACACCGTTTTCGGCAAAATCGCAATCACCGACAGATACAGCGGCAACTCCGGGAACGCCAGCATCAACTCAACCACACGCTGGATCCATAAGTCCGCCTTACCGCCCAGATAACCAGAGGTGATACCAACCAGACTACCGACAATCACACAGATAGAGGTGATCAACCCGGCCATCAGCAAGGTGACGCCCATACCATGGAAGATACGGCTCAGCTCATCACGGCCCATCCCGTCAGTACCGAGAATGTAGATTTTCTGGTTATCCTGCGCGGTAAACAGATGGGTATTGAAGGTCATGCCGAGGAAGGAATATTCCCAGCCTTCACTGAAAAATTGCAGATAGACCTTTTTCTCGGTGTTCTGCACATATTTTGGTTCAAATGTTTCCGGATCAAAGGTGGTTTCATACGGATAAACAAACGGACGGACCGAAAAACCCTCATCACTGAAGAAATGGATACCCTGCGGTGGCAGGTAAACATCTTCATTACTGCGCTGCGCCGGATCCTGTGGGGCAAAGAAAGAGGCAAAGATAGCCAGAACCAGCATGGCCAGAATCAGCCACATGGAAACCAGCGCTAATTTATTACGTTTAAAACGACGCCAGACCAGAGCCAGATAACGTTCGTCGTTTGATTTTGGCCGTTCACGCGGATCCTGTTCCAGGATGATTTCAGATTGCATAGTGTTCTCCACGATAAAAACCTCTTATCAGGACAGACGGACACGAGGGTCCAGTAAGGCCAGCGTGATATCAGCGATCAGATTACCGATCACCAGTGTGGTAGCCAGAATGAGCATGCATGAAGCGACGACAAAAACGTCCTGATCCTGCATGGCCTGGACAATTAGCGGACCGACGGTTGGCAGGGCAAAGACAATCGCGATTTCCAGCTCACCGGCAATCATGTAGGGCAGGGCAACCCCCTGGAACATGATCATCGGATGCAGGGCATTTGGTACGATATGACGGAACAGCACCCGCATCGGTGACAGGCCTTTGGCACGAGCTGTTTCAACATATTGTGCCTGCATCACGTCCAGCATGTTGGAGCGCATCACACGCAGGTTCTGCGCCATACCACCGAAGATAGCCACTAGCAGTACCGGCCAGATATGAACCAACAGGTTGCCGAATTTAGCCAGACTCCAGGGTGCCATGGTGTATTCCGGCGAAAACAGCGCTGCGACGTTGGTCGAATTGAAATGGAAAACCAGCAGGTAGAGCATGATCAACGCCAGCACAAAGCGGGGCGTGGTCATGCCGATAAAGGCAAAGATGGTCACTACGGTATCGGCAATACTGTATTGCCGGGTGGCCACAAAAATACCGAGCAAAGTACCGATCACGGTGGAACCGAAATGGCACATCAGCGCGATCAGCAAGGTCATTGGCAGGCGATCCATGATCAGCTGACTGATAGGCTTGTTATAGGTATAAGAATCGCCGAAATCGCCTTTGGTCACGATATTGCCGACCCAACGGACATACTGCATTGGCAATGGCGCATTCATGCCGTGATCTTCACGATATTTGTCCGCCATTTGTTGAGCATCCTGCTCACTCATCCCAGACATGGTAATGGCCTGACTCTTCACCCGGTCGGCATAATCTCCCGGCGGGATCTGGATCAAAAAGAACGAAATCATACTGAGGATGAGCAGCAAAGGGATCGCAGCCAGCAAGCGCTTGATGATAAAACCGAACATAGTGCATTCCTTGTTGACGGCCGGTCACGACAACATGCTGTGACCGGTTTGTTAACTACAACTTATTGATCAACTGCTTATTCAGGGAGTTTGCCTGGCATCAGTTCTTCAACCGGAGCAGATTTCGGATCGATCCAGATACGCTCACGCATAATAGAATCTTCTGCCCACTGGAAGCTCATGATTGGCGTTCCTGGTGGTACGTTTTTCAGGCGTTTGTTCAAAATCAGTGCCCCTGGCACAGATACCAGGCCGACATGGTAAACATTCTCTGTAAATACTTTGTTGTATTTATTGAGAATTTCCAGCTGTTTGCTCAAGTCCGGTTCGTGCTGGAACTGATTGATCAGGCTGACCAGTTCTTTTTCAAACGGCAGCAGATTCTGCGGTTTGGCTTTGGTGCCTTTATGCCAGTACGGCGTTTGATCGTGTACCGGAGCCAGCGCTTCCGCCAATTGAACCGGCTGAATGTATTCATTGTCGTTCCGGCGGATAAAGAAGTCGTAAGCACTGGCGCCCAGTGCGGCATCGACCTGCGCTCCCTGCATCGGCCGCGGGATCAGCTTGATACCGACTTCGCGCAGCATGGAAACCAGACCTTCGGACAGAGAGGTTTCCCCCGGGCCATCCGGCGTGATCATGGTGATTTCCAGATCTTTCCCTTTGGTTGGGCCGTCAGTCCAGTTCACAATGCCGTTACCATCGGTGTCTTTTAAGCCGAGATCCGCCAGTAATTCTTTGGCCAGTTTCGGGTTGTAACCGTAGTAAACAACGGAACCATCATTCACCACCCCTTCCGGATAAAGACCACCGGCATACGGACGTGAAAATGGACCTCGAACCATGGTCTGACCCAGTGCATTACGATCGATGGCGTGACTGATGGCCTGACGGAATTTCAGCTGACGATTCAGCAGACGGATCGCTTTTTCACGCTCGTCACCGGCACCCAGATCTTCCGACAGGTTCATAAACAGCGACCAGCCTAAGAAGCGTGGACTGAAATCCAGACGGGCAGGTGAGTCCGCTTGTTTCGATTTTTTTATCGACTCAACGTAGTTGGTCGTGTTTTCCATGTTGGCGTAATCAGCGTTACCTGCGACGGTCTGTACTTCACGGTCGGTCCAGGTGGAGAGTTTGAAGCGCAGTTCATCCATGTAAGGCAGTTGCTGGCCTTTTTCGTCGACTTTCCAGTAGTAAGGATTACGGCGCAGCACGATCATCTGGTCAGCTTTGTGGTAAACCGGCACCCAGGCACCCATGGTGACTACCGGCATCTTGTCGGCAGGCAGGGCATTGGCATAACTGCTGTAAGTGGCGTCTTTATTGTACTTAGGATGGAACTGTTTCAGCACGTGTGCCGGGCCCGGACACATGCGGAAGAAGGCCATGCTGTACAGATACTGGGTCGGACGCGGTTCTTGGAAGGTCCAGCGGATCGTGTTTTTATCCACGGCTTCCAGCGTCGTGCCTTTGCCATAGGTATCGGCATTCGCCCAGGCAGTAACATGCGGATCCAGAATATTGTCATTCCACAGGAACATCACGTCATCGGATGAGAACGGCTTACCATCCGACCATTTGGCATCTTCAATCAGATGCATCGTCAGCTGTTTACCGTCATCAGACCATTCCCAGCTTTTCGCCAGGTTCGGCAGCGGCGTCTGTTCTTCTTTTTTGATGGTGGTCAGCGGACCGGTACGGGTCAGACATTCTGCCACGGTATATTCAGTGCCACCCCAGCCTGAATTTTTACCGGCGTTATAGTTCCAGCCTTCCGGACGACCACCGCTCACCATGCGGAATACGCCACCATAAACACCCGGACCATCCGGCATACCTTTGCTGTTAAATACCATCGGCTCTTTCGGCAGACGATCCTTTACCGGCGGCAGCTTGCCTTCTTTAACCAGCTTGTTTATCCATTCCGGTTCTGAATAAGAAGGTAATGCTTTGAATTCCATCAGATCTTTCTGTGACAGTAACATCGCTTTCCCTTGTCCGGGGAAGGGCTGTCCTTTCGGTAACGCAGCTGGTTCAGCGTCTGCGGCAAAGGCATGAGGTACCATGCCGAGAACACCTGCAACGCAAAGTGACAATAAGCTGACTTTGAATGTGTGTTGTTTCATTCGCTTATCCTTGTTATTTACTTAGCGAGATTTCTCTCTTTCTAAATCTGAAGCGGCTACGGCACAGTATTCCGTATTCAGATCCTGATTCATTTCAGGTAAGCGCCGAGGCGCTTACACAGCTTCCAATTTGACTAGCAGCGCACTTTCCGGGTCCATTACCGGCAGGGCAATACCTGCCTTGGCCAGCCATGCTCCACTCAGCGTAGTTTCTTCTTCCAGCCACAGCGGCAGTTTTTTCATCACGCCACCGGTACGCAGTGTGGCCGGTTGATCCAACACTTGCAGACGATACTGTTTCGCCGGGTCCAGACCAGCCAGACGCGCAGTACCGGAGAGGGTATAAGTTGGCATCGCCAGCTGGCTGAACAGGAAGACGGCACTGGTTTTATCCTGGGCAATCACGCCGTTGATCTGCAAGGCCGGGTCGTGGTGATCGATGCGAACCACGTTGCCACTGTGCAGCAGCGGACGCAGCTGTTTATGCAGCGCAATGTAATGAGTGAAACCGGCTTGTTCTTCGGCACTCTCCTTGACCGGATCCAGTTCGACGCCCATATGACCAAACAGGGCAGTCAGACCGCGGAAGCCGATGCTGTGTGTGCGGCGGGTACAGTGACAATGACGGCCACCAATATGTGCGCCCATGACCTCTGGCGGGAAGAAATAGCTCATGCCACGCTGGATATGCTGCCGTTCCAGCGCATCGTTATTGTCGGAAGTCCAGAAACGGTGAGTGCGTTTCAGGATTTCATAATCGATACGACCACCACCGGACGCGCAAGACTCAAATTCCACTTTCGGATGACGCTGACCCAGCTCATCAAACAGGTCATACAGCGCTTTAGTCTGACCATCCAGCGCCGCGTAACCGTCATGACCAGGCTGAACGACTTCGCGGTTCATATCCCATTTCACATAGGCGATGTCATAGCGGCTCAGCAGATCATCCAGACGTTCCAGCAGATAATCGAAAACTTCCGGTTTTTGCAGATCCAGCACGTACTGATAGCGTCCAGTCGGTTGCTGATAACCGGCGACAGCCAGTAACCATTCTGGATGTGCACGGAACAGATCGGAGTCCGGGTTGATCATTTCCGGTTCAACCCAGATACCGAATTCCATGCCTAAACCACGAACATGATTGACCACCGGTTCCAGCCCATTTGGGTATTTTTTGGTATCCAGATACCAGTCGCCTAACGCGGCCAGATCATTGTTACGACCTTTAAACCAGCCATCATCAATGATGAAACGTTCCACACCCAGCTCGGCGGCGCGGCTGGCCATCTGCATGATGTATTCCGGATCGTGATCAAAATAGATCCCTTCCCAGGTATTCAGATGTACCGGACGCGGCTTGTTTTCCGGGAAGTGAACGATCTGATCACGGACAAACTGATGGAATGAATGACTCATGCCGTTCAGGCCCTGCGCACTGTAGGTCGCATAAACCCACGGTGTACTGATGCTTTCACCTTCCGCCAACACAATTTCGCCGGCGAAATAGAGCGCTTCTGCCTGTACAAAACGACGGCCATCGGTTTTCACATCAGACCGCAGACGGTGGTTACCACTCCATGCCAGATGGACACCCCAGACTTCGCCTTGCTGTTCGCTAAAACCGGCAGCGCCTTGCATAAAACCCGGGAAATATTCATGCGACGTACGGCCACGGCGGTTTTCCTGCTGATAGCCACCATGTTTCACTTCTACGCGATGTGGCTGGAATTCACGCACCCAGCGACCATGGAAGGCCATCAGTTCATCAGCGCGTTCTGGCAATGGCAAGGTTACGGCCAGGCGATCCACCTGATAATTTTCAGACTTCAGGTTGGTCAGCGTGTGGCGAACCTGCAGCACATCGGTTTTCGGATCCAGATTCAGTTCACAAACCAGACGCAGGCCGGCAACCGGATCTTCCGTGGTGATCAGCAGATTATTGTTGTCCTGCTGCAGTGATTTGAAATTGAATACCGGAGACCAGTCCAGTCCTTGGCGATGGCCTTCCATGCCCGGGCTACTGAATACGCCACGACCCTGTTCCGGGCTCAATGTCACCGGGGTATCCACGTCCAGGCGACCATTCGGCACGGCACGCTTTACTGCCTGAATCGCAGCGGCATCGACACCGGAAATTTTGTCGCCCCAATATAAAATCTCAACGACAGGCGAGATCTGAAGAATCAGATCTGACGTCTTGCCTTGCAGATGAACTACGTTGTCCTTCATTGTTCGCATACTCCGTCAGGGAATCGGTTTAAACGGTAACTCTGATGGCGAGAAGGTATTCCAAAACGTTTCGGATCAATACCGAAACGTTTTGGATTTGTGATTAAACGCAAAATGGCATCAATTCTGGGAATATAAATGGGAGCTGGTTAACGTTTTGGAATGGAAATAACAGGAGGTCAGGAAGTGGTACGCAGGTCTTTTACCGTGTTTCCTTCGACAATTTCAGGTTCCCACAGCACATGCAGGTTTTCCGGCTTCTCGCCGCGGATGAGCGCAATAGTCATATCTGCAATCTGCTTGCTTTTCTTCTCAGAGGTAGAGAGTTGCACGCTGGTCATTTGTTTGTCAGAGAGCGTATCCGGCGGTAAGCCATCATAGGCAATAAAAGAGATATCTTCGCCGGGAATCAGTCCAGCCTGTTCCGCGACCATGATTGCACCATCTGCCAACATGCTGCTGTCGACCAGAATAGCGGTAGGCCGATCCGGGTAGGTGAGGATCTGTTTCATTGCCGTCAGTCCGCTGCGGCGATTACGGGCGCACTGCAGAATATAATGTTCAGGTACTGCAATGCCTGCCGCGTTCATTTCCTGGATAAAACCGTCTTTACGCTGGCTGATAAAAGCCCGTTCATCGTTGCCCCCCAGATAGGCGATCTGCTGGTGGCCCTTGTCCAGCAGATAACGCACAGCGCGCCGGCTGCCAATTTCACAGTCAAAGTCAATCCAGGCATACGGCTTGCTGGTATTGCAACGTCCGAAGGAGAGGAATTTGTGGCCACGTGATTGCAGATAATTGATGCGGGGATCTTCGTTCATGACGTCCATGACGATCAGCGCGTCAACCCGGCCACTTTCTATCAGACTGACATAGGGAGAATGTCCGTGGTGTTCCTGATCCGATACCATGACGATATCAATATTAAAATCGGCAAACGCACTGGTGATATTCGCGACAATATCCAGCAGATTCGGGTCATACAACGCGGCGGTCACCATCGGATAAACCAGGCCGACCGCATCCGTTCTGCCGGTTTTCAAACGTCGAGCCGAGGCATTGGGCAGATAGCCGCGAGCTTCTGCAGCCGCCATGATCAGCTGGCGGGTATGTTCCGCCACATCACTGTAGCCATTAAGGCCACGGCTGACGGTGGTGATCGAAATACCTAATTCCTGAGCAATAGCTTTCAGCGACATAATTCTCTACAGCAAAAAGAGGATACAACCCGAACCAACGACTTTATGGGATAAAAATATTCTTTTCCATCTATCCGGGGCAAACAGCATAAATCTCTGCTTAACTCTGTGAGCTGGCGCCAAAAAATAACGTCCCATGAAAGGGACGTTATTGAGTGTGACTTGCGAAAACAGACGAAATTATTCGTCGATGCTGCGCAGCAGGCCGTTGATACCTACTTTAGAACGGGTTTTCGCATCTACTTTCTTCACGATCACGGCAGCGTACAGGCTGTATTTGCCACATTTGGATGGCAGAGAACCTGAAACAACCACTGATCCTGGTGGTACTTTACCGTAGTGGATTTCGCCGGTTTCACGGTCGTAAATACGGGTAGACTGACCAATGAATACGCCCATGGAAATCACAGAGCCTTCACCTACGATCACGCCTTCAACCACTTCAGAACGGGCACCGATGAAGCAGTTGTCTTCGATGATGGTAGGACCAGCCTGCAACGGCTCCAGAACACCACCGATACCTACACCACCAGACAAATGCACGTTGGCACCGATCTGAGCGCAAGAACCTACGGTTGCCCAAGTGTCAACCATGGTGCCTTCACCAACGTAAGCGCCGATGTTGACGTAAGATGGCATCAGTACCGCATTACGGGCAATGAAAGAACCTTTACGGACGGTTGCTGGCGGAACAACACGGATAGCTTCCTGCTTGAACTGTTCAGGAGTGTAGTCAGCAAATTTCAGTGGTACTTTGTCATAATACTGAGTACCGGCACCCTGCAGTGGCGCATTATCATTGATGCGGAAGTACAGCAGAACTGCTTTCTTCACCCATTGATGCACCACCCATTCTCCGGCGATTTTTTCTGCTACGCGGATCTGACCGGCGTCCAGCATGTCGATAGTTTGCAGCACCGCTTCACGAACAATCGGATCGACGCTGTTTGGAGTAATGGTATCGCGACGCTCAAATGCGTCATCAATGATGCGTTGTAAGTCAGACATGTTTCTCTCCCTAAAAAAACGCTTCTTTTTATCACATTTCGTCGGATGGATTTAGTTTTTCTATCAGTTTTTCTTCCAGCTTTTTCTTGTCTTCATCCGCTAATGGCAAATTATCATGGCGTGACAGACTGAAGAAGTCTTCAACACGCTCCCCGATGGTCGTGATTTTGGCGGCATGAACTTCCAGTTCGCATTCCTGGAAGACCGAGCCTATGCGGGCTAGCACGCCGGGGCTATCCAGTGCGACCAGCTCAATCAGGCAATGTTTATGCTCGCCTTTGACCGGCAGATAGGTAATCCGGGTAGGCACCTGGAACTGACGGTGGCGGCGTGACAATGGCCGTGATGGCGGCAGAGGATAACCCGGCCGGCTCAGCGCCTGTTCCAGTGACTGGACAATCATCGGTACACGGTCGACGACCACAGGTTCACCATTCGGCTCGGTGACGACAAACGTGTCCATCGCGTAGCCCGCTTTGGAGTTCATGATTTGCGCATCATGAATGTTCAGATTTTTATGATCCAGAATGGCGGCCACTGTCGCAAACAGGTTCGGCATGTCATGGCAGTAAAGGAAGATTTCACTGCCACCCCGGGTTTTGTGATTACCAAATACCACCAGCGGCGTATTTTTCCCGTCCCTGATATGATCCTGTATGTGACGCGTATGCCACGCGATCTGTTCCGGGCCGTGACGCATGAAATAATCAGCTTTGAATTGTTGCCAGAGCTGATTCACTTCCTGTTCGTTATAACCCTGAATTTTCAGAATCAGCATGGCCTGACGCTGATTCTCACGAATACGCAGGCGCATGTCCGGCGGATTTTCCAGACCTTGTCGCAGCGCCCGCTGGGTCGCAAAAAACAGTTCTTTCAGCAATGTCCCTTTCCAGTCGTTCCACAAGGAGTCATTGGTGGCACAGATATCAGCAACGGTCAGGCAGTAAAGATAGCCCAGATGCTCCTCATCCCGGACGGTATGCGCGAATTCGGTGATAACATCCGGATCGTAAATGTCACGACGCTGCGCTGTAACAGAGAACAGCAGATGGTTTTTGACCAGCCAGGCCACCAGACGCCCTTCATAGCGATCCAGTCCGTGCAGGTTACAGAACGAACGGGCATCTTTCGCACCCAGATCGGAATGGTCGCCGCCACGCCCTTTGGCGATATCGTGGAATAGTGCCGCAATGAACAGTAATTCGGGTTTATTCAGCCGGTTGTATGTTTCGAAAAACAATGGATGCAGCTTGGCTCGTTCTGTCTGCTGGAACCGGTAAATATTTTTCAGCAACCGGTGGGTATGTTCATCCACGGTGTAGGCATGAAACATATCGAACTGCATCTGACCGACAATCTGACTCCACTGTGGCAGATATGCCGCGAGAATGCCGTGCTCATGCATTAACGTGAACGGGAGTGAAATACCGCGCGGATGACGCAAAATAGCCATAAAGCGTTCGCGGCATTCCGGCAGGTCCTGCAGGGGAATGATCAGGCTCCGGCGGGCATTGCGTAACGCCCGCAGGCAGGAGGAGTATATTCCGGTTATTTCCGGGTTTTCTGCGATCTGATAAAACAGGTCGAGCATGGTATGCGGTGTCTTTTCGAAAACCGCAGGTTCCAGAACATCAATATGCGTATCACGTAAAATAAAATTTTCGTTCAGCAATCGTGTCTTGGCCGACTCATTACCCAGAATTGCTTCATCAAACAGCTGTAACAGCATTTCGTTCAGTTCAGTGATATGACGTACTGTCTGAAAGAAACGTTTCATCATCTGTTCAACCGGCTCATTGCCTTCACCCGGGTAGCCCAGCATGCGGGCCACGATGCGTTGCCGGTCGAACAGCAACCGGTTATCGTTTTTCTGAATGGCCAGATGCAAGGCAAAGCGTACCCGCCACAGAAAGTTCTGACATTCCTGTAACTCCTGATATTCGGCTTTATTCAGAAAGCCAAAACTGGTCATTTCCTGCAGTGACATGGCGCCATACTGCCGGCGTGCGATCCAGGTAATGATCTGAATATCTCGTAATCCTCCCGGATTGCTTTTTACATCCGGTTCCAGCAGAAAGGCGGTGTCCTGATATTGCTGATGGCGCAGCATCTGCTCTTCCCGTTTTGCCCGGAAAAAGGCATCACTTGGCCAAAATTTGGAAGGCTGAATTGCGTCCTGTAATGCATCAAACGTCTGAGCTGAACCACAGATCAACCGGCTTTCCAGCAGATTGGTGGCAACGGTAATGTCTTCTTTGCCTTGCTGGATACACTCTTTCAGGGTACGGACGGCATGCCCGATATCGAGGCGCAAATCCCACAACAACGTCAGAAACTGACTGATTGTTTCACCTTGCTGGGGAGAGATGTTTTTTTGGCTTAATACTAGAATGTCAATATCTGAGTGAGGATGAAGCTCATGGCGTCCATAACCTCCGACGGCAATTAAAGCCAGAGAAGGATGTTTATCCAATCCGAATTTTTGCCACAACCGGGTCAGTAACTGGTCTGTAAAATCAGAACGGGCCATGACCAGTGTCAGAACATCTTCCTGTGCTTCAAATTGTTTCTGTAACCAGCCTTGAAGATGCGAAAGTAATTCTTTGCAGTAGGGGAGAGTCAGTTGATCGCCGGGTATGGCGTGTGGGTTCAGATGTTCCGGAAGCATAAGCAATTCCAAAGAGTTAGGCCCCACGTCACTGTGGAGCCGGGGATAAATCAGCTGTGATGAATAACACGCTCCAGTGCTTCATCTTTACGTAAGGTCAGGACTTCACATCCATCCTCAGTAACAAGCAAAGTATGTTCCCATTGTGCAGACAGACTGCGATCCTTGGTGACGACAGTCCATTCATCTTTCAGAACGCTGCATTGTGGTTTACCGGCATTGATCATCGGCTCGATCGTAAAACACATGCCCGGACGCAGGATTTCACCGGTACCGGCTTTACCATAGTGCAGAACCTGAGGCTCTTCATGGAAACCTTTTCCGATGCCGTGTCCGCAATATTCACGCACCACTGAATAGCCATGACCTTCGGCATGTTTCTGAATGGCTGCACCAAAATCACCCAGGCGCGCACCAGGTTTGACCATTTTGATGGCGAGATAGAGACATTCCTGAGCAACACGGCACAGACGTTCTGCCATGATGCTGCCTTTACCAATGATAAACATCTGCGATGTATCACCATGGTAACCATCTTTGATCACTGTAATGTCCATATTTACAATGTCGCCCTCTTTCAGTTTCTTATCCGGAGAGGGGATGCCATGACAGACGACATGGTTGATGGATATGCAGGTAGATTTAGGAAAACCGTGGTAATTCAGCGGTGCCGGAATCGCTTTTTGCACATTAACGATATAATCGTGGCAGATGTTATCCAGCTCTTCGGTGGTGATACCGGCCTTCATGTACGGAGCGATCATTTCCAGTACTTCTGCCGCCAGCCGACAGGCCACACGCATTTTTTCGATTTCTTCCGCGGTTTTAATAATTATGGACATAATATTTCTCTGAACTGAAAACCTGTAACCGAACGACAGGTATGATGTTTCACCAATTTTATAGACAATAGAAAATGAGTGCTAGTCTCAACAACAGTATTAACCGCTCTTCCATGTATTAAAACCGCACGGTTTTACCTATTTGAAGTGGCGTAAGAAGCGCCTTTATGGTATAAAGCCGCCCGAACGGAGAGTCTCTCCGGTTTCATCAATTAACTTAAATACCACACACACATCTATAACCCGCTCCGGGGTGCCTGAATGGTCGGAGTGAGGGATGTGTGGAGGCCCAACCCCAAAGAGGAATAAAATGGCTAAAGTTTCTATGCGCGACATGCTGCAGGCAGGTGTTCATTTCGGTCACCAGACCCGTTTCTGGAACCCAAAAATGAAGCCGTTCATTTTCGGTGCCCGTAACAATGTTCATATCATCAACCTGGAAAAAACTGTTCCAATGTTTGATGACGCGCTGAACTACCTGTCTAGCGTTGCTTCTAAAAAAGGCAAAGTACTGTTCGTTGGTACCAAACGTGCTGCTACTGAAGCTGTTAAAGAAGCTGCAGTAAACTGCGACCAGTTCTATGTGAACCACCGCTGGTTAGGTGGTATGCTGACTAACTGGAAAACTGTTCGTCAGTCAATCAAACGTCTGAAAGATCTGGAAACTCAGTCACAAGACGGTACCTTCGAAAAGCTGACCAAGAAAGAAGCGCTGATGCGTTCTCGTGAAATGGAAAAGCTGGAGAAGAGCCTGGGCGGTATCAAAGACATGGGCGGTCTGCCTGATGTTCTGTTCGTAATCGACGCTGATCACGAACATATCGCAATCAAAGAAGCTAACAACCTGGGTATCCCGGTTGTATCTATCGTTGATACCAACTCTAACCCGGATGGCGTTGATTACATCATCCCAGGTAACGATGACGCGATCCGTGCTGTACAGCTGTACCTGACTGCTGCTGCTGATGCAATCAAAACAGCTCGTGAGCTGGACATCGTTGCTCAGGCTGAAGAAGACGGTTTTGTTGAAGCTAACTAATTTTTAGTTAGGCCCTGACACGAATCGTACAGGTTTGAAGGGGCCCCTGTGGCCCCTTTTTGCTGTAAATGGCATTTATCTAATTTGAGGACGGATGACATGGCAGATATTACTGCTGCAATGGTGAAAGAACTGCGTGAACGTACTGGCGCAGGCATGATGGATTGTAAAAAAGCACTGACCGAAGCGAATGGCGACATCGAACTGGCCATCGAAAACATGCGTAAATCAGGTCAGGCTAAAGCTGCGAAAAAAGCAGGCCGTATCGCTGCTGAAGGTATCATCATTGCTAAATCTGCTGGCAGCGTAGCTGTGATGGTAGAGCTGAACTGCGAAACTGACTTCGTAGCAAAAGACGCAAGCTTCCGTGCTTTCGGCGACAAAGTTGCTGAAATCGCACTGGCTGGCAAAATTGCTGACGTAGAAGCATTAAAAGAAGCTGATTTCGGCGCAGGTGAATCTGTTCAGGTTACTCTGAACAACCTGATCGCAAAAATCGGCGAAAACATGAACCTGCGTCGCGTAATGATCATCGAAGGTGAAAACCTGGGTACTTATGTACACGGCGCACGTATCGGTGTTGTTACCAAACTGGTTGGCGGCGACGAAGAGCTGGCGAAAGATCTGGCAATGCACGTTGCTGCAAACAGTCCACAATTCGTTAAGCCAGAAGACGTATCTGCAGAAGTTGTTGCCAAAGAGCGCGAAATCCAGGTTGAAATCGCGATTAACTCTGGCAAACCAAAAGAAATCGCAGAGAAAATGGTTGAAGGCCGCATGAAGAAATTCACTGGTGAAATTTCTCTGACCGGTCAGCAGTTCGTTAAAGATCCTTCAATCACTGTTGCTGATCTGCTGAAACAGAAAGGTGCTGACGTTCAGGACTTTATCCGTTTCGAAGTAGGTGAAGGTATCGAAAAACAGGAAACTGATTTCGCTGCTGAAGTTCAGGCACAAATCGCTGCCATGAAAGGTTAATCGAACCATCGGCTAAATACAGACCGCGACATATGTCGCGGTCTTTCTATGAGCGGGAAATAGAGCAATGAGCACTCATCCGAAAACTGCATATAAACGTGTTCTGCTGAAACTGAGTGGCGAAGCCCTGCAAGGCGCCGAAGGTTTTGGTATCGACCCTACTGTATTGGATCGTATGGCGCAAGAGATCAAGGAATTGATCGAACTGGGCGTTGAAGTTGGTCTTGTCATTGGTGGCGGTAACCTGTTCCGTGGCGCTGGTCTGGCAAAAGCCGGCATGAACCGCGTAGTAGGTGATCACATGGGTATGCTGGCGACCGTGATGAATGGTCTGGCAATGCGTGATGCTCTGCACCGCGCGTATGTTAATGCCCGTCTGATGTCAGCGATTAATCTGCAAGGTATCTGTAACGATTACAACTGGGCAGAAGCTATCAGTCTGTTGCGTAACGGACGTGTTGTAATTTTTGCTGCGGGTACTGGTAATCCGTTCTTTACTACTGATTCTGCTGCCTGTCTGCGTGGTATCGAGATTGAAGCTGAAGTTGTATTGAAAGCAACTAAAGTGGATGGCGTATTCTCAGCTGATCCGGTGAAATATCCCGATGCTGAACTCTATTCAGAACTGGATTACAGCGAAGTTCTGGACAAAGAATTAAAAGTGATGGATCTGGCCGCATTTACCCTGGCTCGTGACCATAACTTGCCTATTCGTGTATTTAACATGAATAAACCTGGTTCATTACGCCGCGTTATTATGGGCGAACGCGAAGGCACTTTGATTTATCACAAAAATAAATAATCAGACTTTCGTTTTGGCTATATAAAGTCTTTAATATGAAGCGTCTGCCAAATCTAGCGAAAAAAGGATACAGATTGTGATCAATGAAATTAAAACTGATGCAAAAGATCGCATGACCAAAAGTGTTGAATCACTGAAGTCTCAGATGTCTAAAATCCGTACTGGTCGTGCACAGCCAGCGTTGCTGGACGGGATCAGTGTTGAATATTATGGCTCCGCGACTCCGCTGCGTCAGGTGGCCAACGTGGTTGCTGAAGATGCCCGTACACTGGCGGTTACCGTGTTTGATCGCAGTATGATTCAGGCTGTTGAAAAGGCGATTATGACTTCGGATCTGGGCTTAAACCCATCTTCTGCCGGCACTACAATTCGCGTGCCGCTGCCACCATTGACCGAAGAACGTCGTAAAGACCTGATCAAGCTGGTGCGTTCAGAAGCTGAACAATCACGCGTTTCCGTACGTAATATTCGCCGTGATTGTAACGCTGATCTGAAGGCATTACTGAAAGATAAAGAAATTACCGAAGATGATGATCGTCGTGCTCAGGAAGAAATCCAGAAGCTGACTGATGGTTATGTAAAACAGGTTGATGACTTGTTAGCCGCTAAAGAAAAAGAGCTAATGGAAATCTAGGCTGTTAATCAGGTATAGTACGGGCGCCGTGCAGTATGCTGCATGGCGCCTTTTTTATATGGAGGAATCAATGACTTTACCTGATGCCATCTCGGGCATTGCCAATCAATCTATGCCAAAACATGTTGCAATTATCATGGATGGTAATGGGCGTTGGGCACAACAGCGGGGTAAAATTCGCGTCGCAGGTCATAAAGCCGGTGTCACCTCCGTTCGTCAGGTTGTCTCTGTTGCCTCCCGTATGGGTATAAAAGCACTGACCCTGTTTGCTTTTTCCAGCGAAAACTGGCGTCGTCCCGAATCTGAAGTTTCTGCTTTGATGGAACTGTTTATGATTATGCTGGGACGCGAAGTTCGTAAATTACATGATGGTAATATACGCCTGCGTATTATCGGGGATATCCGGGGATTCAGTGAGCGCCTGCAAAAGAAAATCCATGATGCAGAAGTGCTGACAGCCAATAACGACGGCATGATTCTCAATATTGCGGCCAATTATGGTGGACGGTGGGATATCGTGCATGCTTGTCAGCAGGTTGCGGCAAAAGTTGCTCAGGGCGATTTATTACCGGAACAAATTAGCGAGTCGTTGCTGTCGCAACACCTTTCCTGTGCGGATATACCAGAAGTTGATCTGTTGATCAGAACCGGTGGCGATCACAGGGTCAGCAATTTTTTACTTTGGCAAATTGCTTATGCCGAACTTTTTTTCACTCCCGTGCTGTGGCCGGATTTTGGTGAAGACCAATTTATGGAAGCAATTGCTTCGTTTGTTTCCCGTGAGCGTCGTTTCGGTTGTACCGGCGATCAAATAAAAGAATGGCTGGTGTCATCAGTCAAACACTCATAACAAGGGATATTCTTCGTTGAAACAAAGAATTATAACAGCTTCAATTTTAATCCCGCTGGCTATTGGCTGGTTGTTTTATCTTCCGGTTGAATATTTTTCATTAGTGGCGGCCGTCTTGTTTTTCCTGGCCGGCAGGGAGTGGGGGCGTTTTTCTTCACCGTCATCAGCCACTGCTTTTGGTCTCAGCTATACCGCTATTTTAGTAGTAACCTACTATTTTTCACCTTTGCAATTGATTCTGGACGGTACGATTCAGCCATTGGTGCGGGGCATCCTGCTGTCAGCCATCATTTGGTGGATTCTGGCACTGGTGATGATTATGCGTTATCCCGGCTTCGAATCCTGGTGGCAGCAACGGAAATGGCTGCAATGGCTGTTCGGGTTGTGTACCTTGTTGCCGTTCTTCTGGTCGTTGCTGGTGCTGCGCGGTTATCTCTTCCGGGAGGATCCCGGCGCAGGCAGCTGGGCATTGCTATTTGTCATGTCACTGGTCTGGATTGCTGATACTGGTGCGTATTTTACCGGCCGCGCATTCGGTTCCCGCAAGTTATTGCCAGCTGTCAGTCCGAATAAAACTGTTGAAGGGTTAATGGGCGGTGTGGGAGCGGCCACATTACTGGCTGTCGTGGTTACGGTTAAGGTTCACAGCTCTGCACAGCAAAGTATTGCTATTATTGTCAGTTCTGTACTTGCGGTGCTGGCTTCCGTTCTTGGCGATCTGACAGAAAGTCTGTTCAAGCGGGTTGCAGGTATCAAGGATTCAGGCTCGTTATTACCCGGACATGGCGGTATTTTAGATCGAATTGATAGCCTGACGGCTGCTTTGCCTGTGTTTGTTGTAAGTTATCTGTTATTAAGTTAAGGGTTATAGCATGCAGTATCTGACCATTCTCGGATCTACAGGTTCGATAGGTCGCAGTACATTGGATATCGTGCGGCGTCATCCCGATCGATTTGTCGTAACGGCGCTGACCGCAAATCAGGATGTAACGCAGATGGTAGCTGATTGTCTGGAGTTTCGTCCGGCATTTGCGGTTATGGCTGACGATGTTTCAGCCGCTGCATTGCAGCAGGCGCTGCAATCGTACAAGCTGAATACAGAAGTGCTGGCTGGTGCAGATGCGTTATGCCAGGTCGCATCGCATTCATCTGTCGATATTGTCATGGCAGCAATAGTAGGCGCGGCTGGGTTATTACCGGCGATGGCGGCCATTAAAACAGGCAAGACAGTTCTGCTGGCCAACAAGGAAGCGCTGGTGATGTCAGGCCGTCTGTTTATGGACGCAGCTCACCAGAATGGTGCCCGGATTCTGCCTGTAGACAGTGAACATAACGCCATTTTTCAGTGCTTGCCCGCAGAGGCTCAGGCAACGCTGGGCAGTTGTGATCTCCATGCCGCCGGTGTGGATAAAATTCTGCTGACCGGATCTGGCGGACCATTCCGCTATACACCGGTGGCAGATCTGATTTCAGTCACACCGGAACAGGCAGTGGCCCACCCGAACTGGTCGATGGGACGGAAAATATCGGTCGACTCTGCGACCATGATGAATAAAGGCCTGGAGTTTATTGAAGCAAAATGGCTGTTTAATGCGTCTGAGGAACAAATCCAGGTCATTATTCACCCGCAGTCGGTCATTCACTCCATGGTTCAGTACCGCGATGGTTCTGTTCTTGCACAAATGGGACAACCGGATATGCGGACACCTATCGCGCATGCGATGGGATTCCCGGAGCGGGTGGTCTCAGGTGTAAATCCCCTGGACTTCTCTCGCGTAGGTGAGCTTTCATTTTTGCCGGTTGATTTCGAGCGTTACCCTTGTCTTAAACTGGCTATTGATGCCTGCTGGGCCGGTCAGGGCGCGACAACGGCGCTTAATGCGGCTAATGAAGTCGCTGTCGACGCATTTTTAAATACCTCGATTGGTTTTACCCAAATACACCATGTGGTTGCGGATGTACTCTCGGAATTAAACCTGGGTAATATTGACGATCTGGAATCTATTCTGGCGATTGATGCTGAAGCAAGACAACTGGCTCATCAGAAAATTGCGGGGTTAAGTGTATGAGCGCCGGATTATGGAATTTAGCCTCATTCCTGATTGCACTGATTATTCTGATTGCAGTACATGAATTGGGGCATTTCTGGGTTGCCCGCCGTTGTGGCGTGAAAGTACTGCGCTTTTCATTAGGTTTTGGAAAAATTCTCTGGAACCGGAAAGGTAAAGATGGCACGGAATATTCGTTGTCACTGATTCCGCTGGGTGGCTATGTCAAGATGCTTGATGAGCGGATCGAGACTGTTCCGGCTGAACTTAAATCACAGGCATTTAATAATCAGTCGGTTGCCAAACGTGCAGCTATTGTGGCTGCAGGACCGCTAGCGAATTTTGTCTTTGCGGTGGTGGCTTTCTGGCTGGTGTTTCTGCTTGGTGTTCCGGGTGTTAAACCGGTGATCGGTGAAATTACACCATCGTCCGTTGCTTATCAGGCCGGATTACGCAGCGGAATGCAGATCCTCAAGGTTAACCAGCAAGCCGTCACTGATTGGGAAGGCGTCAGTTATGGTTTTGTAGGGGCGGCCGGACAATCAGAAATCAACCTGACCGTAGAATCCGAATCGGGTGTCCAACAACGGATCATGCTGCCGCTGACTGACTGGAAAATTAGCCCGGATGAGCCGTTGCCATTCCGTAAACTCGGTTTTAGTCCGCTTGCACCGGAAATTCTGCCCGAGTTGGTGCAGTTAACGCCAGGTGGGGCGGGTGAGAAAGCCGGGCTGCAGGTTGGCGATAAAATTCTTTCTGTAAATCAGATCTCCGTGAACGACTGGCAGCAGTTTGCCAAAACTATCCAGCAATCCCCGGATATTCCATTACAGTTACAGGTGTCACGTGATAACCAGACGATATCTGTTACATTAATACCGGAACGCAGAGAAACCAAAGACCGGATTATCGGATTTGCCGGTTTAATGCCCGTTGTTAAACCATTACCGGAAAAATATCTGACAGAAACTCGTTATGGGCCTGTGGATGCGGTTTCCCATGCGTTGAAGCGTACGGCTGAAGTAACAAAGCTGACACTGGATGTGGTAGGTAAATTACTTACCGGGACTATTTCTGTTGATAATTTGAGCGGCCCCATCTCAATAGCGAAAGGCGCGGGTGATAGTGCAGGGTTTGGTCTCGTTTATTTCCTGGGTTTCCTGGGACTAATCAGTGTTAACCTTGGTATTATGAATTTATTACCTTTACCGGTGCTTGATGGCGGACATTTGCTGTTTTTCGGAATCGAGGCACTGCTGGGTCGTCCGGTTCCCGAAAAGGTACAGGATATAGCTTACCGGATCGGTGCGGCCTTATTAATGTGCTTGATGGCTATTGCGTTGTTCAATGATTTCACCCGTTTTTAACGGATAGACAAGGATCTCAATACAACATGGCGTTAAAAAAAGTTTTGGCTGCATCGTGCCTGCTGGCATGCAGCGTGATTGGACAGGCGCAGGCAGCTGACGCCTTCATCGTAAAAGACATTCGTATTGAAGGTTTACAACGCGTCACGTTGGGGGCCGCATTGTTAAGTTTACCTGTTCGGGTGGGAGATACACTGGATAGTAATGCCAGTGCGAACGCAGTTAAACGTCTCTACTCCTCTGGCAACTTTGATGATGTCAAATTAGTGCGGGATGGTGACGCACTGGTTGTGCAGGTAAAAGAACGTCCGACCGTCAGTCAGATTGAATTTGAAGGCAATAAAGACATCAAAGAAGAACAGCTGAAACAGACTCTGGAATCCAGTGGCGTCCGTGTCGGTGAGGCATTAGACCGGACCATGCTGCGTAGCCTGGAGAAATCGCTGGAAGATTTCTATTACGGTGTGGGTAAGTACTCCGCCAAGGTTCAGGCCGTTGTTACACCACTGCCTCGTAACCGCGTCAATCTGAAATTCAAGTTTGTCGAAGGTGTATCAGCCAAGATTCAGCAAATCAATATTGTCGGCAATACTAAATTCCCGGAAGAAAAACTGATTGCTCAGTTGTCTTTGCGTGACGATGTGCCATGGTGGAATTTCATGGCCGACCAGAAATACCAGAAACAAAAGCTGGAAGCGGATATTGAAACGCTGCGCTCTTATTATATGAACCGGGGTTATGCCCGTTTCAAAGTGGACTCCACGCAGGTATCCATGACACCGGATCGTAAAGGTCTGTATGTCACGATCAATATCCATGAAGGTGAGCAATACACGCTCAATAATGTGGATCTGAAAGGGAATCTTGAGGGGCATAGTGCGGAGATGCGTAACCTGATTCCTCTGGAAAAAGGCGCAATGTATTCCGCGGCAGATATAACCCATACCGAAGAGGTATTGTCGAAATATCTGGGCCGGTTTGGGTACGCCTATCCTAAAGTGACTACCTATCCATCAATGAATGATGAAACAAAACAGGTTGATCTGAATATCAATATTGAGCCAGGTCCGCGTGTTTATGTTCGTCGTATTAACTTTACGGGTAACCAGATCACCAAAGATGAAGTCTTGCGCCGGGAAATGCGTCAGATGGAAGGAACCTGGCTGTCCGGTGACAAGATCGAAAATTCGAAAGCCCGTCTGGATAAACTTGGTTATTTCGAGAAAGTGGATGTTCAGCCGCATCGTGTTCCTGGCCGCGAAGACCAGGCAGATCTGGATGTTGATGTTAAAGAACGTTCTGTTGGCTCCATCAATGGCGGTATCGGGTACGGTACAGAAACCGGGATGAGTTTCCAGGCTGGTATTCAGCAGGATAACTTCTTTGGTTCCGGTAATAAGGGCGCCATTAACTTTGAAACCAATAAATACAGTAAAAATGTTGAGTTAAGTTTTACTGATCCGTATTTCACGGTAGATGGCGTAAGCCTGGGTGGTAAGGTCTATTACAACAAATTCACCGCGGGCGATGCCAACCTGGTGGATTACGATAATGAAACCATCGGTGCGCGACTCTCGCTGGGATACCCGCTGGATGAGTTGAATAGTTTGGAATATGGCCTGGGTTACGAGCATAACAAGTTGTCAAAAACAACCAACTATGCGCAGATTAATAAATTCTGGTATATCAATGCAATTGATATGACGGAAGATGGTCATGCCGTTTTTGATGACTACGATGTCTCTTTGACCTGGACACGCAATAACCTGAACAAAGGGGTATTCCCGACACAGGGTAACCGTCAGCAGGCATCCGGTAAAATCACAATTCCGGGTTCTGATCTGCAGTTCTATAAAATCAGTTTTGAAGACGCACATTATTATCCATTTGATCGTGACCATTTCTGGGTGGTTTCCGGACGGTTTAAAACAGCCTACGGCAACGGCTATGGACAAAAGGATGGTAATGACCAGGTGTTGCCATTTTTTGAAAACTACTATGCCGGTGGCAGTCAGTGGATGCGTGGTTTCCGTTCTAATGCGGTTGGTCCGAGAGCCCTGCAGCTTGATCGCAGTGATATCAGCGGACCGGCTGTATACCCGGAAAGCAAATCAGTTGGTGGTAATGCGCTGGCCGTTGCATCTGTTGAGCTGATTGTACCGACGCCGTTTGTCAGTGATACCTATCGTGAACAGTTACGAACCACGTTCTTCTACGATGTTGGTACAGTTTGGGATACAACGTTTGATGACAGTCTGTATACCTGTGGTTATGCTTGCGACCGGTATTACGACTATGCAAGTCCATCCAATATTCGTATGTCGGTGGGGATGTCGTTACAGTGGTTATCTCCGATGGGTCCACTGGTGTTCTCGTTTGCTAAGCCGATCAAAAAAATGTCGGGTGATCAAACGGAAGTGTTTAACTTTAATATCGGACGCACATTCTGATAGCGTCAAAAAAGGAGTTATATAAGTGAAAACCATGATGCGCGCGGCTACTTTATCTGTTGCACTGTTGTCTTTGGGTGTATCTGTTTCTGCTCATGCGGTGGACATTGCCACTGTGGATCTGGCAAAAGTGATGAGTGAAATTCCGCAATCCAAAGCAATTAAAAGCAAATTGAATACAGAATTTGATTCTCGTATTCGTGAGATGCAACGCATGGAAACCGAAGGTCAGACTCTGGCTGACAAGCTCAAAAAAGACGAATCCTTCATGAGTGCAGCTGAGCGGACTAAATCACAACGCCGTCTGTCTGAGCTTCAGGCAGAGTTCAATGTGAAGGCGCAGGCTCTGCAGGAAGATCAACGCCGTCGCTATGGCGAAGAACAGAAAAAAGTCATTGAAAAAATCAAGACTGCCGTTGATAGCATTGCCAAATCAGAAGGTTATGAAATGGTGCTGAATCGTCAGGCAGTGTTGTATACCGAAGATAAATACGATATTTCGAAAGAAGTGATTCAACAAGTTAGTAAAGGCAACTAAGTAATGACCATCACCCTGGGACAACTTGCTCAGCAGTTAAATGCTGAGTTGCACGGCGATGCCAGTGTGGTTATCGGGCGCATAGCAAACCTGGAAACAGCACAGGCTGGGGAAATCAGTTTTTTATCTGATAGTAAATATCAACAATATCTGGCCACTACTCAGGCCAGCGCTGTTCTGCTCAAGGCTGCCGATTTGGCGGCCTGCCAGACAAATGCGCTGGTAGTAAAGGATCCGTACATCGGATTTGCCCGGGTAGCTCAGTTGCTTGATACCACTCCGGCGCCGGCAGTCAATATCCACCCGTCGGCAGTTATTGCAGATGACGTAGTTATGGGGCAGGGTGTTGCAGTTGGTGCGAACGCAGTAATTGAATCCGGTGTTGTTCTGGGTGATGGTGCAATGATTGGTGCCGGTTGTTTTATTGGTAAAAACAGCAAATTAGGTGCCAGAACTAAATTATGGGCTAATGTAACGATCTATCATAATGTCCAGATCGGTGATGACTGTCTGGTTCAGTCCAGTACAGTGATTGGCGCTGATGGTTTTGGTTATGCCAATGCACGCGGTGAATGGATAAAAATCCCGCAATTAGGTGGGGTTGTGATCGGTAACCGGGTCGAAATCGGTGCTAATACCTGTATTGATCGTGGTGCAATCGATGACACCCGCATTGCGGATAATGTCATTATTGATAACCTTTGCCAGATTGCACATAACGTTGAAATTGGCTATGGCACAGCTATTGCCGGTGCGACTACATTTGCGGGTAGTACCAAGATAGGCAAATATTGTATTATAGGCGGAGCTTCCGTCTTTAATGGTCATATTGAAGTTTGTGATCAGGTTACGATCACGGGTATGGCTATGGTCATGCGTTCCATTTCGGAGCCGGGAATATACTCTTCCGGCATACCGGCACAAACCAATAAAGAATGGCGAAAAACCGCAGCGCGTACCTTACATATCGATGATATGTATAAGCGTCTGTCTAATATTGAGAAATTGCTCGATAAGCAAGAAGAAAAGTAAAAGGATCCTGGTTTGAATAACGAACTCAATCAGCTTGATATTCAAGAGATTTTACAGCTGCTGCCTCACCGTTATCCCTTTTTGTTGGTAGATCGTGTCGTTCATTATGAAATGTCAGAAGAACGTAAAGTGCTGCGCGCAATCAAGAATGTCTCTTTCAATGAGCCTTTCTTCCAGGGACATTTTCCGGAAAGACCAGTGTTCCCAGGCGTTCTGATTCTGGAAGCGATGGCGCAGGCTACCGGTATTCTGGCGTTCCGTATGGTTGGTAAGCCGAACCCGGGTGAATTGTACTATTTCGCTTCTATTGATAATGCGCGTTTTAAACGCCCTGTCGTACCGGGAGATCAACTGGTACTGGATGTCGAATATTTGAAAGAACGTCGTGGTATCGCTAAATTTACGGGTGTCGCTACTGTCGATGGTGAACTCGTTTGTTCTGCAGAACTCATGTGCGCAAAACGTTGAGAGAATGCCTGTGATCGATCCTAGCGCTAAAATTCATCCTTCTGCGATTGTTCATCCGAATGCAGTGATTGGTGCCAATGTGGAAATTGGTGCTTTTACCTGTATCGAAGATGAAGTGGAAATCGGGGAAGGTACATGGGTTAGTTCTCATGTAGTGGTTAAAGGGCCAACCAAAATTGGCCGGAATAATAAAATTTTCCAGTTCGCATCTATCGGTGAAGATTGCCAGGACAAGAAATACGCCGGCGAGCGTACTTTCTTAGAAATTGGTGATGCAAACGTGATCCGTGAGCACTGTACTTTCCACCGTGGTACGGTACAGGATCAGAGCCTGACCAAGGTCGGCAGCCGTAACCTGTTTATGGTGAATGTGCATGTTGCGCACGATTGTATGATTGGTGATGACTGTATTTTCGCTAATAACGCCACGCTGGCGGGTCATGTGCACATCGGAGACTGGGTAATCTTTGGCGGCTTGGCTGCTATTCATCAGTTTGGCCGGGTGGGTTCACACGCCTTCATCGCTGGCATGGCTGCGCTGAATAAGGATGTGCCGCCATATGTGATGGCTGCAGGTCACTATGCAACACCTTTTGGTATTAACAGCGAAGGTCTGCGCCGTCGTGGTTTCACACCAGAAGCGATTTCAGCGGTGAAACGGGCTTATAAAGAACTTTATCGTAGCGGTAAAACGATTGATGAAGTGATGCCTGTGCTGGAAACAATGGCTCAGGATGAACCGGCCGTTGCACTGTTTGTTGATTTCCTGAAAAAGAATGAGCGTGGCATCATTCGTCCCTGATTTATCCGCCGCCCGGCGGCCGCTGCGTATAGGAATTATTGCCGGAGAAGTCTCCGGCGATATTCTTGCTGCGGGTCTGATGAGTCATCTCAGACAACTTCATCCTGATTGTGAGTTTGTAGGTATTGCCGGTCCGCGAATGCAGGAACTGGGGATAGAGACGTTGTTTGAAATGGAAGAACTTTCCGTCATGGGACTGGTTGAAGTTCTTGGCCGTTTACCTCGTCTGCTGCATGTGCGTCGTCAGGTGATCCGTTACTTCAAGGAAAACCCGCCCGATATCTTTATCGGTGTGGATGCGCCCGATTTTAATATTGGTGTCGAGCTTCAGCTCAAACAAGCAGGTATCAAGACGATCCATTATGTTAGCCCGTCGGTCTGGGCGTGGCGGCAGAGCCGGATTCATAAAATCAAAAGAGCAACCAACATGGTGCTGGCTTTTTTGCCATTCGAAAAAGCGTTTTATGATCAACATAATGCACCGTGCCGGTTTGTCGGTCATACCATGGCGGACGCAATCCCGCTGCAATCGCCCAAAGCACCGGCCCGTGAGCTGTTGCAACTGAAAAATGCTGCGCCTGTTGTTGCTGTCTTACCCGGTAGCCGTGGTGCGGAAGTTGAAATGCTGACGCCGTCTTTTTTACAGGCATGCCAGTTATTACAGCAGAAATATCCTGATTTACAGTTTGTGGTGCCTCTGGTTAATCCGCGCCGCAGAGCACAGTTTGAGCTGATTAAACAGCAGGTTGCGCCTGAACTGTCCATGACGCTGGTTGATGGGCAGGCCCGGGCTGTGATGACATCAGCGGATGTTATCCTGCTGGCTTCCGGGACTGCAACGCTGGAGGCGATGCTGGTAAAACGGCCTATGGTTGTCGCTTATAAAGTGAAGCCATTTACATTCTGGCTAGGCCAGAAGCTGGTTAAAATCCGCACTTTTTCATTACCCAATCTGCTTGCCGGGCGTACTCTGGTTCCGGAACTTATCCAGGATGAGTGTGTACCGGAAAAACTGGCTGCTGCAGTTGGCACTTATCTGCAGCAGGATAATCAGGCATTGCTTGATGAATTTACCCGCCTGCATCAGTTGATTCGCTGTGATGCAGATAAACAGGCTGCACAGGCTGTTATTGACGTATTACAGGGCCATATATGAGTTCGTTTATCTATCCGCCATACCAGTTAATCGCCGGTGTGGATGAGGTTGGTCGTGGCCCGCTGGTGGGCGATGTTGTTACCGCTGCAGTCATTCTGGATCCGGCGCGCCCAATCACTGGTCTGAATGATTCCAAAAAACTCTCGGAGAAAAAGCGCGAAGCGCTGTTTGATGTTATCCGCGAAAATGCACTGGCTTATGCTATTGGTCGTTGTTCACCTGGCGAAATTGATCAATTCAATATATTGCAGGCGACCATGAAAGCGATGCAGCGTGCTGTGGCCGGGTTAACCATTCAGCCCGAATTCGTGCTGGTTGACGGTAACCGCTGTCCTGTATTGGCAATGCCATCTCAAGCGGTCGTGAAAGGGGATAGTCTGGTCGCTGAAATCAGTGCGGCATCAATACTGGCTAAAGTAACCCGCGATCGTGAAATGGCGGAACTGGATCTGCAATACCCGCAGTATGGTTTTGCGCAGCATAAAGGCTACCCGACGGCGCAACATCTGGCTGCGTTAGCGGAACATGGTGCACTGGCTGTACACCGCCGCAGTTTCAAGCCAGTGAAACTGGCTCTGGGTCTCGACTAAAACAGGATACATCATGGCCGAACCGCGTTTCGTTCATCTTCATATTCATTCTGATTTTTCTATGGTGGATGGTCTGCAAAAGATCAAGCCACTGGTAGCCCGTGCTGCCGAAGACAAAATGGTCGCTATGGCGATCACCGATCAGATGAACCAATGCGGACTGGTACGCTTTTACGGCGATGCGCACGGCAAAGGGATAAAACCGGTTATCGGCGTTGATTTCTGGGTTCAGAGCGAAGAACTGGGCGATGAATTGTTCCGTCTGGTCGGTCTGGCGATGAACAACGAAGGCCAGCAAAATCTGATCCAGCTGATCTCTCGCGGCTATGAGCGTGGTCATATTCAGGGACGGGCGGTCATTGACAAGGCGTGGCTGGCGGAACATGCGCAGGGTGTGATCCTGTTGTCCGGTGGCCGGGAAGGCGATATTGGTAAATTCCTGCTCAAGGGTAATCAGGCGATGGTCGAGCGCTGTACAGCGTTTTATCAGCAACATTTCGCCGACCGGTTTTATCTTGAGCTGATCCGCACTGGTCGTCTGGATGAAGAAACCTACCTGCATATGGCCGTCGAGCTGGCTGTTCAGCAGGATCTGCCGGTGGTGGCCACCAATGATGTGGTGTTCCTCAATAAAGACGATTTTGATGCCCATGAAATCCGCGTAGCTATCCATGATGGTTACACACTGGATGATGCCCGCCGGCCCAAGCGTTACAGCAATCAGCAGTATCTGCGCACACAGGATGAAATGTGTGAACTGTTCAAGGATATTCCGGAAGCGCTGGTTAACAGCGTCGAAATTGCCAAACGCTGTAACGTGACGGTTCGGTTAGGCGAGTATTTCCTGCCTCAGTTCCCGACCGGTGACATGAGCACGGAAGATTTCCTGGTCATGAAATCCAAAGAAGGTCTGGAAGAACGTCTGGAGTTCCTGTTCCCGGATCCGGCTGAGAGAGCCGAAAAACGTCCCGCGTATGACGAACGTCTGGATATTGAACTGAAAGTGATCAACCAGATGGGCTTTCCCGGCTACTTCCTGATCGTGATGGAGTTTATCCAATGGTCGAAGGATAACGATATTCCGGTCGGTCCGGGTCGTGGTTCCGGTGCGGGTAGTCTGGTGGCTTATGCGCTGAAAATTACCGATCTGGATCCGCTGGCGCTGGACCTGCTGTTCGAACGTTTCCTGAACCCGGAACGTGTCTCCATGCCAGACTTTGACGTCGACTTCTGCATGGATCGACGGGATGAGGTGATCGATCACGTCGCGCAGATGTATGGCCGTGAAGCCGTGTCTCAGATCATTACCTTCGGTACGATGGCGGCGAAAGCGGTTGTGCGCGACGTGGGTCGTGTGCTGGGCCATCCTTATGGTTTCGTCGATCGTATTTCCAAACTGATCCCGCCTGATCCGGGCATGACACTGGCGAAAGCGTTTGATGCCGAGCCGAAGCTGGTTGAACTGTACGAGCAGGATGAAGAAGTCAAAGCGCTGATCGATATGGCGCGCAAGCTCGAAGGTGTCACGCGTAACGCGGGTAAACATGCTGGTGGTGTGGTAATAGCGCCAACAAAGATCACTGATTTTGCGCCGCTGTATTGTGACGACCAGGGGCTGCAGCCGGTTACCCAGTTTGATAAAAACGATGTGGAATATGCCGGCCTGGTGAAGTTCGACTTCCTGGGGTTGCGGACACTGACCATCATCAAATGGGCGCTGGATATGATCAATCCACGTCTTGCCAAAGAGGGTAAAGAGCCGGTTGATATTGCGGCCATTCCTCTTGATGATCCGACATCGTTCAAAATCCTGAAAAATTCAGAAACCACCGCGGTATTCCAGCTGGAATCGCGCGGCATGAAAGACCTGATCAAACGTCTGCAGCCGGACTGTTTTGAGGACATGATCGCGCTAGTGGCATTGTTCCGTCCAGGGCCGCTGCAATCAGGCATGGTGGATAACTTCATCGACCGTAAGCATGGACGTGAAGAAATTTCCTACCCGGATATTCAGTGGCAGCATGAGTCACTGAAGCCGATTCTGGAGCCTACCTACGGCATTATCCTGTATCAGGAACAGGTTATGCAGATCGCACAAACCCTTGCGGGTTATACGCTGGGTGGCGCAGACATGTTGCGTCGTGCGATGGGTAAGAAAAAACCGGAAGAGATGGCCAAACAGCGCTCCGGTTTTGAAGCCGGTTCGGTAAAAAATGGCGTCGATGGCGAACTGGCGATGAAGATTTTCGATCTGGTGGAAAAATTCGCTGGATACGGATTCAACAAATCGCATTCTGCTGCCTATGCGCTGGTTTCGTATCAGACGCTCTGGTTGAAAACACATTTCCCGGCAGAATTCATGGCTGCGGTGATGACCGCGGATATGGACAACACCGACAAGATCGTGACGCTGGTCGATGAGTGTCAGCGCATGGGCTTGAAACTGATCCCGCCGGATGTGAATACTGGGCAATACCGCTTTACCGTGAATGAACGGGGCGAAGTGGTGTATGGCATCGGTGCGGTCAAAGGAGTAGGTGAAGGGCCGGTTGAAGCTATTATTGCCGCCCGTAACGAGGGTGGTCCATTCCGTGATCTGTTCGATTTCTGTAACCGGGTGGATATCAAACGCCTGAATAAACGGGTGATGGAAAAGCTGGTGTATGCTGGTGCGCTGGATCGGTTAGGTCCGCACCGGGCTGCTATCATGGCGTCGCTTGAAGAGGCGATGAAGGCTGCGGAACAGAAAGCGAAAGATGCGGCGCTCGGGCAAAATGATCTTTTTGGTGATCTATTCGCTGATGACGGCGTATTACCCACGCCGACGTTTGCCGATGTTCCCGAGTGGTCGGATCAGAAGTGGCTGGATGGCGAACGGGAAACTCTCGGTTTATATTTAACCGGTCATCCGATAAATCAATACCTGGCGGAATTAAAGCATTATACTTCCGGACGTTTATGCGATTTACAGCCTACAGAACGTGATAAACCTGCGGTAGCGGCAGGCCTTGTTCTGAATGCCCGGGTGATGATCACCAAGCGTGGTACCAAAATGGGTATTCTGACGTTAGATGATCGTTCTGGTCGTTTAGACATCACTTTGTTCAGCGAGGCACTGGAAAGATACGAATCATTGCTGCAAAAAGACCGGATTTTAGTCGTAACCGGTCAAATCAGCTTTGACGAGTATGCGGGTGGCATTAAAATGTCGGCCCGCGAAGTATTGGATATTGAAGATGCGCGTGGTCGTCACGCACGGGGACTGCGGGTAAAAGTAACGCAGTCTGATATGGCAGATCGCTTTATGCAGAATCTTGCCGACATATTAACGCCTCATCGTGCAGGGATTTGCCCGGTGCATGTCTGCTATCGCAGAACGGGTGTGCAGGGGCAGCTGACGTTGGGGACCGAATGGCGGGTAACGCCAACCGATCAACTACTGAACGAGCTGCGATCCCATTTGGGTAAGCAAGGCGTTGAACTGATATTTGAGTAGCGATTTCGGATACAACTATGAATATGAACTTTCTGGAATTTGAACAACCTATTGCCGAACTGCTGGCACAAATCGAAGAACTGAAACATGTCAGTGAGAATGTTGGCAGTAGCGTGGATCTGTCAGATGAAATCAAACATCTGGAAAAAAAGAATGAAGAGCTGACCAGAAAGCTGTTCTCTGATCTGGGTGCATGGCAGATTTCCCAATTGGCGCGTCATCCGCAGCGTCCTTATACTGCGGATTACATTTCCCATATTTTCACTGAGTTTGATGAATTGGCCGGTGATCGTGCTTTTGCCGATGATAAAGCGATTGTCGGTGGTACGGCGCGTCTGGATGGTCAGCCGGTTATGGTGATTGGTCATCAGAAAGGCCGTGATACTCAGGAAAAAATCAAACGTAACTTCGGTATGCCGAGACCGGAAGGTTATCGCAAGGCGCTGCGACTGATGCAGATGGCTGAACGTTTCAAGATGCCAATTATTACGTTCATCGATACACCGGGTGCCTATCCGGGTGTGGGTGCGGAAGAGCGTGGTCAGTCAGAAGCGATTGCCCGCAACCTGAAAGTGATGTCCAGCCTGAAAGTACCGGTCATTTGTACGGTTATTGGTGAAGGCGGTTCAGGCGGTGCACTGGCAATCGGTGTTGGTGATCGCGTGAATATGCTGCAGTATTCCACCTATTCGGTTATTTCACCGGAAGGTTGTGCATCTATTCTGTGGAAGAGTGCAGAAAAAGCGAGCGTTGCTGCTGAAGCAATGGGTATCACTGCTGCGCGTCTGAAGGAGCTGAAGCTGATTGATGGTATCGTGCAGGAACCACTGGGTGGTGCGCATCGTAATGTGGAAGAGATGGCTGGTCTGCTGAAACAGCGCATCAAGGCTGATCTGACCGAATTGCATGCACTGCATACGGACGAATTATTGAGACAGCGTTATCAGCGACTGATGTCTCACGGCTATTGCTGAGCCACGTCGTCCCCATAAAAGCAGCGCCTTCCGGCGCTGTTTTTTTATGTTTATTCCTCCGGCGCCAGCTCCCCATCGGGTTCAGAAAACTCAAGGCTGTGGTAACGCCAGGCCTTCATCTGTGACGGCCAGCCTGAGGATGACCAGCCACCTTTGAGCAGCAGATGATGCAAAAAGTCATTCTTATCCGGTAACTGCCGCCAGACTGCGGGTAAAAAAGTGGACCGGTGATAACCATCGCTCAGCCATAACCCATCCGTGAAAGGGATCAGTGCAGCCAGCAATTCCTCGCGGGTTGCGGCAGGTAATGGCTCCCGTTCACTGAGTAGTGAAATACTGAGAATACAATCGGGTAACTCCCTGGCAGAGAGCGGCGGGAAACGGGGATCCTGAAAGGCGGCTGCACGGGCAAAATAGGGAATGGCCTGTTGTAATGGCATATCCTGTTCAAGGGTACCGATGCAGCCACGCAGATCGCCATTTTTATGCAGCGTAACGAAGCATCCCAGTCGAAGATCGCCGTTCATTAATGTTACAGGCGCCGAGGCATCCGGTGTCCAGTGACTCTGAATTGCCTGCCGTGCCAGGCTCAGCATCAACCGGCGCTCATTCAGTTCAATAGAGGGCAAAAGCTGCATATCCGACCACCCGTTCTGTGTCGTGTGATGTATCGCCTGAATTACATTTCGCCAGTAATTTGATATCCAGCTGATGCTGATGAGCCCAATGCAGCGCACCATTAATGGCGTAGCAGCCGCAGGCCTGGTCACCTGTCAATGTTTCACTGAATTGCAGAATTTGCCGGATGGTATAGTCATCCTGTAGTTCGGCAATATCCTTGCTGAGATAGTGGCTGAGGTCACTGCTGATCACGGCCAGAGTGTCTTCCGTCATCAGTTGCTCCAGCGCCCCGGATACATATTCGGCAGGACAGTCGCCGACAACCAGCGGTACCAGACTGAAATCGCCCAGTTGATACTGCAGAAACGGTAGCTGGACTTCTATTGCATGTTCTTGGCGGTGAGCTTCGTTAGCGGCAATGACGCCGGGTAACGACAGTAATGACGCTATCGCCTGCTTATCGAGCGGGATAGTTCCGAAAGGGGTGGCTTCACCATCCCAGTGCTCGGGAACGGCGATACCCTGCAGATAAACCCGGTGTGCCGGGCAGAGCACAACCACCCGCTTAAAGTCTCCTTTCCGCAATAAACTGTACCCCTGCGCGGCAATAGCGCCGGAAAAACGGTATCCGGCATGAGGCAGAATCAGCATCCGGGGTTTCTGTCTGTTTTCGGACGCTGTTGTGACATGATGTTGCATCCAGTCCCGAAGTCTGTCCGGATCTGCCGGATAAAACATATCCGCTACAGCGGGCTGATGGATAACCTGCATACCACCTCCTGATGGATAGATGTCATCTACAATTATAGTGTTGCTGCGGAGGTTGTATGGATAATTCAGACTATACAGTTTCAACTAAATACTGGCGTCATATGGATAATGGTCATACGCTTTGTACGCTCTGTCCGCGGTTTTGTGAACTGCGGGAAGGCAAGCGGGGTGTTTGTTACATCCGTATGGCGCAGGGCGGGGAGATCGTGCTGACCAGTTATGGTCGCTCCAGTGGTTTCTGTATCGATCCCATAGAGAAAAAACCATTACACCACTTTCTACCGGGTACGCCGGTGCTTTCATTCGGCACCGCCGGCTGTAATCTGACCTGTGCCTTCTGTCAGAACTGGGATATCAGTAAATCCCGCGACATGGAAACACTCAGTGCTTCAGCAACACCGGAACAGCTGGCGAAAATGGCGGAGCAGACAGGGTGTCGTTCCGTCGCCTTTACCTATAATGATCCGGTCATCTTCATGGAGTATGCAGTGGATGTCGCTGCCGCCTGTCATGCGCGGGATATCAAAACCGTCGCGGTCACGGCGGGCTACATCAATCCCGAGCCACGCCGGGAGTTTTTTGCCGCCATGGATGCCGCCAATGTGGATCTGAAAGGATTCACCGAATCGTTTTATCATCGGATTTGTGGCGGACATCTGGCGCCGGTACTGGACACGCTGCGTTATCTGAAACAGGAAACCAAAGTCTGGTTTGAGCTGACCACCTTATTGATCCCCGGTGAAAATGATTCGGCAGAAGAGTTAGAGGCCATGTGTCGCTGGATTGCCGATGAGCTGGGGCCGGATGTTCCTCTGCATTTTACGGCCTTCCATCCGGATTTTCATATGCTGGATAAACCGGCGACATCGATGGCATCCCTGCTGCAGGCGCGGGATATCGCCAAGGCGCATGGTCTGCATTATGTCTATGTCGGGAATGTGCATGATGTGGCCGATGGCAGTACCTGGTGTCCTTCCTGTGGGAAAATACTGATTGAACGGGATTATTATCGTCTGGGAACCTGGGCATTGCATGACGGACACTGCAAACATTGCGGAGCGGCAATCGCAGGGGTGTTTGAACATCAGCCCGGAACGTGGGGGCCAAGGCGGTTACCGGTCGAAATCAGATAAAATCGTTGATGAAAAAATTGGCCTGGCAGGGGGGCTGCCAGGCCAATTGCTTATCTATTTTCTGTTATCAGGCTGCATTCGCTACAGTTGCTTTTGCGGCTTTGATTTTTTTCAGTGTGATAGCAACTACGGCTGTCGTGATTGCACCAGCGGCCATGGCAGCCAGTGCCAGCAGTGGTTTATTCATCGCACCCAGCAGGGCTACGATAGGACCACCGTGCGCGACGGAGTTCGTTACTCCGAATACGAACGCCATGACGGCGGCAACGATACTGCCCAGCATGTTGGCAGGAATCACGGCTAGTGGATCCTGCGCGGCGAACGGAATAGCGCCTTCAGAAATTCCCACCAGACCCATGGCACCGGCAGCTTTACCCGCTTCGATTTCGTCTTCGTCAAACAGGTCCATTTTACGACCGAGGAAAGTAGCCAGGCCCATGCCCAGTGGTGCCACCGGAATGGCACAGGCCATTGCGCCCATGAACTGAGTCTGACCAGAGGCGATCATGCCCACAGAGAACAGGAAGGCGACTTTGTTGACCGGGCCGCCCATATCAAAGCCAGCCATACCGCCGATCACGATGCCCAGCAACACCAGGCTGCCGCCACTCATGGATACCAGCATGTTGGTCATTCCGGTCATCAGGCCAGCAATCGGAGCGCCGATGATGAAGATAAAGATTGCGGCGATAAACAAGGTGCCGGACAGTGGTGCGATCAGGATAGGCACCAGCGGACGCAACAATTTGTTGTAGTCTCGCGTTGCTACCCAACGGACGAAATAACCCACTAACAAGCCGGCCACGATGGCACCGATAAAGCCGGTACCAGCGCTGGCACCATAGAACGAGCCATCATTGGCAATCCAGCCACCGATAAAACCAGGAGCAAGGGCAGGGCGGTCGCCGATGGCATAAGCGATATAACCAGCCAGAATCGGGATCATCAGTTTGAACGCAACTACACCGACGTTCAGTACGGAGTTCCACATACTGCCTTCAGGAATTGCCATGCCGCCTGGTGTCGGGTCACCGCCGATGGCCAGTGACAATGCAATTAACAGACCCCCGGTGACGACGAACGGGATCATGTGTGACACGCCGTTCATCAGGAAACGATAGAGATCAGAACGAGTCCGCCCGGATTTGGAGCCTTCGGCAGATGCCGCATTTCCTTCCGGCTTATAAGGCGCTGCACTCAATGCCTGGCTGATTAAGCCTTTGGCATCTTTTATCGGGGCTTTAACACCAGTTTTGATGACTTTTTTTCCGGCAAAACGATGCATATCGACCTGTTTGTCTGCCGACAATAATGGCATCAGCCCGTGCGATTTCTTCTGCTGTCGGGGCGTTTTTAACACCGATAGAGCCGTTGGTTTCAACTTTAATTTTGTACCCTAATTCTTTCGCGGCTTTTTCCAGGGCTTCCGCCGCCAGATAGGTATGCGCAATGCCGGTTGGACAGCCAGTAACACCAATCAGGAAACCTTTGCTTTCGCCTGTTACGGCTGCAACGGGTTCTGCTTTCGCGGTCAGCAGAGTCAGGGCGTCACGGCTGGATTTGGTAGCCATGATGGCATCAAAAAAGCCCGGTTCGATCAGTTTGGAAGAGAGTTCCGCTAATACCGTGATGTGATGGTCAGCACCGCCAGCGGGTGAGGCAATCATGAAAAACAGTTTTGACGGTTTGCCATCTTCAGCACCGTATTCAATGCCTTTGCGGCTGATGCCGATGACAACGGCCGGCTCAATGACTGCGGCGCTCTTGGCATGCGGTAAGGCCACACCTTCTTCAAAACCGGTATTTCCGAGGGCTTCGCGAGCCTGAATATCTTGTAAAAACAGCTGTTTATCTTTGATTTTTCCCTGGGCTGCCAGCAGATCGATCATTTCACGAAATACGGCATCCTTGGTGGTTGCCTGCAAATCGAGGCATATCAGTTTTTCATTGATGAGGTTAGTAATCATAGTGATTCCCAAAAGTTCCCGGTGGTGATTTGTCACCGATGTTCTGAATGATACGACTCAGTAACGTCCATGTACTGATATCGCTGTTCCCCATTAAGCAGTGTCATTATCGGGAGAACCGGAAAGGGAAAAAATCGGAAAGAAAACACATAAACTGGATTTTTGTACCATTAAATTCACAGTGTGATATTTGTCTCACTATGGGAAACCAGTAATTTTCAACACTGAATTACGGGTTTGGACGATACTTGAATAATAGGAAAATGCTCACTAAGGTCTGGCTGGTGGCAAAGAAAAGTAAAAGTAGGAAATCATCCGGAACAGCCGGATCCAAATCGTTTAGCCAGGAGCTTTCTGCTCATTTTTCCGAATTATCTGACAATGCCTCCCGGGCGCTGGAACGTCTGGCCGATTCTGATGATCCGGAGGCATTACACGATTTGCGGATCAGTTTACGCAGTCAGCGGGTGTTACTGGGTCTGTTTCCGCGTTGTCGTACCCTGAGAAAACAGCGGGATCACTTAGGCATGGCGGCAAGGCTGACCGGTTTGGATCGTGACCTGGAAGTGGCGATTGGACTGGCGGAATCACTGGTTAATGAGACTAAAACCGGTGAACAACAACTTTCTTTTTTAACCGATAAACTGTCTGTTTCCCGGAAAAAATTGCTGACCGGGCTCCAGGATGTTCGGTTGCCGCTCGTTTTGTCACAGGTCGATCGCGACTGGAGTAAAAAACTCGGTAACAAGCGTAAAAGTGTTCTGCAATCGGCCGCGCGGGCACAAAACCGTAAATTTGAAAAACGTGTTCTGATCACTGCGGCTGATTTAAAGATGACCTCACCTGTCGCGGATTGGCATTTATTACGATTGCAGGTAAAACGCCTGCGCTACTGGGGGGAAGGGTTTGCACCGGTGCTTACCGAAAAACAGTGCCGCCGTATACCGGCATTGATTGCGTTACAGCAGCGGTTGGGATTGCTTCATGATTTTTGCCTGTTTGAAAGCCAGTTTCAGCAGGAGCTTATTCTGCCGGAACCATGGCAACAAAGGCTGGAGAAATGGCAGCAAAACGCACTGGCAGATGCTGCCGGTATGCTGCAGCATCTGAAAATGCGGTGGTGATTAACCGGTGTATGTTGTGAATGTACCGAACAGTTCCGGTTTCATCGCACCGATCAGCGTGACGACGCCGAGAATGGCGAAGATGGCAGCCGCAATACCATGCACCCATTTGACCGGTATTTTCTGTGCGGCTTTATTGCCGAACAATACCGCAGGTACGTTAGCCAGCATCATGCCGAACGTCGTGCCAGCGACTACAAGGGCCAGGGATTGATATTTGGCCGCCAGCGCCACCGTTGCCACCTGTGTTTTATCACCCATTTCCGCCAGGAAAAATGCAATCAGCGTGGTACAAAAGACGCCGAAATGCGCCAGCTTGGCGTCATTCTCATCAAACTTGTCCGGAATTAATGTCCAGAGTGCCATGGCAATAAACGAGACGCCAAGAATATAGGCCATCGTCTGTGGGTCAACCAAGGACGTTAGCCATGCGCCTATCGCTCCCGCAAAACCGTGATTGACCAGTGTGGCCACCAGAATCCCCAGGATGATTGGGACAGGTTTCTTGAATTTTGCCGCCAGAATGAAAGCCAATAGCTGAGTTTTATCACCGATCTCGGCCAGAGCCACAATACCGGTAGAAATGGAAAAAGCAGACACTTGTTACTCCCTGGCCGGAAAACTTCCAATGACCACACACCTGTCCGGCCGCACAGGGTATGGTCAAAGGTCTTGCCAGGCGTATCAGTTACGAGAACGAACGCTGCTTGCACCATGACCATGAGGGTCAAGTTTGTTGATGCAAGCCCTTTTACGAGGATCAGGAGGCTACTCCCCAATGACCCGCGAATTATAAAGGGTTTCTTTCTTTTGTTCAAAATGAATGATCAGCTGGTAAAACGTAGCAAGCGCTGTCTATGAGGATTCACTTTGTGACAGAGGTAATACTATGCGAAACATACCCATTATCTGATTTTTTATAACTGCATGATTTTTAAGAGATATACCTTAAAGGTATGACTCTGCATATAAAAGGTATTGGCCCGGACGACGCATTGGAGATTAAAAATGATTATCAGCACACACAATAAAAACATTACAACACTTTGTTTTTAATGAATTTTTTGGTTCAAACAAAGTTCACCGAAGGTGATGAAAATAATAAACAACAATGAGGATCTCAGATGAAATTCTGCAAAACTGAATCTGCTGCCAATCGCCAGGCTGTTAATCTGCCCCTAAAATTGCTTTCCTGGCTGATCAGCAGCTCGTTAATGGGCGGTTCGCTCATGCTGGCTGCTGATGCGGCGGAAGTAAAACAGGATGTCCTGATTGCCAAGCAGCCGGTGTTAAGTGCGCGAGTCAAAAATATTCTGTCGCTCGATGGTCAACAGTTCAAGGACTTGAATAATAATGGCCTGCTGGATACATATGAGGATTGGCAGCGTCCAGTGAGTCAGCGGGTGGATGATCTGGTGTCAAAAATGACGCTGGAAGAAAAAGCCGGCCTGATGTTAATCGATACCCTGAATGCCGATTGCGGAGGGACTGCTTCACAGACCGCAGTGGATTATATCAACCAGCAACGGATGAACCGGTTTATATTGCGTAATGTGGTGAAGGCCGATCCGGTATGCGGCGGTGAAATTGGCTGGGGTGGTGATCCGGTCACACCACAGCAAATGGCGACTTTTACCAATACGATTCAGGAACTGAGTGAAGCAACGCGCCTGGGGATTCCGGCTCTGTTCAAATCCAATGCTCGCAACCATTATGAGAAAGATGCCCGTGTTGGCATTAATGAAGCGGCAGGCGCCTTCACTGAGTTTCCGAAAGAAGCGGGGCTGGCTGCCGCTGCGCTGGGTGAAAACAACATGTCGGTCATTGAAGACTTCGCCAAAGTGATGGGCGACGAGTGGAAGGCGATCGGTCTGCGCGGAATGTATGGCTATATGGCAGATCTTTCCACGGAACCCCGTTGGTATCGGGTGCATGAAACATTCACGGAAGACGCGGATCTTAATGCGGACATTATGAAAACGCTGGTGAAAACCCTGCAGGGTGGCCCATTGAATCCGGATTCTGCCGTGGCATTGACCATGAAGCATTTTCCCGGTGGTGGTCCGCAGGAGATGGGGTTAGATCCACATTACTCTCATGGTAAGAATCAGGTTTATCCGGCCGGTAATTTTGCCTATCACCTGAAGCCGTTTATGGCTGCGATTGATGCTGGTGTCTCTTCTGTCATGCCTTACTACGGCGTACCGATCAATGTGACGTATGAAGGCGTTAAATACGAACAGGTCGGCATGGCTTTCTCCAAACAGATTGTGACAGATCTGCTGCGTGGAAAACTGGGCTTCAAAGGCTATGTCAACTCGGATACCGGGATTATCAATGATCGTGGCTGGGGGCTGGAAAATAAAACGGTTCCGGAACGGGTTGCTGCCGCGATCAATGGTGGTACCGATACGTTGTCCGGATTCCATGACAAGCAAACCATCATTGATCTGGTAAAAGCCGGTCTAGTGACAGAAGAACGGGTTACTCTGGCAGCCAAACGTCTGCTGCAGGCACAATTCGAACTCGGTTTGTTTGAAAATCCTTACGTCGATGCCAGCAAAGCGGCTGCCACGATAGGGAATGATGCGCATCGCGCCATTGGGATGGACATACAGAGAAAGTCGGTAGTGCTGCTGCAGAACAAGGATAATGTATTGCCATTGAAAGCGGGCGCTAGCGTTTACGCCATGGGGATCGCCAAATCCGATGTCGAGAAATATGGCTATGTGGTGACGGATGGCGCAGCAGACAAGGCTTCACGTCCAAGTGCGGCTGGTCATGATTATGCGGTGATCCGGGTTGAAGTCACGACAGATAAAACGGTCACCGGGGCTTTCGAAAGCAATAATCCGGCGTCCGGACTGGACAAGAAACATATCAATCCGCTGACTGGCAAAACCTGGGGCTCGCAGGATCGCTGTGTTCTTGATTCAAAACAGAAATGTCTGGACGATAAACTGAAGTTTGGTGGCGCATTGCCATGGGAAGCCAATAATCTGTCATTTACCACGATGGCGGCTTCAAAATCATGGAAGATCTCGCCATCACTGGAAACAATTCAGGCGATTATGAAAGAAGTGGGCGCGGAAAAAACGGTGCTGAGCGTTTACTTCCGTCAGCCTTATGTTCTGGATGAACAAAGCGGTCTGAAGGATGCCGGCGCCATTGTGGCAGGCTTTGGTGTCAGTAACACCGCGCTGCTGGATGTATTGAGCGGCAAGTTTAATCCTCAGGGCAAAATGCCATTTGCACTGGCGAATAACCTGCAGGCAGTGATTGACAATCAGCCGGATATGCCGGGTTATCCGGCTAAAGATACACTTTATCCGTATGGTTTTGGATTGAGCTATAAATAACAGTGTAATGACAGAAGAACAGGATGCCGGTTTAACGCCGGCATCTTTTTTTGTATAGCCGGAAGCCAGAAACGACAAAGCCCCGCATTGCTGCGAGGCTTTTGAATGATGGTGCCCAGACGCGGAATCGAACCACGGACACGCGGATTTTCAATCCGCTGCTCTACCGACTGAGCTATCTGGGCTTGGGTTGAATGGTGCCGGCTATCGGAATCGAACTGATGACCTACTGATTACAAGTCAGTTGCTCTACCAACTGAGCTAAGCCGGCACGTGTATTCAACGAGGCGGGATTATAATGAAATCGGCTGCCGAGTCTATATCTGAATGCAAAATTTTAGCGTTTTATGGTTTGTTTGCCGATATTTTCGACGAAATGCATTTTTCAACATTTAACCGGTGATAGCAGGTTGGGGAGAGATCAGCTAACATCATATTTACATATGTTATTGATTTAGTGGTTATGGAATTTTTTATACTGATTGGTCTGATTGTATTGAACGGTGTCTTTGCGATGTCAGAGATTGCCATTGTCACCGCCCGCAAGGCGCGTTTAGCCAAACTGGCTGCTGAGGGTGATAAAGGGGCTAAAACAGCACTTAAACTGGCAGAAGATCCCACCAATTTCTTGTCGACTGTACAAATCGGTATAACTTCTATTGGCATTCTGAACGGTATTTTCGGGGAAGCCATTCTGGCCCAGCCATTATCGGTCTGGCTGCAACATTTCGGCTTATCTGCTGCGACCAGTAGTGCGGCGGCAACGGTCATTGTGGTTGTCGTGGTGACGTATATCTCCATTGTGGTTGGTGAACTGGTACCCAAGCGACTGGGGCAATTAAGTGCGGAAAATATCGCTTGTCTGGTTTCCCGTCCGATGCAGTTGCTGGCGCTCGTTTCCCGTCCGTTTGTCCTCTTGTTGTCTGCCTCGACGCACGGCCTGATTCGGATAATGGGGATCAGGCAACATGCCGGTGCGAGTGTGACAGAAGAAGAGATCCACGCCATGCTGGCTGAAGGCTCGGAATCCGGTGTCATTGAACATAGCGAACATACGATGGTGCGTAATGTATTCCGTCTGGATGATCGCACGGTTGCCTCGCTGATGGTGCCACGGGCTGATATTGTATTTATTGATCTGCAGGATTCTCTGGAAGGGAATCTGGAAAGGATATCGAAGTCAGGTCACTCGACATTCCCGGTTTGCCGTGGCGGCTTAAAGGAACTGATCGGGGTGATCAGTGCCCGTCAGATCATGACGCAGTCAGTACAGGGGTTAGCGCTTGATTTTGAAGCGTTGTGTCAGCCAGGCAGTTTTGTTCCAGAGACGTTAAGCGGTATGGAGTTGCTGGAGCATTTTCGCTCGTCCGGATCGCATATGGTGTTTGTGGTAGATGAGTACAGTGAGTTGCAGGGGATTGTCACGGTACAGGATGTCCTCGAGTCGCTGACCGGCGAGTTTTATCAGGAAGATAATGAGGATGCCTGGGCGATACAGCGCGAGGATGGCTCCTGGTTACTGGATGGTCTGATCCCGGTGATGGAGTTAAAAGATTGCCTGCAACTGGAACGTTTACCAGAGGAAGAACGCAACCGTTACCATACTTTGAGCGGACTGGTCATGCTGTTACTGGGCCGTGTTCCGGCTACCGGTGATATTCTGGAAGTGGATGGCTGGAAACTGGAAGTGGTCGATATGGATGGTATGCGTATCGACAAGGTACTGGCATCGCGGGTTATCACCAATGACAATGATGATAACCCTGATACCGGCGCCTGAGGTTAGATGTTCAGCGCGCCCGTCAGACTGGATCAGCAAAACGGGCCTGGATCTCCAGCCGCTCTTCAGCGGCATTCAGTAGTGCCTCGACACAGTGCGCATCCAGTCGCCCGGCGGCGACTTCTTTCTGCAATTCAGTGATCACATCTTCCTCTGTCCAAGCTGTTTTATATGGCCGGGCAGTGGAAAGTGCATCATAGACATCCGCGATGGCAACAATCCGGGCCTCAAGCGGAATTTGTTCCAGAGTAAGCCCCAGCGGATAACCGGAACCATCGCCCCGTTCATGATGGCCGGCGACGATATTACGCATAATGGCGGACGCACTGTCGAGGTTCAGCCCCAGATCATCCACCATTTGATCGATCATTTTTACCCCGAGCTCCACGTGCTTATGCATGGTGTCCCATTCATTCACATCCAGTTTTCCTGATTTGAGCAAAACCCGGTCCGGAATACCCACTTTGCCGATATCGTGCAGCGGGGCAAAAAGATGGACGTGTTCAATAAATTCGTCGCTCAGGTTGTAACGCTCCGCCACCCCCCGGGCAATCAGGCGTGAATACTTCGCCATCCGGTCCAGATGATTGCCGGTTTCCAGATCTCGGATGCGGGCAAAATCGGTGGCCAGATGAACAGTGTTAATCAGCGATTTCACCGCCGCCATTTCCAGCAGATACAGATGGGCCGCTAAATCGGCAAACACATCCAGAAAAGCTAATATTTCCGGCTGAAAGACATTGGGTTTCCGGGAGTCAAAAAACAGGAACGCGACAAAAGTATTGCCGTTGAAAATCGGAATGGTATAGCTGCTGAGGAAGCGCTGGTGGTGCAGCCAGTCGGTATGTGTGCTGCTGTTGTTGCCCTGAAACGTGATGTCCATATCCTGCACAATACGGCTTTGACGCGAATGGATCAGTTTTTGTAAGGAGGGGACATCCGATATCCGGGCTTCGTAACTGTGCAATGCGGTCTGGGTTGAATCACTGCTGACAAAAGTCTTAAGCAGGTCGGTTTTGGCGTCGTAAAGCGCGATAGAGACACGATCAATAAAATCATAACGCCCGCGAATGATTTCGTGCAGTTTGGCCAGACGTGCTGATAAATCCATTTTTGTCATTGAGAGTGAATTTGTCGTCTGAACCGTCTGTGTCTGCATTTTTTCTTTCCTTTTTATGCCTCTGCTTTGTTTACAGATTAGTTGATGGCTCGCTTTTTGACTGTGAACCAGCCGTTAAATCTCGGTATACATCTCCATTTCCATTTGAATTCATATCATTAGGATTGTTGGATTAAGGATTGTAATGATAATCATAATCATTTAGATTCTGCACTCTTTAATAATAAACTCAAGGAATGATGATGTTCCCGCAGAAAAAACTCGCCTTATTTGTCGGTCTTGTTGTCTCATCCGGATACACCGCTGTTGCAACCGCACAACAGACGGGCACAACCGAGCTGGAAACAGTTTATGTCACTGAAACGCAGGATGATTCCGTAACTGAAGGCAGCGGTTCCTACACGGTTCGCAGCTCTGATTCGGCAACCAAGCTGACATTGTCACCCAAACAGACCCCGCAAACAGTGAGCACGACGACCCGGACCAGAATGGATGATTTCAGCCAGAACACGATGAACGATGTGCTGGCAGGAACCAGTGGGGTGAATGTTGAAAAAGTGGAAACGGACCGGACCTATTACACCGCCCGTGGTTTTGATATTACCAACATTCAGGTCGACGGTACTGGCTTGCCGCTGACGTTTGGTCTGTCACAGGGTGATATGGATACCGCCGTCTATGATCATGTTGATGTTATCAAAGGGGCAAACGCGTTACTGAATGGCACCGGTGAACCTTCCGCGACAGTGAATATGGTGCGCAAGCGTCCGACTACCGAGTTTCAGTCGACAGTTACCGGTTCGGTCGGTTCCTGGAGCAATCAGCGTGTTGAAGGCGATGTCTCCGGCGCCATGTCGGAAAATGGCAAATTGCGGGGACGTCTGGTTGTGGTGAATCAGAATAAGGATTCCTATCTGGATCGTTATAGCACTGACCGTAATGTGTTTTACGGCATTATGGAAGCCGATCTGACCGATACGACGCTGCTGACCCTGGGTCTGCATTACCAGAAAAACGATGCGGATAGTCCGCTGTGGGGCGCATTACCGCTGACCTATTCGGACGGAACGCCGACCAGCTATGACGTATCGACCTCGACCTCAACCGACTGGGCTTACTGGGATACCAAAGAAGAACGTTCTTTCATCGAGCTTTCACAGAAACTGGCGAATGATTGGAAAGCGAAAGCATCGCTGACGCATATCACGACCAGTCAGGACTCCAGACTATTCTACATGTACGGCACACCGGACAAGACAACCGAAACCGGGTTGTATGCCTATCCGAGTGCTTATGTATCAGACGTACAGCAAAATCTGGTCGATGTGAATGCCAGCGGACCTTTCCGTTTGGCCGGCCGGGAGCATGAGCTGGTTGTTGGCGCCAATATTTCGCATGCCCGGGTAAGACAACGTTCGGACTATAGTTCGGCCATTGGTCAGGCTATCGGCGATTTTTCTCAGTGGGATGGTTCGTTTGCCGAACCTGATTACTCGGCGTCCAGTGCGACCGGGAATTATGATAATAAACAATTAACCGGCTATAGCGGCGCGCGTTTCAGTCTTACCGATGATCTGGCCTGGATCGCGGGGGCTCGTATTACCTCTTGGGAGAGCGAAGGTGTCTCCTACGGTGTGGACAAGACGGAAGCGGAGCATGGCGAGGTCACGCCGTATACCGGGGTGGTATACGATATCAATGAGAACTACGCCGTTTATGCCAGCTATTCCGGTATTTTCGTGCCGCAGAACAAATCGGATATCAACGGCGATCGTCTGAAATCAGTCACAGGCGATAGCTACGAGACCGGGGTGAAAGGCGAGTTCTTTGATAAGAAGCTCAACACAACGCTGGCGCTGTTCAAAACCAGACAGGATAACGTAGCGGAACAGGCCGGTATCAGCGGTGGTCAGGCTTATTACACCACGGCAGATGGTATCCGCAGTCAGGGATATGAATTTGATATTGCAGGACAAGTCTGGGATGACTTGGAGCTCTCCGGTGGCTTTACCCATGTGGATATCGACAACAGCGATGGTAGCGCCGCCAAAACCTATACCCCACGTGACATATTCAAGCTGGCGGCAACGTACCGGATGAACCAGTGGAAAGCCGGCGCCGGTGTTTCCTGGCAAAGTGATATTTACCGGATTGATAATGGCGTGAAGGTAACACAGGACAGTTATGCCTTGCTGAATCTGATGGCCGGGTATGATTTCACCCGTAATCTGAGTGCAACGCTGAATGTCTATAATGTCGCCAATGAGAAATACATTAACAGTCTATACTGGTCTCAGGGATATTACGGCGCACCGCGTAATGCCATGCTGTCGGTAAGCTGGAAGCTTTAATTGAGTTGTTCGGACATCGTCAGTTTGCCTGCTGACGATGTTTGAACAATACTTTGCTTTAGATCATTTTTTTTATACATAGATCATAAAAATATAAACCAAATACAACATTTTATTAACAACGCTTTCAGTCGGTTTCTACAATAGGCAGATCCACATAGGATATGTGATATTCCCGTTCGACGGAGTTGTTAGATGATAAAAAACAGGTTCTGGTGGCTGCTGCCATCCTCAATGCCTTTATTGTTAAGTGGTTGTAATATGGCGTTGCTCGATCCTAAAGGCATTATCGGGATGGAGCAGAAATCGCTGATTCTGACTGCAACCTGGCTGATGCTGATTGTAGTGATCCCGGTCATTATTATGACTTTCCTTTTTGCCTGGAAATACCGGGCTTCCAACAAACATGCCACCTACCGCCCAAACTGGTCGCATTCCAATAAGATTGAATTCGTAGTCTGGACAATTCCGCTGATTATCATTCTGATATTGGGCACGATTACCTGGCGGACGACGCATTCTCTGGATCCGCGCAATCCGATCCCTTCCGAGAACCGGCCGCTGGTCATCGAAGCGATTTCTCTCGACTGGAAATGGCTGTTCGTTTATCCGGAACAGGGCATCGCGACCGTGAATGAAATCTATTTCCCGGCGAATGTCCCGGTTCAGTTCAAGGTGACATCCGGTTCGGTCATGAACTCGTTCTTTATCCCTCAGCTGGGCAGCCAGATTTACGCCATGGCGGGTATGCAGAATCAGGTGCACCTGATGGCCAGTGAAGAGGGCGCGTTTAAAGGCATGTCGGCCAACTACAGTGGTGCTGGCTTCTCGGGCATGAAGTTTATGGCTTATGCCACTTCGCAGGACAAGTTTGCCGAGTGGGTCGCTAAGGTGAAACAGTCGCCAAACAGTCTGCAGTGGGCGGATTATGAAGCACTGGCGAAACCGAGCGAACAGAATCCGGTGGCGTATTACGCCTCCGTGAAGCCGGATTTGTATCAGGACATCATTAATCAATTCATGGGTTCAGACATGAAGCATGCGCCAATGCACTCTGAAGAAATGAATAAAGAAATGGATCACGACATGGAGCAGGGTATGCACATGTCTTCACATTCCGGCGCCGGGGAATAAACGATGTTTGGAAAGTTAACGCTTGAAGCAATTCCGTATCATGAACCGATCATCATGGGGACACTGAGTGTTGTCGCCCTGATGGGGATCATGATTGTGGCCGCCATGACTTATTACAAAAAATGGGGCTGGCTGTGGACTGAATGGCTGACCTCGGTTGACCACAAGAAGATTGGCATCATGTACATCATCGTCGCCATGGTGATGTTACTGCGTGGCTTTGCGGATGCGATCATGATGCGTCTGCAACTGATGCTGGCTTCCGGAGGTTCTGAAGGCTTCCTGAATGCACATCATTACGATCAGATTTTCACCGCACACGGTGTGATCATGATTTTCTTCATGGCCATGCCATTTATGGTGGGCCTGATGAATATTGTGGTGCCATTGCAGATTGGTGCGCGTGATGTGGCATTCCCATTCCTGAACTCGCTGAGCTTCTGGCTGTTTATTGTCGGCGTTGCGCTGATGAATATTTCGCTGGGGGTGGGTGAGTTTGCGCAGACTGGCTGGCTGGCCTATCCGCCATTATCCGGGCATCAGTATAGTCCCGGGGTCGGGGTCGATTACTGGATCTGGAGCTTGCAGATATCGGGCATCGGTACCTTGCTGACCGGGGTGAACTTCTTTGTAACCATCCTGAAAATGCGGGCTCCGGGCATGACACTGATGAAAATGCCGGTGTTTACCTGGACGGCGCTGTGTTCAAACGTGCTGATTATCGCGGCGTTCCCGATCCTGACGGTGACGATTGCGCTGCTGACACTGGATCGCTATCTCGGTACCCATTTCTTCACCAATGATATGGGCGGTAACCAGATGATGTATGTGAACCTCATCTGGGCCTGGGGACATCCTGAGGTTTATATCCTGATCCTGCCGGCATTCGGTATCTTCTCCGAAGTGGTGGCGACTTTCTGTAAGAAGCGTCTGTTTGGTTATACCTCGCTGGTATGGGCTACCGCCGCGATCACGATCCTGTCGTTTATCGTCTGGTTGCATCACTTCTTTACGATGGGCGCCGGCGCCAACGTCAATGCGTTCTTTGGGATTGCGACCATGATTATCTCGATCCCGACCGGGGTGAAAATATTCAACTGGCTGTTCACCATGTATCAGGGACGAGTCCAGTTCACAACGCCGATCCTCTGGACGCTGGGTTTCCTGGTGACATTCACGGTAGGGGGTATGACCGGGGTGTTGCTGGCGGTGCCAGGTGCCAACTTCGTGTTGCATAACAGCCTGTTCCTGATCGCGCATTTTCATAACGTGATCATCGGTGGTGTCGTGTTCGGTTATCTGGCCGGATTCAACTACTGGTTCCCGAAAGCGATGGGTTTCAAGCTGAACGAGACGCTGGGCAAGGCTGCGTTCTGGTTCTGGATCACCGGGTTCTTTGGTGCCTTCCTGCCGCTGTACGCACTGGGTTTCATGGGCATGACCCGTCGTCTGAGTCAGGACATCAACCCGGAATACCACACTATGCTGATGATCGCGGTAGGTGGCGCGGTGCTGATCCTGATCGGTATTGGCTGCCAGTTGCTGCAGTTGGTGGTCAGTATCAAAGACCGTAACAAAAACCGTGATTTGACCGGTGACCCATGGGGCGGACGTACTCTGGAATGGGCAACGTCATCGCCGCCGCCATTCTATAACTTTGCGGAAATTCCGGTTGTCTCTGAACGCGACGCATTCTGGGATATGAAGGAAAAAGGGACCGCCTACCAGCGTCCGGCCAAATACAAAGAGATCCATATGCCGAAGAATACCGGCGCCGGGGTGATTATCAGCCTGTTCAGCCTGATCATGGGTTTTGCGTTGATCTGGTATATCTGGTGGCTGGCGGCAGTGGGTTTTGTCGGCGTGATTGCGACCTGGATTGCGTATTCGTTTAACAAGGATGTCGACTACTACGTACCAATCGATGTCGTGAAAAAAACAGAAGATGAGCATTTTGCAAAAATGAAACAGGCAGAGGTGAAGCATGTCGGCTGAAATTTTACATAACCAGCCTGCACATGCGGCTGAACATGAACATCATGAGGCAGGCAGCAATTCCGTATTCGGATTCTGGATTTACCTGATGAGTGACTGCATTCTGTTTGCAACGATTTTTGCAACCTATGCAGTGCTTTCAACCAGTTTCGCCGGCGGTCCGACAGGCAAGGATATCTTTGAACTGCCGTATGTTCTGACGGAAACCTTCTGCCTGCTGATCAGTAGTGTCACGTATGGCTTTGCCATGCTGGCCATGCATAAAGGCAATCAGAGCGGGGTGATCAAATGGCTTGCCGTGACCTTCCTCTTTGGTGCGGCTTTTATCGGGATGGAAATCAATGAGTTTTATCATCTGATTTCAGAAGGGTTTGGTCCGGATCGCAGTGCCTTCCTGTCCGCCTTCTTTGCGCTGGTCGGAACGCATGGTCTGCATGTGTTCTCCGGTCTGGTCTGGATGATTGTTCTGATGATACAGATTACACAGAATGGCCTGACTGCGACGAATAATACCCGCCTGATGTGTCTGAGCCTGTTCTGGCACTTCCTGGATGTTGTCTGGATCTGTGTATTCACTGTGGTTTATCTGATGGGGGTGCTGTAATGAGTCATAACACCAGTCATGGCGGCGCCAGCCACGGTAGCGTGAAGTCGTACACTACCGGATTTATTCTGTCAGTCATACTGACCGTGATTCCGTTCTGGATAGTGATGGAGGGCGCGTTACCGCAATCAACGATTATTCTGGTGATTGCAGTCTTCGCGGTTGCGCAGATCCTGGTGCAGTTGGGTTATTTCCTGCATATGAACACCAAATCGGATGGCGGCTGGAATATGATCGCATTTGTTTTCACGGTGCTGATCATCGCTATCATTGTCGTAGGTTCACTGTGGATCATGTTCCACCTGAACCATAATATGATGGTTCAATAAAGAGCGGATAGCATGATCAAGCAGTACCTGCTCGTCACAAAACCGGGGATCATTTTTGGTAATCTGATTTCCGTCATTGGTGGTTTTTTCCTGGCTTCCAAAGGAAGCCTGGATTTACCGTTATTTCTGGCTACGGTCACCGGCGTCTCGCTGGTGATCGCTTCCGGCTGCGCTTTTAACAATTACATCGATCGTGATATCGACTGCATCATGGAGCGCACTAAAAACCGGGTGCTGGTGAAAGGGTTGATTTCACCGGTGACGACGCTGGTGTATGCGACGTTGCTTGGTATCGCCGGGTTTGGGTTGTTATGGATCATGACTAACCCGCTGGCGACAGCGCTCGCAGTGATGGGCTTTGTCGTTTACGTCGGTCTGTATAGCCTGTGGCTGAAGCGCACCTCCGTGTATGGCACGCTGGTGGGCAGCCTTTCCGGGGCGGCACCGCCGGTCATTGGCTATTGCGCGGTCAGCAATCAGTTTGATATTGCTGCATTTCTGCTGCTGCTGATTTTCAGTCTCTGGCAGATGCCGCACTCCTATGCGATTGCGATATTCCGCTTCAAGGATTACCAGTCGGCATCCATTCCGGTGTTGCCGGTGAAACACGGTATCTCTGTGACTAAAAGCCATATCCTGTGGTATGTGCTGGCGTTTGCGGTGGCAACCCTGATGTTAACGCTGAGCGGTTATGCGGGTTACAGCTATTTTGCGGTGGCGATGCTGATTGGTATCGGCTGGTCGGCGATGGCTTTGGCCGGATTTAAGGCGGTGGATGATCGCGTGTGGGCGAAAAAGCTGTTCATCTTCTCCATCATTGCCATTACGTCACTGAGTGTCATGATGTCGGTTGATTTTGCCTCGCCGGATCCCACTCAATTTCTGACCTCTCTTGGTTTCTGACGGCTCTTGGTCTTTGACGTAATGGGAATAAGCTGACATGCATGATAACCGGATGACGGCGACAGAACGCCGTGCCACCTTTGGTTTGGGCGCTGTGTTCGCATTGCGCATGTTTGGCATGTTTATGGTGCTGCCGGTGCTGACGACCTATGGCATGGCGCTGCACGGAGCCAGCGAGTCGCTGATTGGTCTGGCTATCGGCATCTACGGCCTGATGCAGGCACTATTTCAGATCCCGGTTGGCTTATTGTCGGATAAGTTTGGTCGTTTCCCGCTGATTATTGGTGGTCTGCTGCTTTTCCTGCTGGGAAGTGTAGTGGCGGCCTGTGCCGATTCCATCTGGGGCATCATTATCGGTCGTGCCTTACAGGGAGCAGGGGCGATCTCAGCCGCAGTGATGGCGCTGTTGTCTGATCTGACCCGCGAGCAGCATCGCACCAAAGCGATGGCCTTTATCGGGGTCAGTATCGGTATTACCTTCGCGGTTGCGATGGTACTGGGGCCGGTGATCACGCATGCTTTGGGGTTGTCAGCATTATTCTGGGGAACTGCAGTGTTGCCCGGGTTGGCGATTATCACGACGCTGTTTTTCATTCCTAAACCACAGCAGCATGTGCTGAATCGTGAATCGGCTTTTGTCAGCGGTAATTTAAAAACTGTCATCATGGAACGGGAATTACTGAAACTGAATTTCAGTATTTTTGCGCTGCATGCATTGCTGATGGCCAGTTTTGTGGCGCTACCGGTCGCCATGGAACAAGCAGGTTTTCCGCGTCAACAGCAGTGGCAGGTGTATCTGGTCACCATGCTGGTGTCATTTGTCGCGGTGATTCCTTTTATTATTTATGCCGAGAAATACCGCCGCATTAAACGCGTGTTTATCAGCTGTGTGGTCCTTTTTCTGCTTGCGGAAGCAGTGCTGTTTTTCGCAAATCTGAAGCTGTGGATGGTTTTCATTGGCATTCAGCTGTTCTTTATCGGCTTTAATGTGCTGGAAGCCTTATTGCCATCGCTGGTGAGTAAAGTAGCGCCGGCGGGTTATAAAGGCACCGCGATGGGGCTTTATTCCACCAGTCAGTTCCTGGGCGTTGCCGTCGGTGGCTCATTGGGCGGCTGGTTATTACAGCTGAACGGCACCGCTCTGGTGTTCTTTGCCGGCATAGTCATCGTTACGTTGTGGTTGCTGGTCAGCCTGACCATGCGGCAGCCGCCCTATGTCAGCAGTCTGCGGATCGTATTACCGGATTCAGCAAAACAGCAATATTCCTTGCTCGCTGAGAATATCAAAGCCCAGCCTGGTGTGGCCGATGTGGTGCTGGTCTGGGAAGAGATGGCTGCTTACGTGAAGGTGGATACCAAACAAACGTCCCGGCGTGATCTGGAACAGATTGTGGCGGCCGGCAGCTAGGTATTTTTATCCCTTGCTGGTAGTTTAATCCGCTGCATTCACTTATTCCGCCTTCATATCTTATCAGGAGTTTGCAGTATGACCCGGCATTTAAATAAAGACACCGTCGTTTGTATGTCACTGGCGGCGCGCCCGAGCAACTTTGGCACCCGTTTTCATAATTTCTTATATGACGCGTTAGATCTCGATTATCTCTATAAAGCATTTACGACTACAGATCTGGCAGGGGCGATTGGCGGTATCCGTGCCTTAGGTATCCGTGGTTGCGCGATCTCGATGCCTTTCAAGGAAGCTTGTATCCCGATGGTGGATGAGATGGACCCTTCCGCCAAAGCCATTGATTCGGTGAATACCATCGTGAACACCAATGGTTATCTGAAAGCCTATAACACGGATTATATTGCGATTGCCAAATTGCTGGCGGAACATCAGGTTTCCAATCAGCTGACCTTCGCCCTGCGCGGTAGTGGTGGCATGGCCAAAGCGGTGGCCTGTGCCCTGAAAGATGCCGGTTTTAAAAAGGGTGTTATTGTGGCCCGGAATGAGGAAGCCGGAAAGCATCTGGCCGGATTGTACGGTTTTGAGTGGGCGGCGGAGATGGATGGCATTCAGGTCGATCTGCTGATCAACGTTACCCCGATTGGCATGGCGGGTGGTGCAGAGGCTGAAACACTGGCTTTTGCCGAAGAGGCTATTAATGCTGCTCAGGTTGTTTTTGATGTGGTCGCACTGCCGCCGGAAACACCTTTGATTCGTTATGCCAGAGCGCAGGGGAAAAAGGTGATCACCGGTGCGGAAGTATTTGCCATTCAGGCGGTAGAACAGTTCGTGCTTTATACCGGCATTCGCCCGGATGATGAACTGTTTCAGCAGGCGGCGAAATACGCCCGGGGATAATCAGGAAGGCTACCTTATCATTTGATGTTCAGTCTTCTCTGGCGGTCGATAATGAAGGGGCAAAGCAGATATGTTTTTCTTTATCTGCTTTGGCACTATACATGGCGCTGTCGGCACTCTGAATAATGGTCTCAACAGTTTCTCCATTATCCGGATAGGTCGCAATGCCAATACTGGCCGAAACCGTCAGCGGCGTTTCAATATCGCTGATCTGACAGGGAGCCTGTATTTCCTCTCGGATTTTGATTGCCAGCCTCTCCAGGTGAGCGACATCAGTGAATTCCGGCAACAGGATCACGAACTCATCGCCACCCTGACGACAGACGGTATCAGACTCACGAACCATGCTGAGCAGCCGTTGTGCCACCATCTTCAAGATGATATCGCCCACATTATGTCCGTATAGATCATTGATCGGTTTGAACCGATCCAGATCGATATAGAAAATGGCCAGGCGCCGTTTATAACGCCGGGCAAGAGTCAGTGCATGGGTGGCATGTTCAACTAATGCTAACCGGTTGGGTAGACCCGTCAGATAATCATGATGCGCCAGATACTGGATACGGCTTGCTGCTTGCCAGCGTTCGGTGATATCAAGAAACATCCCGACATAATTGACCACATTACCTTTTTTATCGGATACTTGGCTGATAGAAAGCAATTCCGGCAGCAACTGGCCGTCTTTGCGCCGGTTCACCAGTTCACCTTCCCAACGGCCATGTTGTTGTATGGATGCCCACATGGACTGATAAAAAGTCTCATCCTGCTGACCGGAAGATAATATGTGTGGATTCTGATACAGAATGTCTTCCAGCGAATAACCGGTGAGCCGGGTAAAAGCCGGATTGACGGCAATAATGCGTTTGTCCGCATCGGTCACCAGGATCCCGCCGGGACTGGCATCCAGCACTGTGCTGGCCAGTTGCATGGCGGCTTCATTTTTTCTGCGTTCGGTGATGTCTTCCAGTACGATCACAATGCCGCTGATATCACCGTTTTTACCCCGGAATGGCTGCCCGCTGACAAGAATGAGTAAATCGGAACCATCACTGTGTCGGCAGCGTTGTTCCAGAACAAACGAATCTGTTTCTTTATGCAGTAATTTTGCTACTGCCTGCCTCAGTTCCGTCTGCTGCTGTTCGGTGAGTAGCTGATAAACATAGCATCCCGGTAAACCGTCATAAGGCTGCCGGTACAGTTCGGCTACCCGCTGGTTGGTATAGATAATCTTCCCGGTATTACTCATGAGTAATACCGCGACGGAGGAGCTGTCATAGACGGCCCGCAATAACGCCTCCTGTTTGGCCAGAGCAAGATTGGCTTGCTCTGCGTCCAGTAATGCCCGGGCCACCCGAAGGTGCGAACTGACCATGACATAGCTGAGAAAGGCGGAAAACAGACTCAGAATGATACCGGCGATCAGAACAATCGTGCTGCTCTTTTCTTCCATGCTACCAGCCAGGTAAGCCGGCAACGGCTTGATCTGCAATGTCCAGTCAGCCCCCAGAATTTCCGCAGTTCTGAGCATTTCATTTCCGTCGGCATCAAAGAGACCTGACGGGTAGGTATCCATCACCATTTGTTGTAAATCAGGGTGTTTGCCCGAATACAGACGGAGTGCGATCTGGTGTGAAAAATCGGAATCAGCCTGCTGCAGATGGTGTCTCAGCAGCGCGTCAAACCGGATTGCGGCAGAAACCCAGCCTTTTAATGCGGCCCGGCGTTGTTCAACCGTCGAGATAGGCAGATTGTTCCGGTAAACCGGGCTGAACAGAAACACATCCGGCACAGGGTGATGTGTTGTTTCCTCCCGGGCGGGGAGCTTACCGGTCATTACGACGCTGGCTGAATCGCGGGCCTGGCTGGCGGCCTGCATCTTCAATGGTTCGGCCAGTATGTCATCTCCCATCAGTTGCACATACTGTGCATCGGGTGATGCGATATAGACCATCGGCGAATAGTGTTCCCGCATACCGGCAGGGGTAATGTCATAATCTGGAAAGCCCTCCGCTCTGACCGCGGCAATATGGGATTGTTTTCCGGCGTCTGGGATATAGTCGCTATAACCGATCATCTGAATTCCCGGATTATAGACAGGGAGGTTCAGCTGCTGGATATAACGCATAAATTCGTCGCGGGAGACCTGATCACTGCTGGCAAACAGACCGGTAACGCCTTGCAGGATACCGCCGTTATAGGAAAGACGTCGTTCCAGATCGGTGATCAGTTCATCGCTTCTGATATTGAGCTCAGCAAGTGCCTTACCGGTTTCCTGCTGACGGATATCGGCAACTTCAATCCATGTCAGAAGTAATCCCAGTATCAAAACCAGACCGGGGGCAAGCATATAAATCCGGCGTCTGCTGACTAGATTCAGTCCCTGATAAGGCAATTAAGCTACCTACCTTGCTCGTGTGTACCTGCGATCTCCCTGATTAAAAGTATAGCGTTGATAATGTAAGCACCGGGTCTGATCTCAGGCAGAAGGATAACAAATCAGATTGTGAAAACTGACCGGTTGTTCCGTTCTGTTGCGGTAGCCATGAGCCCCGGAAGCATCAAAACGGATGGCATCACCGGCGGCCAGCTGATGCCATTGGTCGTCACTCATGATCTCCAGTGTACCGTCCAGCGGGATCACATATTCAGTGACCCCGCGGGCATGAGCGGCTGAAAGATATTCAATACCGGCTGGCAGCGTGATCTGGAGTAATTCAAATCCGGATTGTGGATCAAACGGAATGACGGCTTTCGCGGTGATGTCATTCTGATGCTGGTGCTGTACCCCGCCTGAAGCATGGCTGCGCCATATATCCTCGGTCTGGGCTGAGGGTTCCAGAAATGTCGAGAAGGAGGTTTCAAATCCGGTCGCAATTTTCCAGAGCGTGGCGACGGTCGGACTGGATTCGCCGCGTTCAATCTGCCCGAGCATAGCTTTACTGACACCGGTGGCCGCCGCGGTTTTATCCAGGCTCCAGCCCCGTTGTTTACGTAATTGCTGAAGCGTCGCTGCGATGTGGCGGGTTAAGTCTTGCATATCCGATCCTGTCTTTTTGTTTGTGCGTTATAGCGCACAAGGTGCGAGCATGGTACTTTGAGCGTTATAACGTTCAAGGATAGGTGCTGGCGAATGCGTCAGCAACGTTTTGTTCTGTGGGATCTCAGTAAAAAGGATGTAACCATGCGTTTTGCATTAAGTTTACCGGTCGCAGGCCTGGTGGCGAATCTGGTGGCCTTCAGCAGCTCCGTGGCCCTGATCTTTCAGGCGGCGAACAGCATGAACGGCGCGAATATGCTGCTAACCGGCTCATGGCTGTTTGCGCTTTGTCTCGGCTCGGGGTTGAGTACCCTGATTCTCTCCTTGTGGTACCGGCAGCCGGTGCTGACTGCCTGGTCGACGCCGGGCGCGGCATTACTGATCAGCAGTCTGCAAGGGGTTACACCTTCGCTGGCGACAGGGGCGTTTCTGTTTTCGGCGCTGCTGATCATGCTGAGTGGTGTGACCGGTATCTTTGCCCGGCTGATGCATAAAATCCCGACTGCACTGGCCTCGGCGATGCTGGCGGGTGTGCTGGTCCGGTTCGGTATGAAAGTGTTTGAACAGTTACCGCTGCAGCCGTGGCTGATTACCAGCATGCTGCTGGTTTATCTGCTGGCGAAACGGCTGTATCCGCGATATGCGATCCTGCTGGTTCTGATCGCCGGTGGTGTGGTTGCCTGGCAGCAGAATTTACTGCAAAGCGATATGCCGCAGCTTACTCTGGTGGCTCCGGTCCTGACATGGCCTGTCTTCGATATGGCGACGCTGCTCGGGATAGGTTTACCGTTGTTTATCGTGACGATGGCATCACAGAATCTGCCGGGCATTGCCGTGATCCGGGCGAATGGTTATCCGGCGCCGGTTTCTGCATCACTGACAGTAACTGGTGTGATCAACCTGATTCTGGCGCCGCTGGGGTGCTTTGCGATTAATCTGGCGGCCATTACCGCGGCCATCTGTATGGGGCCGGAAGCGCATGAAGATCCGGCGCAGCGGTATAAATCGGCCGTCTTTGCCGGGATTTTTTATCTGATCGCTGGGATATTTGGCGCCAGTATTGTTGCCTTATTCGGGATGTTGCCTGCGGCACTGATTATGGGTGTGGCGGGGATTGCCTTGTTCGGGACGATTGGTGCCAGCCTGCATGCGGCATTGCATGATGCCCATCAGCGGGAAGCGGCGTTACTGACTTTTCTGGTTACAGCCAGTGGTCTGACGTTGTGGGGGATCGGTTCTGCGTTCTGGGGGCTGGTGGTGGGAATTGTGGTGATGATGTGCTACCGCAGCCGGTAGCACATCGGAATCACTTATTTGGACAGTGATTCAGGCAGCTCTTCGCGGATTTTAGCCAGCAGTGATTTCACTACGCGCGGGTTACCGCAAACGATGTTGCCGCTGTTGTCATAGTTATGACCACCGGCAAAATCCGTCACGATGGCACCGGCTTCACGGGCGATCAGTTCACCAGCAGCCAGATCCCATGGTTTCAGACCGATTTCCCAGTAACCGTCCATACGGCCTGCGGCCACGTAGGCCAGATCCAGACTGGCAGTACCAGCACGACGGATATCAGCGCATTCCTGGAAAATGTTATTGAACATGGTCAGGAAAGACTGGTAGTGGTGACGGTGACGATGCGGGAACGCAGTCGCCAGTACACAGCCACCCAAATCTTTGGCATTGCCACAACGGATACGGTAGCCGTTCAGCTGAGCACCGGCACCGCGGGAAGCAGTGAACAGTTCATCACGGATTGGATCATAAACCACGCCGACTTCGGTGCGACCTTTGATGCGCAGCGCGATAGAAATAGCGAAGTGAGGAATGCCTTTTACGAAGTTGGTGGTGCCATCCAGTGGGTCGATGATCCATTGGTAGTCGGCATCTTTACCGCTGGTCAGACCGCTTTCCTCAGCCACAATGCTGTGGTCAGGATAGGATTTTTTGATGGTCTGAATGATCACGTTTTCCGCTTCACGATCAACGTTGGTAACAAAATCGTTCATCGCCTTTTGCATGGTTTCAACTTTGCTTGGATCAGCAAAATTCTTGACAATAACCTGACCTGCACTACGGGCTGCGCGAACAGCAATATTCAGCATGGGATGCATAATGGATTCACCACTGGATGTTAAAGAACGGGGGTTTAGAAAACGGCGCGATTATAGGGCGAGGGGAGTAAACAGGCAACGTTCTTTTAGAGGAAAATGCAATACCAGAAGGGCGCAGCGGCATCCGTGCCACTGAATTCAGCTATTAATTAGCTGGATCACAACAGATTTTCGGTAACCGCTTTGTAGAAGTCGGTATAGCCGCCAACATGTTTTTTACCGACAAAGATTTGTGGCACGGTACGAACCGGCTGGCCTACTTTTTTCTGCAGATCGGCAACGGTCATCCCGGTGGCAAACAGATCAATGTAGGTAAAGGCGAAGTCTTTCTCCTCGCACAGCTTCACCGCCATTTCACAGTAAGGGCAATCAGGTTTGCCATAAATGGTGACGAGTTCCATTTAATCTCCTTTTTCGTAAAGTGATATAAATTTGTTTAACAATTCCAGTTCTGATTCCGGATGGGCCGGATCACTGATAATGCAGTTGATCGGACACACCCGCACACAGGTGGGCTCCTCATAGAAGCCCACACATTCGGTACAGCGATCAGGCATGATTTCATACACCTTGTCGCCCATATAAATGGCCTGATTCGGACATTCTGGCTCGCACATATCACAATTGGTACAAGCCTCAGTAATCAACAGCGCCATTATTAAACCGCCGCGTGTGGCTGACGGGTGGTTTCGGTCTCGTTCAGGTTACGCAGCAAAATGGCGTAGTTCAGATCGATGTTGTCCGGTACCGGAATTTCGACAATATGGCCATCACCCGGCGCGACTTCGATCTGCTCACCTTTCTTGTTTTCCATGTGGGCAAGCTGGAAGCTTAAATTGCCCTGTGGCGTCATCAGTTCCAGATTGTTACCCACCAGGAACTTGTTTTTCACGGCGATTTTCGCCATACCGTTGGCGGTGCGTTCCAGCACTTCACCGACAAATTGCTGGCTATCGGAAACGGAATAGCCATAGTCGTAATTCTGATAATCAGAATGCACATGACGACGCAGGAAACCTTCGGTGTAACCGCGGTGCGCCAGGTTTTCCAGTGTCTTCATCAGATCCGGATTAAACGGTTTACCGGCGACGGCATCATCAATGGCCTGACGGTATACCTGTGCAGTACGTGCACAGTAGTAAAAAGATTTCGTCCGGCCTTCAATTTTCAGCGAATGCACGCCCAGCTTAGTCAGACGCTCGACGTGCTGGATCGCGCGCAGGTCACGGGAGTTCATGATATAGGTGCCGTGTTCATCCTCGAACGCGGTCATGAATTCACCCGGACGGTTTTTCTCTTCCAGCAGCACGACGGCATCGCTAGGCGCACCGATACCTAAGGTTGGCTCAACTTTGACCGGGATAGGCTCTTGCTTGTGCACGATCTGGCCGACATCGTCCTGCTTGCCTTCATGCACGTTGTATTCCCAGCGGCAGGCGTTGGTGCAGGTACCCTGGTTCGGGTCACGCTTGTTCAGATAGCCGGACAGCAGGCAACGACCGGAATATGCCATGCACAGTGCGCCATGCACAAAGACTTCCAATTCGATATCCGGACATTGCTGACGGATTTCTTCGATTTCTTCGATAGACAGTTCACGCGACAGAATGACGCGTTCCAGCCCCATCTTTTCCCAGAATTTTACGGTTGCCCAGTTAACGGCGTTGGCCTGTACAGACAGATGCACCGGCATTTCCGGAAAGTGCTCGCGCACCATCATGATCAGGCCCGGATCAGACATGATTAAGGCATCCGGTCCCATATCCACGACCGGTTTCATGTCGCGAACGAAGGTTTTCAGTTTGGAGTTATGCGGCTGGATATTGGCAACGACATACAGTTTTTTGCCCAGGGCATGCGCTTCGTTGATACCGAGTTGCAGGTTGGCATGATCGAATTCGTTGTTGCGCACCCGCAGACTATAGCGTGGCTGGCCGGCATAAACCGCATCGGCACCGTAAGCATAGGCATAACGCATGTTCTTCAGCGTTCCCGCCGGAGACAGTAATTCTGGTTTAAACATTTTATTCTCTCTTGGTCTGATCACAGGTCAGTAAGATGCCACCTGATGGCATCGGGCGCGCGATTGTACTCTGGAAAGGGGTATTAAAGATATATCTGTGAAAACAGCGGGATGAAATTCTCATTCCCGCTGTTTTGGCATTGCTTTTAACTGGTTTGGATCGGAATGGATGCGGTTATTCCGCTTTTTCTCCGCCCAGCGCTTTGATCAGTTCCGGGACGAATTTGGCGAGTTCACCGGTCATCAGTGCGAAGTCGGCATCCATGCGGGCAACATGATCTTCCGAGACCACATCATCGTTCTGTTCGCGCAGTTCTTCACTGAATTTCAGCCGTTTGATGGATAAATCATCCGCCAGAACGAAGCTGACGGTATCAGACCAGTTCAGTGCCAGTTTGGTCACCATTTTATCGGCCAGCAGATGACCTTTGATCTCTTCAGATACCAGATCCTGCTCTTTACAACGGATGATGCCACCGTGTTCCAGCGCAGAGCGCAATTCCGCTTCGTCTTCCAGCACAAAACCACCAGGTGCAGTACCTTCATTCAGCCACTCGGTCATGGTGATTTCCGGCGGATTCAGCAGGGCAAACGGCACGACCGGCAGGCTACCGGTACATTTACGCAGCAGTGACAGCACGTCATCGGCTTTTTTGGCGGAACCGGCGTCCACAACCAGATAGTTCTCTGCCGGATTGATCCACAGGAAGGTCTGGCTGGAGCGGGTAAAGGCGCGGGGCAGCAGGCTATGCAGGATCTCTTCCTTCAGTGCCTCTTTCTCTTTCTTCTTCAGCGCGCGACCTTGCGCGGCTTCCATTTCATCGATTTTTTCCTGCAGCGTGTCCTTGATGACGGATGCCGGCAGCATTTTTTCTTCTTTTCTGGCGCACAACAACAGTTGTCCCTGCGCTTCATGCACCAGCACTTCTGCATGTCTGCCCAGCGGAGAAACCCAACCGAATTTGCTCATGTCCTGATTGCCGCAGGGAGAAAACAGATGGCTCTGCAGCATTTTTTCCAGGCTGTCAGCATCATGTTCAAACGGACGGGTAAAGCGATACAGTTGCAGGTTTTTAAACCACATGGCGACCTCTGTCATGTTCCAAAGAAAACGCATTCTAGCAGCATTGTGATCTCTTCTGCATTCCCCGGAGAAAAAACGGAGCTGTTTCACAACCTGATAACCCCCCATCAACCTCTTCCGATGAGCTGGATAAACTAAGGTTAGGTTTAATCTGGAGTAAGCTATGGTGATTCGACGCAGCGAACCACAAGATATGCCACAACTGACCGCAATCTGGTTGCAGGCTTCTCTGCATGCCGACGAATTTCTGCCTGCGGCGACCTGGTGGCACAGACAGGAGTCGATGCGTAAGCAACTGGAATGTGGCACGGAAGTCTGGGTCGCCGATGATGAAAATCATGTCGTCGGCTTTGTGGCATTAAATGCAAATGAACTGCTGGAACTCTATGTGGAACCGGCAAATTACAATCAGCATTTGGCCGAAGAACTACTGAACTTCGCTAAACAGCATCATCCGGTGTTATATCACCGGGCCTGTGCGGAACATGCTGACGAAATCGAGTTTTATCAGAAACAGGGATTCAGGATAAAAGAAGCGCATAAACATCCGGTCTGGCAACTGGAAGAGTATTGGATGGAATGTCGTAGCGCTTGAAAATAAACGTCTCAGCCATCATGTTACGGGTAATCACTTCCTGATCTGTTGTTGAGCATCGTGAAATTACTGCATACCGCCGACTGGCATCTGGGTCATCGTCTGCATGGTCATGAACGCTATTTTGAACACCGTTCGTTCCTTGACTGGCTGCTGCATGAGATTTCTGAACGGGATATCGATGGGCTGCTGGTAGCCGGTGATATCTTTGATACCGCGAATCCTTCCGCGACCAGCTGGCAGCTCTTTTATCAGTTTCTGGCAACATTGCGCCAGCAGCGACCTCATCTGAATGTCATTATCATCGCCGGTAATCACGATTCACCTTCCAAGCTGGATGCCCCGCATGAGTTGCTCCGCTCGTTTGATCTGCATCTGATCGGAGCCATTGAACGTGATGCCGACGGCAAGCTGAACAGCGAAAAACTGGTGATTCCGCTGAAAGATCGAACCGGTGCGATCCGGGCCTGGTGTGCGGCGGTGCCGTTTCTGCGCAGTGCGGATTTGCGGATCAGTGAGGAACTGCAAAATAGCGACGAAGACCGGCTGGTTGTCGGTGTAGCCGAGGTCTATCAGCAGGTTTTTGCCTGTATCAATGCGCAGCGCACCGCCGGACAGCCTGTACTGGCGATGGGACACGCTTATCTGCAACGTGGCGAATTCTCCGAATTATCCGAGCGTAAGGTTCTTGGCGGCAATCAGCATGCCTTACCGTTATCGGTATTCAATGGCGCGGATTATGTGGCGCTGGGGCATCTGCATCTGGCGCAGTCACTCAGTGAACAGGTGCACTACGCCGGCTCGCCGTTACCCTTATCCCTGGCGGAGCAGCATTATCCGCATCAGCTGATTGAACTGACGGTGACGGATAATCAGATCTCGGTCAGCGATAAAATCCGGATTCCAACCGTCGTTGACATTCTGCGTATTCCGGCCACGCCCGCGCCACTGGATGACGTGCTGGCGGAGCTGAATGCGCTGTCACTGAATGAATTACCCCATAATCAGCAGCCGTTTCTGGAAGTCCGGGTCAGACTGGAAAAACCGGAGGCCCGGTTGCGGGAGCGGATCCTGGCCGTATTGGCAGACAAACCGGTGCGTCTGGCCCGGATCCATATCGAATACAGCGGCCACGGCCTGGGCATGGCCGATCAGATGACCAGCGTACCGCTTGACTCGCTATCAGCGAAAGAAGTCTTTGCGCTTTGTTACCAGCGGCAGTATGCCTCATCGCCGGATGAGGATCTGCTCGGCTGCTTTGAGGAATTGGAAACCGCGCTGGAGAATGTCGCATCATGAAAATTTTAGCGGTTCGCGGAGAGAACCTGGCCAGCCTGACACATCCGTTCAGTATTGATTTTACCCATGGCCGGCTGGGTGACAGCGGTCTGTTTGCCATTACCGGCAATACCGGTGCCGGTAAAAGCACGATTCTCGATGCAATCTGTCTGGCCTTATACGATCAAATCGCACGTTTTCCTGCCAATAAAAAGAATATGGCTGAAATAGGCCGGGCGGATGATCCGGACCGGCTGAAAGCCAATGATGTACGGCTGATCCTGAGCCGTGGTGCGGTGTCTGGTTATGCCGAAGTGGATTTTACCGGCCGTGATGGTCAGTCATATTGTGCCCGCTGGTCGGTGCGCCGGGCCCGGAACCGCCCGGACGGTAAATGTCAGAAACAGGAACGCTCGCTGCGGCAACTGACGGATGGGGGGGTTACCTATGCCGGTGGTCAGCGCGATGTGCAAAGTCAGATTGATGAAAAAATCGGCCTGAGCTGGGAACAGTTCCGCCGCGCGGTGATCCTGCCGCAGGGCGATTTTGCCGCGTTTCTGAAAGCCGGCATGGATGAGCGTTCCGCATTACTGGAGCGCATGACCGGGACCGAGCATTACTCGGCGCTTTCGGTCGCAGCCTATGAACGGGCAAAGGCAGAACGGCAGAAACTGACAGCGCTGGAAGAGAAGCTCGGCGATCAGCCCCAGTTCAGTCCGGAAGAGCGCGAAAATCTGCAATCCCGGCTGCAGACGGTGTCGTTGCAGCAAAAACAAACTGCGCAACAGCTGACCCTGTTACAGGAATGGCAGGATATGCAGCAGCGGTTGCAGGAATTACAGCTGGCAACCGACGAATCCCGCAAGGAGCTGCAGACCGTCACCGAAGAGTGGCATACACAGGAGCCGGCCCGTCAGCGTCTGATTTCGCTGGAACGGGTTCAGGTCGCGCGGCCTGCTCACGAACAGTCTGATCGGACGTTGCTGGAATTGCAGCAGGTCACTGAAACATTGCAGCAATCCCAGCTGCAGTTGTGCCGGCATCAGGAACAGGAACAACCACTGCAACTGCAGGTTCAGCAGGCATTACAGCAACGGGAGGGCGATGAAGCCAGCTTTGCCGTGTTACAGCGGGAAATCCGTCAGGCCAGAGAACTGGATAACTCGCTGAAAGAACGCCGGCAGCAGATGCAGCTCGCCGCAGAACAGTTGCTGGTATTGCAGACAGAAACGACACAACAGCAACACATCCGGCAACAGCAGCACCGTACTCTGGATCAACTGCAGCAACAGCGAGACGGGTTACAGCGATGGCTGGAAGACAATCATCACTGGCAGCGTCAGGCGCAGCAACAGCAACCGCTGCTGAAGGCCATGCAGGATTACCTCGGCGAGAAGCAACGCTGGCAGCAGCAACATCAGCAGATCTCCGCAGATCAGCAGCAACAGAAAGAGCTGGAGCAAGCCCGGGTTGCATTACAGCATCATTTCCAGCATCAGCAGGATGCGCTGCAGAATATTAAGTTGCGTCTGCAGCAGGAAGGTGAGGTTCAGGAATGGCAGGCGTTACAGCAACTGCATAACCGTTGGCTGGAAGTGCAGGGGATAGCGGAGCGCTGCTATCACCTGAAAGGGGTGGCAGAGCAGGCTGTTCAGGGATACCGGCAACGAAGCGGGCTATTGCAGCGTCAGCAACAGTGCAGACAAAGCCTGCAGCACATCGCGGATCGCCGGCAAGCATTGCAGCCGGAGCTTGAGGCGCTGCAGCAACAGTGGCAGGACGTTAATCAGACGCTGAAGGAAACCCGCCTACGCAGTCGGCTGCAGGATTTCCGGGCCTATCTTGTAGAAAACGAGCCCTGTCCGTTATGTGGCTCGACCCATCATCCGCACCGGATTGAGACGGTTTCCGACAGTCTGCTGCTGCAACTGGAACGGCAGCAGCTTTTCCTGCAGCAACAGACAGACCGGATACAGATAGAAAGTGCGCAGTTACAGGAAGCGGAATCGCAGACGATCCGGGCCGAAAAAGAGCTGGTTCAGCAGCTGACTCATCTGGATGAGGCCTTGCATGTGCTGGAGCTGCAGTGGCAGAACCTGCGGCAGGATTACACTGCGTTGCTTCCGGCCTGGCCCGGCGATGAATCGCAGTGGTTGTCGCTGGTCACCACACTGGCACAGATACAGCATCAGCACACATTACAGGCCGGTGAATTGCATCAGCAGTATGAGCGCGGCCGCAGCCAGTTTGAGCGTCAGCAACAATTACTGAACCGGCAGAAGGAACTGACGCAGCAGGCGCAGGATTACGAACGTGAACTGATGACATTACGCAGTCGCGCCGACAAGCTGCAAAGTGCCTGTGACTTGCTGCAACAACAGCAATCCGCCTTGCAACTGCGTCTGCAGCAGACTGAACTCGCGCTGGATGAGCAGCTATCACCACTGGAATGGCGTGATTATCTGACGATACAGCAGGGGCCTGTATGGCTGACAAGCTGGCAAAAATGTTGCCAGGAATATCTGCGTGCAGAACAACGCTGGATGGAAACCGAACAGCAGTATCAGCAGTTACAGGCCGAGATGTCGGCACAGACCAGCCGGTTGCAGATTTTGCAGGAACAGCTGGATTTGCGGCAACAGGAACAGGCCCGAATCCACTCGGATTACCAGCAACTGTTACAACAACGTCTGGAATGTCTGGAAGGGCAGCCGGCAGAACCGCTGGAAGAACAGTGGGCGCTGCGCTTACAGCAGAACCGGCAAACGGTGGAACAACATCAGCAGCAACTGCAACGCTGGCAGGAACAGCGAATTGCGCTGCAGTCACAGGTCACCAGCCAGCAGCATCATCAGGAACAGTTGCAGGCGCAGCAACGAACGCTGCTGCTCAGCACCATGCAGCATCAGCAAAAGCTGGGCATGAGCGAATATGACATTCGGCAGTTATTGCTGGTGCCGATAGAACAGGTCCGGTTGCAGCGGGAACAACTGGCCTTGCTGGATGACCAGCTGACACAGGTAAGAACCCGCCTGCAGGAGAGAGAACAACAGGCAGAATTGCAACGCAGACGTTGCGAAATGTTGCAGGAGGCTCAACCGCAATGGAAAGGTCTGGAGTCCGGTCTGCTAACTGCTTTGCAGCAGGAACTGAAATTACAGTTACAGGAACTGGATCAGCAACTGTTTGAGGTGAAGCGTCTGCTATTACAGGCGGAAGAAGCGGCAGTCACCCTGGCCGACCTACAACAGGCTTATCAGGCACAGCAAAAAATCAGTGATCGCTGGCAGCAACTCAGTGATCTGATTGGTTCTGCTAACGGTGCGAAATTTCGGACCTTCGCACAGAGCCTGACGCTGGAGCAGCTACTGGGGCTGGCAAACCGTCATCTGGAAGAACTGGCGCCGCGTTATCAGCTACAGCGGGTGCCCGGTACCGATCTGGCCCTGCAGGTCATTGACCGGGATATGGGCGATGATATCCGTGCCGTCGAATCGTTATCCGGTGGTGAAAGCTTTCTGGTGTCATTGGCTTTGGCACTGGGTTTGTCATCATTGTCATCACACGATACCCGTATTGAGTCACTCTTCATTGACGAAGGTTTTGGCACACTGGATCCGGAAAGTCTGGACACAGCGATCGCCAGTCTGGATGCGCTGCAGGCGGCGGGGCGTCAGGTCGGTGTGATTTCGCATGTGCAGACGCTGGTGGAGCGGATTGGTGTCCAAATCAAAGTACAAAGTCTGGGCGGTGGTGAAAGCAGAATTATATTGCCTTGATATGACAGGCCGTTTGCCTATCATAAAACTGTCACAAAACCTTCTGATAATGACATAATATTTGTCATAAAAGGGTTTGTAATATGTCAATGCGTGTATTGGTGGTTGAGGATGAAGCACCCATCCGCGAGATGTTGTGCTTCATGCTTGAACAAAAAGGATTTCATCCGGTTGAGGCTGCCGACTTTTCGGAAGCGGTCGCACTGGTAAGAGAACCCTATCCTGATCTGATTCTGCTGGACTGGATGATTCCGGGCGGAAGCGGTATTCAGTTTATCAAACTGATGAAACAGGAAGAGCTGACACGGAATATCCCGGTTGTCATGCTGACTGCCCGCGGGGAAGAGGAGGACAAAGTCCGGGGGCTGGAAGTCGGTGCAGACGACTACATCACCAAACCCTTTTCACCGAAAGAACTGACGGCACGTATCAAGGCGGTTATGCGTCGCGTCGTGCCAACAGCCACAGAAGAGATCATTGATGTTCAGGGACTGCGTCTTGATCCGGTGTCACATCGGGTAACTGCAAATGATATACCGCTGGAGATGGGGCCGACAGAATTTCGTCTGTTACACTTTTTTATGACACATCCTGAACGAGTATATAGCCGCGAGCAGTTACTGAACAACGTATGGGGTACCAACGTTTACGTGGAAGATCGTACGGTTGATGTGCATATTCGCCGTTTACGTAAAGCAATGGCTGTTACCGGTCATGACGTGTTAATTCAGACGGTACGTGGATCCGGTTATCGTTTTTCCTCCCGAATTTAAGGGATCTTATGCAACGACCTGATTACTGGGCATCAATCATCAAAAAAGTGGTTGTGTTATACACACCTTTTTTGGTGGTTGGCGCATTACTTGGTTACTGGCAGGAAGCCCTGATCATTGCCTGTATCTATCATATATTCTGGTTTTACCGTTATCAGAAACGGCTGCAGGACTGGTTGTGGAACGATCGCAGCCTGATTCCGCCACAGGGTCCGGGAACCTGGGAACTGATTTTCAATGGTATCTACCGGTTACAGCAACGCCACCGGGCCCGCCGGCGTGAATTGGCTGCGGTGATTCGCCGTTTCCGGGAAGGGGCTGAAGCACTGCCGGATGCAGCGGTTGTTTGTCGTAATGATGGGTCTATCATCTGGTGTAACCGTCTGGCTTCGCAATGTCTGGGTTTTCGCTGGCCGGAAGATTCCGGGCAAAATATCAGTAACCTGATCCGTACGCCGGCTTTTGTCAGTTTTCTGCAATTGCGCGAGTTTACGGAACCGCTGGTGATGCCATCGCCGGTAAATGATGACAAAATCCTGGAAGCCCGGGTGATGCCGTATGCGGAAGATCAATTCATGCTGGTAGTGCGCGATGTTACTCATATCAAGAGTATCGAAAATATGCGCAAAAACTTTGTCGCCAACGTTTCGCATGAATTACGCACACCGCTAACCGTATTGAAAGGTTATCTGGAAATGCTGGAGGATGAACTGCCGCCGCCCGTCCGCTGGAAAAAAATGCAGCAGGTGATGCTGGAGCAGACCATGCGGATGGATAATCTGGTCGACCAGTTACTGACGCTTTCCCGTATTGAAGTGGCTACCGATATCGATCGGACCCGGATTGTCGATGTACCGAAAATGCTGCTTATGCTGCAACATGAGGCGAAAGCGCTTAGTGGCTCAATGCGGCATGACATCCTTTTTCAGACTGATCCCGACCTCAAGATTTACGGCGATGAGGATCAACTGCGCAGTGCCATGACCAATCTGGTCAACAACGCAATCAAGTACACACCGGCTGGCCGCAAAATTACTGTCGAATGGTATCGTGATGGTGCTCAGGCCCGGTTTGCGGTAACCGACGAAGGTGAGGGAATTGCGCTGGAACATCTGGGACGACTGACTGATCGCTTCTATCGTGTAGATAAAGCCCGATCACGGCAGACCGGTGGCTCTGGCCTGGGGCTGGCAATCGTTAAACATGCCTTGAGCCATCATGACAGTATGCTGAATGTCGACAGTACACCGGGGAAAGGCAGCTGTTTCAGCTTCCGCATTCCGGAAAGGCTGGTTGTCAAAGGCTGACCCCGTGGTCAGCCTTTTTCATAAACTTATTTTGCTGTCATACAACTGTCATCTATCTTTATTAAATTGATCACATTGGTCGTGGATACTTGTCTGCGTCAACTTAGAGAACATTCTCAACTGGAGAAAGTGATGAAACTGAATAAAGTAGTTAGCGTTGTTGGTTTTGCTGCGGCCACCTTCATGGCAACGCAAAGCTGGGCTTCCGGTGTAGATCAAGCGTTGCCTGAATACCAGAAGGTCAGCGGTGTTTCCGGTAACCTGTCTTCTGTTGGTTCAGACACACTGGCTAACATGATGACCCTGTGGGCGGAAGAGTTCAAACGTGTTTATCCGAACGTTAACATCCAGATCCAGGCGGCCGGTTCCTCTACTGCACCACCAGCGCTGACCGAAGGTACTTCTCAGTTTGGTCCGATGAGCCGTAAAATGAAAGATGGTGAAATCGAAGCCTTCGAAAAACGTTACGGTTACAAACCAACAGCAGTACCAGTAGCGATCGATGCGCTGGCTGTATTCGCGCACAAAGACAACCCAATCAAAGGGATGACCATGCTGCAGCTGGATGAGACTTTTTCTTCTACGCTGAAATGTGGCGGTACACAGACTACCACCAAATGGGGTGATCTGGGTCTGACCGGTGAGTGGGCTGCGAAAGATATTCAGCTGTTCGGCCGTAACTCAGTATCCGGTACCTACGGTTACTTCAAAGAGCACGCGCTGTGTAAAGGTGACTTCAAGAACACCGTTAACGAACAGCCAGGTTCTGCTTCTGTAGTTCAGTCTGTTGCTGCTTCTCTGAACGGTCTGGGTTACTCAGGTATCGGCTATAAGACTTCTGGTGTGAAAGCCATTCCATTGTCAAAGGATGGTGGTAAAACTTTCGTTGAAGCGACTGAAGACAATGCTATCAACGGTACTTACCCACTGTCACGTTACCTGTTCGTTTACGTGAACAAGGCACCGAACAAACCACTGGATCCGATGCAGATTGAATTCCTGAAGATGATTCTGTCCAAATCCGGTCAGACCATCGTAGAGAAAGATGGTTACGTTCCACTGCCAGCTAAAGTTGTTGAAAAACAACTGGAAATCCTGACCAAGTAATCATTCGGTCAACGATAGACGGAGCTCTCTGAGCTCCGTTTTGTTTTCTGCATTTCGAACCTGTTTCCTTTCTCTGATTTTTCTCTCCTCTCGGGCATAATAGGCTCCCTCAACGAGGATGGACAATGTCACAAACAGAACAAGATATTCACTGGATGCAATACGCCATACAACTGGCTCACCGTGCCGAAGAGGCGGGGGAGGTACCGGTTGGCGCAGTATTAGTGCTGAATAATGAGATCATCGGTGAAGGCTGGAACCTTTCTATCTGCCAGCATGATCCCTGTGCGCATGCCGAGATCATGGCAATTCGTCAGGCCGGCAGGAAAATAGGCAATTATCGTCTGCTGGGAGCAACGCTCTATGTCACGCTGGAGCCGTGTGTCATGTGTGCCGGGGCGATGATCCACAGCCGGATTGAACGGCTGGTCTATGGCGCCAGTGATCTGAAAACCGGCGCGGCCGGTTCGGTGTTTGATGTGCTGACCGATCCCCGGCATAACCATGTTGTCAGTGTCACCAGCGGGGTCGAGGCCGAAGCCTGCAGCCGGCAACTGAGTGATTTTTTCCGTCGTCGCCGGGCAGAAAAGAAAGCCGCCAAACTGCAGCCGAAGGTGTAATCTGAGGAAGAGGTCTTAATCCACCACGTCCAGTTGCAGCTCCCACAACATCGCTTTCATGTATTTCTGTTCGCGCTCGAGATTCTGCATCAGCAACTTATTACTCTCTGTCCAGTCGCGGGGCAGGATCAGCGTCATGATGTCGCCGGATACGCGGATAGCAATGTGCGGCAGAATGTTATCCATACGGCGGTGGTGCAGGGCAACAGCGATACGCAATAAACGAATCGTGCGCCAGATTGCCTGATCGTCATAGTTTGGGATCGGGCTGAACTCATAGGCCTTGATCGCTTTACGGTGGAAGCGTACCAGTGCCGCCAGTGCCTGCTGTTCTTCCTGGTTAAATCCGGGCAGATCAGAGTTCTGCAAAATGTAGGAAGAGTGACGCTGAATGGCAGAAAAGTTGATAACCAGCCCGACCTCATGCAGTGCACTGGCCCAGCTCAGCAGCGGTCGCATCTGATCAGGTGGCAGTTGCCAGCTGGTTGCCACGGAGTCAAACAAGGAAAGTGCGGTATTTTTAACCCGGTTGGCCTGCAATGTATCCAGATGATACATATCGGCCAGCCCTTTCGCGGTTTGTTCGCGAATATCATGTTGTTCCTGACGCGAGGCAAATTCATAAAGGATCCCTTCACGTAACGCACCGTCAGAATATTCCATGTGTTCGATTCCCAGTCCCTGAAATAATGCGATCAGAATAGCCACGCCGGCAGCAATCACGGGGCGTCGGTCGTCTGTCAGACCTGGCAAATCCAGCTCTGCGATGTATTTTTGCTGAATCATCTGCTGTTTCAGATGTTCCAGACCCGCCAGCGTAATCAGACCATCGCCACCGGCAGCCAACAGCAGTTCCTTCACGGTTTTGATGGTACCGGAACTACCCAGACATTGATGCCAGCTCAGTGAGGTAAACTGCGTGAGAATAGGTTCAAGCTGGTGCAGCGCTTCAAAAATGGCGGCATTGAAGTTTTTCTCCGACGCCTTGCCATTGCTGAAAAACTCCTTGCTGAACGTGACGCAGCCCATTTTCCGGCTGGTGAGCGCCATCGGCAGGTATTTTTCACCGATGATCACTTCTGTACTGCCGCCACCAATATCAATTACCAGCATCCGGCCCTGTGTATGCTGAGTATGAGAAACCCCCTGATAAATCAGGCGCGCCTCTTCCAGACCGGAAATGATTTCTATCGGATGACCGAGCAGTTGCTTCGCCCGTTCAATGAATTGCTGCGCGTTACGGGCAACACGCAGGGTGTAAGTGCCGGTGATACGGATATCATCCGGATGAATACTCTGCATTCTTTCGGCAAACAGCGCGAGACAATCCAGCCCGCGCTTCATGGCTTCTTCCGACAGATTCTTGAAGTCGTCCATGCCTTCGGCCAGACGAACCCGTTCCTTTAACCGATCAACCACCTGCAAACGACCGTCTACCACCCGGGCCACCATCATATGGAAACTATTGGAACCCAGATCGATCGCAGCAAGCATGTTATTCGGCATAAGTCGGTAACTCCAGTCGTTGCAGATATTCGTAAATAGATATTTGTGAACGGATTTTACGACGATTTCCACGCGGAACATAGTTGTTACGTTGATCCGCATCAATTACGCGCGCTTTCGTGGTATCACTGAACTGTATTTCCAGCAGATCCATGATCCGCTGTTTCAGCCGCTCATCATATATCGGGGTGCCGACTTCCACCCGGTGATCCTGATTACGGGTCATCCAGTCGGCAGAAGAGATAAACACTTTCGGGTTACCATTATTATGGAACACCATGACACGGGGATGTTCCAGAAAACGGTCAACGATACTGATAATCCGGATATTTTCACTGATACCCTTAATGCCTGGCACCAGGGAGCACATACCGCGCACAATCATACGAATGGTGACGCCGGCCTGGCTGGCGGCATACAGTCGCTGCACGATACCCTGATCGACCAGGTTATTGACCTTGATAATGATCTCGGCCGGTAAACCCGCTTTGGCATTGGTCAGCTCATTATCAATCAGGCGGTAAATACTGCGACGGGAATTGATCGGCGATACCAGCAGATGATTGAACTTGATGCGACGGTAAGGATGTTCGATAAATTCAAACACGTTATCCACCTCGGCCGCGATCTCCTGATTGCGGGTAAACAGTGAGAAGTCGGTATAGATTTTTGCCGTCTTCTCGTTAAAGTTACCGGTGCCGATATGCGCATAGCGAACATGTTCAGTACCTTCCCGACGGGTGATGAGACACAGCTTGGAGTGCACCTTCAGCGTATCCAGACCAAACAGCACTTTCACGCCGGCATCTTTCAGACGATTTGCCCATTTGATATTGGCGGCCTCATCAAACCGGGCCTGCAACTCAACGACCACCGTCACCCGTTTGCCGTTATTGGCCGCATCGATGAGGGAATCAATCACCCGTGACTGGCTGGCAACACGGTAGATGTTCATCTTGATGGAGCTGACGGCCGGATCAAACGATGCCTGTCGCAGCATTTCCGTCATGTATTTGAATTTGTGATAAGGGTAGTAAAGCAGAATGTCCTGTTTGGTGATGGCCTGGAAAACAGTCTGATGACGTTCAAAATCCTGACAATCCAGAGCCGGCAGTTTATAGTTTTCCAGATAAGTACGGCCGACATTCGGAAAACCAATAAAATCCTTAAAGTTATGATAACGGCCACCGGGCATAATCGAATCGTAGTGGCTCATTTCCAGCTTGCTGGTCAGGAACTGCACCATCGCCTGTGGCATTTCCCGATCATAGGCGAAGCGTACCGGCAGGGCTTTCAGACGCTGTTTCAGCCCTTCACTGGTTTTTTCCAGCAAGGTCAGATCCATCTGTGATGACAGGTCAAATTCGGCATCACGGGTCATCTTGACGGAATAGGCCGCGATGGTGTCGTATTCAATAAAGCCGCGGAAAATATCATCCAGGCACAGACGGATCACGTTATCCAGAATAATCAGCACTTTCTTGCCGCGGTTGCCATCACTGGGTACCGGCACAAAGCGGGGTACATGTTCGGTCGGCACCTCGATCAGGGCATATTTCCCGCGTTCGCCCTCTTTTTTCATTTTTACCGCGAGATAGGTGTACTGGTCTTTCAGAAAGCTGACGGGATCACTGTCGCTGGTCAGCAGGATAGGGCTGATATGGCGTAATACTTTTTCTTTAAAAAACCTGCGCAGCCAGGCCTGCTGTTCCGGGGTGGTCTGTTCTTCATTGATAAGGAATATGTTGTGCCGGGCCAATGCCATCATCAGTTCATGATAGGTATTATCAAAAATTGCCCCAAGCTCCATAACGCGATCCTGAATTGTATGCAGTAACTCTTCAGCCTTGGGATCGCCGCCATGTTCTTTATGAATCAGAATCCGTCGTTTCACATCTGCGACGCGTACTTTGAAAAACTCATCCTGATTATTGGAAAAAATACCGAGAAAGCGAACCCGTTCTATCAGGGGGACTGTCTTATCCATTGCTTCTTGTAATACGCGGCTGTTGAAAGAAAGCCAGCTCAGTTCTTTTTCAAGCCACAATTTGTCATTACTCATGCCGATCCTCACTGCTCTTTATTGCTGCTGCACCTGCTTAGATAACAAAGCATTGCATTCATATTATATGTCAACTATATGACAAACTCGTGTCAATCCCTGTAATGCAGCTCTCAAGAAACCGGATGCGACTACACTAAATATTGAATAAACACTTAAATGGCAGCGCTGTAACAAAACTGTCATATGGAATCCTTAGAATAACCGTACTCTAAAATGGAGTTGAGGTCTTCATGTCAACAGAATCAATCAATCTGACGATGGCCGGCAGCCGAAAGCGGCGTGCCAAGGATCGTCTGGCCAGTGTCGGCGTAACCACCGGGGGTATTCTGGTGCTGGTTGCGTTGCTGCTGATTTTTTTCTATCTGCTTTATGTGGTTAAACCGATTTTTGCCGGTGCATCAGTGGAGTCTGCTGTTTCATTGCAGGTTCCGGTAAAAGGCACAACTGCAATTTTAGGTACCGATGAGCAGAACCAGTTAGCTTATCGCTTCAGTCATCAGGGTGATGTCGATTTCTTTTCTCTGGATAAAGAATCCGGTCATCCGGTTGGTGGTGTATTACTGCACCAGACAGTGTCAGATGATGTGACCGCAGTGGCTAATACCTCAATGGGTAAGCCGCTGATTATCTATGGTCTGGCAAACGGTCAGGCGAAGGCGGTGCAACCTGAGTTTGTTGCTACCTATCCGGAAGGACAAAAACGGGTCACTCAGGCCGCGCTGAAATATCCGCTGGGTGAAGAACCGATCGTACTGGATCAGGAAGGTCACGCCATCACTAATCTGGCATATGAAGCCAAATCAGACAAACGTGTATTCGCGTTTGCCACTGAAACAGGTGTTCAGCTGCTGGTTCAAAGTGGCGAGGAAAACTTCCTTTCCGGTGAAGTGGAATGGCAGAGCCAGGCTTACCGTTTACCTGAGATCACCGGCAAGATTGAACAGTTGATCCTGACGCCGAATCTGGATGTATTACTGGTTCGCGTGGGCAACCTGCTGTCGATCTATAACATCGCCACTCCGGACAACATCACGCTGAAAGCCTCACTGCAGGTCAATGCGCAGCATGCCAATGTGACCAATATTTCACTGCTGAGCGGCGCTTCATCACTGCTGGTGGCTAATGACAACGGCGTGGTTTCCCAGTGGTTTGAAGTGTTGAGAGACGGTGCGCGTAATTTCATGCAGATCCGCGAGTTCCAGGCTGATCAGACTGTTCGTGCGCTGGCTCCGGAACACAGCCGTAAAGGTTTCGCGACGTTATCAGGTGATAACCATATCGAGCTGTTCTACACCACCAATCATGCCCGTCTGTATGCAGAAAATCTGGGTAGCGGGAAGATGGACGCGATTGCGCTGTCGCCGCGTAACTCGGCATTACTGATCCAGCAGGAAGATAAATTCCACGTATACCGTGTGCACAACGAACACCCGGAAGTGGGTTGGACCGCGCTGTGGAGCAAAGTCTGGTACGAAGGCTATCCGGAACCTCAGTTCGTGTGGCAGTCCACCTCTGCGTCTGACGATTTCGAACCGAAGCTGAGTCTGGTGCCACTGGCATTCGGTACGCTGAAAGCGGCGTTCTATGCCATGCTGTTTGCGGTGCCTATTGCGCTGGCCGGCGCTATCTATGCAGGCTACTTCATGTCTGCCGGGATGCGTACCTTCGTCAAACCAACCGTTGAAATCATGGCGGCACTGCCGACCGTTATTCTCGGTTTCCTGGCGGGTCTGTGGCTGGCACCGGCGATTGAAGAAAATCTGCCGGGTATCGTGCTGATGCTGGTCTCCTTGCCACTGGGTATCCTGCTGGCCGGGATGGGCTGGAATGCCTTACCGCGCCGCATCAAGGAACGTTTGCCGGAAGGCTGGCACGCGCTGATCCTGGTGCCAGTGGTGGTGCTGATTGGCTGGGGTTGCGTGGAACTGAGCCCGATCATCGAAAACCATTTCTTTGACGGTAACGTGCGCGGTTTTATTACCAATGATATCGGTATCCGTTTCGACCAGCGTAACTCCCTGGTGGTGGGTATCGCCATGGGCTTTGCTGTGATCCCGACTATCTTCTCTATCGCAGAAGACGCGGTGTTCTCTGTACCGAAACATCTGACACAGGGCTCGCTGGCGCTGGGCGCAACCCCATGGCAGACCTTAAGCCGTGTTGTGATCCTGACTGCCAGTCCGGGTATCTTCTCGGCAGTCATGATGGGGCTGGGCCGAGCGGTCGGTGAAACCATGATCGTACTGATGGCGACCGGTAACACCCCGATCATGAACATGAGTATTTTTGAAGGCTTGCGTACGCTGGCGGCGAATATCGCAGTGGAAATGCCGGAATCGGAAGTGGGTAGTTCACACTATCGTGTCCTGTTCCTGGCAGCCTTTGTACTGTTCGTATTCACCTTTATTTTCAACAGCGTTGCCGAATACATCCGTCAGCGTCTGCGTGACAAATACAGCTCCATGTAATCGGATCAAAGGACGAAAGCAGCATGAAAAAGTGGTTTAAATCAGGCTCTCCCTGGATCTGGATGACAGGCGGTGCGGTGAGTCTCAGTCTGGTTGCCGTTATCGGCCTGCTGATGCTGATTGGCTGGCGTGGTCTGGTCTATTTCTGGCCGCACACCATCTATGAATGGCAGATCAGCCAGAATGGGCAACAGGAAGTCATTATCGGCGAACTGTACGATCAGGAACTGGTGCCAAGCGCTCGTATCCGGGCAACCGGTGTAGCGTTGCCGGACGATGTCGGCGAAGTCATGAACCGTTATCTGGTGAAAACCGGTAACCGTGAATTCGTTCCGCTCGATTTCCGCTGGATCCTGGAAACGGACATCAAGCAACGTTCCGAACCGGCAGACCTGGCCATACTGGAGCGCTCAACCAACGGTAATTTCTACGGCTATATCCAGCGTCTGGTGGTCGATGGCAAACCGTTGGCAGAAGATGTACACAAAGTATTGCCGGAGCATCTGGCCCGCGTTCGTGCCCTGAACGAAGAAGCAGATGATCTGCAAAAAGGGGACATCGGTGCCATCAACTATCAGCTGGAAAAACTGCGCATGAAAGAGCGTAAATTACAGCTGAATAACGAGTGGAACGCTGAAACCGAAAAAGCATTTGCTGAACAGCGTGCGGAATTAGACAAAGAATATCAGGAACTGGAAAAACGCCTGTTTGATCTGCGTGGACAAGCCAGCCATGACACATTGATCGTCAAAGACATGCGTGGCATGGAAGTCAGTATCCCGCTGGCACAGGTGCTCGACTATGCACTGCCGAACCAGATGAACCTGTTCCAGAAAATCGGCCACTGGTTCCATCAGATTGGCAAGTTTGTCAGCGATGAGCCACGTGAAGCCAACACGGAAGGCGGGGTATTCCCGGCCATTTTCGGTACTGTCTTCATGGTATTGCTGATGACGGTGATCGTGACGCCACTAGGTGTTGTTGCCGCGGTTTACCTGCACGAATATGCCGGTAAAAACGCGATGACCAAACTGATCCGTATTGCCGTGATCAACCTGGCGGGTGTGCCATCGATTGTGTACGGGGTGTTTGGTTTAGGTTTCTTCGTATACATGGTCGGTGGTTCGCTGGATAAGATCTTCTATCCGGAAGCGTCACCTAATCCGGTATTTGGTACGCCGGGCGTGATCTGGTCGGCACTGACCCTGGCGATCCTGACGCTGCCAGTTGTGATTGTATCCACAGAAGAAGGGTTATCCCGTATCCCGAGTGCCGTTCGTCATGGTTCACTGGCACTGGGCGCGACCAAGGCTGAAACCTTGTGGCGCATCGTGTTGCCAATGGCAAGCCCGGCAATCATGACCGGTCTGATCCTGGCAATTGCCCGTGCAGCAGGTGAAGTTGCACCGCTGATGCTGGTGGGTGCGGTCAAACTGGCGCCAACTCTGCCGCTTGATGGTAACTTCCCTTATGTGCACGTAGAACGTAAATTCATGCACCTGGGCTTCCATATTTTTGACGTCGGTTTCCAGAGTCCGAACGTAGAAGCGGCACGTCCGCTGGTGTATGCCACCTCGTTCCTGCTGGTCACCGTTATTGTCGGTCTGAACCTGACCGCCATCAGTATTCGTAACCATCTGCGTGAAAAATATCGCGCGCTGGATAACTAATTACCGCCCTGGATAGAAACTATGATTAACGTAACTCCGACTATCAGTAACAGCGAATCTATTGATCTGGTCAACCTGGCGGAAGATAAAACTGCGCTGGAAGTGAAAGGCCTGGATCTGTATTACGGCAATAAACAGGCTCTGTTTGATGTCAGCATGAAGATCCCGAAAGGGCAGGTAACTGCCTTTATCGGCCCGTCAGGTTGTGGTAAATCCACCCTGCTGCGCTGCATCAACCGCATGAACGATCTGGTTGAGATCTGCCGCATTGACGGCGAGATCCTGCTGCACGGCAAAAACATCTACGACCGCAGTGTTGATGTTGCTGCTTTGCGTCGTCGTGTTGGTATGGTGTTCCAGCGTCCGAACCCGTTCCCGAAATCTATCTATGAAAACGTGGTTTATGGTCTGCGCCTGCAGGGCATTAACGATCGCCGTCAGCTGGATGAAGCCGTAGAGCGCAGTCTGCGTGGTGCCGCTTTGTGGGAAGAAGTAAAAGATCGTCTGAATGAAAATGCATTCGGTTTATCTGGTGGTCAGCAACAACGTCTGGTTATTGCCCGTGCTATCGCGATTGAGCCGGAAGTATTGCTGCTGGATGAACCAACCTCAGCACTGGATCCAATTTCAACGTTAACCATCGAAGAATTGATTAATGAGCTGAAGAGCAAATACACCGTTGTGATCGTAACGCATAATATGCAACAGGCAGCGCGTGTTTCTGATCAGACTGCGTTCATGTATATGGGTGAACTGATCGAATACTGTGACACCAACACTATCTTCACCAAGCCGAAGATGAAGAAAACCGAAGACTACATCACTGGTCGTTACGGTTAATAAGCCCGGGAGGTTAACGTGGAAGTCAACAAACATATTTCCGGTCAGTTCAATACCGAACTGGAAACTATTCGCAGTAGTGTGTTAGCCATGGGCGGCATGGTCGAACAGCAGCTGAGCAATGCGCTGGAAGCGATCCATTCACAGGACATCGAGCTGGCGCGTAACATCGTGGAAACCGATCTCAAAGTGAACGCGATGGAGATCGCGATTGACGAAGAGTGTACCCGTATCATCGCCAAGCGTCAGCCGGCCGCCAGCGACCTGCGTCTGATCCTGATGATCTCCAAAACCGTCACCGATCTGGAACGGATGGGCGATGTGGCCGACAAACTGGCGCGGATGGTGGTGAAAAACGCCGGGCGCACCCAGCCACCACTGGTGTCACTCGACAGCATGGGTCGCCTGGCGATCAAAATGCTGCACGACGCCCTGGACGCCTTCGCCCGTATGGACGTGGAAGCCGCGGTGCGCCTGTATCACGAAGATGACAACATTGATCGTCAGTACGAATCCATCATTCGTGAACTGATGACCTACATGATGGAAGACCCCCGCACCATCCCGCAGGTACTGGATGTGCTTTGGGCCGCCCGTTCTATCGAACGTATCGGCGACCGTTGCCAGCATATCAGTGACTACATCATCTACTGCGTCAAAGGCAAAGATGTGCGTCATACCAAAATTGAAGACGTAAACTCACTGGGTTGATTGACCCGGTTCTCCGAAGGGCGCTTTATGAAGCGCCCTTTGTATTGGTTCTGTAGTTACAATCTATTACACTGAATACCAGCTGAATTTGGTATGAGAATGGTATGGAAACGGATATTCGCTGGCTCCAGCGACTGGAAAATTACACTAAAGCGCTATCTAACCTGACCGAAGCTGTTGAGCTGGCCACGCAGCGTCCCTTATCTAACCTTGAAAAGCAGGGTTTGATCCAATCCTTTGAGTTTACCCATGAGCTAGCATGGAATGTCATGAAAGACTATTTTGCCTATCAGGGGAATCCGTCTATTACCGGCTCCCGTGATGCGGTTCGTGAAGCTTTCAGCAAAAATCTGATAACAAACGGAGAAGTGTGGATGTCGATGATAAAAAGTCGTAACCAGACTTCACATACCTACAATCAGGGTATAGCCGATGAGATAACGGATCTTATCCTTCAGCGTTATCACGCAGAATTCATGGCATTTCTGCAATCGATGCAGCAGTTAAAAAGCGCCGCAATATGAATGCCGGCGAAAAATACGGGCTACCACTGCAGGCTGTAGAGCAACTGCAGCATGTTTTTCGCTCGGAGCCCCGGATTAGTAAAGTAATCCTGTTTGGATCACGGGCAAAAGGGAACTACAGGAATGGCTCTGATATCGATCTTTGCATAGAAGCCAATGCGCTGACGTTGTTCGATTTGCTCAAGTTAAGCGATGTGATTGAAGAACTTTACCTGCCGTGGAAAGTCGATCTTGTTTTAAAGCATACCATCGATAATCCAGAACTGCTTGAACATATTCAACGCGTTGGGCTTGAGTTTTTTTCTTCTGCCGGGGCGTAATATGAACGTCTTTTGTTTTTTAAACCCACTAATTCTGTATGGAATTGGTCCAGACATTCTCCATGAACAGTATATGGTGCATAATACCTTCCCGTTTTTCTCTCTAAGCAGATAAGCAGTCCTGAATCCAGGTGCTGAAAGAGGTTGATAATAATGAAAATTGCGGTTGCCGGAACAGGCTATGTCGGCTTGTCCAACGCTATTCTGATGGCGCAACACCATGAAGTTGTGGCACTGGATATTATTGAAGAGAAGGTTCGTCAGTTAAACGAGCGCATATCACCGATTGCGGATACGGAAATTGAAGAGTATCTGCAGCATAAGAAACTGAACTTGCGCGCCACGCTGGATAAGCAGGAAGCCTATCAGGATGCGCAGTTTATTATTATTGCGACACCTACCGATTACGACCCGGCAACTAACTATTTCAATACCTCCTCTGTTGAAGCGGTAATTCAGGATGTTATAGCGATCAATCCTCAGGCTGTGATGGTCATTAAATCAACCGTTCCGGTTGGTTATACTCGTCAGGTTAGGGCTAAATTCGGTTGTGAAAACATCATGTTCTCACCTGAGTTTTTACGTGAAGGTCGCGCGCTTTACGACAATTTGTATCCATCACGGATTATTGTCGGTGAGCGCTCAGAACGGGCAGAACAATTCGCCGGTCTGTTACTGGAAGGGGCAGTAAAACTGGATGTACCGGTTCTTTTCACTGATCCAACAGAAGCTGAAGCGATCAAACTGTTTGCGAATACCTATCTGGCTATGCGAGTCGCTTATTTTAACGAGCTGGATACTTATGCGCAGAGCTTAGGGCTGGATAGCAGACAGATTATTGAGGGGGTTGGTCTCGATCCTCGCATCGGAACTCATTATAACAACCCGTCTTTTGGTTATGGTGGGTACTGTCTGCCAAAGGACACCAAACAACTACTGGCTAATTATAATCAGGTGCCTAATAACCTGATCCGGGCGATTGTGGACTCTAATACGACCCGCAAAGACTTCATTGCTGATTCTGTCATCAAGCGTAATCCTAAAGTGGTGGGTATCTACCGGTTAATAATGAAAGCGGGATCAGACAACTTCCGGGCGTCAGCAATTCAGGGCGTTATGAAGCGGATCAAGGCTAAAGGCATTGAAGTTGTTATTTATGAACCCGTACTAAAAGAGAACGAATTCTTTAAATCGCGTGTTATCCGCGATCTGGAGGAGTTCAAGGCAGTGGCAGATGTCATTATCTCTAACCGCATGTTGCCGGAGTTGGATGATGTGACAGAAAAAGTCTACACCCGTGATCTTTTTGGCAAAGACTGATCGCAGTCGGAAAGATAACAGCGACTACTGCAGCCGTGCCTAAGCTTTAACCTGTGCGGCTGCTGCTGAAATAAAACTAATGGTCAAGCTTCATTGTCCTGTTTAGAATGACAGCGCACATAACCGATTACAAAAAAATTACAGCAATCGGTAAAACTGAGTTACAGGGAAGCTTATGAGTATTTTAGTCACAGGTGGTGCGGGTTACATCGGCAGTCACACCACGGTTGAACTGTTGAATGCCGGCTATGATGTGGTTATCGTCGATAACTTCTGCAATTCACATCCCGAAGTCCTGAACCGCATTGCGGCATTGACTGGTAAACAGCCGGTGTTTTACGAAGCGGATGTCCGTGATGCCGAAGCGCTGAGCAACATCTTCAGTCAGCACCAAATCGAATCGGTGATCCACTTTGCCGGCCTGAAAGCAGTCGGTGAATCGACCCGTCTTCCTCTTAAGTATTACCAGAACAACATTGCCGCCACGCTGACGCTGTGTGAGGTGATGCAACAGCATAACGTATTCGATCTGGTCTTCAGCTCCTCCGCCACTGTGTATGGCGATCCGCACGCAGTACCCATCAACGAAAGTTTCCCGCTATCAGCGACTAACCCATATGGCCGCAGCAAACTGATGGTGGAAGAAATTCTGCGCGATGTGGCAAAGGCCGAGCCGCGCTGGGGTATCGTTTTGCTGCGTTACTTCAACCCGGTAGGGGCGCATGCCTCTGGCACCATGGGTGAAGATCCGAACGGTATTCCTAACAACCTGCTGCCGTTTATCAGCCAGGTAGCGATTGGCCGACTACCACAGCTTTCCGTATTTGGTAATGATTATCCGACCCCGGACGGTACCGGTGTACGTGATTATATCCACGTGGTGGATCTGGCGATCGGCCATATCAAGGCGATTGAGCGCATCAAACGTGAACGTGGTGTACTGACCTACAACCTCGGTACCGGGCAAGGGTATTCCGTACTGGAAATGATCACAGCATTTGAACGGGTGGCTGGCAAAAAGATTGCCTATCAGATCGTCGACCGCCGTCCGGGCGATATCGCCGAATGCTGGGCCGATCCGGCATATGCTGCCAATGATTTAGGATGGAAAGCCGAGCGTACCTTGCAGGACATGATGCAGGACACCTGGCGCTGGCAGTCCAATAACCCGAATGGCTATAAAGCATAACTATTGATGTTACAAACACAGGAAGGTTACTCCGTTGCTGAGTAACCTTTTGCATAATTTAAGTCTTCATCCGCACTGTGGCAGCGGCAAGCCAGGGGCGGTAGCGTAGAAAAAATTCAGCAAAACCTTTCTTTCTTAATACGAATTATTATCACCCACAGTCATTGAGTGAATTATGAACAACAAAGAGTTCCCGCAACAAGCCAACATGCCTTACCCATACCCAATGCCTTATCAGGACAATGATGAAATTGATCTGGTGGAGCTGTTCCGTACCCTTTGGAAGCAGAAGGCTAAAATTGCGTTGATCACTGCAGCAACTACATTGGCGGCCGGGATTTATGCTTTTACTGCAGAAGAAGTGTGGACGTCGAAAGCGGTGTTTGATGCTCCGAAACTGGAAGAGATCGATTCATATTATGAATTTACGCAGCAGCTCACACGTACCCTACAAAAGCCAACTATTGGCGCTATAACACTGATCCCGGATCAAATAACGAAAGAAGTTTTTACCGAATTTCAGAAACAGAGCAACTCTATCGATTTACGCCGTGAATTCTGGTCACAAAGTGATTATTACCAAAATTTGGTAAAAGATATTAAATCAGAAAAAGATAAAGAAAAAAAATTGGATGATTTAATAGAAAAAAATATAACTGTCGTTCCTATCGATGACCAAAAAATAAAGTTTCCTTCAGTGTCTTTGTCAGTGAATGATGCTGCAACTGCAAAAGAATTATTAATTCAGTATGTTGATAAACTGAATGAGAAAGTGTGGAAGAGTAAAAGTACAGAATTAAAAACCATATTGAAAGAAGAAGTCGCTGAGTTGGAGAATGAAAAAAAACTTCTTGAGTTCAGAGCTGAAACTGACAGAAAAAATGCGATAGAAGTTATTGGCAAAGCCAAGAATGTTGCTGAAAAGGCAAATCTCAAAGAGTTGAATCTTACTGCAATGCAGGGTAACGCCAACGTTAACTCTGGTGATATGCTGTTCTTTCTGGGAACAAAAGCACTGGATGCTCAAATTGATAATCTGACAAACAAACCGGTCACTATGCCTACTCGTTACTATGAAGTAGAACGTATGTTGACTGAGCTTAAAAAATTGCCGGAGTTTAAGGTTGATATTAAAAGCTACCGGTATTTGCAGGCGCCTAGTGAGCCGTTGACAAAGGATGAGCCAAAAAGAGTACTAATATTGGTTTTAGGTGTTATTGCCGGGTTAATTGTTGGTGTTATATATGTATTTCTTTTTTCTTTATTTGGTAAAAAACAAGATTAACCATTTTTATAATGTAATAGCTGAATAATTCTGGATTATAAATAGATGAGTTTAATTAAAAACAGTATATGGAATTTGGGCGGGTTTATAGTTCCTACACTGGTCGCTATACCTAGTCTTGGCATATTGGCTCGTCATTTAGGAACGGAGAAATTTGGCTTATTCACGCTAGCCTTTGCTATTGTTGGGTATGCTAGTATATTTGATGCTGGACTAACAAGGGCCGTTATTCGTGAGATTGCAATCAACAGAAATAACGAAGCAGAACAAAGAAAAATAATATCGACCTCAACAATTACTATAGGTGTTTTGGGGTGCGTGGCTGCATTGTTGATATATATCGCGACGCCATTGGCACCATCGTTGTTGAAAATATCTTATATAAATAATAATGATACGGAATTAGCATTCAAAGTATTGGCATTTTCTATACCAATTTTTTTATTAAATCAAGTCTGGTTGGCTTATCTTGAAGGTCATGAACAGTTTGCTAATATTAATATACAGAGAGTGATTAGTAATTCCTGTATAGCTGGTATACCGGCAGTTTTTATTTTGTATTCCTCAACATTAACAACAGCTATTGGTGGTTTGCTGATTGGTCGATGTATATCATTAATCATTAGTTTTTGGTTTTGTCGTAAGATAATTATTCATAGTGGTTTGTTGTTTCATCGATCTGTATTTAAGCGATTGATTAAGTTTGGCGGCTGGATGACAGTGAGTAACATCATCAGCCCAATAATGGTATATTTTGACAGGTTTATTATATCTAATACATTAGGCGCAAATCAGGTTGCATATTATACTGCACCATCAGAAGGTATATCGCGCGCACTAAATGTTCCAGGTGCATTGGCAAGAGCTCTTTTCCCAAAATTGAGTAATGCAACAAGCAACTCAGAAAAAAAACATCTTGAGAAAATCAGTTATTTACTGATTATCTCTGTATGTTTACCCATGATCATTCTTGGCTTTATTTATGCTCAGGAAATAATGGCAATTTGGATGGGTGATGAATATTTAGGTGAACCAGTGATAATATTAAAAATATTGCTTATTGGGTTTCTTTTTAATTCGTTGGCGCAAATACCATTTGCAAAAATTCAAGCCACAGGCAAATCCCATATAACAGCAATATTGCACGCTTTTGAACTTATACCATATTTAGTGTTGTTGTATGTGTTGTCAAAGTATTATTTTTTGATAGGTGTTGCTTTTGCTTGGTCAATAAGGGTTGCAGTTGATTTCCTTTCTCTATATTTTCTTTCTATAAAATTGAATGGAATGTCAGATTGATTTTAAATGCTTTATTTAAAATCAATCTTTTAGCTAAGAAATTGCAGGATTTTATGAATGATTTACATCATTGTTTTAAATTGGAAAGGGGCTGCTGATACTATCGCATGCTTAAACAGTTTGTTTTTCCTAAAAGATGTTAAGTTTCGTATTGTTGTTTGTGATAACGCTTCACCTGACAATTCTTATTCGGACATCCGAGATTGGCTGATTAATCAGAAAAAACAGTCCTCTGGATATATGACAAATTGTTGTTTAATTGAATTAAGTAAAGAAGATTCTCTGCATTATTTAATTCCTGAAGAGGATAAGTCGATATATCTCATACAGACTGGTGCTAACCTTGGTTATGCCGGCGGAAACAACGTTGGTATCCGATTTGCTATGAATCAGCCAGATATGAGCTATGTTTGGATATTAAATAATGATACTGAGGTTGAGTCTGATAGCCTTTATTATATGATAAAACGATGTGGATTAGATCATAGAATTGGTATTTGTGGCTCAAGGTTAGTCTATTATCATGATAAACAGAAATTACAAGGACTTGGTGGGATTATAAATCCGTGGTTGTGTACTACCAAACATTATGCCGCTTTTGAAAAAAGCGATGTGGTCTTTAAGGATGATGAAGTTGAAAAAAATATTGATTACATTATCGGTGCCTCAATGTTATTGAGTCGCAGTTTATTGGAAAGGGTTGGTCTTTTGTGTGAGGATTATTTTTTATATTATGAAGAAGTAGATCTTGCTCAAAGGGCAAAGCCTTATTTTAAGATTGGAGTTGCATCTGATAGTGTTGTTTATCATAAAGAGGGGGCTAGTACAGGGGGGAATAAAAGCTTTATATCTGATTCATGTTATTTAAAGAATAGATTATTAATTGCAAAACGTTTTTTTCCAAAGTCATATTGGGTTGTAAGGGTAAGTTATATAATTACTCTATTTAATAGATTGCATAGATTTCAGTTATTAAGTTTTAAACTTTGTATTAGACTTCTCTTTACTGGTAAATAGTTATGTCTATTGCTAGCTCAGTGGTATTTCAACGAGTTACATTGTTCTTATTAATAGTTTTTCTTCCATTTCAAAATACAGTTTTTGGCTTAACTTCACTAGGGTTCTTAGGGAAAGCTCCTTCATTTGTCTTTATTGTTTTTTTGTTTGTATTTTCATTTTTAAAATTTGCTTCTGTAAGTGGGAAGGTTAATAAATTTAAAATTTCTTTTTTTCTTTATTTGTTCTTTGTAAGTGTGCTGTCAACTGTTTTTTTTTGGGGTGATATTGTTTATGGTAGAAATTTGGTTTTAAAGGGGGTTAACCTTTTTATTCTTAATATTCTTTTTTTGTTTCCTATTTTTATTCCTATTTCTTTTAAAAATAAAATTTATAAACATGCATTTTTTATTGCCTTCATCTTATGCGTTTTAGGGGTTTTTTTGGGTGATTTCTTTCATTTATCTATTATCGAAAATGGTTTTTTTCATATGAGTGAACGACCTAGTTTAAGGCCAAGAGGATTTTCTTATGAACCTAGTATGCTGGCGGTGACCATTTTTCCTATATTGTTTTCTATACTTTGCCTAAATAACAAATTAAAGAATTTTTCATTTTTTTATGTTGCTATTTTTTTTATGATTGCAGTTTTGACATCATCAAAAGGTGCAATGGCTACATTGGTTATAGCATTTTTTTTTGCGTATTTTTTTAGTAAAAAAATTATTTCGTTACAAGGTGTTGTGTTTGCTGTTCTTTTTTTCGTGGCGACTTATTTTTTAGGTGTTGTTCTTATTAAACATGCGATGTTAGATATGGAAAACAATACATCAATTGCAACTAGAAGTGTTTGTGTTTTAGTTTCTGTTTTTTCATTATTAAAATACCCTTTGGGTGTGGGATATGCTGGTTTTCTTTATGCATTTCAAAACAATGTTCAGTCTGCCATTGATTTTATGATCTATCTGATCCCTTTCGAACTTAATTTCAGTGAGGTTTCTGGTTACCTGAATGCACATACTGATAGTTCTATAGGAACAAAATCTTTCTTTTTTAATAACATCATTTATTTTGGTTGGCCCTTCGTGTTCTTTTTCTTTGGTTATGTAATATATATAATTAAAGAGTGTAGGAAATATAAAAGAATTGATCTTGAATTATCTTTTTTATTTATAGTGATTTCATTGGTTACTTTTGTTGAAGGGGTTGGTTTATATCCAATGTCAGTCTTTATAGCCATTTTAAACTATGAGTTATTTAAGGAAAGAACAATAATTAAAAATGCCACTTTGGGACAAAAATATGGTTTATGTTAATACAAAAGTATTGTCAGTACATACCACAGGAGTTCAAAGATATCTTAAGTCTATATTAGAGAATCTGGATGAAAATAAGTTATCAAGTATCAGATTAACTCATCCAAAAGCCTGTTTGTCGGGTGTTGCAGGACATCTATGGGAACAATTTATTCTTCCTTCTAAATTGAGATGTAATGATGTACTCTGGAGTCCAAGTAACACAGGACCTATCTATTGCAGAGCAAAGCACGTAGTAACCATGCATGATTTTGCTACATTAGATCATCCAGAATGGACTAGTAAGAGCTTTAACACACTTTATCGATTCCTTTTGCCAAGATTAGCAAAACGCGCGGATGCTATTATTGCTATTTCAGAATATACGAAAAGTCGAATTCTGTATCATACCGGCATTGATGAAAGCAAAATTAGTGTGATTAAAAATGGTGTAGATGATCGTTTTTTCATCAAAACCGGAAGCGATTTTAAATCTCAAATAATGCAAAAATATAAGATCCCATCTGAACGATATATATTAAGTGTTTCTTCGATCGAGCCAAGAAAAAACATAGGTTCCCTTTTAAGGGCATGGGAAAAAATTCAACATCAAGTTGATGATGATATCTGTTTAGTGCTAGTTGGACGACAAAACTCCAAAATATTCTCGGATGCTGGCTTAAAAAATATACCGGAGCGGGTATGTTTTACAGGGTTCGTTGATGATGAGGATCTCGCCACCCTTTATCAAAATGCCTTGTTATTTTCATATGTATCTTTATATGAAGGATTTGGGTTGCCTCCTTTGGAAGCCATGGCTGCAGGGATCCCAGTATTAACTAGTAATACAACATCAATCCCGGAAGTTGTGGGTGACAAAGCAATAATTGTTAATCCTCTATCGGTTTCAGAAATCGCAGAGAATCTATTGGTATTGCTTGGTTCTGACTCATTACGGAATAATTTAAGTTTAGCTGGGGTTGAGCATGCAAAACAGTTTTCCTGGAAAACAACAGCTGAACAAACTTTTAATTTATTAAAAAGCATGGAGTAACACGTGCCGAATATATCTAAAGCTCTAGTTGTTGATTGGTTGGTAACGTATGCTGGTGCAGAACGAGTTGTAGAATCAATCATAAAACGCTTTCCAGAAAGCGAACTATTTTCGTTGATTGACTTTGTTGATGAAAATCAAAGAGAATTTCTTAAAGGTAAAAAGGCAACAACCTCTTTTATCCAAAACCTGCCGAAAGCTAAACAAAAATATCAAAAATATCTACCGTTTATGCCATTAGCAATCGAGCAATTAGATGTATCATCCTATGATGTTGTTATATCGAGTAGTCACTGTGTTGCTAAAGGCGTGTTGACAGGCCCTGATCAGCTTCATATTAGCTATGTGCATTCTCCAATTCGCTATGCTTGGGATTTACAACATCAATATCTCACTGAAGCCGGTTTGGATAAAGGAATCAAGGGGTGGTTAGCCAAATGGATTTTACATAAAATCCGTATTTGGGATTGCCGGACAGCAAATGGGGTTGATCATTTCATTGCTAACTCCCATTTCATCGCCAGACGGATTAAAAAAGTGTATGGTCGGGAATCTATAGTTATTTATCCTCCTGTGGCTGTAGGTGACTTTGATGTTTTAGATAAGAAAGAAGACTTCTATTTTACTGCTTCACGAATGGTTCCATATAAACGAATGGATCTTATTGTAGAAGCCTTTTCACAAATGCCAGATAAACGACTGATTGTGATTGGTGATGGTAGTGAGTTTGACAAGATAAAACAGAAAGCGGGACCAAATGTAGAGCTGTTAGGCTACCAGCCATTCTCTGTGTTAAAAGATCATATGCGCCGAGCGAAGGCTTTTGTATTCGCAGCCGAAGAAGACTTCGGTATTACACCAGTTGAAGCACAGGCTTGTGGCACACCAGTGATTGCTTTTGGCAAGGGGGGCGTGTTGGAGACAGTACGTCCTTTAGGTGTTGAGGCGCCAACTGGACTGTTTTTTGACTCACAGTCATTACCATCGCTTTGTGCTGCAATTCAATCATTTGAAGAAAATCAGCACATGTTTAGTGCTGCTGATTGCCGTGCTAATGCAGAAAAATTCTCAACTCAGCGATTTGAACGTGAATTTTCCGAATTTGTTGAAACCAAATGGGCTGAATTTTCTACAAGTAAAAAAATTAATTATTAATCGAGAGTATATCAATGAGTCAGTTAATTCCTGTCATCATGGCCGGTGGTAACGGTACCCGTTTATGGCCGCTTTCCCGTGGTTTATTTCCTAAGCAGTTCCTTACCCTGCAAGGCACACATACCATGCTGCAAAATACTATTTTGCGTCTGGATGAAATACAGTGTGCACAACCACTGGTAATCAGTAATGAGTCTCATCGCTTTCTTGTAGCTGAGCAGCTACGCGAACTGAATTTGCTTTCCGGTAATATCATTCTGGAGCCAGTTGGTAAAAATACTGCACCAGCGATTGCGCTGGCTGCCATTCAGGCGCTGAAACAGGTAAATGCCGAAAATTCAGAAGATCCGTTGCTACTGGTTCTGGCGGCGGATCATGTTATTAAAGATGAGAAGGCATTCTGTTCTGCAGTGAATCAGGCGGTTCCGTATGCACTGGCAGGCAAACTGGTCACATTTGGTATTGTGCCAACGGGTCCGGAAACAGGATATGGTTATATCCGTCGTGGAAACACTCAGCATCTTCATGAGTGTGACAATAATTCAACATTAGCTTATCAAGTTGCACAATTCGTAGAAAAACCCGATCTGCAAACCGCGCAAGGTTATGTAGCCAGTGGCGATTATTACTGGAATAGCGGTATGTTTTTATTCCGGGCAAGCCGTTATCTGGATGAACTTAAGCAATTCCGTCCGGATATTTATCAGGTTTGTCAGCAGGCAATGCAGGTTATTGAACCTGATTTGGATTTTGTTCGGGTCAATAAAGATGCATTTATGCAATGTCCTGATGACTCAATAGATTATGCCGTCATGGAAAAAACAGCCGATGCGGTGGTTGTGCCAATGGATGCCGGCTGGAGTGATGTGGGATCCTGGTCTTCGCTGTGGGATATTTCCAAAAAAGATTCAGAAGGAAATGTCTATCAAGGCGATGTACTGTCACATAACAGCCGGAATAATTATGTTTTCGCCGAGTCATCGTTGGTCTCGACTGTCGGGGTAGAGAATCTGGTCGTTGTTCAGACAAAGGATGCTGTATTGGTTGCTGCAAGAGATCAGGTTCAGGATGTTAAAAAGATCGTAGAACAGATTAAAGCTGCAGGCCGGTCTGAGCATCATGTTCATCGTGAGGTCTATCGTCCGTGGGGTAAATACGACTCTATCGATCAGGGTGAACGTTATCAGGTAAAACGACTTTCAATTAAACCAGGTGAGCAACTTTCTCTCCAAATGCATCATCACCGTGCTGAGCATTGGGTGGTTGTGCAGGGAACCGCTAAAGTGACTTGTGGTGACGAATCACTGTTATTAAGTGAAAATGAGTCTTTTTACATTCCGTTAGGTGTTAAACACTCTCTGGAGAATCCCGGTAAAATCCCGCTTGAGGTGATTGAAATCCGTTCTGGTAGTTATCTGGCTGAGGATGATGTTGAACGTTTCTGGGATAAATACGGACGTAAATAAAATTACCTAATTCTTTGTAAAAGAAGCTCTATTAAGGAATTTTGATGAACCTTTTTTTATCAAAAAAAGAATGGTTATTTTTATTGATAACACTTTCAGTTAGCCGTATTTTTACGGTAGGTTTTATCGAGCTGATATCAATTAATTTTGTTGGTGGAAAATCTGTTTTTGATCTTTTATGTCAATGGGATTGTGGATGGTATTTGTCCATTATTCAAAATGGATATGATATTCGTCCACATGCGCATGATGCTGGAGATGCTGCTAACTGGGCTTTTTTCCCTTTATTTCCAATGTTATCTAGGGGGGGTATAGATATATTTATGATTGGGGCTGTGGAATCAGCCTTTTTTCTTTCAACAATTTCCTTTTTTTGTGGTTGCATTTTACTGTTTAAGTATCTCAAAACATTATTTGATGAAAAAACAACGAAGTTTATTATCCTGGCAATTGCATTTTCTCCATTAAGTTTATACTTTTCAGTGCCTTATACTGAAGCGGTATATTTTTTTCTTATGGTTTCTGTAATATATTTTTGCAATGAAAGAAAGTGGTTAACAGCGGGTCTTTTAGGTGTTGGGTTGTCTCTTACTCGAAACTTGGGTGTGATGATTGTTTTCCCTATGCTGATAATTGCAATTAATCAAGTCGGTCTTCGCTCCCTTATTAAATTTAATTCGCCATTATTACCTTCAATTGTGACGGGAATTTTATTGGTGCCACTAGGTCTCTTCATGTATATGTTTTTTTTATATCATTATACAGGGGACGCTTTCGCTTTTAAAAATATTCAAATAGCATGGGGAAGGGGGGTTCATAACCCATTAGATGTTTTAATGGATGGCATCATTCATGGTGGTGTCTATGAAAAATATTGTGCTTTTGTTGTTGTTATTTCACTTTTCTTAGCATTTTACTTGATGTTTAAAAAATATTTTTCTGAAGGTTTGATTGTTTTTTTGGGGACAATAATACCGTTGTCAACTGCGTTGGCTTCTATGCCGAGATATACGCTTACATTGTTTCCAATTTATATGTCTATTGGTAGGATGACTCAGAACTATCTATTGTTGCGGCTGTTCTTACTGTTGTTGTTTGTCATTCTAAGTTGTTTTTATATATTGTCATGGGTTACTGGGAAAGGTTATATGATATGAAAAAAAAACATTTCCTTTTCTTCTGTTGTCTAATGCTTGTCTCATTTTATTCTTATGTGTTTTATTTAGCCTTGCATCCAAAGGTTAGCATTGAGTATGATCTGTACTACATACAGAAAAAATTACGCTATTGGTCAAATGGTTCTGGGCTGGATTACCAACGTGGTCACAAAGTAGTATTTTCCGATAATGTTTCTTATGTTTCTAGAGCCGGTTGGTCTTATCCTGAAAAATTTGGGACTTGGTCTGATGGAGATGTTGCTGAATTATTTGTTAAAAGTGATGTTAAATTAAGCGAGATTGAACTCGAGATTAATCCTTTTTTAGTTCCTGACATGGGGCTAAAGGAGCAAGTAATTATTTTTTATGTAAATGGTTTTGAGATGGGTCATAAGGTTTTAAATGTAAGTGGTTCTACCGTTTTAAAAATGAAAATACCACAATCAACTCCATTAGAAAGTAACCTCTATATTTTCAAATTTGAATACCCTAATGCTGTATCCCCCTTGAACTTGGGTATTTCAAATGATTCAAGAAAATTAGCATTTGCATACAATTATATTAAATTTAATTAATAATTTTAGGAAAAATAGTATATGAATCGTACTCTGGCATGTTTCAAAGCCTATGATATCCGCGGCCGCCTCGGCGATGAGCTGAATGAAGATATCGCTTATCGCATTGGCCGTGCTTATGGTGAATTCGCTAAACCAAAAACTGTGGTGATCGGCGGTGATGTGCGTCTCACCAGTGAGAGCCTGAAACAGGCACTGGCGAACGGCCTGCGTGATGCCGGTACCGATGTACTGGATATCGGCCTCTCTGGCACCGAAGAGATCTATTTTGCTACCTTCCATCTGGGCGTGGATGGCGGTATTGAAGTCACGGCCAGTCATAACCCGATGGATTACAACGGTATGAAGCTGGTGCGTGAAGGCGCAAAACCGATCAGCGGCGATACCGGCCTGCGCGATATCCAGCGTCTGGCGGAAGAAAACAATTTTGCCCCAGTGGATGTGGCTCAGCGCGGCAGCTACCAGCAGATTTCCATCATTGATGCCTATGTCGATCATCTGATGAGCTACATCAATCCGGCCAATTTCAAACCGCTGAAACTGGTGGTGAACAGCGGCAATGGCGCAGCAGGTCATGTGATTGATGAAATCGAACGCCGCTTTAAAGTGCTGGCGGTGCCGGTGGAGTTTATCAAGGTGCATCACGAAGCTGATGGCAACTTCCCGCATGGTATCCCTAATCCGCTGTTACCGGAGTGCCGTCAGGACACCGCCGATGCGGTGAAAGCCCATGGTGCCGATATGGGTATCGCCTTCGACGGCGATTTTGATCGTTGCTTCCTGTTTGATGAAACTGGCGGCTTTATCGAAGGTTACTATATTGTCGGCCTGCTGGCCGAAGCTTTCCTGCAGAAACAACCGGGCGCAAAAATCATCCACGATCCACGCTTATCCTGGAATACCATTGATGTCGTCAGTGCTGCTGGCGGTGTACCGGTAATGTCCAAAACCGGTCATGCTTTTATCAAGGAACGCATGCGGGCCGAAGACGCTATCTACGGCGGTGAAATGAGCGCGCATCACTATTTCCGCGACTTCGCCTACTGCGACTCGGGCATGATCCCGTGGCTGCTGGTTGCCGAACTACTGTGCGTCAAAGGGCAGACACTACAGCAACTGGTGGGTGACCGCATGGCTGCCTATCCGGCCTCCGGTGAAATCAACAGCAAACTTGCTGATCCGCAAACCGCGATCGCCCATGTGTTGGCGACATATAAAAATGATGCACTGATCTTTGATGAGACAGACGGTATCAGCCTTGAGTTTGCTGACTGGCGTTTTAACTTGCGTAGCTCGAACACCGAACCGGTAGTGCGTCTGAATGTTGAAAGCAAAGCTAATCCAGTGTTGATGCAAAGTAAAACCGAAGAATTATTGGCATGTCTGCGTGCCTGATGTAGGTATCACATTTTATGTCACAGAAAATTAAAGGTCTTACTGAACGTTACCCTGCACAACTAATCATGCCCGTAGTTGATATTCTGACGGTGGTAAGTGGTTGTTTGTTGGCTCATTGGTGGCGTTTCGGCGATTTGCATTTGCCGGAGCGTTTTATAATGGCAACGGCATTACTGTCGTTGCTTATTGTCGTTTTGAATAGTGCATTTGGTGCATACCAGCGTTGGCGTGTCAAAAAAATATCAACGCTGGTATTTCGTTTGTTTCTGGTATGGGTTGTTGCCGCTATGTTGGCAACTTCCATGATCTATTTCACACAAAGTGCTCAACGCTATTCCCGCTTATGGGTGGGTTACTCCCTCTTCTTGTCATTTTTCTTTGCGGCCGGAATCAGAGTTTTTATTCAGTTATTTCTCCGATATATCCGTATAAAAGGCTTGGCAACCAAGAGCGTATTTCTTATTGGTCCGGAAGAAAATATTACTTCCGTCGGGAAAAGTATGCGTGGAAGTCCGGCTGAAGGGTATGTTCTGGCCGGAATTCAACGTATTAAAGAACGACTCTCAACGGATGAACTGAACCGGCTAGCCGAGAGGATCTCTGAGTCTGGTGCACAGGAAGTCTGGCTATGCATGTCAATCGCTTGTGCCAATGATATCCGTGATTTTATGTATGCATTACGCAACCATACTGCTGAAGTCCGTTTTATTCCGGATTTCGGTGGAATGGAGATGCAATTGCTGAATCACCGGGTCAGTGAGGTCGCGGGGCTGTATTCTATCGATTTGAGTGTTTCACCGATCAGTGGTGTCGCCCGGTTTGTGAAACGACTGGAAGACCTGGTTATTGGATCAATAATCTGTCTGCTGATTTCTCCTGTATGTCTGGCCATTGCTTTGGCTATTAAGCTGACATCACCAGGACCGGTACTGTTTAAACAATATCGTACTGGCGTGAACGGCAAGAGTTTTAAAGTCTACAAATTCCGTTCCATGAAAGTCCATCAGGAAGCGGCAGGCTCCGTTACTCAGGCAACCAAAGGAGACTCGCGGATTACACCAATTGGCAATTTTCTGCGCCAAACTTCGCTGGATGAATTACCCCAGTTCTTTAATGTGATACAGGGCAGAATGTCGATTGTCGGACCCCGTCCGCACGCCTTGGCACATAATGAATATTACAAAGATCTTGTTGAGTCCTACATGAAGCGCCATAAAGTCAAACCGGGTATTACCGGCTGGGCGCAGGTGAATGGTTTCCGGGGAGAAACGGATACGCTGGATAAAATGGAAAAACGTGTCCGTTACGACCTCTGGTATATCGATAACTGGTCATTGTGGCTTGATCTGAAGATTATTTTTCTGACTATTTTTAAAGGCTTTATTAATAAGAATGCCTATTAGTCATATCGCTGATGGTGATGTGATTTTTTAGCACGGGTCATTATTTACTGTAAGGGACTATATGTCAGTAACTCATTATACACAGCGGATCTTCTGGGTCATGCTGGGTTTGTACGCTCTGCTCGGCATGCACTTTTTTATGCATAATCAGGGCGGCTACGGGTTATACCTGCCGTTTAATATGGTGGGCTGGGCGTTTGTCTCGGTATTGATTGGTATCGGTATCTGGCATCTGACGCTGATAAAACAGCTGACGTTTTCGCGTACTCAGCTCTGGTATCTGGCGGGGTTTATGATCCTGCTAGTGCCGTTTCTGAACCCGCAGGCAGAGTGGAATGCACAGGCGCAGCCGCGTTTTCTGGCTATTGCGGCTGGCTTATTGTTGTTTTTTGCACTGTCGCAGTTTCAGTTTACCGAGAAACAGCGTCATGGTCTGTTGTATCTGCTGCTGGGAGCAGTAGCGATAGAAGCGGTATACGGACTGGTTCAGTTCTTTGCTCTGAAAGATGGTAACTGGATGGGGTATAATGTCAAAGTTAACCGCCCATACGGTATTTTCCAAAAAGACAGTGTATTTTCCAGCTTTCTGGCGGTTGGCTTGGCTATTACATTCTATCTGCAGCGCTGGGATAGCAAGGTACTGACTTCCCGCTGGCGGCTGGGTTTGCTGAGCCTGATTTTAGTGGCTGCGCCTTTGCTGCTGATTCAGATCCAGTCCCGCGCCGGCATTTACGGTGCCATTCTGGTTACCGTATGTATGTTACCGGTTTTATGGAGCTATAACCGCCGTATTTTTTGGTGGTCTGTTGCACTGCTTGCAATCAGTCTTTCTGTTGGACTGGTTTTCTATGCTTCAGCCCGGGCGGAAGGCAGTTATGAGCTCACCTCGGGTTACCGGAAGCTTTACTGGTCACACCTGCTGTCGATGTTGCCGCAATCCCCCTGGCTGGGTCATGGTTATGGCAGTTTTGAATATACCTTCCTGCATGATTTCTATGCACCGGAGCATATAACACCCGGTATGCGTCTGATGGAGGAAAACCTCGATCATCCGCATAATGAAGTGCTGTTCTGGTTACATGAAGGCGGTATTGTCGCTGTTATCGGGCTGCTTGTTTTTGCAACAGGCTATCTCCGCTCAGTATTTAAATGTACTGGCTGGGCAAAGCGTATTTCATTATTGGCTCTGGTTTTACCGCTGCTTTTTCATGCCATGGTGGAATATCCTTTCTACCATTCGGTTGCGCATTTCTTCCTGTTTATTGTTTTTCTATGGCTGGCAGATGCTGAAAGTGGTCAGCAGAAAGTTTACGCCTGTCAGTACTGGTTTTTGGCCCGCGTGGTAGCCATCATCATTCCGCTGATTGTTGTGCCTTTTATGCTGACAGGGTTACAGGCTGCGTATGTGCTGACCAAATACGATCGCATGAAGGATAAAAATCCGCAGATGCTGGAACAGATCATTAATCCGTTGCCGTGGATGATGATGTATGAATTCCAGATGCGTAGCGTACAACTCACATTCTCAGCAGCAATGCATGATAAAGCAGGATTGGAAAGTTACGTTGACTGGGCAAAACAGTTTCTGCATAACACCCCCAGAGCAATAGTCTATGCTCGGTTGGTTTATGCCTTGCAGCAGCTCAACGATAAAGAACAGGCGCAGTTCTGGTTAGAGGAAGGCAAGCGGGTTTTCCCTCGAGCTGACTTTCTGCAGAAGATTTCACTTGCATCCGGGGCTGTTGCTTCCGGAGCAAAATAAAACATGTCATGGTGATTAAATTGAAAAAAATAATGATAACCGGTGCATATGGTCAGGTCGGTTTTTGTCTGACGCAACAGGCACAAGAAAATGGCTGGGATGTGCTCGCGATAGACAGAGATAAACTGGATATCACCGATCCGCAGGCAGTTAATGCGCTGGTTAATGAATTTCAGCCTGATGTCATCATTAATGCGGCTGCACATACCGCAGTTGATAAAGCAGAAACAGAAATAGATGCCTCCTATGCCATCAATCGCGATGGCCCTAAATATCTGGCGGAAGCGGCTGCTTCAGTCAATGCAGCGATGCTGCATATTTCTACGGATTATGTGTTTGCCGGTGATAAAGACGGCATCTACAGCGAAGCTGATCCGGTAGCACCGCAAGGTATTTACGGTGTCAGCAAATTAGCCGGCGAAGAAGCAGTTATTGCGGCTAATACTAAACATATCATTTTACGCACCGCCTGGGTGTTTGGTGAGCATGGCAATAACTTTGTCAAAACCATGCTGCGTCTTGGCTCACAACGTGATCAGCTGGGTATCGTCGCTGATCAGTTTGGCGGCCCGACGTATGCCGGTGATATTGCAGCAGCACTGCTGGCAATTGCGGAGAAAGCTGTGACTGCACCGGAAGCAGTAACATGGGGTATTTATCACTTTGCCGGTGAACCGCATGTGAACTGGTATCAGTTTGCGCAGGCGATTTTTGATAAAGCTGTTGAGCAGCAGTTATTGGCAAAAGCACCACAACTGAATGCATTAACGACGGCAGACTATCCAACACCGGCGAAACGCCCGGCCAATTCACGTCTGGACTGTCGTAAAATTTTCACCGAATTTGGTATTCAACCAAGTGACTGGCACAAAGCGCTGGAAAATATCGCTGCTTACGCGCCGCAATAAATAGCAAAAGGATAGAACAAATAATGAAAGGTATTATTCTGGCGGGTGGCAGTGGCACACGTCTGCATCCGGCCACTGTGGCAATCAATAAACAACTGTTGCCTGTTTATGATAAACCGATGATTTATTACCCGTTAAGCACCCTGATGCTGGCCGGGATCAAAGAAATTTTGCTGATCAGCACGCCGCGTGATCAAGAAAGCTATCAGCGTCTGCTGGGTGATGGTCATCAGTGGGGTATTCATATTGAATATGCTATTCAGCCAAGCCCGGATGGGTTAGCACAGGCATTTATCATTGGTGAAAAATTCATCGGCGATGATACCGTCTGTTTAGTGCTGGGCGATAACATTTTCCATGGCCATGGTCTGGCGGAAACACTGCAGCAGGCAGCTTCCCGCACGGAAGGCGCGACCGTTTTCGGCTATTACGTGCAGGATCCGGAACGCTATGGCGTGGTTGAATTTAATTCGGCTGGTCAGGCCATTTCTATTGAAGAAAAGCCGCTTAAGCCACGTTCTCACTATGCCGTCACTGGTCTGTATTTTTACGATAATCAGGTTATTGAAATCGCCAAAAATGTGAAACCTTCTGCGCGTGGCGAGCTGGAAATCACCGATGTGAACAATGTTTATCTGCAGCGTCAACAGCTGCGCGTAGAACGTATGGGCCGTGGTTGTGCCTGGCTGGATACTGGTACCCATGATTCGCTGCTGGATGCATCTATCTTTATGCGTGTTCTGGAAAAACGTCAGGGTCAGAAAGTCGCCTGCCCGGAAGAAACCGCGTATCGCATGGGTTTCATTACTGCTGAACAGCTGCGTGAATTAGCGAAACCGCTGGTGAAAAGTGGTTATGGTGCTTATCTGCAACGTATTGCTGATGAAGAAAACTGGGTGAAATAGGGCAGTCCATGAAAATTATTGATACTGCTATTCCTGACGTCAAAATCATTGAACCTGCCGTATTCGGTGATGAGCGTGGTTTCTTTATGGAAACCTGGCAGGAGCAGAAATTTAATGAACTGGTGTGTGAACGCCGGTTTGTACAGGATAACCACTCCAAGTCCCGTCAGGGGATTCTGCGTGGTTTGCATTACCAGACAGAACAGACGCAGGGTAAACTGGTGCGTGTCGTCGCCGGTGAAGTATTTGATGTGGCGGTGGATATCCGTCGTTCATCGCCAACCTTTGGTCAGGCGGTGGGGGTGTTGTTGTCTGCCGAAAACAAGCGTCAGCTCTGGGTGCCGGAAGGGTTTGCGCACGGTTTCTATGTCACTACTGAATCCGCAGAGTTCGTTTATAAATGCACCAATTATTATAACCCGTCAGCTGAACATTCTATTCGCTGGAATGACCCGGATCTGAATATCCAGTGGCCACTGGTTGATGGCCAGCAGCCATCGCTTTCTGCCAAAGATGCAGAAGGCAAGTTATTCAAAGATGCGGTTTATTTCGACTAATTGAGACACTTTTCATGAAAAAATTACTCGTTACCGGCGGTGCCGGTTTTATCGGTGCCAACTTCGTTCATTACTGGCTGAAAACTCATCCGGCCGATCGTGTTGTGGTACTGGATGCCTTAACCTATGCCGGCAATATTGAAACATTGCGTCCGCTGATGGCTAACCCGAATTTCCGTTTCGTGAAAGGGAATATCTGTAATTCCGAACTGGTTGAAATGTTGCTGCGTGATGAGCAGATCGACACGCTGGTGCATTTTGCGGCCGAATCGCACGTCGATCGCTCTATCACCGGTCCGGATGCGTTTATCGAAACCAATATCATCGGCACGCACAGTCTGCTGAAAGCGGCTCGTGCCGTATGGTTGGCTGATCCGGCGAACCCGTTGCCGCATCGTTTCCATCATGTATCGACCGATGAAGTGTACGGTACACTGGAACTGACGGATCCGGCGTTCACCGAATCCACCGCGTATGCGCCAAATTCGCCGTATTCTGCCTCCAAAGCGGCTTCTGATCATCTGGTTCGGGCCTATCACCATACCTATGGTCTGCAGGTGACGACCAGCAACTGTTCCAATAACTATGGCTATTTCCACTTCCCGGAAAAACTAATCCCGCTGTGCCTGACTAATATTCTGGATAATAAAGCGCTGCCGATTTATGGCGATGGCAAGCAGATCCGTGACTGGTTATTCGTGGAAGATCACTGCCGCGGTATCGAACTGGTGCTGAATAAAGGCGTGATCGGCGAAACCTACAATATCGGTGGTGTTAACGAATGGCAGAATATTGATATTGTGCACCTGATCTGTGAACTGGTTGATGGCGAATTTGCTGCTGACAGCACACTGGCTGCGCGTTATCCGGTATCACCTTGTGCGAAAGGTGAATCAGCCAAGTCATTGATCACTTATGTGACTGACCGCGCCGGCCACGACCGCCGTTACGCCGTGGGTACTGAAAAAATCCAGAGTGAACTGGGTTATCAGCCGCAGGAAACCTTCCAGACCGGTATCGCCAAAACCATCAAATGGTATCTGGCGAATGAAAGCTGGTGGCGGCCGCTGAAGAAATAATTCAGAACACCTTTTTGTGTTATCTGCTGAAAAGCCCTGAGGCATTGAATTGTCTCAGGGCTTTTTTGTTTTCCGGCCTGTTGCTATGCTGTTATCAAATAATGTTCCGCTATTAAGAATCCCATGCTGCTTAATCCTCGTTACCTTCCGCTGCTTCTGCAAAACTGGTCCGAAGTGAACCGTTGTGCGCATCGCCTGAATAGCTCATTAGCACGTATGCAGGCTGATTTTCCGCTTGCCGGTGAACGGTTAACGACGGACGATGAAAACCTGTTTGAGCGGCTGGATGCATTCCGGGTCCGTTATGCCGATCTGCAGGATGCCATCGGCAATAAACTGTTCCGCAGCATTCTGCTGGTGCTGGATGAAAAAAGCATCAACATGGCAGACACGCTCTCCAAAATGGAAAAATACGGTATTTTGTCATCCGTGGACGAATGGCGTCTGATGCGGGAGATCCGGAACAGTTTTTCGCATGATTATCCGGATGCTGAGCAGGAAAGGGCGCTGACGCTCAACCGGGCGTGGCAGACGGCCCCCGTCTTGTTGCAGGTGGTTCTTGCTGCGGACAGCTATCTGCAGCAGCTTGGTGCGCTTACTGGAGATTCACAATAATGCGGTTATCACCACAGCAAGTCAGCGATATTGTCCGGTTAACACAGGAACATGTTCATCCGCAGGCGAAAGTCTGGTTATTTGGCTCTCGTGTTGATGACAACGCCCGTGGCGGTGATGTCGATCTTTACATTGAAACGCCAGCCATCGATGACCCCGGTTTGGCAAAAATTCATTTACGTCTTGCATTTGAAGATGCATGGGGTGAATGCAAGGTTGATCTTGTCCTGCATCAGCAGACAAACCCGGAACAACCCATCCATGTACTGGCCCGCACCGAGGGTATCCGCCTGGTTTAGCGGCTAGCTGCGCACTTTTTGTGAAATCACGAAACAGACTTGTTAATAGGTCTTTTTATTATTACAGTAATACTGTGTGACCTGTTAACTGGTTTCTTTGTGAGGGTTTATGACGAACTTAATTTTGAGCGACACGAGTGCGAGTGTCAGTGAATTGAAAAAAAATCCGATGGCGACAGTGAACGCTGGTGCCGGATATCCTGTGGCCATCTTGAACAGAAATCAGCCCGCATTTTATTGTGTTCCGGCAGAACTTTACGAGCGGATGCTTGATTTGCTTGATGATCAGGAGTTATGCAGACTGGTAAAAGAGCGCGAAAACCAGCTATTAATTGAAGTAGATCTGGATAAATACCTATGAACTACAAGGTTAAATTCAGAGATGATGCGTTAAAAGAGTGGGAAAAACTGGACAAAACTATCCAACAGCAGTTTGCCAAAAAGCTGAAAAAGTGCTGTGAGAATCCACATATTCCATCGGCAAAACTACGTGGCATGCCGGACTGTTACAAAATCAAGTTACGCGCAGCCGGCTTTCGCCTTGTATATCAAGTTATAGACAATGAGCTCATAATCGCTGTAGTGGCAGTCGGAAAGCGTGATCGTAATGAAGTCTATCATCTTGCCAGTGAACGTCTTCGATAAGACGTTTCCCAAACTCTGAACAACCCATCCATATACTGGCCCGCACCGAGGGCATCCGCCTAGTTTAACCTCCATTGGCACACTTTTTGATAAATACCTTCCGGGAGTTTTATTTATGGACCTGGAGGTTGTTGCTTATGCTGTTGAATACTTACGAGCAGAATGGACGTTTGTTTAACATGAACTTTATCGAAGAAGCCGGTGCAGGTTTGGCCGGTTATCGTGGCGAGTTGGTGTTAGTGGAGGGTGAGGTAGCGGATGCGGCTGGCCGTCGTAAACCGCCGGTTGCGGTAATAGAACAGACGGTGATGCTCGCAGGTAGTGACAAGATTCAGATGATGAGTGGTCTGGTGCACGAGCTGGCCGAACTGGAGCATTTCTTCTCCGGCTACGCTGCTGATGTGGACACGGGCGTAACGCCGCTGTTCTTTGTGGTGAATGCGGCCAAAGAGATGAAAGTGACAATGAATGGGGTGACTGCCGATATTATTCCGCTGCCAGCCGGGCTGGTCTGGACAGAACTTTGTGACCTGCTTGGTCTGGAAAAAGGCGATTTCAAAGGGCAGTCCGCCGGCGAAAAAATCGCGACTGTCGGTGAGGCGTTGAAAGAATTCAAATCCGGTTATAGTGAAGTAACCTGGTCTGATGCGGTGCAGGCCGTGACAGCCGCGAAACGGGAAACCCGCGGCGCACTGTGATGCACTCATGTGCAAGAGAGACACCCGGAACCCCGCCATGCCAGACATGACGGGGTTTTTTCATGGCTAAACGTCACAAATCTGCTTTCCGGCATGACAAAAATGTCCGTTTTGTCGGCTTTGTCGCCAGAACTAAAAAATCTTAATAATGAAAGTGAGTTAAAGCAGCCGTTTTCAGGGAAATGTATATAATAACCGGACAAGAACAGAGTTAGTTTTTGTATAACTCTCATATAAAATAATAGTTGTAGTGCGCAGTAGTGGTCACCCGATTATGATGACACATTTCCTTTCCATCTTCGTAGGAAGCTTCTTGCTTACCGCGATAGTCCGGCGTATTGCTTTATGGCGTCATGCGCTGGCAATGCCTCATTTCAAACATGGTCCGTTGCTTCCTGTTCCAAGGGGAGGTGGCTATGCCCTGTTCTTCGCCATGCTGGCAGTATTTCTGATGCTGTACCAATACCGGCTGATTGACCTCGGTGCGACCCGGGCTCTTTGTTTCTCCGGATTAGTACTGGTGATTGGCAATCTGGTGCATGACCTGTTCCCGTTGTCGGTCAAAGTCCGGCTAGGCGTGCAGGTGCTGTCGGCCATTGCCGTTCTGACCTGGTATCACCGCGATCTGGTGGTGCTGTTCTGGGAGAGTTACCTCTATTTCTCCGGATTCTGGCTGCCCGTGATTGTGTTCGGCATCATGGCGTTCATCAATATCTTCAATTTTATGGATGGCGTTGACGGTTTTGCCGGTAGTCAGGCTTTCATTATGATTTTCGCTTCATCGGTATTGCTGGCGTTCACCGATGAATCGCAGTGGAGTCTGCCGCTCATTCTGATGTGCGCACCAATACTGGGGTTCCTGGCCTGGAACTGGCCGCCGGCCAAGATTTTCATGGGCGATGCCGGCAGCAGTTTCCTCGGGGTATTTATCGCAACCCTGGGGTTATTGTTGGCAACCGATACCTCGGTGAACCTCTGGTGCTGGCTGATCATGATGGGCTGGTTTATTGTCGATAGCGGCTGGTCGCTGGCTGTCCGGGTCATGCACGGTAACGACTGGCATCGCAGCCACCGGATGCATGCTTATCAGATTCTGGCGCGTCGCTGGGAGAATCATTTTTATGTGACGTTGACCCTCTGGCTGGTGAACTGGCTGTGGTTGTTCCCGCTGGCCTGGCTGGCGATGAATAATGAAAGCTGGGGGGTGCCGCTGATCCTGCTGGCCTATACACCGCTGTGTATTATGTGCTGGAAGCTGAAAGCCGGGGAATCGGTCAATAACGACCCAGGCGAACCGGTTTAAACGGAAAAACAAAAAAGCGCTGTAAAAAGCGCTTTTTTATTTTCATCTGAAAATCACTGCCGGTGTCGGTAGTGATTGTTCTGATAGTTATTTAGTAATGGTCGCGACACCTTCCGGTGAGCCAATCAGGGCGACATCCGCGCCGCGGCTAGCGAACAGACCCACTGTCACTACGCCCGGGATCTGATTTACAACCAGCTCAAATGCTTTCGCATTCGTGATCTGCAGATCATGCACATCCAGGATCTGGCAATGGTTATCTGTGATAACGCCTTCACGGTAGACTGGGTTACCGCCGAGCTTTCTCAGCTCACGGGCCACATACTCACGCGCCAGCGGGATCACTTCAACCGGTAACGGGAATTTACCCAGTACGTTGACCTGTTTGGTCGCGTCAGCGATACAGATAAACCGTTTGGCAACCGCTGCCACGATTTTTTCACGGGTCAGCGCGGCACCGCCGCCTTTGATCATCTCCATATGCGGATTGATCTCGTCAGCACCGTCAACATAAATGTCAAATTCAGTCACGTCATTCAGATCCACCACCGGAATACCCAGCGCTTTCAGACGAGCTGTAGAAGCTTCGGAACTGGATACTGCCGCTTTGATTTGATCTTTGATACTGGCCAGTGCATCGATAAAACAGTTTACGGTCGAGCCGGTACCAACACCGATAATAGTATTCGACTGAACATAAGCCAAAGCAGCTTGTCCCACTGCTTTCTTCATTTCGTCCTGGGTCATCCTGATTATTCTCTCTTGTCGTTCAAGGCCGGAGTATTATAGCCGAAAACGAAAGCCGAGCCGAAGCAGTAATAGCGCCAATCCCATCAACGCCAGCTCTGCGCCGCTGCCGCCACCACCGGAGTGATGATGATCTTCGGAGCCGCCATCAATCCATTCGATGGTATCGCTGATCCAGTTGCTGTAATGGCTGACATCGGTGTAACCCCCCGGGATGCCGGTGCCACAGGTATAAGTAAAGCCAAAGCTGGTAATACCGTATTGAATGCCATCAAAGAGCAGGGGACTGCCGCTGTCGCCGAAGCAAGTGTCTTTGCCATAGTCACCGGCAAAAATATGATCCGGAAAATCATAATCAAATCCCTGGAATGTCAGCGTTGTCGTCTGCAGATAGGGAGTAGCTTCCGCATATTCTTCAGTGACACCGGCCCCAGTTTCGCCCCAGCCGTAAACACGCATCTGCATGCCTTCATAAAGCTCGGAGGATGAAGCGTAACTGTAGGGCAATGTCACCGTGGTGACATATTGCGGTGTAGTGATATGCAACAAGGCGATATCACCATACATGGTCGAACTATTATAATTTGGCGAAATAATGATTTTATCAACAACAGCCAAATTTAGCGGCTCGGTTATGTCAGCCTGACCGATTTGTGCAGTGATAACCGGTGTGCCAATAGTCTCAACGCAGTGTGCCGCCGTCATGATCCACTGGGTATCAATCAGCGTACCGCTGCAAAAACCTATCTCGCCGTCAGTATCAACCCATAGTGCTGCCATCCATGATGGAGCCGTGGTTACGGTTGTACCACCGACGATTTTGGGGGTAATGGTTTCGGCATGTGCCGGCGCGATAAAACTTAAGCCTGCGAGGCAAATAGAGAAAAACAGTTGTCGTATATTCATTTTTTATTCTTTATTGGGCGGTGGGCTTACTAGTTAAGCTAGCCTGAAAAAGCATTTTCTGCCACAGCACGGAAGCGCTTGATTCACATATTTCTAACCAATAGACTAGCCGCGTTTTTTCAAGAGATTTCTCCCATGCTTGTATCCGATTTTCAGTTTGACCTGCCTGATGAACTCATTGCCCGTTATCCGATGCCGGAGCGCAGTGCCAGCCGCCTGCTGATGCTGGATGGTAACACGGGTGAAACCAGGCAGGGGCAGTTTCGCGATATCCTGGACTTGTTGCAACCCGGTGATTTGCTGGTCTTCAATAATACCCGGGTGATTCCGGCGCGTATGTTCGGCCAGAAAGCCAGTGGCGGTAAGCTGGAAATTCTGGTGGAACGTATTCTGGACGATCATTCCGTCCTGGCGCATGTTCGTGCCTCAAAGGCGCCGAAACCAGGTACACAGATCCTGCTGGATAATGGTTTTTCCGCAAAGATGGTGGCACGCCACGATGCGCTGTTCGAGCTGCATTTTGCCGGTGATTTGCCGGTGCTGGATATTCTGAACCAGATTGGTCACATGCCGCTGCCACCTTATATTGACCGTCCGGATGAAAATTCAGACAAAGAGCGCTATCAGACCGTTTATAACGAACGTCCGGGCGCCGTTGCTGCACCAACCGCAGGTTTGCATTTTGATGAACCACTGCTCAATGCATTGCGTGAAAAAGGTGTCGATTTTGCGTATGTCACACTGCATGTCGGCGCCGGTACCTTCCAGCCAGTTCGGGTGGAGCGTCTGGAAGATCATCAGATGCACAGTGAATATGCTGAAGTTCCGGCCGAGGTTGTGGAAAAAATCAATGCCACCCGTGAACGGGGCGGGCGTATCGTTGCGGTAGGCACTACCTCAGTCCGTTCTCTGGAAACCGCGGCACAAGCCTCGTTGAAAGCGGGCAAGCCGTTGTCACCGTTCTTTGGTGATACCAGTATCTTTATCTATCCGGGCTATCAGTATCAGCTGGTGGATGCCCTGATCACTAATTTCCATTTACCCGGCTCCACGCTGATCATGCTGGTATCTGCATTCGCAGGATACGAGAATGTCATGCGGGCCTATCAGGAAGCAGTAACATCCGGTTACCGCTTCTTCAGCTATGGCGATGCCATGTTCATTACCCGGCAGAAATAGAAAGTTTTAATCGGCAGCAGGGGCTGAAGACTCCGCTTTGCCGACCCTCCGCGCCAGGGATGGCGCGGCGGAGTCTCCATGGATGGATTCACGACGTGTCGGCGGAGTGGAGTCTTTAGTTCCTGCCCTCGACAGAAAATCAGAAAGGTTCACAGGATCTCCTCGGATGACCCTCTGCGCCATGGATGGCGCAGCGGAGTCCCCATGGATGGGTTTACGACGAGTCAGCAGAAGAGATCTTGTGAACCTGTACTTTGATGTTCACAAAAAAGAAGAGTCAGACTGTTTCTCTGACAAAAAGGAAAAACATGAAATTTGAACTGAAAAAAACAGAAGGTCGTGCCCGTCGTGGTCGCCTGGTCTTCGATCGTGGTGTAGTAGAAACGCCGGCGTTTATGCCCGTGGGTACCTACGGCACAGTCAAAGGCATGACACCGGAAGAAGTAAAAGACACCGGCGCGCAAATCCTGCTGGGAAACACCTTCCACCTGTGGCTGCGCCCGGGGCAGGACATCATGCGCAAACATGGTGATCTGCACGATTTCATGAACTGGCACGGCCCGATCCTGACCGATTCCGGCGGATTCCAGGTATTCAGCCTGGGCGATATCCGCAAGATCAAAGAAGAAGGCGTCCACTTCCGTAACCCGATCAACGGCGAGAAGATTTTCCTCTCCCCGGAAAAATCCATGGAGATCCAGCATGATCTGGGTTCTGACGTCGTCATGATCTTTGATGAATGCACCCCGTATCCGGCGACACATGACGTGGCGAAGAAATCCATGGAAATGTCGCTGCGTTGGGCCGCCCGTTCCCGCCAGCGCTTCAATGAGCTGGAAAACAAGAATGCATTGTTCGGCATCATTCAGGGCAGCGTCTATGAAGATCTGCGTGATGTGTCACTGAAAGGGCTGCTGGAAATCGGTTTTGACGGTTATGCCGTAGGTGGTCTGGCCGTGGGTGAGCCGAAAGAAGACATGCACCGTATTCTGAAGCATGTCTGCCCACAGATCCCGGAAGACAAACCCCGCTACCTGATGGGTGTTGGCAAACCGGAAGACCTGGTGGAAGGTGTGCGTCGCGGCATTGATATGTTTGATTGTGTGATGCCAACCCGCAATGCGCGTAATGGTCACTTGTTTACTACCGACGGTGTCGTCAAAATCCGCAACGCAAAGTATAAGGATGACATAACCTCACTGGATGCGGAATGTGATTGTTATACCTGCAAAAATTACACGAAATCTTACCTGCATCATCTGGATCGCTGTAACGAGATGTTGGGTGCCCGTCTGAATACCATTCATAACCTGCGTTACTATCAACGTCTCATGCAGGGTTTGCGGGATGCCATCGATGCAGGTACATTAGATGACTTTGTAGCGGACTTTTATCAGCGACAGGGCAAACCCGTTCCATCGCTTGATTAATGTACGATTTGAACTAATAACGAGGAAATAATATGAGTCTTTTGGCTAAAGCCTATGCGGCTGAAGGTGATGCTGCTGCTTCTGTGACCGGTGGTATCGAGCAGATCGCTATCGTCGGTATTTTTCTGCTGTTTTTCTATTTCTTTATTTTCCGTCCTCAGTCCAAACGTGCGAAAGAACAGAAAAACCTGATGAGCTCGCTGAGTAAGGGTGATGAAGTTCTGACCTCCGGTGGTCTGGTTGGTAAAATCGCAAAAATCAGCGCTGATAGTGATTACATTGTGCTGACACTGAACGATAACAACAGCATCACAATCAAGAAAGATTACATTACCGCTGTTCTGCCAAAAGGCACTATTCAGTCTCTGTAATCATAATTCACTTTCCTGGGAGTTAAGCCGTGTTAAATCGGTATCCTCTGTGGAAGTATCTGATGGTGGCCTTCGTGGTCATCATCGGTACACTTTATTCCGCACCCAATCTCTATGGCGAAGATCCAGCATTACAGGTTTCAGCAATTCGTGGCCATGATATACAGGCCGAAACTCTGGATACGGTAAAAACATCGCTGGATAGCGCAAAAATTTCCATCAAAAGCGCAGTACTGGAAAACAATCAGATACTGGTCCGCTTCAATAATACTGATGATCAGCTGCAAGCCAGAGAGCTGATTACACAAGCACTGGGCGACAAATTTATTACGGCACTGAACCTGGCTCCTGCCACACCGGAGTGGCTGACGGCAATTGGCGCTGGTCCGTTGAAACTGGGTCTGGACCTGCGTGGTGGCGTGCACTTCCTGATGGAAGTGGATATGGATGAAGCCGTTAATAAAGCGCAGGAACAGCTGGTTCAGGATTTCCGTACTTCTCTGCGTGAAGACGGCATTCGCTATGCGGGCGTACGTCGTGCCGGTACTGATGTTGTTGTTGCTTTCCGTGACAGCGATACCCAGCAGAAAGGTCTGGCGCATCTGCGTAAACGCAATACGGATCTGGCTTTGACCGATTATGAAGATAAAGGCCAGTTCTGGGTCAGAGCTTCCATGTCTGAGGCCAAACAGAAGGCTGTGATGGAAGATGCGCTGGAACAGAACATCACCATTATCCGTAACCGTGTGAACGAACTGGGTGTGGCAGAACCGCTGGTACAGCGTCAAGGGGCGGCACGTATTGTTGTTGAGCTGCCTGGTATTCAGGATACCGCGCGGGCCAAGGAAATTCTGGGCGCGACAGCGACTCTCGAATTCCGTCTGGTTGATGAAAATGCGGATGCTGCCGCTGCGATGAACGGTCAGGTTCCGCCAAACTCTGAACTGTTTTACGATCGTGACGGTCGTCCGGTGGTATTGCAAAAACGTATTATTCTGACCGGGGATCATATTACTGGTTCACAATCCGGCGTTGATGAATACAGCCGTCCACAGGTCAGCATCAAGCTGGATGGGGTCGGTGGTAACCGCATGTCTGCAGCCACCAAAGACAGCATTGGCAAGGCAATGGCATCCGTGTTTATCGAGTACAAACCGGTTGGCGAACCGGGGCCAGATGGCAAACGCCGTATTGAAAAACACGAAGAAGTCATTAACGTTGCGACTATCCAGTCCCGTCTGGGCAGTGATTTCCGTATCACCGGTATTGATACCACTCAGGAAGCGCATAACCTCTCGCTGTTACTGCGTTCCGGCGCGCTGACGGCGCCGATCCAGATCGTGGAAGAACGGACCATCGGTCCGAGCATGGGTCAGTCAAATATCGACAGCGGTCTGTCTGCGCTGGGTATGGGGACGCTGATCCTGGTTATCTTCATGGCGGTGTATTACAAACTGTTTGGTGTGGTTGCCAACATTGCCCTTATGTTTAACGTGGTCCTGCTGGTGGGGGTGATGTCGATGATCCCTGGTGCAACCATGACATTGCCGGGGATTGCCGGTATCGTCCTGACATTGGGTATGGCGGTCGATGCCAACGTGCTGATATACGAGCGTATCCGCGAAGAGCTGCGGGCTGGTCGCGGTGTGCAGCAGGCGATCCATCTTGGCTATGAACGAGCCTTTGGTACTATTGCTGACTCGAACATCACGACTCTGATTACCGCGCTGATTCTTTTTGCGGTAGGAACAGGTCCGGTACGTGGTTTCGCGCTGGTACTGATGATCGGTATTTTGTGCTCAATGTTTACCGCTATCGTCGGCAGCCGGGCTATCGTCAACCTCATCTGGGGTGGACGCAAAGTTAAAGACCTGTCGATTTAAGGGGAAAATCATGTTTCAGCTGTTAAAACCAGGACACACCATTCCCTTTATGCGACTGGCGTTACCGTCTACTATTTTCTCCGGCATTCTGATTGTGCTCTCCGTATTCACAATCGCAACCAAAGGCTTTAACTGGGGGCTGGATTTTACCGGTGGTACCATTGCCGAGCTTAAATTCAGTAAACCGGCAGATCTGGATACCGTGCGTTCCTCGCTGAGTAAACAGGGTCTTGAAGGGGCAGTTGTTCAGTATTACGGTTCGACCCGGGATGTGGTGATTCGTATCGCCCCGAAAGGTGACCTGACACAACAGAAAATTTCCAATGGTGTGCAGAAAGGTGCTTCGGAAATCGATAGTGGGGTTAATCTAAGCCGCATTGAATATGTCGGACCATCTGTTGGTGAAGAGCTGGCGAATCAGGGCTTCCTGGCGATCATGGCGGCGTTGGGCTGTATTCTGATCTATATCGCAATACGGTTTGAGTGGCGTATGGCGACTGGTGCTGTGATGTCGCTGGCGCATGACGTGCTGATCACACTGGCTGTGTTCTCATGGACACAGATGGAGTTTGATCTGAACGTTCTGGCTGCTGTTCTGACGGTCGTCGGCTACTCACTGAACGATACCATCGTGGTATTTGACCGTGTCCGTGAAAATGCTCGCCGTATCCGTAACGATACCATGCGAAACATCATTGATATTTCAATGACAGAAACGCTGAGCCGTACATTGATTACTTCCGGTACTACTCTGATCACGGTCATTGCTCTGTTCTGGAAAGGCGGCCCGATGATCCATGGTTTCTCAACCGCATTGCTGATTGGTGTCGGTTTCGGTACTTATTCTTCCATTTATGTTGCCAGTGCCTGGGCAATGTATCTGAAGATGAGCCGGGAAGATCTGCTGCCGAAGATGGTGGAGAAAGAGGGCGCTGAAGAGCGTTACGAACCATAATTCATTAATTTATAAAGAGCGCGTTAAGCGCTCTTTTTTCTTGCAGGAAAGAATATGCAACATAATCCACGTTTTCTGGCGCTGGTAAATGAAGTTCGTCAGCGCGTGAACGAAGTTGATGTCCATCAGGTAAAACGCTGGATGGAACAAAGCCGTCCGTTTGTATTACTGGATGTACGGGAAGAGAGCGAATGGGAAAAAGGCCATATTCCGGCAGCTCAGTATCTGGGGCGGGGAATACTGGAACGGGACATTGAGACTCGCTTTCCGGAGCTGGATACCCCTTTTGTTCTTTATTGCGGTGGCGGGTTCCGTTCTGTTCTGGCTGCGGATAATCTGCAACAGATGGGGTATCGCGATGTGATCAGCATGGACGGTGGTTATCGCGGCTGGGTAGAGGCTGGATATCCTGTTGAGGAAGACTTCTGAAAGTCCGGAATTATCAACAAGATCGCATGACAAAGTAGCGTTACAGGCATAACATTAAAATACGAAGCCGGGCAGGTTGGAGTTGTCGTTGGAATTATGGAATCAGCTAGGACGCCTGAGTTGCGTCTTCATTGCATGTACGCTGGCAGGATGCAGCAGCCACAGCGATGTCTTATCAAAAAATATGCAACCACCTTCTGTTGTTCTGGCTACACCATTGCAGGTTACTTATCAGAATGAGCTGGCACTTGCCCGTCTGGGACAGTTACTGGCCACAAATGATCTGAACAGTGACCAGCGAGCCGCGTTATTTTATGAGCGCGGTATGATGTTTGATAGAGTCGGCTTGCGTACCATGGCGCGGATTGATTTTTCCCGTGCTTTACGGGAAAAACCGGACTTTGCCGAAGCGTATAATTTTATCGGCGTCTATCTGACACAACAGCAGGATTTCGATAATGCCTATGACGCGTTTGATTCTGCGCTGGAACTGGCTCCCGGTTATGACTACGTCTACCTGAACAGAGGCATCGCGCTGTATTATGCGCATCGTCCGGAACTGGCCGTGAAGGATATGGAGGTTTTTCAGCAGCACAAGCCGGACGATCCGTACCGTGCCTTATGGCTGTTCCTGACGTCAGCTCAGCTCGATCGTAATAAGGCGATGGAAACACTTGTCCGGCAGTACGACGACCATCGTAATGACGAGTGGGGCTGGAATATCGTCAAGGTCTACACCGGCAAGCAGGATGCGGCAGAGTTTATTCGCCGGATCGCAGACAGTACCAATAGCAACCGTCAGCTGGCTGAACGGCTGTGCGAGGCCTATTTCTATCTGGCCAAGTTATCTCAGCTGCAGGGCAATACGGATGCGGCTGACGCCTACTTTAAATTGTCGTTGGCAAATAATGTGTTTGATTTTATTGAACACCGGTATGCGTTGCTTGAACTGCAACTGGCCAATCAGGCGCCGAACAGTTATCCGGATGAGCTGGATTTTGAGGCAGAATAACGGTTCAACGTTCAGATAGATCAGATAGAAGAAAGGCATCCTGAGGATGCCTTTCTTGTTTCTGTGGCTTTCTTTTTGATGCAGATAGCGACGATCAGCAAAGCTGCATGCCGGCCACTTGCTGCCAGTAGCCGTTACATTCTCTGGCGGGTAACGGATGATGGGATGGCGTCTGCAGTTGCGTCTGGAATTTATCCAACCATGTCAGTGTCTCTTTTTCTGGACTGAGCCGGATCACATCCACCAGACCGGCCATTTCCGTCAGCTGATTGATCAGGTTGTAGCAGTGGCCGGACTGAGTCTGAATGCCATTCAGAACAAAAACCGTTTCACCTTCCTGACTGTCAGCGGTCAGTCCCTGCGGATATTGCAGACAGGCCAGCTGGCAATCATCTTTGGCCCGGTTCAGTGCGCGGGCGGTAAAGCAGCGGGCGGAATAGGCCAGCGGCAGATGTCCGTAGGCAAACACTTCAACCTCAAACTGGTCGCGCAGGCCGCGCGCTGAGCATTCTTGTAATAATTCGGCAAGCCAGTCCCGGGAAAGTTCGACGGGCATGACCCAGCGTTGCATGCCTTTCTTCAGTAACAGGGCAATGACATCGGCGTTGTAACAGTTGATCGCCGGACCACAGACAAACGGCACTTTCTGTTCATAAGCGAGCTGGACTGCGCCCAGATCATTTGCCTCAACGATACAACTGCCGTTATCGATCCAGCGCTGCATGTCTTTCAGCTCTGACGGACTCTGGATCAGCGCTAACGTGGAAAGAATGACTCGTTTTCCGGCATTCTGCAGCTCCTGCGCCAATATCATCCAGTCACCCAGTTTCATTTCCCGGCGCTTGCTGCAGACCGTCTCACCTAAATAGATATCGGTTGCCGTACTCTGGATGGCTTGGCGGTAGAACGTTTCAACGTCCTGTTTTGGCCAGTAATAAAGCAGTGGGCCAAGAGAAAAATGCATGATGACTCCTTATTGCCACTGGCGGTGATAGGCACCGAGTGTAGTCTGGCTACCTTCGGATACGGCTGCCAGCTGTTTATCCCACTCGCTGTTAACCTGATACTGCTGCGGGTTCTTTTTGTAGGCATCAATCGCAGCCCGCCAGACTTTGGTCACCTGTTCCACATAGGCCGGACTGCGCTGACGGCCTTCGATTTTTACCGAGGTAACGCCGGTTTCAAACAGTTCAGGCAGGAGTGACAAGGTGTTCAGGCTGGTCGGCTCTTCCAGCGTATGGTAAGTGTGTCCTTCGACGGCATAGCGGCCTTTACAGAGAGTCGGGTAGCCGGCATTTTCCCCTTGCTTGTAGCGATCAATCAGCACGCCGTTCAGACGTGATTCCAGCCCGTTAGCCGTTTCTTCCCAGCGTACATACTTGGCCGGAGAGCAGGCGCCCACCGTATTCGGACTTTCACCGGTCAGATAGGACGAGAGGTAGCAACGACCTTCCGCCATGATGCAGAGGCTGCCGAAGGCAAATACTTCCAGCGGGACATCGGTTTCCCGTGATAACTGTCTGACCTGATGCATGGAGAGTACACGGGGCAGCACCACACGCTGGATATTGAAGTTTTCTTTATAAAAACGGACAGCGGCACCGTTGGTGGCTGACGCCTGTACTGACAGGTGGATTTCCTGCTGCGGATAGCGTTGCCGGGTGTAATCCAGCACCGCAATATCGGCAATGATCAGGGCATCAGCACCCAGGTCAACCGCTTTATCGACAGCACTCTGCCAGCGGAGCGCACTGCCGGGATGGGCAAAGGTATTGATGGCGATATGTAATTTCCGCTGGTGCTGATGAACATATTCCACCGCACGCTGCAGTTTTTTATCATCGAAATTCAGCCCGGCAAAATGGCGGGCGTTGGTATCATCTTTAAAGCCGATATAAACCGCATCTGCGCCATTATCAATGGCGGTCTTGAGAGCAGGTAGATTTCCTGCCGGACACAATAGCTCCATATTTTTACTCTTATTATGAGAATCGCCTCATTGTAAACATTCAGACAATATGACTTTTTGACCTGACCCCATATTCCGCCGGTCTCGGATACGACAATTTCGCCTAAGTTTGATATGGGGCAGGATGTTGAGCTGTTTGCTGTGATTAGATGCCTGACATTCGCGTGAGGAGTGTTTATGTTGCTGAAAAATTTACATCACAAGCTGGTGCTGCAGGCGCCGCAGTTACTGCGTCTGCCAGTGTCGTTGATCCCGTTCGCTGCCAAGAAAGCCGCCATGGTCTTTATCCTGCAGCGTGTTTTCAAAGAGGCGCTGGAAGACGGCGACTTTGAATTTCTGGAAGATCGCTTGCTGAAGGTATCGGTGGATGATCTGCAACTGAGCTGTTTTATCACGCTGCAACAGGGGCAGTTACTGGTGCAAGAGCAGAGCGACTCGTTTGATGTGAGTTTTGCGGCCGGTTTAAATGACCTGATCTTGATCGCCGGACGGAAAGAAGATCCGGACAGTCTCTTTTTCCAGCGTCGTCTGCGGATTGAAGGGGATACTGAACTGGGCCTGGAAGTGAAAAACCTGATTGACAGCCTGGATCTGGATGAGTTGCCAAAAATTGTCCGTCTGGCACTGAATGATCTGGCTCTGTTTGTACAAAAAGGCATACAAGCGCCTGAAATGACCTCAGAGCGCGCTGCAACCATCTGATTGTGTTAGCATGCGCGCAGAAAAGGCATAACAGGTAGTCATGATGCTGGAAAATATTCGCATTATTCTGGTTAACACTTCACATACCGGTAATATCGGCTCCGCGGCCCGGGCGATGAAGACCATGGGGTTGTCACAGCTGGTGCTGGTGGATCCGGTGCAGCCGCCCGATGAGAAATCGACCGCACTGGCAGCGGGCGCCAATGATATTCTGGCGAACTTGCGCATTATGCCGACGCTGGCGGAAGCGATATCGGACTGTTCGCTGGTGATTGGCACCAGTGCCCGCCCGCGAACACTGAGTTGGCCCATGCTGGACCCGCGTCAGGCCGGTCAAAAGCTGGCAGATGGTGCGGTGAAAGGGACGGTGGCACTGGTGTTTGGCCGCGAACGTACCGGACTGACCAACGAAGAACTGCAGCAATGTCACTATCACGTCAATATTCCGGCGAACCCAGAATACAGTTCACTGAATGTGGCAATGGCGGTGCAGACGCTCTGCTACGAAATCCGTATGTCCTGGCTGGCACAGCAGGAGTCGGCGGCTCCGGTCGCAGACGACGGAGAATACCCGCCACAGGCGTCGATGGAGCTGTTTTATACGCATCTGGAAGAAACACTGCGCCAGACACAATTTCTGCATTCCGATCATCCGGGGCATGTGATGATGCGTCTGCGACGTATGTTCACGCGGCTGCGGCCTGATAATAACGAGTTAAATATCCTGCGCGGTATATTAACATCTGTTCAGAAAACGTTACGGAATAGTTGAGTGTTTTGGTAGGAATAATACTTGACTGAAAAAGTAGGTTATGACAGCATGAGCCTATCATAAACGGACAGGTATGCAAGCCATGAGACTGACTTCTAAAGGACGCTATGCGGTAACAGCAATGCTGGATGTTGCCTTACATGCTGAATCCGGGCCGGTACCGTTGGCTGATATTTCCGAACGGCAGGGCATCTCTCTTTCTTATCTGGAACAGCTTTTTGCCCGTTTGCGCAAGCAGGGACTGGTCTCCAGTGTGCGTGGTCCTGGCGGCGGATATCGTTTAGGTGATGATGCCGATAAGATTGCCATCGGCAAAATCATTGCAGCCGTGAACGAATCGGTAGATGCTACCCGCTGTCACGGCGAAAGTGGCTGTCAGGGTGGTGTTCAGTGTCTAACCCATTCATTATGGCGAGATTTAAGTGCCCGTATCAGTGATTTCCTGAATGAAATTACACTGGGCGAATTAGTGCGTCAGGCAGAAATCAAACGCGTCGCCGAACAACAGAACAAACATCAGAGCTCTGCTCATTCAGCGCGTAAACCGATGATGAGTGCAGAGTCAATTATCGAAAGTTTAATGGAGTAAATGATGAAACTCCCGATTTACCTTGATTATTCAGCAACTTGCCCCGCAGATCCCCGTGTTGCTGAAAAAATGATGCAATGTTTAACTCTGGATGGCAATTTTGGTAATCCGGCGTCCCGCTCACACCGTTTCGGCTGGCAGGCCGAAGAGGCGGTAGATGAAGCGCGTAATCATGTTGCCGATCTGATTGGTGCCGATCCTCGTGAAATCGTTTTCACCTCTGGTGCGACCGAATCCAATAACCTGGCTATCAAAGGCGCTGCGCATTTCTATGTAAAGCAGGGTAAACACATCATTACCTGCAAGACCGAACACAAAGCCGTGCTGGATACCTGCCGTCATCTGGAATCCGAAGGTTATGAAGTTACTTACCTTGAACCGCAGTCTGACGGTTTGCTGACGCTGCAACAGATTGAAGCGGCCATGCGTCCGGATACCATTCTGGTCAGCATCATGCACGTCAACAATGAAATCGGTGTGGTTCAGGACGTGGCAGCGATCGGTGAATTGTGCCGTGCCCGTAAAATTCTGTTCCACGTTGATGCTGCGCAGAGCGCCGGTAAAGTCGAGATCGATGTTGACGCGATGAAGATTGACCTGCTGTCACTGTCAGCGCACAAGGTTTATGGTCCGAAAGGGATCGGTGCACTGTATGTTCGCCGCAAGCCACGTGTTCGTCTGGAAGCGCAGATGCACGGTGGTGGTCACGAACGCGGTATGCGTTCCGGTACCCTGGCAACGCATCAGATCGTGGGTATGGGTGAAGCATTCCGTATTGCCAAAGAAGAGATGGCGGATGAATCCGTACGCATTCAGGCGCTGCGTGATCGTCTGTATGATGGCCTGAAAGACATTGAACAGGTATTCGTCAACGGCTCTATGGAACACCGTGTGGCGGGTAATCTGAACATCAGCTTTGCCTATGTGGAAGGCGAATCACTGATGATGGCGCTGAAAGATCTGGCGGTATCATCCGGTTCGGCCTGTACCTCTGCCAGCCTGGAGCCTTCCTATGTGCTGCGTGCACTGGGCCTGAACGATGAACTGGCACACAGCTCCATCCGTTTCAGTATTGGCCGCTTTACCACGGAAGAAGAAGTTGATTACGCAATTGGTCTGATTCGTAACTCCATTGGCAAGTTACGTGATCTGTCACCATTGTGGGACATGTATAAAGAAGGGATTGACCTCAGCAAGGTCGAGTGGGTTAGTCACTGATAGTTAGAGGAATATAGTATGGCTTACAGTGAAAAGGTTATTGATCATTACGAACACCCGCGCAATGTTGGTTCCTTCGACAAGGATGATCCAAACGTTGCGACCGGCATGGTGGGTGCACCGGCTTGCGGTGACGTAATGAAACTGCAGTTAAAAGTAAATGAAGATGGCGTTATTGAAGATGCCAAATTTAAAACGTATGGTTGTGGTTCAGCTATCGCATCCAGCTCGCTGGTGACCGAATGGGTAAAAGGCAAGACGCTGGACGAAGCAGCGGCCATCAAGAACACGGATATTGCTGAAGAACTGGCATTGCCACCGGTCAAAATCCACTGTTCTATTCTGGCTGAAGATGCTATCAAGGCAGCCATTGCGGATTACAAGCACAAGAAAGGTTTGAATTAAGGTTAGTAAGGTAGGGACATATGGCGATTACATTATCGGATGCAGCGGCAGAACGCGTAAAACGCTTTCTCACGAATCGTGGTAAAGGTGTGGGTTTGCGCCTGGGCGTGAAAACTTCCGGCTGTTCCGGTATGGCCTATGTCCTCGAGTTCGTTGATGAGCTGAATGAAGAAGATCAGGTCTACGAAGACAAAGGCGTTAAGGTAATTATTGACGCGAAAAGTCTGGCCTATCTGGACGGTACAGAGCTGGATTTTGTCAAAGAAGGTCTGAACGAAGGCTTCAAGTTCAACAACCCGAATGTCAAAGACGCCTGCGGGTGCGGTGAAAGTTTCACCGTTTAATCATCCGTCAGAAGCGTAATGCGAATTCGACTCGCTTACTGCACTGTTACATGATAAAAGGCGCATTAAAGCGCCTTTTTCATTTATATCCCCAGAGGGAACCGCTTGTGAATTATTTTGAATTATTCCGGATTCCGGTCTCGCTGAACGTTGATACGGCAGAACTCGCAGTGCGTTACCGTGATTTGCAGAAACAATATCATCCGGACAACGTGGCTGCGCAATCTGACGCGATCAAGCTGGAGTCCATGCAGAAAACGGTTGAGATCAACAGTGCCTACAACACACTGAAGAACCCGCTCTCCTGCGCGGAATATCTGCTGCTGTTACAGGGGATCGATCTGCGTCACGAGCAGCACACCGTAAAAGACACGGCGTTTCTGATGGAACAGCTGGAATGGCGGGAAGAGCTGGATGATTTACAGAAAAAGCCGGATGAAACGGCAATCAGCCGCTTCCAGAGCAGAGTGAAACAGCACTATCAGCGCTATTTTCAGTCACTGGAACAGCAACTGGCGGATGAACAATACACGGAAGCGGCCGATACGTTACGTAAACTGAAGTTTGTTCAGAAGATGAAGGATGAGCTGAATAAACTGGAAGAGTCGCTCTTTGATTTATAATAAATAAGGTATGTTTCTGTGCATACCGATGAGGTCTAGAGATACGTTATGGCGTTATTGCATATCGCGGAACCCGGACTGAGCGCCGCTCCGCATCAGCAAAAGTGGGCGGTAGGCATCGATCTGGGAACAACGAACTCACTGGTTGCCGTTGTTCGTAGTGGCGTTGCTGAAACACTGAAAGATGAACAGGGAAGAGATATTCTGCCGTCAGTCGTTCGCTATCTTCCCGAAGGGCTGCAAGTTGGCGCAGATGCCAAGCATGCGGCAGCGGAAGATCCGCTGAATACAATCCAGTCTGTAAAACGTTTCATGGGCAAGGCCTTTGCGGATGTGGCGCAGACCAATCTGCCGTATCAGTTTACCGGTGAAGACAAAGGCCTGGTCCATATCGCCACCTGCCAGGGGGATGTCAATCCGGTTCAGGTTTCTGCCGAGATCCTGAAGGCATTGCAGCTTCGGGCAACTGAGGCGCTGGGTGCTGATCTGGATGGCGTAGTCATTACTGTTCCTGCCTATTTCAATGATGCACAGCGTCAGGCGACCAAAGATGCCGCTCGTCTGGCGGGTATGCATGTTCTGCGTTTGCTGAATGAGCCGACCGCGGCGGCGGTGGCTTATGGTCTCGATTCCGGTCAGGAAGGCGTGATCGCCGTTTATGATCTGGGCGGCGGTACGTTCGATATTTCTATCCTGCGTCTGCATCAGGGTGTCTTTGAAGTCATGGCGACCGGTGGGGATTCCGCGCTGGGCGGAGATGACTTTGATCATCTGCTGGCCGACTGGATCGCCGAACAGGCCGATCTGATTGCACCATTTACTCCGCAGGTTCAGCGTCAGTTGCTGGATCTGGCTTGTGATGTCAAACAGCAGCTGAGTGCTCAGGATACGGTGGCGGTTTCGTTCGCCCAATGGTCCGGCAGTATTGATCGTGTGCAGTTTGAAGCGCTGATCACGCCGCTGGTGAAACGTACGCTGATGTCATGCCGTCGCGCCATCAAGGATGCCGGGGTAGAGACTGAAGAGGTACTGCAGGTGGTCATGGTTGGTGGTTCGACCCGCGTGCCGCTGGTGCGTCAGATGGTCGGTGATTTCTTTGGCCGTACGCCATTAACCAGCATCGATCCGGACAAGGTAGTGGCTATCGGTGCTGCCATTCAGGCGGATATTCTGGTGGGTAACAAGCCTGAATCGGAAATGCTGCTGCTGGATGTGATCCCGTTGTCACTGGGGCTGGAAACCATGGGCGGGCTGGTTGAAAAAATCATTCCGCGCAACACCACCATTCCGGCGGCCCGGGCACAGGATTTCACCACCTTTAAAGATGGTCAGACGGCTATGATGATCCACGTGCTGCAGGGGGAACGTGAACTGGTGAGCGATTGCCGTTCGTTGGCCCGTTTTGTTCTGCGCGGTATTCCACCGATGGCAGCGGGAGCAGCCCACATTCGCGTTACTTTCCAGGTCGATGCCGACGGGTTGTTGTCCGTCAGTGCGATGGAGAAGAGTACCGGGGTTCAGTCGGCGATTGAGGTGAAACCTTCTTACGGTCTGCATGAAGACGATATGCTCAGAATGTTGCGTGAGTCGGTCGAATTCGCAGAAAAAGACATTCAGGCCCGTATGCTGGTGGAACAAAAGGTTGAAGCGGACCGGGTGCTGGAAAGTCTGCGACAGGCTTTGGCTAAAGATGGTGATGCGCTGTTGTCTGCCGATGAGCGGGCTGCCATTGATGCGGCGATACAACATTTGGTGATGGTTCAGCAGGGTGACGATGCCGACGCGATCAAGGCCGCCATTACTGCACTGGATGAAGCCACGAGTGAATTTGCTGCAAGACGCATGGATGCATCGATCCGTGTTGCTTTGCAGGGACATAAGATTGACGAGGTGAACTGATGCCGAAAATCGTATTTTTACCCCATGAAAAACTGTGTCCGGAAGGCATGGTGGTTGAGGCCAAAAAAGGGGAAACCATTCTGGATGTGGCGCTGGCGAACGGCATTAATATCGAACACGCCTGTGAAAAATCCTGTGCCTGCACGACGTGCCATTGCATTATCCGGGAAGGTTTTGATTCGCTTGAGCCGAGTGATGAACTGGAAGATGACATGCTGGACAAGGCCTGGGGGCTGGAGCCGGAATCGCGGCTGAGCTGTCAGGCGCATGTGGATGATGAAGATTTGACGGTGGAAATTCCGAAGTACACGATCAATCTGGCTTCTGAGCAGCATTAATCTTTGTTACATGAAAATGGAGCAACAGTGGGACCTGAAGTGGTAACCTGTTGCTCCATTTCTATTTTCAGGATATCGGAAAGAATCATGACAACATCCATGGCTGTTATTCTGGTTGAAGCGCCTGCTGATGCCTGCTGGGGTGAGAACGCCTTACTGAGTTTTAATCAGGGTTCTGCATTTATTCATCTCACAGGGCCGTCATCTGATTGGTTACGTCTTATTCAGCGGGCCGCCCGCCGGCTGGATGGTCAGGGTATCAAACAACTGTCCTTGATTGGTGATGAATGGGATCTGGAACGTCGCTACGCGTTTTGCCAGGGGTTCTATAACCCGCGCGGCGGTCAGCAACTCGATCCTGGCAGCATGAGTGCGGAAGAACAGCAACAACTGGATGATCTGCTGGAAACGACCCGCTGGATCCGTGAAATAACCAATGCCTCGCCGGAAGAGCTGTATCCGGTCGCGCTGGCCACTGAAGCCGCGAAATTTGTCGCGAGTCAGGCACCTGAACAGGTGAATTATCATATTTTGTCCGGCGAAGCGCTGAAAGAGCTGGGTTATACCGGCATCTATAATGTGGGCCGTGGCAGTGCCAATGAGCCGGCATTCCTGAAGCTGGATTTCAATCCAACCGGCGATCTGGATGCGCCGATCACGGCATGTCTGGTTGGGAAGGGCATTACCTTCGATTCGGGTGGCTACAGTCTGAAAGAATCCGACATGATGCTGCCGATGAAATCAGATATGGGTGGTGCCGCCATGCTGGCAGGGGCGCTGGCGCTGGCCATCCGTCAGGGACTGAATCAGCGTGTCCAGCTGATGCTCTGCTGTGCAGAAAACCTGGTTAGTGGCAATGCATTCAAACTGGGGGATATTCTGACCTATCGTAATGGTGTCAGCGTGGAAGTGCTGAATACCGATGCCGAAGGACGTCTGGTGCTGGCTGATGGCTTGCTGGACGCCAGCGCGACCGGTGCGCCGTATATCCTGGATGCGGCGACGCTGACCGGTGCGGCAAAAGTGGCGTTAGGTCGTGATTATCATGCCGTGTTCAGTCTGCAGGACGAACAGTCAGCTGCTGTTGTTGCCTGTGCCAAAGCAGAAAATGAGAAAGCGTGGCCATTACCACTGGAGCCGTGGCATGCGGCGCAACTGACCTCTTCCTATGCGGATATCGGTAACGTCTCTTCCGCTGAAGGAACCGCCGGCGCGACGACTGCGGCGGCATTCTTGTCAAAATTCGTCCGCGAAGATGTGACAGGCTGGGTGCACATGGATTTGTCGGCTTCGTTCCAGAAAAATGCGAACGATCTGTGGGCGCCGGGCGGTAAAGGCCATGGGGTCAGAACGATCGCCCGCTGGTTGCGCTCTCTCGGCTAAATCTTCTCTCAGCGTCGTCATTCTTGGCTTATACCAGAGAGAATTACGGCGCTGTCTGCTTCTGAACCCCACGCCTGCTGATACAAATATTCTAAAATTCGATCAACTTATCATTAACACAATTTTTTCAATTGCAGCACATCCTGTTTCATCATAACGTAGTACATAAGGAAAAATAGTTATGATGATACAAGGACATAGCATGACGATTGAACGCACTTTCTCCATCATCAAGCCAGATGCAGTGGCAAAGAACATTATTGGCGAGATTTACCACCGTTTTGAGTGTGCAGGCCTGCATATCATTGCTGCGAAAATGCTGCATTTGTCTCAGGAACAGGCAGCCGGTTTCTATGCCGAGCATAAAGGCAAACCATTCTACGATAACCTGCTGAAATTCATGACATCAGGGCCGATTGTGGTTCAGGTGCTGGAAGGTCAGGATGCCATCCGTCGTCATCGTGAATTACTGGGTAGTACTGATCCGGAAAAAGCACAGGCGGGAACCATTCGCGCAGACCATGCCATCTCCGTCACCCAGAATGCGGTGCATGGCTCTGATTCGGCAGAATCGGCTGCCCGGGAAATCGAGTTTTTCTTCACGGAAGATGAAATCTGCCCACGTACCCGCTGAGTTCTGGCCAGTACGGTTTGGTTGATATTGACATCTGAATCCAGATCATTGATCGTATTCTTCCGCATCCCTTGCGATCGCCTGATATAATGGTTAATCCGTCAGGCGATCGAAAATTGCAGTCGTTTTACGTCTGCTTCAATGACATTACTGAAACGCTATCATGATACCAATCCGAAAACTGCTCTCAGTGCTAGTGTGTGGATTTTTCTCTTCTGTGACGTATGCTGCGACCACGACAGAAGATGCGCCGGCACAAACCGATATTCTGGCTACGCATATCTCGGCAGATTATCCGTCCGGTCCGGGTGGATCGACCGATTCGTTCCCGACATTCAACCGGGCAATGTGGTGGGTTAACTATGACATTCTGGACAAGAATGTGTTCAGACCGGTGGTACACGGCTACGTGGAATGGGTACCGGCCCCGTTTCGTACCGGTGTCAGCAATTTTGTTGCTAACCTGGATGAGCCTAACAATACGGTCAATAACCTGCTGCTGGGTGAGTTTAAGCATTCCGGCGCCAGTCTGGCCCGTTTCTCTCTGAACTCGACGGTGGGCCTGCTGGGGCTGTTTGATATCGCCACGGATATGGGCATTGAACGGCGTGAGATGAGCATGTCGACCGTGCTGGGCCGGGCAAAAATGACACAGGGACCGTATTTCATGATCCCGGTTGCCGGTCCGATGACCTTGCGCGGCGGGATTGGACAGGTCGTGGATAATCTGTACTGGCCGTACAGCTATATGACGGCACCGGTCACGATGGCGAAATTCGCGCTTTCCGGTCTGGATGCCCGTTCCAAAGTGATCGACCAGGAAGCCATTATCGATAATGCGCTTGATCCGTATATCACGACCCGGGATTTTTACCTGCAGTATCAGGAAGCGAAAGTGCAGGGTAAAAAAGCCGCTAAAATGGGCAGCAAGAGCGACGCTGAAACCGATGCGGAAGTTGAAAAATACCTGGATGAAATCGACAGCGAATAGAATTAATTGCAACGAACAAGGGCGTAACTCAGGTTACGCCCTTTTTTATATGTGCTGTGTATGTCGCCGATTATTTCAGATAGTCGAGATAAGGTGACTGACGGGCAATCATCAGGTCGACCATTTCCGGAATGCAGCGGCATTTATCGTTTACCGAATCGACCAGCAGCGCCTGGATGACCAGCTCTTTTGACTGATTCAGGACGGCTTCCGCAGTCAGATCATGTACTGCTACCTGATTGGCCAGTAATCCGCCGATGCCAGCCGGCATTTCCAGCTGAATACCATGCACACCTTTGCTGTCAATGATGGCCGGCACCTCGACGGAAATGAATTCCGGTAATTGTCTGATATAGCCTTTGTTTGGAATGTTGACGGCGGCTTCTTCATAACCGGCGTTCGTCAGAATGCCTTCCATGATGGGAACGACGCGCTCTTTGAGTTTCAGCTCGATTTTGGGTTCAACATGCCCCAGATAATCGCGGTAGAAGGCATAAAAATCGAGGATGCCGCGGTGGTCACTGACGTCATAGGCCCAGCGGATATATTCGCCGAAGTGGCTGTCACCAGTGATCGGCAGATAATTGAATTTCTCCAGTATTTCTTTAAACAGGGTTCGGTCTGCCCACGGATAAGCACTGTCGATACCACCCATGGCATCCCGCTCGGTGGCGCCTTCGGTCTCGATCAGTTTTCCGTGCTTGCGGGTGTAGTTAAGGATATCGGCAAAACCGGGCAGTTTCTCAAAATAGGCCGGCGCTTTGGCGCGGATATCGGCGTAAGCGTCTTTGCCGGAGTCACGGTAATTGGCATTCAGCAGCACACTGAAATGGTTCAGACCGCCGGCACGTAAGGCCAGATTGCTGAACGGGGTATCCAGAATTTCAGGCAGATAGCGTTCCAGCGATGCAATTTCATGGCACATGCCGACAAAGTTCAGTTCCGGGAACTTGCGGTGGACGGTAGTGCAGATGCGGCTCATCGGATTGGAGTAGTTGAAAATCCAGGCATCCGGGCAAATAGCCGCGATATCTTCACAGATTGCCAGGATCGGCGGAATGATGCGCAGGGAGTGGAACAGACCACCGGGGCCGCCGTTTTCACCGTAAACCTGTCTGATGCCGTATTGCAGCGGAATCTGCCAGTCCATGTCCCACAGAGCAAAGCGATCGCCGACTTCAATCGAGATCATGATGAAGTTTGCGCCTTTCAGGGCTTCTTTCCGGTTGGTGGTAGCACTGATGGTGAAAGGCAGATCTTTTTCTGCGATAAATTTCCGGGCGGTCTCTTCGGTTAATGCCAGTGATTTCGGGTTGATGTCATGTAATACGATTTCACTGCCTGCCAGCGTTTGACTCTGGAAGATATCACCGAGTGTGCCATAACCGAATTGAGCACTGCCTGCACCGATAAGGACGATCTTGGTTGTCATGAAATTCTCTCCTGAAATATCAGTCTGTTCTTGTGTAACAATTTGATTAGATAAGGTTTTTATACCTGTGTCCCGGGTAAAAAGGTCGGGTTGAAAATGATATTAGAGAGTGCACAGACATATAGGAAATGGTAGTTTTGAGCCTGGCCATTGATTAAATCAATTTCACACCCGGGAGCTGTGATCATGGACAAGGTTTTACGGCAATTCCTCGAAGTGGCAACGCTCAAAAATGTGACGCATGCGGCAAATAAACTTTGCATGAACCAATCCACGCTGAGCATCAATATTAAACGGCTGGAAGAGTCGCTCGGTGTGCCGTTGCTCGTTCGGTCTTCCAGTGGTGTGGAGCTGACTGAATTCGGGCATGTGGTGCTGGAAGAGGCGCGGATCATGCAGCGGTTGCATGACAATACGCTCACCAAAATTGGCTTTTTGAAAGAGCGTCTGGAACGGGAGCTGAAGGTAGGATCTGGCCATGCGGAGTGGCATCTGTTTGTCCGTGACAGCGTCAGAACGTACCGGCAGCGACATCCTTCGGCCAATATCCATACCGAGATCGGGAATAATCTGCGACTCATGGATCAACTGCTGAGTGGCGATCTGGATCTTTCTGTAGGAAATGAGATTTACGGACTCAACCGCAATGCCGGTGTACTGTTTATTCCGTTGTATCAGGCAACCAACAAGGCGTTTGTCCGGTCGGCACATCCGCTGGCATTACGCTCATGTTCCGCTGATGATTTGAAGGATTATCCGGCAATCCATCTGACACCAAATGAAAGCCGTTATTATCACGTCATGGATGAGTTATACCTTAAGGAACACGGCAGTTCGGTGCATATGGCAGAAAAAATCGTTTATTCTAGTAATACGATGGAAGCCTGTATTGAAACGCTGGAAGGAACCAATGCGATCTTGTTTTTTCCGGGCAGCATGGAGAGTTACTTCAGCCAGTTCAACATTGTCAGCCTGCAACTGACCGAAAATCAGAAAACCAATTCAATCGGGATCTATATGTTGCGGGAGCGGCATCAGGATCCGCAACTGAACGATATGCTGCAACTGATGCAGCAGAATCTGCAGGAAAAACGGCATCTGGTGTAATGCCCTTCAATGTCTGGCGAGATTGAAGGGCAATGGTCGCGTTTACCAGATTGGCTGGCAGAGGTAAGGGTTGCTGACGCGCTCGTGGCCCAGGGTCGACATAGGACCATGGCCCGGGATGAATTTCACGTCATCGCCCAGCGGCAGCAGTTTTTTGGTGATGGCGCTGATCAGATCGGTGTGGTTACCCTGCGGGAAATCGGTCCGGCCGACAGAGCCGTTAAACAGCACATCACCGACGATCGCCAGTTGGCTTTCTGCATGATAAAACACCACGTGACCCGGGGTATGACCGGGGCAGTGCAGGATCTGCAACTGCAGGTTGCCGACAGCGACAGTGTCATTCTCGGTTAACCACTGATCCGGCGTGAAGACATCGGTATGCGCAAAACCGAACATCTCGGATTGTGCTGGCAGCGCGTTCAGCCAGAAAGCATCCGCCTGATGCGGGCCAACGATCGGACAGCCGGTACGCTGGCGCAGTTTATCGGCGCCACCGACATGATCCAGATGGCCATGCGTCAGTAACAGCTTGGTCAGCTTCAGCTGTTTTTTCTCAACGGCCTGCAACAGTTTTTCGATATCACCGCCTGGATCGACAAGGGCGGCTTCATTGGTTTCATCGCACCAGAGCAGCGTGCAATTTTGCTGAAAAGCGGTTACCGGAATGATCTGATACTGCAACATGATGTGTCCTGTAATTCATTTTTCCAAATGGTAACCATGCACACGCCGGAATACCACTATTACCAGTCGATTCCTTTCTGGGCTTTTATGCCGTTGTTGAACGCGTGTTTGACATTCTTTATTTCGCTGACGGTATCCGCCAGTTCAAGCAGCGCCCGGTGACAGCCGCGTCCGGTAATGATGACGTGCTGGTGTGGCGGGCGATTCGTCAGTGCGGTAATTACCTCATCCACATCCAGATAATGATAGGCGACCATGTAGGTCAGTTCATCCAGCAGTACGACGTCATATTGATCCGAGGCCAGCATCCGTTTGGCTTCCTGCCATACCAGTTGCGCTGCCTGCTGATCTTTTTCCTTGTTCTGTGTTTCCCAGGTAAAGCCGGTCGCCATGATATGAAACTCGACCCCGGCTTTCTGTAACAATACCCGTTCACCACATTCCCAGGTGCCTTTGATGAACTGCACGACGCCGGCATGCAGACCATGACCAACCGCGCGGGTTACGGTGCCAAAACCGGAGGTGCTTTTACCTTTGCCGTCACCTGTGATGACGATCAGAATGCCGCGTTCATCCTGTGCGGCGGCAATGCGGGCATCGACTTTTTCTTTCAGCCGTTGCTGGCGGGCCTGATAGCGTTGCTGGCGTTCACTGTTTTCTTCCATTTGATTCTCCGATCAGATAGCAGGGGATGGCCGGCCAATAAAGCGGATCTGAGGATAAACACCATCCTCGGTATACAGAACCTGTATCCGTGTTATCGAGCCATAATCAATCCGCAGGTGCTGATAATAATCAGCGGATTGCCAGTTTACGCACAGGAGCTGCGCAAGGATCATCCGGATAACACCGGCATGCGTTACCACCAGTGCCTGTGTGCCGCGGCACTGTTGTAACAGCGATTGCCATGCCTGTGTGATCCGGTTTTTAAACGCCAGTAATGATTCGCCTTCCGGGGGCGTGACTTCCGCCGGTGCTTGCCAGAACTTCTCCAGTTCCGGCCAGCGGGTCTGGAGATGATCGAACGTATGGCCATCCCAGTCGCCGAAATTCATTTCCCGCAACTGCGGGTCGGTATTCAGTTGCAGAGCATGCCGGCGGCTGTAATCTTTGGCAAAACGATGGCAACGTTGCAGCGGTGAACTGATCACCTGCTGATATTGCAGATCAATATTCACCGACTGTTGCATCTGTCGCCAGCCGGATTCACTCAGGGCAACATCGGTGTGGCCATATAAACCGGCATCACCGGCAATCGCGCCGTGACGCAGTAAATCAATAATTGAGCTCTGATAAGAGGAGTTCATGGTTGTCCTTATCCTCAATCAGAGCGTTACACCGGCACTTTCGAAGCTGGCCATATTGTTATAGAACTCGGCGGCTGAACGGATCAGGGGTAACGCTATCGCGGCACCGGTGCCTTCACCCAGACGCAGGCCAAGTTGCAGCAGCGGAGCGGCGTCCAGTGCTTCCAGCATGGTCTGGTGTCCCTGTTCGCCGGAACAGTGGGCAAACAGCATATAATCCCGGCTGGCAGGGGCAATTCTGGTTGCCAGCAGGGCCGCCGCCGTAATGATGAAACCATCGATCAGAACGCTGATCCCTGCCTCTGCGGCGCCCAGAATCGCGCCGGTGATTTGGGCAATTTCGAAGCCACCGACTTCACGGAGCACATTCAGCGGAGCTTTGTTATTTCCGATGCGGTTTAACGCGGTCGCGGTGATGTTAATCTTGCGATCCAACTGCGCGTCACTGATGCCAGTGCCACGGCCGACACAGTCAGCGGCGGATTTATTCAGCAGCGCGGCCATAATGCAGGATGCCGGTGTCGTGTTGCCAATGCCCATTTCACCGAAGGCCAGCAGGTTACAGCCTTCAGATACGAGCTGGCTGGCCAGTTGACGGCCATAGTGCAGCGACTGCAGCACTTCTTCTTCGGTCATGGCCGGTTCTTTGGCCAGATTGCGGGTACCGGCGCCAACGCGTTGCAGGATCAGCCGCTCGTCTTCTACCGGTGTCTTGATCCCGGCATCAACCACTTTCAGCGCCATGTCATTGGCACGGCAGAAACAGTTGATGGCGGCACCACCGGCCAGAAAATTAAGTACCATCTGACGGGTGACATCGCTGCTGGTCAGACTGACATTTTCCTCTGCCACACCATGATCACCGGCGAACACCAGCATGGTCGGGTTCTGGATCACGATCTGGTTTTTCTGTTGAATCAGTGCCAGCTGGTGGGCGGTTTGTTCCAACGCACCCAGGGCACCCAGCGGTTTGGTTTTCATATTGATTTTGTGCTGGATGGCGTCACTGTCTTTTTGTGAGACCGGTTTGATATTCCATGACGTGCTCATTTTTTTCCCTTTATTTATTTTTTGTGTAAACCAGTAAAAAATAAAACCAATGCAGCGTGATAACTGCATTGGTTCAGTTCGTTATTATATTGCGCGAACAACCAGTCCTTTCAGGTAGTAACCTTCCGGATAAGGGGTGGCAATCGGGTGATCGGCTGCCTGAGTCATGCGTTCCAGGATCTGCGCTTCACGGCCTGCGTCCAGTGCGGCATCAGCGACAATTTTCTGGAACAGCTCAGATGTCATCAGACCGGAGCAGGAGAAGGTCAGCAGAATGCCTTCCGGGTTCAGCAACTGAAAAGCCAGCAGGTTGATATCTTTATAACCGCGGCAGGCACCGTCCAGCTGGGCTTTGCTTTCGGCAAATTTCGGCGGATCCAGCACGATCATGTCGAATTTTTCGCCGCGTTCGCGGTATTCGCGCAGCAGCTTGAACACATCCTGTTTCTCGAAATGGGCTTTGCTCAGATCCAGCTGATTCAGGGTTGCGTTGTGTTTAGCCAGCGCCAGTGCCGGTTCGGACACGTCGACGTTGATGACTTCACTGGCACCACCATGCAGCGCATATACACCGAAACCGCCGGTATAGCAGAAGCAGTTCAGCACCCGGCGATCTTTGGCATAGCGGCCGGCAATGGCACGGTTATCGCGTTGATCCAGGTAGAAGCCGGTTTTATGGCCGCCTTTGATGTCCACGCTGATTTTAATGCCGTTGTTTTCTTCAATGACCACTTCATCCGGCGGTACTTCGCCGTACAGCAGACCGGTACGTTCAGCCAGACCCTCTTTTTTACGTACTGCAACGTCAGAACGTTCGTAAATAGAACAGGTTGGATAAAGCTGTTGCAGCGCATTGATCAGTTCATGACGGTGGTATTCCGCGCCGCTGGAAAGCAGCTGACAGACCAGGTAGTCGTTATAACGATCGATGGTGATACCCGGCAGCAGATCGGATTCTGCCGCTACCAGACGATAGGCCGAAAGTTGCTGGCGGGCGATCAGGGCGTCACGGCCGCGTTGCGCCTGCTGCAGACGACGCACGAAGAAGTCGGTATCAATCTGTTCGTCTTGTTTGAATGTCCAGACACGAAGCCGGATTTGAGAATCCGGAGACCAGGCTCCGCGTGCCAGCCACTTACCGCGATGATCGACGATTTCTACCGGCTCACCGGCGTGCGGTTTGCCTTTTACTTTGTCGATAGCTTTGGAAAAAATCCACGGATGACGTCGAAGCAGGGATTTTTCCCGATCTTTTTGCAGAAAAACGGTAGTGCTCATAGGAGGCTCTGGTAAAAAAACAGGGTTAATATTGTAGCCGTCCCTGTTTTGAAACTCCAATGCTCACATCGGGATTAAGGCTTAAAGCAGTAACCCACACAGCACTGAAGGGAAAGACGAGTGAGCTGCTGTGCTCACGAAGAACACAGCAGCCGGGCAGGAGGAAAATTAAGCGCCAGTCCAGCGTTTGAATAACACGCTGGCGTTGACCCCGCCGAAACCAAAGCCGTTAGAGATAGCATATTCCATCGGTATTTTACGGGCGGCACCGTGGACAATATCGACACCCTCGGCAAACGGATCGGCTTGTTCCAGATTGCGGGTGGCAGGCGCAATCTGATCGCGGAGTGCCAGTACCGTGAAGATGGCTTCAATGCCGCCAGCAGCACCCAGCAGATGTCCGGTTGCCGATTTGGTTGACGTTACGGCAATCTTGTTATCCGTACCGAAAATGGCCTTGATAGCGGCCAGTTCACCCTTATCACCAACAGGGGTTGAGGTGGCATGCGCATTCAGATGCTGGATTTGGGAAGGTGCAATACCTGCCTGATGAATGGCGGCCGCCATGGCGCGACGTGCGCCGTCACCGTTTTCCGGTCCGGCCGTCAGGTGATAGGCATCGGCACTGGTGCCATAACCGACTAATTCTGCAATCGGGGTTGCGCCACGTGCCAGAGCATGTTCCAGCGATTCAATCACCAGCAATCCGGCCCCTTCGCCCATGACAAAGCCGTCACGATTGACATCGAACGGGCGTGACGCGGATTCCGGGGTATCGTTAAATGACGACGACAAGGCACGGGCGGCAGCAAAGCCGGCAAGGCTCACCCGATCTATGCATGCTTCAGCTCCGCCACAAACAGCAATATCGGCTTCACCATTGCGGATCATTCGGGCCGCATCGCCAATGGCCTGAACACCGGCGGCGCAAGCTGTTACCGGAGCGCCCAGCGGACCTTTAAAACCGAAATTAATCGAGACATGGCCCGCAGCCATATTCACCAGAAATGAAGGAATAGTGAACGGCGACAAACGGCGAGGGCCTTTGGTATCGGTCGTACGGACCGCATCGACGATGGCAGGAAAACCGCCGATCCCGGAAGCGATGATGGTCGCAGTACGTTCCTGTTCTTCCGGCGTATTGGCGACCCAGCCCGCTTGCGCTAATGCTTCTTTGGCGGCGGCAATAGCAAACATGATGAAACGATCCATCTTCTTCTGTTCTTTTACCGGGATCACGTCATCAGGATTAAAGCCGGCTTCCGCATCTTCTTCCTGAGACGGAACAACACCGCCCACTTTAGCCGGCAGGTCGGCAGTGACTGATTCGGCCAGCCGGCGTAAACCGGATTGTCCGGCCAGCAAACGTTGCCAGACTGTTTCAGTACCGCAACCCAGCGGAGTTACAGCGCCCATGCCAGTGACGACAATGCGACGTAATGTCATGATAATGATTCCTCATGGTAATGCGCGTCAGGGGTAGCTTCATGACTATCACGTTGACGCTGATCACTTTCATTATGCAAGTTAGTGTGAAACATGTTTAATTTGCGTACCTTGTTGCGTTTTTGTTATCGCAATAACCGCTTACCAAAATTATTGTGGTATCTCTTTATGACACCAGATGCATTTGCTATCGCGGATGGCGATAAATTTTCAGTATGACGGTGGATAGCGCTGTGAGCTCAGCCATCTGGAATAGCAGTCAGTAGATAAGTATGGACTAATTTTTGTTCAGTGATGTTTCATTCGCTGTATTAAGGAGTAAGACCTTTTATGTGGCAAGCTTCAGAAAACAGATATAACTCAATGACATATCAGCGTTGTGGCCGCTCGGGGCTGTTACTGCCGGCAATTTCACTTGGTCTGTGGCACAACTTTGGTGAAGACACGCCGGATCACACCAAGCGGGCGATTTGTCGTAAGGCATTTGATCTGGGGATCACGCATTTCGATCTGGCGAATAACTACGGTCCGCCACCGGGGTCTGCCGAAATTGCCTTTGGCAAGATTCTGAAAACCGATTTTGCCGCTTACCGGGATGAGCTGATTATCTCTTCCAAGGCTGGCTATGACATGTGGCCGGGGCCCTATGGCCAGTGGGGCAGCCGCAAGTATCTGATTGCCAGCTGTGACCAGAGTCTGAAACGGCTGGGGCTGGATTACGTCGATATTTTCTATTCGCATCGGTTTGATCCGCTGACGCCGCTGGAAGAAACCATGATGGCGCTGGATCATATTGTTCGTTCCGGCAGAGCGCAGTATGTCGGGATCTCGTCCTATAACTCGCAGCGCACCCGCGAAGCCGTCGCCATTCTGAAAGATCTGGGAACGCCGTGTCTGATTCATCAACCCAGTTATTCCATGCTGAACCGCTGGGTGGAGGAGGATGGTCTGCTGGATACTCTGGATGAGCTGGGTGTCGGTTCGATCGTGTTTTCGCCGCTGGCGCAGGGGATGCTGACCGGGAAATACCTGAACGGTATTCCGGAAGGCAGCCGTGCAACGCAGCACAAATCGCTGAGAGAAAGCTTCCTGAGCGCGGAAACGCTGAGCCATATCCGCAAACTCAATGACATTGCCGAACGTCGTGGTCAGACACTGGCGCAGATGGCGTTGGCCTGGGTATTGCGCGGTGGCCGGGTAACATCAGCTTTGATTGGCGCCAGCCGACCGGAGCAGGTGGAGGATTGCGTCGGTGCCTTGGCGAACCGCGATTTCACCGAAGCAGAGCTGGCCGAAATAGACCTGTATGCGCTGGATGCTAACATCAATCTCTGGGCGGCATCGGCGGAGCGGCAGGGGCCACCCCGGAAGTAGTTATCAGGAAAAACGAAGCCGGAAGTTTATTCCGGCTTTTTTGTTTTTATCTGCCCGCAGTTAATTCTTACCGCTGCGCCAGATGGAAATCAGCACCCAGATTCCGCCACTGGCCGCTGCGATAAAGCCCAGTAGCCCTAGGGTGGACACTCCGCCGTCTGGATCGCTTCCAATGTCGGAGACAATGGCCGAGCCGATAATCAGGGCTGCCGTGATAATGCTGAGGGCAAGACGGCTGATGGCCCGATCAACTTTTTCACCAAATTGTTTGAGCGGGAGAACTTCCACCTGGATCTGCAATTTGCCCCGCCGGGCTGAACGCAACAACCGGCTCAGATCTTTTGGCAGACTGGCGATCAGTGCCAGGGCATCGCTGAGTCCGCGCCAGCCCCGTCTGGCCAGGGCTTCGGGTGTGGAATGGGCGGCAAGTATCTGCTCAAGGATGGGGGCGGCCGCACTGGTCATATCAAAGGCTGGGTTAAGTTGCCGGCCAACGCCTTCCAGTGTGATGAAAGCCTTGATCAGCATGGCCAGATCAGCCGGTAGCATGAGCGCGTGATCACGCATGATGGTAACCAGTTCCGAGAGCATGCGTCCCAGATCCAGCTTCTGCAGTTGTACCCCGTGATACTGATCGACGAACGCATCAATTTCTGCCTGCAGTGTCTCGGCATCGGCATCCGTATTCTCGCTCCAGTCGAGCAGGATATCGGTCACAATGGCGGCATTCTGGTACACCAGTGCGTGCAGCAGGATGGCCAGCTGATAGCGGCGATCCTCGGAAATACGTCCCACCATGCCGAAATCAATAAAGGCCAGCCGGTTGTCGGTCAGGTAGTAGATGTTTCCCTGATGCAGATCGGCATGGTAAAAACCGTCTTCCAGGATCATTTTCAGGATGGCATCGGTACCGCGTTGTGCCAGCAAAACCCGATCCAGCCCGGCGGCATCCAGTGCGGCCAGATCGCGGCCGGGAATACCGTCAATATAATCCTGGACATTGAGCCGCTCGCAGGTCCATTCCCAATAGATCCGGGGAATGACAATTTCAGGATGGTCCTCAAAGCTGGTGGCGATGCGCTCGGCGCTGCGTCCCTCGGCAGAAAAGTCCAGTTCACGACGCAGTGACAGCGTGAACTGGCGTACCACTTCCCGGGGATGATAACGGCGCAGATCGGGCACTTCCGATTCCACGATCTCGGCGAGTCGTTTTATAAGACGCAAATCGGCTTCCACGAGCGGACGGATCCCCGGGCGCCGTATTTTGAGAATGACCGGTGTGCCGTCGGTCAGCCAGGCCCGGTGAACCTGCGCCAGTGATGCGGCGGCGAGTGCATTGGTTTCCAGCCGGGGAAAAATATTCTCCGGTGGTTCGCCCAGATCTTCGGTCAGCTGAGCGTGAAGCTCGGAGAAGGGTACGGCGACCGCGGCATCCTGCAGTTTGCTGAACTCGGCGATCCATTCCGGCGGAAACAGGTCGACACGGGTAGACAGGATCTGTCCCAGTTTCACGAAGGTGGGGCCGAGTTCTTCGAGGGCCTGCCGGACACGGGCAGGGGATTCCAGATGCGCCAGATCGTCGGGCACATTCCAGTGCAGGGCCCGGCCGGTTCGCTCCAGTACGCCGGCCAGTCCGGTCCGGCGTACCAGATCGCCGAAACCGAACCGAATCAGGACGGACGCGATATCATGTAACCGTCCTAGATCCCGGACTGCGCTGATCGCCTGCCACAGCATTACTTGCCTCTGCCGGAGGAACGCGGAGCGGGTTTCTTGTCAGGTTTTGCCTGCAACTGAGCCGCGACACCCTTCAGCACACCGGACACAATACCAGCGAACAGGACGCCTTCTTTCCGCAATGTCTGCGCACCGGCCGACATCTGCTCCCGGGCGGTATCGACAAGAACTTTGGCTAGCAGGGATACAGCCGATTCGACCTTCTGCCCGACGGCGGTACCGCTGTTTTGGGCGTGTTGTACCAGATCATGCAGCGTGGTCTGGGCAGTGCCGGTGGCGTTCCGGGCGGCATTACTGATGGTTTCAATAAACAGGGATTCGAGCGTTGCGAGATCATCGATCGTTTTCTTCAGACCTTGCTGAGAAAATTCGCTGCTCCGGTTTGCCGCTTCCTGCAGCGCCAGTTGAGTGGCTTCTGCCGCTGCAGCCAGGGCATCATCCAGTCCCTGCATGGCATCTTTCAGCAGTTTGGCTTCATGCTCACCACGGCCGGAAGCACCTTGTTGGGCGCCTTTTATCACGGCGTTGATGATCTGTTTGAGTGCTTCAGGCTCCAGTCTGGCGCCGGCGAAGGCATTCAGGGTGATGGTCCGGACCCGGTCGGAAATGGCGGCGGTATCATTTTCCAGCCCGGACTGAATCAGGTGTTCAACCTCTTTCGCGGTGGCCGCGATTTTCTGTGCAGTTTCCTGCTGTTGCAGAACCTGGTCGACTTCAGCCTCGGCCTCCAGCCAGTCTTCTTCGGTATTACCGTCGGTAAAACCGCGTTTCTCGGCCCGGAAATAGGCTGCTTCGGCGATCATCCGGCAACGTTCTTCTTCTGTCACCGACGGTGCGGGTTCGACGATCGGTTCTGGTATGCTGCGCTTCACCGGCTTTGCCGGACTGGATTTAGGTTTACGCATGATCACATCTCCTGAATATCTATCAGTCGCAACTCAATGAATGTCTAATAAAAAGTCTAGATGTTGCAAACCTCTACATCAAACTTCAGCCGAATATTGTCTGCAGGTTATCGCCTTGCATCCGGATGGAATGCTTCCGCTGAATAGAGCGCCATGCCTTCATACGTCGTCCATTTTTGATCCACCACTTTTTGTGCGATCTCCATCAGCCGCTGCGCTTCCTCAGGATGCAGTTGCAGCAGTGTCTGGTAGCGGCTTTCATATTTGCGATACTCATAGAGCGGTATCGTCGGCCGCAGGCTATCCAGCGTGAAGGGGTTCCGGCCCTGTTCCCGTAAGATGGGGTTATAGCGGATTAATGGCCAATGACCGGAAGCAACCGCACGTTTTTGCTGAATCAGGCCGGTTCGCATATCAATACCGTGGGCGATGCAGTGACTGTACGCAATGATGAGCGATGGCCCCGGATAGGCTTCCGCTTCCCGCATCGCCTGCAGTGCCTGTTGCGGATTGGCGCCAAAGGCTATCCGGGCGACATAGACATTCCCGTAGGCAATCGCCTGTAATGCCATATCCTTTTTCGCCATGGTTTTGCCGCCTGCCGCAAATTTAGCGACGGCACCCAGTGGTGTTGATTTCGACATTTGGCCGCCGGTATTGGAATAAACCTCGGTATCCATAACCAGAATATTTATATCTTTGCCGGAAGCGATCACATGGTCTAATCCTGAGGAACCGATGTCATAGGCCCAGCCATCGCCGCCAATGATCCAGACTGAACGTCGGATCAGATGATCGAGCAAACTTTGCAGATTAAGTACGGCTTCCGAATGGTCATTGGCCAAGAGTTCACGAACCCGCAGTAAACGTTCGCGTTGCTGCTGGATCTGCGACTCGACCTGTTGCGGGGCGGTGATGATCTGTTCTGTCAGTTCAGTGCCCAGTTTCTGCGTCATGGCTTTCAGCGCGGTTGATGCCTGAGTACGATGATGATCTGCGGTCAGACGAAAGCCCAGACCAAACTCGGCGTTATCTTCAAACAGTGAATTTGACCAGGCCGGGCCTTTGCCTTCGCTGTTTTTTGCCCACGGTGTAGTAGGCAGATTCCCGCCATAGATGGATGAGCAGCCTGTGGCGTTTGCCACCATCATCCGGTCACCAAATAACTGTGTGAGTGCTTTTAGATAGGGTGTTTCACCGCAACCGGCGCAGGCACCGGAAAACTCGAAAAGCGGTTCTAAGAACTGCACGCCGCGTATGGTTGAGAAATCAATGGCAGAGCGTTTGGGCCAGGGTAATGAATTGAACCAGCCAAGGGCGTGTTTTTCCCGTTCCAGAATAGGCAATTTATCGGCCATGTTAATGGCCCGGTGTTGTGCATCGTCAGCCCTAACTGGACAGGCTTCAACACAGAGACCACAGCCGGTGCAATCTTCCGGATAAACCTGCAGGGTATACAGCGTATCCGGAAATCCCCGGGCGCTGATGGGGGCCCATTTTGCACCTGGCGGGGCATTTTCCACCAAATCCTTATGATAAAACTTGGCCCGGATGGCTGCGTGAGGGCAGACGAAAGAGCAGTTACCGCATTGGATGCACAGATCTTCACGCCATTCCGGAATTTCCAGCGCGATATTGCGTTTTTCCCACTGACTGGTCGCTGTCGGATAGGTTCCGTCGGCTGGTAACAGTGAAACAGGTATCCGGTCACCGCGTTCCTGCAGCATCTCTGCGGTGACTTCGTGCACAAAGGACGGCGTGTTGTCGGGTATTGTCCATGCCGCGTCAGCGATACCGGTGAGCTGCCCGGAAATGGGCACCGGATACAGGTGCGCCAGGGTGACATCGACCGCGTCAAAATTCTTCTCAATAACTGAGCGTCCTTTTTTGTGGTACGTCTTTTCAATACTTTTCTTGATCAGTTTTATGGCTTGATCTTTCGGCATCACATTGGACAGTGCAAAAAAACAGGTCTGCATGATGGTATTGATGCGCGTACCCATGCCGGTACTGCGTGCAACCTCGGTGGCATCAATCACATAGAACGCCAGCTGTTTCTGCCATATCTGTTTTTGCACATGTTTTGGCAGACGCGCCCAGGTTTCATCCGCAGGGTAGGGACTGTTGAGCAGAAACGTGGCGCCGGGTTCGGCATAACGTAATAAATCCAGCGACTCGACGAAATTGAACTGATGACAGCCGATGAAATTTGCGGATGTGATGAGATAGGGAGCATCTATTGGTTCAGGGCCAAAACGCAAATGGGAAACGGTTCTTGAACCTGATTTTTTTGAGTCATATACGAAGTAACCCTGGGCAAAATATTCAGGCAATTCACCGATAATCTTTATGCTGTTTTTGTTTGCCCCGACCGTACCATCGGCTCCCAAGCCAAAGAACAGGGCGCGTACCTGGTTGCCGGGTTCGATTTGCCATGCTTCATTCCAGGGTAAACTCAGATGCGTGACGTCGTCGGTAATACCTATCGTGAAGAAGTCATTGGCGGTGACTTTTTGCTGCTCTTCGAAAACAGCTTTGACCATCGCCGGTGTGAATTCTTTTGACGACAGTCCGTAGCGTCCACCGCTGATTTTTGGCAGTTGCTTAATTTGCTGATGCTGCACAGCGGAGACGAAAGCGGTGACCGTATCCTGATACAGCGGTTCACCGTTTGAACCGGGTTCCTTGGTTCTGTCCAATACAGTGACAAACTTCGTTGTTTCCGGAAATGCGTTAATGAAGTGTTTTCCGGGGAACGGGCGATACAGGTGAACCGTCACGACACCGAATTTGCTGCCACTGGCATTCAGCACGTCAACGGTCTGTTTTACTGTTGATGCGCCGGATCCCATGATGACGATGACATGTTCCGCATCCTCCGCGCCATGATACTCAACCAGATGGTATTGCCGTCCGGTCAATTCAGCGAAGCGTTTCATTGTTTGTTCGGCAATGTCGGGTACCCGGTCGTAAAACGAATTAACGGTTTCTCTGCTCTGGAAATAGGTATCAGGATTCTGTGCCGTGCCTCTCATGAACGGCTGATCCGGATTCAGTGCCCGGGCCCGGTGCTCTCTTACCTGCTGATCACAGATCATCTGTTTTATCTGATCATCAGACAGTCGGGCGATTTTATTTATTTCGTGCGACGTACGGAAACCATCAAAAAAATGCAGGAACGGGATCCGGGTACTCAGTGTGACCGAGTGCGCAATCATCGCCATATCCTGCGCCTGCTGGACCGTGGCGGATGAAAGCAGGGCAAACCCCGTGGTCCTTGTCGCCATGACATCCTGATGATCACCAAAAATAGAAAGTCCCTGCGCCGCAAGTGAGCGTGCCGCAACATGAAAAACGGTCGATGTCAGTTCGCCGGCAATTTTGTACATATTCGGGATCATCAGCATGAGCCCTTGTGACGCAGTAAAAGTGGTACTCAGCGCGCCAGCCTGTAATGCGCCGTGGACAGCCCCAGCCGCGCCGCCTTCATGTTGCATCTCGATGATGGTGGGAACATTTCCCCAGATATTAGGTATCAGCTGTGTTGACCATTCGTCCGCCAGTTCAGCCATGGTCGAGGAGGGGGTGATCGGATAAATCGCACAGATTTCACTGACTTTATACGCAACCCAGGCCGCCGCCTCATTGCCGTCAATCATCACCATCTCAGAAACGGGTATCTCATGATGCTTGTTCATTTCGAACCCTCCTCGCTGACCATTTCCATGGCATGACAGGGACACTGATTATAGCAAGCGCTGCAGCCGGTACATTTGTCGTAATCAATCCGGTATCCCAAACCTTTACCCAGCTTGATAATGGCTTCTTCCGGGCAGGCGCCGTAGCAACCGTCACACTCAAAACAGTTGCCACAGGAATAACAGCGTGCGGCTTCATAACGGGCCTGCTCCGGCGTCAAGCCACCAATAATTTCATCGAACCCTTCGCGTTCTTCCGGGGTGACCACCGGCTGGCTGCTTGCTTCTGCATCGGTGTCATACCAGAGATGCAATTTGGAATAGGGCATGACGGGGTGTACAGCTGGTTTCTGGTAAGGCTGATTACGCAGCCAGCCATCGATATGCCGTGCGGCCTTTTTACCATGTCCTGTTGCGACCGTGACGGTGCGTTCGGATGGCACCATATCCCCGCCGGCAAAAATGCCCGGGACACTTGTCATCATATGTTCGTCAACGGTAACAACACCGTCTTCATGCAATTGGATGCCGGGTATACGTTCGATGACGGAAAGATCCACGTTCTGTCCAAGCGCGAGGATCACACTATCGGCTTCCAGCGTTTCATACTTGCCTGTCGGCTGAGGATGTCCTTTGTCATCGACTGTCATTTCTTCAATAGTTAATGTCGTACCATCGATATTCCGGATAGTACGCAGCCAATTGATTATTACGCCTTCTTCCATCGCCTCATCGGCTTCGAACTGGTGCGCCGGCATATGTTCACGATCCCGGCGATAGATGATCACGGTTTCTTCTGCGCCCAGACGGCGGGCGGTACGGGCCGCATCCATCGCGGTGTTTCCGCCGCCATAGATGGCGACACGGCGGCCTAGCTTGGGCACTTCGCCCCGTTCAACTGCGGAGAGGTAACTGACGGCGTCCAGAATTTTTCCGGCCTCGCGTACCGGAATATCGATACGTTTGGCTAAATGCGCACCGATAGCCAGAAAAACGGCATCAAAGCCATTCTCTGTTTTAACCTTCAGTACATCGTCAACTTTCTGGTTCAGTTTCAACGTAATGCCGGTATCCAGAATTTGCTGGATCTCCCGATCCAGTACATCCCGGGGCATCCGGTAAGCAGGGATGCCAAACCGCATCATGCCGCCGGCCATCGGGCCTGCTTCATGTATTTCCACCTCATGACCGAGCCGACGAAGTTGCCATGCACAAGATAATCCGGAAGGCCCGGCGCCGATCACCAGCACCTTTTTACCACCCGGCGGCGCATCAAATTTCGGTTTCCAGCCATGGAGGAGCGCCTGATCCCCTAAAAACCGTTCAACGGCATGAATACTGACGGACTGGTCAACATGCGTCCGGTTACAGGATGTTTCGCAAGGGTGATAGCAGACCCGGCCATGCACAGCCGGCATCGGGTTGTTGGCAATCAGATGCTGCCAGGCTTCTTCATAACGTTCTGCCTGCGCCAGGGAGAGCCACGCCTGAATATTTTCGCCTGCCGGACAGGCTTGGTTACAAGGTGGCAGTGAATTCTGGTAAATGGGACGAATATGGCGGATAGGCCCGGTGCCTGTTTTACTGCTTAAATCAGGTGGCAAAGTCATATCCCGGCTGTGTTTTTTCATATAAGCCCCTGTTGATGCAATTTTTAAGATGGCCGATCAGCAATATCAGTTTCTTAAGAAACTGTAGTTCATGGATCGTTAATCTTCATTGCATATATAAGGGATTACTCATGTATTAGCATGAAAGCACAAGTAATGGATCGGTGGTTATTTGAGCAGCTTTAACTATGCTTTATTCAGCCGCCGATAAACAAATAAGGTGAATGTATGTTATCTCGTTATCTTGGGATCCTGCTCCTGGGAGCGGGTTCAACCTTCTGGAGTTCGTTTCTCTCTGCGCAAGAATCAATGCACGGCATGATGATGCCAATGATGCGTGCGGAGGAAATCAAGGCACCGGTGCTGCCTCATGGCGCGGCTTTACAGGAAATAGCGAAGTTAGCGAACCAGAGTCAGCAACCCAATCTCTTTAAGGCGGATCTGACTGCGGCACCTGCTGAAACCGAATTTGTCACCGGGAAAAAGACCACTGTCTGGGCATATAACGGGCGTGTTCCCGGCCCGCTGATTGAGGTACAGGAAGGCGATACGGTTGAGATCCGGCTCATTAATAAATTACGGCAACCGACGACCATTCACTGGCATGGCTTACCTATTCCGCCGGAACAGGACGGCAATCCGATGGATCCGGTTTTGCCCGGCAAAGAACTGATATACCGGTTTACGCTTCCGGAAGGCAGTGCCGGCACGTATTGGTATCACCCGCATCCGCATGAATATACCGCAGAGCAGGTCTATAAAGGATTGGCCGGGCCGTTTATTGTCCGGGCGAAAAATGATCCGCTGAAAGATATACCTGAACGCAATCTGATGATTTCGGATCTCAAATTAACCCCGGATGGCGCGATTGCGGGAAATGACATGAACGACTGGATGAATGGCCGTGAAGGTCAGTTTGTGCTGGTGAATGGTCAGTATCAGCCGGTGGTCGAGGTCAAAGGGACAGAACGCTGGCGGATCTGGAATGCGACCAGCGCCCGCTATCTCAATCTGTCGCTTGGCGGACGTAAATTCACGCTGGTGGGCACCGATGGCGGATTACTGGAAAAACCAGTTCGTGACCTGCAAACGCTGTTGCTGAGCCCGGCGGAACGCATTGAAATTATCGTGGATGCCGCGGGGCAGGAAGGCAAGGTCAGTCTGTTCGCAGAACCCTATAACCGGGGCAAAATGGGGCATGTCGCGGCTGAAAAACGCATTGATATCGCATCGGTCAGTTTGCTGGCAGGCCCATCTATCGCGATACCGGAGGTATTAAGGAAAATCGATGATCTGGGTGAAGCCAAAGCCATGAAGAAAATGGTATTCAGTGAAGCCATGAGCATGGCGAATGGCCGGCATATGATGCTGTTTCTCATCAATGGTAAATCCTTCGATATGCACCGCATTGATTTCACCAGTCGTCTGCACGAAACGGAACTGTGGGAGATCGTCAATAACGCGGATATGGATCATCCGTTCCATGTTCATGGCACACAATTCCAGGTTGTCGAAACAGAACGAAATGGCGTCCGGACACCGGCGCCGTACCGGGCGTGGAAAGACACGGTGAATGTGCGGCGCGGGGAAACGGTCCGCATAAAAATCCGGCAGGATTTTCCGGGGTTAAGGATGCTGCACTGCCATATTCTGGAACATGAAGTGCTGGGGATGATGGCCATTCAGCAAGTCAAATAAGTAAAACTGTCCTTGATTTTCAAGGATATTCAGGTTGAGATAATTTTCCGTTGCAGTAAAGGATTGATATGAACACCTCATCGTCTACGGAAAAGACCCGATTCCTGGCAAAAATTGATTGGCCCGGCTTGCTGATACTGACATTACCGCCGTTATTCTGGGCCGGTAATTTTGTGGTAGGACGCGCAGTGAGGAATGATATTGCGCCGATGACATTATCCTTCGGACGCTGGCTCATTGCGCTGGTCTGTATCCTGCCGTTTGCCTGGAAGCCAATGTGGCGGGATCTGGCTTTATACTGGCAGCACCGCTGGCGGGTACTGGGCGTCTCGCTGGCCGGTGTCGCGGCGTTCAACTCGCTGGTTTATACCGGACTGCATACTACAACCGTGACCAACGGCATTTTGCTGAACTCGACTATTCCGATCCTCATTGTGCTCTTTGGGGTGATGTTCTATGCCCAGCGGCTGGCCCGGATACAGCTCGCCGGTCTGATTTTTTCCTTTGCGGGTGTTCTGACGATCATTCTGCACGGGGAGTGGCAACGGTTGCTGTCGCTGACATTCTCACGGGGTGATCTGATCGTCTTTTCTGCCATGGTGTGCTGGGCGTTATACACCTTGTGGCTGCGGGGATTGCCGGCTGAAATAAACCGGATCGGCTTGATGGGTATGCAGATCGTGCTGGCGCTGATCGCCCTGTTTCCGTTTTATCTGTGGGAGCAGTCTGGCAGTGCGGGCTTTGTGTGGACATCAAATGCCGTTCTGGCCTTGGCCTATGTGGGCATATTCCCGTCGGTGGTTGCCTATCTGCTGTATAACATCGGGGTAGCCCGGGTCGGGCCTGTCAGAGCCGGGTTGTTTATCCACTTAATGCCAGTTTTCGGCACCATACTGTCGGTCGCATTCCTGGGTGAAGTGCTGCGTCATTATCACTTCATCGGTGCCGCCTCCATTTTCCTGGGGATCATTTTTGCCGGGGCCCGGGGCAGAAAAACAGCCAGCCGTTGATACCCGGTTATTCTTTTAGCTGCTGCGGCTGAGTGGTTGTACCTACTGGTCGCACCAGGCGCCAGAGCTTGATGGCGGTGACCCAGAACGGACGCACGATCATATTATGCAGTTTCAGGTAACGCTCGTTATCCTGCGGCGCAACACCGAACTCCAGATGCTCGGGCTGCGGCGTGGTCACGTATAACGTGCCGAACATCCAGTCCCAGAGTGACAGATTGGTCCCGTAATTCCGGTTGAAATGACGCGGATCCCGGCTGTGATGGATCTGGTGCTGCGCCGGGCTGTTAATGATATGTTCGATCTTCGGACCGAAAGAAAGCCAGATATGGCTATGGCGGAGATTGGCCGCGAGCGCATTAAAAATGAAGGTCAGGTAGCTGACACCAAACAGCGTGTATGCACTGACTTTCCCACCACATAGCCAGAAAAAAGAGCCGCCGAACAAGGCCAGACAGAACCCTTTCAGCACCATTTCACTGAACTTTTCAAAAAAATGGATACGGCTTGCGGTCGCCGGCACCATCACTACCGCACTGTGATGGACTTTGTGGAACTCCCAGAGCCAGCGGCAATGGAACGCCCGGTGTAACCAGTAATGCGCAAAATCACTGACCAGAAACGCGCCGAAGCCATACAGCAGCATCAATGCCATATTTTCACCGAGGCGGGGACGCGCGCCCCAGACCTGAGAAAGGAACTGGGTGACATCGCCACTTTTGAGTAGCTGGGGATCCAGCAGCGCCATCACCGGTACAATAAACAAGAGATGCAGCAGGGGACGGATAAAATAATAGACGTAATCGTTCAGTGCAGAGCGATGCAGCCAGACTTTCCGGCCGCCCAGAAAGCCCGGGAAATGATCCGCCTGGCTGTAACCTCGTTGCCGTTGCCAGCGGTAGACAAAGTAAGCCACAGACAAAGACACCACAAGAAACGGCAAACCCAGACGGCCGTTCCAGTCAAAAAGTCCGCAAAACGTATTCCAGACCGGATTCCAGACATAGTGGGTGAGGGCATTGGTCAAATCTGGCGACATACTTTGGCGGTAACTTCATCAGTGGGCACATGCATGTCTGAATTTTAAACGATAATAATTATCAGTACAATGCCAGCCGTTAACCAAATGTCTCTGGATCAGGCCCCAGTCGCTGATTGCGATTCAGCGTTGACATTGTGGTCATATCCTCGGCATCCAGCGCAAAATTGAACACATTGACGTTTTCTTTAATCCGGCCCGGCGTGACGGACTTTGGAATCACGATCAGGCCATTATCCAGATGCCAGCGGATGATAACCTGAGCAGGTGTTTTACCGTGCTTTGCCGCAATCCGGGCAATGGTTTGATCACTGATTGCCTGATTCTGGGCCAACGGACTCCAGGATTCAGTCAGCATGCCGAGTTTTGAGTGCACTTGTCTTAAGTGCGATTGCTGCAGATAGGGGTGGAGTTCAATTTGGTTTAAAACAGGAACCACACCCGTTTCATCAATCAGGCACTGAAGGTTCGATTCGGTGAAATTTGAAACGCCAATTGAACGGATCAGACCTTCCTTACGCAGTTCGACCATGGTTTGCCAGGTTTCAACAAACAGATCACGGTGTGGCACCGGCCAGTGGATCAACAGTAAATCGACATAATCCAGGCCGAGTCGCTCCAGACTCTGCTGCAATGCCTGACGGGTGAGCATCTTGCCCTGCGCATCATTCCATACTTTGGTGGTAATGAAGACCGCTTCTCGCGGCAGAGCGCTTTCCCGGAAACCAGCACCGACGCCAGCTTCATTCCCGTAGATCGCAGCAGTATCAATATGTCGGTAACCGGCCAGCAGCGCTTCGCGTACCGCCATTGTTGTTTGTTCCGGACTGGCTTGCCAGACACCCAATCCGAGTTGAGGAATCTGGTTTCCGTCGTTTAACGAGATAAAAGGCGCGGTGGTAGTCATTGTTTTATCCTTGCTTGTCATTGTGGGTTCATCAAGCACCCTTGATGAATTCTGCAAACTTTGGTTTCCAATCCGGATGCCAGCGGGATAAAGCCGGACGATTATGGATTAAATCGTCAGCAGACCATTGCATTCGGCGCTGATCTAATTCTCGGGTGACTTCGTTGTCTTCACAAAAGATATAAAAGTCACCGGCATTAATTCCCTGGACTAATCGCTCTGCAACCTGGGTTGCACTCCAGGGGGCTGCGGGTTTGAGTGAGTCAAAGGCGATTCCGGGAAAATTCATTGGTGTAAAGGTATACCCCGGAATCAACAGATGAGCCGTGATCTTGTCAGCAACTGTTACCCGTAATTCATGTGCCAGTTGTTCGGTCAGCACCCGTACCGCCGCTTTTGATACAGCATAAGCTGCATTGCCGGGTGGTGTCGTGATCCCTTCTTTAGAACCCAGATTCACGATGGCACTGTGACTTGGTTGTTGCTGTAACGTTTTGATAAATCGCGTTTGCAACATCAAAAGAGCCCAGAAATTGACTTCCATGAGTGAGCGCCATTGCGCCAGATTTTCCCATGGACCTGCTCTGGAAAGGATTGCCGCATTGTTTATGAGAATACCGATTTCACCGGTTGACACGGCCACTTGATGCAGTTGATCCAGCACGGTTTCTGATGTGACATCCCCTGCAACAGGGTGGATAGTCAATTCCGGAAATTTGGAGCGTAACCGATGAATGGCATCCATTAACGCAGACGCATTTTTATCTGAGAGCACCAGTTTCATGTTCTCCTGTGCCATTCGCTCTGCAAGGGCATAGCCAATTCCGACGGCGGCACCGGTGATCACGGCGACAGCATCTTTTCTGATGGCTGAGTGCATAAATTTTCCTAAAGATGTCTGCAATTGTTGAATTATTCTAATGATACCGAGAAATAGCGGGCTTATGATTGAGGGGATAAGCATGTTTCGTTTAGTTTTATTCAACAATCAGAGGGCTTATGGCGCAGCGTCCTGTTTCTAAAATCTCCCGTGCGGATTTGGCGGATCTGAATTCTTTCCTCGTCGTTCACCGTCTGTGCAACTTCACTCAGGCAGCAAAGGAACTGGGTGTGACAACATCCGCACTCAGTCATTCCATCCGGAATCTTGAATCCCGTCTTGGCGTCAGGCTGTTAAACCGGACCAGCCGGACGGTATCGCCCACCGAAGCCGGCAGCAGTCTGGCAAAGCGATTGGAGATTGGATTTTCAGAAATCGGCGACGCGTTGGCAGAGGTCAATCGCCACAGGGAAAGCCCGGCTGGACGCCTGCGTCTGAATGTACTCCATGATGGCGCTCATTTGGTTCTGGCAAAGTACTTGCCGGTTTATCTGAAAAAATATCCGGACATGTCCGTCGAAGTAGCGGTAGAAGACAAAATGGTGGATATCGTTGCCGCAGGTTTTGATGCCGGCATCCGTTTCGGGGGAACCATTCCGGCTGATCTGGTCGCTGTCAAAATCAGTTCTCCCCTGAAATGGGTGGCGGTTGCTTCACCCGGCTATTTATACCGGAGAACCGCCCCTGTGATTCCGGAAGATCTTATGCATCATAACTGTATACAAATGCGGACAGGGCAGGGGATCATTTATCGCTGGGATTTTGAAAAAGACGGTGATCACCGGGTCATTGATGTTCCGGGCCAGGTCTGTGTGAATGACACCAATCTGGTGCTTGATTTTGCCCGTGCCGGGGTAGGGATCGGTTATTGTCTCGAAGCCCGGGCAATGCCGTATCTTCAGATCGGAGAGCTACGGCGGGTGTTACCGGACTGGGCACCGACCGAACCGCCCATGTATCTGTATTATCCGGGGCACCGGAGCATTCCGCCCGGCTTGCATGAACTGATTGATGTGATTCGGAATGAGCTTTCGAACTCGAAAGAATCCGGTAATTGATTGATTCGCCTGTTAGCTTAAGTCATGCCACTAAAGCCGCTTTAACGGCCCGTTTATTGATTTGAACGGGCAAAAAAACATTTTCTGATAAAATTTCGCCCTCCATCACACTTTCAAATGTTTTCATTTTACTTTCGATATCGAATGGTCAATTATTTTCGCAACCAAAAGATAAAACGTTTCGAATGGAGTGAAAATGAAAAGTCTAATCCAATCCCACAAATCAGGCAGTAACGTCGGGATTTGTTCTATCTGTTCTGCTCATCCCTTGGTTATTGAAGCGGGTCTGACGTTTGATCTGAACACCAACCGCAAAGTGTTGATCGAAGCGACATCCAACCAGGTGAATCAGTTCGGTGGTTACACCGGCATGAAACCAGTCGATTTCCGTGATTTTGTCTACGGGATCGCAGAGAAAGTCGGCTTCCCGAAAGAACGCATCATTCTGGGCGGCGACCATTTAGGCCCGAACTGCTGGCAGAGTGAACCTGCTCAGGAAGCCATGGAAAAATCAAAAGTGCTGGTGGCGGAATATGTGAAAGCGGGCTTCACCAAAATTCACCTGGATGCCTCCATGTCTTGCGGTGATGACCCGGTTCCGCTGGATCCGCTGGTGGTAGCCGAACGCGCAGCTATTCTGTGTCAGGCCGCGGAAAATGCAGCGACCGCAGAACAAAAAGAGAAAATCTCTTATGTAGTCGGTACTGAAGTGCCGGTACCGGGTGGTGAAGCGCATGCAATTAACACGGTTCATGTGACAACCGTACCGGATGCGGAAAGAACCATCACCAGCCATTATGAGTCATTTAAAAAATACGGTCTGACCGACGCGATTGACCGCATCATCGCGATTGTGGTTCAGCCGGGGGTGGAATTTGACCATTCCAACATCATTCATTACCAACGTGAAGAAGCGCAGCAACTTTCAAAATTCATTGAAGGTACGCCACTGGTGTATGAAGCGCACTCAACCGACTATCAAACGCCTGCCGCGTTCAAACAGCTGGTTGAAGATCACTTTGCGATTCTGAAAGTGGGCCCGGCGCTGACCTTCGCACTGCGTGAAGCCATTTTCGGTCTGTCATTGATTGAAAAAGAACTGGTCCCCGCCGAAGCGCAGTCACAAGTTGTGCAGGTGATCGACGCAGTGATGCAGGATGAGCCTGGCTACTGGAAAAAATACTACAACCCGGTTCATTCCAAGGCGCTGATCGATATTCACTTCAGCTTGTCTGACCGTATCCGCTATTACTGGCCGCATGAGCGCATTAATAAAGCGGTAGAAAAACTGATTGTGAACCTGAATGAAAAAGATATTCCGCTGGGTATGCTGAGTCAGTATTTCCCGATGCAATATCAACGAGTGGTTGAAGGAGAATTAACACTGTCGGCAAAAAATATTATTCTCGATAAAATCCAGGATGTATTACGTGCTTACGCATTTGGTTGTGGTGGATATTAATCATGAAGAATATGCAGTTATTTGTCCGCGATAATATCTTCTTTGAAGATCATTTCGATGCATTGAAACATATCGGCGCCGCGATGTTAAATGCCGGCGTGGTAAAGAATACCTATCCTCAGGCACTGCTGGATAGAGAAAAAGATTATCCAACTGGTATTGCACTTGAAGGTTATAGCATCGCTATTCCTCATTGCTCTGCGGATAATGCAATTAGTCCTGCCATTTATCTGATTAGACCAAATGCGCCGGTGCCATTTGATCAGGCAGATGATACAGGAAAAGTAAATGCACAACTAATCATTGCATTAATTGTGACTGATCCAAAAGACCAACTGGTTTTATTAAGAAACCTGTTTACAAATATCCAGGATTCGGACTTCTTCTATGCATTATTAAATGCGGAAGATGAAGAGACTCTGGTTTCCACCTTTAAAAATAAAATATTCAATCAGGAAGGAGTTTGCCATGAAGCGTAAAGTAATCGTAGCTTGTGGTGGCGCTGTTGCAACATCAACTCTGGCAGCAGAGGAAATAAAGGACTTATGTAAAGAAAACAATATTGAATTGGAAGTGGTTCAATGTCGTGTAAATGAAATTGAAACTTATCTGGATGGTGTGGATTTAATTTGCACGACTGCAAAAGTAGATCGCACTTTTGGTGAAATTCCATTGGTACATGGCATGCCATTCGTATCTGGTGTTGGAATTGATGCGCTGAAACAGAAAATCCTGACTATTTTGGGGTGATAGCCATGTTTGCAGAAATTATGAAATATATTCTTGATCTCGGTCCAACGGTTATGTTGCCAATCGTGATCATGATTTTCTCAACCTTATTAGGCATGAAGGTTGGGGATGCGTTCAAATCAGGTCTTCATATCGGGATCGGTTTCGTCGGTATCGGGTTGGTCATCGGGCTGATGCTCGATTCCATCGGCCCGGCAGCGAAAGCGATGACGGAAACCTTCCACATTAACCTGAATGTGGTTGATGTGGGCTGGCCTGGTTCATCCCCAATGACCTGGGCATCACAGACGGCACTGATTTCTATCCCGATTGCGATCGCAGTGAACATTTTCATGCTGGTTACCCGCATGACCCGTGTTGTAAACGTTGATATCTGGAACATCTGGCATATGACGTTTACTGGAGCCTTGCTGCACATTGCTACTGGTAACTACTGGATCGGTATTGGTGGGGTGATTGTTCACGCGGCGTTTGTTTACAAACTGGGTGACTGGTTCTCGAAAGATACCAAAAACTTCTTTGATCTGGACGGCATTGCCATTCCGCACGGCTCATCTGCCTACCTTGGCCCGATTGCTGTGCTGGTGGACACCATCATCGAAAAAATTCCGGGTCTGAACAAAATCCACTTCAGTGCGGATGATATTCAGAAGAAATTCGGACCGTTCGGTGAACCTGTGACAGTCGGTTTCGTGATGGGGTTGGTCATTGGTCTGTTGGCGGGTTATGACCCGAAAGCAGTGGCTCAGTTAGCGGTGAAAACTGCGGCAGTAATGCTGCTGATGCCACGCGTAATCAAACCGATCATGGACGGTTTAACCCCAATCGCCAAACACGCTCGCAAACGCTTGCAGGCGAAATTTGGTGGTGAAGGTTTCCTGATTGGTCTTGATCCAGCGTTGTTACTAGGCCACAACTCGGTTATTTCAGCAAGCTTACTGTTCATTCCTCTGACAATTCTGGTTGCGATTGTTGTTCCGGGTAACCAGGTACTGCCGTTCGGTGATTTGGCGACAGTTGGTTTCTTCGTGGCGATGGCAGTGGCAGTACACAACGGTAACCTGTTCAGAACCATCATCTCTGGTGTGATCATTATGTCAATCACCCTGTGGATTGCGACTCAGACGATCGGTTTCCATACCATTCTGGCGCAGAACGCAGGCACTCTGAAAGCGGGCGGACAGGTGGCATCAATGGACCAGGGCGGCTCACCTATCACTTATCTGTTGATTGAGCTGCTGACATTCAAAAACGTAATGGGTCTGGCTGTTATCGGAACTATCTACGCGCTGGGTGTATTCCTGACCTACATGCGTGCCAAAAAATACGAAAAAGAACAAGCACTACAGGCTGCTAGCTCTGCTGCCTAATTGATAAACCGGGGGGGTTATCCCTCCGGTACTTCTGGTTGGAGATTTATGATGAAAGCTGTATTAGTCAATAAAGACAGCACATTAACTGTCGGCGATATTGAAAAACCATCATTAGATGAAATAAATAATGTTCTGGTAAAAGTAAATTATTCCGGATTATGTGGTTCAGATATTCCACGTGTCTTTGAAGAAGGCGCTCATTTTTATCCGATTGTTTTAGGTCATGAATTCAGCGGGGTTGTTGAATCGGTTGGCAGTAATGTTGCGAAATATAAAGCAGGGGATAAAGTTTGCTGTGTACCATTAAAGCCATGTTTTGACTGCCCTGAATGTCAGCAAGGTCTTTATTCACTCTGCAAAAACTACACATTTATTGGTTCACGTCGTCAGGGGGGTAATGCAGAATATGTCGCAATACCTGAGTCAACCGTATATAAACTGCCTGAATATGTTAATTTAAAGCAGGGTGCCTTTTTCGAGCCAATTACTGTTAGTCTGCATGGCATGTTGTTGTGCGGTGGTTGCCAGGATAAAAATGTTATTATTCTGGGTGTGGGTACAATCGGTTTATTGGCGCTGCAAGCGGCAAAAGCAATGGGTGCCAGAAATGTCATTGCGATTGATTTAAATAATGAACGTTTGAAATTGGCAAAAGAGTTAGGTGCCAATATTGTTATCAACTCTGGTGAAATGAGCCCGGAAGAAATTTTTAACGTCTTGAACGAATATCGTTTTGGTCAGTTAATTCTGGAGACTGCAGGTGTCCCGCAAACGGTAAAACTGGCAATTAAAATTGCCGGCCCACGTGCGAAAATCTCACTGATTGGCACGCTGCATAAAGACCTGTCATTAACTTATGGCGAATTTGGCCAGATCCTGCGCAAAGAATTGGAAATAAAAGGCAGCTGGATGAATTATTCCGCGCCTTATCCTGGCAAAGAATGGGATCTGGCGGCTGAATTCTTTGGCAAAGGTCAGATTGAAATTGAACCACTTATTCAACATTGCGGAAACGTTCACTCTTATTCGGAAGAAGTCAGTTCGCTGAATGGCAAACCGATGAACGGAAAAATTCTGCTGAGTTTTGAGGAGAAATAAAATGCCTTTAATGAACAGTAAATATTTACTCGAACGTGCCCGTAAAGAAGGGTTTGCGGTTCCGGCGTTTAATATTCATAACCTTGAAACATTGCAGGTGGTTCTGGATACCGCCAAAGAGATGCAGTCACCGGTGATCATTGCCGGCACTCCCGGTACCTACAAGCATACCGGGGTCAGTGAGCTGGTGAGCATGATGGAGTCGGCGTGCGCCAGCCGTAATATGCGGGCCATCCTTCATCTGGATCATCATCAGGACATTCCGGATATTGCTGCCAAGCTCAATGCAGGTATCCGTTCTGTCATGTATGACGGTTCGCACTTCCCGTTTGAAGAGAACGTTGCCAACACGCTCAAGGTTGCTCAGTTATGTCATGAGATGGGGGCTAGCCTGGAAGCGGAACTGGGGATGCTCGGTGGTCAGGAAGACGATCTGATCATTGATGCCGCTTCTGCCTGTCTGACCGACCCGGATGCGGCGGTCGAATTTGTCAGTCGCACCGGGATTGATTCACTGGCGGTGGCCATTGGTACGGCGCATGGTATGTATAAATCGGTACCGAAACTGGCCTATCCGATCCTGGAAAAAATTGCGGCGAAAGTATCTATTCCGCTGGTGCTGCATGGGGCTTCCGGTATTCCTGACGAAGACATCAGAAAGTGCATTTCCATGGGCATTGCCAAAGTGAACGTGGCGACCGAACTGAAAATAGGTTTTGCCGGTGCGCTGAAACATTACTTTGAAGTCCATCCGGAAGGGAATGACCCGCGCGATTACATGGCAGTGGCCAAACAGGCGATGCGGGAGATTGTGCTGAGTAAAATCAACGTTTGTGGAAGCGCAGGCAAGAGTCTCTGATAAAAGTGTGTCCGCCCATGGGGGCTTTAACACCGGGAAACCGGTGTTTTTTTTCAGAAAGTGAGATAACTCTCAAACCCGTATTTTCCGGATATTTACTTTTGCCTTTCATTTGATTTCGAATAAACTGGAAAAATGAAAATAACAGGTGATTGTCGCTATGAACGCTAACGAACGCAGACAACGAATTTTAGAACAGCTGAATGAGAAAGGAACCGTACAGGTTACCGAGCTGGCAGAACAGTTTCAGATCTCGGAAGTCACCATCCGGACGGATCTCCGCATTCTGGAAGAGCAGGGCTTTCTGATTCGTTTTCACGGTGGCGCCAATCTGACGTCGATGCTGACCTTCCGGGCTGAAAGCAAACCGGATACAGAAACAGTGCTGGAAGATCGGTATTCATTAGCGCAGACACCCAAATCAAGAATCGCGAAGCAGGCCAGTTCACTGGTATTTCCGGGGGCGTCCGTCATTCTGGATAGCGGTAGCACCACGCTGCTTATCGCCGAAGAACTGGTGAAAACCGGCAATATCACCGTGATCACCAATAGTCTTCCGGCGGCAGATGTCCTGTCTGCCAACAAGGATATCACCCTGGTTTTGTGCGGTGGCACGCTGCGTCATAAAACCCGCTCGCTGCACGGCGCTATTGCTGAGGCCGCTTTAACTGGCGTAACCGCTGATTTCCTGTTTGTCGGCGCGGATGGCATTGATCCGGTGAACGGGATCACCACCTTCAATGAAGGTTACGCAATTAGTGCCGTGATGGCGAAAGCAGCGAAAAAAGTGATCGCAGTGGTCGACTCCACCAAATATGGCCGCAGCGGTTTTAATCAGGTGCTGCGGATTGATCAGATCGACTGCCTGATCACAGATGATGGCCTTGATGACAACGCCCGTGTCGTGCTGCAAAAAGCAGGGTTAAGCGTCATTCTCGTCTAAAATTTGGTTTAACGGTCTGTTTCTTTGGTTATTCATTGTGTTTATTGGTATTGATTGCGGTACGCAAAGTACAAAAGCCATTGTCTGGAATAGCCATACAAAAAAAATCATCGGAACGGGGGCGGCAAAATACCCGGTTCTGATGTATCGGCCCGGCTGTCAGGAACAAAAGGTGGACTGGTGGATTGACGCGCTCATCAAGGCCGTCAGGGAAGCCATCTCCGCGGCAAATATCAATCCCAAAGTGGTCAAAGCGATAGGCGTATCCGGCCAGCAGCATGGCCTGGTTGCCCTGGACCCGCATGATCAGGTTATCCGGGATGTTAAGTTATGGTGTGACACCGAAGGGACACAGGCCCTTGAGAAGTTTGAATCGAAACAGGTTTATCCTTTGCACAAGGAACTCGGCATTCATGTGCCGGTCGCTTTCACGATTGCCAAACTACTCTGGCTGAAACAGACAGAACCCCACGAGTTTGCCCGCATCAGAAAAGTATTGCTCCCGCACGAATATATCAATTTCTGGTTCACCGGAAACTACCGGGCTGAAGCCGGGGATGCTTCCGGGACGGGCTATTTCAATACGCATACCCGGAGATGGAGCCAGTCGGTTCTTTATCAGCTGAACTTTCATCATGACTTTGTTCTGCCGGAGTTGATTCAATCCCACGAACCCTACGGCGTCATCAGACCGGAAATTGCGGATCTGTTTGGTTTTAACCGTCAGGTCATCATCTCCAGCGGCGGGGGTGATAACATGATGGCCGCTATCGGAACAGGTAATACCTCGGAAAACAAGTTAACCATCAGCCTGGGGACTTCCGGGACTGCCTACAGTCATACCTTCAATCAGATTGATACCGAAAAATACCCGGATATCAATGCGTTCTGTTCATCGACCAATGGCTATCTCCCTCTGATCAGTACCATGAACGTTACCAGTGCGACAGAAAAGTTCCGTGCTTTATTTCAGATCGATCTGGCAACGTTCGAAGGCGCCATCAGTTCAGCACCGATAGGTTCAGCAGGGATCCGTGTTCTGCCTTATCTGAATGGTGCTCGTTTGCCCAATCAGCCGCATGCAAAAGCCTCCATTCATGGATTAAGCATGATGAACATGAGCAGAGAAAATATCCTGCGAGCGCTGGTGGAAGGCATTACCTACAATCTGGTATCGGGCATCCGGCTATTCAGAAAAAACGGAATGCGTTTCCAGTCGGCGACCCTGGTTGGCGGCGGGGCAAACAGTCCTTGCTGGCGACAAATGATGGCCGATATCACCGGTCTGGAAATCAGGGTACCGCAAGAAACCGAAGCTGCCGCACTGGGGGCCGCATTACAGGCGCAATGGTGTCACTTATGCAATTCCGGTCAATATTACGGAATACAGGATTTATGCGACGATTCGATCCGGTTTAATCCTGAGCGCCATACCGTTTCCGTGCCCGCCCACCAACAGGTCTACCGGCAACTGTTCCAGGAATATATGTATTTGGTGAACAATCATTTTGGCAATCATGAACTGTCAAAATGACGCTTATCCTCCAAAATACAAAAACATGCTTGGCTAAATCATCACCGGTTGCTTTAATTAGCGACAGCAGGAAATCACGAGTTTCAGTGACGCATAAGGTGCGATGTCATGCTATGAAAGCAACTCCTCATGTCCCACCCTACAATTTCACCGACTTATTGCTGGATGCGGTATGTGTCGTTGATCGTGACGGCTATTTCCTGTTTGTCAGTGCCGCCAGTGAAAGGATTTTTGGCTATAAACCGGATGAAATGATTGGCAAGCCCATGATTGATTTTGTATATCCGGGTGATCGGGAAAGAACCCTGAATGCCGTGACTGAAATTCTTAATGGTGAACATAAGCCGCATTTTGAAAATCGTTATGTGCGGAAAGATGGCAAAATAGTTCATATCATGTGGTCTGCCCGCTGGTCTGAATCGGAACAGGTGAGGGTGGCTGTTGCCCGTGATGTCACCGAACGGAAACGCGCCGAATCAATGCAGGCCGCCGTTTATGCCATCTCAGAAGCTGCCAATTCACCCGGTAATCTGAATTCCTTATTTCAGCGTATTCACGAAGTTGTGGACGAACTGCTGCTGGCGACTGATTTTATGGTCGGCCTTTATGATGCAGAAAAAAACGAGTTAAGCTTTCCTTATTGCGCGCATCCAGACAGCGATTTATCGCCATCAACCCGGGTGCTCGAGATCATCGTAAAGCAGGTTATTCATACCGGGCGATCCTTGCTATTAACACCTGAAACTATCGCTGCAATTTTACCGTCATTAGTCTTTGATACTGGACCTAAGACATCAAACTGGCTGATCGCACCTATCAAATCATCGAATGGAATGATGGGGGCGTTGCTCGTGATGAGCGCTGATAACAACATGCGTTTTACGGAACAGGATCGGGAATTGCTCCAGTTTGTATCCATCCAGGTAGCTGCTGCTATTGAACGCAAGCGAATGCTCTCCCGGTTGGAATATATGGCGCAATTCGATCAGTTGACACATCTTCCAAACCGGATACTTTTTCTGGATCGCCTGCAAAACGCGTTAATCATCGCCCGCAGAGAACAAAAAATGCTGGCGGTGTTCTATCTGGATCTGGATAAATTCAAGCAGGTCAATGACACATTTGGTCATGCAACAGGGGATCAGTTGTTGTCTGAGGTATCACGCCGCCTGACTCTGTGTGTACGTGAATCGGATACGGTCGGGCGCATCGGCGGCGATGAATTTGTCATTCTGGCCAATCATATCAAGCACGCGAGCGATGTTGACGTCATCAAAAACAAAATCAGAGCCGCATTATCTCACCCGTATGAGCTGGATAAGGCTCAATTGCAGATCCTTCCCAGTATTGGCTGTGCCATTTATCCGGAACATGGCGAGAACGAAAGTGAACTGATTCATTATGCTGATTGCGCAATGTATCAGGCCAAAAAAGAACAAATGGCATTGTCCTTAACGTCAAAACCCTAACCGCGTTCCGTCATGTTGCATGAAATGGTGCTCATTTCTGGTTGGTATTTCTGAAAGGGAATCGTGACCAGTATCATCAATATGTATATTAAATATATCTTTATTAGCTTTTTAAGATTCAATTAATAGTTCAGGTCTAGCATTCAATCAGACGTTAGATGTTAGCCGGAGCAGTTATGAAGCCTGTCAATGCGCCTTACCAGTTATCGTTGGCTAAAAGCAGTCACCAATATTCACACTTGCAACAATTTATACAGGACCAATATCTCCACGAATTTAATGCGACGATACCTCATTTTTTGCCTGTATTGCTTGGACTTTACCGGGCTGACGGTCAGTTAGTCAGCGCTTGCGGATTAAATCCGGCACATCTGAACAATCTTTATTTAGAGCACTACCTGGATGCGCCAATTGAGCAAGTAGTGGCGAACCAGCACGGCATCGATATGGATCGGTCTCAAATAATCGAAATTGGTAATTTTGCCGCGGTTGAAGCGGGTGCCTCGCGGATCATGTTTGCAGCACTGTGCCTGTTACTCAGAAAGAGTCATCTGGACTATGTGGCGTTTACCGGCACGAACAAGATCCGCAATATCTTTCAGCGTCTGCATATTAATCCGGTGGAACTGTCTCCGGCTTTACCTGAACGACTGGGGGAGGATGCCAATGCCTGGGGGGAATATTACCGTAATCATCCACTGGTCATGATTGGTGATGTGAACGCTGGTTATCAGACTCTGTGTGAAAACAGTCTGTTATTTTCCTTGTTTGGTGCTGTGCCTTCTTTGTTTTCTGAAACAGTGAGGACATCGGCATGAACCTGTTTGAGCAAATCAGTCAGATTGCCGCCGAAGATCCACATCGTCCGGCATTATATGATAGCCACCGGACGCTCACTTATGCCGTGCTTGAGCATGAAATTCATCAATTATCTGATCAACTGAAAGCGCTGAAAATATCCCGCCTGGCGCTGCAAACAGATAACGGTATTGACTGGGCATTAGTTGATCTCGCCTGTATGTTCTCCGGTATCGTCGTGATTCCTGTTCCCTTGTTTTTCAGTGAGGAACAACAAAACTGGCTATTGGAAACGAGCGGAGCTGATGCGCTGGCTGGTCCGTCAAAAGCAGGCTGGGTATCATCACAATTGGCCTCTTTACCATTGCAACGCTGCCAGCCGGAAGCAGTGCCTTCCATTCCTGAAGGTACAGCAAAAATCACCTATACCTCAGGGACAACCGGGCACCCCAAAGGGGTTTGTCTGAGTTTCAGTCATCTGATGAATGTCTGTCAGTCAATCACAGAACGCATCCGGTCTGCTGATATCAGACAGCATCTCACTTTACTACCGTTATCTACGTTGCTGGAGAATATAACCGGACTGTATGTGCCTTTACTGACCGGAGCCAGCAGTTGTATTCCTTCTCTGACCGAGGTAGGGCTGACCGGTTCCAGCCAGTTTTCACCGCCGGTTTTCGCTCAGGCACTAAAGAGATGGCAGCCGCATAGTCTGGTGCTGGTACCCGAATTACTCAGAATGCTGGTTGCTATGTGCAGTGCTGACAGTTCACTGGCATCCAGCCTGCGTTTTGTTGCCGTGGGTGGCGGGAAAGTCGCGGCGGATTTAATTCATAAAGCACGTCAGTCGGGCTTACCTGTTTATGAAGGTTATGGCCTTTCGGAATGTGGATCTGTAGTGGCATTAAATTCGCCTGATCATGATCTCCCCGGCGCAGTGGGATTACCGCTTCGTCATTGTCATGCTGTCATCAGTGACGATGGTGAAGTCTTGGTTAATGGTGCGCCTATGCTCGGCTATCTCGGCGACTCATCCTCTCATGAGCAGATAGCCACCGGTGATTTAGGCCATATAGACGAGCAGGGCTTTTTGCATATAACCGGCCGCAGGAAAAATGTGCAGATCACGGCTTTTGGACGCAATTTTTCGCCGGAATGGATAGAAGCAGAGGCGCAGATTTACCCGTCAATAACTCGCATCGTCGTATTCGGAGATGCCTTACCAGCCAACATTGCCATCGTACAAACAACACCCGGACAGGAAAAACAGCTGCCCGCGCATATAGCTCATCTCAATACCCATTTACCAGACTATGCACGGATTCATCATTATATCGAAGCCGAACTGACCGCTGCGTCCGGTTTAATAACCAGTAATGGCCGGCCGAAACGGCAAAAGATTCTGGATATATATCAGACACAGATTGCTCAGATTTTCGCAGGAGATCCAATATGACCTTTTACCAGCAACTTCAGGATAGCACCGCGCGTGAACGCGATTATTTATTAAGTGCACCGATCATCGAAGCTTGCCGCACCGGCGATATCAACAAGGAAATGTACATTGCTTTCCTGAAACAGGCCTATTACCACGTGCGTCATACCGTTCCGTTACTGATGGCAACCGGAGGAAAGTTACCTCAGGATTATGAGTGGGTACGTGGCGCAATTGCAGAATACATTGCTGAAGAATATGGTCATCAGGAATGGATATTAAACGATATCCGGGCATGTGGTAGCGATGCGGAATCTGTCAGAACAGGTCAGCCGGGATTATCAATTGAACTGATGGTAGCATTTCTTTATGACCAGATAACCCGCTTAAATCCCATGGGATTTTTTGGCATGGTGCAGGTGCTGGAGGGGACCAGCGTCGCTATTGCACTCAACGTCGCCGAACAACTGAAAAAGGGTCTTAGCTTACCGTCCAATGCAATGAGTTATCTCAGCTCTCATGGTGCACTTGATCAGGAACATCTGCGCTTTTTTGAGTCATTGATGAATAAAGTGGAAAAACCGGAAGATCAGCAAGCGATCATCCATTCCGCAAAAGTCGTCTACCGGCTCTATGGCAACATGTTACGTGAAATAACAGGGCATCTCGCATGAAACTGGAAAATGCAAAAATATTGATAACCGGCGCCAGTGGTGGCATCGGAAAAGCGCTCTCTCATGCGTTGGCAGAGCAAAATGCTTTTCTGGTGCTGCATGGTCGTAATGAAAGCCAGCTTGAACAACTGAAGGGATCATTACCTTATCCGGAGCGTCATCAAATCATCGTCGCTGATCTTACTCAGACAGCGGACCGGGCCGCGTTGCTGCAACATCCGGCGCTGAATGCAGGGATCGATGTACTGATTAACAATGCGGGCACAAATGAATTCGCCTGGCTGGAAGATCAGACAGAAACCCAGATTGAGCGCCAGTTATATGTGAACGTTCAGGCTCCGGTTTTACTGACCAAAGCCATGTTGCCGCATTTAAACAAACCGGCCCTGATCATGAATATAGGCTCAAGTCTGGGCAGTATTGGTTATCCGGGTTACAGCGTTTACTGTGCGACCAAGTTTGCTATCCGCGGTTTTAGCGAGGCGCTGAACAGAGAATTAGCCGGTAGCGGAATTAAAGTGCTCTACTTTGCTCCCCGGGCGACGCAAACCTCGATCAATTCCGATGCCGTTAATGAAATGAACAAAGAACTGGGCACTAAAAGCGACACCGCCGAGTCAGTTGCCCGTGAAGTCGTGACGGCTTTGCAAAAAGAGATAAAACGTCGTTGGCTGGGCTGGCCGGAAGGCTTGTTTGTCCGCATCAATGGGCTCATACCGCAACTGGTTGATAACGCCATTATCAAACAATTGCCTGTTATTGCTAAATTTGCCCGTGTTGGCTTTCAAAAAGGAACTCACTGATGAAAAAATACTTATTTTTAATGGGATTAGTGAGTGTTGCAGCACCACAAGTCCATGCGGCTGATGCACTGATTCGGATACAGGACCAGTGGAGTGTTTGCCAGTATCAGGTAGAAAAAGACGCAAAAGAAGGTTGTCTGGAAACATTGAGTAAAGAGGCAAGCCAGCAGAGTCTGCAGAATAAATCACGTGTCGATTTACTGATCTGGTCTGCCATCGTAAAAAGTAGCTGGGCTGGCGCTAAAGGTGGCTTAGACGCACTCTCTTTGGTGAAAGAAGCTAAAGGTGAACTTGAACAGGCTTTGGCCCGGGATCCCAAATCGTTAAATGGTTCGGCTTATACCAGTCTCGGTACACTTTATTATCAGGTTCCGGGATGGCCGATCGGTTTTGGTGACAACAAACAAGCCGAGCAGTTATTAAAACAGGCGCTGGCAATTAATCCTGACGGTATTGATCCTAATTTCTTTTACGGCGATTTCTTGCTGGAACAAGGCCGTAAAAAAGAAGCAAAAATTTACCTGACAAAAGCCCTTAATGCCCCGGAACGTATCGGCCGTGAGCTTGCGGATAAAGGCCGGAAACAGGAAATTCAGGACAGGTTGTCTGAATTGTAATCAGCAGTTAAACGATAGATTATAAATCTTTAACTAAAAGCCCTGATCTCAGGGCTTTTTTGAATCTCCACTCGCTCACCAGACACTGCTTACTCACTTCTCCGACATCAACAGCACGGGCGGCTTCCGGATCGCCGTGCCTTGTCCTGCTTTGTCCGACCGCCACACAACCCCAAAACTCCTCGTCTGAATCTCTTTTGGCGATAGTCATTCATTTAGCCTGGCGTCAAACGTTAGCAGTCCAGATTAAATACGTGAATGGCATCTCAATTTACTAAAGTTAAAGAATTTTGACCTTGAAGAAACGATCCATTGGCACTAATAATTAAACCACTTTACGGATATCTGTGAAGTTGGAAAGTACATTACAGATCGGTTTATAAAGGAATCCACATGTCTGAACTAAAATTCGCTACACGTCTGAACTCATTTGCTTCAGGTGCACACCTTTACTGGAAAGACCTCAAGGGTAAACCAACTGTGCTGCAAATGATTGAGCGGGCAGCAACCGCAAAAGGTCTGACTCACCTGGATTTAAATTACCCTCAACATATTACCTCCGCTGATATTAAGACCATGCGTCAGAAGATCGAAGATGTGGGTCTTGCGGTTAATGGTATGCAAATGCGTTGGGATGCCCCGGAATTCAAAATTGGTGCATTTACAAACCCAGACCCAGTAATTCGTCGAAAAGCCATTGAATTAACTAAACAAGGTATTGATGCTGGTCGTGAATTTGGCTCTAAGCTGATGACGCTTTGGATGGGGCAGGATGGTTTTGATTATTGCTTCCAGGCTGATTACAAAAAAATCTGGGAAGATGCAGTAAGTGCAGTACGTGAAATCGCTGAATACGCACCAGATGTTGATATCAGTATTGAATACAAACCAAATGAACCGCGTGCATTCAGTATCTTCCCGAATGTGACCACCTGTTTGTTAGCGCTGGATGAAGCCGGTTGTGACAATTTAGGTATCACCCTGGATTTTGCTCACGTCCTGTATGCCAATGAAATCCCTGCTTATGCCGCTGCAATGGTGGCGCGTCGTTCACGCCTATTAGGTCTCGACTGCAACGATGGCTGGGGAAAACGTGATGATGGTTTGATGGTTGCGTCAGTAAATCCCCGGGCAACTCTCGAATTCCTGTGGCAGATGCAGCGTGATGGTTATCAGGGTGCTTACTATTTCGATACTTTCCCTGATGCAAGTGGTTTAGATCCAGTCCGTGAAGCCGAAACCAATATCGCGACGGTGAAACGTCTGCTCAAGCTGTGCGAAAAACTAAACGATAACAATGAGCTGTTAGCTGCAATCGGCAGACAAGATGCAGTCGCATCACAGCAAATTATCAATGACATCATGTTAGCAAAATAGCATTTCCCCCCTTCAGACCTCGCATAAATAATCATGTTTATGCGGGAGTCTGAAAACACACACAACACGACACAAGAAAGGATAGAACATGAAAAAGTTACTATTAAGTGTAGTTGCATCATCTCTGCTGAGTGCTGGCGTTTATGCTGCTGATTTGGCTCCCTTGCAGTCAGATAGCGAACCGGATCGTACTGACTGGACACAGTTGGACGCTAAATATGGCCCTATGCCTAAAGTGGATCCGGCATTAAAAATTGGGGGGGTGTCAAAAACACTGACCAATGAATACTGGCGTTCACTGGGGGAAGGCTACAAGAACGTTGCAGATAAGAATGGTTTCACCGTCGCTTATCAGGCCGCCGCCAATGAAGATGATCAGATGGGTCAGCTGGCAATCGCTGAAACATTAATCTCTCAGGGGTTTAACGGCTTGCTGGTGTCACCACAAACCGACGCTAATTTACAGCCAGCCTATGAAGTAGCGAAGAGTAAAGGTGTTGCGGTGGTTAACGTTAATGATGCAGTAATGCCAAATGCGGCGTACTACGTTGGTAACGTTCAGAAAGACAACGGTGTTCGTGTCGCAAAGTGGTTTATTCAGCATCATCCCGAAGGCGGTAAAGTGGCGGTGATCGAAGGTCAGCCAGGTGTTTATGCCGCTGGTCAGCGTACTAAAGGCTTCAAGGAAACTATCGAAGCCAGCGGTAAGTTCCAGCTCGTGGCGAGTGTTCCGGCCAACTGGAGCCGTGAAAAAGCGTACGATGCCGCATCAACTATTTTGCAACAACATCCTGATTTGATTGGTTTCTACGCGAACAATGATGGGATGGCGCTGGGTGTAGTCGAAGCGGTACGTGCGGCAGGTAAGTCTGAGCAGACAGCAGTATTCGGTACTGACGGTATTTCAGATGCTTACGCATCAATTAAACGTGGTGAACTGACAGGTACTGTTGACAGCTTCCCTGTGTTAACGGGTGAAGTAGCTATGAACGTTATTTTGCGCATCATCAACGGCCAGAAAATTTCACGTGTAGTTTCAACTCCACAGGCTTTGATCACTAAAGAAAATGCGGATGCTTTCTCAATTAAAGATAACGAGAAACTGCGCAAACTTCTTGAACAGCAATAATTAAGGCTTCGGAGGGTTTATGGAAGGTTATCGTTTGAGTATGCAGGGCATTACCAAGATTTACGGTAATATTGCTGCAATTGAAGGTGTGAACTTCTCGGTTGAAAAGGGTGAGGTTCATGCGTTGATTGGTGAAAATGGCGCGGGTAAATCAACACTTCTGAATATCCTGTCTGGAGTCAGAGATGCTAATGCAGGTGAGATCAGAGTGGATGGTGAGCTTGTTCACATGAAGAATCCACTGTCTGCGAGACAGGCCGGAATTGCCATGATCCATCAAGAATTGCAGCATGTACCTGAACTCTCCGTCGCTCAAAATATGTTTCTGGGGCGCCCCTTAACAAAATATAAAGGGGTGTTCGTTGATAAAAAAGCGCAGTACGAAAGGGCTAAAGTTATCCTTAAGCGTTTAGACCCATCGATTAATCCGGATGAGCCAATAAAAAATCTGAAAGTGGCTCAGCAGCAAATCGTTGAGATCGCGCGTGCCTTGCTGGATGAAGCCAAAATCATCGCAATGGATGAACCTACATCAAGTTTAACGCCAACAGAATTTGATCGTCTGGCTGAATTGATTTCAGATTTGAAAGCCATGAAAGTGTCGATCATTTATGTTTCTCATAAGATGAATGAGATTTTTAAAGTCTGCGATCGCGCCACAATCATGCGGGATGGTAAACAAGTTGGTGTGGTTAATATTAAAGATGAAACTGAGGAAACTATCGTTGCCAAAATGATTGGTCGTAAGCTTGAAAAAGTGACGCATCATTCATTTATGTCAGAAAAGGAAATCCTGAAAGTCGAAAACCTGGGACGGGACAAGGCTGTTTTGCCCGCGACATTCACTGTGCAGGCTGGTGAAGTTCTCGGTATCGCGGGTCTGGTTGGTTCTGGCCGGACTGAATTATTAAAATTGATTGCTGGTATTGATTCTAAAACAAGTGGATCTGTTTCTGTTGACGGGGTGCAAATTCATCACCTGAATGTGGCCTCTGCTATTAAAGCTGGCATTGGATTGGTGCCTGAAGATCGTAAAAAAGAAGGCATTATTAAAGAACGATCTGTTGCAGTGAATATGGCACTTCCTTCAATGAATAATTTTACCCGAACAGGTTTAATTCAAAAGTCAAAATTGGACAAAGTCGCTTTGAGTGTTATGTCGGAATTAAATCTGCGGCCCCTGAATATTGAAAAACATATAGGTACATTAAGTGGTGGCAACCAACAGAAAGTGATTATTGGTCGATGGGTCGCTGCTGATGCAAAAGTATTCCTGTTCGATGAACCAACACGCGGTATTGATATTGGTGCGAAGTCTGAAATCTATAACCTGATTGAAAAGCTGGCCCAGGAAGGTAAGGCGATTGTGGTCGTATCTTCAGAAATGCCTGAAATTATTCGGATCTCTGATCGTGTGTTGGTGATGCGCGAAGGAAAAATTGCAGCCGAACTTAGGGGTGACGATATCAATGAAGAAAATATCGCGCAATACGCCATCAATGACGCAGTGAATAAAAAACAAATTTAGTAATTAGTCCAAACATTACGAGGCTGACAACATGAACACTCAAGGAAATACTATGCCTGGTTTACATCCTTCAGCACTATTTAAATTTAATCTGCGCGACGCAGGAACGTTAATTGGTTTACTTATTATCGTCGGTACGTTCGCGGTACTTTCACCGGTATTTATGACGGTGCCGAATATACTTAATATCCTTCAGCAATCATCTATTAATGCGGCGATTGCACTGGGTATGACGCTGGTTATTATCTCGGGCGGGATCGACCTTTCAGTCGGGCCAACGGCGGCATTATCTGCGGTGTTAGGGGCGACATTAATGGTCGCGGGTGTACCTGTTCCGATGGCTATCATGGCTACATTAGGCATTGGTGCACTATGCGGTTTATTCAGTGGCACGCTGGTGGCCTATGCCGGGTTACAGCCGTTCATCGTAACGCTGGGTGGTTTATCACTGTTCCGTGCTGGCGCGTTGATCTATACCGGTGGTAACCCTATCTTTGGTATCCCGATGGAGTTTCGTAACTTCATTACAGGTGAGTTATTTGGCATTCCATGCCCGATAGTTATCGTCATGGTTATTGCGCTGGCTGCATGGGTTCTGATGAATAAAACCCCGCTGGGTGAATATATTCTTGCTGTCGGTGGTAATGAAGAAGCTGCGCGTGTGGCGGGGGTTCCGGTCAAAAGAACAAAAGTCACCGTGTACGTTATATCCGGAGTATTAGCATCGCTGGCATCACTTATTCTGATTGGTCGTCTGGGTGCTGCTGAACCGACAATGGGTAGTTTGTGGGAGCTTGATGCGATTGCAGCGGCAGCCATCGGTGGTACATCTTTGATGGGTGGTAAAGGCAGTATCATCGGGACTATCATGGGGGCAATTATTCTGGGCTCATTACGCACCGGGTTAACACTAATGAATATCCAAGCCTTTTATCAATTGCTTGCTACCGGTCTCATCATTATTATCGCAATGTTAATAGACAGGGCGACACGAGGCAAATAATGAGACTAGATCCGAGAGCCATAGGTGCTCAAATCAGAATGAGATTGCCACAACTAACACCGTTAGAGCGAAAAGTAGTTGAGTCGATAACGTCCAAAGAAGATTTATCAGAACAGACATCATTAAAAGAGATTGCCACTGAAAATAATGTCTCTGAAGCAATGATAGTTAAACTGGCTAAAAAACTAAACTTCTTGGGGTTCCGGGAATTCAGGACGAGTTTGATTCATTATAATCATTCTGAAGTGGCAAATCTTCATTCTGAAATTGAACCAAATGATTCGTCGGAGCAGTTATTGGAAAAGGTATTCAGAACATCAATTCAGGCAATAGAAGAAACTCTTTCTATTCTGGATGTTTCTGAATTCAACCGGGCGGCCGACATTTTATTTAAAGCAAAGCATATCGATTTATATGGTGTCGGAGGTTCTGCAACAGTCGCCCGTGATTTATCACACAAACTGTTGAAAATAGGAATAAGAACCATGGTGCATGATGATTCACACACTATGCTGATGTCGGCGGCTCTTTTAACTGATGATGACGCGGTAATTGCAATAAGTCATTCTGGTATGACGAAAGCAGTAATTGAGCCTATAAAGTTAGCGGCACGAAATGGCGCAAAGGTAATTGCCATTACCAATTATGCTGAATCACCGATTGTCCAGAATGCGCATGTGGTTCTTAATTCAACATCCCAGGGATCTCATTTGCTTGGGGAAAATGCAGCGTCACGAATTGCTCAACTTAACATATTAGATGCATTGTTTGTGGCCATTGCTAAAAAAGATCTGAAGAAAGCCGAGCAAAACTTAAATAAGACTCAACAATCTGTCCAGAATTTAAGAGAGTATTAATATGAAGAAAATCTTAGTCGTCGGTAGTCTGCATTACGATATTATGGTTGATGCTCATCACAGGCCAGAAAAAGGTGAAACAGTGATCGGCACTGGATGTTCCTATAAATTCGGTGGTAAAGGTGGTAATCAGGCAGTTTCGGCGGCTAAGTCAGGCGTTGGTGTTAAGTTCTTAGGCGCGGTGGGCTCCGACGACAGCGGCAAGTTTTTATTATCGGTATTACAAAATAATAGCGTTGATACGAGTTTCGTCGAAGTTATTGGCGATGTAGTTTCAGGAATGAGTGTGGCAACCATGGACGCAGAAGGCGACTATGGCGCGGTCGTGGTATCCAACGCGAATCTCCGGATAAATCCAAACCAATTTGACAACGATGACATCTGGGCCGATGTCAGTATGCTGTTGTTGCAAAATGAAGTACCGGAAGTAGTGAACCTGAATGCTGCAAAAGAAGCTAAAAAACGCAATATTACGGTTTGCATTAATGCGGCACCAGCCAAAGAGCTATCACCAGCCCTGCAAGCCTGTATTGATGTGTTAGTTGTTAACGGTGTAGAAGCGCGTGATATGTCCGGTATCTCGGTTGATGGCCTAAAAAGCGCGTCAGAAGCTGCATTAAAACTTAACCAGACGTTCCCTGTAGTAGTAGTTACAGCCGGTGAGCATGGCGTGGCATTTTCGGAAAGTAATGGTTTATGCAATTCATTGTCGGCAGAAAAAGTTGAACTCGTGAGTACGCATGGTGCAGGCGACTGCTTCATGGGTATGTTTTGTGCGTCTATGATAAATGGATGCTCACTCGAAGAATCTGTTTCTAGGGCAAATAAGGCTGCGGCAATACACGTATCCCGCAAGTCACATTAATAATGTTTATTAAGTAATATCTGAATAAAACATTTATTAAATTATATTTGATAGTTTTAATTAATGTATCAGGCCAAAAAAGAACGGGACAATTAAAAAGCCATCTGCAAATGAGATGGCTTCTTGGTCCGTTATTCCAGCTTATTTGAACAACGCGATATGGTCCTCAATATACGTTTGCAGAGTGCGTGGTGCGTGCCCCGTCAATGTTTCAACCGCATCGGTGGTTAATGCAGTCCAGCCTTCACGGACGGGATAGAAGATCGACGCCAGGAAACTGGCGTAATCTTTTGGTACGCCAACACTCGTCAGAATACCCACGAAAGTTTCATCATCAATGGCCTGATATTGAATAGCGTGGCCAGAGGCTCTGGACAATTGTTCAGCCGCATCCGCATAACTCAATGCTTCCGGGCCGGTCAGATTGAATGCATTGCCATCAAACTTTGCGGTTGTTAATGCTGCAGCGGCAGATTCAGCAATATCACGCACATCAATAAAGCTGGATTGACCTTGCGCAGCAGGCACGGCGATAACGCCTTGCTTGATTCCTGCCAGCCAGAAGGTATGGAAATTGTCAGAGAACCAGTTAGGACGCAGGATCACAAACGGTACACCAGAACGTTCAACTTTTAACTCCAGCTGGCGGTAGGGAATACTGTCATCAGCATCGACACCCAGTACCGATTGCAGCACAATTTTTACGCCTTTTTTAATGGCGACATCTAACACGGGTGTCACTAAAGAAACCACATCGATATAACCGGTTGGCACCATGACATAAACACGATTCACCCCCTCAAACGCCTTATCAATCGTCGACAGGTCGGTGAAATCAAAGACTACACTTTCGGCACCAGCAACGGCCTTGCCAGTACGGGAAGCGGCTTTTACTTTTTCCCCTTTTGCCACTAATGCCTCGGTCAGTGGTTTGCCAATGTTGCCGGTTGCGCCCAGAACCAGAATTTTATTTGTCATGATGAACTCCGTTTATTTAATAAGTGATTAACTATTTTGAGAATTAACCTGATGGGATGAAGTCTATTGGATATTGAAATGAGCAAATAGAAGTATATAGTTGACAGTTTGTTGCATAAATTAAGCATATATGGATAAGTTCACTGCCATTAAGGTGTTTCTTGAAACCGTAGAGCGTGGCAGCGTGTCTGCCGCAGCAGAGCATCTGGATATGTCGCGGGCGATGGCATCGCGTTATGTTGCGTACATGGAGGAATGGGCAGGAGCCCGGTTATTGCACCGTACTACCCGTAAACTTACTCTCACAACAGCGGGTACGCAGATGCTGCCGCTTTGTCGCGAAATGCTGAAATTGGCTGAAAATATGGAAGCCACAGTTGCTGAGCGGGAAGGGGAGCCTCGGGGACAATTACGGATCACCACCAGTGCGGTATTTGCGCATCCTCACATGACGGATGCTGTTGTGGCTTATCTTGCGCAATATCCGGCGACGAGCATTGATTTGCAAGTGGTGGATCGCACCGTTAATCTGATTGAAGAACGAATCGATTTGGCGATTCGTATTACCAACAATCTTGATCCCAATTTAATTGCCCGCAAAATTGGCATGTGTCGTTCTGTTTTATGCGCTTCGCCTGATTACTTACATAAACGAGGCACACCCGCTTCCGCGCAAGATTTAACCCAGCACAACTGTTTAACCTATGCGTATTTCGGCCAGAGTCTATGGCAATTTGAACATGACGGACTACCTGTTTCCGTGCCGGTACAAGGTAATTTCAGTGCGAATGAAGCGTTAGTATTGCAGCAGGCAGCAGTAACCGGATGCGGGATCACGATGCTGCCTACCTTTGCTGCCAGTAGCTTGATTAAACAGGGGAAATTAGTTCCTGTGTTACCGGAGTATAAAATGGCGGATATGGGTATCTATGCCGTTTATGCATCACGCAAACAGATGTCGCAAGCCGTGCGCACGATGATTGATTTTCTGGTAGCTCGTTTTGGTGAGAATTCTCATTGGGATAGAGACAGCTTCTTATGTTAATACCGGATAAACAATCGTATATTATTCAAAATTAATGTCCGGTGACTGCGGTGCTGAAAGAAAATATAAATGATCTGTTATCGTTCCTGGTGGTTGCGCAGGAGCGGAGTTTCACCAAGGCTGCGGCCAAACTCGGTATTTCCCAGTCTGCACTCAGTCACACCATCAAGGCATTGGAAGAGCGGCTCAATTTGCGGTTGCTGAACCGGACAACGCGTAGTGTTGCGCTGACCGAAGCTGGAGAGCGACTGGTGCAGACGTTAGCGCCCCGCCTGGAAGAAATCGAAGAAGAATTAGTCGTACTGAATGACGAACAAAACGGGCCATCCGGAAAAATCAGAATTTCCTCTCCGGAATATGCCGCACATTATGTGTTGTGGCCTGTGCTGGAAAAATTTCTGCCGCAATATCCGGATATTCATGTCGAAGTGATTATTGAAAACAGTTTTACGGATATTGTCAGCGAACGCTATGACGCCGGTATTCGTTTAGGCGAGCAAATCGCCAAGGATATGATTGCGGTAAAAATTTCGCCGGAAATGAAAATGGCCGTGGTCGCTTCACCGGAATATTTTAAGCAGGCGGCCGTTCCCGAGATCCCGGAAGATTTACGCCAGCATAAATGTATCAACATCAAACCGTCTGCGGCGCGTGGTGCCTATGCCTGGGAGTTCAAAAAAGATGACCGGGAAATCAATGTCAAAGTAGAAGGCCAGTTAACCTTTAATACGTCTTTGCAGTCACTCAGAGCGGCACTGGCCGGTTTGGGTCTGGCCTATCTGCCAGATGATCTGGTTCAGGAGTATGTTGAACGGGGCGAGCTGGTCCGGGTGTTGGAATCATGGTGTCCGGTTTTTGACGGGTTTCATATTTATTACCCGAGTCGCAGACAGCATAAGAAGGCGTTTGCGTTGCTGATAGACGCGCTGCGGTACAACCGGTGAGGTTGCGCCGCAACGGCATCGGCATTTTCCGTGGAGTGGCGGCTTATTGCCACCACTGACTAAACCGCTGGGCCGGATTATCCTGTTCCACTAATTCGCCGATCATCGGCGTCAGCAGACGGTAGGATTTCCCCTGACTGGCTTTTGAGACCCGGTTGAGCGGGTCATTCCACGGGTGATGTGCCAGTTTGAATTTACTGTTATGTGAAGGCAGCATGGCGCGGGCATTCAGATCTTCCGCCGCCTGAGCCGTCTCTTCGGGCATCATATGGATGAAGCGCCAGTTTTCGTTGTATTGTCCGCATTCCAGAATGGCCAGATCAAAATGGCCAAACCGTTCACCAATCGCCTTGAAGTGGGGGCCATAACCACTATCGCCACCAACATAAATATTATGACCGGGAGTAATAATCGCAAAAGAACCCCAGAGCGTTTTGTTTTTTGCCAGTAAACGCCCGGAGAAATGCCGGGTCGGCAGGATATGGATACTGATATCTTTTTCCGGCTGGATAACGCTGTTCCAGTCGCCCTCGTGAATGATGGCTTTGTTAAACCCCCACTGCTCAAAATAGTTACCCACGCCCAGCGGCGTAATGATCTGTCTGATTTTCGACTTGAGGCCGGTGACGGTCGGATAATCGAGATGATCCCAGTGATCGTGCGTAATCAGAAGATAATCAATCTCCGGGATATCACCCGTGGTGTAAATGTTACTGCCTTTGAACGTCCGGTTGGTGGCCGGAACCGGGGAGGCGTTATCACTGAAAACCGGATCAACCAGAAAACGTTTTCCATTCACTTGCAGGAAGTAAGAGGAATGTCCCATCCAGACCACGACATTCTGCGCTTTATCCAGCGCATGCAGGTCGGTCTTCTTCGATGGTAACGCTATCGCCGGGATCGCGTTTTCATCTTTACCGAACAGAAACTGAGCCAGCGCGACAAAACGGTTCTGTTCCCCGGTCAGAGTCGGGGTATACACCTGGTTGCTGAATTCACCATCGGCAAACGGGGAGGTCAGTTTCCGGTTCCGGAATTCTGCCTCATCAGGCACCTGACCGAACTGGGGCTGTCTTGTATAAAGATAAGCCGCAGGAATAAGCATGAACAGCGTTGTCAGTAATACGATGAACATTTTGTTCCGGGTCCTGTTAGCTGATTTACTGATTGCGATTGGAATGCGGGGATCTGACATGATGAGATAAAACGTCTTGTAAAAGAGTAAATTTAGCACCGGATTGGAAGGATGATTATCCTTTTAATACTGATAGCCCTTATGAATTAGATTCATAACTGACATCGTTAGCTTCTTTCCCGTCCTGCATCTCTTCCGCCCTTCATGCCCTCCGTCCTTCAAGTTAGTGCGGATAGATATATGAATCATCCTCATAAGATTAATGCTATTTATCGCTATTAATTGTGGTGTTTTGCCGTGTGACAATTAAAAAGAGAAAAACGGCGAGGTATCCAATGTCAGAAATTCAGGCTGAATTTACAACTTCCGGCGTCATCAAGACTGAAGCACCGGCAACGCAGGATCTCTGGGTTCTGGTCGTGTTAAGTCTGCTGATGTCCTTTTCTTCTGTATCAACCGATCTTTATTTACCCGCGATGCCGGTGATCAGCCAGGATCTGCAGGCCTTTTCCGGTGGTGTCGAATTGACGATTTCCGCGTTTCTGATCGGATTTAGTTCAGGACAATTGCTGTGGGGACCGTTGGGAGATCGTTATGGGCGGAAGATGCCGATCTTTGCCGGCTTAATCCTGTTTGTGCTGGGGGCTGCCGGTTGTGCTATGTCGGAAACCATCTATCAGATGATTGGCTGGCGTATTGTGCAGGCGCTGGGAGCCTGTGCCGGGCCGGTGCTGGCCAGAGCCATGATCCGGGATTTGTATGGCCGGGAAAAATCCGCGCAGATGTTATCCACGCTGGTACTGATTATGGGGATCGCGCCATTGATCGGGCCGCTGGTGGGCGGGCAGATCCTGGCGGTCTCTTCATGGCATGCCATTTTCTGGACACTGGTGTTGGTCGGTTGCATCTCCATTATTGCCTTATTCACTGTACCGGAAACGCTCACCGGCGAGAAACGGACGCAAGAGCCGCTGTCTGCCGCATTCAGGGATTATTTCATACAACTGCGTAACCCGGTGCTGCTGGGTTATGTGGCATCCGGTGCGTTCTTTTACGTCGGGATCTATGCTTTTGTCGCCGGCAGCCCGTTTGCCTATATCGATTACTACCATCTGGATGCGCAAGCCTATGGGCTGCTGTTTGGCGCCAATATTATTGGCATCATGGGCGTGAACCTGGTCAATTCACGCCTGGTCATGAAATTAGGGGTGGATCGTCTGTTCTATATCGGAACCTGGTTTTCCGCCGTTGCCGGCGTGGCGCTGGCGGTCAATGCCTGGTCTGGCTGGGGTGGCGTCGCCGGGCTGGCCGTGCCGATCTTTGTATTCACGTCGATGAACGGGCTGATTGTGGCCAATTCGGTGGCGGGTGCACTGGATACCGCGCCGCACAAGGCGGGCACAACCTCATCCCTGATTGGAGCCCTGCATTACGGTTCCGGCGTGATCAGTGCCGCGATCCTGGGGCTGTTAACAGACGGAACACCCTGGACCATGGGATTGCTCGTGGGCATAGCCGGAGTGGGGAGTCTGGTTTCTGCCACGCTGCTGCGTCGTTTTATCCGGAAAACAGCATGAAAACAGTCGCCAATATTTTAACTCAGTGGAAATTTAAAGCGCTGGCAAATGGCGGCATTGATGTCGCTGCCATGCTGCACAAATGCAATATCAGTAATTACGAGTTAAATAGAGCCAATGGCCGAATTCCGCAGGTTCAGCATTACAGCCTGATGCTGGAAACATTAAAATATAATGATGCTTTTCTTTCCAGGCAGATTTCAATTGACCGGTTTTATCAGCTTTTTCCGGATTTGTTTGGTTTGTGCCTGAATGAATCCTCTGCATATAAAGCGATTGCTAGTTTCATAAAATATCGTGCCATCATGGGCGATTGCGATATTTGTGAAATGAAAAGCAATCATGATGAAATCATGATTGAATATCGAAATGAAGGGCCGCCACAACTTGGCAATGGCTCGGCTGTAGGAAATTTTATTTTATTTCGCAATATATTAAGAGAATATCTGCCGGACATGTCTGTTCAAGCTGGTTTTGTGGGTAATCCTGTCACATCAGAAAAAGTGGTCAGTGATTGCTTCCAATCAAAGTGTCTGTTTAATCAGAGTACAAATTTTTTATTGATCGGCAGTCAAAGTTTGCACGAGCGAAATGTATTTTTTAATGAAAGGCTGCATCGGCTGCAAAAGGACACCGCCGAAAGTGTCTGTTCAGAATTGAAACAATCGAAATCATTTTCTCATACTATCACCGAACTCATTGAATCTATTATTAACTCGAATACCGCAGAGGGTGATAAGACTATTTTTGATGATGTCTGTAATACGTTAAAACAAAGCCGGTGGACGATTAACCGGCGGTTACGAGAAGAAAACACCTGCTTTACCGATCTTTTAAAAAGAGTCCGCTTTAACGTGGCATGCAGGCTGTTGGCTGAAACCGATAAAAGTATTCAGGAGATAAGTGACTCCATGTTTTTCTCGTCTCCGGCTATATTTTCCAGATTTTTCAGTCTGCATGCGAATATGTCACCAGTAAAATACAGAAACAGAAAATAGCTTTTTATTTCCCTGTATATGATTTTCCATATCTTGGTCATCCGGAATAAGTCCGGATGGCCTTTTTTATATTAACGATTAATGAAAATTTTGATCTGTATCTGCACTGTGATCCTGATCTTGTTTTTAATTGTTGCTCCAAAATGATAAAAACTGCTCCGCCATGAAAAGAATCGCCCCCTGATGATGAATTAATATGGCCTTGAAATTGTTTCAGGCCGGTTATTCAACAGGCTATCGCTATAAAACATTTCATATACGGATATGCAATTATCTGAATATTAAAATATAAAGGAATACTGACGATGACGATGCAAAAAACAAAGCTGACTACATTGGCTATCGTGATTTCGACGCTATTAGGGGGTGTCGCTGGCTGTAATAATGATTCAAACGATAAAAAGGATGCATCTCAATCAACAGTGAAAGACGATGCTTATTACAAATCACTGGCCGAAGGCATGGTGGCCAAAATGACGGCCGACGAAAAGATTAATATGCTGATCGGCCCTGGCTATACCACCACCCCTGCCAGCAATGGTACAAGAACATTCGGCACTGATTATTCCAAGATAGCCAATGTTAAAAAGATAGTTCCGGGTGCTGCCGGATATATTAACGGTGTTTACAATGAAACGAGCGGCCTTGATATTCCAGCGGCCAAGCTGGTTGATGGTCCGGCAGGGATTCGTATTTACCCGACACGTGAGGGTCAGGAAGGGTTAGAACCTGAATCCGGTACTTATTATGCGACTGCTTTCCCGACCGGAACATTATTAGCATCAACCTGGAACGCGGAATTGGCGAAAGAGGTGGGTGAAGCGGCTGGTAATGAAGCAAAAGAATATGGCGTTGATTTCTGGCTCGCACCTGGCCTGAATATTCAGCGGAACCCGCTAAACGGACGTAACTTTGAATATTATTCCGAAGATCCGCTTATTTCGGGTGTCATCGCCGCTGCTGTGGTCGAAGGTGCTCAGAGCGAGGGTATTGGCGCAACGATTAAACATTTCGCGGCTAATAACTCGGAAACCAACCGCAGAACCGTCAACGCGGTTGTCACCCCACGTGCGCTGCGTGAAATCTACCTGCGTGGTTTTGAATATGCCGTGGAGAAATCACATCCGTGGGCATTAATGACTTCGTATAACTCGATTAATGGCGTCAACGCGGGTGAACGAACGGATCTGATTACCAATATCCTGCGCGATGAATGGGGTTTCAAAGGTTTTGCGATGAGCGATTGGTGGTCAGGCTGGGATCCGGTGGCGCTGGTAAAAGCGGGTACTGATGTCATTCAGCCCGGTGGTGCCTATCGTATCTTCCGGGGTGCTGACTGGCTGACCGTCTTGCAGGATGCTTACAAGAATAACCAGTTGAGTGAGGACATCATCAACCGGGATGTCGTGCGCACCTTAACGCAGGTTCTCAAAGCACCATCAGGACAGAATTACCCATACTCCAATAACCCGGATTTGAATGCTCATGCTCAGATCGCTAAACAGGCGGTGGAAGAAGGCATGGTCTTGCTGAAAAATGATGGTTCAGTATTGCCTGTTGCAACGTCACAAAAACTGGCTTCGTTCGGTATTGGACAGATTAATACCTTCAAGGGCGGTACGGGGAGTGGTGATGTGCATTCACCATATATCCGCAACATTTATGATGGTCTGGCAGAAAAATATGCCATTGATTCAGAAATAGGCTCGTTCTATCAGGAATTCTTTAACGCGAATAAAACAGCCACAACCGATGTGTTTGGTGTTTCGGAAGTTATTAGCTGTCCGGAACCTGACGTGTCGGTGGAGCAAATCAATGCAGCTGCTTTATCCAGCGACGTTGCGGTGATTACGATTTCACGTAATGCCGGCGAAGGCACTGATCGCACGGCAGCAGAAGGCGACTACCTGTTAACTGCGACTGAAACAGCGTTAATCGATAATGTATCAACGGCATTCCATGCTCAAAGCAAGAAAGTGGTCGTGATTCTGAATATCGGCGGTGTTATTGATACTACGGCATGGAAAGACAAAGTCGACGGTATTCTGCTGGCGTATCAGCCGGGTCAGGAGGCGGGTAATGCGATTGCCGATATTATCGCTGGTGTCGTCAGCCCGAGCGGTAAGCTGGCGCAGACATTCCCTGCCAGCTATGAAGATGTGCCTTCATCGGCGACCTTCCCGGGTGTGACGGAAAGTACCTATGACAACGCCGGTCCTGTTGACCCTAATGTGGATACCTCAATCACACCGAAAGTGGCGGATTATAACCAGTACTATAACGAAGACATTTACGTCGGTTACCGTTATTACCATACCTTTAATAAGGGAGTCGCGTATCCGTTCGGTTTCGGTCTGTCCTACACCACATTTAGCTTTGGCAACTCTGCTGTATCAGCGAATACCTTGAGTCAGGGTAAAACTGGCAGTGTGACCATCACGACCAACGTGACGAATACGGGTGCGGTAGCAGGGAAAGAGGTTGCTCAGGTTTATGTCAACGCGCCGGAAGTGAAGCTGAAAAAACCAGAGATTGAGCTGAAGGCCTTTGCTAAAACTGACAAGCTGGAATCTGGCTCTGCGCAGCAACTGACATTCAATATTTCAGCTGAAACACTGGCCAGTTTTGATGAGGCCCATAATCAGTGGATTGTCGAACCGGGCGTTTATAAGGTTTACGTAGCCTCATCGTCGGATGTGTCTGCGGTTGAACCAATCACTTTCTCGGTTGATAAAGAGATCGTGGTAGAAAATACAACCCCGGGTGCGTTGCAGCTACAACCTAACTTTGCGAATAAGTCTTTTGTTACTGTCAGTGAATAAGATAACTCTTTAGCCCTTGGTGAACCCACAACATGGGTTCACCTTTTTTATTCTTTACGTCCTGATCCCCGCCAGTTGCTGCTGCAACCACTGCTGAAACTGGTTCTTTGGTAACGCACCGGATAAGCGCGTGATTTCCCGTCCCTCATAAAACAACATCAGGGTAGGAATGGAACGGATCTGGTAACGGGCTGCGGTCTGCTGATGTTCCTGCGTATCCAGTTTGATAAAACAGACCTGCGTTGCCATTTCAGCGGCGACCTGACTGAACGCCGGGGCAAATGACTGACAGGGGCCGCACCAGGGCGCCCAGAAATCAACCACTACCGGTAAACCGGTGTTCTCGATGAAGCGTTGGAAATTCTTGTCATTGGCATTGATGGGTTTTCCGGTAAGCAGCGGTTCCCGGCATTTGCCGCAGACGGGCTGATCACCCAGCCGGTTTGACGGTACACGATTAATGACCCCGCAATGTGGGCAAACGAGTTGCACCGGCGATGAGTTGGTCATCATAACCTCCTGATGCGATAGCGATAATTAATATATAAGTGCGAACGTATGACGTTTCAAGTGAAAGTCATAATGTTCGTAAAACATTCCGCCTTGCTGGTTTAATCCCTGTTTTTTGTGGTCTTTCCGGTAATCTGGTACGTCACATAATTCCCTTTGAATCCCTTTTTTGGGTTTTCCCGGAAATATGGATTTTTCGACTGAGCACAATTTCCCCCAGCTTCTATTGCCCGCATTTTTATTCGGCATATCCCCCGCAACGTGTGTTTTTTCACCAGTAATTGTGATTTGTCTCCTGTTTCTGAAAACACAGGATTGCTGAGAAAACAAGTTAACTAACATTATTACTAATAATTATTAGTTGCTGGTTTCGGGCAATTCCGACTGCAAGTTTACGATTGGAGCAGGTCATGGAAGTCTTGGTTACAGTAAACAAAAACTCTGTCATATCCGAAGTTGATAAACGAATCTTCGGTTCGTTTATCGAACACATGGGGCGTGCGATATATTCTGGTATTTACGAGCCTGAACATGCGTCTGCCAATCAGGACGGATTCCGGAGTGATGTGATTGAACTGGTGAAGGAGTTGCAGGTCCCGGTCGTCCGTTATCCTGGCGGGAATTTTGTTTCTGCCTACAACTGGGAAGACGGTATCGGACCGAAAGAACAGCGACCAACCCGCCTGGATCTGGCATGGCACTCCAGTGAATCGAATCAGATCGGTATTCATGAATTTGCTGACTGGGCTGAAACCGTCGGCAGCGACATGATGCTGGCGGTGAATCTGGGATCACGGGGGCTCAGTGATGCCCGCAATTTTCTGGAATATGTAAATCATCCGAAAGGATCGTACTGGTCTGATCTCCGTCGTCAGAATGGCCGTGAACAACCTTGGGGTGTCAAAACCTGGTGTCTGGGCAATGAAATGGATGGCCCATGGCAGATCGGTCAGAAAACGGCAGATGAATATGGCCGGATTGCTTATGAAACCGCGAAAGCCATGCGGGCGTTTGACCGGAATCTGGAACTGGTGGTGTGCGGTTCTTCCAATCCCGATATGCCGACATTCCCGGAGTGGGAAAAGACTGTGCTGGAACACACCTATGACGCGGTCGATTACATCTCGCTGCATATGTATTTCAAAAATCACGAACGCAATACCGCCAAATTTCTGGCGCAATCGCTGCGGATGGAACGCTACATCGATACTGTCGCTTCAACCATCAATTATGTGAAAGCGAAGAAGCATTCCGACAAACAGATCTATATCAGTTTTGATGAGTGGAACGTCTGGTATCACTCCGAGGAACAGGACAAAAAAATATTGTCAGGTCAGGAGGGGTGGCCACACGCCCCCGCGATTCTGGAGGATATTTATAACTTTGAAGATGCGTTGCTGGTCGCTTGTCTGATCAACAGTTTTATCCGTAAAAGCGACATCGTCAAAATTGCCTGTCTGGCGCAGCTGGTGAACGTCATTGCACCGATCATGACAGAAAAGAACGGCGCGGCCTGGCGACAGACCATTTTTCATCCGTTCATGCTGGCATCGCGGCATGCACGCGGCAACGCGCTGCAGTTAGACATTCACAGCCCTGGCTATGCGGTGGAATGGGCAAGTAACGTGCCTTATATCGATATGTCTGCGGTTTACAATGAGGAAGAGAAGACACTCAGCCTGTTCATTGTTAACCGCCACGAGAGTGAACACATCGCTCTTCGTACCGAATTTCAGCAATTTCAGAATTTGCACGTCAGTGCGCATCAGATTCTTAGTGGTCACGATCTGCAAAGCTGCAACTCCAGCCAGTTTCCGGATCGTATCCGACCCGATAAAGGCGAGGCTCTGGTTATCGACAATCATCAGATTGAGATCTCAGTTGCGCCTCTTTCCTATCATTTCATCCAGTTAAAGGAATGACCGTTATGTCATCGGCTATCGAAATTAGAAATTTAACCAAGCGTTACAATGATCTGACGATTTTGAATGACATATCTTTCTCGATCGAACCGAGCGAGTTCATTGTCTTTTTAGGCCCGTCAGGCTGCGGCAAATCCACGTTGCTGCGCATGATCGCCGGTCTGGAAAGCATCAGTGACGGCGAGATCTGGATGGATCAGAACCGCCTTGATGTACTGCCGCCCGGTAAGCGCAATGTGTCGATGGTGTTCCAGAACTATGCGTTATATCCGCATATGACGGTGGAAGACAACATGGCGTTTGGGCTGAAAAACATTGGCACTGACCCGGATGTGATCCGTACCCGGATCAAATCCGCCGCCGAAATGCTGGAAATGACGCACCTGCTGAAGCGTAAACCCGCAGAGCTTTCCGGCGGTCAGCGGCAGCGTGTCGCGATCGGGCGGGCGATTGTCAGAGAGCCGAAGGCGTTCCTGTTTGATGAGCCGCTCTCTAACCTGGATGCCGCACTGCGTGGCCGTACCCGTATTGAGCTGGCGCAACTGCATCAGCGCGTCAAAGCCACCATGATTTTCGTTACCCACGATCAGGTGGAAGCGATGACGCTGGCCGATCGTATTGTGGTGCTGAATAACACCAGGATTGAACAGATCGGTACCCCGATCGAAATCTACCAGCGACCTGCCTCGAAGTTTGTGGCCGGTTTTGTTGGTACGCCTGCTATGAACTTCGTCAATGTGACGGCACTAAGCAATGACGGTGGCGCCACCACGGTGCATATCGACGGCATGAAGCCGATCGCAACCCGCATTGATTACGCAAAACTGCCGGACCCGCATGCCTGTTTTGAACTGGGCGTACGGGCAGAAGATATTGATCTGGTGGGTGAATCGCAGGCCGAAGTCAGTGGCATCGTTTCGTTTGTGGAACGGTTAGGCGAACGTACGCTGCTGTATGTCCGCCTGGCCGACGGCCGGATGCTGATTGCCGATACGGATGGCAAATCGCAGATCAGTGCGGGGGAAACCGTGCATCTGAAAATGAACAAGGTTGCGGTTCATCTGTTTGATGCCAACGGTGTCGCTTACCACGGAGAAGCATGATGAGAGATCAAGTCCGTAGGGGGGAGTGGCTGAATCTGGCCTTCATACTACCGTATTTACTGGTGTTTATCGCCATGATCCTGATCCCGCTGGTATGGGGGATCAGCCTGAGCTTTGAAAAAGTGGATCTGTTTGGTTCGGGCCGTTTTGTCGGTCTGGCCAATTATCAGCGGTTACTCAGCGACAAGATTTTCCTGCAGACCGTCACGAATACGCTCTATTTTGTGCTGCTGACGGTGCCGGCTCTGGTCGTACTGGGTCTGTTTCTGGCGATTGCGCTGAATAAACAGACTTGGGTTGCCGCCAGTCTGCGCGGGATCTTTTTCTCCTCGACCATCCTGTCGGTCACGGTAGTCACACTGATCTGGCGCATCGTCTTTATTCCGAATGACGGGCTGATGGCGAACATCTTTACGAAATTGGGACTGGAGCCGATCGCCTTCTTGTCCGATCCCAACTGGTCGCTGATTGCGGTCGCGGTCGCCACGGTCTGGTGGTGTCTGGGTCTGCCGATGATGCTGTTTATCGCCGCGTTACAGCAGATCCCGAAAGAGATTTATGAAGCCGCTGCGCTGGATAACGCCAGCCGCTGGACTGTGTTTTTCCGGATCACGATCCCTTCCATCATGCGCACCATTGTCTTGGTCGTCATTATTGAAATCGTCATGCAGTTTCAATTGTTCGGACAGGCACTGCTCATGACCAACGGCGGCCCGAACAACGCGTCCCGGTCGATGGTGATGTTCATTTATGACGTTGGTTTCCGCCGCTGGGATATCGGCCTTGCTGCTGCCGCGTCTCAGATCCTGTTTGCCGTCATTCTGGTGGCCGCGATGGCACAGTTTTTTGTCTCCAGCCGTTCAAAGAGGAATGCCTGATGTCACAAGCCAAAGTTATGAATTCAGGTCTTCAGATGCGTGCTTCTGATACCGACAAACAATTAGTGACCCATAACCCGGGGGTGACCAAAACCAGCAGAGCCGTGCTGATCTTTACCGTGCTGCTGTCGCTGGTGATGCTGGCGCCGTTCCTGTGGACGCTGGGGCTGTCATTCAAATCGAACCAGGAACTGATGATGGGGACGGAAACGGTGTTCCGTTTCCCTTACACGCTGAAGAACTATCTGAACATTATGGAGAGTTCTGCGGTATTCGGCTGGCTGAAGAACAGTCTGATTGTCTCCGGTTGTATGACGCTGGGCGTGCTGGCTCTGTCCTCTCTGACTGGCTATGCGTTTGCCCGTCTGGAGTTTCCGTTCAAACGGGTGCTGTTTGTGGTGATCCTGATGGGGCTGGCCGTGCCGGAACAGGCGGTGATCATCGCCCGTCATCAGCTGTTCAGTCAGTTAGGTCTGCATAACACCTATCTGGGGCTGATTTTACCGGGTTTATCGGCACCATTTGGCGTGTTCCTGATGACGCAGTTTTTCAAAGCGATCCCGAAAGAGATTGATGAAGCCGCCTTACTGGACAATGCCTCCCGTTTCAAAATCTTCTGGAAGGTGTTGCTCCCGTTGACGCTGCCGGCACAGGCGACGCTGGGCATCCTGACGTTTCTGACTTCCTGGAACGACTATTTCTGGCCGCTGATTTCCGCGACGCAGAAAGAGATGTTCACGCTGACGGTGGGTATCGCGTCATCACAATCCAATTTCGCACAGAGTGAAGGGCTGGGCTTCCTCTCTTCGCAGGCCATTTTCTCGGCGATCCCGATCATTCTTGTCTACATCTTTTTCCAGAAACACATAGTGACCGCTGTGTCGGGAGGTGCTGTGAAACAGTGACAGACATGATGAATCAATGCCGTAACTAAAGAATGCAGTAACAGAACAACACAACAACGAATATGAGAGATGATCTCGTTCAGGAAAGGAATGAATAATGAAACATTCACGCGTTTTTGTTTGCATGACCCTGGCTTCGTTACTGAATGCATCCAGTGCATTTGCCGCAACCCAGTTACACCTGCAGCGTTTCTTTGGCGCCTGCGATGCCGAATACGGCAAAAGCACCGACGTCAGTGCCGCGGAAGGCGAATGCGGCATCATGACCACGCTGATCAATAAATTCAGTGCCGAGCATCCGGATATTGAAGTCAAAGTCTCCACGGTGGAATGGCCGGGTTACGATCAGCTGACCGCGCAGATGGCATCAAGAACGCCGCCTGATCTGGTGACAATGCACAATTCCGTAATTGCCGATTACCAGTCGCGTGAGTTGATCCTGCCAATCGACGATATTCTGGCAAAGGCGCAAGTCGACAAATCGATCTTTACGTCAACGGCGCAGAACGGCGTAGTGCGCGCTGACAAGATGTATGGTCTGCCGATTGATACCTGGACCATGCTGTATCACATCAATACCAAGTTAATGAAGCAAGCCGGGCTGATGGATGCTTCCGGGAAACCGATCCTGCCCACCACGCCGGATGAATTGCTGAAACAGGCAAGACAGTTCAAACAGGCGACCGGCAAACCGTATTTCGTGCAGATCCTGTCGAATGAAACGGCCGCCTACGCGCGTCTGTTTTATACTTATCTGTTCCAGCAAGGCGCTGAAATATTTAAAGATCCGACGCACATACAACTCCGCACGCCGGAAGCAAAAAATATTGTAAGCTTGTTCAAACAAATCTATGACGAAGGTCTGACCACTAAAAACATGGATTATCCGGCGACTGTGTCAGCGTTTTCCAACGGGGAAGGCGGTATATTGCTGAATGGTAACTGGTTGCTCGGTACCTACGATGCAGAATCGCATAAGGCGAAAAGTGCACTGTATGAGAGCTATGCCGCAATGCCTTACCCTCAGTTGTATAAGGCAAAAGCAGCCACTTATGTAGATGGTCACTCCTGGGTTATGCCAAACAAGGAACACAGCCCGGATGAACTGGCCGCTATCGGCGCCTTCTATAAATTCATGGCTGAAAATGACTTCCAGTGGTCGCGTACCGGCCATTTGCCAAGCGTCAAAGCCGTGCTGGAAAAACCGGAGTTTCAGGCACTGCCGCAGCGTACCAACCTGATGGAAGTGACCAAAATCGGTACTGGTTTACCAAGCCAGGTTGAACGGCAGTTCGCCATTCAGGACATCATTGGCGAAGAGCTGGCGGCCGCCATTACCGGCGCCAAAGAAGTCGATGCTGCGCTGGCGGACGCCGAGTCCCGGGTCAACGAAATGCTGGCCAACTTGTAGTCAACGAAGGATGGTCTGACCCGGTTTGTTTCGGGTTCTGAATCGGATTTTAGCGGTAGAGTGATAGGCAGAATATGCGTAAGAAGAAAGTAACAATGAGCGATATTGCCACCGAAGTTGGGGTATCTCAGCCGACGGTGTCCGCTATCCTGAATGGCTCTGACAGCATTAAAGTGTCGGAAGCCACACGCATAAAAGTGCTGAATAAAGCCAGGGAACTGGGCTATGCACTGAAACAGAATATCCGCCACAGCAATATGCATCCGCGTATTGCGCTGGTGGTGAATAGTCTGAACATGCATGACCCGTTCATCAACGCTGTCTCTGCTGCTAAAACCAGAGCCTGGGAGCTCGATTACCTGCTGGTGGTCTTCGATTACGAAGAGGACGAAGAGCTAAGACAGGCCATCTTTTCCGAGATAAAAGAAGACGACTATCAGGGGATGATCTTTGCTTCGAATACACCGAAGTCGATACCGCCTCTGGACGATGCACCGCCGATCCCGACGGTCATGCTGAACTGTTTTTGCGATGTTCCCAGCACGATTACGGCGGTTGTCGCCGCCGATTTTTTGGGAGGTTACCGGGCTACCAGTCATCTGATTTCCCGGAATTACCGCTATATCGCCATGATCACCGGGGAGAGCTGGTCAGAGTCATCCATTCAGCGACAAAAAGGCTATCAACAGGCGCTGGTGAATGCCGATATTCCGGCCAATCCGGACTGGATTGTCGAAGGCAACTGGTCGGTTAAACAGAGTTATCTGGAAACGCTCCGTCTTCTGGAATTAACCCCCAGACCGGAGGCGATCTTTTGCGCCAGTGATTTAATGGCGGTGGGGTGTTATCAGGCGATTGCGAAAAAAGGTCTGACTATCCCGGACGATATTGCGGTGATGGGATATGACAACCAGCTGTTAGCCAGTGAACTGACCCCGGGCTTAAGCTCGATTGATCTGCCTTATGACGAGATGGGCCGGAAAGCAGTCGAGCTGATTTGCAAGGTGTCGCCGGAAGAGGCTTTACCGCTGATAAAGATTGAAGGTGAGTTATATATCCGTGAATCGACATAAACGGTAGATCCACTCACTTTTAAATCAGATTTTAGTTCCATTTTTTGCGTCTTTATCTGACGAGGGATTGGTGCGCGCTGAATTTCATCTGTTTTTTATTTTTGTTTCAGGCAACGGAGTTATCAACATGAAAATTATGAACCCGGTTATTGAACAAAGGGCTGATCCGCATATTTATCTGCATACGGATGGTTATTATTATTTCACTGCCTCCGTTCCGGAATATGATCGTATTGAATTAAGACGTTCGCGGGAGCTTGCAGAATTAAGCACGACGAACGAGATTATTACGGCATGGCAAAAACCGGATCAAGGTCCGTACAGTGATCTGATCTGGGCGCCGGAAATTCATTATATTAATCACCACTGGTATATCTATTTTGCCGCTGCGCCAAACCGGGAAATCAAGGATGCTGCGTTTCAGCATCGGATGTATGTAATTGGCAATGAAAGTGAAAATCCGCTGGAAGGGGAATGGCGTTTTTTAGGTCAGGTTGATTCAGGCATTGACGCTTTTTGCCTGGATGCCACCACCTTCACCCATGACGAGAAACTGTATTATGTATGGGCGCAGAAACATCCAGATATTCGTGGAAATTCCAGCCTGTATATTGCAGAAATGAAGAACCCGACCGAACTACTGTCTGAACCGGTCTTGTTGAGCAAACCGGAATTTGACTGGGAAACCCGCGGTTTTTGGGTTAATGAAGGTCCATCAGTGCTTAAACGTCATGGCCGGATCTTTATCAGTTATTCCGCCAGTGCCACCGATGAAAACTATTGTATGGGGCTGTTATACGCGGATCAGAATGCCGATCTGCTGAATCCGGCAAGTTGGTACAAGCACTCGGAGCCGGTATTTCAGACATCATGGGAAAAACGTATTTTCGGACCGGGGCATAATAGTTTCACCCAAACGAAAGACGGAAAACAGGATTTACTGGTCTATCACGCCCGGAATTATACCGAAATCGAAGGCGACCCATTATGGGATCCGAATCGTCATACCTGTATTCAGACTTTAAGCTGGAATGAAGAAGGTTTTCCGGTGTTTGGATCGCCGCAAACGGAGTTCTCGATAGAGTGATTGCGCATGCAACCGGCGGCACTGATATAACAGGCGTGCCGCCTGGCTGCTAACTGGTTGCCTTGAACCCTTCATGAAAGGCAATGAAGCCTTGGGGAATTTTTTCACTGAAGGGCAGGATCATGAAATATTCTTGCGGGATGCCTTCATGCACCAGTTCCGGATAATTTTTGAAACCGAAACGCTGGTAATAGGCCGGCTCGCCAACCAGTGCACAGCCTTGTCCTCCCAGTGCTTTCAACTGAGATAAGCCTTCGTTCAGCAGCGCTTTGCCAATGCCTTGCTGCTGATAGTCAGGTAATACGGAAATCGGCCCCAGACCATACCAGTCTGTCGTGCCATCAGACATCGTGACTGGCGAGAAGGCCGCATGACCGACAACCCGTCCATCCAGTTCCGCCACAAGCGAGAGGGTCAGCGCCCCGGCGTTCCGCAATGCGTTGATGATGAATTGTTCCGTATGAAAACTGAACGGATGATCTTTGAACGCCGCGATCGAGACTTCAGAAATGGCATCAAAATCCGCCGGTGTTTCTTTCCGTATGATCATGTTGCCCCCCGGTAAATGGGAACACGTAATCTTATGAGTATGGCTGATTTTGTATTCCTGGATGGGATAAGTACCCTCTAATTCAATTACTGTTTCCGGGTTACATAAATCAAAAGGACGACGCTTGGGTCGTCCTTGCTCTGTCGGAATAGATACTAATCGCGACGTAACGGCTGGCACATGCAATGTACGCCACCACCACCTTTGGTGATCATGCTGATATCCGGGTCGAATACCGTCAGACCATGCGCCAGACACTGCGCTTTCAGTTTCTTGCTTTCTGCGGGTAACAGCACACGTTCATTACCTAATGACACAATATTGCAGCCAAGTTCCATCGCATCTTTATAAGGCACATCGATAAACTCAATGTTCTTCTGTTTCAGCCAAATGAGCACATCATCGGGTAACACTTCCCGGCATACCGCTGCCAGCTTATCTGCCACCATGACACACTGAACGTCCATATGCAGGAAATGTGGATCAAATCGTCCGATTTTGAATTCCCAGCCTTCTTTTTCAAACCAGCCTTTTACCTGTTCCGCCCCGGCCAAACTGGTGCGTTCTCCCGAACAGCCGCACAGCACGGCGCCGGGTTCAATCAGCATAAAATCACCGCCTTCAAATGTACCGGCGCTGACAACGTCAAAAATGGGGATCTCTTTTTCCCGATAAAAGTTAAGTACAGACACCCATTCTGCACGTCGCCATGGGCTATACATCTGGCACACAATCGGACCCCACGGTGTCATTACCGATGAGTCGCGCGCGTAGATAGAGTAGGGCTGGTCAGCCTGCGGTGGAAGAATGTGCACATTCACATCGGCCTGACGATAAACATCCAGCATTTCCTGATATTGTGCTTTGGCAATAGCAGCATCAAACTGCACACCATCCCGCATGTGGCGGCGTGATGTTGCATTGCCGTCCCGCCATGAAAAATGCTCAATAGAGCCGACCAAGACTTCGCGTAATGTACCCGTCTCAGAGGTGATGCCCCATTCTTTCAGCACGGGAGTACCGCCATTAAGTGAGCGGGATTGTAAAAATCCTTTCATATAACTTCCTTCTGATGGATGTCAGGGGCTGCCAGCCGGAGTACAGCGTGAAGCAATACGTTGGCGCCCTTGGTTAGCTGTTCTGGTGAGGCATATTCCAGTTCGTTATGAGAAATGCCGTCTTTACAAGGAATGAAGATCATGCCGACCGGTGCAACCCGCGACAGATATACCGAGTCGTGCCCGGCGCCGGAGACAATTGGCTGGGCGGTATAACCCAGTTGCTGGCTGGCGCAGGTGATGGCATCAATACACTGCGGATTAAACTGAACCGCCGGAGAGTGCCAGACCGGGGTGACTGACACAGCAACAGCACCATGGCATTCTGCACAAATTGATTGAAATTCTGCTGTCATGGTTTCCAGTGCGGACTGCTCGGGATGACGCAAATCCACAGAAAAAATCACCTGTGCCGGTACGGTATTGCGGGCTCCAGGCAGGGTTTTAATATCGCCGATGGTTAAGCGAGACTGTTCGCCATGACGTGCGGCGAGCGCATAAAGACTGCTGAGTAACGGCGCGAGAGCCGCCACTGGATCGCGTCGCATTGTCATTGGCGTTGGCCCGGCGTGAGTAGTTTCACCAGTCAGTGTGACGTCAAACCAGTTCATTCCCTGCACACCGGTGACAATACCGATGTCGCGGTACTGATTCTCCAGGATCGGCCCTTGCTCAATGTGTAATTCCAGTGCGGCAGCGATTGGAAAAGGGCGGCATGGTATGTCACCCCATTGTGCTGTTTCCATCAGGGCATCGTAGACGGTGATACCGGATTTATCTGCAGATTGATGCATGCTGGCCTGATCAAGCGCACCACTGAATACACCGGAGCCCATCATGGCTGGTGCAAAACGAGCGCCTTCTTCATTGGTCCAGACAGCAATTTCCAGTGGATGTCGTGTTGTGATGCCAGCTTCGCGCAGCGTGGTCATCACTTCCAGCGCAGCTAACACACCATAGACACCATCGAAATGACCGCCGGTAGGCTGAGTATCAAGATGTGAACTCATCAGAATCGCTGGACAAGTATTATCTTGTCCCGGCCAGCGCACAAACAGGTTTCCCATCTGATCCCGGCGAACCTTCCCGCCAATCTGGGAACTCCAGTCCAGGAACAACTGCCGGCCTCGTTTATCTTCATCGGTCAGCGCCTGACGATTAGAGCCTCCTTTCGGGGTCATACCGATATCCGCCATAGCATTAAGATGTTCCAGCAAACGGGTCTGATTGATAGCAAGTTGGGATAAATTCATGATGCACTCATCTTAAGAATCATGCTGTCATGCTAGCTAACAGGGTGAGTGGTGGGTATCACCCTGTTGAGGTATAAGAAACCAAGAAATCAGGCAGGAATATCGCTTAAAATTTCTTCAAATAACTGTGACAGTAATTCCTTCTGCGATTCCACATTCAGTTTGGCGTAGATATTTTTGCGGTGAACCCGCTCTGTTTCCGGAGAGATGGAAAGCACTTGAGCAGCTTCTTTGCTGGAATAACCGCGAATAAGCAGTTGCATGACGTCCTGTTCGCGTGCAGTGAGTTTGTCGTTACCATAATTCAGCAGCCGTTGTTTTAATGCTGCGTGTGAAGTTTGCTGCGGATGACGCTCGGCATGCCGCCGCTGATCGTCAAGTTGTATGGTTGCCTGCAAAATCGGGGATAACGCTTTTAATTTATCCAATACCCGCTGATTAAAGCTGGAGAGTGACCGGGTGCGGCCCAGTGATAACAGGTAACTGTATTGCTCTTGTCCTTGTACCACAAAACAGACCTCATCGATCAGTCGTGACGGCCGGAAATAATCATCGTAATAGGCACTGTCATAGAAGTCTTCCGGTGCGATTTCGCTCAATGTGACGAATCCGTTTTTTCCCTGCATGCAGTAGTCGTAGAAGGGACTGAGCAAATAGGCGCCCTGAATATAGCGCTCCCAGACGCTGAGATCGGTATTGGCAAACGAAGAACTTAAGACAACAGGGGCGGCGCTGGGGTGATACATCAGCATGACATAGTCATCAAAACTGGTGGCACTGCGCAGCAAATAGGTCAGCTTGTCGATAAAACTATCCTGCCCGACAGCAAGAATGACATCAGCCACACCATGGATTAACGAATGATCATTTAATGAATTACGCGTGCTCATTTGCGATAAAGAAACCACTGATGACTCCGGGAGAGATAGTATATAGCGGATAGCAACGCGATACGGCAATCAATAACAAATTGATGAACAGGAAAAAAGATGACCGAAAGCAGTGATTCCGGTCATCAAAGGATGATATCGAAAAGGGATTATTTCGCGGCCCAGGCGTTAAAGCGACGCTCCAGTTCTTCACCGTGATCCAGCCAGAAGGTGGCATCAATGGCTACTGCGTTTTTCATATTGTCGACAGACGTTGGCAATTGCGCTGCCAGTTCCGGGGTCAGCATGGTTGCTGCTTTTTTGTTGGTAGGGCCATAGGGAACGATCTTGGCGTATTCCACCTGTTTTTCCGGCTGCACTGCACTTGCTATAAATTTCAGGGCCAGATCTTTTTTCGGTGAACCTTTCGGTATAGCCCAGTAATCCTGCTCGTAAGTGTTGGTGTCCCAAGCCATTTTCAGCGAAGGATTGCCTTCCTTGATCGCATTGGTTATCCGGCCATTATAAGCGGTTGTCATAATGACATCGCCGGATACCAGATATTGTGGAGCCTGAGCACCGGCTTCCCACCACTGGATATTCGGTTTCAGCTCGTCCAATTTCTTAAACGCACGTTCAACACCTTCGGAAGTAGCTAACACCTTGTAAACATCGGCCGGCTTGACGCCATCAGCCTGTAATGCGGCTTCCAGTGCATATTTGGCTGTTTTGCGTAGTCCGCGTTTGCCCGGGTATTTTTTGGTGTCCCAGAATTCAGCCCAAGAGGTGGGAGCGGTCTTTAGTTTGTTGCTGTCATAGGCGACAACCGTAGACCAGACAAACATCCCGACACCACATTTTACAGCTGAACCGGGCAGAAAATCGGTTTTCGCACCAACGACTTTGTAGTCGATTTTTTCAAACAGGCCTTCATCACATCCGCGCTGAACTTCGGACAGTTCAACTTCGACGGCATCCCATGAAACACTCTTTGATTCAACCATGGCTTTGATTTTTGCCATTTCGCCGTTGTATTCACCAGCGATGACCTTGATGCCGGTTTCTTTGGTAAATGGTTCATAATAGGCTTTCGTCTGTGCGTCCTTGTTGGCGCCACCAAAGGAGATAACGGATAAATCATCCGCCAGCACGGCATGAGATAAGGCGAAGCCCGTCATTAACGTCAATAATTTCAAAGAAGTATTCATCTTGGTGTCCTTGCCTTTGATGTGTTCTCTAACTGGTTGATTCATCGTCTTTTATTGAAGCACGATGTGAAGATAACATCAGCAGACAGGATTTATATATACCCCAATTGTGGTATCTGGATTTGATTGGAAATCTTTTTTATTGATTATGAATTGTGACGTCCATAGATCATTTCTCCCTCACAGCGGAAAAATCCGATCCTGAACGACATCTTTCATCACCAATGTCGACGTTAAGCGCAGCACGCTCGGTAATGAAGATAACTGCTCGTCGTAGAGTTTCTGAAAGGCAATCAGGTCGTGGGTGACCACATACAGAAAGTAGTCCGGATCACCAAAAAGGCGCTGAGCCTGAATGACTTCCGGTATTTGTACGACTGAATTTTCGAAGGCTTCGACGGCCTTGTGATCGCCTTCCCGTAAAGTGACAAAAACGATCGCCGAGAAATTAAAGCCAAGATGCCGGGGATCAAGTCGTGCTTTGTAGCCGGTAATGGTGCCGGATTCTTCCAGTGCTTTTACCCTGCGATGGCAGGGCGAAAGGCTTAAACCGACCCGCTCGGCTAAATCGGTGATAGACAGGCGCCCATCCATTTGAAGCTCAGCAAGGATCTTGCGGTCAATCTTGTCCATTGAGGAAAATCTTCCATTCTGATGATTGTTTCAGCAATTATTTGAAAGCACATTCTGCTGTGTGAACGATATTATTCCACGTATCGGTTTGTAGTTGGAAGAATTTCCTTCATCAGTGTTTTTTGACGGTAGGCTATATGGAATCAAGTCTGTTTGCTGCATTTTGGATGGTTTCAATCCTTTTTATCATCACGCCCGGCATTGATTGGGCATATACGATTGCGGCGGGTATCCAGGGACGCGTCGTTATTCCGGCGGTCACCGGTTTATTGCTGGGCCATTTCCTGGCCACTGTGATTGTGGCTGGTGGCGTGGGTGTGATTGTGGCCAGTAATCCAATCATTCTGACCGGATTAACCCTGCTCGGTGCCGCTTATCTCTTTTGGGTTGGTATTGATATGTTGCGGCATCCGGCGACGCCAGCTGCTCAGGAAATACAGGAAAGCAGAACGGGTAAAAACTGGTTTCTCAAAGGGGCCTGTGTGAGCGGACTTAATCCCAAAGTGTTTCTGCTGTTTCTGGCGCTTTTACCCCAATTTACCGATCCGAAAGGGGTATGGCCCGTCTCGGTTCAGATCATGGCGCTGGGCTTGGTCCACATCATCAGTTGCGCGTGTGTTTATTTATTGGTCGGATACTTTTCACAGGCAATTCTGCGAACCCGTCCCGGCGCCAGTAAACTTGTGTCCCAGATCTCGGGCGTCGCGATGATCTTCATTGCCTCCGGTCTGGTGGCTGAAAAGTTCATCTTCTGAAAGTGGTTTATCAAAGGAACGGCAATGGCTGAACAATTATCACCTTATGGAAATAATCCGGTATCTATGTCAACGGTTAGCAGAGTGAGAATCCCTCATCTCCAACAGATGAAAGAGGCGGGAAAGAAATGGGCGATGCTGACCGCTTATGACATGTACACGGCCGCTATTTTCGAGGAAGCGGGGATCCCCGTACTTTTAATCGGAGATTCTGCTTCAAATAACGTACTTGGTAATGACTCATCGCTCCCTATTACCGTGGATGAGCTTCTTCCTCTGGTTCGGGCTGTATCAACATCAACACGTAGACCATTGATTATTGCCGATTTACCATTTGGTTCTTACCAGGCATCACCGGAGCAATGTTTTCACACTGCGGTTCGTTTTATGAAAGAAGGTGGTGCGCATGCGGTGAAGCTTGAAGGTGGCATCGGGATGGTTCCTCAGGCAGAGATGCTGGCCCGGTCAGGCATTCCTGTAATGGCGCATATCGGTTTTACCCCACAGGCTGAGCATCAGCTGGGCGGCTACAGAGTTCAGGGACGTGGCGATAATGCCCGGACGTTGATTGAGGCGGCAAAAGCGTTTGAAGCAGCAGGTGCATTTGCACTTCTGATTGAAATGGTTCCGGGTGAGATTGCGGCTGAAATCACCCGTTCGGTTTCCATTCCAACCGTGGGTATTGGTGCCGGTAATCAATGCGATGCGCAGGTTTTAGTCTGGCAGGACATGGCCGGACTGCGCAGCGGCAAGTTACCTAGATTTGTAAAACAATACGCCGATATGCGGACTTTGCTTTTAAATGCGGCAAAGGAATATGCGTCTGAAGTAGAAACTAGCATCTTTCCGGGGCCAGAACATACGTTCTAGTCACACAGCGTCAGGTTACGATAACGGGGGGATATACGCAGTCGGCATATCCCCAATTTCTTGTCCAGATGGCGCTGCATCCGTTGATGATGCCATTAGACAACTAATAATTGAGTGTGCCGGAGATACAGGTCACGGCACAACCGCCCACATAGATTTTTCCGCCGGCTAACTTCAGCGTTAATTCCCCCTTTCTACCCAGTATTTTCCCCTGTGAAGAACGGATAAGCGGCTCTTCTGTGACGCAAATTGAGTGATGGTGCATAAACGCGGCAACGCTGCCGTTACCACTGCCACAGACAGGATCTTCGTTGACACCACAAGCCGGCGCAAATGAACGCACTTCAATGTGCGCATCAGAATCCGGAGTGTACCGGCCATAGATACAAACACCGGTGATCCCCAGGTTTCTATCATGTTCCCGTAAGGCTTCATAATCTGGCATGGTTGAAAGTACAGACTGGGCGTCTTTTACCTGAGCCACAATCCAGCGGGCTCCCACATCGACCAATGCCGGTGTGAAATCTTTATCTATAGCGCAACCGAGGATGGATTCCAGAGCCTGCGTTTGTGCTTCGATCAGCGGCGTAATAGCCGGTTCCGGCAGCTCAAAGGAGATCGAGAGATTGCCATCAGCAGTTGGTTCAACCGTTAAGGCGACCAGTCCGGCTCCACATTCCTGAGTCAAACAACCATTCTTGGGGGCGATCACTCCAGCTTCAATCAGCGCATATGCCGTCCCGATTGTTGGATGACCGGCAAAAGGCAGTTCGCTGCCTGGGGTAAAAATACGAACCTGATAGTCAGCCGCCGGATTGGTGGCAGGCAGAACAAAGGTTGTTTCTGACAGATTGGTCCATCTGGCGATGGCTTGCATTTGTTCTGTGGATAATCCGCGTGCATCCATTACCACCGCAACAGGATTACCTTTAAATGGGGTTGTTGTAAAAACATCAACTTGTTTGAATGGTACGGCCATGAATGTCTCCTTTTCCGACAGGCTGAATCGTCTGATATTACAAATAGCGGAAACGTTGTAACAGAATCAGTTTTCTGATTTTGACAGGACACAGTTCATCGGTGGATGTTTTCTGATTAACTTATATCACTTGATGCACTAAGCTATCTGTGTCTGAAAAATTCATAAAATTTAAATAATGATGTACAGATACGCTGAGCTTGCTGACACAATGGCAGATGAAATTGCCCGTGGCTTATGGTTACCCGGGACACGATTTCCTTCCATACGGGCGAGCGCTTCCCGTTTTCATGTTGGTATCAATACCGTTAAAAGTGCATACCGGTTACTTGAAGATCGGGGGCTGATTATTGCCCGGCCTCAATCCGGCTATTTCGTTTGTGAACAGGCGCCTGTACTGAGTGATTCGGGGTTTTCATCAGTGGCAGGTGAAAAAATCTCTCTCAGTGGCGTCAGCCGATTGCTTTCAATCATCTTGTCACATCAACAACAGGGCGATTGTATTGATTTGGCTTTGGCCTGTCCTTCCGGGGAAAAATATTATCCTGCCGATAAACTCAGAAAACTGACGGCTGCAGTTCTGCGTTCAGAATCACAACTGATGACAACTTATGTTTTACCTCCCGGTTCTGAGCGATTACGCCAACAAATTGCCCGGCGGGGATACCGGTTGGGAATGGCGTTAAAAGCAGAAGATATTCTGCTGACACACGGTACGACGGAAGCGCTCAGTCTGGCAATCCGGGCTGTCACCAAACCTGGCGACATCATCGCGGTGGAAACACCCACCTTTTACAATTTGTATCCGGCAATCCGGGATCTCGGGCGTGAAATTCTGGAAATTGAAACGTCGACTCATACAGGCCTGTGTCTGGACACACTGCAGCAGTATCTTGAACAGAAAAAGGTTTCAGCCGTGATCACGATACCGACGGGACATAATCCGCTAGGTTTTACGATGCCGGTAGAAAATCGGAAGCGGCTGGCTGCAATGGCGGCATATCACTCAGTCCCGGTCATCGAAGATGCGATGTATGCCGAGCTTCAATATACATCTGGAATGGTTCCAAATATAAAGGCGTTTGATTTCGATGGCTGGGTGCTTGCTTGTGCCAGCTATACGAAAACAATCGCGCCAGACTACCGGGTCGGCTGGCTGGAAGCGGGAAGATTCCGGGATATCGCCATGCAACTCAAATTTACGTCCAGTGTGGGGGAGTCCGTCTTATTGACGGAATCACTCGGTAAGTTCTTGGAGAATGGCGGATATGATCATCATCTCCGAAAGATTTGTCAGTTTTATGCGGCTCAAATTGATCGAATGAGAGCCTTGATTATGAGGTATTTTCCCAAGGGAACATTGGTTAGTCGACCGCAGGCGGGGTTTGTTTTATGGCTGGAACTGCCGGCGTCGGTCGATACGCTGGTGTTGTTTCATCAGGCGTTGGAAGAAAAAATCATCTGCATGCCCGGCGTTCTCTGTTCCGGGGGCAAACGATATCAAAACTGTCTGCGTATGGCTGTTTGTTTTGATCTCACGCCAGCGGTCGTGCAGGGGATTGCAAGACTTGGCTCGCTTGCAACTCAGCAGATCCAATCATTGTGAATGTAATACTCACCGTAACTTTTCATCAGGAATAACCATGAAGTCTTATTATGGGAAATGTGCCTGTGGCAATGCGGAATATTCTATTACGCTGCCACAGGATTTGAGTTGTTATACACCGCGAGCCTGTGACTGTGATTTCTGTACAAGCCGGAAGGTGGAATATTTGTCCGATTCGGCCGGAAGGATCGAAATCAGGAGTGTGCTGCCCTTGCAGCGTCTAAAACAGGGCTCGAATCAGGCGACGTTTCTGAGTTGCCCCACATGCGCAACGATACTGGGTGTTGCCTATATCACCGATAAGGTCAGTGTCGGGGCGGTCAATGCGACCTGCCTGGTCGATAAAGCAGCATTGCAACCAGCGATATCCGCCTCGCCAAAACAGCTGACGGCAGAGGAAAAAGTAGCGAGATGGCTGATGTTGTGGAGCTCGTTAAAAATCACAGAACATGGCTGAATGGAAGGGCTGCGAAGGCAGCCCATACTGCGTTGTCTATCTGTTGCTGAAGATCAGTTTCAAACCCAGTAACGCCATCACGGAGCCCGCAGTGGTGTCGAAGAAGGTTTTGAATTTCAGATAGGTTTTTCTTGGCGCTTCCGACGACAGAACAAAAGCGACAATCACATACCAGCCGGCATCAATACAGAAGGCGAGGGCCGGGATAATAAAATAAAAGGCCACCGGAATGGTTTGTGGCAACAGGGCCGAATAAACACTCGCAAACACAATGGCTGTTTTCGGGTTACTTAACTGCGTCAGCAAACCAAACGAGATGGTTTTACGCAAAGACATGCTGGTGATTTCAGCATTGAGTTCATGACTCATCGGCAGACGGGCGGAACGTAATGTTTTCACCGCCAGATAAATCAGATATAACCCGCCCAGCACTTTCAATGCCCAGAACGCAAAAGGCACCGCAATAAAGATAGCCTGCAAGCCCATCAGCGCCAGCACAGTAAAAACCAGCGAACCCAATCCCATGCCGAGCGCGGTCGCAAGGCCATGATTTCGTGACAAAGCAATCGAGTTACGTGCAACGAATAAAAAGCTCGGACCAGGACTCATTGCACCGGCCATTAACGCGCCGGTAATGGCTAATAACGACATTGAGCTTTGCATGATTTACCTCATGAACACGCAGGGATATATAAAGCAGGACTCCCCATTGACTGCAGAAATTAGCCATGGGGACAAGCAGAGAATAACGCATCGCTGTGGTCAGTGGTATAAGAGTTTTCGTCGTCAGCTCGTACTTTGCAGGGGCATGATCCGTTTTATCCGGAATGATTTCAGCACCCCTAGCATCAGTATCATCACGCCGATCATCGTCAGGAGTGACGGGAATTCCTGTCGTAACAAGAAGGCGTAGGTTAGCCCGGCCAGTGTTTCAAATACGATCAATTGTCCGGCCAGCGCTGTCGGTAATCGCTGGCTGGCCTGGTTCCAGCACAATGTTCCTAACCATGAGCACAATAATCCGATCGTGGACATCAGCGCGATGAATACCCAGGGTCTTGGCCCCAGGGGCATATCGAACGAGGGCTGGACCAGTTGTAACTGATACCAGACTAAGCCATAACCCAGGATTGCCAGGGGGAGGGTGGCGATGCCTTGTGCCGTAGCCCACGTGACAGGGCTTTTAGTGGTGTTGACGCGCAACCAGTTGGCATTGCGCATGGGATACCATGTCCAGCATGCAACCGCCATGAACGCAAACGCAATACCGGAAAGATACGTCGGCACATCATAGCCGCTGGTCTTTCCCTGAAGCTCGGCCAGATTGACGCAGACTAATCCTGCCAGAACCAGTGCCAGCGAAGGCAGCAGATCGCGCCAGGCAAATTTACCATCCCGGTGGCTATAGCTGATATTTGAACAGATCGTCACGACAACGGGTAACACCCCGATGATCATGGATGAGATCGGCACGCCGATCTGTTGTATCGCGCTGGATAAAAAGAAGTAATAAAGCAGATTTCCGATCGCGGCAAGTTTCAGTGCCTCAAGCCAGTCAGCGCGATTCAGCGCAGACAACCGCCTTCTGTCCTGCCAGGCCAGAGGTAAACAGATCAGGCCAAACGCCAGATAACGGCCAACAGACTGCAAAGCCGCAGGGTATTCGGGAATGAGTACCGGACCAATAAAAATCAGACCCCACATTGCTCCTGCCGCCAGAGCAAACAACACACCGATGAACATGAAATCAGGCTGCCACGATTTTGTATTCGGTGCTCATGACTTCAATAATATCGCCAGAGACGATTTTCTTGCGTTTTTGGGTTTCCACCAGTCCGTTCACCAAAACCAGACCATCTTCGATCATGGCTTTTGCTTCGCCACCACTAGCGGCAAGGTTTTCAAATTTCAGGATTTTGAACAATTCAACCGGCTCACGGGTAATCACGATTTCTTTCATTAATGCGTTTTCCTGTTTGCAGAAAATAATCACTGTCAGTGCGAACGCAGTTTATACCACATTAGCGCCACATTCCGGAGCTTCTGCCGGTGAGTTTCACAGGCTTTGCCTGTCCCTCTTATGTAATCGATTACATATTATGCGTGGTTAATCCACAGAATACGTGTAAATTTAAGGGATAACAGCCTGCGAGGCGTGATGCGCTTTGATCCGGAATTTGTGTTTTGTGTTAGAAAAGTCAGTAAAAATTATGACTTTGTCGTCATGAAACAGGACAATGGTCTCACTATTAGCGGAAGACCTCTTTCTGCATTGAATTAAACAGTAAACGTTGAATTATAAGTGGAGACACATTTTTTATGGCGACCATCAAGGATGTAGCCCGTCTGGCGGGCGTATCGGTGGCAACTGTTTCCCGTGTGTTGAATAACTCATCGCAAACCAGTCCCGAATCGCGGGAAGCGGTGAAAAAAGCCATGGATGAACTGAAATATCATCCGAATGCCAATGCACGGGCACTTTCACATCAGGGCAATGAAACGCTGGGTATTGTGGTAGCGGATGTGTCATCACCGTTTTTCGGCATTATGGTCAAAGCGGTCGATCAGGTTGCTTACGATACCGGTAATTTTTTGCTGGTCGGTAATGGTTATCATGATGCCAAACGGGAACGTAAAGCCATCGAACAACTGTTACGTCACCAATGTGCCGGCATTGTGGTGCATGCGATGAAGCTTTCCGATGAAGAGCTGGCGCATTTTATGGACCATGTGCCAGGCATGGTGATTATCAGCCGTACTGTGCCGGGCTATGAGTCCCGCTGCGTAAATCTGGACAACCGGTTTGGTGCCGCGCTGGCAACGAATCACCTGATACAACAAGGACATAGGTCAATTGCTTACATTGGTTCCATGCAGCAGATTGCTGATGCGATTGAGCGGCAGCAAGGCTACACGGATGCGTTAATCCAGAATGGTATTCCGGTTGATGAGCGACTGATCATTCAAAGTTCGCCGGATGAGCTGGGCGGGGAACGGGCGGTCATTGAGTTATTGAATCAGGGAAGAAAGATGACAGGCATTGTCTGTTATAACGATCCGATAGCTGTAGGCGCATTATCCACGTTGATAGATAACGATATTAAAGTACCGAATCAGATATCGGTCATCGGTTTTGACGACGTTCTGATCAATTATCTGCAACCCCGCTTAACCACAATCCGCTATCCGGTCGTGGAGATGGCTAGACAGGCAGCCCGACTGGCAATCGCATTAGCGCATGGTGAGCCAGCACCGGATGTCACCAATCTGTTTACTCCGACTCTGGTGCGTCGTTATTCGGTTGCACCCGCCGTATCATCCTAGTTTTTATCTTGCCCTTGTGACAGGGTTATATGGAAACGATGCCATGTGAGCGCGCTTTTCGGCGGCTCTATGGCATGGTTAGCATGATCTCATAATCACTCTCCGCCTTTGTTAGCGTAATCTTATATTCGCCCTCAGTGTTTTTGCTTAAAAGTCATTAAATTTCATGAATTTATTTGTTTTTTGCGCTGTTTGCGCCTTCCTGTTTTTACTTTCTTGCCGATTTTGATGTATGTCACGTTTGCTGACATCTTTTGCTTTTGAATTTGATGATTATCACATTTAAAGGCAAGACACATATCTATTCGGCGTCCTGTTTATATAGGATTGCGTAATCGTTTACATGGAAGTTTGTAAACGGGTTCGGCGATCATCCCTGTGAAAATTTGCTGGCGCGGTGTCGCTGAGTGACTTTGAGTATCTGCTGAGTTTGCTTCACTTCAGAAGCGTTCATGGAGAACATCACTATGAGTTTTGAAAAAAACAATCTCGTTCGTAACCTGACACTGGGTGTCGTTGTGGCAACCTGTAGTATGTCGGCGCTGGCTAAAAAGAATGAACTAACGATCTGGGCATGGGATCCGAATTTCAATATTGCCATTATGGAACAGGCCAAGGCGGCTTATCAGAAAACGCATCCTGACGTGACTATCAAAGTGACCGATTTTGCGAAAACCGATCTCGAGCAGAAGATGCATACCATGCTGGCGTCCGGGATGACGAAATCCCTGCCGGATATTGTGCTGGTGGAAGATTACAACGCACCGAAATTCCTGAGTTCCTATCCTGGCGCGTTTGCTGACATGACCGGCAAAGTCGATTACAGCCAGTTTGCACCTTACAAAGTCGACCTGATGACCATGAATGGTAAAACCTACGGTATGCCGTTTGATTCCGGCGTTACTGGTATGTATTACCGTAAGGATTTGCTGGCACAGGCAGGCTTCAAATCCGAAGACATGCAAAACATTACCTGGGATCGTTTCATTGAAATCGGGAAAGTCGTGAAAGCCAAAACTGGCAAAGCGATGTTAGGTAATGACCCGAACGATTTGAGTCTGATGCGCGTCATGCTGCAGTCTGCCGGCAGCTGGTATTTTGATGAAAAAGGCGCGCTGAACATCAAGAACAACGAAGCGCTGAAAGAAGCGTTACGTATCTATAAAGACATGGCAGATGCGGGCATTGTGCGGCCAACCATGGGCTGGTCTGAATGGGTTGGTGCCGTTAACCACGGTGATGTAGCGACCATCACAACCGGTGTCTGGATCACGGCATCCGTGAAATCGGCCGCTGATCAGGCGGGTAAGTGGGCGGTTGCGCCGACGCCGCGTCTGAACATTAAAGACGGTACTAACCAGTCTAACCTGGGCGGTTCCAGCTGGTATGTGATTTCCACGTCTGACAACACCGAACAGGCGATTGATTTCCTCAACAGTGTCTATGGCAAAGACAGTGCGTTTTATCAGCAGATCCTGACAGAACGTGGCGCGGTAGGCTCTTATCTGCCAGCACGTACCGGTACGGCCTATCAGCAGCCAGATGCCTTCTTTGGTGGTCAGGCGATCTACAGCGATTTTGCAAACTGGCTGGGCAAAATACCTAAAGTGAATTACGGCTATTACACCTATGAAGCGGATGCCGCGTTAGCTTCGCAGTTACCGGCTTACTATCAGGGTATGCCACTGGAACAGGTTCTGGAACAGGTCGACAGTCAGTTAGCTTTACAAATTCAATAGCAAAATACAGAGAGCCGGTAAACCGGGTTCGCCGGCTCTCCTGCTGAGGTTCCTATTATGTCTCATTCAGGTGTTATGCCCATGACTCAGGTTCGTAGTCGCAATTTTCACCGTTTTTACGATATCAACGGATGGGGTTTTGTTCTGGCTTCACTCACGCTGGTGACGCTGTTCATGATTTATCCGATCCTGAATTCGCTTTGGTTATCCATGCATTCCGGAAAGGGCACCATCGTTCAGTTTGTTGGCTTCGGTAATATTACCCGCCTGATGCATGATCAGGTGTTTATTACCGCGTTAACCAACACGCTGATTTTTCTGATTGTGCAGGTTCCGCTGATGATCCTGCTTTCACTGGCAACGGCTTCCTGCCTTAACTCGCCGAACGTCCGGTTCCGCAGTTTCTTCCGCATGGCCATTTTCCTGCCTTGTGTCACGTCGCTGGTTGCTTATTCCATTCTGTTTAAAAGCATGTTTGGTTATGACGGCATCGTGAATTCCGCGCTGATGACGATTGGCGTGATCGATAATCCGATTCCCTGGCTGACCGATCCGTTCTGGGCAAAAGTGACCATCATTCTGGCGATCACCTGGCGCTGGACTGGTTACAACATGATCTTTTATCTGGCAGCAATGCAAAACATCGACAAGTCGATCTATGAGGCGGCCAAGCTGGAAGGCGTGTCACCGGTTCAGACGTTCTTCCATATTACGGTACCGTTACTCAAGCCGGTGATCCTGTTTACGTCCGTCATGTCGACGATTGGTACGCTGCAGCTGTTCGATGAAGCGATGAACATCACCAATGGTGGTCCGGCGAACTCCACGCTGACGCTGTCGATGTATATCTACAACTTGTCATTCAAATTTGTGCCGAATTTCGGTTATGCCGCCACAGTCTCTTACGTGATTGTGTTCTTTGCTGCGGTGCTGGCCTTGGTGCAGTTTAAATTTGTACAGGACAAAAAATAATGACGACCTCTAATTTCTCCAGACAAAAAATCTATCAGGGTGTGATGTACCTGTTTCTGGTGGTGATCGCCTTTGTTTCTCTGTTCCCGTTTTTCTGGATGGTGGTCAGTAGCACCAACACCACGGCAGATATCAACCAGGGGAAGATGTCTTTCGGTAGTGCACTGATTGATAACCTCACCAAGCTGAGTCAGGTGGTCGATCTGCCGCAGATTTTCTGGAACACCACGAAGGTTTCATTGCTGGGGACGTTTCTGACCCTGGTCATCGCCTCACTCGCGGGGTATGGGTTTGAGATTTATCAGTCAAAACTGCGCGACAAGGTTTATAACCTGTTGCTGCTGACGATGATGATCCCGTTTGCGGCACTGATGATCCCGCTGTTCAGCATGATGGCGAAAGCGAATCTGCTGGATACGCACTGGGCGGTGGTGTTGCCTTCCGTCGCCTCGGTTTACATCATTTTCTACTTCCGCCAGTGTACGAAGGCTTTCCCAAAAGAACTGCTCGATGCCGCCCGCGTTGATGGCGTGAAAGAGTGGCAGATCTTTGTCTATGTGTTCTTTCCGGTGATGCGTTCCACCTATGCGGCGGCGTTCATTATTACTTTCATGGCGAACTGGAATAACTTCCTCTGGCCTCTGATCGTGTTGCAGACCCCCGATATGAAAACCATCAATCTGGTGTTGTCGTCACTGTCGTCGGCTTATGTCCCTGATTTCGGGGTTGTCATGATCGGTACGGTAGCGGCGACATTGCCAACGATCGCCGTGTTTTTCGCAATGCAGAAGCAATTTGTTCAGGGAATGGTGGGGTCAGTGAAATGATGAATTTATGCGAGAGTTTTGATAAGCAGTGGCGTTTCATTCCGGGTGAATTTACGTTATTCACCGGCGCTGAACTGGCGGTCGCTGAACAGGTTGATTTACCGCATACCGCAGTCGAGTTGCCTTATAACTACTTCGATGAGACTACATATCAGCGCAAATTCAGTTATCAGAAAACGCTGTTTTGGCGGCCTGAATTTGCAGAGAAACAGGTCTGGTTACAATTTGATGGCGCGATGGCGGATGCCAAAGTGTACCTCAATGGCAAGCTGCTGACCGGCCATCGTGATGGCTACACGCCGTTTGAAGTGCTGCTGACACCGCATCTGTTGCAGGGCGAAAACCAGATCACCGTGGTGATCGACGGCAGTGAAAACCCTGAAATTTCCCCGTTTGGCGGTCAGATCGATTATCTGACTTATGCCGGCATTTATCGCAATGTCTGGTTGAAAACGACCGATGCATTACGCATTAAAAACGTACGGGCCATCGCGGAAGATGTTTTAACTGACGAGAAAACACTGGCTGTGCGTGTTTATCTGGATCAGATTGTCGCCGGTCATGATGACGGTGAACTGGTTGCCCGTTTAACGACAGCCGATGGCAAGTTGGTGGCGGAACATCGTCATGGCATTTCCGGTTCCCGGGCGCAGGATGCTTTCCGGATGACAGGTTTAACCGGTATCCGGTTATGGGATATTGATGAGCCGGTTCTTTATCATCTTGAGATCAGCATCAGCGGTAATCAGTTCAGTCATCAGTTTTCCACCCGCGTGGGCTTTCGTCAGGCAGAATTTACGCCCGATGGCTTTCTGCTGAACGGCCGCAGTCTGAAGATCCGCGGCATCAATCGCCATCAGTCATATCCGTATATGGGCTATGCGATGGGGGCCCATGCCCAGAAAGCGGATGCGGATTTCATCAAAAACACACTCAAATTCAATCTGGTCAGAACCTCGCATTATCCGCAGTCACCAGCATTTTTAGATCGCTGTGATGAGCTCGGGCTGCTGGTGTTTGAAGAGATCCCCGGCTGGCAGCACATTGGTGATGAAGCCTGGAAACAGGGGGCGATTGCGAATGTCGGCGCCATGATCCAGCGTGACTGGAACCACCCATCGATTGTGCTGTGGGGCGTCAGGATCAATGAATCGCGTGACGATGATCATTTTTATGAACGCACCAACCGGCTGGCTCATGCACTGGATCCAAGCCGTCAGACCGGCGGCGTCCGTTGCCATACCGGCAGTTCGCTGCTGGAAGATGTCTACACCATGAATGACTTTGTGCTGAATGGCGGCGAAGTCGCGCTCCGTGATCAGCAACAGGTGACCGGTCTTGATCATAACGTGCCGTATATGGTGACGGAATATAACGGACATATGTTCCCGACCAAACGGTTTGATCCGGAAGAACGCCAGCATGAACATGTGATCCGTCATTTACGGGTGCTGGATGCCTGTTATGCCGATCCGCATATTTCCGGCTGTATTGCCTGGTGCCTGTTTGATTACAACACGCATAAAGATTTCGGCAGCGGTGATCGCATCTGTTATCACGGCATCAGCGATATGTTCCGCATCCCCAAATTTGCCGCTTATGCCTATAAGAGTCAGTGCGAAGTCAGCGATGAGCCGGTGATGCAACCCGTGACGTTCTGGGCGCGGGGTGAACGTTGCGAATGCCTGATTCTGCCGCTGATCATTCTGACCAACTGCGATGAGATCGAATTCAAAGTTGGTGATTATCCGGTGAAACGGCTGAAACCGGCGGTGAAACAATTTCCGCATCTGCCGCATGCGCCGGTGATCATCGATGACGATGTCATTTCACCGCAGGAATTTGGTGAATGGGGCATGAAATGGGAGACCGTCTCGCTGCGCGGGTTACACAACGGCCAGGTAGTGTGCGAGATGCAGATGCCTGCTAATCCGGTGGCGACCTCGTTACGGGTTAAATCGGATTACCGTGAATTACCGGCCAACGAAAAAGCGGCTACACGTGTCACCATCGAAGCTCTGGATCAATGCGGCAATTTGCTGCCATTTCTGGATGACATCATTTCGGTTTCCGTTGACGGCCCGGCAAAAATTATCGGCCCGGATCAGCTGGTGCTGAAAGGCGGCGCGGTCGGACTCTGGCTTGAAGCGGGCGATCACGGCGGGCTGGTGACAGCCACCTTTACCAGCGCCCGGCTGGGTAGTCAGGCGCTTGAGTTAACCATCACCGGTGAGTGAATCGAATTAATTCGCTATCCGGTGAAATAGCGCCGGATAGTCAGTGGAGATAAAACAATGGCTGATATTACGCTGCGTAAAGTCGTTAAACGTTATGAAAAAAACCAGACCATCCATGGGGTGGATCTGCAAATCGACAGTGGGGAATTTGTGGTGTTTGTCGGGCCGTCCGGCTGTGGCAAATCAACCTTGCTGCGCATGGTCGCCGGGCTGGAAGAGATCTCGGAAGGTGAACTCTATATCGATGGCCGGAAAGTAAATGATGTTGATCCGGCTGACCGGGGTGTGGCGATGGTGTTCCAGTCATACGCGCTCTATCCGCATATGACAGTCGCGGAGAACATGGGTTTTGGCCTGAAAATGAACGGTGTGGACAAAGAAGAGATTGCCAAGCGCGTTAACATTGCCGCCAAAACATTGAAGATGGAACAACTGCTGGATCGCAAACCGAAAGACATGTCCGGTGGCCAGCGTCAGCGTGTGGCGATTGGTCGGGCGATTGTCCGCGATCCGAAAGTCTTCCTGTTTGATGAACCGTTATCGAATCTGGATGCCGAATTACGCGTGGAAATGCGCCTGCAGATCGCCAAACTGCATCATGAACTGGGCAACACCATGATTTATGTTACCCATGATCAGGTGGAAGCCATGACCTTGGCCGATAAGATAGTGGTGCTGCGCAGCGGGAACGTCGAACAGGTCGGCTCGCCATTGCAGCTTTATCATGCGCCAGCCAATGAATTTGTCGCCGGTTTTATCGGTTCGCCAAAAATGAATTTTATTGATGCCACTATCGACGCGATCACCAATGGCAAGGCGTCAGTTCGTCTGCCGGATGGACAATGCATCATGCTGCATGTGACTACCGATGCCATTGCCGTGGGGGAAAAGGTACGCTTAGGTATTCGTCCGGAACATATTCATATGCAGGTCGAGCAGGGCGATTTTTCGCTGACGTTCCAGAGTGAAGTGGTGGAACGTTTAGGCAATTCGACTTATCTGTTTGGCAATTACTGCGGTAAAGAAGGGTTTAAAGTGCATGTGCAGGGAGATAAAGCCGTAGCGCTTTATGAAGACATCAAGCTGGGCATTCATCTGAGCGATTGCCATCTGTTCAACCAGGATGGTGTCGCTATCGGTCAGCGTGAGATCCCTTCAGAGAGTAAACATTAAGCACGTGATGGCCTGAATATTCAGGCCATCTTCTTTATCTAAACCAGTTTAAACTGCAGTAACACCGCACTTTCCGGATCCATCACAGGCAGCGCAATACCTATCTTGGCTAACCATTCACCCGAGAGAATGGTTTCATCCTGCGTCAGCCACTGCGGTTGAGTTTTCATGACGCCACCATCAAAGCGGGCCGGTTTTTCCAGCACAGTCAGACAGTAATTTTTGTCAGCCTGTAATCCGGGCAAACGTAATGAACCTGACAGTGAATAAGTCGGCATGGTCAGCTGGCTGATCAGGAATACCGCTTCGGTCTGATCGGCCGCAATCACGCCATTAATCATCATGGCGGGGTCATGATGGTCGATACGGACAACCTTGCCGCTGTGTAATAGCGGACGCAGCTGCTTATGCAATGCAATAAAATGCGCAAACCCGGCCTGCTCTTCAGCGTTTTCTTTTACCGGATCCAGCTCAACACCCATATGCCCGAATAAGGCCGTCAGACCGCGGAATGCAATACTGTGGGAGCGGGCAGTGCTGTGGCAATGAGCACTGCCGATATGTGAGCCCATCACTTCCGGCGGGAAGAAGTAACTCATGCCACGTTGTATCTGCTGGCGTTCAAGGGCGTCATTATTATCTGATGTCCAGAAACGATGCGTCCGTTTCAGCACCTCAAAATCGATGCGTCCGCCACCGGAAGCACAGGATTCAATTTCAACCAGAGGATGACGTGTCCTGATTTCATCAAACAAACGATAAACCGCCTGCGTTTGTCCGGTGATGGCTGCTTTGCTGTCATGGCCGGGCTGAACAATTTCCCGGTTCATATCCCACTTGATATAGCTGATATCATACCGGCTCAGCAGATCATCCAGTCGCTCCAGCAGATAGGCAAAAACAGCCGGATTCTGCAGATCCAGCGCGTACTGATTGCGTCCGGTGGGCTGGTGATAACCCGGTACGGCCAGCAGCCAGTCAGGATGTGCACGGAACAGATCGGAATCAGGATTGATCATTTCCGGCTCGACCCAGATGCCAAATTCCATCCCCAGTGCGCGGACATGATTCACGACCGGCTCCAGTCCTTCTGGGTATTTTTTCTCGTCCAGATACCAGTCACCCAGTGCAGCCCTGTCATGATCGCGGCCTTTAAACCAGCCGTCATCAATAATAAAACGTTCAACGCCCAGCGCAGCCGCCTGCGTCGCCATCTGCATGATGTAAGCAGGATCGTGCTGAAAATAGATCCCTTCCCAGGTGTTCAGATGTACCGGGCGGGGTTTGTTTACCGGAAAATGAAGGATCTGCTGACGGACAAACTGGTGGAAGGCATGGCTCATCGCATTTAGACCGTGCTGGCTGTAAGTCGCATAGAGCCAGGGCGTGCTGACACTTTCGTTTTCAGCCAGCTGAATTTCACCGGCAAAATAGAGCGCTTCCGCTTGCATGAAACGGCGGCCATCCGTTTTTACATCGGAACGCAGACGATGATTTCCGCTCCAGCCAAAATGGAAACCCCAGAGTTCGCCCTGTTGTTCATTAAAACCCGTCGAGCCCTGAATCAATGCTGGAAAATGTTCATGTGAGGTGCGCCCCCGGCGGTTTTCCTGTTGATAGCCGCCGTGTTTAAGATTAATCCGGTGAGGCTGGAATTCTCGTACCCAGCGACCATGAAAGGCCAATAATTCATCGGCACGTTCGGGGAGGGGAAGAGTTACCGCGAACCGATCCACCTGATAGGGATCGGGCTTCATGTTGGTCAGCGTATGCCGGATCTGAAGCACATCGGTGGCAGGATCCAGAATCAAATCAATGACCAGCTTCAGGCCGGCGATAGTGTCTTCAGTGATAATCTTCAGGGAATTGCCATTCTGTTCAAGGGAATGGAAGGCGAATACCGGAGACCAGTCATAACCATTCCGATGACCTTCTAATCCCGGACTGCTGAACATGCCACGACCATGTTCCGGGCTCAGTGTAAGAGGCACATCAAGATCGAGCCGGCCATGCGGAACCGCTCGTGTGATTGGTGAGATATCGTTTACATGAAGCTGAGCATTTACTCGTTCGCCCCAATAAACAATCTCAGGGGCCGGCCCGGTTTTCAGAATCAGCGTCGAATTCTGTCCATGCAACGTTATTGCATCATAATTCATTGAAAATAAACTCCTTTACTGGCTTTTTTACGACAGGAGATGGACGTCTTGTTGTATTTGTAAGCAGTATATTGAGAATTAATTTCTATGACTGTGATCGCATTCAGGTTGCGTAATCGATTACATGAATATTTGGTGTGTAGTGATAGCAAGAAAACAGCTTGGCAGAGATTGTTCCATTTTTTGATACAGTCAATTCACGAATGTGTGGTTTATCTGAACGCATTACAGTCGTATTCTTGCTCCAACGAAACGTGATGCGTTTCACAAAAAACAAAAAAGAACACGGCCTGATGCCGGTTCACCAAATGACTATCTGTGGAGTAAAAAACATGAAAAATACATTCGTACGTTTTGCCGCTGTTGCCGCGTTATCTCTGGCTGCTATCACTGCCCAGGCTAACGTCAACACTTATCAGGCACATGGTTCAGTTGTTGCTGTTAATGCGGCAGACCAGACGATCACCGTGAAGCAAGATGCCGTCTCTGAACTGGGCTGGCCAGCACGTACTTTCACTTACAAGGCGAATGGCAGTAACGTACTGAACGGTATCGAAGCTGGCCAGACTGTGGATGTGAAATTTACATCATCAAATACATTCAATGCGGATGCCCATTTCGTCACACCCGTATCGCAATAATTCACTGCTGACACGCACAAGGGGTTATGTTGTTCAGACATAACTCCTTTGTTTTTCTAAACCCTTGCATTCTTAGAATTGGAAATGAGTGTGTGCTTCTGTTTTTGTCTCGTTAGGTAATCTTATCAGTAATCAATGGCCAGATACTTTTTAAAGGCTTTGGCTATACCGTTATTATCGACGGTATCAGTAATCGCATCAGCACTGGCTTTGACAACATCAGACGCGTTTCCCATCGCAATACCAGTGCCAACCAACTGCAACATTTCGATATCATTGTGCCCATCGCCAAACGCGTAGGTATTGTGCTTATCAATATTGAGATGATTATATAAATATTCACAAGCGGTTCCTTTAGAGAACCCCTCTAGATGCACATCCATCCGAATATCAACATCATCCCCATAGGCATTGATGGCCCATTTTTCAGGTAATTTAGCTTTGGCTGCGAATAAATCTTCGGCAGAAGAAAAAACGGCAGCAATCGAGTTGGCCTTAATTTCGCCAACACAATGTGAGGCCAGAGGAATATGAGAGAGGTCACCGCTGCCACTATAAATGGCGTGATGTTGCTTCAGATAAGGATCGGAATGCGAACTCACCCAATTGCCTGAATAGCCACCTAACGCACAACTGCCATTGTGTGCTTCATAGATCTGCAATTGCATATCGATTTCGTCATCAGTGAACACATTATTGATCAAGGTTTCACCGTGGAATTCGATATAGTGGCCGTCACTGCAAATATAACCATCAAAATTGATGTCACGAACACTCTCAGGGATCTGCGTTCTGGCAGTGGCAACAACGATATAATTCCCTTGTTCCTGGAATTTTTTAATCACCTGTTGAGTCTCATCAGATGGGTGCAACATACCGTTTGGAACATTCACCATCGTTCCGTCAATATCAAAAAAAGCAATCTTCTTCACGTAGGGAGCACTCCATCAAGAATCAGACTAGGGGATCAATGTGGCTGGGATTTTCGTGATGCTATCAGAATTACCTGACTTTGACGTGTGGGGTAGTTTGAAAAAACGGCACACACCAAGTTTGTTATAGGATTTTAAGGCGAAATAGGTATTGATACATCCATTCCTACCATTATATTGGGTAATCCAACTTCGGGGGCTGGCCAAGAAACCTGACAATTATCATATAAGTCAACAATTTCACTTTCATAAAATAGTTTACCGTTTTTATCATATGCTCTAACGAATCCTGGTGTGTCCATTCTAAGCTCTCCCAGATAAAAGCTGGCAACTTTCAGTGTTTCAATATGGTATTTATTATCTGGACTCTCATCCCAAAAAAGTTGTTTTCCATATTTTTTTGCCAGAAAAGGGGAAAAAAATAGAAATGAGAAGCAAAGAATTATCACTACCATGGTGTACAAGACGTATTTACGTTTCATAGAGGGATTTCCCATCCTGATTCATTCCGCCATTGCACATCCGAGTAAACGATAAAATCACCACCTTTCTTTTTGTCGTTCTTATGTACTTCTTGCCAGCACCTGAAATCACGATTGAAAACAGGAACATATCCTTGCAATGCGAAATACAATGGAGATGAAAGATAAGCTACGGTATCTAATTTACCTAAACATTTATTCCGTTTTTTACTCCAGATGCCGAGCGGTTCATTGTCACCCTCAAAATCATAACTATCCCGAAGGTATAAACCTGTTTTTTCAACCCGGAAAAAATCACGTCCGTGGCGATTAAAAGCTGTACCTACAACGGCTATTTTCAATGTTCCATTACCAATGGCACCATACAAGCCATCGACACGGTTCAGTTTATTTCCGACATCAACTTTGTTTACCTGTGAATATGTATCACATTCTCTGGCGGAGTGAATTATAGAGCCCAATACTGTTGGGGTTGTTTTTCCTCTGATCCATCCCTCTTTTTTTAATAAAATTTTAAGCCTGTCTATACCTTTAGGTGATACCCATGAATTATGAATATTGATTGCTGCGGCATGCCACATTGGATGAGATAATAACCAGTCTATCTTAACGATATCATCATTATATCGGTTTGGCGGTAAAGATAGAGAGCTCACTTTTCCTGATCTGATATCTGCAGTCATCACATAAGCTTCCTCTTGGTTAAACCAGTGACGCATCAGTTTTGCAGCAGTATGCCAGTTCATTGCGTCCATGATGTCGGGTATTTCATCTAAATGAAGAGGATCAACAATAACTCGAATTGGATTTGTATCGCTGCGAGGCGTTGTGGTTGCTGTTGCTAATGTCATTTTTTAACTCCGATCTCTGATTGAAAAGCGTGAGCTAATGTAATGCTTTGCATGGTGTGGCTATGACACAGATCGGTTTTTCCCTGCTCACACGTTTCTCCCGTGATCTCTCCGTCGGGTGTTTGGAGCAGATAAGTGAATCCTTTCACGGGATTACCTGATTGATCGATAAGCTGAAAGTGTTGATTAAATGCTTTTTCAACGAGTGAATCAGATATGGTTGATGCTGGAGTATAGATGTCGCCAATTAAGACATTATCAGAGCCACCGATGATCACACCGCCATGTGAAGTCGCTGATCCCATTAATGCAGCAGGTTTGCCATTAATAAAAACGGTTGAGCTACCCGCAACAATTGTAGCGCCACAACTAGTAGTATCACCGAGACGGGAAGCCGGCAGGCCGTTAATAAATACATTATCAGAGCCGGAAACGATATTATTTACAGAATGTCCTTTCTGAGGACAAGCATGTGCATCACCAACTCTAGCGGCTAAAGGCATATATTCTCCGAACATGTTTGAAAAAGAGTTCAGAAATTTATGCAGTTTAGTTTGTCATTCAAGCTGTCAGATTTGTTGGTTCATTGCGATAACAGTGCAGAACAACAAGCTGTTTTGTGTCTGCACCGCTTACGGGGGATAAATCAATACTGTGTCAGAAGCGATTCAAGCTCCGGTAATGATGAAACTTGATAGTGAGGTGTGATGCCTACCGGCACAGGCTTGTTATCTGTATTAACCCAGCATGTATGCAAGCCCGCATTGAGGCCACCCAAAATATCCGAGTCAGGATTATCGCCGACCATGAGAACACGCTCACGGGACGGATTCCCCATCGTAGAAAGGGCATGTTCAAAAATATCCGGATGGGGCTTAGCCACGCCAACCTGTTCGGAAATGATCAGCACATCAAAATGCTCCCGAAATCCGGTGCGCTCCAGACGGATTTGCTGCAGCTCGGTAAAGCCATTAGTGATAATACCGAGCTTCACTTTGCCCCGTAGGGTATTCAGCAAATCAGCGGCCCCATTCAGTGGCTGACAGATATCCGCCATCGCAGACAGAAATGCACTGTTTAATGTTTTTGGCGTTTCATCAAGCCGTTGCGCCCAGGATTCAAAACGTTGATGCTGGAGCTGCGCCGCAGATATTTCACCATTCTGGTATTGAACCCAGAGCGGCTTATTCACGGATTGATATTCTGAAAAATCAGCATCAGAAAAGTCGACGCCAAAGCGTGAAAACATCAGTTTTAAACCGCGGAGGGCATCAAATTCAAACAATGTTTCATCTGCATCGAACAAGATCCATTCATAGGATTTCATGTGCGCATATCTCTATCATGCCTTGTGACTATGCCCCCATTCTACACGAGGGATATAACCAGCCCTAATTGATGTAGCCATGTTCTTTGAGCCAATCAACGCACAGGAGCGCTGCTTTTGAGCAAATTTCAATATCCCGGCTGTCTATGTAACGTAATTCTTCAATTTCGGCAGCAGGCGTCGGTTCACCATCATAATCCGCGAAATAGCATGTCAGTTTAACTAACGTCCCTTCTGGTTTCCCATCCGCCTGCGCTTCAAGTGTGGTGGCATAGGTTATCGTGGATGGCACCAAATCAATGGTTAACTCTTCTGATATTTCACGTATCAGCGCCTCATGGTCAGTCTCGTTGAATTCGCGTTTACCGCCGGGCAGATAAAACAGCGATTTGCCCCTGGAGCGAACAACTAATAGTTTTTTATCCGAGATAGTAAACAGGGCAAGTTTATCAATGTAGGTTGTCATGGTGATTCATCCTTTGTATTGGTTATCGAATTTATTAACCACTGCATATCTTCTGATAGGTCGCGGGTGTCATGCCATAACAACGGCGAAACCAGCGGCCTAAATGACTCTGATCGGAAAAACAAAACGTCGATGCAACATCCGCAAGGGGTGAACCGGCCGCAATCATCATCCGGGCTTTTGAAAGTCGTAATTGCAGCAAATATTGATAAGGCGCGATTTGGTAAGCCGACTTAAAAATCCGGTTCATTCTGAAACGGTCCATTCCTGCTTCAGCTGCAAGCTCGTCCAGACCAATTTCATCGCACACATGCTCATACAGCATATCGCGGATTTTACTTGCGATCAGCGGATGATGATCTGATGTTTGTCCGACTACCTGAACCCAATTTGTCTTGATCAGACTGCTCAGTAATAAATCGATACTCGTTTCTTTAATAAGCCGGAATTCCTGAAAATGATAAGCCTGGAAGGCCTGTGAAACCCGAAGTGCCAGCTGGGGATCCTGCGTTAAAGTGGAGGCGACAGAAAATTCGAACCCATCCGGCATTTTTTCATATAACCCGGCCATACGGGTATGCAGCCAGGCCGGATCGAAATAGAGCATCTGATACGTGAACCCGGCACTCTCCGGCGCATGACCATCATGCAGTTCTTCGGGTTCCAGCATGAACACATGACCCTGATGGCTGTTTACCTGCCGCCGACGGCAATGAAACTGCTGATGTCCCTGTTCAGTCACCCCGATGAGATATTGCGGATGCCAATGGGGATCATACGCATGCCCGGAAAAGTGGGCGCGTATTGTTTCAATACCGCTTTCGGCATCTTTGGCCAAATCGACCCAATTCGCCATCAGTCATTACGTCCTGATTTCAACATCGCTCATTCTCATTTTACACCGACAGATTCAGTGTCGCAGACCAGGCAGAGACCAGCAAGATCCCGCCCATGACGCGGTTCAGCCAGATCACATGCGCCGGCTTGCGGATCAATGATCCCGCCAATCGGCCAGCCAATGCCCAGACCGTCAGACAAGGAATCGCGATCACCAGAAAAACGGCGGACAAATACGAAACATTCCAGAAATAATGCGCGTCGGATGTGGCATAAACACTGATCACGGTAACCGCCATTAACCACGCCTTGGGGTTCACCGCCTGCATCAAAAAACCGCCGACAACACCGAGTGTCGGCAGATCAGAAGATGAATTATCCGTTTCCTTCACTGGCTGTGATGCGATCTGCCAGGCCAATTTCGTGAGCCATAAAACACCGAGCCAACCCATCATTTCTTTTACGAATGGGTAAGCAAGTAACGCCTTCCCGACACCAATTCCTGTCAGACAGACCAACGCCGCAGCGCCGATACTGGCACTGACAACAATGGGAAACGTCTTCCCCAGACCAAGCCGGGAACTCTGACTCAGAATCAGAAAATTGGTTGGCCCCGGCGTGATTGAGGCAACAAGCGCAAAACAGATAAATGAAAACAGATTTTCCATCTTGAAAATTCCATCTGACGAGATGCGGTCATGATGTGAATTTTGACGGCAGAAGTCTGGAAGATTTGTGCGGATGCTCCTGCTGTATCCTGTTAAATAAGTTAACTAAATTTTTGCTGTTATCACCCAAAGCTGATTTGGCCAATTACAGAGGCTTTGGGTGATAAAGTAGGCTCCATATTTTCTGTATTTGTTATTTTCAAGTGTTCAGCAATTTCAGCGATTTTTTTGATTAACACGTTTGCTTCATCTAAATCAAAATCAGTGCGTAGGCGTTTTTTAACCCCCAGTTCGTTCAACAAAATATGTTGTGTCGGAGTTATGTCATGTATAGCCAGACAATTTTTAACACATTGCAACGGACAACCATCAAGAGCAATAATTGGCCGCCCAGAGCAGGCGGTGCGAACCAATTGCTTCACGTTTCCACCTACACCGGCAATACATGACATTTCTGCATCGCCTTGTCTGTCTAACTGAATTGCTAAGTGATTAGCCATTTGGGCTGCACTTGAACAGCCAGAGCAGGAATACACCAGTGGCAGAGTTTGGTCATGTTTGCTCATATATTGTTACCTCGTCCTTTTGATAAACCTCAGTCAAGCAGAAATAAATAGCGTCAGATATAGCTCAGTGAGAGAAATGCTATTTTATTTGTGTATAGGAATAGGGATAAAATTTAATTATCAAACCGAAAATTCTTCCCGATACTTTCGGTAATTCCGTGATAGCTTCTGAAGTTATTAATCAATGGATTCCACAAGTTGGCATCAAGAATTTCACCATTTTTAAGCAGCGATTCTTCCGCATGAATATAGTTTGCTTTTAATTCTACAATCGCATGATTGTCCCGTTTTATTACATTTTCTACTAAACACTCAACTTGAAGTGGGCACTCTTGTATACGTAATGGTCGTACTGTTTGAGATGGTTGTGCTGTGAATTCGCCGATAAGAAACTTGTCTTCGCAATAACTAAAGCCTGATTTTAACTTTTCCGGAGGAACAGGCTGTTTACCTGTATATCTGGCAATAGACTCAATTTTGTCAGCAAGATTTGCTGATGCGATGTTAAGTACCACTTCTGGGCAGGACTCGATATTTTCGACGGCTTTTGTGTTTAAGCTGAGTCCAATTACGATGTTGTTCGAAAGTGTCCAGCTGGATGAGATTGGGGTAATGTTAGTTGAACCTGTTGCATCTATGGTATTCAATAGAATTACAGTGTTTCCCCAGTAAAGTGACTTAGGGTGAATTTGTTTATGCATTGATACCTCCAGAGTAGTGGGTCTACACAACCAGAATATATATCACAATGTGATATATTTAATGTAAGATGCTTCTGTAAAAATATCAACCATAGAGCGCGCCATGCTGACAAAAAATCAATTCGAAGCTCTCTCTGAATTTCGTTACCAGTTGAAGCGTTTTCTTCACTTCAGTGAAGCTGCCGCAAAGGAGCAGGGGATAACGCCTTTGCAGTATTTGTTGCTTTTGCATATTCAGGGGTATCCGGGGCGGAATTGGGCAACGGTGGGGGAGCTAGCCGAAAGGCTTCAAATGAATCACAATGCAACAGTTGCTTTGCTTACTCGATGCGAAGAATTGGAGTTAGTCGAACGCAGGAAAAACGAAAAGGATCGACGTAAAGTCGAAATACACCTAACAGCTAAGGGGGATTCATATTTGCAAAAGCTAGCTCAGCAACATAAAACAGAGCTGCTATCGCTTCAGAAGACTTTTCAGGTTGCGCAGATAACGGCATTTAATGAAGATCAAGAACCAACTATTTAACGGGAACCCGGGATTTTGATGTTATATACGCATCTCCTGATTTCTCAGTGGATTATTCGCTAGAAGTGATGATTCAACCATAAAATGACATGAATTACCCAAAAGTTGACATAATATATTAGAATACAAAATTTCTGTGAAATTAAATTACGTAGTTGAGTGACCATTCATTTTGTGGATTCAATATTGAATCCAGTTCGGCCTTTCTATTTTGATGTGGTGACATGATCATCAATACAAATAGGTGCAGATTTTTCTGATAGTTTGAGGGGGGAGCCTCAAGAAAATTTTAGCATTATTGATGACTTTAATAGCAGCGATTACTTACTCGTGAAGGTTCAATGCTGCAGTGAATTTTAGTCGATTTTTTAAGCGTTTTATTCCCATGAGCCTTGCCGTCTAGCAGAAAAAATAGGTCAAAAAATTTTTGCTCAGTATATGTGAATGGGCGTTCCTCATTACTGATAGTAGAATGGCTCAAATTTAACTATTTGTGTCATTCAAGCCTATTTTTCTCTCCATCTGCGTGTCTAATAATAACCATCATGATAAGTATATAAATTATGAATTAGGCGGTAGGTAAGTGAATAATTCGATTGACGGACCTGGTGAATACGGAAAAATATCAAAAATGTAGTGGATAAGATCATAGTTGCAGATGCAATTATTATTGCTGGCGCATTAGGAATGTCTACTACAATGGTCATGATATCTACGGATACAGTAAATATTTCGGAGATGATTTTTCTGAATTTGAAAAGAAATATAGATTGAGAGAGCATCAGTTACAAAAAATCATAGCAGTAAAGATTGTTTTATTATAGTAACGAATCTGTATTTGAATCGCCACTACTTCACTA